>TARA_R110002167_G_scaffold57877_1_pt1 | contig 238454 bp, 199 predicted proteins | sample TARA_R110002167 | Tara Oceans TARA_R110002167 (sample SAMEA4398238) | marine metagenome | biome: Polar Biome; feature: [MES] marine water layer (ENVO:01000295) within the mesopelagic zone...; material: water (ENVO:00002006), including particulate matter (ENVO:01000060) such... | reverse complement strand
TTACGACCACGGGATTTGCGACGCTCATACTGGATTGTTTCGGTTTCGGCGTCATCCGTGTTTTCGTTAAGATCTTATTCAGGAACAGGCTCAGCCGCTTCGGCTTCATTAAACAGCTCCGTCTGCCCATCCGACTTCTCGCTGCTGGCCGCAAAGCGTTTATGCTTTAATAAACGCACTTGTTCTTCGAGTAACGAGATGCGTTTATCCTTCTCCAAAAGCAAAGCTTTGAGGCTGTGGATATCGTCAGAAGAAGGGGGTGATGGACGCGTCGTCATGACGCGTATTATACCAAAAGATCGTTAGCTAACCGAGTCAAAATATAAGGTTTCATGTGGTTTATTGCGCCAAATATCCAAGCCATCGAGCAAGAAGTTTAAGTCGCGGCCATCGCGTAATTCATAGCCTGACTCGCACTGGCGAGGCCATTTAAAGCGCTGCTTTTCTAGGCGCTTATACCAGACAACAAAGCCATTTCGCTCCCAATATAGGCGTTTGATTTTATCTCGGCCACGATTACAAAACACAAACAGCACTTCCATCATCGGTGAGAGCGCTAGTTCGTTTTCAACCAGCGCGGCCAATCCGTTAATGGATTGGCGCATATCCACTGGGGCCATGTACAAATAGACCTCAATATTGGATGTTGGCCGCAGCATCAGTTCGATTCCCGAAGGATATGCAGCACCGCGGGCAACACGACAGGCAAATCGCTGGCGGATAATTCCAGTCGAACGCCCAGCGGCAAATTCATTATCATACGAGATGAGGCTGACATGCCGCTCAGTTTCATTAATTTTGTTGACGGCGCTTTTGCGGGGCTCAGCCGAATACGCCAATAAGTAAAGTTGTGGAGTTTGATCTCATGCTGTTTGCAATACGCTGCTTGAGAAAGACCGCTGCCTTGCCATGCGGTGACATGGTCTTGCCAGAATTGCGATTTATTGATTGTGCTCATGGATGGCTCCTCAGTTTAAAACTGAAGAGTAAAGCCGCAGCGAAAAGATTATTAGATGGGGTTTATTGAGCGCTTACTAATTAGGAATAGTTTAAATCTGTTGAAAATATTTCGCGGAAATAAAAATAATTTAAGGAATTATATGGCTGATGAAGTGTGGGGCGTACTTGACTCCAAAAAGTTGGTTTAAGAGTAGCTGTTCAAGGTCAAGTACAGAGGGAGTTCTATTTCGTATTTATTTGAGTGGTTGATTTTATTCGGATTCGAGCGCTGATTTCGCAGCAACATATCCCCATACAAACGATGGACCTACGCTGGCACCTGCGCCTGGGTAAACTCTGCCCATTACCGAGGCAGTTGAGATTCCCGTCGCATAAAGCCCGGAAATCACTGAGCCGTCTTCGCGCAGTACCCGAGCTTGTGTGTCGGTCACAACGCCGCCGTAGGTACCAACGTCGCCGGGCAGAACGTGTATGGCGTAAAAGGGGCCTTCACTAATTTCGCCCAGCGATGTATTTGTCTTGTGATAGGTGTCACCCAGCCAGCGGTCGTAGGCGCGATCACCTCGGTTGAAATCGTCGTCGTGGTTGTTTGCGACGAAGCCATTGAAGCGATTAACAGTATCGCGCAAAGTGCTGGGGCCGATATTAATCAGGGCGGCGAGTTCTTCGATGGTATCGGCTTTATACAGGTAGCCTTCATCGAACCACCTTGCAGGCTTTTTGGCACCGGGCATGGTGTTCGCAAGCATGTAGTTTTTTATAAATTGGCTGTCCATAATCGCCCAGCTCGGTACGGCGGGCACAGTGCGATTGCGTTCTAACATGCCCTTGCAATAGGCCATGTAGGAGCCTGCTTCGTTCATGTAGCGGACACCAGACTGGTCAACAAGAATGGCGTGAGGTGCAGCGGTGACACCTTGTACGACGGGTTTAACGGCGTCATTTTCGGTGCCCGGCGCTAGGGATATTTGATTGCCGACCATTTCCTCCATCTGGGCGATGGCTGCACCGTGGCGCATCATTTCAAGAATCATTTCACCGGTGTCACCTTCGGCGGTCATCGTCCATTTACTCGATGTACCCGGTTGGTATTGGTCGCGCATTTCTTGGTTGCGGGAAAAACCGCCTGCGTTGACAAGTACGCCAAGTTTGGCGCCAATACGATAGGGTTTACCGTCTTTGAATGTAACAACACCTTTTACGGCGTTGTCTTCAACAATCAATTCGCTAACTCCTGACTCGGTACGCAGTTCGACTCCAGCATTGAGTGCGGCCTGCAGCATACGGCCTTGCAAGGCGGCACCAGCAGTGACGAAACGCTTACCCGTTAGTACTGCTGCAACAGTGCGGAGCGCCACTGTCATGGCAATTTTTTTCGATTCCCAAGATTGCTTAAGAAAACGCAGCTTAAGCATTTCGTCTAGGGTACTCATTATAGATAGAAAATTAGGCCGAAGCTTTTTCTTCCAAGGTCCTAATTCGTTAACATTGAACAGTTCCGCAACAACCGTGCGCCCTAGCTCTGAGCCGCCGGGCCGGTCGTCATAATAATCTGGCCAGTAGGAAATACGATCGAGCTTTATACCTTGTTCAACCAGAAAGTCGACCATGTTTGGCCCTTCCTGTAGGTAGGTTCGGCGACGTTCGCGACTGGCGCCGGGGGTGTCGTCGTGGTCGCCCACCACGCTGTCAAGATACGTGGTGGCCAGCTCCAGGCTGTCTATCACGCCGTCGCGTTTCATGAAACGATTATTGGGTATCCACATCACCCCGCCAGATCGCGCTGTGGTGCCGCCGATCAGCGGAGTTTTCTCGAGGATCAATACTGACTTGCCTGCCTCGCGGGCAACCAACGCGGAGCACATTGAGCCACCGCCGCTGCCAATCACGACAAAGTCGAACATCTCGTCGAAGCTTTCCATGTGTTGATCCTCAGTATGCGTCGGGTTTAGGCCTGTTTTGTTTCTGGGCATTCTCTTACGAGGGTGCGCTTGAGCTGGCGGCTGGTGAATAGCCAGGTACCGTCGCGGTTTTCGTAAGTCTCATGATAAAAACCAAAACCATGGATCAGCAGTTCACCAGAATCGGTGTCGAAGATTAGGTCTTCCATAGCCCAGATGCCTTTTGCTTTGGTCGATGATTCAAAGGTGATCTCTGGGGTGTGAGAGTGATGCACTGTTGTCCGGTCTCTGCCAAGCAAGGCCTTCACATTTTCGATCATCACGTCTGCTGATTCCCAGCGCTCGAAACCTTGGTTGTGGGAAACATGATCGTCAGCGTGCAGTGCGCGATACAGGCCCCAATCTTTGGTGTCGACCGCGCGGTCCCGGCGGGCTTTTAGTAATTTAATTTCCTCTCTGGCGAGAAGTTGCTCTAAATCAGAAAAGTCGGTCATTGTTGATATCTCTTTGCTTCAACTTTTGGTGTTTGCGGTAATTTAGCTTTCAAGTTTGGGTGGAAAGATAGCACCGGGCGAACGGCTGGTATGGTAGTAATCGAGTCGGCGGCTGGTGAATAACCATTTGTCGGCACGTTTTTCATAGGTTTCAAAATAGTGACCAAATGCTCTAAACCAATGTTTTTTTCCGTCTTGCTTCCACACCGAAAGTCCAGTCATGGCCCAAATGCCGCGAGCCTTGATCGGTGATTCAAATTCAATCTCTGGCGTATGAGAGTGATGCATGGTGGTCAAGTTTGCCATGCTTTTACTGACGTTAGCGATCATTTCAGTGGCAGAGAACCATGTGCCGTAATCACCGTTTTCTGAACGGTGATCAGGTGCGTGTAAGGACTCATACAGCGCCCAATCTTTGGTGTCGGCCGCGCGATCACGGCGGGCCTTGAGCAGCTGGATTTTCTCCAGCGCATTCAGCTTATCGATACCCGATATTAGCGCTAATTCTGCCATTTCGTACCTCAGTAAAGATTTTCCGTCTATTTAAAGACGGGCAATAATCTCTTCGCCAAACCACTGCACGTTTTCGATATAGGCGTCACGGCTTGGGTGGGGCGGCTCAATCATCACCCAGGTCACACCAACGTTGGCAAGCTCGGCAACGGATTCCAAATACGCGTCTGCACTCGCTCGGGTTTTGAAGTCGAGCTTTGCCTGGGCGCCAATGGCAATGTCGAAGGCGCTAGTCTTGTTTAACTTGGCGCGCATGTCATTGAGCTTGTCGATGTTTTCGCCCAGCTGGGCCACCGTGTGAATGCCCGACTCCTGATTTGCTTTGGACATGGTTGGCGCCGAAAAGAACGGGCTCCATCCATCGCCCCAGTGCGCGGCACGCTCTACTGCTTTGCCGCTGCCGCCGCCTATCCAAATTGGTGGGGTGACCGCAGGTGCGGGTCGCGGCTCATTGCCAGCGGCGTTGAAATTGCGGCCCTCTTTAACCACGCTACCACCCGCCCATGCCATGCGAATGACTTCCAATGCTTCATCAAAAATAACGCCACGTTTGTGGAAGTCGACACCGAGGGCCTCGAATTCGACTTTCTGATAACCCGCGCCCGCGCCAAGAATCAGGCGACCATCGGAGATAACTTGCAAGGTCGCTGCCGACTTAGCCGTGAGGAAAGGGTTGCGGTAAGGCATAACCAATATGTTGGTGTGCAGCATTAAGTTAGTGGTCGCTGCTGCGACAAAGCCAAAAGTCGTAAAAGGATCGAGGGCGTCGTGGCCTTGGCCGCCAGCGTTATGCAGCCACTCAGCCGACGGTGCAGGGTGATCTGTGAGATATCCGGCGTTGACTTTGGCGGCTTCTAAGGCAGTGGCGATTGCTTTGATTGCAGACGGTGTTTGGAATTCGCCAGCGGTGATATCGCCGAGTGGCATGCCCATAGTAAATTTCATTTAATTCTCCTGATAGATAGTTATTGCCTGTTTCAATATTTGTATAGGCGTAGCTTATACCGCTGGCGGACCTTCGTTTAGCCTAGCAAGTAGTTTTGAGCCCGCGGGGTTGCCGTCAAGCATGTAATTCTGGCGATGGACGATTTTCCACATGCCGCATTCTTGTCGGGCGAGCTCAATGCGCGAGGCGCTGAGGCGGCCGATAAAAAATCCGTCGGCGCCATGCATATTCACCATAGTGTGGCAGGTGGCAATTGCGCGATCGCCTTCAACGACCACATACGGCAAGGTCGATATGTGGGCGCAACCCGCGCCGACGTAGCCAAGGTGGCCGGGGTCGCGGGTTATTGCTTCAATGGTTTCTCGGCCTTCCATATTGCCTATATCGCCAACAGCATAGACGCCGTCGTCGACGTAAAACGAACCCACTGCTGCGCCGTTTAGGCCGTCTACGGCATAGCCATAACCGCACACCACCTGATAAATAGCCTGACGATCTTCAAGAGCGAGCAAGCGTTCTTCGACGGACATTGTTGATGTTTTCATTAGTTGTTCTCCGATTAGCCGACCATATAGCCGCCAGCATCGCAATTGATGGACTGACCGGTGATCATCCTGCTTTCATCGCTAGATAGGAATAATGCCAGATTGGCGATATCAATTGGCTGGGCAATTGCGCGCAGCGGTGAGTCTTGTAAAACCTTGGTTTTCCACGTCTCGTAGTCGAGCTCTTGTTCGGCAGCCATGCGTTTGCCCCAGTTCATCCACAATTCGGTTTCAATACTGCCAGGGACAAGGCAGTTGCAGCGTATATTGTGGGGTCCAACTTCTAGGGCAATGGTTTTGGTTAAGGCCCGCAGTGCGGCCTTGGCCGCGGTGTAATGGGTTTTGCGCACCATGCCCATCCAGCCGGCCGTCGATGAAAAATTAATGATAGTGCCGGTCTTGCGCTCTAGCATGGAGCGGTTGAGTACTTCCCGGGTGCAGAGCATGGCCGCCGTTAGATCGACAGCAATTGTGTCGTTGAAATTTTCAAGTGTCTGCTCCCATACCCATTTATCTTGGCCGGGTGCGGCGGCATTATTGAGCATGATGTCGACTTGACCGAATTCCTGCATGGCACGATCGACCATGGCAGCGACATCCGCTTCCTCTGTTACGTCAACGCGCATGCCGATGGCGCCGTCGCCAATGTCTTTGGCGGCTTGTAGAACGAGTTCTTCGCGCCGCGCCGCGAGCAATACCCGAGCACCTTGGGCAACGAAGAGCTTGGCCATTACCGGGCCGCAGCCCGTGCTGGCGCCGGTGATGATGGCGACCTTGCCAGATAGGCGACCTGCGCTATTATTCATCTTGGATCCTTATATGTTGTATCGCGATCAATGGACACTGGTTTTTATCGTTGGATATTTGCCTGCTGGACTGGAGTTGGTCTGCGCCTTTTTATAGGCCACATACCTTACTGTACCGCTTGTCTTTAAGCTATGCAATGCACAGATGTCATAGCATTAAATTTGGTGAAGCTGCCGGATGACTTGGTGGGTATATGCGTTAAGGCGCTATTAGTATAAAAGGAGGATAAAATAAAGTATCTGCTTATACTTAGTCGGTGCTGCATGCAGTTTTCCCGCTGGTGGTTAAGCTATGAGCTGCCGTATGATGCTGTTTGACCCAAAAGAATGAATCAGTCTCATTGCAATTTTGCTTCCTTCAACATAATATTGGCAATAGTTGATTGCGATGTGGCTTTGCTTTTCGGGTGATATGCCGGATTGCGCGCATCATCCTCACCCCCCCAAATAACACTAATTAAGGAGCGCTAAATACCATGCCATTCTTAAAAAACATGTGGTACGTCGCGGCGAATGCCCCCGAGCTTGATGACGATGCCTTAGTTAGCCGTAAGATTTGCAATGAGCAAGTCCTGATGTTCCGTAACGCCAATGGCAGTGTTTCTGCCATTCTGGACCGCTGTCCCCACCGCTTTGTGCCACTTTCTATGGGCAAACGTATCGGTGATACGGTGCAATGTGGTTATCACGGCCTGAAGTTTGACGGCACGGGATCGTGTGTAGATGCCCCTCATGACGATGACAGTCAGCGCGCGCGGGCCTGTATAAAATCCTACCCCGCGGTCGAGCGCTACCGTGTTGTTTGGCTCTGGATGGGTGACCCGGCACTCGCCAACCCTGACGATATTCCTGTGTTTGAATTTCTGGATGAAGATACAAAATATACCTGCTGCCAAGGCTATAGTTATATTAAGGGCAATTATCAGCTCATTTCAGATAACTTATTGGATCTCAGTCATATCCATTATTTGCACCCTGGTATCCATGAGGGCTCAAGCTTTGAAGACTTTACCAATAAAGTTAAGCGCGAGGGTGATACGGTTTGGTCAATGTTGTGGCGCCACCACTACCATGTGAGTGCGGCAATGCGTCAGGTGTCGATTGGTGGTGATGCCGAGGATGTTGAGGGCCAAGGTCATGCCCGCTGGGATGCGCCAGGTGTACTCTTTGTTGATACCGCATGGTGGGATCACGGTAGCACCGTCGAAGAGGGCGTGCGGACACCGAACGCCCATTTAATTACCCCTGAAACTGAAACCACCAGTCACTATTTTTGGGCGTCGGGTCGTAATTACATGCAAGACAATGCCGACATCACGACGATGATTGCCGCTACGATGAAGAACGTATTCGAAACCCAAGATGGCCCAATGGTTGAGGCTCAGCAGCGTGACATGGGCTTGTCGACGAACTTCCTAGAGCATAGTCCGATTATCTTGAAAGCCGATGCGGCCGGCGTCATGGCGCGCCGTATTATGATGAAAAAAATCCGTGAAGAAGCTGCTGGCAATGCAATTCCTGTTGCCGACGTAACTGCGGAATAATCAGCCGAGCGTGGCTTAAATCAGTCCGATGCGTCGGGCTTTTGTAGCCTACACTCACAGTACTTTGCCAATAAAACGGAAACAATAATTATGCCGCATAGCAAACTTGATGAGCTGCCTAATGGCGGAGACCGCTGGCCTGCAATTGGTCGCGAAGGCTTTAAAACGGTCAAGTGGGGTGATATGGAGGTGGGTTATACCACCCTTAACGAACCCTTGGATTGTACCGATTCCTATAAGTTTGGTGGTCTGCCGGGCGGAGTTTGTCCCTGCCCGCACTACGGTTATCTGTTTGAGGGGCGTATTCGCGTTAAATACCCAGGTTCCGATTGGCCAGATGAAGTGATTGAAGCTGGCGAAGCGTATTTTGTACCCTCGGGGCACGTGCTGGTTTATGAACTACCGAAAACGCGGTGTTTTGAGCTTAACCCTGCCCATGCTCTGGAGTCGTGTTTAACCGCGATGGAAAAAGCGGTGATAAAGGCGCAAGCAACGGGTGATTTAGAATAACCAGATTAACGGGTGTTGGCGCAGTAGATTTGTTGGTTTGGGTGTGCATAGCGCTGCTTGCTAAAACGAAACCGGGTCTTATGCACGCTTATACGCCGAACCATTTTGGGAGACAGAAATAATGGCAGAATTAAATTTTCAAGGTTTTGGGGGTATTCACATTGCTGGGAATACCTTCGGGTCGCCGGAGGATCCTCCGGTATTATTGCTGCCACCCTCTGGCCAGACTAAAGAGTTTTGGTATGGGTCTGCGGCGGCGCTGGCCAATGCCGGGCGTTATGCGATTTGCATTGACCTGCGCGGGCATGGTGACAGTGGTCACTCCCCCGAAGGTAAATACGATCTAGAAGTCTATAGCGCAGATTTGCAGCTGGTACTAGCTGGTCTGCCCAGCCGCGCTTTTGTTGTTGCCGCTGGCTTAAGCGCACTCATTGCCATTCAGGCGGTTGGTGACGGCGCGCCGAATTTGGTGTCGGGCATGGCCTTGATGGACGCCAATATTTGGATCGACCAAGCAGTCGCTAAGCGCATGGGCGACTCAATGCGCAGCCGTATTACTTCCTTTAGCGATCCAGAAAAAGTGGTTGCGGCTATTGCCGCGGCATATCCGGCAGAACCCCGCCCAGAACTTACGGATCGTATCTTGTCTGCATATACTCGCAGTGAAGACGGAGGTCTCGTGTGGCGCGGCGACGCCAGAGTGCTTTCGTCGGACCGCGATATGTCGGAGATGGAAAAAAGTTTGACCGACGCGGCGACTCGTATTGCCACGTCAGTAACTTTAATTAGAGGCTCGCTAAACGAGACTGTCACGGGTGAAACCGTACAGCGCCTCCAATCTTTGATTAAAGGCGCTGAAATTGCTGAGGTCGAAGGTGCAGGCCATTACGCGGCCATCGACCGTGAAGACGCGTTTAATTCGATTTTACTTGACTTTTTAGAGCGCAAAGCCCCTCGCCAGCCACTTCAATATATAAGTGGCTCTGAACCGCGTATTTTGCGTGATGCTCTAGGCTGTTTCGGCACGGGCGTCACTATTGTTACGACTATCGACGACGAAGGTAATCCGCTGGGATTAACTGCTAATAGCTTCACTTCCGTGTCACTTGATCCGCCGCTAGTTTTATTTTCGCTGGCGAAGAGCTCGGCGAATCTAGAGACTTTTGAGAAAGTCGGCCGCTTTGCGATCAATGTACTGCATATTGGCCAGCAGCCTGCGGCTTGGCGCTTTACTCAGCGGGATGTTGATCGTTTTGAGGGTGTGGACTGGGCAGTACATGAAAAAGGTGGCTCACCTATATTGGCCGAATCGTTGGCATCTTTTGATTGCAGTACCTACGCCATACATGATGGCGGAGATCATTTGATTTTTGTTGGTAAAGTTAATCACGCGTGGTTTGAGCCTCATCGCGATCCATTGTTGTATTTTAGAGGCCGTTTTCAGCGCCTGCATTTTGCCTGAAATTTAGATTCAGGTTTTATGATGACAAAGTTTTATGTGCGTTTTTGTGCGCCGAAGAGGTAATTATAATGACACAGATTTTTGAAGGTGTTCGCGTAATTGAGTTGGCGCAATATGTGTTTGTGCCCGCAGCTGGTGCTTTACTTGCCGATCATGGTGCGGAAGTAATCAAAGTTGAAACGCCTGGATTGGGCGATCCTTATCGGACTTTAAAAGTTGGTGATGGCCGGGAAACCGCTAATGCTAATTTGTCGATGGAGCAAAACAATCGCGGCAAGAAGAGTGTTGCAATTGATTTAAAAACCGAAGAAGGCCGCAAGATTTTACTGCGCTTAGTCGCCACCGCGGATGTGTTCCTCACTAGCCTGCGGCCCCGTGCACTTAAGTCTTTACGCCTCGACCCAGAAGATTTAATGGCGGTAAACCCCAAACTGATTTATGCCCGCGGCAATGGCTTAGGCTATAAAGGTGAGGAATATGACAAGGCAGGGTACGATGCCTCTGCCTTTTGGGCGCGGGGTGGATTTGCCGATTTATTAACTGCACCCGATGCCGAAATTACAACGCGTCCGCGTCCAGCGCTGGGGGATCACACCAGTGCTATGTCATTGTTAGCCGCAGTATCGTCAGGCTTGTTCCGTCGCGAGCGCTCAGGCAAAGGCATGGTGGTGGAAACTTCTTTATTGCAAAACGCGGCATGGGTGCTGTCATCCGATTTAGTGATTGCACTAAGCAACCCAAATTATGACCCTCACGCAGGGTTTAGTTCCGGCCACCGCGCACCGCTGATGCGCGCATATAAAACCAGCGACGGTCGTTGGATTCAACTGATGCTATTGGCACCAGAAAAACCATGGCCCGAACTGTGTGCCATGTTAGAGCGGCCAGAACTCGAAAATGATCCCAAGTTTGTCGACAATGCAGCTCGCATGGAAAACGGCGCAGAGCTGTGTGACATTATTTCAAAATGCATTGGTTCTCGGAGCTGGGCGGAATGGGCACCGCTGTTTTTTGCGTGGAATGCCCCCTGGGAATTAATTAGTACAATTCATGAATTGGGCGAAGATCCACAGTTAAAGGCGGCTGGCACCGTATTCCCCATGGAATTGAAAAATGGTCACAGTGTAAACGTTGTCGCTGGGCCAATCGGCTTTGACGAACAATGCGCACCGCTAAACCCAGTTGGCTCACCTGAGCTCGGTGAACACAGTGATGAAGTCCTCAGCAGTATTGGTTACAGCGCAGACGAATTGGCGACACTGCGTAATAGCAATGTCATTGATTAGTAATGAGGCGCTACTGATCTAAGTAACAAAGTTGCCGTTGGTCGGCGGCAATTTTTCATTGCTATCTTGTTTTCTAGCCAGCGCGCTGGAAGTCTTTAGCTTTTAAATCATTAAATTTCTTTCCCGCTATTTGATAGCGGGTTTTTTTAATTCCTGCGTCATTGATGATGACACTGAATAGCGTAAATAGGATCAGAAATGAGCGAATCAAAACTTATCGCCGTATTGGGCGGCACTGGTAATTTAGGTGGCGGTTTGGCGGGGCGGTGGCTGCAAGCGGGTTATCGAGTAGTAATCGGTTCTCGCAATATTGAAAAGGCTCAGCAAGCTGCTGCGGAGCTGACAGAAGTTCTTAAAACGCGTGGTTTTTTCAATATTAATGTTGAGGCGGCTGATAATCGCGCTGCAGCAGCGGCGGCTAGTATTGTAGTACTAACTGTCCCTTTTGCTCATCATGAATCCACGCTTAAAGATGTACGGGACGTAGTGCAGGGTAAAATCCTTGTTGATGTAACCGTTCCCTTAGTGCCACCAAAGGTCGCTCGTGTCCAGCTGCCTGTCGAGGGCTCTGCTGGACAAATTGCCCAGAATATTCTTGGCGAAGGCGTTAATGTTGTTTCTGCATTTCAAAACGTAGCGGCGGTGCACTTACAGGATGGCAGTGATTTGGAATGTGACGTTCTCGTCTGTGGCGACAACAAAGAGGCAAGAGCAGTGGTTATCGATCTGGTTGAAGCAGCTGGCTTACGTGGTTTTCATGCTGGCAGCATCGCGAATTCAGCGGCTGTAGAGGCAATGACATCACTGCTAATCTTTATCAATAAACAGTACAAATGCCATTCTGGAATCAAGCTCACAGGCCTCGACGCGTAAGTTCACTATGGCATCTCGCTCCTTACAGCTAACTGCTCTAGCAGATTTCCCGCTCATTGAGCCGGGGGACGATCTGGAGGCAATTATATTGTCGTCACTTGCGAAAAATGATCTCAGTTTGCATGATGGAGATGTTTTGGTTTTGGCGCAAAAAATTGTGTCCAAGGCAGAGAATCGCTATGTCAATCTGGCAGATGTTGAACCGGATTCTGCTGCGAGGGACTTAGCAGTGCGCTGCGATAAAGACCCCCGCCAAATGGCGTTAGTGCTGCGCGAGTCGAAGCAGATTTTACGCAGTCGTCCTGGCGTTGTTATTGTCGAGCACAAGCTGGGAGTGGTGCATGCCAACGCCGGTATAGATCGCTCGAACATCCAAAACGATGACGCTAATCCACGAGTGTTATTACTTCCAGAAAACCCAGACCGTAGTGCTGCGTTATTGCACTCCAGATTGACAGATGCGACTGGTATTGCAGTTCATATTATAATCAACGACAGTGCTGGCCGTGCGTGGCGCCACGGGACGATCGGGTTTGCTTTGGGTACTGCGGGGTTTGAGGTAGTTGAAAATCGTATTGGTGAGCAAGATATGTTTGGCCGCATACTTGAGGTGACAGAAATTGCGGTGGCGGACGAACTCGCCGCGGCGGCTTCTTATATTATGGGACAGGCCGATGAAGCAACACCGGTGGTATTGATTCGAGGCGCCAAGCTACGACCCTCAACTGAGGGATCGCAGCCCCTGCTAAGGGACCCCGCAAAAGATATGTTTCGATAGCGGGATGACAGTGCAAAACAATATGAGTATGTCGCTCCCGGGTCGCCCAGAAGTAAGGCCAATTAAAAATTAACCGCTTTTGGATACTTATTTTGTGCTGGCATGGCTAACACTTGGAACAGGCGATTATGCTCGAAACTAGCTCTCTTCAAAACGTTGCCTGGTTGGCGCTGACGTTGCAAATACTGTATTAACATGTGGGTATTGCTTCCGTTAAAAGATTTCGTAAAGGCGAAACAGCGTTTGTCTGGCTTTCTTAGTGTTACAGAGCGCCGAGGCCTGTTTCAGGCGATGGTTGAAGATGTACTTGAAGAGCTGGTGTCGATAGCTGAAATTGATCGCATTATATTGTTGTCGGACGACCCTGTGGCGCGTTTTCTGGCTAATTACTATCAGGTTGAATGTTGGTCCGAACGGGAGTTGGGTCAAGGTTTGAATCCCGTGCTGGAAGGCGCCATCAAGCGTATCGAAAGCAGTCACTTCAATGTTGAGCGTGTGATGATTGTCCACGGTGATTTGCCCCTAATCAATCAGGCCGAACTCTCCGCCATGATGGTCGCTCACGGCAGTACTATGGCGCCGTCAATGATTATTGCAACTGATGCCTGCGGCGAGGGCAGTAATATTGTGATCATGTCGGTCACTGACCGTGTACAGCTGCAGTATGGGTCGCTTAGTTTGCAGGCACATCAATCTTTGGCCGCTGCGAAGGGTTTGCGATGTCAGGTTCAGCGCACGAAGTTTTTGGCGAAAGACATCGATACTCAAGACGATATTATTGATTTGATCGCATCAGCCCCTCAGGGTTGTGCTAGTCACACTATGAGGTTTCTCCGGGAGCAGGGTCTAGTTAAGCGTCTCTCTTCGATGGGGCTTATTCAAAATATGCCACCGGTAAATATTCAGCAAGCCGCTAGTCGGTGATGGAGTAGATGACATAATGGCGCAAGCGCTCTCAAATACGCACCAAGCAATTATTGATCAGGCCGAGCGCAGCATGATTAGCAATGAGCAGGCCTTAGCGTTAGCAAATTGTGCCGATACTGCGGCACTGGCGTTGGCCGCTGCTAGGTTGCGTGATAGCGGTTTTGGTCATCTGGTTACCTATTCACGTAAAGTCTTTCTGCCGCTTACGCAATTGTGTCGCGATGTTTGCCATTACTGCACTTTTGCGAAAACCCCTAAGCGTATTGAACAAGCCTTTATGTCGGTGGAGCAGGTGCTTAGCGAAGTACGCGCTGCCGAAAAGCTCGGTTGTAAAGAAGCGCTATTTACCCTTGGCGAACGGCCAGAGCTGCGTTACAAGGCCGCGCGGGATGCGCTGGCTGAACTCGGTTTTGCTTCGACTATAGAATATCTCGCCCATGTTGCCGGGCGCGTACTTGCTGAAACCAATGTGCTGCCCCATATCAACGCCGGTTGCATGAGCGATGAGGAGATAGCGCTGCTGCGCCCAGTGTCCGCATCGATGGGCATAATGCTGGAATCAGTCAGTGAACGGCTCTGTGAGAAAGGCATGCCGCACCACGGTTCGCCAGATAAACAACCCGCTTTAAGGCTCGCGACCATTGCGCGGGCAGGGCAGGCAGCAGTGCCCTTTACCTCGGGTATTCTGATTGGTATTGGCGAGACCAGGCGTGAGCGCATTGAATCCTTACTGGCCCTGCGTTCGCTGCACCATGAGTTCGGCCATCTGCAAGAAATTATTATTCAAAATTTTCGCGCCAAACACGACACCAAAATGGCACAGGCGCCCGAGCCAGACCTCAATGACTTGCTGTGGACTATAGCGGTGGCGCGTTTAATTTTCGGTGAGGGGATGAGTATACAGGCGCCGCCGAACCTCAGTCCGGGCGTGCTGCCAAAGCTGATCGCCGCCGGTATCAATGACTGGGGTGGTGTTTCACCAGTGACGCCGGATTATGTGAACCCAGAGGCGCCGTGGCCGGAGCTGGCTCGGCTCGGTAAAGAAACCGCACTCAGTGGCAAAGCGCTACATGAGCGTTTAACGATTTATCCTACATTCGCGGTTGCTGCTAACAGGTGGCTAGATAGCGGCGTACGGCCTAAGGTGTTGGCGTTAATTGATGGCGAGGGCATGCCTCGCGAGGACCAATGGCTCACTGGGCAAGGTATGGAGCTGCCTGAGCGGGACATGGCATTGTTCAATAAAACCCACTTACGAATTAGTCCTCGCATCGCGGTTATTCTAGCCCGTGCGCAAACGGCGACGGGGTTAAGTGAGCAAGACATTACGACGTTGTTTACTGCACGAGATGATGATTTTGCCGCTGTATGCCGAGTCGCTGACGCATTGCGCCAAGCCCGTTGCGGCAGCGATGTGAGTTACGTGGTTAATCGCAATATTAACTACACCAATGTGTGTTATTTCAAATGCCAATTCTGTGCGTTTTCAAAGGGCAAACTAAGTGAAAACTTGCGTGGCCGTCCTTATGATCTCAGCGCTGAGGAACTTTCCCGCCGCGCAGTTGAAGCGTGGGAGCGCGGTGCTAGTGAGCTGTGTTTGCAGGGTGGAATTCACCCAGAGTATACCGGCCAAACGTATATAAATATTGTTGAGACCCTGCGTGCGGTCACGCCAGATATTCACATTCATGCTTTTTCGCCGCTAGAAATATGGCAGGGCGCAGAAACTCTTAGGCTGCCCCTTGGCGAGTTTTTGCAGCGCTTAAAAGTAGCGGGCCTCGATTCTTTGCCTGGCACCGCAGCCGAAATTCTCGACGACGAGGTTCGCGCTGAATTGTGTCCAGATAAAATCAACACCGAGCAATGGCTTGAGGTTATGGCTGAGAGTCATCGCCAGGGTTTGCGCACAACGGCAACGATCATGTTTGGGCATATCGATAACTACCAAAGCTGGGCGCGACACCTTGTTGCGATTAGAGATTTACAGCGTAAAACTGGTGGCTTTACCGAATTCGTGCCGCTTCCCTTTGTCGCCAGCGAATCGCCAATCTACCTCAAAGGCAAGGCGCGACGTGGGCCGAGCTTTCGCGAGTCGTTGCTGATGCACGCGGTGGCGCGCTTGGTGTTTAACGGTCATATCGACAATATCCAAGCGTCGTGGGTCAAAATGGGTGAGTCTGGCGTCCTCGCCTGTCTGCGCAGCGGCGTTAACGATATTGGCGGCACCTTGATGAACGAAAGTATTACCCGCGCAGCGGGCGCGAGTCATGGTGAAGAATTGAGCCCCCAAGCGATGGAAGCCCTTATTGCCAGCGCGGGCCGCACAGCCCGGCCGCGTAATACCCTCTACGGTAACGCTAATCCTTTGCAATTGGCTAAAGCGTTGCAGGCGGGAGAACTGCAAGCTACTGTGAATACCCCAGCTAGCAAATACGAACGTGATAAAAAGCGAGCAGTAGAGTTAATTGCGCATGGCTAAGCGTATAGAATAGGTCTGCGCAATTTTTTCGGTTTAGCTGTATGACTTGAAGCGAGAGTAGCAAGCCACCTATGGTATGGCCTAGTACTGAGATTCAGGCATGGCAATGACAATGCCATCCATTTCTTCGGTGACAATAACTTGGCAGCTTAGGCGGCTGGTGTCCTGTGGCTCAAGCACGCAGTCCAGCATATCGGTTTCAGTGCTGTCTGCGGCACTTACTTTAGAGACCCATGCCGGGTCAATATAGCAGTGGCAGGTGGCGCAGCTGCAACAGCCACCGCATTCGCCAAGAATGCCGTCTATACCGTTATCCACTGCAGCTTGCATAATGCTGCTGCCAACTTCGGCGTGAACTTCTTTGGTCTTACTGTCGTGAGATTTAAAAATAATTAAAGGCATGATCTTCTCTCTTACTTTCTATTAATTGGCAAAGACGTCTTTGATGTCGATGGTGTCGTCAGCGAGTTTTAAAAGGTCCACGGCTTGGCCAGTAGTTAAAGCGCGCTTACTGGTCATAAATTCTTTCGGGCGGTTTACTGCATCCACCGCAATGAAGCGACCTTCACAAAAGTAGAACGCGGCAAAGCTGCGACTGTTTTCACTGTCACCGCGAATCACCACTTGGTCAAAGCCTTGAGATAATCCGGCAATTTGCAGTTTTAAATCATATTGATCAGACCAGAACCACGGCAGCGAGTTATAGGCCTCGAGCTTGCCGCATACCGCTTTAGCCGCAATTTTGGCTTGGTCGGTTGCGTTTTGCACTGATTCTAAACGCAGTTGGCGTTTGTAAATGGGGTTGTAGTGATTCGTGCAATCGCCTGCCGCAACAATATCGTGATCGCTGGTGCGGGCAAATTCATCGACAACAATACCATTGTCAATGCTAAGGCCAGCGGCCTCTGCCAGTTCAATATTAGGGATAACACCAACCCCAATAAGCACTAGGTCGGCAGGAACAGTTGTACCATCGGCGAGGCGTACACCTTCAACATGCTGCTCACCCGTAATCGCGTCAACGCCGGCTTCAGTGCGAATGTCGACCCCTTCTTCGGTGTGAACGCGAGTGTAGAATGCTGAAACCTCGGGGGCGGTAACGCGTTGCAGCACGCGGCTCATGGTTTCAATAACCGTAACTGACATGCCAATTTTACGTAGCGACGCAGCAGCCTCTAGGCCGATATAGCCACCGCCAATAATAACTGCAGATTTTCCTGAGCCGGTAAACTTATGGGTTTGCTTAACGTCGTTTAAGTCGCGCATATAAAACACGCCGGCTCGCTCGCTGCCGGTAAAGGGGATTTTTCTTACCCGCGCACCGGTCGTGATGGCTAGCTTGGTATAAGAAATTTCGGCATCATCATGTAATATGATTTTTTTAGCGTCGCGATCAATGCGGCTTACGCGGCAGCCAAGGAGAAGGTCAATATTGTTTTTTTCATAAAAATTGGCGGCGCGGATCAGCAGTTCTTCTTCCGTCTTTTCACCCACAAAAAAAGCTTTTGACAATGGCGGGCGGTGATAGGGCAGGTAGGGCTCGTCACCGACTATTGAAATTTTGCCTTCCCATTTTTCCTGGCGCAGACTGGTCGCTAATTGTGCCGCTGCGTGGCTAGCACCAATAATTATGCAATGTTCGCTCATAGATACATTCTCGTTTATTTTTGTAGCCTCGGTGTGGGATCTCGCAACAATAAGGAATATCAACACCCATTAATACGACTATAATTTCTTGTCGTTAGAAAATTGTTTTTCGCGGTTAATTTTGGTGTTGCCCCCCCCCATTTTTTAACTAGCTATGAAAGGAGCGGCCTGCTGTTAACCTAGGAAATATTTGCCGCCATCAATAACAATAGTTTGGCCAGTAATAAATTTCGCACTGTCACTAACTAACAAAAGTAATGTGCCAACGATATCTTCGGGCTGAATCTGCGCAGCGATTAGTTGAGTGGCTTTGGCGCGTTCTTCGGCCATCGCCAGATTGCCACCCATAATCTGGGAGAAACCTTCAGTTGCTGTGCCGCCAGGGGCGATGGCGTTAACACGAATATTATCTCTGCCGAGTTCAGATGCAGAGCTTTTAGTCATGCCTATAACGGCCGCCTTTGACGCAGTGTAGTCGAGCATGCCGGCCATGCCGAAGGCTGAGATGGACGTTTGGTTCACGATAGCGCCGCCGCCGCGCTGGCGCATATAGGGAGTAACGGCGCGGGTGCATAGCCAGGGGCCACGCACGTTTACAGCCATGGTTTTGTCCCAGCGGGCGATGGAAATGTCGCTCATTGGGCCGCCGACTAGGCTTGCGAACATGGCCGCATTGTTTACGAGAATGTCGATGCCGCCAAAGGTGTCGGCAGCCATTTTTGCCATGGCCTCGGTGGCTTCCATACTGGAAACGTCAACGCTCATAAAGGCGGCCTGCTGACCGTTGGCGCGAATTTCCGCAACGGTGGCAGCGCCTTCAGTTTCTAAGAGGTCTGCGATTAATACCGCTGCACCTGCGCCGGCGAGTGCTTCGGCATACGCTCGGCCAATGCCGCGCGCGCCACCGGTTACGATTGCTACTTTGCCTGTAAGGTTCATATTGTCTCTCAAGGAAATTTTTTCCATGGTTTATACGTGGCCGCCGCAAAAGCGCGCGGGCCCACTACGATTGTTCGGTTATTTCTCGGCCGAGGATGAAGACCGAATTGCTGCGGTCGATGGTGTCGGGGAAGTCAGATGCTTTTTCGGCCAATTCTTTCAATATAGCTTCGGCACTCTCGCCTTCGATTTCGGTCACATTGACATAGGGGTGGTCGATGCGGTTTTGCGCTTCTACTTTGAAGCGGCGAACTGACTTGGCGCCGCTTACTGACATGAGATCGGCGGCGTGAACCTCGTTGTACCATTTATTGTATGCCGCCTCATTACCTTCGCCACTGCTAGGGCCGTTAATTGCGATCAACATGAATTTTGGCATGGTGTTTCTCTGTTCAGTATGAGCACGCGCCGAGTGACGAGTGCTTTTATTGTTAAATTTTCAGCGAATTTAGTCGCAGTATTTACGCTTAGGCTTTGTCAGGATAAACCGATAAGTCGCCAGCGTAGGCAATACCGCCTGGCCAAAACTTGTCGCCGCTAATTTTACTGAAGTAGTGCACAGTGCGGGCGAGTGAACCCGCAGTGGAGCGCGGTTCCATGGCAATGCCGCTGGGGCTTTTACCTAGTGCGCGACCACCAAAATCGGTGATGGTGAACAATAAGTCGTCGGTTTGTTGCGCGCACATAACGAGTTGGTCGCCAGGGCAGTAGTGCCTCGGTTCAATCTGAATGGGTGATAATTGGCCGCGTTTCATAGCGACATGACCGGGTACATTGGTGACCTCTACGCTGTGCACTTCGTCATACCACTTATGGTATTCCGCGGCGCGGCCCGGTACGTAGTTACCTAAAATTATACTAATACCAGACAGCGGCTGGTCTGTATGCCAGTTTGCGCTGCCTTTCCAATCGGAATACATGCGGTAGGAATAAAGGCGCTCAGTTTCGTCGTTACGGATCATCCCTAAATCACGAGCGTCGGCAATGAGTGGCCCTAGTGCGACAACGTCCAACTCGGGTGTGGGCAGATCGAAATCATAGACACTCAAATAACGCCACGCTTGGGGGGCATCGCCCATGATTTGCGCCTTCGTAACTTCATAGCGGTCTGCAGACTTAAACCCGCGCAGCTGGGAAACTTTGTCTCTGTGCACGCCGTCGAACCATTCGGTGTACTTTGACTCGTCGCCGGGGTTGATATTGTGTAGGTGAATAGTGGTGTAAAGCGCCATAATTGCCTCGAGTATTAGAATTATTCACAGACAGCGTTCGATGGACGCCGGCCTATATTATTTTATGAGAAGCGTCCAATATTGCCGGACTCTTTGGTTTGCATTGCTTGGTTTGAAAATGCTCTGTAAGCCCCAAATTGTGCCGATTGTAGGGGGGGAGTAAGGGTGTTGAAGTACTGTAAAAATTATCGCAATGAAATTGGTGTTTTGCAATACCTGTTGCTATACTTTCGGGCAATTAAGCCTTGTTCATGTGGTTGCTAAAACGGTAGGATCAAGCTCGTATTGAGTGTTGATCTACGGCGTAAAATCACTTGTTGAGCGTGCTTAAATTATAAGCCATCTGAAGGAGGCAGCTGCCTAAGCTGTTTATTCAGGATGAATAAAATTGGTTTTCAACAGTTCAAAACTATGCGCAGGATTTAAATTATGTCTACCGAAGTTATATTACCAAAATTGGGTTTCACAATGACTGAAGGCCTTATTGTTGAATGGATGGTTGCCGATGGCGGCGAAGTTAAAGAAGGTGAGCCATTAATGGTAGTTGAGAGTGATAAATCAACTACCGAAATTGAGGCGCCAGCATCTGGCCAGTTAAAGATTTTACAGCCGCTAGATGTTACACTTGCAGTGGGTACTGTTGTTGCTGAGATTCTTTGATTCGTATAAACGGGCCTAATTTTTCTTGTAAATTACTTGCGGTAGGGTTAGTAAATCCTTACCGCCATATTATTTCTCATTTCAGGTATTACAAAAATATTTATGGCTTATCAACGGATTCGGTTTTGTAGAAACAAAAATCGATATATTGGGGCCTTGTGGTTATAATCTAAAGGTTATTATTCTTAGGGGCTAGCCACTCCGACGAGATTCCCAGCATCATTGCCTCATGCCCATAAATTTCTGCTTTCCCTAGTCTATTGGGTGGAGTGGTTTTCTCTAATAAATTTTCATTTAATTTCTTGTGGAAATTATTTTTGACCAAAAAAATCATAGAAAATAGACAAATTATACTTAAAATACACAATCCTAAAAGTAGAATGTCAGGCGCAGTTTTTAGGCTAGCTTGCAGTTGTTCAAAGATAATCATATAACCTCTCAATTATGTTCACTGTAGTATCCACCGAATGAAAATACTGCATATTTAGCGCTCATCTATACGGTTATCTCTTTAGTATTTTAGGAATGAGTCGCCGATCTTTCATCTCGTCTATCAACCTAACTACGACTGATTCGCTGTCGCGGCAGGCCGAAAAACCAGCATGGCGTAGTTTGATGGTGCTAAGTAATATTGGATGTTGAATAGATTGGCTGTTTGCTCGGAGTAAGATGTCGGCATAGTGGTGGCTTTCGCCCAAGAAGCTTTTTAAATCATGTATTTTTAAATTGTGTTGTTGCGCGATGTGCTGCCATAGTGTGTTGCGCCTAAGTAAATACGTCGCGAGCGGCATTGCTTCATCTGGTCCGAGTTTGATATCGAACTCCCTCGCAAGCGTGGGCCAAAGTTCTCGCCATGCGCAGACGTCACCATTGCTGATATTGAAGGTGTTTTGCTTTGCTGTGGTTGCGGTGGTGGCCCATCCAAGTGCTTCTGCGATCAATTCGGCGTCGACAATTTCTGCGAGCTGCAGTGCTCCACCGGGAAAGCTGAAGGGCATACCTTCTTCGCGGCGGATTGCGGCATAGGCGGCAAAGGCGAGGAGGGGGTTCATTGCGGCACCGCTAGTACTGCCTACAACAACTTGGGGGCGGAAAATTGTCCAGTTAAAACCACTCAGCTCTGCAGTTTTTTTTAGATAGTCTTCTTGCAGCCAATAAAAATTATTGTGTTGAACCCGTGGGGCATGTTCTCTTGCGGGAATGGGGGTGATGTGCCCTGCATGTGCACCGTAAGCCTTTGCGCCCTGTAGCAGGCTTACGTGTTGTAAATTTGGTGCAGATCTACGTAAGGGTTCGAGTAGATTTTTTAGCATGCTTAGGTTGACTTGCATTTGTTGGGTGTCATGCCATCCGCTTACGAGTCCAGCTTGTTCGGCTACGGCGGCGTAGATGACGTGGGTGACGTCGTTCAGCGAATGACAGGCGTCACGAGTGGCCGCGGCATCGAGTAAATCAAGCGGCATATGACGAAAGCTAGTGCGGTCGCAAAGAGGCTCTGGTGTGCGACGTGACAGGGCAATAGCATCCCAATTCTCGGCCTTAGCAAAATACGTGAGTGCGGCCTCGCCGATAACACCGGTGGCGCCGACAATGAGTGCGGTATTCATCGAGTTAGGTCTGGGCTTTAGGCCTAGACCGTTCCCACGCCGGTCACTGGCGAGCCCACCGCGCCAGGTAAACGCAGTGGTGGTGCAGTAAACAGAAAGCGCGAGCGATTGTGCGCCCGCAACCAGTCGGCTAAGTCGCTTAGTAAGAACAATTCGCCCAGCGGCATACCCAGTTTAAAGAGGCATAGCTCGTGTAATGGGATACGCGTTCCAACACCAGAAATGGCGCTCATATCTTGTAGTAGTTCAACAGCTTCACTGTCTGAAACCAAGGCGGCGGCACCCGAGTCGGTAATCCAGCGCTGCAATTGTTTGTCGGCGCCATCGAGCCCGCTGCATTGGTGGGGGTCGAACGGCGCTGAGGGGTCGTTGTAGCGACCGAGCAAGGCGCGGTCGAAGCCAGTGCGAAAGCACAGGATGTCGCCGCTTTCGACCTCGACTTTGTCGGCATCAAGAATTCGCATGAGTTGATCGTAGCCAACGGCCTGGCGGGTGAGGCCGATATGGCTAAACAAGTCGATCATGACACCGCGGGCTTGCAGTGCGGTCTCGGCAATAGTTTCTATACCGAGTGCCTTCGCGCCATAGGGACCATCATTCTTAGCATTGTCATTGAGGTAATCCACCGGGCCGCGGATATGTTCCCCGGCATGAAAGCCATTGTAGTAAGTGGCCTGCGCTTCACCGGTGCCGTGGGCATCGAAACAGGAGCCGATGTGGCAAAGGCTATCCCACTGGGTGGAGTATTGGAGACTCAAGGTAGCGCGGTCATCACAGACGGTATCGGTTTGGCCGGGATTTACTTTCGCAAAAGGGTAGTTCATTGACGGATCGTCGCCCCGCATTGAAAATTCTAATTTCGGGGAGAAACGGCGGGGGTTGAGTGAGTCCCGGGGGCAGTCTAGTGGCAGCGATAAGCAAAATGCGATGCCTTCCTTAACCTCATGTGCGGCTTTGAGGCGACGCTCCGGCGTAATAAGGTTGAGACGACCGAGCTGATCGTCGGCGCCAAAGTCGCCCCAATTGGATCCCTCGGGGCGTTTCGTCCATCGATTGCTCATTGCGTTTCGCCTCGCTGATTAAGCTACTTTTATTTTGACCTTAAATAGGCCCGCGCCAAGAGTCGTTATTGGTTTTGCACTCGTCATTGTTGCTCAAGCTAGCAGTTAAAACCGCCGTGATCAGCCCTCTGGTGCAATTTTAACGATTATTCCCTGCAAGGCCTTGTTGTATTGCACTTGGCAGCTCAGGCGAGACTCGTCGTGCCGAAATTCAGAGCCGTCGAGTAAGTCTTCTTCGCCGTCGCTTATTGCGGGTATTGATGTTTGGCCGTCGGCATCAATATACACATGGCAGGTTGCGCATGAGCAGCTGCCACCGCAAAGCGCTTCGAGTTCGTCGAGCCCTGCATCGCGGATTAACTCCATTAAGGAGCGGCCATCTTGGGCCTCTACTGAATGTGACTCGCCGTCTCTTGTGATTACCGTAAATTCTGGCATGGTTTAATTCTTGATCGTTAAGTGAATGATATCAGGCAATATTTTCCTGAGCTGGCAACAGCATATCTCGCTATTTCTGTGCGTAACTACCAATAAACAGTTGTTACGGCAATGCTGAATAAAGTAAAGTATCGTAATGAAATGGCACTGTGTCAATGTATTTATAATTAAATTAAAACAAGCCGCGCCACGCGGCTAAATTTACAGTGCGCGGCTAGCCGTGGATATTATTGATAATAATTCTAAAGCGGCTCCGAGATGTCCGTATGTTGTTTTTATATGGCGGCGCCAAGCTGGTTCTTTATTAATTTGTGGGTGGTGAAAATATGTCGGTAAACCGGTTGGTCACGTTGGCATTGGCATTGGTGTTGAGTGGTTGCTCAGATCAGGAAGCGCATATAGTGTCGCCACCTTCTGCCGAATTCGCTCGGGCAGTCAGTATTTCCTCTGTTGAGCTGCGCTCGATGGCGAGATCCCTTGCTGCCTCGGGTTTGTTAATTCCCCGAGAGGAGGTGTCGGTGGGTTCGGAGCTGTCGGGGTTTATGGTTAAAGAGGTGTTAGTCGAGGAGGGCGCATTTATTGCAGCCGGCGAAGTATTGGCAATCCTCGATGCCGAGCTGCTAATGGCCAAAATTGCGCAGGCTAAGGCGGTGCTAGCGCAAGCTGACGCCCAGGCAATGCTGTCGATGAGCGAGGCCGCTCGGGTTGAAAATGTAAAAGATCCAAGTGTTTTTACAAAAGAGCAGATTGAAAATCGAATGGCACAGGCCGAAATAGCAAAGGCCGCTTGGCGTGCGGCCAGTGCACAGTTAAACGAGTTGCGCACTCAGGAAAACAGGATGCGTATTCGCGCGCCAGTTACCGGCGTAATTTTAGCGCGGAGCGTGAACCGGGGTGATGTTGCCAGCCCCAGTCAGGTGATGTTTCGGATGGCAAGAGACGGTTTGCTGGAGCTCGACGCAGAGATACCAGAAAGTAGCATAGGGAAGCTTAGCTTAGGCCAAGCGGCGACCATAAGTTTACCTTCCGGTCGCGAGCTGAAGGGGGCGGTGCGCTTAATATCACCGCGCATTGATCCGCAGACCAAGCTGGGTCGGGTAAGGGTGTCTTTGCCGCATGATCCGGATCTTCGCGCGGGTGGTTTTGCGCGGGTGGTTTTTAGTCGCAAGGCGACACCAGTACCGGCGGTGCCAGAAAAGGCGGTGCAGTTTGAGGCTGGTGGTCCGTTATTGGTGGTGGTGGACGAGGCTAATCGGGCTGTGCGCGTTCCTATTCAAACCGGTGCGCGGGCCGACGGCTTTGTTGCGATTGTTGGCGGTCCCGCCATTGGTAGTCGCGTTGTGCTTGGCGGTGGCGCGTTTTTACTCGATGGCGATTTAATTGAACCCTTGCAAAACGGTGGGAAAGCCGCCGATACCCACACTGACGCAATGAGGTAAATGGCATGGATCTGCGCGTTTCAGCTTGGGCGATTAAAAACCCGATTCCGGTGGTGGTGCTCTTTATTGCCTTGATGATTGTTGGTGTGCAAGGCTTTCGTTCCCTCCCTATTAAACTGTACCCCGATGTCGCCTTTCCTATTGTGCAGGTGAGTGTGACGTTGTCTGGTGCGGCGGCAAGTGAAGTAGAGACTCAAATTACCCGCGAGATTGAGGCATCTGTTTCAAATGTGACGGGAGTGAATCACATCCAGTCGACGGTTTCTCAAGGTTTGTCGTCAACCACGATTGAATTCGAAATTGGCGAAGACCCGCAAAAGGCAACTGATGAAGTTCGCGCAGCTATTGATCGGGTGCGCAGCAGCCTGCCGCGGACAATAGATGAGCCGATTGTTCAGCGCTTTGATCTGGACTCGGCCCCCATCGTGACCTATGCAATATCGACCAGCTCCATGAATGATGTGGAGTTGAGTTGGTTTGTGGACGATAGTCTGGTGCGGGAGTTAATCAGCTTGCCGGGTGTTGCCCAAGTTACCCGTTTTGGTGGCGTTGAAAGAGAGGTCAATGTCACCCTCGACCCGGCGCGGCTCGAGGCGCTGGGGTTAACGGCGAGTCAAATTAATATTGCGCTGCGCGGCGCCAATACGGATTTATCTGGCGGGCGAACGGAGATTGGTGATCGCGAACAAATCGTCCGGGTGCTGGGTGCTGCCGATAGCATCGACGCCTTGCGGAATACTGTGATTGCGACTGGCGCCGGCCGAGAACTGCGTTTGAGTGATGTTGCCTCGGTGGCGAGCGGCGCAGCGGAACGCCGGGGCTTTGCCGTTTTGAATGGCCAGTCGGTGGTGGGCTTTGAGGTTAAAAAAACCAAAGCGGCCTCAGACGTTAACGTTGCCAATGCGGTGGCTATCGCTGTAACGAGCCTAGAGAACAAATATCCTGATATTAAGTTTGTACGTATTGTCTCTACCGCTGAAAACACCCAAAATAGCTTTTCCGCGACCTTAGCCGCATTAATTGAAGGTATGTTATTGGCGGCGCTAGTGGTGTTTTTCTTTCTACGCGATTGGCGGGCCACCGTCATCGCCGCTTTGGCCATGCCCATATCATTGATACCGACATTTGCGGCGATGAGTTATATGGGCTTCAGTTTGAATATGATAACCCTGCTGGCCTTGACCTTGGTTATTGGCATCTTGGTTGATGACGCCATTGTTGAAATAGAAAATATTCAGAAGCGGGTTGAAGAGGGGGAAAGTCCTTATCGAGCGGCGTTATTCGGCGCCGATGAAATTGGCTTAGCGGTAGTGGCTACGACCTTGACTATTGTGGTGGTGTTTTTGCCGGTATCAATGATGGGGGGCTTTGCCGGCCAGTTTTTTAAGGAGTTTGGTTACACCGTCGCGGTTTCGGTGCTGTTCTCCTTGTTGGTAGCACGTTTATTAACGCCATTGATGGCAGCGTACTTTATGACGCCATCCAAACACCCTGCGCCGCGCAAGCCCTTTACTGGTTTTTATCGCGATACCCTGCAGTTTGCTTTAACTCACCGCTGGTTGTCGCTCGGTATTGGCGCAGCGTTATTTGTTGGTTCTCTGCTCCTCACCATCGCCCTGCCGACGGGATTTACGCCACCGGCGGATAACGGCATTGTCGAACTCAGCGTCGAAGGAGCCCCTGGTGCAACCTTGAACGATATGCGGCGCAGTACCGAAGTATTGACGCGGAAATTACTCGACTTGGAATCAGTAGAAACGATTTTTGCGTCGGTGGGGTCGAGCGGAAGCGATGGCGATATCCGCTCGGGCGCAGTGACAATACTATTAAAAGACGAGCGCCATGAGACGACCCAAGGTTTCCAAGAAAGGCTACCGCCACTGTTGATGAGTGTGCCCGATGTTCGGCTTGGGTTTGCGTCGTCAGGGGGCGGTGGTAGCGCCATCGTTAAAATTATTTTAGCGAGCGAAAACGCCGAATTATTGGCAACCACCGCGCTGATTTTAGAACAGCAAATGCGGGGTATGCCGCAATTAAGTGGTGTACACCAGGTTACGCCGCGCCCGGGGTCGGAATTGATTGTGTCGGTCAAGCCTGACGAGGCGGCGCGGCTGGGCATATCTGCCGACACCTTGGGCGCGATTATTCGCGTGGCGACGCTTGGTGATATCGATGCCAATATCCCCAAATTTAATACTGGCCAGCAGCGCTTGCCCATACGGGTACGTTTACCAGCGGGTGCCCGCGCCGACCTTGAAATCCTGCGCAACCTGCGTGTGCCGACCGCAAGCGGTAAGACAGTACCGCTGCAGGCGGTGGCTGATATCCGCTTTCAGCCAGGTGCGGCTCGTATTGAACGCTTTGACCGCAAGCGCCGCGCAACTGTGGAAGGGCAGTTAAACCATATTTCCTTTGGTGAAGCGATAAAGCTGATCAACCAGTTACCGATTATGCAAAATTTACCCGCCGGTGTGACTCAGCCAGCCTATGGCCAAAGTGAGAATATGAACAAGATGTTTGCCAGTTTTGGCGGCGCGATTTTGGCGGGAATTGGGCTAATTTTAAGTGTGTTAGTCTTGCTGTTTAAGAGCTTTTTTAAACCTGTGACGATTCTTACTGCCTTGCCCTTATCTGTAGCTGGCGCATTTTTGGGTTTGATTATTACCGGCAGTGAATTGGGCCTCTCGGCTATGATTGGCTTACTGATGCTCATGGGACTGTCGGCGAAAAATTCAATTTTGTTGGTGGAATACGCTATCGAGCGAACACGGGAAGGTATACCTCAAAAAGAAGCGCTGATTTTGGCCTGTCGCGAGCGATCTCGACCGATCGTGATGACGACCTTGGCGATGGGCGCTGGCATGATTCCGACCGCTTTGGGTCTTGGGGAAGGCTCGGAGTTTCGGTCGCCAATGGCGATTGCCGTTATCGGCGGTTTGATCAGCTCGACTTTGCTGTCGCTGGTTCTGGTGCCGGTCGTCTATGTGATGGTTGAGAATGTTGAACGTTGGATTACCCCGAAGTTGGCTCGGCTTATAGTGCAGCGTTCGGAAGCTGATATGGCGGAGACCACCGAGGGAGCTAGTACAGCTCCGCCGATAATAAAAAGATGACAGGGGCAGTTATGCAGGGTGCGGAACCAAATGTGAGTGCGGTGAGTAATCGCGAGCTCCTCTCGCAAATTTTACGTTTGGCCGGGCCAATGGTTATTGCTGGCTTAGTGCAAACCGTTTATCACATTATAAACGCGCTGTGGGTAGGGCGTTTAGGTGCCAATGCGGTTGCTGTGGTGTCGATTTGCCTGCCCATTAATTTGCTGATGATTTCTCTCGGTGGCGGCTTGTCGTTGGCGGGCTCGATCTTAATAGCGCAAAGTATCGGCGCCAAACGACACGATGATGTTAATAAGGTGGCGGCGCAAACGTTAACCTGTCTCAGCGGGTTTTCGGTGGCGCTAAGCGTCGCGGGCTATTTTCTCGCGCCGCAGATATTGGTGCTGATGGGGGTTGATGTGTCGATTTTTGAAGCGACGCTCAGCTACCTACGGATTACCTTTGCCAGTGCCTTGGTGTTAACACTCAGTTCCGCCGCGATCGCGATTCTGCGTGGCATGGGAGAATCAAAAGCGCCATTACCAATTATTTTATCTAGTGTGATTATTAATGCCGTTCTCGATCCTATATTGATTTTTGGCTGGGGCCCAATAGCGGCAATTGGCGTCACTGGCGCGGCGTACGCTACGCTTATTACGCAGCTCATTACGGCGGTGTTGGGTTTGCAATTAATGTTGCAGGCCCGCTTTGGCTTAAGGATTTGCCTGCCAGATCTGCTTCCGGATTGGCCGATGATTGGTCAGATTTTCCGGCTTGGGGTACCGGCGTCGATTGAGCACTCTATGCAAGCGGTGGTTTTGTCGATAATGACGGTGCTGGTCACGGCATTTGGCACCGTGGCAGTGGCAGCCTACGGTATTGTCTTTCGCTTATATTCCTTCGCAATTATTCCAGCATTTAGTATTTCTATGGCGGTGTCGATATTGGTTGGCCAAAGCATTGGCGCTGGGAATATCTCGCTCGCAATCCGTATGACTAGAATCGCTGCGCTGTTTAATTTCGCGATGATGTCAGTTATGAGCGTTGTTGTTTTTCTGTCGGCCGAGGCAATTATTAACCTTTTTGTGCCGGGAGATATACAGCTGGTGACTAGTGGTAGCTTTGTGCTGCGGGTGTTTATGTTGTCGATGCCGCTGATTGCTATTTTATTGTCTCTGCGCGGCGCTTTTCGCGGTGCAGGGGATACCTTTAATACCATGGTTCTGACCTTGGCCGGTATCTGGTTGAATCAGATACCGTTGGCATATCTGCTGTCGCGGCCTAGCTTTTGGGGGGAGTACGGCCTGTGGTATTCGCAGCTCGCTGGCGCGGTGCTCAATGTCGTTATTGCGGTGGTGTATTTTAATAGCCATCATTGGTTGAAGAAATGCACTGTTGCGGGATCGGCGATTTAGTCACCCAAAAGCTGGATTGAATTAACTAATTCGCCGTTGTTATTGCCGTGGTTCTTGGATTTAGGGCGTAAAGCTTCCCTGAGGGGCGATGTATTCCCGAAGCGTGCTTAATTTGCCGTCTTTAAAACGCATTAGCACGCATACGTGCCACGCAATTTTTGGCGCATCAGCCTTAAATTGAACTTCTAAAATGTGCTCTTGCACAAAACCGTCGGGGAAATATTCGCGCTGAATATCGCGAGTGTTGCGCGAAATAGAGTTTTCTACGAAGCTGCTTAATGAGGCTTTAGTTTCTGCAAAGTTTTGAAATTTTTGATCGAAGTTATGCCAGGTAGTGACAGATGGCAGGCAGCAGGACATGACCTCATCCATATTGCCTTGATCGAGTGCTGTCCAAAAGCGATTCGCTACCGCGTCTAAGGTCTCTTTAGTTTGCTCACTCATTTTAAATTCTCCGTATTGTTTTGTTTGGGGCTGCGGGCCAGCGGCGACATCGCGTTTTGCCAGCCTTGCTGCTCGGATTTGCAGGTTTCAATGGCCTTGTTCCAGAAGTTGCCCTTGGACAAAGATTTGAAATTGAATGAACCGCTGTGGCGAAATTCCAATATTTCGACGCCGTTGTCGCCTACGGGGAGGTAGGTATAGGGGACGTTGGCGGGCACAAAAAAGCCATCGCCCTTGCCCAGTACTTCGTTACCCAAACGCAGCTCGCCGGAAACGATGAAGTAGAGGCAGTCGGTGTCGTGAGTGTGTAAAGATAGGGGGTAGTTTTTCTTGATCCAAGCGTGAATTAGACTAAAACCTGGAATATCGAAAAGAACTTTAACTTGGTCGCCGTCTAGCAAGCCATGTTTTGATGCTTCGGTGACTAGGGGGCGCACATCGCTAGGAAATTCGACGCTCATATTGCCCGAATCCATCAGAGATTCAGCGCCGTCCGCCCTGAAAATTTGGAATTTTGCAGCTACGTCTGCTGGCTTATCAGTGCTGTTTGTATTCATACGGGAGCCGCTCACTGAGTAGTGAAATGACGTGGCCAATATATCGACCAATATTGTTCTTACTATCCTCGCGCATTGCGCGCGTTTGTAGCCTGCTACACCCTTCAAGCTAATCAGCAGAGGGTGTAGCGGCTAACAGCGGCTAACAGCGGCTATCAGCCAAGCATAAGCTTGGCTTTTGCGGCAATTTTTTCTGCAGAAACAACATACTCAGTTTCAAGTTTCTTGTTAAACGGTACTGCTGAAAATGGCGCTCCCAAACGGGCGACAGGCGCTTTAAGCTGACCAAAAAGTTCTTCTGAAATGGTCGAGGCGATTTCGGCGCCTACACCAAAATTGCGTACCGCTTCATGGGCGATAAGTGCGCGTCCGGTTTTCTTAACAGATTTCAATACGGCCTCGCGATCCCAAGGAGAAATCGTGCGCAAATCAATCACCTCCGCACTAATGCCGTCTTTCTCAAGTTGGGCTGCGGCTACCAAGGCAGTCTGCGCCATAAAAGCGTAAGAGATGATGGTGATGTCGCTGCCTTCTTTGGCAATGCGCGCCTTACCCAGCGGGATTGGGTCGTTGTTTTCAGCCGCATCCGCGGGCGTGTAATAAGACAGTACGCTTTCAATGAAAATACAGGGATCAGGATCCTGAATACACGACAGCATTAAGCCTTTGGCATCTGTTGCGCAGGACGGTGCAACAACTTTGATACCCGGAGTGTGGGCAAACCATGCTTCTAGAAAGTCACTGTGTTGGCCTGCGGCAGAAATGCCTGCGCCGGTCATCATGCGAATAACAATCGGTACGCTGCTTTGTCCGCCAGACATATAGCGCAGTTTGGCGGCATGGTTGCAGATCATATCCATTGCCACGGCAGTGAAATTCATTAGCATGATTTCGGCAACTGGCTTGTAGCCTGCTAGCGCTGCGCCGATAGCTGCGCCGATTATTGCTTGTTCAGAAATGGGGGTGGAGACAACACGATCATTGCCAAATTTTTCTGAAAGCCCCTTAGTCACGCCAACAACGCCGCCGCCTTCACGGTCGCCCACGTCTTCACCGAGAATAAGGACTTTGTCGTCCGCTGCCATTGCCAGGTGGAGCGCTTCATTTACGGCTTGCAGCGTAGTTTGTTTATTAGACTTGCTCATTAGTATGCTCCTGAATCTGCGTAGACATCGCGGGTAAGTTCGTCCATTGATGGGTCGTCGCTACTAAGCGCGTACTCAATGGCATCGTCGATATCAGCCTTTATTTTTGCTTCCATTTCGGCAAGCTGGTCTTCGGTGGCTAGACCTTCGGCAATGAGTTTTGCACGAAATGCCGGGACTGGATCGCGAGCGATTGCCTCTGCTTTTTCTTCTTTGGTCATATACGGATCGGTATCGCCAAATACATGACCGTGAAAACGGAAGGTCAAGGCCTCGATCAGGGTTGGGCCCCCGCCGCTACGGGCGCGATCAATTGCTTCTTTGCCTGCTGCGTACATGGCGTGTGGGTCATTGCCGTCAACGGTAACGCCGGGCATAGAATAGCTTTGTGCGCGAGTTGAAATGCGTTCAACCGAGGTGCAGTGTTCGTAGCGAGTATGCTCGGCAAAGCGATTGTTTTGGCATACAAAAATCACTGGCAGTTTCATTATCGATGCAAGATTTAGAGATTCGTGGAAGGCGCCAATATTGCTTGCGCCGTCGCCAAAATAGGCAACCGATACGCGCTTGTTATTACTTAGTTTAGACGCCCATGCCAGACCGTTGGCGATGGGCATTGACGACCCTACGATACCGGTGGTGACCATAATGCCGGTTTCCGGGTGGGTGATATGCATCGGGCCGCCTTTACCTTTACAGGTACCGGTAACTTTGCCGGCAATTTCGGCCCACAGCAGGCGCAGGGGGAGGCCCTTGGCGAGCATGTCGTGGGTGCCACGGTATATGGTGCTGATATAGTCGTCGTCATTTAGGCTAACGGACAGGGCAGAGGGAATGACTTCCTGGCCTCGGGGGCTGTAGTAAGGCATTTCCAATTTGCCGGACCGCACCACTTTGCGAGCCGCTGTGTCATTGCGCTCGATCAGCACCATGCGGCGATAAATTTCGATTTGCGTGTCGCGGTCAGGACTCGACGGCGAGGTACTTGCTGACTGTGTTTGATTGCTAGTAGTCAAAATGCCTGCTCCCATTGTGAAGATTCGTTATTGTTAAGCATGTGCTTTTGGAGCCGGTCAGGGTGATGCCTGTTGATGTTCAGGCGGCTTGACGGCCTTCCTCAAGTATGAGGAAACGAACCTCGTTGCTAGTTATCCAAGGGTAATTGGCCCTGGAGCTGTTCGTGTCTGTGCCCACTTAACGGAGACGACGATATTATAGTACAACAATACAATGGCATAATGCTATTGCAATTTATTCATGAAATGGGCAGAATTTGAATGAAACGGCCCAAGAATGAAATATTATGACTGTAAATAAAGAAACATCCATCTCTTTAGCCCATTTTGAAGCGCTGATCGCAGATAAAGATGCTCTCCTAGCAGCGCTGGCAGTTGCAGATACCGCGCCGCTGCTTATGGTCCTGATACAGCTTGGCGGTGATCCCGCGTGGCTGGATCGACTGGCTCCCCATATTACGGGGCCTTGGAGCTATCACGACGAGACCCCAGTGGAGCTAAAGCTTGAGCTGCAATTGGCTGTCGTTGAGGCTCTGGCGGCGTGCGTGCGGGATGGTCGATTGCCTGAGCCGCTGCCGTCGAAAGAATTATTGCCGAAAATGCTCGATGTCTGCACTGGTCAAAAAGTGCCGCCTGAGTATATGCCGGTAGCACTTGAGGAAATGGACTTGCTCAATGAGGATCCTCGTGCAGTTCACTGGCGCACGCAGCCGTCTGCAGAAACCCTCGAGCACTTCAGTGTATTGGTGGTTGGCGCCGGTTTCTCGGGTGTGGCCATGGGTATACGTCTGAAGCAGGCCGGTATCCCCTATACCATCATTGAGAAGAATGACTCAGTTGGCGGCACTTGGTATGAGAATACCTACCCCGGCATCGGCGTTGATACCGCTAACCACTTTTACTCTTATTCCTTTGATGTGAACCACGACTGGGATCATTTCTTTGCCAAGGGCGATGAAATTCTCCGTTACATTCGTCGCAATGCAGAGCGCGAAGAGATTACCGCTAATACGCGCTTTCGTGAGGAAGTGACGCAAGCGCAGTGGGATGAAACGGCTGCCGTGTGGCGAGTAAAGACCCAAAAGGCCGATGGCACGGTTATCGATTACACCGCAAACGTATTGGTCAGCGCGGTAGGTCAGCTTAATCGCGCGTCGATGCCGTCAATTGATGGCCTAGAAGATTTTAAAGGCCCTAAATTCCATACCTCAAATTGGGATCACTCGGTTTCTCTTGAGGGCAAGCGGGTGGGCATGATAGGTACAGGTGCTACCGGCATGCAAGTCGGGCCGGCGATTGCACCAGTGGTAGGTAATTTGACTATTTTCCAGCGATCGCCGCATTGGGCAATGTGGAATCCGCTCTACTTTAAAACCGTCAGCGAAAGTAAAAAGTGGGTGTTGAAAAACATTCCTTATTATTCCAATTGGTTCCGTTTTCAGTTGTTCTGGTCCTCGTCTGACGGCTTCCACAAAATGTTGCAAATTGACCACGAATGGCCAGACAAACAGCGCTCACTAAATGCGCAGAATGCCGAAATTCGCAAGCAGCTGGAAGCGTATATTGCGAAAGAAGTAAATTACGACCCAGAGCTAATTCGCAAGTCGGTGCCAAATTACCCGCCGTATGGCAAGCGCATGCTGCGTGATAATCATTGGTATCGGATGCTGACCCGTGAAAATGTTGACCTCGTCGATACCCAGATTGACCACATTGAAGAAAACTCGGTGGTCATGGCCGACGGTACACGCCATGAAGTAGATATCTTAGTGCTGGCTACCGGCTTTAAAGCGTCGAAAATGTTGTCGCCCATGGATATTCGCGGGCGCGGCGATGCCACCATTCGCGGTCGCTGGGGTGATGATGATCCTCGCGCCTACTTGGGAATTACCGCACCTGAATTCCCGAACATGTTCTTTTTGTATGGCCCAAATACCAATCTTGGTCATGGTGGCAGCGCGGTGTTTCACAGCGAGTGCCAGGTTGGCTACATCATGCAGGGTATTCGTGAATTGATTGAGTCGGGTTCCTCGGTGTTGGAAGTGAGGGATGAGCCGTTTTGGGAATACCAAGAAAAAGTCGATCACAAACACCGCAATATGGTGTGGTCGCACCCCGGAGTAGGCAGTTGGTACAAAAACAAAAATGGGCGCGTAACAGCAAACTCGCCTTGGCGCTTGGTGGACTATAGAGATATGACGGCGAAATTTGAGCCCAGTGATTACACATTTACAAAAATTAGGTCGACCGATAGCAAGGAGGCATCTGCATGAGCCTGACGCCTCTTCTTAAGCCTAGTTCTATTGCGATAATCGGTGCGTCGTCTACACCGACGCGTGTTGGCGGTATTCCGCTGCATTTGCTCAAGGATGCCGGCTTTGAAAATTTGTACCCAGTTAACCCAAAAAGCACCGAAATTGCGGGCATCACCTGTTATCCCGATATTGAGTCTATTCAAAAGCCGGTTGACCTAGTGTTATTGGCCATATCTGCAAAAGACACGGTGCCATACCTTGAGCGCTGCCACGCTTGTGGTGTGAAAGCGGCTGTTGTTTTTGCTGCTGGCTTTGCGGAAACTAACGAGCCAGAAGGTATTGCGCTGCAGGACGAATTGACAGCCTTTGCCAAGCGCACAGGTATGCGTATCTCCGGCCCTAACTGTATGGGCAATGCTAATTTTGTTGACGGTATCTTCACCACCTTCGGCACCTCGTTCCGCCCAGGCGATCCGGCGGGCAATGTCGCTCTTCTTACTCAGAGCGGTAATATGTGCGCCTCGATGTACCGGATGGCGCGCAGCGAAGGGGTGGCGTTCAGTCATGTAATTAACACCGGCAATGAGGCCGACGTTGAGTTTTCCGACTACCTCAATTTTCTTGCCGAGGATCCAGACACCACGGCCGTGCTTTGCTATATCGAAGCGCTGCGCAATGGCCCGCGCTTTCTTGAGGCCGCTGCGGCCTTTAAAGCCAAGGGTAAATTACTGGCTGTTTATAAAGTCGGGGCTAGCGAGAAAGGTGCCGATGCCGCAGCGTCGCATACCGCGGCACTGGCGGGGAATAACAAAGCCTACGAGGCTGCCTTTGAGCAAGGCGGTGTGGCCCGCGCCCATGAATTATCAACATTGACCGATCTAGCGTATCTGCATGGCTTTGGCGCGCGGATTAAAGGAAGCGCGAGCGCAATCATTAGTGTCTCTGGCGCCGGCGGCGCAATACTGGCTGACGCCTTGTCGCTTTACAATGCCGAGGTACCAGAGTTTCCAGAAGCAGTAAAAGCGAAGCTTCGCGAAAGCATTCCTGCATACGGTATGGTTGCCAATCCGGTGGATGTGACGGGTAACTTAGTTAACAACAATGATTTTCTTTTTGATGCAATGAAGCTTGCCGTCGACCCAGAAAATATCGATGTCATTATTGCTTACTTGCCCGGCTATTTTTTGGATCGAGCTATTCCTCAATTGGAACGTCTGGCCAACAGCACTGATAAAAGCATTGTAGTGATCGATACCTTTGCCGTGGCCGATCGCGCAGCGGTAGAAAAACTGGGCATTGCTTATTTCGACGATTTTGACCGTGCGGCACGAGCAATCGCAATTTATGGTGCATGGCGTAATGAAGATGTCGAAGCGGTAAACTCGCCGGCGACTTCCGCGAAATGGCCTGTATTGCCCGCTGGCGCAGGGGCCTTGTCTGAGGCGCAGGCTAAACATGTTTTAGAACAGTTCGGCGTGCCGGTTGTAGAAGACGCGGTGACTCAAACAGTTGAAGAGGCTCGCGCCGCAGCTGAGCGCATTGGCTATCCGCTAGTACTTAAATTAGTTAGCCCCGATGTTGCGCACAAAACCGAGTACGGCGTCATCAAACTTGGCCTTAAAACCGCCGACGAAGTGGCGGAGGCATTTGACGACGTAATGGCGAAAGCCAAGACGCTTTCCAATGTGCGCATTGAAGGTATTACTCTTGAGCCGATGCTGGCCGGTGGCGTTGAGTTGCTAGTTGGCGTAACCAAAGACCCCGTGTTTGGTTGGATGTTAACTGTCGGCCTAGGTGGTGTTTGGACTGAGCTGATGAAAGACGTTAGTCATCGCCTACTTCCGGTTAACGAAGCTGGCGCCTTGGATATGTTGCGCAGTCTTAAAGGCTTCGGCTTGATGGATGGCTTCCGTGGTCTCCCTAAGGCAGATGTCGCGTCGGCAGCGCGGGCAATTGCGGCCCTGTCGGTTGCTGCACTGGCGACTGAACCAAGGGTGCGTGAAATTGAAGTTAACCCACTGTTGGTGTTGCCGCTGGGTCAGGGAGCGGTGGCAGTCGATGCGCTGGTGATATTCGACGAACAGGGGAGTGCAGAATAATGAGTGATCCTAAAGACAAGCCAGGTATTGTCTACGAAACCGACGAACCGGTTAGCTACCGTGTTGATGAAACCGGTATTGCGTGGATCACCATGAATCGACCTAAGTACAATAATGCCCAGAATAGCCAGATGACCTACGCGCTCGACGCGGCCTTTGTGCGCGCAGTCAATGACGACGCGGTGAAGGTGATCGTGCTCGCGGGTGAGGGGAAGCACTTTTCGGCGGGGCACGATATCGGTACGCCGGGTCGCGATGTAGATAAATCCTTTGATCGCAAGATGTTGTTGCCCGATCACGTAGGCAGGCCCGGTGCCGAGTTTCTTTACACCCGCGAGCAAGAAGTTTACTTGGGTATGTGTCGTCGTTGGCGCGATGCGCCCAAGGCCACGGTTGCAATGGTACAGGGCGCCTGTATTGCTGGCGGTCTAATGCTGGCTTGGGTCTGCGATCTGATTGTTGCCTCGGACGATGCCTTCTTTCAAGACCCGGTGGTCAGAATGGGTATACCCGGTGTTGAATATTTTGCTCACGCTTTTGAGCTGCCACCGCGTGTTGCCAAGGAATTTTTGTTGTTGGGCGAGCGTATGTCGGCGCAGCGCGCTGAGAGTTTCGGTATGGTTAATCGCGTGGTACCCAGGGCGGAGCTGGCTGAGGAAACCCAGCGTGTTGCCGCTAAGCTGGCCGCGCAACCGAGCTTGGGTGTTTGGTTAACCAAGCAGGCCGTTAATCACGTGGAAGAATTGCGCGGTAAACGCACCGCGATGGATTCTGTTTACCATATGCACCATTTTGCCCATGCGCAAAATGATTTGGTGTCGGGCAATGCGCTTGGTGGCTTAGACGGCAAAAGCATGGCCGCTGCAAACAAAAAGCAGGAAGATAAAGCATGAAGTTGGAATATTCTGCCGAGGAAAAGGCATTTCGTGCCGAGGTGCGGGAGTGGATGGAAGCGAACGTGCCAAAGGCTAAGCTGCCATCTTTTGATTTAACGATTGAAGGTTTTGAAGCGCATCGCGAGTGGGAGCGCACCCTTCATAAGGGGCGCTGGGGGATGGTTACCTGGCCTGAGGAACTAGGCGGCCGAGGTTTGGACCTAATTCGCTGGTTGATTTTTGAAGAAGAGTATTACCGCGCAAAAGCGCCAGTACGGGTAAACCAAAACGGCATATTCCTGCTTGGCCCTACCATGATGGAATACGGCACTGAAGAGCAAAAAGCGCGGTTTTTACCGGCTATGGCTGCGGGTGATGACGTTTGGGCGCAGGCCTGGTCTGAGCCGGGTGCCGGCAGCGACTTGGCGGGCGTGCGCGCGACAGCACGGCGCGAAGGCGATAACTATATTCTTAATGGCCATAAAATTTGGTCGACCCGCGCCGTATTCGCCGACTGGGCCTTTGGCCTATTTCGCGAGCCCGGAAGCGAGCGTCATAAAGGCATGTCCCTGATTTTATTTAAACTCGACACCCCAGGTGTTGACCGCCGTCCTATTGCGCGGCTTGACGGCGAGCTGGTCTTTGCCGAAATATTTTTAGATGACGTGAAAGTACCCGTCGCCAACCGCCTTGGCGGCGAAGGCGAAGGCTGGAAAGTGTGTATGTCGACCGCGGGCTTTGAGCGCGGACTGATGTTGCGCAGCCCTGCCCGTTATCAAGTGGCTGCTCAGCGGTTGGTCGAACTCTACCGCCAGCATCAGGATGAACTCGAACCTACAGTTCGCGCGGACGTTGCCAAAGCTTTCATGGACGCCGAAGCCTACGCGCTAAACATTTACGCCTCGGCCAGTCGTTTGATGGCGGGCGGCAAGATCGGTCCAGAGAGCAGTACCAATAAAATATTTTGGTCTGAGATGGATATTCAACTACATCGAACTGCCTTGGAGATTCTGGGGGATCGCGCCGAACTACTACCGAATTCGCCGGACGCAGGTGATGTTGGCGATTGGCTGGGCGATTATATCTTTTCGCTAGCAGGGCCTATTTATGCTGGCTCTAATGAAATTCAGCGAAATATTATCGCTGAGCGCATGCTTAATTTGCCCCGCTGAGAGGTTGTTTAAATGTTTGTTCTTACCGAAGACCAGCAGCTGATTCACGAGGCCGCGCGTACACTACTAATTGAGAATTGCAGCACCGAGCAGCTGCGCAAAATGTTGGCCGATGGCCAAGTGCAGGACCAAGCGCGTTGGGCGCAAATATTAGAAATGGGGCTGCCTTCTATTCTGGTTAGTGAAGAGAGCGGTGGTTTAGGTTTAAGCGCGGTCGACTTTGTCGGTGTCGCCGAAGCTGCAGGTTATGTAGCGCTTCCAGAACCCTTGATTGAGCAGGGCGGTGTAGTTTTACCCTTATTGGCTGGGCTTAGCGATAGCAAAGGCTGGTTGGATCGCGCGTTAGCAGGCGAAAAAATAGCAATTGACCACCCCGCCCAGCGCTTTGTTGCTGATGCGGATTTGGCGGAGGGAATTATTCTTTTTGCTGATGGTGCTATTCATATTGTAGAACGCAAACAATTTGAACTTATTAAGCAAGAGAGTATTGATCCCTTCCGCGAATTGTCGCGAGTGAATTACAGCCTAAGTGCAGAAACTCAAGTTGCCAGGGGTGCCGAGGCCGAAAAATTGATAGCCGATGCCTTTGAGCGTGGCGCGCTGTTTTGTGCAGCGCAAGCACTCGGCTTGGCCCAGCGCTGCGTTGATATGGCAGTGGCTTACGCGCAAGAGCGAACTCAGTTTGGCAAACCAATCGGCAGTTATCAGGCTGTAAAGCATATGCTAGCCAATGTTCAGGTTCAGATTGAATTTGCACGTCCGGTGATTTATGCGGCTGCTGTAGAAATTTCCATAGGTGGACCTATTGCTGAGGCTCGTGTAAGCCACGCTAAATTAGTGGCAACAGAAGCCGCTGATTTCGCGGCCCGCACGGCACTGCAGGCGCATGGCGCAATGGGGTTTACCTGGGAAGTTGATTTACATTTTTTCATGAAGCGGGCGCTGGCGCTACTTGCCGCGTGGGGCAAACCGGCACTGCATCGCAATCGGGTTGTTGCGCGAATGCTGGAGCAGCCGATTGGCCCAGACTCACTATTTGCCAGCGAACTAAAGGCGACATCATGAGCGATATTAGCCAAATAATTCTTGGTCAAGAAGAGTTGCGCTGCGCGGCAATGCGCAATGCCGACCTCGCTGCACTGGAAAACATATTAGATCCGGATCTTTACTTTTGCCATGCCAATGGCGCGATCGATGATAAATCGATTTACTTAGGGAAAATGGCGCAGGGCAATATCATTTATCGCTCTATTAAGTGGAGTGAACAAAAGGTCGCTCTATTGCCTGGGGATACTACTGCATTGCTTACCGGCCGGATGACTTCTGAGGTGTCTGTAAGTGGCGTGGAAAAATTATTGGACAACCGAGTTGTTGGTGTTTGGATAAATGTTGGCGGCCAGTGGCGCCTGCGTGGATTTCAGACCACCCCTTTACCGAAAGTTTGAGTTGTAGCGCCTAATTTAAACGCGCAACGGTAGTAAGAATGCTAAAAACTGTTAGCCGGGAAAATTAGTTGTAAGCGTCAGGTTCTTTTTTCGCCTCACTCTACTCGCGCTGAGATTGATAATAAACAGTGATTTTTAAAGCGATACTTCAAGGTATATCGCACTCATCTTATTGATATATTGCCACGAGTCGGGCGGGAAAAATCTCAATACAAAGTGTGAACTTTAAAAATCCGCCTAGAGTTGCGCGAAAAATGGATACCACAGCATGGTGAAATCAGAGGGACTCAAATCGCTTGTCGATCACACTCGTAGTGAGTGTGTTAAAAGTTTTGTTGTTAATTTTTTGATTAGTGGTGGTTTGACCTATTGGGTATTTAGTCAGCATGCGTCTATCGAGCCGTGGGGCGCAGAAGGTTATGCAGTTTGATCTGTCGGCGACCGGGTTCTTTATGGCCGCTATTGTGGCGGCGATTTATATTGTAAAGCATAAAGGGTCAAAACGCCGCTGGCCTGTACTAGAACCCGTAAATGGCATGGATTTTATCGCCGATCGCATGCCGTACGGTGTGACATTGGCGAGTATTTTTATTGGTGTAATTGGCTTGGCGAGCGCCGCCATTTTACTACTTATTATTGTGCCAATGGATGCGTATATTGAATTTACTGCACTTGGCTATGCCTTAATGAAAGCTATTTGGGCAGGGGCATTGGCTATGGCCGTGGTTTATATGGCGGTGCGCTGTGGTTTGAAAATAAACAACGCTCAATATCAGCTGTAATAGTCGAAATTTGGGCATAACAAAGTAAGGAATAATACTGTGGGACTGGAAAATAAAGTTGTTGTCATCACCGGAGCGCTAGGGTCTTTAGGTCGCGCAATGTCCGCGACTGCGGTAGCTTCGGGTGCGAAAGTTATTGGCGTAGATTGCGTTAGTGGTACCCCCGAGCGTGGCGTAAGTGCGCTACGGGTGATTGATCTCGGTGACAGCGATGCGACCAAAGCCGGTGTTGCCGCCATCGCCAAAGAATTTGGTCAGATCGATGCGATTGTCAATATAGCGGGTGGCTTTGTCTGGGAAACTCTGGCTGAGGGTGATATCGCATCCTGGGATCGCATGTATCAGATGAACGTGCGCACCGTCGTCAATACTTGCCAGGCAGGCTTGCCGTATTTCCCGACGCGCGGCGGCAGAATTGTCAACATCAGCGCTTCAGGCGCGTTGAAAGCTACCGCGGGTATGGGAGCTTACGCCTCATCTAAATCAGGTGTCGCGAAATTGACGGAGGCGTTGGCTGAGGAGCTGAAAGGCAAAAACATCACTGTAAACGCGGTATTGCCCAGTGTCATCGATACGGTATTAAACCGCACGGACATGCCCGACGCCGATTTCTCGACTTGGGTCACTCCGAAGGCTTTGTCTGAGGTTATTTTGTTCCTATTGAGCGATGGCGCTGAGCCAATTACCGGTGCCTTAATTCCGGTAACGGGTCGAGTGTAGGCTGACTAGCCTGAATGGTGATTATAGCTAGGTGCGGAGGCTCTAGGTTTAGAAAAAATGAATTCAGCTTGATGTAATTGAGGCATGGCGAATGAAGAAATTTTTTATTGCGACAACTGTGTTGTTGCTGGTGTTGGCTGGGCTTGCCTTCGGGTATTTAAATTACACGGGTATATTGCGCTCGCCTGAGTATGACACTGTTGCCCCAGTGATCCCGGAGCTACAGCGCCCCGCAGTACTCGTGCTCAATAAAACCAACGGCTTTATTCATCGAGAATCCTTGCCTGCGGCGAGCAAAATGCTAAATAAACTAGCAGAAGAACATGGCTGGCATATCTATGAAACAGAAAGTGCAGCGTCACATAACGCAGAGAATTTAGCGAAGTTTGATGTTGTGGTGTGGAATAATACTTCCGGTGATCTCTTAACAATAAGACAGCGTGTGGACTTTAAGTCTTGGTTGCTTGCGGGTGGTAAGTGGCTGGGGCTGCACTCAGCTGGTGGGGATATTGCCTACGAGTGGAGCTGGTTCCCCGAAACCTTAATCGGCGCGCAATTCACGGGGCATACCCTGAGCCCGCAACTGCAAGATGCCCGTGTGTTGCTTGTTGAGCCCTCGCCGCTAACAGCGCATATTGATAATCCCTGGCTCGTGCAGCAGGAAGAGTGGTACGCCTTTGATCGCAATCCCCGCGATACCGGTTCCACTATTCTTATGGCGCTTGATGAGACATCGTATAAAACCGACTCAATGTTTGGTGATGCGAGTATGCCCGGTGAACATCCAATTGTATGGACGCATACACTAGGTGAGGGCAGGGTGGTTTACTCCGCGATGGGTCACACTGCAGAGACCTATGAGCTACCCGCATATCGGGAATTTATCAGTAAAGTTATTAATATGTTGCTGGAGTAAATCGCGGCGGTGATTGTACTTACCGCAGCATAAAAAATAGGGCTGAATTTTCACCTAGTTTGGAATCACTTATATGATTAAGCGTCATCCTATAATTTCTATCCTATTAGTCTGCCTGCTGGGTGCGGCGGCATTTTATGCATGGTTTAATCGCGCCGTCCCTGATTTTGGTCGCACAGTGCTTGTGTTTAGTCAGTCGGAAGGTGCTAAGCACGATAGTATTCCCGCTGGTATAAAAGCAATTGAAAGTCTGGTGAGGCCTGCCAAATTTAATGTGTTGGCTAGCGAGGACGCCAGTATATTTAATGATGTATCGCTGCGTAATTATCAAGCGGTTATCTTTCTTAATACCAGCGGTGACGTTTTAAATGCCGAACAGCAGATTGCGTTTGAACGCTATATTCAGGCTGGCGGTGGCTATGTGGGTATTCATGCTGCTGCAGAAGCGAAAGCGATTGAAGGGCGCGAGTGGTTCTGGTACCAGCGCTTGGTGGGCGCAGCTATTGCTACATCGCCTAACAATGAGGAGGAAATAGGGCTTTTGAAATTGGCTGAGGCCAATCAATCAATGGCGCAAGACTTGCCGGCGCAGTGGCAGCTCAGCGATGAGTGGCTGGATTACCGCCGCATGTCTAAGAACCTCAAGGTCCTGTTGACGGTGACTAAGGACGAAAAAGAAGGCACAACTGCTGTTGCATCGGCGCAGCCAGTTGCGTGGTATCGCAATTTCGACGGTGGTCGCAGCTTCTACATTGGCTTGGGTCACTCGCAAGCCAGCTATGAAGATGCGAATTTCATTGCATTGCTTAGGGGCGGAATTGAGTATGCGTTGGGTGAAGGCGCGCCTTTAGATTATAGTCGCTCCCGCCCAGAGGCTTGGCGCTTTACCCGAACGGTGCTGGACTCCAATTTAAATGAACCTCTGAAGATAGCGTTTAGCCCGCAAGGTGATTTGTATTTTATTCAGCGTGGCGGCGATTTTCTCCGTTACGACTTCGAGCAGGGTAAGTCCGTTGTCGTTCATCACTTTGATGTGCGAACTTTTGCAGAGTACGGTCTACTTGGCTTTGCCTTCGATCCCGACTTCGCGAACAATCATTGGCTATATGTTTACCGTACCGTTGCTCACAAAAATACTGGGCTGCACGTGCTCTCGCGTTATCAACTTAAGGACGGCGTGCTCGATGAAAAATCAGAACAAATATTGCTGAGTGCCGCCGCAGATGGCGACGACAGCCAAGCAACTGCCCATACCGGCGGCGATATGCTGTTTGATGACGCAGGTAATTTATGGCTGGCGACGGGTGACGATACCCGCGCTGGCGATGCCTCAAATATCGACGACCGACCGGGGCATATTGGCAGCGATGCCGGTAGATCAGCCGGTAATACCCAAGATTTACGTGGCAAGATTTTAAGGATAAAGCCACGCGCTATCCCGGATGATAGCGGTCGTTACTATGATATTCCCGAGGGCAATCTATTTGCGTCAAAGGACGACGGCCGCCCTGAAATATATGTGATGGGCCTGCGTAACCCTTATACCCTATCTTACGACTATCGTCGCCAGCGGATCTATTGGGGTGAGGTAGGGCCAGATGCTAGAGAATATAATGATCGTGGGCCGTGGGGCTTTGACGAAGTTAACTTCGCCGATAAACCGGGTAACTTTGGCTGGCCTTATGTTATTGCCGATAATCAGCCGTATAGCTATTTTGATTATGATAAAGATCAGTCTTTAGAAAAGGCCGATATTAACGCGCCAGTAAATACCTCTAAAAACAACACAGGATCAAAAGTATTACCGCCTGCACAGCCCGCATGGATTTATTATCCCTATTCTGAAAGCGATGAGTTTTTTGAGTTGGGCAGTGGCGGCCGTAATGCCTTGGTGGTGCCGATCTACTACTCCGATAAAGTTGACGCGAATAGCCAGGTTAAATTCCCTGCCTATTTTGACGGTAAATTGTTGATCTCTGATTTTATTCGGCGTTGGTTGATGGTTGTAAATACAGATGCGCAGGGCCAGCCCGAAAGCGTCGTGCCGGTTTTTGATCAATCTTTTAGTGCGCCTCTCGATATGGTCTACGGTCCAGATGGCGCCCTGTATGTGGTTGAATACGGCACCGACTGGTTCTCGCAAAATCCGGATGCATATATCAGTCGCATTGAATATTACAGCGGTGACAATGCGCCTCCGGTTGCAGTAGCGAAGGCCAGTAAGACGATTGGCGCAGCGCCACTTGCTACGAATTTGGACGGCTCAGATTCTTATGATCGCGGCGCAGCGAGTGCAAACCTCAGCTATCGCTGGCAGCTTATAGAAAACGGTAAGCCGGGTAAGATTATTGGTGATAAGAAAAATCAGCCTTATGTTTTCAATAGCCATGGTGAACAGTTTGTGCAATTGACTGTTACCGACGATGGCGGTCAGGAAAGCAGTCAGCGGCTTCGTTTTCAAGTCGGCAATGAGCGTCCTGAGCTTACGATAACTCTCAATGGCAACCGCTCCTTTTATTGGGACGACCAGCCCCTAGAATACCAAGTTACAGTCAATGACTTAGAAGACGGTAGTACGGCAAGTGGTGAATTGAGCAGCTCCGATGTCGTAATTAAGCACGGCTATGTCGCCGGGGGCGAAGATTTGGCGGTGGCGATGTCGCAGCAGTCAGTAAATCCGGTCTTAGCTGGTAGCGAACTCGTGAAGAGGGGGAGTGACTGCCACGCTTGCCACAGCCTTGAGATGGCGTCTATAGGCCCCTCGTTTAGGGATATTGCTGTGCGCTACAAAGGCCGCAGCGACGCTGATCGCTACCTGCAGGATGTTGTTGCTAATGGCGGCAGTGGCCAATGGGGCGGCAGCCACGCAATGCCTGGGCACCCAAGTTTATCGACTGATCAATTGGCTTATATCAGTGCGTTCATTATGTCGCTAACAGCGGGTGAACAAGCTGTTGAGAGCTCTGCGCTATCGGGTGTTCTGAAGTTTGATAAACATCAGAATGACTTCGTTGAAGTAAAAGAAAGTGGTTTGCTGACTCTTGATCTAGGTCGTTTTTGTCCTGGGTCTTATTTGTTAAACGCCAGTTATACTGATAAGGGGACGATTACCGCGCCAGCGCTTCAGGGCCAAGAAACGATTATTCTCCGTTACCCACGCATTAGTGCAGGCTCTTTTGACGAGCTGGTAAATATGCGCGGTTTTGGCGTTGGTAGTGAAAAAATAGGCTTTGTAACTAAACCCTGGAAATCGGCGAAGACCAGTTATGGTCTGTTAAAAAATATTGACTTAAGTGGCATTAAAACCATCAGGGTAACGACGTGGGCTCAGAAGCCTGTTATGCCTGGCGGCCCACTGGAGCTACGATTGGATGGCCCCGCCGGTAAACTTATTGCCGCTGCCGAGGTAGAGTCGTCACTCCTTGCTGACGCTAAGGGTATAGCTGTCGATCTGGACGTGACGGGAGTAGATGGCGTTCACGACTTATATCTAGGCGCTTCGCTGGCCGCTGACGATGTCGACGCGCCAGAAGTACATCAGGCACTTTACGGAATTCTAACGATGGAGTTTATTCGATAATTGTTGGACGCCCGGCTTCGGGCGTTTAATAAGGCTATAGGGTGACGCTATAGCTTCGATTTTATATATCAGAAACTAAACATTAATTAAAAGCCTAGGGTGGAATAAAATAATGAATGAGACCTATGATTTTGTTGTTGTCGGCAGCGGTGGCGGCTCTATGTGTGCAGCCTTGGTGATGCGGGCCGCAGGCAAAAGTGTACTTATCTTGGAAAAAAGCGATTTAATCGGTGGCACAACCGCAACTTCCGGTGGTGTTATGTGGGTACCGAATAATTGTTTTATGCAGAGCGAAGGCATTGCCGATAGTCGTGACGACGCCATTGCCTACTTAGATGCTGTTGTTGGTGATAGCCCAGACATGCCGGGAGCAACACGTGAACGCAAGGTGGCTTATGTTGATGAGTCGCCAAAGATGATCGATTTTCTTGTTGAGAACGGCATTAAGCTACGTCGAATTCCATCGTGGCCAGATTATTACAAGGCGCCCGGTGAGTCCGTGCCTGGGCGTACAGTTGTGTCGGAGCTGTTTGACCTTAAGCAGCTTGGTGAGTGGCGGGCAAAGCTGCGTCCCGGATTTTTAGCCTTGCCCGCGAATCTAGACGAGGCCATGCAATTGGGCTTGATGAAACGATCGGGCGCGGCTAAGAAAATACTCGCGAAAATTATTGGCAGAGTCATTCTAGATATATTTACCGGTAAAAAACGGACTACTGCAGGTCAGGCTTTGCAGGGCCAGATGTTGCTTGCGGCAAGCAATGCTGGCGCGGAATTTCGCACCAACTCCGCAGTTAAGCGACTTATTGTTGAGGACGACCGGGTGACCGGTGTGGTTGTCGAAAAAAATGGTCAAGAATGGAACATTGGTGCTGGCATTGGCGTGCTAATTAATGCCGGTGGCTTTGCGCGTAATCAGGAAATGCTAGACAAGTATATTCCGGGCGTATCCGCTGAGTGGACAATGGTTGTTGCTGAAGATACCGGTGATCTGATCCAAGAAGGTCAGCGCATTGGTGGCGCAATTGCGCAAATGGGAGAACGGATTAGCTATGCAGTCACCTTGCCACCAGGTGCGAAGGCAGCAGTACCTGTAGATACAGCTAAACCTTATAGTATTGTCGTCGATCAATCTGGCGCACGTTATACCAATGAGTCATGCTCAATTGTGGAGGTGACCCGCAGTCAGCTTGCGCGCGATAAAAACACGCCCTCCGTTCCAAGTTGGCTGGTCTTCGATAGCCAATATATGCGTGATTTCATGTTGGCGGGCTCGATGCCCGGTATGAAGAAACCTAAGTCGTGGACAGACGAGAATTTCTTGCGCCAAGGAAAAACCGTTGAGGAGCTCGCTGCGGCGTGTGGCGTCGACGCGGATGTTTTGCGGACCACGGTAGAGCGTTTCAATGGCTTTGCGCGCCAGGGCGTTGATGAGGACTTTCACCGCGGCGAGCATGCCTATCAGCAGTGGATGGGTGATCCCTTAAAAGAGGGCGATAAAACCTTGGGGCCGATAGAAACCGCTCCTTTCTTTGCGGTGCCAATATACCCTGGTGACGTGAGTACTTTTGGTGGTCTGGTCACCGACGTACACGCCCGCGTTTTACGCGGAGATGGCTCAGCTATTCCCGGCTTGTATGCCACTGGAACTTCGACCGCGTCCGTGGCTGGTGGCGTGGAACTTGGGGCTGGCGGCAGTATCGGCCCTTCATTCACTTTCGGCTATTTGGCGGCGAAACACGCGGTTTCAATGACCTGAATGTGACCATTCTCAGTGTGAGCGCCCTCTAGGTGGTGTTCTGCACAGAGGGGAGGGGGCAGCCACCGTCTTGACTATGACTACGTAATAAAAACCACCGTTCGCGCTTTTCCGGTTAGGCTGCTTAGTTATCGGATTTTCCCCGAGTGTGGGTAGCACATAAAATTGGCGCGAAAATAAAGCAATGATACTGTGTCATTTCTATTGACTAGGCCAAGATATTGACGGTAGTCTTAGTGCATATTGCGTTATCTTTAAGTCGTAGTACTTGTTGTAATGGAAAAATCAGCGTGCGCGCGCTTTTTTATCGCGCGAGACTAAGCAGGAATTTGTTGGATATTGGCCGGTGGATTGCACAATTGAATAATTGTCACTCGACAGGATTCCGGCGAAGGAGTTGGGCTGAACAAGTCCGAGCTTGTCAGATCGCTACCGGTGATAATTAAAAAATGTAATTTTTGGGACTGTATAATGATAAAAAATACAAAATCTTGTTTGAACCTAGCGATATTAACGGCGTTATCACTTCCTCATGTTGCACAAGCGGCACTAGAAGAAGTAATTGTTACGGCCCAAAAACGCGAGCAAAATTTGCAAGACGTACCCATGGCTATTACTGCGCTGGGGCGTGAGCTACTTGAAAACAATGAAGTCACAAACCTGTCGGATCTCACTAAGCTTGTTCCGTCATTGAGTATGACCGCAACCGATAACCCCGCGACGACTTCTGTTCGGGTTCGTGGTGTTGGCACTAGCGTATTTAGTGCGGCCGTCGAGCCAAATGTGTCGTTGGTGGTTGATGAAGTTCCGCTGGCAAATAATGGTCTAGCGAGTTTTGAATTTTCAGACCTTGAACGCGTTGAGGTGCTGCGGGGCCCGCAGGGCACCTTGTTTGGTAAAAACTCAACGGCTGGCTTGGTGCATATTATTTCCCGAGACCCTGCGCCGGAGTTTGAAGCTGCCGCGCGGATAACCTATGAACAGCCTGATAACTTTCCGGGATCGCTAGCTAAGTATCAATTTAGCGGCAGCGGCCCAGTGTCCGACACACTGGGTGTGAGGGTAAGCGCCTTCTACAAAGATGACAAAGGACTTTATGACGATATTCAGCAGAATGAAACCGGCCCGGATTTAACCGTATATGGTGTTCGGACGAAAGTTCGGTGGGAGGCTACTGATGTGCTACTCGCCAAGTTCTCAATTGATTATCAAGAGCAAACAGGCGCATCTACTCCCGTAGCGTTTAGGTCAGCTAACCCAGACAAGGCGGCGAAGTCACCGGAGATAGAATACGGTGAGGAAAATCGTAGCGTTAAAACCTTTGGCAACAACAAGGCAAACACCACGAACTTTGGTACCTCATTGCTGTTGAACTATGACTTAGGTGACTCAAGCTTTACATCGATCACTGGCTTTCGGGATTTCGAATTGGATGCCGGAACGGGCATTCCAGACTTTGAAGGCGATCGGATTGATGTCGATCTTGTTGGTACTTACCGCAAGATCGAGACACTGTCTCAGGAATTTCGGCTTAGCTCTAACGAGATGCGAGAGATTGAGTACACCGTCGGTTTGCTCCTTTTCAACAATAAGGTCAACGAGCGGCTTCATGGCAGTCTTTCTGATATTCCGCCAGATATTATTGTCCGCGGCGTCATTCCTGCCTTCCCGATGCTGCCTCTCCCAGCTACGCCCGGTAGCTTTGGTCAGACCCAGAACACGTTCAACTATGTAGAGGTAGATAATGCTGGTTTGTATGGACAGCTAACCTGGCATATGCGTGACGACCTGCACCTAACCGTCGGTGGACGTTATATTTACGAGAAGATGAGTGCGTCGGAGGACCGCAACGAAGCTGTTGTTAACGACGACACTGGTCTCGAGGTGTCTAGCACGCATATCGATATCCCACTTACTAGCTTTTCTGATACCGCTGTCATCGGTGCGGTGTCGATGTCTTATGATTGGAGTGAAGAGTCTATTGTTTACGGGACTATCTCAACGGGTTATCGCGGCGGTGCGTTTGATATGAATGCGACGAACCTCGAAGACGCGTTTCAAAACCCGGTGGCGCCTGAAAAGGCATTTAATACCGAACTGGGTATGAAAAGTCGATTATTTGATAATCGCTTAGAGCTTAATGTCGCCATATTCCGTACTGTTTTCGAAGACTTTCAGGCTCAAATTATTAAGTTAGGTAGTACTTCTGGGCAGCTCGTTGCGCTTAGTTCCTCGCAGTTACAAAACGCCGGTGAGTTGGAAGCGAAGGGTATTGAAATTGAGTTTCAAGCGCAGCCAATAGAATCGTTTTTTCTAAATGGCTCGCTACTGTATAGCAAAAATGTATTTAATGAATTCACTACCCAATGTTTTGTGGGGCAAGAGCCTGGCGAGGCTGGCGGTGTTGATGAAGACGGTAACGGCACTTGCGACTCTCAGGATTTGGCTGGCGCTCCGTTGGCGTATTCACCAGAATTAAGTATTTCAATCGGTGGACGTTACGAATTGCAATTTGACGAAAACCGCGCTTACCTTGCTATTAATGGCCGCTGGCAGGATGAGGTCCAATTTACAAACGAGCAGTCGCCTAGCACCATCCAAGATGCATATGCGATTTGGAATATGCGTCTAGGCTGGGTTGATACTGAGCACCACATTGAAATTGCCGGTTATATTAATAACCTGTTTGCACAGAGTTATGTGACCAATATGCGGCCGCTCAGTGTCAGCAACGACCGTCGCGATGTGAGTCACTTTTTTAATCGTGATGCCGATAGGGTCTTTGGTTTAAGTCTTAGCTATGACTTGTAATTACTATTTATTATAGTGTGGTAAAACGCCAGCTAAGGATTAGCGTCCCTAGCTGGTGATAGTAATATTAAGTAAAGACATATCCCACGCGCCACTAATAATTAGTTTGCTGCGTCTAGCGTGTCAATAGCCAGTCAGAATCAAGGCAGAGTGATGTTTTTGCTTCGCTTGCTGGTGTCTTGGATTCTGCATAGCGGTTTCCGTAGCTGTTGCTAAGCATGGCAGTTCAGCGGAAGTAACTGAAGCTAAAAAAATTTTGGATTAAATTAATGACATTTTAAGTGGCTAGCTGTGAATAAGCTTAGACGATACACAAAAAATGTTTAATTTGCGCATAGGTATTGCCGAACTACGGATTTGCTAAACTTGAAAAAGTTATCGTTACGGCCTAGAGATGTGAAAAAATTTGCAGACGCACCTCTCGTACCGATGGCGATTACCGCTTTAGAGCGTGAGTTGCTCGAGAATAGTGAGGTTACAAATCGATCTAATCTCACTAAGTTAGTTTCATCGTTGAGTATGACGGTTACCGATAACCCCGCTGCATCAAGAATACTATTTCTAATTGAGGGATGAGATCATGAATCCAAAATCTGTACGTGACAAAATTGACGAGCTTCCCCCGCAGCCCTTGATAGATCATTCCGTTTTTGGTGAGATTGAGGAACTAAAGCTTTCTAAAGTCCAGCAATACGTGGGCGCATTTTTACATCGAAACTGGCTATCTATACCCCATGTCACTCATAACGACGACGTGGATATTACCGATCTTGAAAATTTTCGGAAAACGCTGAACGAAAGTGCTAGTGTTAAAATTACACTGCTGCCCCTTTTGATGCGAGCCGTCACTAAATCTCTAAAGGCGTTCCCGATGTTTAATTCTTCGTTGTCTGCAAGCGGCGACAACGTTGTTTTAAAGAAGTTTTACCATATTGGCTTTGCGGCTGAATCCAAACATGGCCTATTAGTACCTGTAGTGAAAGATGCTGACAATAAGTCATTAACGGAAGTGGCGACTGAAATCGGTGCAAAAGCAGCGCTTGCTGGCGGGCGTGGCTTGCCGATGAGCGATATGGAAGGCGGTAGCTTTACCATTAGTGCACTGGGCGGCCTTGGCGGTACAAGTTTCACGCCGATCATTAATGCGCCAGAAGTTGCAATTTTGGGTGTGACAAAGTCGAAGTGGGTGCAGCAGCGTGTGGCTGATGGTAGTGCGGAATGGCGTCTGATGTTGCCACTTTCTTTGAGTTACGATCATCGCGTGATTAATGGCGCTGATGCTGCGAGGTTTGTTACACACTTAGGTTCGGTGTTGGCAGATTCTGCGGAATTTAACAGCTGGCCTGTATAGCGGTCAAGGGCGCAATCTATTTTTGGATTGCGGGCTTTCCCTATTTGTGATGCTAGAAAAAGTTCTTAACTTATTTTTACATCGTGGCATATAGTTAAGTGGTATAGCTGGCGTTGACGAAATCATAAAAGAGACTGGGCAGAGTGCAGAAATGGTCGTTGCTTGTACTCCTATTCTGTAGGCCCAATATAATATTTTAAAGCAGAGGGCAATCGAGCCACAGGTGTCCTGAACTGAATCCTTAATCGCGTTTTGCAGTGTGTTCCCATGCACCAGAAATTCAGAGTTGGGGCAATCGTTGCGTTGCGCTGAAATATAATAATTATTCAAGTGAGAAAATTTGCAGTGATTGGAATTAAATCCCGTGTCAGTTTAGCCATAATTTTTACATCTTCTTTACCTTATATAGCGCATGCAGAGCTTGAGGAAGTCATAGTAACCGCCCAAAAACGCGAGCAAAATTTGCAAGACGTGCCAATGGCGATCACCGCGTTAAGTCGTGAGCTATTGGAAAATAATGAGATCAATACGATTCAGGATCTGACTAAACTTGTACCCTCCTTAAGATTAACGACAAAAGACGACCCGTCCAATTCATCTGTACGGGTTCGTGGGGTTGGTACAGATGTGTATAGTGGGGCTGTTGAACCAAATGTCTCGGTGGTTGTTGACGAGGTACCCCTCGCCAGAAATGAATTAGCCAGCTTTGAGTTTTCTGATCTTGAACGGATTGAGGTGCTGCGGGGTCCCCAGGGGACGCTGTTTGGAAAAAATTCTACTGCTGGTTTAGTGCATATTATCTCTAGAGATCCCGCGCCAGAATTTGAGGCATCTGCTCGCTTAAGCTATGAGCAGCCAGATAACTTTCCGGGCTCTCTGGCGAAAGTACAGGTAAGTGGTAGCGGACCAATTGCTGATAAGCTCGGTTTGCGGGTAAGTGCATTTTTCAAAGACGATCAGGGTATCTACGAAGATATAGAGCAAAATAATACTGGCCCAAATACATCCGTGTTCGGGGCTAGGATGAAGTTGCGCTGGGATGCATCCGATGACCTAATGGCAAAACTTTCTATCGATTATCAGGAGCAAGATGGCGAGGCGACGCCGATCGCATTTAAATCAGCGAATCCAAATAAAACTGAAAAAACACCTGACGTAGAATACGGCGACGAAAATCGGAAAGTCAGAACATTCGGCGATAACCAATCTGACATGATCAATATGGGTGCCTCGTTTTTGCTTAGCTGGGATTTTGGCGCTGTTACCTTTACTTCGATCAGTGGAGTGAGAAAATTTGAACTTGTCCGCTCAACCGGTATTCCGGATTTTGAGGGTGACCGCATCGATGTTGAGAAATCAGGTGGCTTTCGGAAACTTGAGACCTTAACGCAAGGATTCCGCTTAACCTCTAACGACTCTGAAACGCTGGAATATACCGTAGGCGCGCTGCTTTTTAACAATAAGGTGGATGAGCTTATTCATGGTATTGTCTCTGATATCCCCGCTGATATCGTTGCCCGAGGAGTCGTGCGAGATTTTCCGGTTTTAATATTTCCAGAAGTTCCCGGTGACTCATTTTCGCAGAGTCAGAAGTGGTATAACAAAGTCGAGGTTATGAATATTGGCTTGTATGGGCAAACAACCTGGCATATTCGTGACGATCTACATTTAACCACTGGTGCGCGATATATTGATGAAGAGATGACGGCTTCTGCTGACCGCCATGATACCTTGTCGAGCGACGCCGGTGTGCCACTTACCGACAGCAGAACTGTGATACCAGATACCAGCTTCTCGGATAGTACGGTTATCGGGACGGCATCACTCTCCTATGACTGGTCCGAAGACACCATTGTATATGGCACCGTTTCTACCGGCTATCGGGGCGGCGCTTACGACTTAAATGCTACTAATATCAATGTGGCTTTTGAAAATCCGGTTGACCCTGAAACCGCATTTAACACTGAGCTTGGCTTCAAAAGTCGCCTATTTGATAACAAAGTTGAGATGAATATTGCTTTGTTTAGAACGGTATTTTCTGATTTTCAGGCGCAGATTTTGAAGTTGGGCAGTGCGAGTGGTCAAGTTGCGGCGTTGAGTTCTTCACAGTTAGCCAATGCGGGCGAAATGGAGGCTAAAGGTGTCGAAATCGATTTTCAGGCTAAACCTTTTGATTCCCTATTCTTATATGGATCCTTGCTGTATAGCGAAAACCAGTTCAATGAATTCACGACCCAGTGTTTTGTTGGCCAAGAGCCTGGTGAGAGTGGTGGTGTCGACGAGGACGACAACGGCACGTGTGACTCCCAGGACCTAGCCGGCGCCACTTTGCCGCATTCACCAAAGGTTAGCGTTTCTATTGGTGGGCGTTATGAATTGGAATTTGGTGACGACAAGGCCTACGTAGGCATCATGGGACGTTGGCAGGACGACGTTCAATTCAATACTGAGCAGCATCCGAACACAATTCAGGAAGCGTATTCAATATGGAATATGCGACTGGGCTGGGTTGACTCAGGGCGCCACCTTGAGATCGCCGCTTACGTGAATAATCTATTTGCCCAGAATTATCGGGTGAATATGGTGCCGCTGAGTGTGGTTTATGATCGTCGCGACGTGAGCCACTTTCTGACAAGAGATGCGGATCGTAGTTTTGGCGTGAGTATGAGCTATGATTTTTAGTAACACTTATATCTATTATCCCCGCTTGAGACGTGACGCCTGTGCTCGTGAAATCGCGATAACGTTTCGCTAATGTTATCGATCGATGACTTTGTTCGTAAAGTACGCCGATACCAAGCTTGAATGTGCATCACATTTTGGGCCGATTGTGCTGATATAAGCCGCTATCCTAGCTGCGGGAAAGCTAAAGGAATTGATTTACATAATCTGTCTCATAACAGCTATCCATAACCAATTGGTATTTGCGTATACCAAACTTGCATTTGATTGCTTTACGCAGCGAGTTTAGTTTGTAGGAACAAATACGTAGTTCTAAATTTAGATGCTAGTCGAATTCTGGAAAGCTGATTTAGAAAATTAACTATCCTATAAGCATAGTAATAGCAGTTATTTCAGTGCGTAAAAAAGTATAATAATTGAGGTTGCAAAGATGAATTTTTCCTTGGCGTCGATACGGGCGCGTGGTCGCAAAAAATCCCATGTTTCTGGTGCCGCATGCTCAAAGGCATATATGCCTTGCTTTATTTTGGTGGTTTTTCAGCTTGTTGCATGTGGCGGCTCCTCCACGTCTTCCTCGGGCACCTCAGGCAGAGATGTATCGAGTACGCTTGTCACTGAAGGGTGTAATCCGGTTGTTAGCCACAGTATAGATCGGGAAATGCTAGAGCCCGCATCGAAGGCATACGGTTGTGTTTACCCCCTAGAAATTCAGGATCACGCAGCAACGATGCAGCTACTGAGCGACGGCACGCTGTTTGTAGGCGCGTCGTCTGGTGGGGTATATCGCTCGTTTGACCAAGGTAAAAGCTGGGAGTATATAGAAATTCCGCCGCTGGAAAATGGCGATAGTAACTCCGGATCCCACGGTATAGTGCATGTTGATCCGCGCACCGACCGCTTGTATTACTTAACCTCGACCCAAGTCCCTTCGTGCGCAACCACAAATCCGCAACCGACAGATTTTCTGTCTGTACTTAGGGGTTCAGTCCTTTCATGGAGCGATGACGCGGGCAATACTTGGGAGGGCGCGACTATTGCTTGCGATACCTACGACTGGGGCAAAGTTGCCACCGGGCCGGCGCCGCAGGGTAATGCCTATCCTAGTGCTATCTATGTGTTTGGGGTGGCTGAACGTCTTATTGGCGGTAAACGCTATGTGGATCGCTCGCTTGACGGCGGCGTTACTTGGGAGCGCATGGCCAATATAGCATCTGCTACGACCGAAGCCGGTAGTGCAGTAGCCGGCCCAGACGGTACGATTTATTTTGAATACCCGGAATATAACGGCTACGACCCCGCGCGCGTACTAGACCAAACATATCCGTATAAGCCCGAGAACGCGTGCAAGATGATGGTCGCGATCAGTGAAGATTACGGTGAGACTTGGCGTCAAGAAGCGGTTCCTGGGACGCTCGCTTGTTTTCTCGGCACAGGTACCCAGAAGGTTGCGATCGATAACGCTGGAGCTGCTTACTTAATATGGGTTTCGGATGTTGATGGTCAGCTCTATATGAACACTTCAGTAGATCGCGGGCACACGTGGACGTCGGCAGTCAATATTATGCCCCCGGAGGCGACGTTTTCCTCTTCTCATGTAACTATTGCTGCAGCCGAATCGGGTCATATTTTGATTGCGGGCATGCTGGGTAAGTCTGCTACTAATGGTCGCGTTGGTGTGGTGCATCATACGGGACAGTGGTACTCATTTCTTATGGAGTCATTTAACGCATCAGCAGAGAAACCATTTTTTGACTCCGTTAATCTTGATTCAGATGATGATCCGTCGGTTATAGAGGGTGAATCCATGACCGAAATGAATGGCTATACCGCGCTAACGCCTTCGGGCGAAGGGTGGGCCGTGTTTGTCCGGCATTCCGGCGGTACCTTTTCTGAAGGAAACTTGGTTGTTTCAAGGATTGTTAGGCCCTAAATTAAAAATGAAATATTGCCTTTCAATTTTTAGAAAAATAATTATTTTTAATAATTAAAACTAGGAATTTATCTATGAAGACTGCATGCCATATTGCCGCTAAAGGTGGCGCCAGTGAGTACATAAAACACGCCGTTTCGAATGGATTTAAAAGCGGCGGTGTTGTCTGTTTTAGTATATTGCTAATGATTAGCACGGGTTGCGGCGGGCGTTCTTCTACCTCATCAGTGGCTAGCGTAGAAGCGCCAAAACCAAAGGTGAATGGGAATATCAATGATCCCGGTTGCCAGTCCGCCCGGAGAACCGTACGGTATAGCGATGGCGTCGTTTTGGGTAATGGCGATTACATACCCTGTGTTGTGGATACGGGAATGGCCTCAGGTGAACCGAGTTTAAATATTACTCGGGATGGCACTTTGTTACGAGCGCCGGCCAAGGAGCCCCTTGGTATCGCCGTTAGCAGTGATAATGGCGCAACATGGGCGCGACATGTCTTGCCGGATGGCGCCCCTAGTGGAGTCGAAGACAGCTATCTCGATCCAGTTAGCGAACGTCTTTTTTATAACGCCGCCCTTTCTGCCGATATTCTTTACAGCGACGATTTAGGGATAACCTGGCATACCGGTATTGTTGAATATAAGCCTGAAGAACCATTCTCTAGTGAGGGCGACTGGCCGAAGTTTTGGTCGGGTCCGGCGGTGACTCCGAGAACTGAAGGCTTTGTGAATAATGTTTACTACTGTAATTGGGTAACCCCTGCAGGGGTAGCTTCGTCGTTTGGATGTTTTAAGTCTATTAATGGTGGTGAAACATTTAAACCGGTTGGCAGTGTTCAGCAGGCTAATGTTTGCCCTGATGTAGTTTCGACGCCGGGCTTAGGCCACGGTCGCGGGATTATAACTGCTGACGGAACAATCTATATGCCGGTTCAAGGTTGCGTGGGTGAAAGTGTTTACGTTTCTTATGATGAGGCGGAAACTTGGACTATTTACCCCATTCCAGATAGCGGTACTGGCGTGACATTACTTACCGGCGTAGAGGCACTGCAGTCAGGCGGTAAATTAACGCAGGAGCAGTTTGCCAGTTATGTTGAAAATCCGCGTTCAGCATTTGATGTCTTTAAACTTTTTGGCCCTGAGGTGACGGCAAGCTCCACGGTCGACGGTATCGGCTTGGATGAAAACGGCGGGATGTATGCTGCCTGGACTGGCGTTGAGGACGGCGAGCGCTTAGTTATCCTGTTTTCCTATTCAGACAACGGCGGGCAATCGTGGACGAGTCCCATTCGTTTAATGCCGCCAGAAGTAGTGCAAGGTACGCTACCTTCAATCTCAGTTACGCCTAGTGGCCGGATTGGTATTGGATATTATGGTACGACGGGTGATGGCACTTGGACTGGCTATCTCACCGTGAGTGACAATGGTTCTTCTGAAAAGCCGATATTTGAAACTGCTGCTGTGACGCCGGCCGATGCGCCATTGATGGATGCACCTTGTTGCTTCTCGAATGGTTTGAATGAATATACCTCGGCGCGCTGGGCACCAGATGGTTCGCTGTGGGCGGCGTTTGTTGCCTATAAAGATGATTACCTTGAAGGGATGATGGGGCGTTTGGTGCCTGCTAAATAGTCGGGTTTGCTCTGGGATATTCAAATTGGGCAGGAAACTAACAAGGGCGCTACCGAGTTTTCGATAGTGCCCTTGTTAGTCTTTAATGAACTAAACCAAGCGTTATCGAGCTTGTTAGATCAGCGCCTTAGCCAGCTTTCGCCAATCTTGGCGCAAGGCACCGAAGTCCGGTGCTGTTGGATTTGGTCCCACCACCTGCAAACAAACATGATCAGCGCCAGCGTCAAAATGAGCGTTGATGCGCTCCGCTATCCGCTGTTCATCGCCGCAGGCAAATACGGCGTCGACCAAGCTGTCGCTGGTATTGGCAATATCTTCGTCGGAGAATCCCAAGCGACGCCAGTTGTTGGCGTAGTTAGCGAGTTGGCCATAGCCTTTTACATAGGGGCGGGCGATGTCTAATGCGCGCGCAAGATTTGGCTCCAGTACCACGCCTTGTTCAGGTGCGAGGAAAGGGCCGTCGCCAAGGGCTTGGCGTGCGCTTGCAGTGTGCTCCGGTGTGACCAAATAAGGGTGCGCCCCCGCGGTTTGATCGCGGGCTAACTCCAGCATTTTAGGCCCTAACGCAGCGAGACAAATTTGCTCAGGCGGCAGACCTTCTTCGGCCAATTTTGCCAAGTAGGCTTTCATGGCGCTAAGGGGCTTTTTATAGGCCTCACCGACCATGACGCCGTGGCTAACCCCAAGGCCGAGCAGCAGGCGTTGTCTCTGCGCTGGGGGCAGGGCATGCCACCACTGCCCAACATCGCTGACTTCGTGCATCCATATATTCAGAATACCGGTTGCTACGGTCATGGTCTTGGTGGCGGCCAATAGCCCGCTGATATCCCTTAGTAACTCACCGCCCATCGCGCCGGGTACCCACAGGGCGCCGTAGCCGAGTTCGTCCAACTCGGCGGCGGCGTCAGTGGTCTCGGCATCGCCGCGCCGCATTTCCATAGACCAAATGCCGATTTTACCGATGCGCGGGGTGTTGGATGTGTTTTCGCTGGCCATATTCATTCTCTTAAGAAATTACTCTACCAATTGAACCACAGTCACTGAGTGCGGCGGCAGGCTGATCACTAATTTACCGTCGGCTGCTTTGAACTTCACCGCTTTGGGGGTGACTTCCTTAGGCTTGTCGAAGGTATTGATCACGTCAAAACGTTTCGCGGTCAACACTTCACCCTTTGCTGCTTTGGCTTTTACACCGGGCACGTTTACTGGGACTTCCACGGCGTTGTTGGCGTCGAGATTGGTCAGCGATAGCCAGATCTTGCCATCTTTACCGCGAGCCGCAATGGCGTCCACTTTTGGCAAAGTCAGTTTGTCGACGGTATAGACGCCAGCGTCAAATGTTAGCGGAATAAATTGGGCGTCTTGGAAGGGCACGTACATTTTATAAACGTGATACGTCGGGGTGAGCAGCATTTTTTTGCCATCGGTCATGATCATGGTCTGCAGCACATTCACCATTTGCGCGATATTGGTCATGCGCACGCGGTCGGCGTGGCGGGCAAAGGTGTTGATGTGAAGTGCGGCGACGATACCATCGCGAAGTGAGTTTTCCTGCTGCAGGAACATAGGCTCAGTGCCTGGCTTGGGCTTGAGCCAAACACCCCATTCATCGACGATCAAAGCGACGTGCTTGTTGGGGTCATATTTGTCCATTATGGCGGAATGCATGGAAATGGTTTTTTCAATATGCATGCTGTGCAGCAGCACTGTGGCGTATTGCGTTTCGCTAAAATTGCTCGCGAGTTCGTTGAACGGCATTGGTCCCCATGTGTACTGATGCAATGAAATACCATTGATATCCCAATAGATGGGGCTCCGCGTTTTCCACGCTTTCATGATGACTTCGGTGTAGCTGGGGTCTGAGCTATTCGGTCCGGCTGCGATGCGTTTCATGCCATTAGGGTTGGCGGGCAGCGAATCCATTGGCTTGCCGGTCATCAAGTCCTTAGCTATGGCCGCGTAGTCGATCCGTGGCGCTGCTTGAGCTGGATTGTGGTTGTGTACAAAGTGGGCAAAGGTTTTCATTTTGGTGACATATTCGTCTGGCGTAAATGGGCCGCCGCATCCCCACATCTCGTTGCCGAGACCAAGGTACTTAACCTTGTAGGGTTCTTTGTGGCCATTGGCGGCGCGCTCCATAGCGGCGGTCGCTGGCGCGACTGCCGTCATATAGGCAAGCCAGTCTGCGGCTTCTTTTATTGTGCCCGAGCCGACGTTAATCGAGAGATAGACCTCTGCACCAATCTGCTGGGTGAAATCCATGAATTCATCGGTACCAAAGGTATTTGGCTCGACTGCACCCGCCCAAGTCGTGTTGACGGTTTTAACGCGCTGGTCTGCCGGACCAACGCCATCGCGCCAGTGGTATTCATCGGCAAAACAGCCGCCGGGCCAGCGTACTACGGGTACTTTGATGTCTTTTAGTGCTTTTACAACATCGCTGCGTATGCCGCGGACATTCGGGATTTTTGAGTCTTTGCCAACCCAAATGCCGCCGTAAATGCCAGTGCCGAGGTGTTCTGCAAACTGGCCAAATATGTCGCGGTTGATGACCGCGCCGGCTTGATCGACGTTGACAGTGAGGGAGCTGGGTGCCTTCGCATCGGCGGCGTAAACCGGTGCGGCACCGATGAGTGCGGCAACAGCTGTTGTTTTTGCCAGCGTAATTACTGACTTGAAAAGTGTAGATGTCATGTCCTTTCCTCTTGCCGGAATGATTTTATATTTGCCAGTGTGACCTAGGCTTATGTCGGGAAATTTAACGATATAAGCAAAAAGTATTGGTTGCTCGTAGCGGGTGAGTGCCCCGTCTATAAATCTTGGTATTTTATGTAATGTCACTGTAGTATTTCATTAAATCAGGGTGTTTGTCTAGTTTACGAATTAACGTCAGGGTGTGGGTTTAGATCCTTATCTGGACTGGCCGTATTTGGTGTGACAAGGCTTAGCCTAGCCGCCTTTTCAGGGGCGAGTAAACGAATAATAAATGCGCACGAGAGAGGTTGTTAGTGAACTATAAGGGGATATTTTCTCGGTTGGCTGGCGAGGCATACGGGCGTCGTGTCGCTGGCTTCGCCGTTTTGTTATTTAGCGGCCTGCTCTGGTCCTTATCAGTCTTGGCTCAGAATGCTGATGGCTCGGCAGCCCCTGGATCCTGTCCTCAGATAGCGCCGCCGGACCCAGTGTTACTTAGTGAGATACGAGAGCTATCATTCAAACCGGGTATAAAGCTTGAACCCTCGGATTTCATGAAAGATCCTCGTATTGCTAACTTCATCGCAGAGATGATGACACGAGAACAACTGATTAAACAGGCGGATTGGGCAGGCCTCTGTCGATACCGCGAGGCGAACGCGAAGTTAATAAAGACGAACATTAGGCCGGAGGTCGTATTTTTAGGTGATTCGATCACCGAAAATTGGATATATGCGGCACCAAAGATGTTTTCTCAGCAGGTGGTTGATCGCGGTATCGGTGGACAAACGAGCTCCCAGCTGCTCCTTCGGTTCTATCCGGATGTGGTCGCATTGGGCCCTAAGCTTGTTCACATCATGGCTGGCACTAATGATTTATTGCAAAATGCGGGGCCAATTCGCGATGACGATATCGTCAATAATATTGAAGCTATGTTGGATATTGCCCAAGCCAATAATATCAAGGTGGTTTTGGCGTCAATACTGCCTATTTCGGTGAGGTCGTGGCAACCGGCGCTGCAACCAGCACAACGCATTATTAAATTAAACGCGCGCTTAAAAGGGATCGCAACGGCTCGGGGTATCGGGTTCGTAGATTATTTCTCGGTGTTAAAAAGCAAAAACAATGGTTTGAATGCTGACTTGGGTAACGACGGTGTACACCCTAATCGGGCCGGTTATGCCTTAATGGAACCGCTGGCGATAGGCGCTATTAAGGGCGCGTTGCCTTCACGACCACGCTGAGGCTAAAAATTAATCGCGTAATTAAGAACAGTCTTTGGGGCTTATTGTCACTCACCGGCATAATTTTACTGGGCTTAACATTATGGATTGGCCCAATGGTGTACCGGTCTTTGGTCGGGCTGAAAGTGTTTGAATTTGTGCCGCCAGAATTGCCTGCTAACTTAGATGAAAAGGCAATCTTGATTTTCTCCAAGACCAACGGCTTTCGTGATGACAAACAAATCGCCACCGCAAATGCGGTACTCACTGATATTGCTCAGCGTTCGGGGTGGACGTCTTTTGTCACTGAAAATGCTGCGGTATTTAATCAGCTACAGTTGCAGAATTTTCGAGCGGTGGTGTGGAATAACGTCAGTGGCAATGTGCTAACTAAGGACCAGCGCGAGGCGTTTAAAGCTTGGATCGAGCAGGGTGGCGGGTTTGTCGGTCTGCATGGCGCTGGCGGTGACCCGAGCTACGACTGGCAGTGGTATGAAAATGGGTTAATCGGCGCGAAATTTAACGGTCATACTCTCGGTCCGCAAATTCAAGAAGCCACGCTGCTAATAGAAAGCAGTGACCACCCCGTGACAGCGGGTCTAGATACAGTTTGGGTGCGCTCGGATGAGTGGTACTCCTTTGTCGATAATCCTCGTGATAAAGGCTACCAAATTTTAATCACGATAGACGAGCGCAGTTACTTGCCGGTAAAAGGGCTTCTCCCATTTTTAAAGCCGAAGGACATTCGTATGGGGGCCGATCACCCATTGGTTTGGTCGCATTGCGTGGGCAAAGGGCGAGCGCTTTATTCCGCGCTGGGTCACACCGCTGCGTCGTATGAAGAGCCAGAGCATCAGCAGTTGCTAGCAGGTGCAATTTCTTGGGCTGCGGGTTTTGCTGGGCAAGTGTGCCCAGAATAGATATTGAGAATGTTTACACTCGCATTGTATTTATATAACAAGGAGTCACGGTGTCATGGCCGGATATAAAAAGATTGTTGCAAGTCAATTTGGCGGTTCAGAAGTTTTGCAGTTGCGTGAATTTGAGCAGCTACCGGAGCCCAATGCAGGTGAAGTGCGGGTGCGCGTGGAGGCGGCGGGGGTTGGCTACACCGACACGATTGTGCGGCGAGGCCGCTATCATCTTTATACCGCTGGATTACCGCTAACTCCCGGATACGACATGGTAGGTGTTGTTGACAAGCTTGGCGAGGGTGTGACCGGCCTGAAAATTGGTGAGCGCGTTGCCGATATGCCAGTGCATGGTAGCTACAGTGAATTTATTGTGCGGCCGGCTAGTGAGCTGATACCGGTACCAGTTGGCGCTGAGCCAGTCGCTGCTGCCGACGTTCCGCTGATGTGGATGACGGCTTGGCAAATGCTTACCCGCAGTGTTTCTCTGACGCCGGGGGAGATCATACTTGTTGTGGGGGCGAGCGGTGCTGTTGGTCGGGCGCTGGTAATCTTGGCGCAGCATTTGGGCTTGCGGGTAATTGGTAGCTGCTCGGCGGCTAATATGTCGCTGGTCGAGGATTTAGGCGCGACGGCGATCGACTACCGACGAGCAGATTTGTTGGAGGGGGTTCGGTCGTTGAGCGACGGAAAGGGTGTCGCAGCCGCGTTCGATGCGGTCGGTGGCGCAAGCTGGGAAACGAGTTGGGCCGCTCTTTCCAAGGGCGGAAAGCTCGTTGGTTACGGTATGCAGGACTTTTTGGAATCAGGTGCAGCGTCGAGCGAAGCTGGCAAGCAATTACAGCAGTTCAATGAGACATGGAACGCCAATGGCATTTCTGATGGCACCCAAAGAAGTACTACGTTTTATGATATCAATGTACGACGTACATCCCATCCGGATGAATACCGCACCGACGCAGAGCATTTGCTTGGGCAAATTGCAGAAGGCAAGTTGTTGCCACCAGCCGCTGAGATTTTACGCTTGGATCAGGCTGCAGAGGCGCATCGCCGCGTCGCCGACGGTGGCCTGCGCCAGCGCCTAGTAATTTGCCCTTGATCCAAGTCGCTACTATTTAATATTTGAGGAAGTAAAAATATGCCGACAAATCGTCGTTTTTTGTTAGTTAGACGCCCAGTAGGGCTGCCCGTCGACGCAGATTTTTCCTTGGTAAGTGAGCCGACGCCTGAGCTCAAAGAGGGCCAGTTTCTATTGCGCAATCACTATGCCTCCCTCGATCCCGCGATGCGCGGCTGGATGGACGATAAGCCTTCCTATATGCCGCCGATTAAATTGGGTGATCCAGTGCGGGCATCAACCCTAGGTATTGTTGCTGAATCGCGCAATCCAGACTTCCCAGTGGGCAGTTGGGCATCGGGGGCGAATGGCATTGAAGAATACTCATTGTGTCAGGCTGGTGCGGGCCGACGTGTTGATCCAGATGCGATGCCATCAGTGACGAATTATCTTTCTGTGCTGAGCGGCGTTGGGCTAACAGCCTATTTTGGTTTGTTAGACAAAGGTCGGCCAAACGCAGGCGAGACGGTATTGGTTAGTGGCGCGGCCGGTGCGGTGGGTTCCCTCGTAGGTCAAATTGCTAAGATTAAGGGTTGTCGTACCATTGGCATTGCTGGCGGGCCAGACAAGTGCGCGCGTTTGCTAAAGGATTACGGCTATGATGCCGCCATTGATTATCGTGGCAAATCGCCAAGCGAATTGGCGGCGGCAATTCAAGAGGCCGCCCCAGAGGGCGTAGATATCCAATTTGAGAATGTTGGTGGTGAAATTCTCGATGCGGGGCTGTTGGCATTGAATCCTAACGCGCGGGTAGTGCTGTGTGGAATGATTAGTCAATATAATTCTGAACCGGCACCGACAAATAATCTTTGGCAGCTCATTGTCAATGGTGCTCGAATTGAAGGCTTTATTCTGACGCAGTATATTCAGCGTTTTGGTGAAGCGATGCCGGATCTCACTGCATGGTTGCAGTCGGGGCAGCTGCGTGTCGACGAACATATTGACGAGGGGATTGAAAATACTTTACCCGCGTTCTTAAGGCTATTTGATGGTAGTAATACCGGGAAGATGATTCTTAAGCTGGCCTAAATTTTGGCTGGCGTAGTCTAAATATTAATCACCGGTGGAGACCTACGTTACTAGTGAATAATCGCGAGACCATTCGAAGAGAGATATTTTATTGGGCGTAAGTAGTATGAAAGATTATAGCGATTACAATGAATTTGACGCCGTGTCCGAAATAGTTGCGGAGTTGGAGTTGGCGCAGGTGACAAGACATCTTGAACGCGTATCGTGTACTAATATTAGCGGTGAAATAATAAGCGCTATCAAGTGGGGAACCGCCGAGCCTGAAGTGGTATTCCTGCATGGCGCTGGCCAAAATGCCCATAGCTGGGACGCAACCGCGTTGGTGTTGGCGCGTTCCGCTATCGCCATCGACTTGCCGGGTCATGGCCATTCTAGCTGGCGCGAAGATCAGGATTATTCTCCCCATCAAAACGCAGAAATTCTTGCAGATGTGATTGCGCAGTTCGCGCCAGCGGCGCAAATAATTGTCGGTATGTCACTGGGTGGTTCAACTGCTGTCAGGATCGCGGCTCTGCGCCCTGAGCTAGTGCGCAAAATTTGTTTAGTAGATGTGACGCCGGGTGCACGGAAGGCCGCACAAACGATGGCGGCGGCGAGTCGTGGCTCGGTTGCACTTATCGCTGGTCCTCGCAACTACCCAAGTTTTGACGCAATGGCGGATGCCGCGATCGGCGTAAACCCGAAACGGGCACCTGCCGCTACGCGACGAGGTGTGCGTCACAATGCCCGACAATTGGCGAACGGTAGTTGGACGTGGCGTTATGATCGTCTTGATCAGGGCAACCCGGCACGCGCAGTGCAATTCGATGAGCTCTGGGAAGATGTGTCAAAAATTAAAGCCCCCTTGATGCTTGTGCGCGGGGGAAAATCGAAATTCGTCACCGATGAGGATGAGCGGGAAATGCGCCGTCGGCAGCCGGGTATTCGCGTAGAAGTCGTAGCACAAGCGGGTCACTCTGTACAGAATTATGCACCGCACGCGCTGGCTGCACTTATAGATGACTTCCTATTGAATTGAACGCGAGTGTTCCGCTGGGAGTGCGGCATTAATGGAATTAATTAAACCGGGCAATGTCTTTTTGGTGACAGGGGCCACTGGTGCGATTGGTTTTGAAGTGGCCGCGCAAGCGGCGAAAGCTGGTGCAATTGTTGCGGTTCACGGCTCGCGAGCGGAGCCAGTTGCCTCTGCAATAACGCGTTTGAATACGCGTGTTGCGGGCGCGCAGCTAATTTCCGCAGCTGCAGATTTTAAGCGCGAGGGCGATATCGAGCGAATGGTGGCGGCGGTGGTCGCCGTGACTGGCCGTCTTGATGCGGTGATTCATTGGGGCATTACTGGCGCTGCTGAGGTCACCGGTCCGCTCGCCAAAACCAATCCCGCTAATTACGCTAGCCACGCAGCGTTAGTACTGGGCACTGTTCAACGCCTGAGCTTTGCCGTGTTGCCGCACCTGTCAATAAGAGGCGGAACTATTATTAGTTTTGCGTCGGACGCTGGCCGCTTTGGTGCCCCCCGGCAATCCTTAATTGGAGCATCTTTTGCTGGGGTGATGAATTTTGTACGAAATCTCGCTTTAGAAGTGAGTCGTGATGGTGTACGTGTACATTGTATATCACCCAGCTTTGTTGAAAATACGCCAACATTTGAGCAGCACGTAGACCGCGCGGGCGGCGCCCGTGGCCGAGCTGGTCTTGGTTTGCCGAGCCCGGAGGATATCGCACCAATAGTACTTTTTCTTTGTGGCCCTGGGGCGACTAAAATCACCGGCCAGATTATTAGTGTTAATGGCGGACTTAACGCGTAAAGCGGTTACATTACTTGTCTGTGGACTAATCTATCGAAAAGTTCACACCGATTTCTGGTGTCAGTCTAGATTTCTGTATCAGCCCAGACACCACGCAAAAAATGCAAGAGCGCGCGGTTAACTTCCTCGGGGCGTTCTTGCTGAATCCAGTGGCCAGCACCAGGCAAAATTTCCGCGCACCTCAGATCGCTGCATAAGGATCGCATTGCTGCTATGGCCATCGGGGCCATGCTAAGGATGATTTCTTTATCACCGCATAAGAAGCCGGCTGGCTGGGTGATTCCTTGGTCGCCATACGCTCGGGCCTGATTGGCATTGCTGTCTAGATTGCGATACCAACTGAGCGGTCCGAAGAAGCCACCGTTGCGGTAGGCCGCGGCATACTGATCGAGCTCTTCATCACTCATAAAGCCAAGTGCACCCTCTGGCGCCGTAATTAGTCCAGATAATAGCGGGCTATTTTTCGGTCGTTGTTTGGCCCATTCGCCTTTCGGCGCGTTCCCCGAAAGTGCAAAGAAAATTGTTTTTAGGGCAGCTCGCACGTCTTTTTCTAGCTCTATTTCAGCGGCTCCAATCTTTTGGAAATAGCGGACATAGTAAAATCGGTCTGGATACATTTTTTCGAAAGATTGTTGTGCGGGAATATCTCCAACAGCGACGTGTGGCACGCTCAGTGAAAACACGCCGACCACCGCTTCAGGAAAGCGTAGGGCGCAGCGCCAGGCCACAGGGGAGCCCCAGTCGTGACCAACGGCGACCCAGTGTTGCGCACCGATAGCGGTAGCGATGGCCATCATGTCGTCGGCTAGCGCGTCGGTGTTGTAGGGTTCTATGGTGTTTGGCTTGGAAGACGCGCCATAGCCGCGCATATCTGGGACGGCGACGGTATAGCCTGCTGCCGCCAGCGGGGCGATCTGGTGGCGCCAAGAAAGGCCAAGTTCCGGCCAGCCATGCATTAGAATTACCAGTGGTCCAGTGCCGACGATGGTCACTGAAATATTGATGCCAGGCGCTGTTTCTATGAGCTGGATCGATCTATTCATCGCATTACTCCGTGCCAAAATATCCGCAGGCATTTGTTAGGGGGGTATTCGCTGTGGTGGAGAAAATAAGCCGAAAATGAAAACTTCATTTATATAGAATTATTTTTAGCTGCACTAAAGGGTAGATTCAGTAGACCCTCATATTTTGCAATGATAGAGTTGCAATGCGTTAAGTTCAAATTTCATTGCTTAGGCTAAATAATAACGACAATCCTAGTTGGAGTAGCCTATGTATTATGGCTGGTATGTAGTGATGATGGCCGCCGCTGTCTATGCGGTTGTAATGGGTACTACCTTCAGTGCTTTTGGTTTGTTTGTTGTACCTGTCTCTGAAGATTTGCAATTGTCGCGCGCCGATATGAACACGGCATTAATCCTGTTGAATATCGGCAGCGCGATGTTGGCGCCGATAGTCGGTAGGCTGCTAGATCGTATTTCTGCTCGGCGTATTATGATCGCGTCGGCCTTACTTACCGGCCTTAGCTTTACTATATTGTCTTTTTCAACCTCCTTGCTGCTTAGTGCGATTGCGATGGCGCTCACTTTAGCCGCGGCCGTACAAGGGGGCTGCACGCTTACGATGTCAGTGTTAATTGCACGCTGGTTTACCGCTCGTCGCGGTCGCGCGATGATTCTAGCAATGATGGGTGCGTCACTGGGTAGTATTATGATTGTGCCGATAATAGCGTGGTCGATCGAGCATGAGGGCTGGCGTTCGACCTTATTAATGATCGGTGTTGTCGACATGATTTTTCTGCTGGTGCTAGCGCTTTTAGTGCGCGAGCGACCACGGCCAGGTGAGCTTGAGGGCTCAGCGCTTGCTGAGAAATTAGTAGCCACTGCAGATGCGCAAAGCTCGGAACCGGCGAGTATAAAGTCATTACTCCGCATGCCTCAATTTTGGACTATGGGTATAAGTTGCGCAATCGCAATGGCAATGATGCAGGCGATTATTATCACTATTGTGCCGCTAGCGCTTGATGCGGGGCTGACGACGGTGCAGGCTGCGGGTCTAATTTCTATCACTGGCGTGGCCGCGCTAGCAAGTAAAATGCTGCTCGCGGTTGTGGCCGACAAGGTCGACCGTATTTTGATGTTAGCGGTATTGTTCGGGCTTGGTGCCATTGTCAGCATCTTGCTTTTGCTTGGTGATACTTACCCGCTGTTGGTGGCGTGTGCCGTTATGCTGGGTATATCGAGTAGCGCTGCCGCTCCCATTTTTTATGCGCTACTTGCTGACCGCTTTGGTATGGTTTCTTACGGTACTGTGCGTGGCTTGATGTCACTTTTAATCGCTATCTCGGGCGCTGTGGCGATGCGCGTCGTTGGTGAAGTGTTCGACCGGTTGGGGAACTATGATTATGTGTTCTATGCCTTTATCAGTCTTGGTTCGGTAGCGGTAGTACTGATCCTTTCTACATGGCTTACTAAGAAAGTTGACGCAGATAATCGCGAGGCAGCCAGCGCGACGGGCTAGACGATCTACCTGCAGTAATGCGGGTTTCGCGTTCACTTCTTAAAAATAATTTTGGGATTTGGCCGCGATACTCATGTCGAACGGTGTGTATCTAGCCGTTTTTTCCTTGCCAACTTATCGCGCCTACTCGGCAGTTGACGAAAGTCGGCTGCTGATAAAGCTTACAAGAGTTTCAAATGTCTCTTTAGCACCGGCTAACTCAAAGCTACGGGTAACGGCGACATGCTCCATATCTTTGACGATGTGGAGCTGGGCCGGAATGTTCTCGGCAATTAGTTTGTTGTGGAATAGCTTGGCATCGTCAAGCAGCACTTCACCGGCGCCAACATTAATCAGCGTTGGTGGTAATCTCTTCGCCGAACCGCACAATGGTGACGCCAATGGGTCATCGGGCGAGTGGCCCTGTAGGTAGAGTTGTGCTGCTTCCCGCGCTGACGCCGCTGAAAATATTGGATCACTTGCTGCATTTTGTTGATAGCTGCTGCTGTCTACCGTGAGATCAAGCCAGGGTGAAAGCAGGCTTAGGCCTGCAGGGCGAAACGTATTGCTGGTGCTGAGCGCGGCAAGGCTGGCCGCAAGGCCACCGCCGGCGGAGTCGCCTGAGAGTATTAACGGTAAGTTATCCAAAGCTTCGATTTCTTGTAGTACAGACCAACCGTCGCTGAGCCCAGCTGGAAATGGGTGTTCGGGGGCTAGCCGATAAGCTGGGCAGATAACGGACACCGAACAGCGCGCGGCTAATGCGGCAGCGAAAGGCCCGACTTGTTCCGGGCAGCCGAGACGAAATCCGCCGCCGTGGAAATGTAAAACAGTACCACGGGACTCCCCGTTGGGTATAAAGCGCAATGCACGAATTCCGGCAATGGTGATTTCTTGAGGTGGTGGCGTGGTAGCCCACACGCCAGCGTCGATCGCGGAGGTAATCGCGTTCCGTATTGCGAGGAGGTCTGGTGCGGCGGCTTCGCCGGTGCGCTCGCTGGATTTGAATGGTGGGCGGGTGGCGGCAGGCATGGCCTAGTTACCCGTACTGTCTTGATTGCTAGATGCTGGCGCGGGAATATCGATTGGGTAGGTAGATAAAAAGCCGCCATCAACGGCCAAGGTTTGCCCCGTTATGTATTGCGCCATATCTGAAAGTAAGAAAACAATGCCATTGGCGATTTCTTCGACTGTGCCACGGCGACGCAGGGGGATGCGGCCAGAGATGAATTGCTCGTTGTCGCCAGCGTGAGGAATACGCGGTGTAATGATTGCCCCCGGCGCGACCACATTGGCGCGGATACCGTGAGGGGCCCATTCTACCGTCATCGTTTTGATTAAGTTAGACAGACCGGCTTTGGCCGCGCCATAGGAACCGTGGTAGGGCGCGCAGCGCGAGCCATCTACCGAGCTCACGCAGACGATGGCGCCGGGTGCTTGGCGTTTAATTAGGCTTTTAGCGACTTCCCGGGCAGCGAGGAAAAAATAGCGGAGGTTACGACGGTGATCTTCGTCCCAAGTCTCCATGTCCATATCGACTAGCGAGCTCCAAGCAGCCATACCGATTACGGTGGCCATGCCATCGAGAGGGCCGAAGTCCGCTTCAATATGAGCTATGCCGCTGATTAGGGCTTCGTCATTTAACACGTCGATGGAGTAGGCCGTGGCCTTACCGCCCTTAGCCGTGGTTTCAGCGACGACACTTTGTGCGCGCTCAATTTCGCGATCGACGACAGCGACCAGAGCGCCAAGGGAGGCTAGCAAGCGCACAGTAGCTTCCCCCATGCCTTGGCCGCCGCCTAGAACGAGAATGCGTTTGCCGTTAAATCCGAAGAGAGCCTGCATGGCGTTATCCTTATGAAATCTGCGTGGATGTTTTATTTGCTAATAAGTACGCGCGTAATTTGATGTCGACGTACTTGCTGCTTACGCTTCCATTTCCGTAATGGCGCTGTTCAGCTATGCGGCCGCAAGTGTGTTTTCATTTGCATGGTTGGGGTGCGTTAAATTCGTATCAAAGATCACTTTCAACCGTTTTGTTATTGCTGTCGAATATAGAGGCAATGTAGACCTCAGTCGACGCTATTTACAAACAATTCGACGCTTTAATATGAAAATTCTTAATGACGCATTGGTATCCGTATATACGGATGAAATGAGCGCTTTGGCTGATTTTGAGTAAATGAGATTTTTTAAATGCTGTTTTTTATTTGTGTATTGCTCGCGTCTTACCTTCCATAATTTATTAAAATTTAAGCATTGGTATTGTGAAGGTATCGCATGTTACGAATATTAAATAAAAATAACTACCGTATTTTGGTATTAATGCTCTATGATCGTGTCATTAATTTTTAGATAAAAAAGGAGTCTCGCATGCATAAGATGGTTGTTTTTGCTAAGGCAGTACCGGGGAAAGTCGCAGAGCTAGCCGCGTGGTACGACGAGCAGCATATAAATGATTTGCTGGCGGTTCCAGGTTTGCTTACGGCAGAGCGTCATACTCTTATGCCAGTGAAGCAGCCCGACGGCTCACCGGCGTGGGACTTTATGTTAATTTATGAGCTGGAAGGTCAAGATCCTAGCGCGGCACTGCAAAATATGGGTAAGGCGCAGATTGCGATTAGTGATTTATTAGAAAGTACGTCGACACTTTCTGTTATCGCAATTTCGCAAGGTTTGAGAAAAGAGGCCTGATCGAGGCCTCTGTGTGAGTGGCGTGGTTGGGCCTAAGCTTTAGGCTCCGATCGCGTCGAAGCTTTTCAATTCATCAACCGCTAGACCTAGTCTGCGGAAAAACTCATTGGTGATGGCGGGCTCTACCTTTTGAGTTATCGTCCACAGGTAATAGCCGTAGATCATGGCGGCGCGGTAGCGTGTCCACGCGTCCTCCGTGTCCAGTTCTGGGCCGCCGAGCGCCTGAAGGCGCATTCGATAATGGTCAAGCAGGCCGCGCTCATGTTGACGGCGATCTTCTGGCGAGAGTACTGCGGCGATGTGATAGGCAACGTCTTGAGCCCATTCACCTTTTTGCAATATTTGCCAATCCACTAATCCGTAGTGCTCATCTTTGCGGTAGATATTTCCCGCGTGAGCATCGCCGTGGACTAGGCACGAGGGGCGTTCGCGCACTTGCCTAGCGTATATCTCTAAGCCTTGCTGTAATCGCGCAGCATCTTTGACGCGGGATGGTAGTGGATCGCCTTTGGGGCTGTTTAAAAGTTTCTGCAGAGCTTCAATAGGCATGATTGGCTTTTCGCTAATTTGATCTAAAAAGCGCGGAATGCCAGCATGAGCGAATAGGGCTTTGTCTTGCCATGCAGCGGCGTGCAGTAGAGCCAGTTGCTCTAGGCTGTGGCGAACTTCATCTGGTGTGAAGGGGCTGAGCGCAGTCAAAAAAATACTGCCCGCCTCGACTTCGTCTTCCATCACAATAATGCCGTTGTTGCCGGCATCATTAAATTCCGCGTAAATACAGCGTGGAACGCGAAGCGGTAATTGACTCGCAAAGTCTTTGTAAAAACGTGTTTCGACCACAGACGCTGTGCCCGGCGCGCCAGTGTCGCTAAGAATACCTTTGATACAAATATGCTTGGAGATATTTTCATGCTTACCGTCTAGCTTAAGAGACAGTCTCACTTTGGTAGCCTGAGTAATTAGGGTTTCAACCACGATTACACCGAGGACCTTGGTCTCGGGCCAACGTTTGGACAGCATAGTGCTTAGCCAAATTGGATCAATGACTTCCTCTAGTTGGCGTGGTGCTGGGTCAAAGGCCATTTCCATGCATTATTATCCTTTGTGAGTATGTGTGTGAAACTAGCTTAGCAGTGGATGAGTTAGGGATATTGATTTATTTAGATAAACCGAATTAATAGTTTAATTTGAGATGGTTTTGGCTAAAGTTTATCTTACGGTGTCGTGGCGTAGGGTGCGAAAATTAGTTAATGCGACAAGTTAGTTACACGGAATTATGCAGCTAGCTCGAGATTATAAGCGCAAATTAAGGGTGTTAGTTTAATTTAAAATTACCGGTATAGACGTCATCCCGCGCTGTTCAACGCCGCCTGCCAATTTAGGTTCTGGCGTATTTGGATCCAAGGTCATATTTGGGAAGCGGTCTAATAGGCCGTTAATAGCGGCAAGCATCTCTTGTTTCGCTACCTCCATGCCCAAGCAGCGATGCGGTCCTAAGCCAAAACCAAGATGGGTTTTTCTTGGGCGATAAATATCAAACTCATCTGGATTTTCCCAAACGGCGGGGTCTCGATTGGCTGCACCTAAACACATGTCTACCCTGGCGCCGGCGGGGATGGTGATGCCCGGAAGTACGACGTCCTCCATGACGAGGCGGGGGAAAGTGGGGTCTGTTGGCATCCAGCGCGCCGCTTCTTCAATTGCCGGCTCAATCAAACTCCGGTCTTCGCGGCAGGCTTCCCATAAATGGTAGTTGGAGAGTAATTGATAAATGGTAATGCCAAGCTGTCGCCATGTCGTGCCGCCGCCGGCAAGAATAATGAGTCGGCAATAGGCAAATATTTCATCGTCAGTTAGCTTTCGGCTAGTGCCGCCATCTTGAGCTAGATCTGCTTGCACCATATTGCTCATCACGTCGTCTTGAGGGTCTTTACGACGTGCGACGATGAGTTCCCGTAGCATGGTTTCAACAATTCCGGCAGATTCAATAATGTCTTCCATCGGAATCTGGCCGAGCATCATCGTGCATTTGATGAGGTGAGTGCGAAATATCAACGCATCCTCGCCAGCCATGCCGATACCTTGGGTGACGATATTAACGGGTAAGCGGGCGCAGAGATCCAGGTTGAGATCGGCCGTTTTTTTCGTCGCTAGGCGTTCTATTAAGGCCGCAACAGATGCGTCTATCCAATTTTCTTTCCACCATTTCATTGCCTTGGGTCGAATGAACATGGGCTGTACCATCATGCGGTAACGCATGTGCTGCGGGCCGGTCATTTTTAGAATGACATCGCCCATCATGCGGACACCGGGGCTTTCATCGTAGACCTCTGAGGAGAATAAAAGATTCTCGCGCAAGGCGCGGTTGCACATTTCATAGCTGAGTAGGGTGTAGTGTTCGCGTTCTTTGTCGTAAGCGCCGTGACCTTTTGGTAGTCCTAATAGCTCATGCAGTGAGCCTTTCAATACGGGGGCTCTGTCACGTAGTGCATTCATTGCCGGTGTTAGGTCGCCATAGACTCCGCCGCCATGGGCGCTCGCTTCTTTTTGTACGTCAAAAAGCTCGGCGTAGAGTTCGTCGTCTGAAGTCAGTGTTGCAGTCATGTGATGTTTCCTTGTTATTTTGGTGGTGGGCCTAAAACAATTTTTGCAAATTTTTAATTTCTCGTGGGGCGTTGCGTCGCTAAGACAGCAGCGCCAGCTAACGTTGTGTCAATGATCGATTCAATATACTGGGTGTCTATTGCTGCGTTACAGGTAAATAGTCTGCGCAAAATGGGCGCCGCAAACATGTCGCATATCACCTCGACATTGACGAATTTAGACAGTTCGCCGCGATCAATGCTGCGCTGAACAATCCGTCTGCGTGTTTCTTGGGCGCGCTCGCGGAGTTGTGTTGCAAGCACTTCTACCTCGGGCTCAGTCCGTCCGGTTAACGTGCTTAAAACTCCGTTCCACATCGGGCTTTTACTTAGTTTGGCGAGATGTAAGGCGTAATTTAAAAGGTCTTGTCGCAATGTGCCGGTGTCGGGCTCATTGTTCGTTGCACCGAAATGGTGGCTAATAAGATCGATAACCAGCTCGGCCTTTGTTGGCCAGCGCCGATATACCGTTGATTTACTGACACCGGCGCGCTCCGCGACCTCATCCATGCGCAATGTGGCGTAGCCCACACGACTTAACTCTTCGCCGGTTGCTTTCATGACTTTGGCAACGACCTGGGCGGCTCTGCCATTGAGGTGCACGCCGGCGGTTCGTCGTTCCTGAGGTTCGATGATGCTAGTAGTCAATGGATCTTCCTGACGGTTAGGTTTGCATGCCAAAGCACTGTTATATCTATGCATCGTATTTAGTAGTTGCATAATTGTCTACAAAAAATAGCCATTAAAATGTCATTACGACGTAGTTTTTTGATTGCTAGGTGGTTAAATATTTGAATGTATTAAATTGAAATCATTTTAAATAATCATGATAGGTTTGCTTTGTTACGCCCTTTATAATGCTTTGTTTGTTGGTTTTTATGTTTTATGTCAGTTAGTTAGGTGTATTTTTGGTTTCTCGGGAAATTGCGGTGAGCGTTGACGTTATTGCTCGCATATGTGGGGCTAGGTAGGGCGCGCGGTGGCTTGATCTTTTCTTTTTAGGGTGAAATTTAGGCGACAAAAAGTAGCTTTAAGAAAAAGCGAGTGATATAAAGTGCCTAATTGCTTGTGGGTCACACCGGGGGGCGAGCTCTTGCGGGATAGCTTGTTTAGAGTTCGGTATAGGGTCGGTCGGTATTAATATAAGAGAATGCGTAATGAGTAATGAGAGTACTGCTGCTGAAAAAATCAAGGCTGGGGTTGTCGCGCCCGAAGTGCGTGATCTCGATCAGCTTGCCGATGCGTTGGCAGGCTGGCTTGGCAGGAAGCTGCCGGCAGCGAAAAATATCCGTATTGTTAATTTGAGTTACCCCCTCGGTGCGGGCATGTCTCATGAGACGATTCTCTTTGATGCGCTGTGGAGTGAGGGTGGGGGCGAGCAGCGCCGAGGCATGGTTGTCCGGATTAAGCCTAGTCGCCATTTGGTCTATCAAGACGATATGTTTGAACAGCAGTTTCAACTGATGCAGTTAATACATGACAGTGGTCTTGTGCCAGTGGCGCGGCCGTTGTGGCTCGACAGTAGTCCCGATTTGCTCGGTGCGCCATTTTTTGTGATGGATAAGGTGGCTGGGCGAGTGGCGGTAAGTTACCCGCCGTATTCCCAGGAGGGCTGGCTGGTTGATGCTGCGCCAGCCGAACGCCGTAAGCTCTGGGCGGATGCCGTAACGCAGCTCGCATTGATTCAAAGGGTGGATGTCGCTGGCGCACAGTTTCTCAATTTGCCCGGTGATTTTGTTGATGGCTTTGACCAGGAGATCGATCGCTGGCGGCGTTATTTAGATTGGGTAGATCCCGGTGTTCGGGCCACATTGCTGCGTAAGGGTTTTGACCGCCTGCTTGCGGCAAAGCCGGATAATCGGATTGAAGGCATTGTCTGGGGCGACGCCCGCTTGGGTAATATGATGATCGGCAACGATTATAGCGTAGCGGCGGTAATGGATTGGGAGCAGCCATCCCTTGGGGGGGCGTTACACGATCTCGGGTGGTGGTTGTGCAGCGACCGCGCGCAGACCGAGGCGCGCGGAATTCCCGTGTTGGAGGGAATGGGGTCTCGGGAAGAGACGATTGCGCTGTGGAGTGAGGTGTGTGGGAAATCGGCAGCCGATATCGAATGGTACGAGGCTTTTGCCATGTTCAAGATGGAGTGCTTGGGGATCCGAATGGTCGCTTTGCGAAATATGCCGGTGCCTGCTGGGCATGAGCCTGGTGGGCAGTTGGCGAAGTATCTGGACCGAATGCTAGGCTAAACTCAACGTGCGGACATATTGAGTTGCGCGCCTGTGCATGAGCTAAGTCGGCCGATGTGGTGTTTATGGTGTTGGCGCTGTCTGGGTGCAGGTCTTTGCGGTGAGTCTGGATCTGGAGTTGCAGGGGTTAAGCTTGCTGTTTTTAGCTTCTAGTGATTTGATTTTAATCATATTTTTTATTGATGTGCGCGCTAATAGGCAAACTTTTTGTGCCTTGTAATTAATGCAATGAGTATGGCTCATTTTGATTGACAGTGTTGTTGGCGGCTCGTTATGATGGGGTGCAGTTGGGCTTTGGGATCTTGTCCTAAGCTAGGCGCTAATGATTTTAGTTAATGTGTGGCAGTGTAGGTAAGGCTTACGTCGCGACATGGGGTAAAGCTGGGAATGTGCAGAATATGCTTCCGGTAGAAATAGATTGAGTTGATAGGAGATAAAAATTATGTCTGAACAGACCAGTGAATCTGCGGTACAGAAAAAGCATGACACGTTGATTGTCGACGCCGATGCCCACGTTAATCCGCCACACACTATGTGGTCAGAATACCTGCCTGCGCACCTGCGTGATCAAGCGCCAGTGGTTGAGCACGGTGAAGACGCCGACTATGTGGTGTTTGAAGGCAAGCGCCGCAAAGTCAATTTGATCAGTGCGCAGGCTGGCCGTAAAGGCAAAGATTTCAAAATGGAAGGTCGTTTGTCAGACGCCCGTAAAGGCGGCTGGATGCCAGGTGCGCGTTTAGAAGACATGAACAAAGATGGCATGGACAAAGCCATATTGTTTGGCGGTGGTCCGCTGGGCACATCCAATCCCGAGCTATTTACCGAAAGCTTTATGGCCTATAACCGCTGGCTGGCTGATTTTTGTTCCTATGCGCCAGACCGTTTAGTTGGCGTGGGTTATATTCCCATGATCGATGTTGACGCCTCGATTGCCATGATGCGCGAGTGCGTGAAGATGGGTCATAAGACCGTAAATATTCCGGCGTTCCCAATGGCGAAGGCTGATACCCTTAACGGTGCGCAAGCGCAGATGATGGCGTTAACCGGTAATATAACGGGTGATCGCAGTTATGCAGATCCCGAGTTTGACCCCTTCTGGAAGGCGGCTTGCGATTTGGGTATTCCGCTTACCATCCATTTAGGTGGCCGCGTGGTACGCTTTACCGAGCCTAAATTTTTCCTGTCTGATTTGTTGATGTCTAAATTTGGCATGGCAGAGCCGATTGCCATTATGATCTACGGCGGTGTATTTCAACGCTTCCCAGATCTTAAACTGGTCTCTGTGGAAAGTGGCGTGGGTTGGTTTGCATTTGCGGCTAACTACATGGATGAGACTTGGCACAAGCAGCGTCACTGGGTGAACAGTGTGCTTGACAAGGCGCCTAGTTATTATATGGATAAAAATATTTACGGTTCGTTTATTCACGACCGAGTTGGCATTCTCACACGTGATATGCCCGGCGCCGGAAATATTATGTGGTCGTCAGACTATCCGCATTCAGAAACCACCTTCCCAGATTCACAGGATAAAATCACCGAGTTGTTTGAAGGTGTGCCTGAGGCTGACAAAAATATGATCCTTGGTGGCCGCGCCAACAAGCTTTTCAACCTGTAGCGGGGCGTTCCGAAGCTACAACGCTTAGCCGACCAAATCCTAAGTCTGTGGGGATTTGTGTCGGCATTTTTTAGCATCGTACAAACTGACTTCGCAACAAGGGGAAATAATAATGCCCACTTCGAATCAACTTCCGCAGCGCGTAACGTTGCAAAACCATCCCGACGGACCAGTTCAAGCGTCTGATTTTGCTATTCAAAATCAAGACATGCCCACTATTAGTGATGGCGAATTTTTGGTGCGTGCGATTTTCATTTCCGTCGATCCGATGCTGCGTCTTTTTATCGATCCCTTGCCGCTCGGTGGTGGTATGCCGCCGATGCCGCCAGGCACCACCATCCCTGGCGCGGCGGTGGGTGAAATTATTCAATCAAATCACCCTGAATTCCGCGTTGGCGATTTGGTCGAAGGTCGGTTCGGCTGGCAGCATTTTTCAGTCTCAAATGGCATGGGTGTTAACCGTGTTAATCCTCAGATCGGTCCTCTTGAGAATGCCCTTGGCATTGGTGGTTTGCCTGGTTTTACTGCCTATGTCGGCTTGCATGTGGCGGGGGGGGTTAAGTCTGGTCAAACGTTTTTAGTAAGCGGCGCAGCGGGCGCGGTGGGCTCGGCTGCCGGGGCCTTAATCCATGCGCGCGGCGGTCGTGCGGTTGGTATCGCAGGTGGTGCTGATAAGTGCCGCTACCTTACCGAGCAGATCGGTTACGACGTCGCGGTAGATCGTTTTGCTCCCGATTTTCACGAGCAGCTGGCTAAGGCGCTGCCTAATGGCGCCGATGTGTATTTTGATAATGTTGGCGGTCCCCTGCTGGCGGCTATCACTCCGCGCCTGGCGCGCGGCGCGCTTGTGCTGATCAGTGGTTTGATGGCGCAATATCAGGGCGATGAGCCTGCAGCGGTGGATAATTTGCCCACTGTTTTGAAGGCTGTAATGCTCAATGGTGTTCGCATTCAAGGCTTTACTCAGTTAGGGCAGGACGCATTGCGGCCCGCATTCGAAAAAGAATTGGGTCAGTTAGTAAGCAGTGGAAGAATGAATGTTGGTGTTCATATTGAAGACGGGATCGAACGTTTGCCTCACGCCTTTGCTGGGCTGTTTGAGAAAAGCGTCGCTGGTAAAGTTGTTGTTCGTGTCGGGGATTTGCCCGCATAGAGGGCAAGCCGATAACACTAGTTTTGAGGAGCGTATTAATGTCTGCTAAACCTGCATCGGCCCATGCCGATCTAATGACCACCGACATGTTTATCAATGGTAAAATGGCGGCGGGTACTGGCGCGCCAGTGACGGTTTATAATCCTTCGACCGGCGAAGTTGCTGCATCCTTCCCCGGTGCCTCGCTTGAACAGTTTGAAGAGGCTATTGCAGCTGCCGGCGCCGCCGCTGACCGCGGCGAATGGGCGGCAATGAAACCGGCTGACCGCGTGGCAATGTTGCGCCGGTTTCTGGCCTATCTTGTCGAACATGACGATGCGGTTAAGTCGCTGATAGTCATGGAAACCGGCGCGCCGGTAAGTGGCTTTGTCCTGCAAGCACAGGTTAGCGGGCCGCTTCAGCAGATGGAATCGATGCTTGATCTTTATATGAAACTGCCAGAGATCGAAGACAATCCCCTGCCTTTAGACGAGCGCATTAATCCCTTTGGCGGCTTTGTGCAAAGCCTCCGTCACTATGTTCCAGTGGGTGTTGTAGCGGCAATCTCCGCGTATAACTTCCCCTTGCACATCAGTTTGTGGAAGGTCGTTACCGCACTCGCCACGGGCAACTGTGTGGTTTTGCGTCCAAGCCCATTGACGCCGCTCAGCACCCTCGCTTTGAGCAAGGCCGCGGTGGCAGCAGGTTTGCCTGCGGACGTGTTACACATTCTTGCCGAGTCAGGTCCAGAGGGCGCCCAGTTGCTAACCACTGCCCCCCCCGTGAATATGGTGAGCTTCACCGGATCAACCGGTGTTGGTAGTATCGTAGCCGGTCAAGCAGCGCCCTCGATGAAACGTTTGCAACTCGAGCTCGGCGGCAAGTCTGCACAAATCTTTTTGCCGGACCGTGTCGAGGCTGCTTACACCGCGGCAATCGGTGTGTGCTTAGCCCACGCCGGTCAGGGTTGCGTGCTGGGTACTCGAATTTTTGTTCCGGAGGCCGAAAAAGAGAAAGTCTTGGCCGGCATGATGCAAACCATGGCCTATGCCAAAATTGGTGATTCCACGGCGCCGGATACCACCATGGGGCCGGTGATTAGTGAGGCTCAGGTTGAGCGTTGCGCTCATTTTGTGAAGCTTGCGGTAGAAGCTGGTGCCACTGTCGTCACTGGTGGTAAGCGCGCGGATCGTCCGGGCTTCTATTTTGAGCCAACAATTCTTGACGCCCCAGACAACAATAACCCTGCCGCGCAGGAAGAGATTTTTGGCCCGGTTGTGGTGGTCATTGGTTATCGCGATATTGATCACGCGGTCGAAATGGCCAATGACTCACCGCTGGGCTTGTCGGGTCATATTCATGGCAAAGACGCGCGTCAGGCCCTTGATGTTGCCAAACGCATTCGCTCCGGTACGGTGAACGTGAATACCTTTATGGGCAGCGCTTATGCTTCATCTGGTGGCGTTAAGATGAGCGGTGTTGGTCGTGAACGGGGTGTTGAAGGTATCCGTGCGTTCCAAGAAGTGAAGGTCTTAAACCTCGGTTCAGCTTCTTAAATTCGTTTAGGGAACTTTTGCGTGAGCAAGAAGCACTTTGCGCAATGACTTAATTAATTAGATTAGAGGGCGCTTACAATGAAAAGCGGCAGTATCGCGATCGTCGGGATGGGCGTTACCAAACAGGGTAGAGGGCTTGGTGTCACCGAAGTCGAACTACGTCGCCAAGCGTTAGAGCTTGCTTTACTCGACGCTGGACTAGAGCGCGATGCGATTGATGGCTATATACATGCATCACACGAGCGTGAAGATCTCCGCTACCTTGGTTTGTCGCCCAACTTCTCTTGGCCAGTTCAAACCGGCGGCGCGACGGCGTCTGCGACCTTTGTTATGGCCGCTGGTGCAATACTTTCTGGGCAGGCGGAGATGGTGGCTTGTGCCTACGCGATGGCTCCTTCCTCGGGCGGTATGCCGGGCTTCAGTGCGCCGATGTCATTGGGGTCATTAGGCTACGGTTACCCCGCGCAGGTTGGGATGATTGGCGCGGCCAGTGCTCACGCGCTGCATGCGCGCTGGCATATGGATCACTATGGTACAACCAGTGAGCATATGGGCGCCGTGGCAGTGCAATTGCGTAATCACGCGCTTAATCGACCTGATGCGATGACTTACGGAAAGCCGATCACCTTAGAGGATCACCAAGCCTCACCTATGGTCGTCGACCCTTTTCATATGCTTGATTGCTGTCGCGATACTGACGGCGGTGCGGTGTTTATTGTTACCAGTGCAGAACGCGCCAAAACAATGGCGGCTACCCATCCCGTTTATATTCTGGGCGCAGGTATGGGGCACAATATTGCAAAATGGCACGAGCGCGATGTCTACGCTCACCACGACAATATTGCGCCGGCGGCAGCGCGGGCGTTCGCTCAGGCAGGTGTTAGCTTAGCTGATATCGATACCGCCCAATTCTATGATCCGTTTACCATCTCAATCATCATGCAGCTCGAGCACTATGGTTTTTGTAAGCCAGGCCAAGGTGGTCCTTTCGTCGCGGACGGTGGCATTGCCTTAGATGGCGCCATACCCGCGAATACCGGGGGTGGTCAGATCTCCGGATTCTATGCGGCAGGTTTCACGCCGATCATTGAAGCGATGAAGCAATTGCGTGGCGAAGCGGGGGCGACCCAAGTTAAAAATGCGCGCTTAGCGCTGGCGAGCGGTCACGGCCTAAACGGCGGTGTGCAAAATACGTGGACACACGGAACCCTAATTTTGGGAGCTGAAGCATGAGCACAAATACTGTTGGAGAGCTGAAAGTAGGTGATCTCGACGCGCCGTTTTGGGATGCATGGAAGGCTGACGAAAGTTTTCTTCTGCACCGTTGTTCTAATTGTGGGCGTCACGATTGGCCGGCGAGCTGTTGTGTTAAACACGGCGCCGGCCCAATGGAATGGGTGCCGACATCGGGTGAGGGGGTAGTTGATACCTTCACGATTTTTTATCGCGCTTATATTAAAGAGTTAGCTGAAGAGGTGCCTTACGCCGTGGTAGTTGTGCGACTTGATGAAGGCCCTTATTTTCATACCCGCATTGTTGGTATTGAAGCCAGTGAAGTGAAATCCGGTATGCAGGTGCGCGTACGTAAAGGCGCGGGCGACGCCTTTCCTCTGTTTACACCAGTATAAAATTCAGGCTTAAAATAATAAGGACAATCATGGCTATCCCGACAGAAGCCGATTTTATTATTGCTGGTGGCGGCAGTGCAGGCTGTGTGCTCGCGGCTCGCCTTTCGGAAAACCCTCGGCACAAAGTGGTTCTACTCGAGGCTGGCGGCAGCAGTGATAATTTGCTCGTAAAAATGCCGGTTGGCACATACCTAATGCTTAGCAAGCCCAAGACCGACTGGATGTACGAGCCCGAGCCTGACCCTTCCTTGCTAAACCGCCAAGTGACTTGGATGGCTGGCAAAATGCTCGGTGGCGGCTCAGCAATAAACGGCATGGTCTATATTCGTGGCGCGCGATCTGATTACGATAGCTGGGCGAATGAACTTGGTTGCGAAGGCTGGAGCTGGGACGAGGTTCAGCGCTATTTTATGAAGTCGGAAGGCTTTGGTGGCGAAGCAGGTCCAACGCATTCTACAGAGGGGCCACTGGGCGTCTCGGCGCGGCCTGAATATCATCCCCTAGCGCAGAAATTTATTGATGCTTGTCACGAACGCGGCTTGCGTAAAGTAGACGATTATTGTTCCGGTGACATAGACGGTGCGTTTACCAATCTAGTTACCCAGCGAAAGGGCCAGCGCTCAAGTGCCGCGCGGGCTTTTCTCGAAACGGCAATGAAGCGACAAAACTTGCAGGTCGTCACTGAGGCATTGGTCGATAAAGTCGTGATCGAAAATGGTCGCGCTATTGGTGTGCAATTTATTAAAGACGGTGAAAAACATATTGTTCGTGCACGGCGAGAAGTGATCGTTAGCGCGAGTACGATGCAATCGCCAGCTATTCTTATGCGTTCAGGTATTGGGCCCGCCGACGCCCTGCGTGAATTGGGGATAGATGTTGCGGTCGATGCGCCGGAGGTTGGCCGGAATCTGCAGGAACACGCCAGCGTAAACACCAGTTATTTTGTTGATATTCCCACCTATAACAATATGGTAACGGCAGGAAAAATGCCTTGGAATATCCTTAACTACTTATTGTTTGGCCGCGGTGCTCTGACCATTACCCCAGTTGAGGCCATGGCGTATCTCCGCTCTCAGCCTGGCTTGGAAAATCCCGATATTAAACTGCAGTTTGGCGCATTGGCATTTGATGCCGAAACCCCAGGGCCCCACAAGCGTCCAGGGGTCATTGTGTACGCCAATGTGGCTAAACCTCGCAGCCGCGGTGAAATTCGACTGCGCAGCCTAGACCCAGCGGATAAGCCCGTGATCGATCATCGCTTGCTGGGCGACCCAGAAGATGTAGCCGCACTGATCAGAGGCCTCAAAGAAGTTGACGAGATTTTTAATGCGCCGGCACTAGCGGGACATTTACGCGGTCGACTTCACCCTGAAGTAAAACCGCAAACTGATGAGGAATGGGAGCAGCATATTCGTTCCACTGCCGGTATTGGCTTTCACCCAGTTGGCACCTGCCGCATGGGCGGTGATACCAACTCTGTTGTCGATCCCCAGCTAAGAGTACGTGGCGTTGCCGGTCTGCGCGTCGCAGACGCCTCGATTATGCCAGTGATGCCCGCCGCCAACACCAATGCACCAGCGATCATGGTTGGCGAAAAAGCGGCGGACATGATTTTGCAGGGTAGGTCGTAACCGGCGCGCTACTCATGGAGATTTTATATCGACACAAACGCCAGGAAACGGTCGGTTAATATATCCAACATTATCGGGTCGGATGCGACCCCAGAGTCCAATGCGGCGTGATTACTCTGGTCCAGTAGTTCATATAGCAGTAGCCAAGCTTCTACCCAGCGTCGGCGATCGTCGGGATGTCCTTCCCTCAAAGCAAAAGCGGGTATTTTTTCACCTAGGGTGACAATGAGCGCGGAAATATGATCGTGGGCGCGTTGGGTAAAGTTTTGATCGACTGAGCTAGCCTGCACAAAGGCGCGCAGCAACAAGCGATTTTCGCGGTCAGATTCAAATAGGTGGCGAATCCAGTCGCGAACGATTGCTCGATCTCGCCAATCAATATCGCCTATACGCAGTAAGTCCGGTTGATGCTTTGCAAAACCATGACGAAGTAGTGCCGCCGCAATATCGCCCTTATCATTAAAGTGACGATAGAAGGTCATTCTGCTGACGCCCGCGTAGGCGGCAATATCTTCGACCGAAATATGGGCAAAGCCGCGTTGCGTAAAACATTCAATTGCGGCAACAAGTAACCGCTCTCGGCTGCTTTGCTTGGCCGGTTTAGCTTTTTTCACAGCTTTAGAACTTCGGCGCGTTGACGCCGAAGTACATTTGCTGGTCGGCACAGACTTACCGGTACCGGTCATTTTTTAGCCATGAGCTTGGCGGCGTGTTTCATTTTCGTCGTCCTTGGCCGTGGGTGAAATAAAGTTACCTGGATAACGGCCGGTGAATTCTCCTCTGTCAAAGGTGGGTTCGCCGTTAACAAGGGTGAGGCGCATGGGTGCGGGGTCGCGGGTATAGCGATATGTGCGGCCGCCAGTGCCGTCCCATACATCCCAGGTTTTTTTCTCGGGCCGCATTTCGATTTCGTCTAGGTTAAACACGGTGATGTCTGCCGCCTTGCCAACTTGGAGGTGGCCGCGATCATTGAGGCCAAAGAAGTCGGCCAGTCGGCCGGTCAACATGTGGACGGCCTGTTCAATGGAGATGATTTTGCGATCGCGCACATAGTCGGTGAGTAGCCAAGCGGTGTAGCCCGCACCGCAGAACATTTTACCGTGAGCGCCAGCATCAGACACATTGCCGAGGGAATTGGGGTCGTTTAATAAGTATTCTAAAACGGGCTCTAATTTTTCCATCATCCGTTTAAGAATAACCGATTCAGCGCCGTTGTTTAATACCCATTTGGCGAGCGCGTCGGACATATGTTCAATGCCGGTTTCGGCCATATAGTCTGCCAAGGTAACACCGACAGGGCCATAACCAGATTCACTTTCGCGAAGCAGAAGAGCTGTTGCATCGTGAAAATAGGAATGTGAGTAGGTGTTGTCCCAGCCGTCGCGGGCGCGGGCCAGCCATTTGGGGTCTTCTAGCAATGCTTTTTTTGCGGCCCAAGGTTCGGCATTAACTAGCTCTTGCCAAACCGGGTTGCCATTTTGAGCAAAGACGAGGGAGCGGCCGAAATTGATAACAGAGGTTGGGGAGAGCACATTGAAGGCCGTGTAAATGTCTGCACCCTCAGCTTTAAACTGTTCGTGCAACTCGGTGGCTTTGGCCACCATACCTTCCTGGAATTTAAGCGTGGGCAAGCCTGCCCACTGCATACGCACGCCGGCTTTTTTCGATAGCCGGGCCATGCGTTCAACGGAGTCATTGCCTGACATACGCATAAAATAATCGACAATAACTTGGAAGGTCGCCGATGGGTAGCGAGCGAGAACAGCAAGTAGGGCGTCGAACTCGGCATCGTCCGCAAGCTGCGACGGCAGTGGCCGGTCGTGCTTATCCCAATCTAGGTAATTGGATGAAAGTCCCATCGCGCCGGCGGCGAGGGCATCGTCCAGTAGCTCGCACATTTGGGAGATTTCATCGGCGGTGGCGGCGCGTTTCCACGCGTCTTGGCCCATCACCGATAGCCGCATTGGGATATGGCCGCAGAATGAACAGAAATTGAGGGGGACGCGCACATTGCGCTGCATGGAGGCTTTGTATTCGCTCCATTTTACCCAGTCCCAAGGAACGATTTTACGCATGGGTTCTTCTGGAATATCTTCGAAGAAATTAAAGATATCGATGACGTCTTGCTTGTCTTCTTCGGTTTGCGGAGCCGGGGCAAGGGAGAAGCCGCAGTTGCCGTTGATTGAGGTCGTGCCGCCATAGCCGGGCAGGGGATCAAGATTAGGTGACCACCACACGCCGCCGTCCCAATGGTTATGGGTTTCGATAAAGCCTGGCGTCACATAGCAGCCGCTGGCGTCGAATACGCGATCACCTTTGTTCGGAGCAAGGTCTTGGCCAATCTCGACGATTTTGCCGCCCGCAATGCGCACATCACTTGAGTAAGCGGCTGCCGCCGAGCCATCAACGAGCGTGCCGCCCTTGATTAGAATTTTAATCTCCATTGTATTGACCCTCTGTCATTGCAATATATGTGACAGAGTGTAACAGGGGTTTTTGCGGCTGAGAAGTGTTTAAAGAGGGAATTGCGATTTTAGCGTTTGTAGGGCGATGGAAAGCCGGATACGGGATATTTAGCGCATGACTGGCTTTACGGACTGTATTTGCGCTGCGGTGTCCCCGCCTGCTTGGACTCGATTGCCGTGAGGTGCAAAGGCGTAGCGCTGACATCAGTTGCAAGCCAGCGCAATTAATTACCCGGTTTAGTCCTCGTAAACCACATCGGCTTCCGGCAAGGTGCGGCCAAGTTGACGGAGGTGTTTTAGCCGGCCTTTATCACCATTGAGGTAGCCGCCGAGGAAGTCGCCTACCGCAATACGGGTGATTTCCTGCTGGCGGGCGGGCGGGCGTGGTGAGCTTGGCTTTTTCGCAGCCGGGTAGGACTACGCCGGGCCTGAATCCTTTGAGCATGGGGCAGTCGGGGTTGCTGCCGTCAGCGGGCTGGTCGTTGCCGTCGCGGAACCAAATGTGTACGCCGCCTTTAATCATGACTTCATACTTGGGCTTCTCAAGCCTTGAATAGGCCGCATAGGGGCGCCCGGTAAACAGTGCGAAGGGATCTCTCTCGGCGCTTAGAAATGGGGTCGGCACAGAAATTGGCGTGTGCCAATTTCCGATTAGGCCCATACCGCCGGTCGATAGTGCTGCCTGTACTGGGTCGCCACCACCGAGCAGTACGGTTGCCTTGATTCGGGGGTCGCGAACATTGCTGCCAAAGCTGGCGAAATAACTGGTTACAGCGCCCAGTGAGTGACCAAGGGTGGCAATTTTGTTGGGGTTCAATAATCGCGATAGCTCATTGTCGAGCAGCAGTTGGTCAATGATGAACGCAATATCTTGCGCCTGATTAGCGACGTCGGAGGGGTCGATGGCCGTTATTTTGGTATAGGCTGCGCGGGACGAGAGAGGGTAGTCTGGTGCCGCGACGATATAGCCGGCCTGTACGAGATGATTAACAAGGTGCATCGCGTTTTCTGCGTAGCCGTAGCTGCCATGGCTGTAGATAACCAGCGGGTGCTTGGACCGCTATTGTGCTCGGCTATCGGCTTCGTGGGGTACCACACGGCGACATCAATCCGTCTAACGGCCGAGCCGACAAAGCCGTTTGACGCTTTAACTGTGCGGGCTTCATCTATTAGCGTAAGACGTTTTAGGGAAACGCCATCGGCGAGATCGACGGCATGCGCGACGGGTACTGTGGCAAATAGGCAGGCAAATAATAAGCTCAGTAGTGACGTTGATTTCGCGTCCATTTTTAAGCGTCCTTTATTATATTTATTTTATGAATCTGGTGTCGATTAGACTAGTTGCCGTCGCCCCTCTGCCGAGGCTTGATCTATCTTTTGGAGTAGTCGCGTTAAACGCACAGCAAGGTTGAAATCTGGGGCCGTGCGCGTACCGGAATGAATGTCGTTGGCAAAGCGGCTGTAGTGCTCGGCGACATTGAGCGGCGGGCCGTCGAGTCCGGCGGGCACTAGCGCTACTGGCGCCTCACTCGGGGCGTTGGTTTCTAAATTCAATAATCCCACTTGGTAGCCGCCGAGGTGACCCCCGGAGATCTTAAGCCAAGCGCTTTCGCCAATAAGCTCTAGTGAGAAGCCGCGATCAACGATGCCGCCTGCGACCTCTAGGGTCGAAACACAGCCGCTCTCATGTTTGCCGGTTACCAGCATATGATCAGCGCAGCTGCGTTGAACGGTGTCGGACGAGCCTTGAATATTGACCTGCTTCCTAAGCGTAGAGTTGCGTGCATCGACTTCGATGAACGCGCCTGCAAGCGCTTCCATTGCCGCAAGAGTGTGGCCGCCAGCGATGGTCTCCAGGGTGGCACCGTTGCGTTTGTCTTGTAAGTAAGCATGGTTTGGGGCCGCGTCTCGTCCCCATCCAGCCGTCGGGGAGAAAACCCGCATGACGTGCAGTCGGCCAAGTGACCCGGCCGCGACAAGCGCTGCGGCCCGTCGAATAGCGGGTGCCGACAGCCCCTGCAGGCCAATCATTACATGGCTATTGCCGTTTATGGCGCGGGTCATCTCCTCGCTTTCAGCAATATCTCGGCCCAGGGGCCACTCGCAATACACGTGCTTGCCCGCACTGAGTGCGGCAAGCACCACGGCGCGGTGCTCTGGGACTTTGACGGTGACCGATACGATATCGATGTCGGGGTCTTGGGCGAGTTTGATAGAGTCGCAGTAAGCGCGCTGTGCACCAAAAGTCGCGCAGGCGTCATCAGCAATTTCCTGACTGCGGGCGGAAACTGCGCCGAGCACAAAGTCGCCCTTGAGCTGGGCAAGCGCGGGAATATGGGCGTCCCGCGCCCAGCCGCGCTGTGTGTTGGCGCCGACAATGCCGACGCGAAGTGGCTTGCTTCTCACAGGCCAAGGTCTTTGATTGGCGATTCAAACGGGCCGTTGGCAATTTGCTGGGCCTTGGCGAGTTTGACCGGGTCTTCGCCGCCTAGGTAGCCGTCGATCACGCGTTGGTAATTGCTGAGCTGACCTTCAACTTTATGGGATAGGCGCATGTACTCGAAACCACCGGCATGCAGGCCGCGCTGCTGTTTTGGTAGGTTGCTGTAGTCCTGCTGAGGAATAGGTGGAAATTCCGTGCTGTCGTAAGGAATGTGAGTTGGTTCAGTCACCGGCTTGCGGTCGGCGTCATCGGGTATAAAGGCCAGTGACCAGATCTCGAACAGACAGGTTTCCGGCGTTAATGGCCGAATGCGGTAGCTGGACATGGCGCTGAAAAAGGGCAGCAAGAAATAGTTCGGAAACACAAAGTCGACGGGGCTGAAGTCGCCGCGAGCCGCGAGTTCATTCAAATCCGGTACCGGCATGCCACGGGCGCGGCCTTGATCGGTAATCTCTTGGTTTAGACGCCCGTAAAATGCCATCGCGGCGCCGGGAATATCGTCGGGCAAGTCCATGTCGCGCAGGCTTTTCGCGATGGCGAGTTCGTCGGGGTGGATCATGCCAGCCATGCCTTCGCTCAAGCGTTCAATAAAGCGGATGGTGGCATTGATAAAGGCCTCTACCGTCGCCGGCGGCGTGGGCATTGGCACGTCGGCATCTTGCCCGTAAGGGTTGGACTCGGCGGACAAATTGATATTCAGCTGGGGGTGGGTCTTCATCGTGTGGTAGCCCTCTTGGAAGGCCTCCATCGCGAGCTTCCAGTTGGTAGGCAGGACGGTTGAACACCACCACTCCATTTTAAGGCCTTCAACGTTGCGGGCAGATAAGCGCTCGGCAACGGGGCCCATGCAGTCGAGCAGGGATGGTGCGTCGTCGTCGAAGTTGATGAAGGCGCAGCCGCCCCACAGTTCTACTCGACAAGGAACCAAATTCAACTCTGCCTGTTCTAGGCTTTTCTCGCTAAAGATTTTTTTGCCAAATACGAAGGTGCTTTCGCCGTCCATATTAAAGCGCCAGCCGTGGAATGGGCAGACAAAGCCTTGCTTTTTACAGTTGCCGTGGCCGCTTACCAGTTCAACGCCGCGGTGGCGGCAGGCGTTGTGAAAGGCTTTTACGCCTGAGCTAGTGCGCACAACGATGACTGACTTGTCGAGGATGCGGTACTCGACGTAATCGCCAATCTCGGTTATTTGTTCTAGGCGACAAGCCATCTGCCAAACATGGGGCCACAGTAGTTCTTGCTCAAGCTTGAAAAACTGTTCGTCGTAGTAGCGTTTTGCGGGAATGCGCTCAGGGTCGGTAATGCGAAAGGGTACGTCATTTAGTTTTTTTTCCGACTTGTCAGTCATAAAACACTCCACTACGTTATTAGTTAGGCATCCATAGCGCTGACGCTGAAAAGGATGGGGTTTCGTGAAATCTGTACACTAGCTTGCTTGTTATCGCGGCTCGTCTGATCTTTTGAGGATGGCATCGTTTGGTTAGTGCGACTGCCAAACATCGAGTGTTTTGATTTTATATTTCAAGCCTTTGCTAAATTAGCGATTTCGTGGCGTATTAAGGCAAGCTCGGCAATGGCTTGTACTGTTAAGGGTGCTCAAAATGCCTTAAACGAACCTTGAAAATAGTTACGCTATTGCCAACTTAGCACTAATCGATGCGGCAATAATTATTGCATAGGCATAGTGATGTTGCAATAATGCTTGGGCTGGAAAGCGATAGGTGTCTCGCAGCTTGAATCACCGGGGCGCCTGGATAATATTAATAAAAGTTAAGATACCGTCACTGCGTCTAGTTGCTTCCTCCAAATAGTTATGTGCTGGATGACCTTGGCGAGATCGAAATACCTGTCGGCATTGAAACTGTCTGTGTTGCGTTGGGTATTTTAAAGTCGATATCGATGTATGCTTTGCCGAACTTAATAGGAGTAATAATCTTGTCAAACGATGCCTCGCACTTGTTGGTGACAGAAGAAAACGCGATTTTGATTGCGACCCTCAATCGTCCAGCGAAGCTGAATGCCCTGACCCCGGAAACCTTTGAATTGTTCGAAGCGGCGTTGCATCGCTTTCGTGATACGCCAGCATTGAAGGTCATGCTGATTCGCGCTACGGGTCGCTATTTCTCGGCAGGCGCAGATTTGCGCGGTGGTGGCGACGCCGTTATGCCCACAAGCGGTTCAGGGCTGCGTGAGATGCACCGGCTGCAATTGAACGGCATGCATCGTATTTATGACGAGATGGAGCACATTGAGAAGCCGATTGTAGTTGCTCACCAAGCAATGTGTATGGGCGGCGGTTTGGAGTTGTCTTTGTCTTGTGATTTTCGCCTAGCGGCGAAGAGCGCCGGATACGCGTTTCCGGAAGGAAAAATGGGAGTGTTGCCGGCCTCTAATGGCGTTAGTCGCCTCGCGCGTATAATTGGTACGCACTGGAGCCGATATCTGATTATGGCCAATTTGCCAGTATCGGCGGATCGCGCGCTAATAATGGGCTTGGTTCACGAGGTCTATCCAGATGAGACCTTTGATGAAGACGCGATGGCATTTTGCCGTCATTTAGCGGCGCAAAATTCCGAGCAAATGGGTGCAGCCAAAATTGCTATCGAGTTGGCACACGACGTCGGCTTAGCGCAAGCGCGGCACGTTGAGCGTTTGGCAAACAGTGCGTTGATGTTGGATCCAAATTACCAGGCGATGTTGGCACAACATGTCGGCGGCATCGGCCGCAAGGGCGAGAAGTAAAGTTTAAAAATTAAGGAGAGAGTCACTTTGACAGCATCCAGCGCACAGCCGCAAGGTATGAGTAGCGAGCACCGCCGAGTAATTGTAGCGTCCTCGCTGGGCACCATATTTGAGTGGTACGATTTTTTTATTTATGGCGCGATGGCGGTGATTCTCAGCCAGCACTTCTTTCAGGGCGTGAACGAAACTACCTCCTTTATTTTTGCGTTGCTCGGTTTTGCTGCGGGGTTTGCGGTTCGTCCCTTAGGGGCGCTGGTCTTTGGTCGCTTGGGCGATATTGCCGGTCGCAAATACACATTCCTGATTACGATATTACTGATGGGCGGAGCAACCGCCTTGCTCGGTATGTTGCCAACCTATGCCAGTGTGGGTGTGTGGGCACCCATCATGCTGGTGACCTTGCGCTTACTGCAGGGCTTGGCGCTAGGCGGAGAGTACGGCGGCGCGGCAACCTATGTGGCTGAGCATGCGCCCGAAGGGCAGCGCGGTTATTACACCAGTTGGATCCAGTTGTCTGGCAGTTTGGGGCTGGTATTGGCCTTGGGCGTTGTTCTCGGCTGTCGTTTAGCGCTCGGTGAGGAGTTCGATGTATGGGGCTGGCGACTACCGTTCTTGCTATCACTGGTTTTGCTGGGTATTTCAGTTTATATCAGGGTGAAGCTGGACGAGTCGCCAGTATTTTTGAGTATGCAGAGTGAGGGAACAATATCCAAGCAGCCTATCGGCGACGCCTTTGGCCGCTGGAAAAACCTAAAAGTCGTGTTGCTAGCATTGTTTGGTTTGATGGCCGGGCAAACCGTGGTGGCCTATGTGTCAATGGTGTACGTGATGTACTTCATGATGCAATCTTTGCAGATGGACCCAACACACGCGAATTTCCTTGCCGTCGGCGCGCTGGCGGTGACGTCGCCGCTTTATGTCGTCGCTGGACGTCTTTCCGATCGGATCGGCCGTAAACCGCTGTTTATTTCCGGCTGCTTCCTCGCGGTGTTAACGATGTTTCCGATCTTTCACGGCATTACCTATTTCGCTAATCCGGCGATAGCGGCGGCGCAGCAATCCCACCCTGTGGTGCTCGTTGCCAACCCCGATGAGTGCAGTTTTCAGTTTGACCCCTTGGGCAAGGTACATTTCACCAGTTCCTGCGACGTGGCCAAGACGGCCTTAGCACATGCCAGTATTTCATATACAAATAAGGCGGCGCCTGCCGGCAGTATCGCACAGTTGCATATTGGCGAGAATATTGTCCAATCCTTTGACGGCTCAGCCTTGAGCAGTGATAAATTTGAGCGGCGTGCAGCAGAATTCCGCACCGGCCTGGAAACTGTGCTAGACGCTTCCGGTTACCCGCGTGAGATTGATCCCGCGCAGGCAAACTACTGGGCTGTGTTTGGCCTACTCTGTTTGCTAGCCACCTATACCGTTATCACATATACACCGGTTGCTGCGTGGTTAGTTGAGCTCTTTCCACCGAGTATTCGCTATACATCGATGTCCTTGCCGTATCACATTGGTACGGGTTGGTTTGGCGGTTTCTTGCCGCCTATTGCCTTTGCGATTGTTGCCTATACCGGCAATATTTATTCTGGGCTCTGGTATCCGGTGATCGTTGCATCAATTAGCGTGGTCGTCGGTACACTGTTTTTGCGTGAAACCCGCGGTATCGCGGCAGAAGACTGAGCGTAATCTGCAGTGATATTTTGCCGCTTGAATTAAATCCTTATTTTGGGGGAAGCATGTGACCCGATACGTATTAGTAACCGGCGCAGCGGGTGGTATCGGCCGTGCCACCGTTGAGTATTTACAGTCGACAGGCGTGCAAGTATTAGGCGTTGATTTACACGATGCGTCAATTTGCTGTGATCTCGCCGATCCAAATGCGCGCGAAGCACTTGTTCAAAAGGTGCAGTCGAGAATACCCCAGCTTGATGCTGTGGTTGCGGCGGCGGGGGTTTTACATAGCGACCCCGCGACCGTGGTCGCAGTTAATTATTTCGGCGCAACCCGCTTATTAGAAAGCTTGCGTCCGCTGCTGGCGAAAAGTCCGTCGGCCCGGGCTTTAGTCTTATCATCAACCTCTTCTCGCTACCCCTGTGATGAGGATGTCATCGCGGCTTGCCTGAGCGATGATGAGACGGAAGCAATTCGTCTCGTCAAGGCGTCGACAAAAAACAGCTATGCGGCGACCAAGGCTGCGCTGGCGCGCTGGGTACGTCGGCGGGCCGTGGCACCCGAGTGGGGTGGCAGTGGCATACTACTCAATGCAATGGCGCCGGGCATGATTGTCGATACCGGTATGACTCGGCCACTGCTTGACAAGCCCGGTGGCGCTGAGCGCTTGCAGGAGCTTACCCCCTCGGCGCTGGGCCGATTTGGAACCCCCGATGATATGGCGCGTCTCATTGGGTTTTTAAGTGGTGCTGACAATCGTTATATTGCCGGTCAGGTTATCTACGCCGACGGCGGCTGCGATGCCTTGCAGCGCGGCGATGCCGTATGGTAAAGCGGTGAAAGCGCCTAGTCAGTGGCTTGGCAATTTAGGGGCCGGTATACGCGACGGTGTCCTGCTGGCGGTCTGGGGTGTCATCGTTCCAGCGCACAGAGCCAAATGGCCGCTCAAGGCCCCGTCGTACTCGCCGTGACTCGCCTTTAATAATGAATTTCTCGACCGCGGCGTGGGCTTCCATATCGGCCTCTGTTAAGCGATCTCGCATTCGTAAATAATCCGCCCAGGTCGGGCAGTGGTAGCGCTCGATCCATAATTTGGGGTCGGCGATGTCACGGCTTATCGACCAGTTAAAGCCACCATTTCGCAAGTGAATTTGTTGAATTTTTAGCATGGTTTTGTAATAGGCGCGGGCGTCGTCTGGCATGATCTGATATTCAATTTCTATCGCGATCGGTCCCGAGCGCATGGTGATGGCGAGCTCTACTTCAGGCTCGTTCAAAACGGGCGTTGCCAGCACAGCCCCGGCGGCGTTGATCTCCTTGGGTAAACGCAAAAACAGGCTGAAAACCGGCATGGTGAGCATGAATAAGCCGGAGGCAATGATCGCTATTTCTATAGACCAGCTGTTGGCGATAGTCCCCCAAAAGTAGGAGCCAAACGCAATGCCGCCAGTAAGTGACGAGGTATAAAGCGAGATGGCACGAGCGGTCACCCAGCGTGGAACTGATATCTGCACTGCGATATTGAAGAGCGCGATGGTTAGCATTGTCGTACCGCCGACGAGGAACATGCCCAGGCAGGTAAGGGGCAGGGTGCGGCTAAAGCCAATAAGAATAAGCGCCAGCCCTCCTAGTGTTGCGAGTACCGCGGTGGCTTTTTCTGTACTAAAACGCTCCCTAAACCAGGAGATTAATAGTGCACCGTTTACCGCACCAATGCCGTTTGCGCCGAGTAGTATGCCGTATACGCTAGCGTCACCAGCTAACAAGTCTTTAGCTATTAGAGGCGCTAAGGCTGCGGCTGTTGCCCCGGCAAGACCGAAAATAAATACTCGAATCAGTACAATACGGATAGTTTGTGAATGGAAGGCGTAGCGGGCGCCGGTCACAATGGCGCGGGTGATGCGCTCTGGGGGCAGACGCGACATAACCTGGGTACGTTTCCACAATAGGAAGGCGAGAATTAATGGCAAATAGCCAAAGGCATTAATGGCAAATGCAGTTTGCACGCCGGCAGCTAACACGATAATACCGCCAAGTGCTGGCCCGAAACTACGGGCGATATTATAGCTAATCGTGCCTAGGGCGATGGCTGCGGGGAGGTCGTCCGGCTTTACTTGTTCGCCAATGGAAGACTGCCAAGCAGGGGCGTACAGCGCCACACCGGTTCCTATCAAGGAACAAAAAAGCAGTAATATCCACGGGCTGGTTAAGTCGAAAAAAGCTAAGGCAGATAAGATAGACCCAAAGAATGCCGCAATTGCTAGACCAAGCATTGCCACTTTGCGGCGATCAAACATATCGGCAATGGCGCCGGCCGGGAGGGCAACTAACATAAGCGGTAGCATCATTGCGGTCTGGACCAGCGCGACCATGCTGGCAGAGGAGGTTAGCCGTGTCATCTCCCATGCGACGCCAACCCCCAGAATTAGCTGACCAAAGTTCGCTAATAAACTGGCGCTCCAAATACGAAAAAACACCGGTTCGCGTAACGGAGAAAGTGCGGTGCTGCGCTGAGAATTTTGAGCGTTGTCAGCACTTCCATGATTGGTTTTTTCTGGGTGTTCTGTCACTGCAGCGATCCATCCCTTAATGGTGGCGGGCTTTTTATGCCGGCGTAGCGCTAATCATGCAGGGCGACGGCTCTGAAAACGTGCTACCTGTTAATGCTAAGCGTGGCCTAGCAACGCGTTCAGCGAACTATTGCTTAGTATGTTGGAAAAATTACGTTGGGTCACGTTGTACAAGGCCTTTGAAATTATTGTCTTAGTTAAGCTATTGATGACTTTTTTGGAGAAGCCATTTACCTGTACGCTACCAGACGTTACTGACAACTTCTGCCGCCCTTAGAGTAGAATGCAATGATAGCATGGCAATTAATCTAGATACATTATAGCGAGCTTGGTCGCTATAAAATCAATGCGTTATTGTGAGCTTTTGAGCTGGTGGTGATTTTTTTAGCAAGGTGGGTAAATGACTTTCTGTCCAAAGATTCAATTAGCACATGATGGCCCCGAGATTTCTAAATTGATACAAGGCTATTGGCGTCTGGCTGACTGGGATATGAACTCGCAGCAACGCCTGTCTTTTATAGAGCGTCATGTCGAGAGTGGCGTTAGCACAGTTGATCATGCGTTTATTTACGGCGACCCAGCTTGCGAAAGTCTGTTTGGCGAAGCATTAAAACTCGCGCCACAACTTCGACGCGAAATTGAAATTATTTCCAAGTGTGGGATCGTGTCTGCGCGTCCGGGTAAGGTCGCGCACTACAGCTCTAGTAAAAGCGATATTGTGGCCTCGGTAGAAACTTCGTTAAAACGTTTGGGTACTGATTATCTCGATATTTTATTGATTCACAGACCTGATTTCTTGATGGACGCAGACGAGGTTGCCGGCGCATTTCAAGCGCTAAAGCAAGCGGGCAAAGTGAATCATTTTGGGGTGTCAAATTTCGACGCCGCGCAGCTGTCTTTACTGCAATCTCGTCTTGACGCGCCGTTGGTCACTAATCAAATTGAACTTAATCCTGTCAATACGCAGGTTGCGGAATCCGGGTTACTTGAATACCTTCAGGAGCGGCGAATCCGGCCGATGGCTTGGTCTTGCTTGGCCGGTGGTAGGGTGTTTAATGATACCTCGACGGCAATGCAGCGATTGCGGAATACACTGCAACTACTAGTCCATGAGCTTAGCGCAAGCTCCATAGATCAAGTTATCTATGCATGGGTGATGAAAATGCCGTCGCAGCCGCTGCCAATTATAGGCAGTGGTAATGTCAGGCGGATGCAAGAGGCGGTCGCAGCGCTTAGCTTGCCGATGAGTCGTGAGCAATGGTATCGGGTGCTGTCGGCGGCGCGCGGACGCGACGTGGACTGAAACCTCGGGCACGGTGGCAAATGATGCGAACGTCTTAGCGAGTTGATGGCTTAAATAATTGTTAAATGAAGTGTGGGAGCGCAGCGAAATGGGGATAAAAGGCGAGGGTTCAGGTCAGCGGCGGGCTGTTCAGGTACAGCGCCCTAGCGATCGTCGCAGCCTTTCGCGCTCGGCGACTCGGGCTTTAGATGTGCTTGAGTACTTTGGGTTGATGCGCAGGCCGCTGCGAGCCATAGAAATCGCTAGGGCATTGGATCTCCACCCTTCAACGGCGAATCAGCTCCTCAAAACGATGGTGGGTTCGGCGCATCTTTCCTTTGATGCTAGCTCGAAAACCTATTTGCCATCGCCAAGGTTGGCGCGCTTTAGCCATTGGATAACTGATACCTATGGTGGGGACCGCTTGTGGCGATTGATCCGTAATGTACAGGCGAAGTCGGGAGAGATTGTTACCTTAACGACGCCTAATGACTTGTTTATGCAAGTTGTGGACATTGTTGGAATCGACCCAGGTTCGACCGACGTTCTCGGTGGAGAGCGGGGGCTCAGTGTCTCTATTTTTGGCAGCGCTATCGGCTTCGCTTATTTGGCGACCCAGCCGGATCGCGAAATTACGCGGCTTGCTGAGCGCGCACGTTTGACGACCTCCGAGCAATCGACGCTGTTTCTGAGAATTGTAGATATTCGCAGAACGGGCTTTGCCGAAGAGGCGAATGTTGAGGGCAGTGTTTGGTCGCTGGCAATGCCCCTGAAAGCGGAGTGGTTTGCGGTGCCGCTGGTGTTGGGTTTGGCGGGGCCAAAAGATCGGGTGGTTAATAATCTTGTCGAGTTAAAGGCGATATTTCGCTGCGAAGTTGGCTACTTAGAGGCTGCGGGGAAGTCTAGGGATTAGATTTTGTGTGTTTCGGGTGAGAGTGCGCTGTTTGGTGTTGAAATATTATTGCGTAGTAGGCGGTCGGATAGGGAAGTGAAACCTGGGCATATTGCGGCCACTTAGCGGCCGCAATAATAAAGCCCTTAGGCTATAGCCTTTTCGTTATTATCGATAGATTCCGGCTGGGGTTCCAAGCGAAATCGACCTGCAATGAATAGTGAGACTTTGTCGATAAGTTCTTGCTCGGAAGGAGCCGCTGCGATCCAGTTCATTGTCAGTTGCAGCGGTGCAGTACCGAGAAGCAAATCAATGAAATACTTGGTTGTAATATTGTGATCACCATCTGGAATTTCGCCTTCTTCGGCCAAGCGTTCAAATATATTAATAACTCTGTTATGAAGGCGCTCAAAAAGAAAGTCGAAAATCTCTTTCATCAGTTCAGGAAAACGCTGGCTTTCAGCAATCATCAAACGCTGAAAGGGTATAGCGTTGCCAGCAAATGCCAGGGCGCATACATAGTGCGCGGTATCCATCAGTACGCCAAATAGCGGCTGATCTTCATTTATCGCTGGCAGCTCGTTACCTGACTCACTTAGTCTTTGGTCGAGCACGACCTTGAATATGTCTTCCTTATTACCAAAATGTTGGTAAATAGTTCGGGTGGCAACGCCAGCATGCTTGGCAATTTCAACTAGTGATGTCTCGGCAAAGCCCTGTTCGACAAATAGCGCCGTCGCAATGTCTAGCACCCTGGATTTGCGTTGTTCCAAGTCTTCCAGCGTTGGTCTACCCTGGCTATAGCGTCTAGCGCTGGTTTTCTTCACCGCACGAACGGGCTTGGCAACTTTTTTTAACATGTAAACACCATTGAAAGAACGTCAAAAGTCTGCATTGTTGATAATAAATTATACATTAGTGCAATGGCAATGTAATCTTTTTGGCCAATTCTACGTTACGCAGTGTAACACAAGCAGACCGTATGATAGTTGGTAGTTACTAACTTTCTCGAAATTGCTGCATTCTTGCGAAATTTAGCTGTCCAGAAATGTCTGCTAATTTACAGCAACGACGCATAACTGTAACGAAGTGATATTGCCGCGCTGGTTTGGGTCTTCTGGCAATACCGATTCATTGTAATGTAACCGGTGTCATGGGTTATTTTGACCCGTGGTAATCACACCGATTGGTTTGTCGTTGCTAGGTCAGCGGCCCTCATTTTGGTTTTTTGGGGACATTGGCTAGGCTGGGTGTATTTGTCGGGTCCATGCCCCAGCCAAATTGGCGGAAATTTTGGGTATGACACAGATGGTGCAGTGAAAACGCAGCGTCAATGGCGTTGGCTTGGCCTTGAATATCCTGGGTTTTGTTAACCGCTTCTTTTGCTAGCTTCAGTGCAAACGCGGGTTTTTTGGCAATCTTCTTCGCCATCTCAAGGGTGAAATTCTCCAGCTCCTCGTTATCGACAACGTGGTTTACCATGCCTAAGCGCCAAGCTTCGTCGGCAGACCAGCTGTCAGCTGTGAAGAGAAATTCCTTGGCCTTGCGATGTCCGAGCTCCCACGGGTGGGCCAACCACTCGACACCGGATACGCCGAAGTCCACCACTGGGTCGGAGAATTGCGCTGACCGCGCCGCGATAATCAGATCGCATACCCAGGGGAAGATCAGTGCGCCGGCAATGCACTTGCCTTGCACCGCGCATATCGTCGGCTTGGATAGATTGCGCCAGCGCCGAGCGGTCTCTAGATAGCCTTCTTTTTCGGCGGCGTACCAACCGTGTGTTTCTGATTCTTGGAAGCCACTCCAGGTGCCGACTTTATTGGGCTGGGCTTGGATTGCCGCTTGGTACTGCTCCACTGTCTCGGTGATGTCGTGGCCAGCGGAAAAATTCCGACCGTCGGCGGCAAGAATAATGACTTTGACTTGATCGTCGTAGAGCGCTTTATTGAATGCGTCATTGATTTCAAAGATCATTTGCGGATTGATCGCGTTGTGCTTATCAGCGCGGGCCATCACAACTCTCGCGATATTCTCTGTCGGCTTTTCATAGCGGACCATGCTTGCTTCGCTCATTATTTTGCTCCTGTGGCGATTTCCCGCGCTTGAATGCGGAGAATATCTTTTTTTATTTTACCCGAAGGTACTCGTGGTAAGTCGTCGACTAACTCTAGGTGTTCCGGGAATTTTTGCTTTGCCAGTCCGGCCTCGCTAAGGTGTCGCTGAATTTCAGGAAGGTCGATGGTCGTCTTAGGTTTAGCCATAACAAATGCGCAGCCAATCTCTCCCTTTACTGGGTGAGGCATGGCAACGATGGCGACATCGACAACAGCTGGGTGAAGTAGGAGTAAATCTTCGACTTCTTTTGGGCTGATGTTTTCGCCAGAGCGAATGATAATGTCCTTTTTGCGGCCGGTAATAACCAAGTAATTGCCCTGAACCCGCTGACCTAAATCACCCATGTGGAAAAAGCCATCTTTGGTAAAACAGTCTTGGTTGTCTTCTGGGTGTAAATAGCCAGCGAACAACTCTGGGCCGCGGGCAAGAATTTCGCCCTCTTCGCCGTCGCTGAGCTCGCGGCCATGATCATCGACAATTTTAATTTCTACTGGCGGTACTAATTCGCCGTCGGTTTCGGCGCCTTGCATGGCAAAGCGGCGATCGCGAATGCCCATGGCGGCGGTGGGCATTTCCGTAGAGCCGTAAGCGCGGAAAAATAGGCAGTTGGGAAACGTTGCTGAAGCCTGCTTAATAAGGTCCGGCGAAACGGTCGTGCCGCCGCAAAAAAAAGTGCGCAATGAGCCAAGGCAGCCTGGCTTGTCTTCTGCGGCAGCCATAAGCTGCTGGAGAAACGGTGTCGCGCCACCGCTAATAGTGCAGCGGTTGGATTCAATACAGTCTATGGCTTCGCCTGGTTTCCACTCGTCGACAAGGACCGTGGCTGCGCCCTGTAACCAGCAAATATCAAAGCTCCACAGCGCTCCGGCAATGTGGGTCACGGGCGAGGGCATGAAAATAACGTCAGTCTCATTTATGCCCCAAAACTCACCCATCTGGCGAGCTTTGTAATCGTAGCTATGGTGGCTGTGTAGTACGCCCTTGGGGCGACCGGTGGTGCCTGAGGTATACATCACCATCATGATTGACGCAGCGTCGATTTCCGGTAGTTGATCAGACGATAGCGCGGGGCCAGCCATTACTGCTTGCCAGTCATGTTCGCCGTTAGCGGCGCCGCGCAAATAAACGACGTCGCATAATTCAGGCAGCTCCCCGCGAATACTGTCAATCATTGGTCGATAAGCGTGACGCCGGAAGGTGTCCGGTGCGAACAGCAGTTTAGAGCCGCAGTCCTTGAGGATATAGCTAAGTTCAGCTTCTCGGTAAATCGGTGGAATGGGGTTAATGGCTAAGCCCATCATCCGCGCCGCTAGCGCTATAACAACACTCTCGGTCCAATTGGGCAGCTGAAATGAAATAACGTCGCCAGGCATGAGGCCGCGGGTGCGGAAAAAGCCTGCTAAGTGCAAGGCTTGCGTCCAAACTTGTTCGCGGGAGAGGCTGATCTCGCCCTCAATGACCAGCGCCTGGCTTGGCTTTTCTGCGACGCGCTTGCGTGCCACGTCTACTAAGGTTTCCGTGCGCCAATAGCCGTTTGTGATATAGCTCGCTTCAAGCGCTTTGTCGCGATTTGGCCGAGAAACATTATTGATGCGATTTGCCATGGGTCTATATCTGCCTGTCTGTATTCTTATTTCGGCTGGCTCTGCCAGTTGCTTCAATTAGCGAGATCGCGGTAATTCAAGTAAACGGTCGGCAACGATTTCCCGTTGTATTTCCGAGGTGCCACCAGCAATCGAAAACACCCAGCTCCACAGATACTCATAGGTCCAAGGGTTCGCCGAGCGATCGCCGTCAAATTCGAGGAAGCCCCAGCCGAGAATCTCTGCCATCAACTCGCTAAGCCCTTTGTGGGTGCGGGTGACCATCAGCTTCATCAGTGAGCCTTTGGGGCCGGGAATACCGGTGCGATCGGTTTCAGATATGTCGGCTAAGGTCATTGCGCGAATTGCTAAGGTATCGGCCTTCAGTGATGCTAAGGTCTGGCAAATATGGCTGTCTTCAATTGCCAAGGTGCCATCTTCCAGACGCAGTTTTCCGGCCAGTTCAATGGCGCGCTCGACGCGTTCAAATAGCTCGAGTTGGTCGCCGATAAAGCCGAGGCCGCGCTCAAACGATAAGGTAGATAGCGCGGTTGACCAGCCGCTGTTGATCTCCCCAACGACATTGCTAAGTGGGATTTTGACTGAATCGTAAAAGACGGTGTTGACGTGGTCATCCATCATCATGGTGCGAATCGGCTGGATGTCGATACCGGGCGTGCGCATATCGCATATCACCCAAGTTAAGCCTTTGTGCCGAGAGGACTCTGGATCGGTGCGAATAAGTAGCTCTTGGAAATCGGCGTGTTTGGCGTCGGTTGTCCAGGTTTTTGAGCCTGTAACAATAATGTGATCGCCATCGATGACGCCTTTAGTTTTCAAGGCTGCGAGATCTGAGCCAGCGTTGGGCTCAGAGAAACCTTGGCACCACAGCGATTCACCAGACAGAATACGCGGCAAATGAAATGCTTTTTGTTCCTCGGTGCCGCGGGCAATTATCGTTGGCCCCGCATGCATTAGGGCAACATAGCTGGTGTTGATATGGTGAGGGGCGTGGGCGCGCGCCAGCTCCTCATACCAGATGACTTGCTGAAGGCCATTGAGCCCCAAGCCGCCGTGTTCTTTTGGCCAGTTGATGCCTGCCCAGCCGTGGTCAAATAATTTGCGTTGCCAGTCGCGGTCAAATTGGGCAGCGGCGTCGCCATGTGCGGGACGTTTATTTTTGGGCACATTGTTGCTGAGCCAGTCGCGGGCGCGGGCGCGGAATTCAATGTCTGATTCGCTGTAGTGTAGATCCACCGTTTAGGCCTCCAAGCGAGCGTTAAGTAACAGGTTGAGCAAGGAGCGTTTGGAACCGAACAACTTCCGCAGTAATAAAGCGTGTTTCATCATAATGTGAGCGTCGTATTCGTCGGTGACACCGATGCCGCCGTGCAATTGAATATTCAAGTCGGTAGCGAAGGCCGCAGCCTCATTGGCGAGGTGCTTGGCTGCATCGAGATGGCTCATGGCGTCGCCACGGCCTTCCTTCATTGCGGCTGCCGCGAACCACAGTTGGCAGCGTGCCGCTTCGAGTCGCGTGGCGATATCTGCGCAGGGGTGGCGCACCGCCTGATAGGAGCCAATGGCTTTGCCGAAGGTTTCTCGCAGCTTAGCGTATTCGACGAGGAGATCCAGTGCAGCTTCGGCGACGCCGACCAGCATGGCTGACACGGCCAGTTCGCCTTGGCGCCAAAGCTTGTCAGTTGAGGCGTGGATGACAGCTTCGCCAAGGTCTTGCTCCAGCCGCCACATGCTCACCGCGGGGTCGAGTGCTGGAATCGTGCAAAAGGTATGGCTGTCAATGTCGTAGAGCTCCGCGGACGTCGGTCCTACCTTGAGTGCCCAGTCAGCTTTGCCACCTAATAGCCGCACGCCGTCGGCGTCGGCGACAACCAGCGCCACGCTGCGCTCACCGCTGATAAGCGGATCGCGGATTTCGGGCTGGTCTTGGGCGAGTAAAATGGCCAGGTTTTGGGTCAGCACGTCAACCGAGCTACACTGCCGTCCGGCTTCTCGGTAGTACAGCGCGAATTCAACTTCAGACATTTCCGAGCCGCCATTGGCTTCCGGTAGGCTTAGCGCGAACCAGCCGGACTCGGCAAGGGTTTGCCGCGCGTCGGGAGACAACTCTGGAGAGCTGTTAGCTTCATGCAGTCGCGCGAGTGGCGTCACGCTGCTCAGAATCTTGTGCGCTTCGTCAGCGATCTGCGTTTCGTCTTCGTCTGGTGCTAAATACATGTGTGCTGCTCCTTGATCTTATGCTGACAGCCTAGGTCGTGCTGGATTGCGGAGAAACCGCGGTAGCGTCTTGCGGCGCTGCTTTTATAAGCTTCTAGTGTCCGAAATTAAGGCAATGCACATAGTGTATATCATTTTATTTGATGCCGAAAGGTCTTGAAATTTTCCCGCTTCGCTGCATAATGCACATATATAAGTGCATTATAATCGTTTTCCTAAGCCCGTTATCCGCCGGGCAACCGCGAGGTAATATCGTGCCCAGTTACACTAATGAAGCAGAAACGTTCCAGCCAATTACGGAGAGCGATGAGCGCATTCGCACCGCACTGGCAGATTTGGCGACCACCGTATTAATGCTGTCGGTCGTTCATATCACTGGACGGCTGGACATTATTCGCAATGCGCCGGCTGCTAAGTTGCCCCTTTATTCTGGCGATGGCACTGGCGGCTTTACCCCTGAACAAAAGCAAGCCATTCTCGATGAGGCCGTTGCGGCTGTATGTCAGTGGCGCGACGCTGGCTGTCCGCCGCCATACCGTCCAAGTGATGCCGAGCTGCACGAGATGATGAATTATTTGGCGGGTGCGCCACTCGATTCACGCTATGTGCCAATGTTGAAGGAAGAGCTGGGTCCAGACGGCGACGCCCGTCAATTCAGCTGGGATCAACCGGTAGATAAAGAAAAACTCGACGCCTTTCCAGTGTTGATTATAGGTGCGGGTATGTCTGGCTTATTGAACGGCTTCCGCCTTAAACAGGCAGGGATACCGTTTACCATTGTGGAGAAAAACCCAGAAGTGGGTGGCACTTGGTATGAAAATCGCTATCCAGGCTGTCGTGTCGACGTACCGAGTCATTGTTATTCATTCTCTTTTTTGCGCAATTACAATTGGCCGAATCAGTTTTCGCCGCAGCCGGTATTGAATCGCTACTTTAAGGAGTTTGCCGATACCTTTGCGCTGCGCGAGCATATTCGCTTTGAAACCGAGGTGCTCGGTGCAAGCTTTGATGAGCAGACAGCAGAGTGGGAGGTTAGGCTGCGTGGCGCTAAGGGTGAAGAAACTCTGCGTGCCCGTGCAGTTATTAGCGCGGTAGGGCAATTGAATAAGCCGGCTGTGCCCGAAATTAAAGGCCGCGAAAGCTTTGCTGGCCATCAATTTCACACTGCGCGCTGGCGTGATGATGTTGAGCTTGAAGGTAAGCGTATAGCGGTGGTTGGCACTGCGGCGACGGCGGTGCAGCTAATACCTGAGTTGGCAAAAGTCGCGAGTCAATTGACTGTTTTTCAGCGCACCCCAAATTGGATCATTATTCACCCTGAGTATCGCAAAGAATTTGGGGAATCCGAGGAGTGGGCCTTAACGCACCTGCCGTTCTACGCGCGTTGGTATCGCGTGATGAATTACGGTTGGGGAATTGACGGTTCGCCTGCGCATTTAAAAATTGACCCAGACTGGCCGCAAGATGGCCTGTCAGTCAGTGCGGCAAATGAAGATCGGCGGGTACGCTTGACCGCAAATATTCGCGCGGCAATTGGCGAAGAGCATACCGATCTGTTAGATAAAGTGATTCCTAAATATCCACCCTTTGTGAAGCGGCCGAATCCGGGCGATGGCGGCTATTACCGTGCGTTGTTGCAGGACAATGTCGAGCTGGTAACCGATGGTGTTCAAGAAATTGTGGCTGAGGGCTTGATCGATTCGAGTGGGCGTCAGCACGACTTCGATATTATTGTTTATGCAACCGGCTTTAAAGCTATGGATTTCCTTGCTCCGATGGAAATTCGCGGTGTAGGTGGCGTGAATATTAAAGATTTTTGGGGCGATGATCCCGGTGCTTACTTGGGCATGACGGTTCCCGGTTTTCCTAATTTCTACATGATGTACGGTCCCGGTACGAATTTGGGATTCAATGGTAATTTGATCTTTAACTCGGAGTGCCAAACCCGCTATATCACCGAAAGCTTCCGTCATCAGATTCTCAATGACCTGCCCGCTATTGAGGTCAAAGAGTCGGTTTATCAAGACTACGGCCAGCGCATGGAAGAAGCTCTTGAAGGCTTTACTTGGTCTCACGGCAGTACCGGCAATTGGTATAAGAACTCGCGGGGTAAAGTTATTGCAAACTCGCCGTGGTCATTGCTCGATTATTGGGATTGGACGCGTAAACCTAATTTTGCCGAGTTCAACGTGGTGACATTAACGTCTACTCAAGCTGGCAGTGCAGCTGCGGTAAAGTAACTGGTTTAATTAATAACAGGGGAGTTCGTCATGGCGCGTTATGAATACGTGATACTCACTCAAGCTGTTGAAGGAAAGCTAGAGGAGTTTGAACGCTGGTACGACGAAGTTCATTTGCGGGATGTGCTGAAAATTCCCGGAGTGGTATCGGCGAGACGCTTGCGTATTAGCAGTATTAAAAATACTGCCGTCGACGGACCCGCTTGGAATTCTCTGGCGATATATGAGCTGGAAGCTGATGACCCTGAAAAAGTTAAGCAGGCAATCAGCGATGCGGCCGGCACGGCGGCGATGACCATGAGCGATGCTTTGAAAAAAGATGGCATTGTGCAAATTATTGCCCAGCCATTAAGTTGAGTCTAAAAGCTCTGTGAGTGAGCTTCTGCTGATATTTCGATTGAGCAAGATGTGAGGGGTCGAGTGTTTGTAGTGACCCCAAAATCTCAATGACAATAATATAGGTTGAAAACCATGCACGCCTATTTCCAAATGATTATTGATGCCTACGCTGCGGCGCAGCGTCCCTTCTTTCATCAGGTCACGCCGGGGGTGGCGCGGGACATGATGAAAGCGTCTATTGCGGCTGCGCCGAAACCGGCTGATTTGCCGGTAATGGCGTCAGTTACTAACGAACAGCTAGATGGTCCTCACGGGGCCATACCAATTCGTCGCTACCTGCCTGAGGGTGATGTGCTCGGAACCTGTGTCTACTGTCATTCTGGTGGTTGGGTTATTGGTGATTTGGATGCGGGCGATAATCTGTGCCGCCGCTTGGCGGGCTTGGCATCAGTCGAAGTTATCAGCGTCGATTATCGACTTGCCCCGGAGCACCCGTTTCCGGTGCCCTTAGATGACACCTACGCCGTTGTGCAGTGGGCAAGCGCCTTGGGCCGCCCACTGGTTGTCGCGGGGGAGAGTGCGGGTGCCAATCTCGTCGCGGCGGCAGCAATCCGTGCCCGGGATGAGCGCGGTCCTGCCATTGTTGCCCAGCTTTTAGCGAGCCCAGTGACAGATCACGATTTTGAGACGGCATCCTACGGTTCTGTAGGCGACAAAAACTGGTTGTTATCGCGGGCAGATATGCAGTGGTTTTGGGGGCATTACTGTCCAGGTGTTGCTGTGAGAGATAATCCACTAGCATCGCCATTACGGGTTAATAATGCGGAAGGGTTGCCGCAAGCAATGGTCGTGGTCGCCGAGTTGGACCCGCTGCGCGACGAAGGACTCGCCTATGCCGAGTTGCTGAGCGCCCACGGTGTACCGGTATCGGTCGTTGAAGGTAAAGATATGCTGCACGCCTATTTTTTTGCGGCCAGCGCAATTCCAGAAGTAGCTCAGTCGGTTGCCGATGCGTCGAACTGGCTGCGCAACTGCATCCTTTCAAGTGCTGGAGCGCGGGGGTGATGATGAAAACTGAAGGTAAGTTATCGGGACGGCGGATTCTCATCACAGGCGCCGCTAGTGGCATGGGGCGCGCTATTGCTGCTCTTTTTTATCGTGAGGGCGCTCACGTTGCGCTGTTAGATCTGAACGGCCCAGCTGTTACCGAACTCGCAAGGGAGCTAGAGGGGTTTGGGGCTGAATGCGATATCTCGTCAGCGCAGCAGGTTGCCGACAATGTTGCGGCGGCAATTGCGGCCTTGGGCGGTTTAGATGGCGTGGTGAACGCGGCCGGGCTCTACTATTCTAAAGCCTTTGAGGAGACCGATCTCGAAAGCTGGAACCGGCTTATGGCGGTAAACGTCAATGGGCCGTATCACATATTGCAGGCGGCGCTTCCCGCGCTTCGCCAGTCTTCAGCTGCCACGATTGTGAACATAGCCTCGATCAGTGGTTACCTCCCAATGACGGGAACGGCGGCATATTCCACGAGTAAGGCGGCAGTGCTCATGCTAACAAAAAGTCTCGGTTTTGAGTTGGGCCCCCATATTAGGGTGAATGCTATTTGCCCTGGTGTGATTAAGACTGAGATGACCCGACATATATGGGAAGACCCAGCCCGGGCGGCGAGCACGGCGGATCGGGTGGCGCTGAAAAAAATGGGCGACGCCGACGATATCGCCCGAGCAGCACTTTACCTTAGCAGTGATGATTCGAGCTTCGCAACCGGCACCGAGATTGTATTGGATGGCGGGTTTAGCTGGCGTTAGTCAAATGGCTTAAGCGCTGGTTAGCGAGATTGGGCGTTTTTACGAAATTCGATGCAATGCGCATGCAGCATTTCATTGTTTGCAGATTTCAAGCATAATCGTGGTAGGCGTGTTTTGTGACCACCACGGCATAAGGCAATTAAATTGCCCAAGGGTATATATATGAGTAATACAGCATCACCATCCTTTGAGTACGATCCGTTTTCACGTGAAGCTATGGATAACCCCTTACCTTTTTACAAGGAGCTTAGGGATAATCATCCGGTTTATTACAGTGAAAAATACGACGGGTTTTTCTTTACCCGTTTTGACGACATCATGGAGCTGCTTGCTCATACTAAAAATGAATTGATCACCAGTGAAGGCTCCTTGCCAACGCCTGCGTTTTTGTTGCAAAACCGCAATACTGAAGCGCCGGCAATTCCACCGGTTGAACCATTTCCCTTGGCACAGCAGCTTGGTCAGCCAATCTTGGCTGATATCCGCCGCGCTCATGATAAGCCTATGCGGCCCAAAGCGGTTAAAGGATTGATGGACTTTGTACGCAATATGGCGAATGAACGACTGGATTTGCTGTTGCCCAGCAAGCAGTTCGATTTGGTGTCCGAGTACGGTGGCATCGTTGCCTCAAGCATGATCATGCATTTAATGGGCATGCCGCTAGAGCTAGCAGAGCAATCGCTGGCGATTATCAATTCCGGTACCCGAACTGATCCTGAGTCTGGTGGTTTCGATAGCCGCGCCGTCGCGAATAAAGCACTGGAGCTGTATTTGCCCTATGTTCAGGCACGTATGGATGCCGGTCCGGATGGCAGCGTACCTATGGTCGACGGTTTATTTAAATACCGGATAAACGGCAAGCCATTAACCGCGCCAGAGGTTGCCAGGCAGCTAACCTGTGCGTTTATCGGTGGTATTGAAACGGTTCCGAAAGTGACTGCCGTGGGCTTGATGGAGCTACTCGCGCGCCCAGACCAGCTGAAGGCGGTGCGTGCTGATTTGGCAACGAATGTACCAAAAGTCGTCGAAGAAATGCTGCGTTACTGCGCCCCGGCCCAATGGTTTATGCGCACAGTGCACCAACCGATCACGGTGTGCGGGCAAGAGATAAAGCCGGGCCAGCGGGTGTTTGCAGTTTATGCGTCGGCCTTGCGGGATGAGCGCGAGTTTGATCAACCCGATGAATTTATTTGGGATCGCCAAATCCCTAGAGTCATGACCTTTGGCCAAGGGCCACATTTCTGTATTGGTATTCATTTGGCACGCATGGAAATACGGATTTTGGTTGAGGAGTTTTTGAAGCGCGTGGACAATTATCACTTCGATATGGATAAAGCCGTACGCCACCCGTCTAGCTTCCAGTGGGGCTGGAATAAACTGCCGGTGGTCATCGACTAATGGATGCGATTCGGGGCAGTGTGGCGGCGGGTATCCCGGTATGTGGTGCCTGGATCTCGTTGGGTAATACCCAATCGATTGAGGTTATGGGTAAGTCAGGCTATGACTTTTTGATTCTTGACACTCAGCATGGCGGCATAACTTGGGATCAATTGCTCCCCGCATTGCAAGTGTTAGGTAGCGCAACGCCAGCGTTGGTTAGAGTGCCTTGGCGAGATCCCGCCCAGATTATGCGCGCTGCGGATCTTGGCGCTGCCGGCGTTATCGTGCCTATGATCTCTACCGCAGAAGAGGCTCGTCAGGCCGTTGCGGCGATTCGTTATCCGCCGCAGGGAATCAGATCATTTGGCCCGGTGCGAAGTTATTACACCGTGGCAGCCGAGCCGGCGGAGCCGTTGTGTTTTGTCATGGTGGAGACCGCGGAAGCGATGCAGAACCTTGATGCTATTGCGGCAACACTAGGCTTAGATGGCATTTTCGTCGGACCGGTTGACCTCGCACTGAGCTTAGGTTGTGGCGCCGCAATGAAAATGCCACCGCCAGTACTGGATGCTATTGATCAGATAGTTAGCTGCTGCAATAAATATGGAATTATTGCGGGCTGTGCTTCGCTGGGCATGGACAATGCTGAAGATTTACTGAACCGGGGTGTTAACTTAGTAGCAATAGGCAGTGATTTTGCCTTTTTGCGTAATACCGCGGCGGCGAATGCCGAGGCAGGGAAAAAATTAAAAACCCGTTATACGCAGACCCCAGCTAATACCAAGCCGGTGACGAAGGGTTAATTATGGTAAAAAAATTAGAGCAGGCGTTAAGTGCCATTGTCGGCGAAGGGCAGGTCTTTGCTGGCGCTGAAATTGATGAGCGCTATAAAACTGACCTTACTCGAAAGTACAGCTCAGAGCCTGCGTATGTTGTTAGGCCAGCGAGCACCGAACACGTTGCTGCAATCGTAAAATTAGCCGCAGAAACCGGCACGCCAGTCACGGCGCTTTCTGGTCGCACGGGCGTGGTGGGTGGCGGTGTTGCTGTTAATGGCGGTATTGTTCTGTCGCTTGAACGCATGAATAGCATTGTCGAAATTGATACCGCGTCAATGACAATGACTGTTGAGGCTGGCTGCGTTTTACAGACAGTTCAAGAAGCGGCTGAAGCCGAGGGTGCATTTTTACCCTTGGATCTCGGCGCGCGGGGCTCGGCGATGATTGGCGGTGTGATCGCCACTAACGCCGGCGGCAACCGCGTAGTACGCTGGGGCATGATGCGGGATATGGTCATTGGCCTAGAGGCAGTATTGGCCGATGGTACCGTGGTGTCATCACTAACCAAAATGTTAAAAGACAATGCCGGTTACAACTGGAAGCACTTATTGATAGGCAGCGAGGGTACGTTGGCGATTATCACGCGCGCCGTATTGCGTCTGCGACCTTTACCGACATCGTCCCAGACGGCGATTGTTGCCGTTGACAATTTTGAAGACGTGATCACGGTATTGCGCCGGCTCGAGGCGGGCTTGTCTGGGCGATTAAGTTCCTTTGAATTGATGTGGGAAAGCTTTTATCAGTGTATTACCGAGGCGAATTTACCCCAGCGCCCGCGCCCGCTGCCCTCGGGCTCGCCCTTCTATGCGCTGGTCGAAGCCCTGGGTAGTAACGCTGAGGACGATGCAGCCCAGTTCCAAAGAGAGCTGGAAAAAGTAATGGAAACCGGTTTGATAACGGATGCGGTCATTGCCAGCTCTGAGCGCGAACGGGAAGGATTGTGGGCCGTGCGCGAAGAAATGGAGTTGGGGCTGGCGGGATGTCGTCCATTCTATTCTTTTGATGTCAGTATGGCCTTGGCTGCGATGCCGGCATTTTCTGTAGCGGCCGAGAAAAATCTGCGCCAAGTTTATCCCAACGCGAGTGTCATGTTCTACGGCCATGCCGGTGATGGCAATCTCCATGCCATTGTTAGTGTTGGCGAAGCCGGTAAAGAAGTTCAGAAAGCCGTTGATACTGCTATTTTTGACGCTGTCCGCGATGTGGGTGGTTCGATAGCGGCGGAACACGGTATCGGTCAATCGCGAGCGCCTTTTCTAGAATGGACGCGGTCAGCTGAGGAATTGGCGTTAATGAAAATGCTGAAAAAGGCCCTCGATCCTAACAATATCCTCAACCCTGGGCGCCTGCTCGACACCAAGTAAAAGCTGGCTCGCGAAGCGAATGGCCAATGCTGGCATTACCGTCTATTGGTCTAGCATCGCAGCCGTTAATCTAGTTGTTCGTTTGCTTGGCAGGCCACGGGGCGGTTCGCAACTTTCGAATCTAATGAGCAAGATGCTGTATGCCTACTGTTAACCAAAAACTAAGTCGCTGGCGTTCAAGTGTACGCAAATATTTGTTTACTGCCCCGGGAATTCATCGTGGCAGCAAAGATGTTTGGAGCTTGGAGGACTTTCGCCGCGCGGTCGAATTTTGTATAAAAGCGCCATTCGGTGAGGTCGATGCCCGTCATCGTGCGGCCGAGCTTGGCGCGGCCTATGCGAACTGTGATCAGGATTTGCAGCGTCAGGTTTTGATCATGTTGACCGAGGAGTTTGGTAACGATGACAGGCTTATCGATAAGCATATAAAGCAATACCAAGCCGCTGATGACCGCAGCCGGAAACAGGCTGCCACCGCCTTGCGTGAAGCGCTTAAACCGCAACGTTTAGCATTACTAACGCGTTTTACCAGCCTTGCTGACGGTGTAAGATTTTTAGTTGATATGCGCACCCAAATTCTCGAGCTACTGCGGAACGACGATAAACTTGCCGCCTTGGATGCGGATTTAACAGAGTTATTCCGACTGTGGTTTGATCCCGGGTTTCTCGACGTACAACGCGTCACTTGGGCGTCCTCGGCGAGCTTGTTGGAAAAACTAATGGAGTACGAGGCCAATCATTCCATCGTATCTTGGCAGGACCTAAAGAATCGGCTCGATGGCGATCGCCGCTGCTATACGCTGTTTCATCCGCGTATGCCGGAGGAGCCTCTCGCGATTCTGCATGTCGCGTTAACGCGCGGTATTGCCAGTAATGTTCAGCACCTGCTGGATGTGAATACCCCTTATACCGACCCAGAAGAAGCTGACACCGCGGTATTCTATTCAATAACTAGTCCACAAAAAGGGCTGCGGGGTATTAGCTTTGGTGAATACCTGATTAAACAAGCGGTGAAGGAGCTGCGCAAGGAGCTGCCAGACCTGAAAACCTTTGTCACGCTGTCGCCAGCTCCGGGTTTTCGCCCTTGGCTGGAGAAAAGCTTTGTCGATGGTGATTTCGATAAGCTGCCTTTTTCAGCGTCAACCTTTGGTTCGGCGTTGGCTTCGCTCGGGGCAAAGGCGCAGCCAATATGGCTGCCTGAGTTGGAACAGCTACTTAGCCGTAAATGCCTGCAATACCTGACGACCATGGAGCGCGGGCGGCCGATTAATTCGGTGGCACGTTTCCACTTACGCAATGGTGCTTATATTCATCGCATCAATTTGTTTGGTGATATGTCGGCAAATGGCCTCAATAGCGGGGCGGGTATGATGGTGAACTACGGCTATAGCCTAAAGCATATGGAGGAAAACCTGACGACCCTCCAAAGCGGCAAATTGCCGGTGGCAACTGCCTTGGTTAAGTCGGCGCGCCAACTGGGTTTGAATGCCGAGCATTTGGTCAGCGTGTAGTTTATTGATAGTGCATAAGATTATTAATGCTCATATGGTAAAGCGCGTGGATGGTCTAACAGATTAATTTTCATTGCCTGAATAGCATATTAATAAAATTGGAGAATAATATATGAAACTCGAAGGCACTCCCTCGGAGCAGTTGCCCGACGTATTGGCTACTGGTAAGAGTACGGCTAGTTATGTGTTAGTTTCCCTTTCTGGCCGCGAGCCTGAGGGCCGTGACGCCGAGTATATTGAATGGCACTCTTTGGATCATCGGCCAGAGCAGTATCGTTTAGCCGGTTTACGACATTCGATTCGCTTGGTGTCGACACCGGCATGTCGCGCCGTGCGCGCCGCCAACGAAGCACCCTACGATCAGGTCGATCATGTGATGAACTATATGTTCACCGATAAAGGGGAAATTCCGGGCTTTAATGCATTGGGCTTTGCCCTTCACGAAGCTGGGCGTATGCCGCTCCGATTACCTAGCATTGGTTTTGTAACTGGCGTTGTTGCGTCAAAAATTGCTGCGCCGAGTGCGGTGGCGGGCGCAGATGTGATTCCCTGGCGGCCGTCGATTGGCGTCTATCTCATTGTCGAAGAAGGTCAGGCTGATGCTAGCGATCTTATTGATGTGCCTGGGGTGGCAGGGGTGTGGTCAATAGACGGACAGCCAGCGCCAGAACCCTATGAGGGTGACTTTACGGGAACTCGAATTACCTACTGTTTTCTTGATCAAGACCCAATTGCAACGGCTAAAGCTTTGGGTGAGCAGGTGCGGAAACGTTGGGAGTCTGGTGCTGTACGAGGCTTGCTAGCTGCGCCGTTTTTCGTGGTAGTTCCCTTCGACTGGGATCGTTATCTCCCGTAATTGCGCTGGTACCGGCACCGATCAGTGTCGATGCCGGAGTTTTAACTGCTATCTTTCAGTAAAAATCAAACTGAGGACGACAGGGTTTGGGGTATGGCGCCATCCTGCACGCGCTGTAAATCTTGGCGTAGCCAGCGGCTACTGAGGGCGAAGATCCCACAGCCAATAACGCCGATCGCAATTGTGGCCACTAAGGCATAGCGTAGACCTTGATCACCGTGGCTAATGGCAAAGAAATCACTTAAGGCGCCGACAATAAAAGGTCCGGCGCCGGCGCCAACGATATTAATAATAAATAATACAATCGCTGATGCCGTGGCCCGCATATTCAATTTCGCTAGGTTTTGGTTGGCGCTGTACATTGGCGGTATATACACGTTTAACAACATGTAGAACGGGAATAGAAAAATCAGTGACAAGGTGCTGGAGTGGACCAATAAAGCAGCTACACCAAAAGGCATGCCAGCGAGCGTAAGCAGCCCGGGAATACGTATGACGTGGGATGGCTTGCTCACCGCCAGGCGGTCAGCTAAAACGCCGCCCAACAGGGTGCCGGCACAGCCGCCCACACCAATAATAAGTGCCATCCATTGACCCACGACGATCGGCGACATGCCATGAATACGACCGTAAAATTCGTAGCCCCACATCATTATGCCGTAGCCGATTATGGATAGGCATGATGCGCCAGCCATCAAGCAAACCCATGACGGTGAGCTGAGCAGAAATTTGAGGGTTTCTTTAAAGGTCGAGGCCCCAGAGTCATTGCTGCGATGTTCTGAAAGGCCACGCGGTGGCTCTTTTACGGTAAACCGTAATATCAGGGCAACCAATAGTCCCGGTGCACCGAGGATGATAAATGCCGTGCGCCAATCGAAATGCTCGCGCAAAAAGCCGCCGCCCAAGTAGGCAATCGCTGAACCGACAAACACGCCAGATGAGTAAACTGCCAACGCTGTTGCGCGTCTGTTGATAGGGAAATAATCGGCAATCAGCGAATGGGCGGGTGGTGTGCCGGCGGCTTCACCGATACCGACGCCAATTCTCGCGATCACCAGATGAGAAAAGCTTTTCGCTAGACCAGTAACGATGGTCATCGCGCTCCACACGGTTAAACCGATGGCGATAATATTTCGACGGTTAGAGCGATCCGCTAAGCGTGCAATGGGGATGCCTGCGACGGTATAAAGTAGCGCGAAAGCAAAGCCCACCAAAAGCCCCATTTGGGTGTCAGAGGCGTTGAACTCTTCTTTAATCGGACCGATAAAAACTGACATTGCTTGGCGATCGATAAAATTAAAAACATAAACGACAAACAACACGCCTAATACATAATTGGCGTAGCCTGGGGAGACCTGGTTGTCGCCATTGGGTGCTAAATCGCTGTTTTCGCTAGTTGTGTTGATATCGATATTGTTATTCATATTGCAGCTCTTTATTTCGGCGTCACTTATAAGTGTGGAATGGCCTTTGTTTTTTTATTCGATTTCTATTTTATTCAGTGTGATCTATTACTGTTGGACCACATTCAAATCGTAAGCCGGCGTTTGCGCGCAACAATGGCGATTTTTAAGAGCTCAGTGTAGCTCAGCTCCTTAGGTGTGTATCCTCTAGGCCTTTATACGCTGTCTTCAATGCATACAGCGGACCGTTCAATTCAAAGCCTGGTGGCGTGTCGGGGCCGAGTTGCATTTTTGTAGTGGCTATAAAGAGTGTGTCGAGCTCTGCACCGCCAAACACAGCTTTTGTCGGGCTAGAAAAGGGGAGTGCGAGGACATAATCCAAGGTGCCGTCGGGCAGGTAGCGGTGGAGCTTATTGCCGTACATTAATGCCAGCCAGTAGCCGCCGTCGGCATCGACGGTGGCGCCGTCTAAAAAGCCGGTGCCAGTGGGAATGTCTAAGAATAGGCGCTTGCCAGAGACGTCGCCGCTAGCGGGGTCTAAGTCATAGGCGTGGATTTTCTTGGTGCCGGAGTCGGCGGCATAGAGTGTTTTACCATCTGGACTAAAGGCGAGGCCGTTGGCAACATTGATTTTGTCGATAACGGGGGTGAGAGCATTGCCGTCAAGGCGAAAATAAGCGCCGCCGGCAGGGTTGCGATTGGTCGGGCTAAAACTGTGGTCGTAGGCGCCAACCCAAAGTCGGCCTTGGCGGTCGCAGCAGCACTCGTGAAGTTTGACGTGTTCGGGCAGTGGTGAGTTAACCCGTAATGTCAAACTGCCGGAATTGCAGTCAAAATCGTAGATGCCTGAGGCGAGGACCACCAGTAGGCCGCCATTCTGTTTTACTGCAACGCCGCCAATGCGCTCTGGCATTGGCCATTGCGTCAGCTCATTGGTCGCGGGGGACCAGCGGTGGAGTTCGGGCTCCTTTTCGCAATTAATCCAATACAGGCATTGCTCGGCGGCGCACCATACGGGGTTTTCTCCGAGGTGATTTGAAACTGGCGCAGCGCGCAATTCATTGAGTATGATGTTTGAGCTCATTGAGTCCCCGTTGCTTTGTACGACTGCTGATGTATACTATAATTCATTACAATACATGATGTTCATTGCAATTAAAAGAGCGGCCAAATGAGTCGTGTAAAGATATAAAAACCAGAGGATTTTGACATGCTTGATTGGCTAAATGAAGACCAGCGCGCGCTACGTGATATGGCGATTTCGTTCGCCCAAAAAGAGGTGGAGCCACTGGCCAATCAGATCGACATGGAGGAGAGTACGCCTGATTCGCTCATCGCTAAGGCCGCCGAGTTCGGTTTGTTTGGTTTGTATACGTCGCCAGAGTATGGCGGTTCGGGCGCAGATATTGTTTCAGTCTGTTTGGTGGTGGAAGAAATTGCAAAGGCTAGCCCAGCATTTGCTGGCGCGCTGACAGTGCAGATGGTGCTGTGCCCGAAGACAGTTGAAATCCTTGGTACGGAAGAGCAGAAGCAGCGCCTGTTACCTTTGTCTGCTAGTGGCGAGCGTCTTATGGCGTATTCGCAAAGTGAGCCTGCCGGGGCGGCGAATGTCGCGAGTCACCTTACTAAGCTTGAGCCAGACGGTGATGGCTGGCGCATTGATGGTTCTAAGCTATTTTGCACCCAGTCGGTGGCGAAGTCTTATTTGGTAATGTGCAAAACCCGCAATCATGAAGGTCAGGTTGGCTACGGCTGCATTTTGGTAGAGCAAGAAGCCGAGGGCTTTGAAGTGCTGCCCTATGAGCAGAAGCTAGGCTGGCGCGGAACTAACACCGGCCCGATCTCCCTTAACAATGTACGTATTGAAAACGACGGCATTCTCGGTGATGTCCTTACTGGTGGTTTTTCACATCGCGCGGCAAACCACGCCAATGTCCTTGCCCATGCTGCCACGTCTCTGGGTTGTGCTCAGGGCATGTTCGACAAAACCTTAGAATATGTACAAGAGCGCCAACTCTATGGCAAAGGCATGTATGAATTGCAGCCCCTGAGCTATTGGTTGGCCGAAGCCCACGCCAAACTCGCGGCCTGTCGTGCTCTGCTTTACTCAAATGCTCGTGCATTCGATAACGATGCGATGGAACCGGCGATGGGCAGTGTATGTAAAGCTTATATTGGCGATACCGCCTTCGAGATTTGCAGTAAACTGCTGCAAATGTGGGGCGGTAGCGGCATCATGGATTCCACTGGTGTGAATCGTTATATGCGTGACGCTAAGGCCAAATGTATCGCTGAAGGCGCTTCGGAAATGCATTACACCATTATTGCCAATCAGTTATTACACGGCGTTCCGAGCTTGGCGCGGCCGACGACTGATGCAGGGAGTGCTAAATGAGCAGTGCCATTCATCGGCCGACGTTGGTCGGCGATTTAATCGCAAAAGCCTTGTCTCACGACGTCGATCGCACAGTGATGATCGGCAGCGATGGCGAGGTAGTGACTGCCGCCGGTATGCGTGACGAAATTAGCCGCTTGCAGCAGTATTTTGACGGGCTGAATCCCCGGCCGACACGCGCTGCAGTACTGTCTCGCAATCGACTTGAAGTTTTATACGCCACCAACGGACTTAGCTTTGCGGGCATCGTGTTAACCTCACTGCATCCTATGGGATCTATCGATGACTATCTTTACGTCATCGAAGACGCCGGTATTGATACCTTGGTTTACGATGCCGATCACTACGAGGATATTGCCGCAGGTTTGGCTGAACGTACGCCCTTGCTAAAGCATTTCTGTGCGCTGGGTAGCGGCAAAATGGGGCAAGACATTATTGCCGCTAGTCGTATGTATGATGCCAAACCCTTGGTGGCGCCAACGGTAGAGCCCACTGATTTAATGCGCATAGCCTACTCTGGCGGCACTACTGGCAAGCCTAAGGGCATTATGTGCTCTCATCTCTCTGCGACCACCTCTGCAATGATCCAGCTAATGGAATGGGAGTGGCCGACTGAAATCCGTCATTTGATCTGTGCGCCGCTGAGTCATTCCGGCGCGGCTGTATTAACGTCGGTACTGGCCCTTGGTGGGCATATGGTGGTGTTACCCGGCTTCGATCCAGTTGGTGTAATGGCGGCCATTGAAGAGCACAAAATTACCTCGGTGTTAATGGTGCCAACCATGGTAATTGCTATGCTTGATCATCCCCGTTTTGGTGAGTTTGATCTGTCGAGTTTAGAGGTGATTTTTTATGGGGCCTCGGCTTTCCCGACAGCTCGGCTAAACGACGCAATTGCAAAACTAGGGCAGATATTCTTTCAGTTCTTCGGTCAATCTGAAGCGCCTATGTCAGTAACTCTTATGCGCCGCGCCGAGCATACACCGAACGACGCCGTGCGTTTGTCTAGTTGTGGCCGCCCAAGTCAGTTGGTTAAGGTTGCACTGCTCGATGATGATATGCGCGAGGTCGCCGACGGTGAACCCGGTGAAATCTGTGTGCGTAGTCCGCTGGTTATGACCGGTTATCTGAATAAACCCGAAGAAACTGCTACTGCGTTTGCCGGTGATTGGCTGCATACCGGCGATGTCGCGGTTAAAAGTCCAGACGGCTTTTTACGTATCGTCGACCGCAAAAAAGACATGATTGTGACCGGTGGTTTTAATGTGTTTGCTCGAGAGGTCGAAGACGTATTAATCGAGCAGCCGGGCGTACAACAGGCCGCAGTGATTGGCGTGCCCGACCCTAAGTGGGGCGAGGCAGTAAAAGCGGTGGTGGTGTTAAAACCCGGTGCGGTGGTTTCTGCCGATGAGTTGATTGCTGCGGTTAAAAGCAAAAAAGGTGCAGTACAAGCACCGAAGACGGTTGAGTTTATTGATGCTCTGCCTTTGTCGCCGCTGGGAAAACCAGATAAGAAGGCGCTGCGATTGCGCTACTCTTAATCACCTTGAACAGGGTCTCTGCTCGTCGTTCTGCGCGAAAACAATTTGGTTTCTGCTATAAGTGAATTGTGGGGCCCTGTACTTTTAAGAAGGCTTATTGATGGCGAGTAAAGAATTACAGGGTTTGCCTGCCGTGTCCCACTCGGTTTTTTTCTGGCTCAATCGTCCTGAATCCAAGGAGGATCGCGATGCCTTACTTGCGGGCTTGCGAACGCTGGCGAAAATCAAAACAGTGCAAGGTATTCGAATTAGTCTGCCTGCCGCCACCACAAAGCGCAATGTGGTGGATGACGGCTTTGATGTCTCTGAATTGCTGTTTTTTGACGATGTCGCGGGGCAGAACGCCTACCAAATGGACCCAATTCACCTACAGTTTGTGCAGAGTTGCGAACATTTGTGGCGCAAAGTGGTGGTCTATGATTGCGCTGCTGTGTAAGCAGTAACCGAGCGAATGGGTTTGCTAGTCGAATAATGAGGAGGTCGCTATGGATCTTTACACCAAGGAGCTGGCAAAGGCCAAAGAATTAATTCCCAAGTATAATTACGACGTAGACCTGTTTGTTTTTGATATGGCCTATGAAGCCCCAGATCCCGATGCGGCCGGAATGTTCACTGTAAGTTATATTGTCACAGTAAGGCACACACTTACTGATGTTAGCTTTAACGCGGTGGGCGGTATTGGTTTAGATTGGCTTGATCGCTTCGAAGAGGCCCTGGCTAATCGGCATTTTGATTAATTACCCTCGTCAAGAAAGCGAATGGTCTCGGGTTCGCTGCTGTAAACAGGTAGACCCTGAATGAAAAAGCTATTGTTATTCACCGTGCTGGCTGGCATTGCTGTATGGCAGTTGGGTTATTGGGGAATTGTATCTTACCCCTTGGATCCCAAGCCGAAAGAGGGTGCGATTCGAGTTGCCTGTGTGGGTGACAGCATTACCTATGGCATGGGCGTGCAGAATTGGTATGAAAATAGCTATCCCAAAGTGCTCGGTCGGTTACTCGGTGATGGCTACGATGTAAGGAATTTCGGTGTCAGTGCGCGTACTGCTATGAAGACTGGCGATAATCCATATATAGATGCTGGACGCTACCAAGCGAGTTTGGATTTTCAACCCGATATTGTCATCGTGATGTTTGGCACTAATGATTCCAAACCGCAAAACTGGCAGGGTAAGGCCGAGTTTATTGCGCAGTACAAAGAGCTTGTCACCAGTTATGCGGACTTGCCATCCAAACCGCGTATCCTGCTGATGGCTCCACCGGTGGTATATAAAGACGATCCAAATGCGGCCGATAAATTTGGTATTAGTGAATCGGTGCTGGTTGACGTGCGCGATAGCGTGCGCAGTCTCGCCACTGAGCTTGGTTTAAACGTTATCCCTATTGATGTGATATCGACAGGTCATCGTGATTGGTTTATTGGTGACGGTATTCACCCCAACGGTAAGGGCGCTGGCGGTATTGCTAAAGCAGTTTATGCCGAGCTCAGCCAATAATCTGTTTAATAAGTTAATTTAGACCGACTCCGCGCCGTGTTGCCGGTGCCGGTATTATAACAATGCCTTCGGTTCATTGCATTTGAAAGTAAGTGTTCGCTTGGACTAGCCTTGGCACTTGAAATTGCATAAATATTATAATAAATGGTGAAATCGATGACGGCTAAAACGACACTGCAAATCATTGGTGTTTTACAGATTCTGTTAGTACTCAGTGCCTGCGGCGGTGGGAGTAGTGCTCGACCAGCGGCAGTGATTAGCGATCCCGATCCGGTTGAGGGTGATCCACCACTGGCGCAAACCACGCTGGGTCCCTTGATTTCTGGTGTCAGTTCGCAAATCGCCGGAGTCCATGTCTGGACCGATTACGCCTATGATGACCGCGCTACAAACCCCGGTGTTACGCCGGAGGAAAATGGCAATGACGCGGATTTAATCCAACTCCAGCTTTACCCTGATGCCGAGGCATTATACGTAAAGGCGGTGCTTGAAACCTTAATAGACCCCGCTGTACCACTATTGGGTATTGGTCTGGATTTAGATGGCGACCCAAATACTGGTGCACCTACTCTGCCAGGTGAACAATGGAATGTTGCCGGTACACCGTTGGGATTAGAGCGCGTTATTTCAATTTCTGCTGCTGGCGCCCAGTTGTGGTCGTGGAATGGATCGAGTTGGCTGAGTGAGGGCGTATTCGATTCGGTAATCGACCCCGATGAAAATACCCTGTTTGCCGAAATTCCCAATGAGTTGCTGGGTGCCTATGGGCGAACTTGGCGCGCGGTAGCGGCGGTTGGCGTGAGCTCGGCGTCGTGGCTGACCGGTGATGGTGCAATTCACGACCTCGCCTATGTGCGCGACGAAAGCACCAGCAATTTCCAGTCAAACTTACAGGCGGCGATTCTCGATGGAACTGAAGATGCGCAGCAGGCTATTGCGACAATTGATTTAGATAGCTTGGCAAGCGGTGTGGATGACATAGCTCAGCCGTTAGCGAACTTTAAAAACACCTTTCTTTATCGCTCGTCATTGAATCTTGGTGAAGGCATAGCGATTGGCGATACTGTAAACCCCGCCTATACCTTTGCTGGCCCCTACCAGCCCTATGCAGCTTGGTTCCCAGAGAATCTGCCTGCGAACCCCGGACTTATTGTTTACCTGCACGGCAGTGGTGAAGATTATATGGGTGGTCTTTATGGCGGAACGGAACTAGATCCAACAGCGTCGCTTAAAAAACTGATTGGTGACGCCGATGGTATTCCGATTTACGCTACCGGTATGCTCTCTCCAAATGCGGTGTTGGTAACGCCGCTAGGTCGCAGCTTAGGCGGCCCCCCTGATGGCCCGGCAGTTCAGGACTACCTAGATGTAATCGCAGATGTCACTGAACGCCTAAACGTTGATGAGAATCGGGTTGTGTTAACAGGGTATTCTGCCGGCGGCGTAAATACCTTTCGCTTGAGTCAGCTCTACCCAGACCGCTGGGCTGGCAGTGTGCCGCTAGTGGGTTCGCCGACGACATGGTTATTTGAAGTGATGGACAGTACGACGGGTGAGCAAAATTACCCAGATGCCTTAGAAAACCTTTATAACCTGCCGTTTCGAATTGCTAACGCGCGTTTAGATGAGTTAACCAATACCTTTGCTGCGCCGTATTTAGATTTAGCGGTATTGCAGCTCCAGCAAATGGCTTATGACTATCGTCATTGGCAGTTTATTCGGCGGGAGCATGTAAGTCTGCCTGTTGCGTTGCTGCAATGTGAGATGGAGAAAGCTATAGAGCGAGGTCGAGTGTTAGATCCAGCGCGGGTGGTATTTAGTCACGAACCCTTACTCGACAGGGTGAATGAAGAAATGGGTTTGAATATGATTCGTGATTCAGCCTACTGGGTGTCAGGCCTCAAGGTGCGGGGCACATCCTTTTCGCGTGGCGATAAAGGCACGGTTGATATTACCAGTTTAGCGTTTGCAGATCGTCAGCCAGCAACGAAGCCTGTTTATGGTTTGTATGAGAATCTCAGTGCCGGGCGCGATGTCTGCGGCCCTAACCCTGAGGCTAACACTCTTGATGTGTGGTATGAAATTGGTACTAAACGGGTTGCTGGGAAATCCTTGCCCGTAAGTAATGCGCTTGAAGGTAGTTTAACCAGGGTTGAGTCGGTGACACTCGATTTACTTGGTATGCGGCTGAGCCCCAACAATCCGATTCGTATCGCGTTAAGTACCGATGGTGATGCTCTGCTACGTCTTGTTGGGCATTGGCCTGGTGCGGTGAGTATTGAGCCGGAAGGGGATGACAATACAGTAGTTTGCCCCGTCGCCAAGGTGATTGAAGTGCCACTAGCTAGCGACAGCGGCGACGTTTGGTTACGCCCGTCAAGTACTAATTGCCCATAATGACGGAAACAGCGTAACTAATATTTATTATTACTACTTAAAGTAAACATTGAGGATTCCAGTGGAAAAAGCATATGAAGAGATACTTCGCGCGATTGGCGAAGACCTAACACGTGATGGATTGGTGGATACACCACGGCGCGCGGCAAAAGCGATTGATTTTTTGACGTCGGGCTATCGCCGCAGTGTAGATGAGGTCGTAAACGGTGCCTTGTTTGAATCAGATTGTAATGAAATGGTGGTGGTGTCAGACATTGAGCTTTACTCGATGTGTGAGCACCATATGCTGCCTTTTATTGGCCGCTGTCATGTTGCTTACATACCTACCGGCAAGGTCCTGGGCTTGTCTAAAGTCGCGCGTATAGTCGACCTGTATGCCCGTCGCCTGCAAATACAAGAGGGGCTGACAACGCAAATCGCCAATACTGTGCAGGAAGTAACCGGAGCAGAGGGGGTGGCTGTCATTATTGAGGCTCGCCATATGTGTATGATGATGCGGGGTGTCGAAAAACAAAACTCCGTTATGCGGACCAGCGCCATGCTTGGAGTTTTCAAGGACAACCAAGCTACGCGCACTGAGTTTTTGGCGTTGATAAGTAGAAAGTGATTGTGGCCTAAGCATAAATCAAAAAGCGATGGAGTGATGTGCTAGCGCCGATACTCAGTATTGCGCCTTTCAGTGTTGTAAATCACCGCCGTGATACCAGTCATTACTTGAATCGTGATGCCGAACGGAACTTTGGTTTAAGTTTGAATTACAGCTTTTAAGCTGAATAGCGCTGGAAATGTTTAAACAATTCCAGCGCGTTGAGCGTGTGGATTTTGCGATCTACCGCCGCGGGTAAATGCTGTTATTTAATTTGGTGTTAGGCATGTATTGGCGTGTTTTTTGTAATTTCAGCTATTGATGGCGATCAAATATTTTCACGCCGCCGACATAGGTTTGTACAACTTTAATGTCCTTGATTGAAAGTGGGTCCTGCAGAGGGTCTGCGTCTAATACAATCAGGTCTGCCAGTTTGCCTGGTTCCAGCGAGCCGATGCGGTGTTCTTGGAAAATTTGCCATGCCGCATCGATCGTTACGGCCCTCAAGGCGCTCATGGTATCAATGCGCTGTTCTGCCCCTATGACTTTTCCACTACTGGATATGCGGTTGACCGTTGACCATACCAGCAACATTGGATCCATCGGTACCACGGGGGAATCTAAATGGACACTAAACCGCAGTCCTTTTTGCTGCGCCGAAAAAGCGGGGCTCATACGCTGAGCGCGCTCTGGACCCATGAATATATCGCGGTGGCGATCACCCCAGTAGTAAGTATGTGCGGAAAAGAATGACGGGCTTATCCCTAAGCGCTTCATATCTTCTAGCTGGTCTTCCCTTGCCATTTGGGAATGAATAAGTATTAGGCGGGGATCGTCGTTAGGATGACGTTGTTGGGCCTGCTCAAAAGCATAAATAATATCATCGATCGCCGCATCACCATTGCCGTGAATAGCAAGTTGGAACCCGGCTTTGTGTAAGCGGCTCACCCACTGGGTGAGTTTTTCACGGCTCATCGTGGGGTAGCCTTGGTGGTTTTTATCGCCCCGAAACGGGGTGTGGTAAGGGTGGCTTAAAAAGCTAGTAAAACCTTGAATGCTGCCGTCAGCGATGATTTTTACGGTACGAGAATGGACATAGTCATTATTGTAATCGTCTAAATTAAACTCGCCGGAAATTAGCTCTTCCCCGATTAATAACGATGACCACAGTTCTAGCCTCTGTGGGATTAAGCCCAGCTCAGATCCATAGTAAAGTCCCTTCAACATTGAGCCGTCTAGGCCGCCACTTTGTGCGGTGGTGACGCCAGCCGCAGCATAGATTTGGGCGGCTTCGCGGATCATCTCGTAGACTTGCATGGGTGAAATATCGAGCATTTTAAGCGTGAGTGGTGCAGCGGCGGTTTCTTCTAATAAGCCCGTTAATTCACCTTTATCATCTCTAACGATATGGCCGCCTTCGGGGTCGGGGGTGGAGTGGTCGTAGCCGGCTATTTCAAGGGCTAGGCTGTTGGCGACGCCAACGTGTCCTGATACATGGGTGATAAAAATGGGGTGCTCAGTAGATACAGCGTCCAGCTCTTCTTTTGTAGGGTGGCGGTGTTCGGTAAGCAGGGTGTCATCATAGCCAAGTCCGGTAAGCCACTTACCTGCTGACTTGCCTTGGAGTCGTTCCCGCAAACGGGCCTGTAGTTCTGCAATATTGCTAATGCTACCCACCGGCGGACTGCTCAGGTCTGCGGTCGCGACAAACATGCCAACACCAGGGAAGTGGCTATGGGCATCAACAATACCTGGCATCAGAGTTTTGCCCTGCAAATTGTGCACAAGGGTATCTTTACTGATGTACTCCTGTATGTCTTCGTTGCTACCGGCGGCAATGATTTTGTCGTTTTGAAGGGCGATGGCTTGCACAACGGAATTGTCTGAATCCATGGTGATTATATTGCCGTTAGTAAACACCTGGCTAACGGGGGGCATTTCTTTTCGCGATACGGTATAGAGCGTCAGCGCGACAGCGAGGAGTATCGCTATAGTCGTGGAAAAAATGATTTTTAATACTACTGTAGTCCACCCTAAGTAGCGTTTTAGCTCCATGAATGCTGTCCTTAGTTTTTTTATTTGCCGCTAACTTACAGCTGTCCCGTCGATATGCGTTTTATAGCGGCGTGATGTTTACAGTTCTAGCTTTCGCATCAGCGCATGGCGCTGAGAGCTTTTATCAATCTTGCCGACTTCATCTGCATAAACGCGGATCATGTCTTCTTCGTTGCTAATTGATTTTAGAAAGGCGTAGCGGTCAGCCCAGGTCAGGTTGTCGTAAGCATCGTAATACACATTGGCAATGCATAGGGCCTTCGCCAATTGTTCGGTAGCAGGGTGATCGACATGTACTTGATCATAGGCTAGTAAACCTTTACCCAAGACAGGGATAGCGACACCGGCATGTTGATTGAACCACCAGTCTTGAAACTGCGCCGATGTAATGGCTGGGTCACGACGAAAAGCGAGGGATAAAAACGTGTTGCCGTCGTGCACTGGTACCATTGAGTAATACGGCCCAGCCATTACTTCAATTGTTTCCTTGGCTGCAATGCCGTTCAGCAATTGAAATAGCGCAGTCGAAATGCCGGTGAGTTGAGCTTTCCGTGAAGCGCCCACACTGATTTCGATCACTGCATCGACTGAGTGGCCATTGTCCTCATCGCTATCGTTAATAACAGCTAAATCTGGATGCCGATCGGCGACCCCTAGGCGGATATGTGCATTGCCAGCCAGTTCCTGAATTTTGCCAGCGATGCGCTTTAGTCCTTCTTCTAGTGCGCCGTATGCGCCATCTGGCGCATCAAACATAAGGGCGAGGCGCCAGGGAGGGTTGCTTTGCATTGTGTTCTTCCTTATTGAATGCCGGAAATGTCAGCGCTGATTGAGAAATAGCGATTGGTGTGCCATGCCGAGTGCGCCGCTTCGGTCGCTGATCCGGCTGTGGACCACACCAATGCCGTTACCAGCGCTTTCGCTATTTGCGTCAATGAGTAGCCACTCATCATCTGATGTTCTGCTTATATGTAGGCTTATATCGGTATTGGCTTGGGTCCACTCCTTTGCCAGTAGCACGGGTGCTACGCCGGAGCCAAAGTCGGCAACCATCGCGAGTCTCTCCAACGGTGTTAGTGGTTTGCCAGCGACGACGCAGCTGGTGAACCGCACCCATTGCGCCCCTGGTCCGGCTTGATGGAAGCCGCCCTGCAGGAGAATGGTTTCTGCCCATTTTGTGGCCCGGGGTAGGCTGGGGTCGCGGCCCTCGGGAGGGAAGGGGCGAGTGGCTGGCGCAGTGACTGCGGGGCTTTGTTCAGTGCGAATACGCAAGGCGGTAGCGCGTAGCCAGCTGCGTCCGTCCGCTTCTAAGCTTACTTCAACAGTCTGCATACGACGGCCGTCGCGCAATATCCGAGTAAGCGGGGTGAGCGCTATTGGCGGCACGGTGCCCATTATGTCAATTGTCAGGCGGGTAGTGAGCATCGGTACCGCGCAGGGGATTTTTTCAAGGCAGTGGGCGGCAAGTCCCGCGAGTGCGACGCCCATTTGCGCTTGATCGTTCCAAGGGCTGATACCCAGCCCAGTGGCTTTATAGCCGTCGCCCTCACGGCAATAAAATGCGAGTGTTTCTTCAGTCATTGCCGGAATTCGTCCTGTTTGATGGTGCTGGGTGGCAAGGTGATAGCCGCGTGTGGCCGGCTGTAGTTATAGTATGAATACATTCCTCAGGCCAAGCTTTGCTGCACTCTATAATATACAATGCAACGATGGTATTCTATTGTTGTGGCGGTGGCAAACTGGCGGTGATGTTCAGTATAGCTCACGTCTAGGTGCGTGCTTTAGGCTGCTTCCGTCTCTTAAAATTGCGTGGTAGGTGTCCCTGTGGGCCGCGGCGCAAGCGAAAAAGTGAATAAACAAAAAGCGCTACAGCGGTTGGAGGTTTTATGAGTGCCAGGTTTGAAGGCAAGGTTGCCATTGTCACTGGCGGTGCATCTGGCATCGGCGCGGCCGTGGTGGCGCGGCTGGTATCAGAAGGCGCGCGGGTGATGGTCGCCGATTTAAACCCGCCAACGACGCTGAGTGACTCAATTTTGTTTCAGCGCACTGATGTAACGGTGTCCGCTGAAGTCGATGCCATGGTTGCGGTAACGGTTAAGCGCTTCGGCCGTTTGGATATCCTAGTGAACAATGCCGGTATTGGTATTCTTGCAGAAACCCCCGATCTCGCCGAGGAAGACTGGCAGCGTTTGTTTGCCGTCAATGTTTCGTCAGTGTACTACGCCTGCCGCGTCGCTATTCCGCAAATGCGGGCCACCGGAGCGGGTGGCGCGATCGTTAATATTGCGTCGATTTCCGGCTTGGCGGGAGATTACGGTTTTAGCGCCTACAATGCCTCTAAGGGTGCCGTGATCAATTACACTAAGTCACTTGCGGTAGACTGCGCACGCGACAATATAAGGGTGAATGCCCTGTGTCCCGGGGCAATTGCTGATACGGCCATGGGCGTTGGCGCCCATGGTTCAGAGGAAGATCGCCGCGCGTGGACCGATGCCATTCCGCTGTCGCGCTATGGCAGCCCAACTGAAATGGCCAATGTTGTGGCCTTTCTCGCGTCGAATGAAGCCTCTTATATGACTGGCTCAATTGTTGTTGCCGACGGCGGCACGACAGCGCACTCAGGGCAGCCAAATGTGCCGAAGCAGGTTCAGCGCCGCAAGCGCGAGGCGGAGGGGCGCTAGTCCGCAGTGTATTTGCCGTTGGATAACACCGCATTCACTTGCATTGCACATGGCGTATTGCATTATAATGGCAAGCGCTTTACGATCTTTACCTATGGCTCGATGAGGAAAACACATAATGTCAGCTAATCCTGCTACGTCGTTAGCGCCCGCTAAACGCTATATTCGAATTGGCGCAGACAGTCAGCCTTGGGTTGCGGGTTACCGTTGCCCGGATTGCACTACTGTTTCTATAGATAAAACGATGGCGTGTCGACACTGCTTTAGCCGCAATGCAGCCATAGAGTTTCGGGCTACTGATATGGGTCGTGTGCATACTTTCACGGAAGTGCGTCGTAGTTTCCCCGGTGTCGCCGTACCGTTTGTCTCGGTGGTTGTCGACCTCGATGACGGCCTTTGCCTGAAAGGTACGCTGGGTGAAGTGAGTCTTGATACAGTTAGGGCGGGAATGCGGGTCCAGATGATTTTTGATGACGCCGGTGGTACGACCGATGCTAAGGGCAATTCCTATGTGGGTTTCCACTTTCTGCCACTGTCAGGAGCTGAACAATGAGTGATGTTTATGTAGTTGGTGCAGATCTGATTAAGTTTGGACGCTACCCAGATCGCACGCCTGCCCAGCTTGGCGCTGAAGCAACTTTATTGGCACTAGATGATGCAGGTCTCAATATCGGCGATGTCGGCGCGCTGTATGCCGCATCGACCTTCAATGCCGCATCTATGATCGCTCAGCAGATCTTATTCCAAATCGGCCAGACCGGCATTCCTTGTGTAAATGTGTCCAATGCTTGCGCCGCCGGTGCGACAGCCTTCCGTGAGGCGTTTATTGCCGTAAAAAGCGGTCTGTACGATGTTGTGGTTGCGGTGGGCGCCGAAAAAAATCCAGCGGGTATGCTATCGGCGGGAAATTCCGAAGGGCCGCCGCCAGAAGGTTTATTTGGCTCAGGTACTATGCCAGCGCTGTTTGCCGAGGCGGGTGTATTGCATGCAGCAGCTTACGGCACAACCCTGGAGCAGTTCGCCAAAGTGTCGGTGAAGAACCATCACCATTCGACTATGAACCCCAAGGCGATGTACCAGAAGGAAACGCCACTAGAAGAGGTGCTGGCCAGTGAAATGATCGCTTGGCCACTCACCAAGCTGATGTGCTCGGTGAACGTAGACGGTGCCGCGGCGACTGTATTGGTTTCTGAGCGCAAAGCCAGGGAGCTCGGGCTGGGCCGAGCTGTTCGCGTTCGCGGCTCAGCATTGGCCTCTGATCCTTGGGAGTCACGTAACGGTGTCTTAATGAATACCAACTCAGTAACTCGTCTGGCGGTGGCTACAGCGTACGAAATGGCGGGAGTCGGCCCGCAAGATCTTAATTTGGTTGAGTTACACGACTGCTTTGCAACAGCAGAACTACTGCACTATGAAAACCTTGGGCTGTGTGGCGAAGGTGAGGCGGGCGCCTTGATCGACAGTGGTGACACTGCCCTAGGTGGCCGCATTCCGGTCAATGTATCTGGCGGTCTACTGTCGAAAGGCCATCCGATTGGCGCTACCGGTGTTGCCAATATTGTCGAGATCGTGATGCACCTTCGTGGCGAAGCTGGCGCGCGGCAGGTCGCGGGCGCCCGTTTAGGTCTTGCCCACGTGCTGGGCTTCGGCGTAGGTGTTGGCGCCGCAGGAGTACACATCCTGGAAAGGGCGTAAAGCCTTGTAAATTTGGTTTATATCGTAGCTTGCTGTTCTGAAGTGCCGATCAATATATAAAAGCTTGAGTGTATTTGGGGTTTTGAAATGAAAGATAAATTACTAACGCCGTTTAAAACTAAAGGCCTGACCTTTAAAAACCGCATGGTGCATGCGCCAACGACGATGAATATGTCTGACGACAAGGGCTATGTGACAGAGGCCGGCATTGGCACTTATGAGGCGCTGGCCGCCGGCGGTTTTGGTGCGGTCTGTGTAGGTGCGACCTGTGTGCGCTGGGACGGTCTGATCAACGAGCGGATGTTTGGTCTCTATGATGATACCTATATTATCAGTCACCGTCAGATGGTGGATGTTATCCACAAAAATGGCGCGTTAGCAGGCATCCAGTTATTTTACGGCGGTCTGATTCCCGGTCTGGGCTCAACTGTGCCGCTGGAGCCGGGCAAAGGCTGGATTCCCGGTACTGTTTCTTGGGGACCAAGCGGAAAATACCCTATCGGCAATAAAGAGCCCGGTGTTCTAACGACCGAAGATTATCGCGAGTTAGTCGAAGCCTACGGTCAGGCCGCACGCCGCGCTAAGGAAGCGGGCTACGACTATATTTCTTACCACTTCTGCCACGGCTCGCTGCCCCACGTTACCTTGTCGCTGCTTGAAAACAGCGGTCGCGACGACGAGTATGCCGACCACTTCCTTTTCTGTGAGCAGATCATTAAGCGCGCTCAGGAGTTGTGCGGCAAAGACTACCCCCAGATTCCCCGTATGTGCTGTGACGAGAACTACGAAGGCGGCTACGACGTCGATTACTTCGTTGAGCACTACGCGCCGCGCCTGCACGCCTTGGGTGTCGACGCTATCGATTGTACTTTTGGTTCAATGTTGCCGGCTAAAAGCCGCAACCCAGAACTGCCGTCCGGAGATGTGATTGGCGGTGGTTTCTATGTGCCTAACTTAGTCGCGCTGCCCTATGTGGAGCGTATGCGTGCCGGTCTTAAGGCCAAGGGCATTGATATGCCGCTGATGGGCTCTTGTAATATCAATACCACCGAACAAATGCGCACCATGATTAAAGACGGTGCTGCGGACTTCTTTGCCTCATGCCGCTTGTCGTTGGATGATCCGGATTTCCCGCGCAAGATAGCCGAGGGCCGTGAAGAAGAAATTCGCAAATCGACGCGTACAGGTGCATCCCTGCTGCAGGGCAATATCTTTAATAAAGGTATTGCCGGTTCCGCTCAGAACGCTGTTATTGGTCGCGACCGCGAGTTCCGTTTACAGCCTGCGGTCAGCCCGAAAAAAGTCATGATCGTCGGTGGTGGTTCTGGTGGTATGGAGTATGCGATTACCGCCCATCAAGTGGGGCACGACGTCACTATCTGGGAAAAAGACGAGGAACTGGGTGGCGTAATGTGGTGGGCTGGCAATTACAAGACCTTGCCGAACATGGAACAGATTCGCTACCAGCCAGAGTGGCACCGTCTGATGGTTGAGAAAGAAGGCATCAAGGTTCGCACCGGAGTGGAAGTGACGCGAGATATCGTATTGGCAGAAAAGCCCGATGTGCTCGTCGTCGCAATGGGTGCTAGCCACGCTTTGCCCGATATCAGCGGCTTATCTTCCGCACTTGAATCTGGTGCTGCGGTGCTGCTCGATGACGTGCTGAAAGCTGAGCAGAAGAATCTTGCTGATGGCCCGGTTGTGGTCTTGGGGGCTACCGATGGTGTTGAGCTGGCGCTCGATCTTGCCCAGCAGGGTCGCGACGTTCGCTTGCTGGACAGCCCGAGTGCCTTTGCGCCGGCGAGTTACATCGGCTCACGGTACAAGTATGTGCAGATGTGGATGGAAAAAGTCGGTTTGAAAGTGGAGTCCGGCGTCAAAGTTGAAGGTGTAGAGCCGGGTTGCATTACGATCACTCGCGACGGTAAGAGCGAAACTATCAAATTTGGCACCTTGGTTATTGCACCGAGCCGCGTCGCCTATGACCCGCTGTCAACGGAGCTGTTCGGAACCGGTATTGCCGTGCAGGTTATTGGCGACTCACGGAAGCCGCGCTCTTACGGTAACTCGATTCACGAAGCGGCTTATCTGTCTCGTCGAATCTCATAAGTTTGCTGATATAGACATTATCCAGTGCAATGCTATTTAGCGCATTCGCACTGGATAATACCACAATAATATAGATCATTTTGACGTGTCAGTATGCGCTATTAATGGCGTTATACGTAAAATTCAGCACGTGAATTTCGCTGAAAATGCCGCGCATTGAAGTTAATTAACTGTCTGGAGTAGCAGTGTGATCCATTTCATAAAATACCTTGGTTTTATTATTCTTGCGACTACGGCGTTCAACGCTACAGCTATTGACAAGGAAATTACAGAAGAGAGCTTTAAATGTCTGAGTGAGATGACCCCGGTGCGCAGTTTCTTTGTCGATAACCTGCATGGCAATCTCGATGCGACTCTTGACGCGGCAAACAACGAGGGTGGTGCGGTGTATCCTGCCGGTTCGGTAGTGCAACTTATTCCCACAGAAGTGATGGTTAAGCGTGACGCAGGCTTTAACGCGGCGACGAAAGATTGGGAGTTTTTTGAACTCGACGTTAATGACGGGAAATCCGCTATTCGCGCTCGTGGCTTTACGGATGTTGTAAACCGTTTTGGTGGCAACTGCTTCGATTGCCACGTTAAAGCTCGCCCAGAGTTCGATCTCATTTGCGAAACGGGCCACGGTTGTGACCCGATTCCGCTGACGCCAGTAATGGTTCGGGCAATTCAGAAAACCGATCCGCGCTGTGCGACGCAGCCAGAATTAACCGCAGAAGAGGCTGAAATGCTTAAGGTGATAAAGTCGTTTATGGATAAGAAGGAAGAGGCGTCATGAGCGCAGACTCCATAACATAAAGTTTTATTCATTCAATTATAAAAATACACATGCTGGTTTAAGCCTTGCCTTAAAATTGCCGAGCTGGAGAGTTTCATGACTGAGCAAAATGGTGTGCCGCCGCAATTATGCGAGTTAGGATTTTATATGCTGGCGGGGCACTCTGATAACCCTCGCGCAGTTGTTGAAGATGTCTGTCAAGCCGAGGCTTTAGGGCTTGGCTCGGGATTTATCTCTGAGCGCTTTAATTACAAAGATGCGTGCACCATCAGTGGTGCTGCGGGTGCGCTGAGTAATAGCTTGGGGCTGGCGACAGGTGCGACCAACCACAATACTCGCCACCCAATGGTAACGGCGACCTTTGGCACGACCATGCACAAGCTCACCGGCGGGCGTTTCTCACTCGGCTTGGGTAGGGGCTTCGATGGTTTGTTTAAGTCGATGGGGCTAAACCCGATAACGGGCAAACAATTTGAACATGCCGCTGATATGTTTCGGCGGCTGTGGCAGGGTGAAAGTATCAAGGGCTACGATGGCCCCCTCGGTCAATTTCCAAATTTGCAATTGCACGGGGCAATACACGAAGACATTCCACTGTCATTAGTCGCCATGGGTGAGAAGACCCAAGAGTTGGCCGGGCGCTGCATGGACGCGGTGATTCTGCATACGTTTTTTGATGATCCAGCCGTTGAAAAAGCGATTGCAGCAGTGCGTCGTGGCGCTGAGCAAGCCGGGCGTGACCCCAATAGTGTGAGAATATGGTCAATACTGGCTACGGTCGGCGATCATATCCCGGAAGATCAGCGCCTGAAAAAGACCGTAGGCCGTTTAGCATCGTATCTGCGCGGCTATGGTGACATGATGGTTAAGGCAAATGATTGGGACCCAGCGATTTTGGCGCGGTTTCGTGAAGATGACTTTGTGAAAAACTTTAAAGGCGCTATTGACGCTACCGCAACCACCAGCGAGCTGGAGCACATCGCAAGCCTGATACCGGATGAATGGTTGGCGACGGCGGCTGTTGGCACGCCGGCACAGTGCGCGAAAGCGATTCAGCATCAACTTGACCTAGGTGCTCACAGCGTCATTTTACATGGCGCCACGCCTGCGGAATTAGCGCCGATACTGCCTGCCTATCGAGAGATTCGCAACACGGCTAAGCTTGCGTCGCTGCCAGCAAACCCCGGGAAAATATCACTATGACAAACAGCGTGGAACAAGCCGTTGATGTTGAGGAGGTATCGGCAGCATGGTTGTCAGCTATATTGGGCTATGAGATTCGGTCCATTGCACTTAAGCAGTTTGGTACCGGTCAAACTGGCGCCACCTACCGTATTAGTGTCGATGCTGATCAAGGCCCGGCGACACTGATATTGAAAGTCGCTGGCGGTGAGCCGGATGCCCGCAAAAAGGTTGCTGGCGGCTATCGGCGCGAAGTGGGCTTTTACGCTCATCTTGCCGAGCGAATCGATATACGCATTCCCAAATTTTGGCATTCGGCGATATCGGACGATGGCCAGAAATTCACGCTGATCTTTGAAGATCTAGCGCCGCGAGTGGCTGGCGTTCAGGCCGATGGTTGCAGCCTGCCCCGCGCCGATGCGGTCATCCGTAATTTGGCCGGCTTACATGCGCCAACCTGGAATGATAAATCACTATTTGAATTCGATTTTTTAACGCGGTCCAGCGATCCGGCGCGGGCAAAATTCATGAGCGATTTAAGCCACGCGACCTTTGGGAAATTTGTTGATCGTTACCGCGATGAACTGGGTGAGGAAGACGTCGCGACCATGCTGGCAGTGGCCGATGCGATTCCAGCGTGGGCCTGCGCCGTCGCCGAGCCGTTTGCACTGGTCCACGGTGATTACCGTTTAGACAATTTTATGTTCGGCAGCGAGGACAGCGACGTCGTTGCATTGGATTGGCAAACCGCAGAAATTGGCCCGCCGACCCGGGATCTAGCGTATTTTATGGGTACTTGCTTACAGATCGAGGTGCGACGTCAAAATGAAAAAGCGCTCCTTGGTTTGTACTTTGATGAGTTAGTTTCACGCGGTGTAAAAGACTACGACTTTGAGCAATGTTATAAGGCGTATCGACTTGGCCATTTACAAGGGCCGATGATTGCATCAATTGGCTGTATTTTGGCTACAGGAGAGCGTTCGGCGGCGTCTGACGGCATGTTTCTGGCGATAGCAAAACGGTCCTGCGCAGCAATCCGAGATTTGGAATCCCTAGAATCACTCAAAACCTTAAAGTAAGTAACAGTAAATAATTGGGACACGAGCATGACACAGGTGCAAGCAGCGGTACTGCGATCGGGCATAAATACCTTCTCTATTGAGACTGTCGAGTTAGAAGAGCCTCGAGCGGGTGAGGTCTTAGTGAAAATCGTTGCCACCGGCGTTTGCCATTCGGATATAGTGCTGCGGGATGCCAAAATCACTAAACGACCTATTGTTCTCGGTCATGAGGGGGCAGGCATTGTGACCAAGGTGGGCGCTGATGTAAGCGAGTTCAAGGCTGGAGATAGGGTGGCAATGAGTTTTGCCGCTTGTGGCAGTTGTCCCTCCTGCCAAAAAAGCGCGCCAGCATATTGCGCGCAATTTTTCCCCTTAAACTATTTTGGTAGCCGGCTGGACGGTTCCACCAGTATCAGTAATGCCGGCGAGCGCATAGGTTCACATATTTTTGGTCAGTCGTCTTTTGCCACATACGCAGTATGTCCGGCACAAAATTTGGTGAAGGTCGATGATGATATTCCGCTGGAAATTGCAGGCCCCTTTGGCTGCGGTTTTCAAACCGGCGCTGGTTCCGTATTGAATTCGCTAAGTGTTCCGCCGGGTGCGTCGGTGATGGTTTTAGGCGCTGGTGCCGTGGGTCTTTCCGCGGTCATGGCGGCCGCCCACATTGCCTCGGCGGCAACGGTTATCGCGGTGGATTTGCATGATACGCGATTGGACCTGGCGATGTCGGTGGGCGCAAGCCACAAAATTAATGGTGGCGCTGAGCATCTCGAAGCGCTAGTCAAGGCAATTTGTCCAGCGGGTGTTGATTATATTATCGATACCACTGCTTATGTACCTCTCGCCCAACGCTGTGTGAACTTACTGGCCAGTCAGGGCACGATGGCTCTCGTTGCGGCCTACCCCCTTGATGTGAAGTTCAATTTTGACGTGTCGATGTTTATGGCCACAGGCCGAAAAATCCAAGGCGTGATGGAAGGGGATTCTGATATCAAGGAATTTATTCCGCGCCTGCTTGAACACTATAAACAGGGCCGTTTTCCAGTCGACCGTATTATTAAATACTATGATTTTGCCGACATCAATCAGGCGATTGAAGATTCGGAACGCGGCACCACGATCAAGGCGATTATTAAAATGCCCGCTTAAGTAAGGCGTTTGTGAATTAAAGGATGCGAATATGAAACACTATAAATTATTAATTGGCGGAAAATTAGTAGACGGTGCCGCCGAGATGGCTGTCGTGAATCCAGCTACCGGTGAGCCATTTCAAACCGCGCCCCGCGCCAGTGCGGCACAGTTAAATGAGGCGGTAGCGGCTGCTAAAGCAGCTTACCCTGCGTGGGCTGAGTGCGCAGTGCAAGTACGGGCCGATAAATTGCGAGCACTTGCCGCGGCAATTGAATCCGAGCTGTTAGAATTTAGTGAAACGCTTACCAGAGAGCAGGGTAAGCCCTTGGCCCAAGCGCGGGTTGAGATGATGACGGCCGTTTATAGTTTTAAAACCTTTGCGAGCATGGATCTCGCGCCCCGGGTTCTGCGTGAAGATGAGCACTCAAGTATTGTTGAGTACCGTTCACCGTTAGGGGTGGTGGCAGCGATAACGCCGTGGAATTTCCCGGTGATGCTGTTGGTAAACAAAATGGCTCCCGCACTGCTAGCAGGTAATACCATTGTGATTAAGCCTGCGCCCACGACACCATTGACCACACTGTTACTAGGAGAGCTCTGCGCTGGAATATTTCCGGCTGGGGTTGTTAACGTGATCACTGACGCGAACGACCTAGGCGCTGCGCTAACCTCACACCCCGATGTCGCAAAAGTATCCTTTACGGGCTCAACGGCAACGGGAAAAAAAGTGCTTTCTAGTGTGTCGCCCTCCTTGAAACGCGTGACTCTGGAGTTAGGCGGCAATGATGCGGCGCTGATATTAGATGATGTTGATGTGAAATCGGTTGCCGCAAAAATCTATAACGCAGCGACTTATAATGCTGGCCAAATTTGCGTAGCGGTTAAACGCGTGTACGTCCCCGCAGCAAAATACGATGAGTTTTGCGATGAGTTGGCGCGCTTAGCGACAGCGGCAATTGTTGGCGATGGCTTTGAGGAGACAACTCAGGTCGGGCCGATCCAAAACTGCGCGCAATTCGAGAAAGTGAAACAGCTATTGCGTGAAGCGGCTGCCAGTGGAAAGGTAATTGCCGGCGGTCAAGCGCTGGATCGTCCGGGCTATTTTGTGCCGCCCACGATTATCCGTGATGTGTTAGATGACGCGAGTATTGTTGCCGATGAGCAATTTAGCCCGATTTTACCAGTCTTACGCTATGCGGATTTGGACGACGCCATCGCCAGAGTCAATGATTCCGTCTACGGATTAGCCGGCTCGGTGTGGGGGCAAGACCTTGAACGCGCACAACAAGTGGCTCAGCGTATTGAGTCCGGTACAGTGTGGGTAAACAGTCATATGGGGCTAGATCCGCTTATTCCTTTTCGTGGTGCGAAACAGTCCGGTATGGGTGTCGAGCTGGGCCAGGAGGGTTTGCATGAATACACCCAGGCGCGGGTCGTTAATGTCTCGAAAGCAAGCTAGTCAAACAGCGATAAAATAAATAATTATAAAGGAGTAATACGCTTGTCTTCGCCTTCAGATGTTACAGATGAAAGTGCGGATAAAATGCCGCAGCCCACGGCCTATCGGTGGTATGCGCTTGCGGTACTTTTTCTGGTGTCAGTGTTAAATACCATCGACAAGTCTTTGATACCGGCGCTTGCCGAACCGATTCGGCTAGAGTTCGATCTCAGCGACTCAGAATTGGGCTTGTTGGTCGGGTTGGTATTTTCGGTGGCCTACGGTATTGCATCGATACCTATTGGTTTGCTGATTGATCGAGTCAACCGTACGCGGCTCTTAGCCGCGTTGCTGGTGGCATGGAGTTTATTGACCTTGCTGACGGCGAAAACAACGAGCTTTTTGGGTTTGGCGCTGTGCCGTGTTGGTGTTGCCGCTGCTGAATCTGGCGGCAATCCGACCACGCTAGCGCTTATTAGCGATTATTTTCCTAGACATGAACGTGGTCGGGCCGTCGGTATATTCAGTATTAATAGCTCTATCGCAACCATCCTCGTATTTTCGGTGTCGGGTTTTATTGCCGCAGAATACGGTTGGCGCGCTGCATTTGTTCTCGCCTTTATTCCCGGCATGTTATTGGCGTTGCTGGTATTGCTTACCTTAAAGGAGCCAGTGCGCGGCGGCTTTGATCCCGCGCCAAAACAGCAAGGCGACGACAAACCCGCAGGCCTTAAAGAAATCTTCAAAACGATTGTTGCCGATAAAACCTTGTTGTGGGTAACGGGTGGCGCCATCTTGGTTATTATGGGGCAGGCGGGAAGCGGCTCGTTTAGCGCAACATTTTTTGTCAGAGTTCATGAGCTTGAGTTAGGCAAAGCAGGTCTTATTACTGGTCTGGTGTTAGGCTTGGGCTTTGCGATAGGCACTGTTACCGGTGGCTTTATGGCCGACAAAATGGCGAAAACGTCGCCGGGTGGGGGCTGTCGTTTTATCGCCTTTGTGACCCTGATGGCAGTGCCCTTCGGCATGATAGGTTTTACGGTGCCGGTTCTTGCGGTTGCGATCCCGTGCTTGTTTGCCTTTCAGGTGCTGGGGACCTGCTTTTACGCCGCGAGTCTTTCGATCATATTGAATCTATCGCCACTGAAAATGCGCGGCTCGATCATTACCTATGTATCAATTGCTTTGAATCTGGGCGGCTATGGTTTTGGCCCGCAGATTACCGGGGCAATGAGCGACATGTATCGTCTGCTCGGCGCCGCGGAACCATTGCGTTGGGCCTTAGTGTCGACGGTAGCGGTTATGCTCATTTCGTCTTCATTTTATTTTATCGCGGCAAACCGTTTGAATCGGGGAGCCTCCGCGGCACCGGAAACCACATAATGTTAATAGCTCACTCACGCTAGCCGCTATAGCTAGCGTGAGTGTTTGCCCCCAGTAGTTTTTTATGGATTGTTACTTACTTCCGTCGAAGGTTTATATTGCATTTATAGCGTCCTAGGCTAGGACGCTTCAATGGATCTAAGCTAGGTCTACTAGCAAAATATAAAAACTAAATTTCAGGTAATTTATCCGTATATATGTATGTAAATGCGTGATTAAGAATTTACTCTTGATGCCTCTCAAAAATCTGTAACACCGTTAAAAAAGCGACTAAGGTGCACCTAACTTCAGAAAATTTTGGAAGTTGGGGTCAGAGTAAAAATTATAATCCCTACGCTCACTCCAATCCTCCGAAAATAACAATGCTTTAAATGCCAGCCCGGCCTAGCCGATCGGCATCGCTAAAAGGAATCAGATTATGATTATAAGCAATGAACTTCGTTCAGCAAGCGACGCGGAAATTGACGACTCGATGCAGTACGCCTCACCGATGGTCCTGCGCGGCTTACTTTATCAACTGACTGGCGATGCCGATGTTATTGCTATGCCACCGGGAACGTCTACTAAGTTCGGCACTGGTAAAGAGATGGCTAATGAGGCTGACGCTGATTTAATTAAAGCTAAGGCGGCAAAATTTTTAAAGCAGTGTCGTGACAGCAGTGCGGGTAAAATAGATATTGGTCCCGAAGAGCGCCTTCACATGAGCCTATCGTTGACGGCCGGCCATGACATTCCTGAGGGTGAACTGCATATTTGGCAGGAAGAGGCTGCCTTCGATCGTTGGTCGCGAGGTGTGCGGTGGGATGAAACCAAGCCGTCAGGAAATCGTGAAAAATTCAAGGTTGCTGTTATCGGTACCGGTATCACCGGCTTGAACGTTGCTGTGCAGTTGAAGCGCGCTGGCATCCCTTTTGTTGTTATTGAAAAGAACCCTGAAGTGGGTGGCTCGTGGTACGAGAACCGTTACCCAGGCGCGCGCGTGGATACCTCTAGTCGAGGCTATACGCACCTCTTTAGTTACGACTACCCCTATAAGCACAGTTACTGCCCGCGCGACGAGAATTTGAAGTATTTCAAATGGGTTGCTGATCACTTCGAAGTTCGCGAAAACATTGAGTTTAATACCGAAGTTAGCGCCATGGACTGGGACGACGACGCGGGTATTTGGACGCTTACGGCGCGGGGACCTTCAGGGCCGTGTTCATACGAGGTCAATGCGGTGATTTCCTGCGTAGGCTTTCTGTCGCGGCCGCAACTACCTGACATCGACGGTATGGACTCCTTTGAAGGCGCGGCCTTTCATACTGCGGCGTGGCCAGAAGGGCTAGACATTAAGGGCAAACGTGTTGCTGTGGTAGGGTCTGCAGCCTCTGGTTATCAGACGACGCCGGTCATTGCTAAGTCGGCGGCACACACATTTCTATTTCAAAGAAAGCCCAACTGGTGCATTGAGGATGAAACCTATGTCCGGACGCTACCACCGCAGGCGCTATGGTTGGATCGCAATTTCCCTTTCTACAGTAATTACGTCCGCTTTCGCATCGGCGCCTTAATCAATCCTGATTTGTCAAAACCAGCCATCACTGTTGATCCGGATTTTGATGATCCGCATACCTTGAGCCCCTTAAACAAGGCGACTCGGGATATGTGCGTTGGCTTTATAAAACGCAAACTGGCCTCTCGCCCCGATCTTATAGAGAAAATGATTCCCAATTTTCCGCCGATGGCTTCGCGGCCGATCCGAGTTGATTCTAATGACAGCGTGTACGATGCATTACTGCGTGACAATGTCAGTTTGGTAACGGATCCCATTGAAAAAATCACGGCGTCTGGCATCGTTGCTGGCGGAGTTGAGCACGAGCTTGATGTCATCGCCTTTGCAACTGGTTTTAAAGCCAATGACTATCTCTGGCCAATGGAAGTGCGCGGCCGGGACGGCGTGCGTATCGAGGAAGTCTGGGCTGAGGACGGCCCGCGGGCTTATCTTGGTTCAATGATTCCAAAATTCCCGAATCTCTTTATGTGCTATGGCCCCAACTCCAATAACTTTGGCGGCTTTACCGTCGTCGATCTGCTAGAACTGGTGGCGCAGTTCGCGCTACGCAGTATTGCTGGCCTCATCGAAAATGACCAAAGTCGAGTGGAGGTCACTGAAGACGGCTATTGGCGCTTCGCGTCCATTCTTGACGAGGCGGAAAGTAAGATGATTTATATGGATCCGCGTGCCAATAATTACTATCAACATGGCGGCCGTTCCTGCGTTAACGGTCCGGTCGATATTCGGCGCATGTGGCGTTGGCTAAATGACCCTGCCGGCACACCCGCTGCTGAAACAGATGCCGGGCTGCGGCCGTACTTTGGCGAGGATCTTATGGCAAAGTAGGATGAAGAGAAGGGGGTGGCGGCTGTGTTTGAACAGCTGCCGATGTCAGCATACCTCCACCCTGAACTTGATTTAGAGTTCAATACTTCCGAAGCCTACCCCGTTACTTTCTTCGATGCCAGATCATTTTGGGCACAACGACTTAGTACTGGATAGGCTTTCTTGCTTAGGATAATTCGCGCATAGTGAGTAAAAACACGCAAACCGCTGCAATCAAAAAGAAAATCCCGAAAACTCCTAGCAAGCTTGTCATTGATACACCTGCTGCAAGTAAAAAGCCAGCCAGTGCAGGGCTGACAACGGCACCGCAGCGGCCAATGCCCGTAGCCCAGCCAATGCCGGTACTTCTTATTTGAGCTGGGTAGATTTTCATGGCCACAGTATACAAATTGGAAAACGCACCAGAAGTTGTGAAGCCTGAAATAAACAGGAGTGCCCAGAAAATAACGCCAGGGTTGGCGACATCGATGTCGTCGATTAGTCCGCCAAGAATTAAGTATGACACCGCGCCAATGACGAACGAACTGGCAATGAGGCGGTTTAATGCCCACCACCTTCCGAGCCAGCCAAATAGAACGGCGCCGACGAGTGAGCCTAACGACGCGAGTACGATGGCTTGAATCGCCCGCTCTTGATCAAAGCCCGCTTTTACTAATATTTGAGGAAGCCAACTAGATAGGAAATAGCTTGCGGAGTAGGCACAGAAAAATGCCCCCCACACTTTAAAAGTAACGGTCCAGCGCGAGCGCATTAGCAGGGATTTAACAGAGGCAGACTCTTTGGCTGCGGCTTCATTGACTGGTGGTAGTTGCTCAATACCGGTATGGCCTAAATAAGTGAGCGTACGGTTAACTGTCTCGAGTGCTCCTTTAGGTTTCCGCCGGATGATGAACACCATGGATTCTGGTACCACAGTAATCATTAGCGCCGCGGCTATGATGGTAAGGATACCGGCGGCCACAAACACTGACTGCCAGCCGTAGGTGTCGATTGCAGAGCCAGTAACTAAGCCACCCAAAATTGGTCCCAGCGATGCGCCAGAGACCAAAATGGCCAGTATGAGCGTACGGTAGCGGCTAGGGCTAAACTCGCCAGCAAGCGGCGCGAGAGCGGCCATAATGGTGCCCAGACCTAGGCCGGTGATGAAGCGTAATCCCACCAGCTGCCAAACAGTGCTTGCATACACCACCGCGATGGTTGTTATACCCACCGCGAGCAACATGCCGCTCACCACCAACTTCCGGCCGTAAAGGTCGGCAAGGGAGGCTAGGAACATCGCGCCCAAGGTCATGCCCAGCAAGCTCGCGCTGAACACCAGCCCTAATTCGTGGCTTTGAATGCCCCAGTCTGCGGAAATTGCCGGGGCAGTGTATGAAATAACGACAATATCGAAGCCGTCGAGAATATACGCAAAATAACAAACCAGCAGCACTAGCGCTTGCCGCAGCGTGATTAAGCTCTCGTGGATAATATCGTCGGTGGCTGGGCTGGGCTGGGGTGCATCACTCATTACTAACACTCTTGGTTTATTATTTGAGAAACCTAAACCACAAAGGGAAAAGGACTTTTCTTAAAATGAATACTCTACTATTTCTATGGCCTTAAATCTAAACGGGATTGTAGGGAAAGGCAGGGCTATCGCTGCACTTAGTCAAATAATCCTATTTTTAGATTAGGCCTCCATTTCAAATTCGATGGGCAGGTTTTTTAGGCCGTTAGCGAAGAAGCTTTCTACCATACGTGGTTGGCCGGCAAGTTTTACTGACTTGAGGCGTGGTATTATCTCTTCTAATAAGATACGGATCTCCATTTTGGCAAGGTGTTGTCCCAGACAGAGGTGGGCGCCAAAACCAAATGCGATATGCTTATTTGGCGAGCGATCTATATTAAATTCGCTGGGATTTTCAAAAATATCCTCATCGCGGTTGGCGGAGGCGTAGCAGAGCATCAACCAATCACCTTTTTTAATTTTTTGGCCGCTCACTTCGGTATCTTCTGCGGCTGAGCGCATAAAGTGCTTCACTGGTGTTGCCCAGCGTATGCACTCGTCGATAAATGCCGGAATTAGCGCGAGATCGGCTTTAATGCGTTGTAGTAGTCCAGCCTGGGTGGCCAAAGCCCACATCGCGACCGAGGCCGTAGACGAGGTGGTGTCATGGCCTGCGGTAGCAATAACCATGTAATAGCCATTGATCGCTGCTTCGCTGATAGGTAAGCCTTCGACCTTGGCATTGGCAATAACCGTCGCCAAGTCGTCTTTGGGATTCTTTTGGCGATCCTCGGTAATTTTATTGAAGTAGGTAACTAATTCGTTGGTTGTTGCACGTTGTATTTTCGTTATTTCGTCGGCCGACATTTTGGCCATGGCTTTTTTGGTGTCGGGGTCGAGCGGGCCGAAAATTTCCTGAGTGATACGTAGCATAAAGGGGAAATCTTCTTCGGGCACGCCGAGGATATTCATGATCACTTCGAGGGGGAATTTTAGGGAGACATTGGTAACGAAGTCACCTTTGCCTTGCATCGCGCGAAGTCGCGTCACAGCCTTGTGGGCAATCTCACGAATTTGGTCTTGGCGTTTTTTGATGTTGCCTGGCATAAACCAAGATTGCGTCAGCAGGCGGTATTTTAAATGCTGGGGTTGATCCATCTGTATTAGCGAGATGACAGTGGGGTTTTCGGCGGTTTGCATCGACATTTTGAGGCTCGCCTTATTCATTAAGGTCGATGCTTTGCCGCCGTAGGGGAAGAGCTTATTGTCTTTGCTGATACTCATAACATCGCGGTGTTTAGCAACGACCCAGAAGGGGTCAAAGCCCTCGACCTCAGCGATCCCAAGTGGCGCGTTTGCTCTTAAATCAGCATAAATATCATACAGCTCATCAGTGGCATAGACCGCGGGGTCGACTAGCTTTGCTGCGTACTCTGACGGAATTTTTGTGCTCATGGCCTAGTCCTTCTGCTTATTCGGTATGATTTTTTAAAACCTTAGTTACTTCACCAATGGATGTGTGGGCAGGGCAGACAAGAAGGAATCTTGCCATCCCTCGCGCAGTGCCGGTGCGAGTTTCATCCAACTTTTAATATCGGCCGGAATATCGCCTTTCCAGCTCGGAAACCATTTACCGAAGCCGTCCCAGCCGCCGTCAAGCGCCCAGTAATGAATCACTTGTTCATTGTTGAAAATCGGAACAAAGGAGGCCAGCCATTTTTTGCCAGTTCGTTCTGACCAAGGCACATAGGCGTATTCGAGTTGCTCTATATAATCTTCTTGCTTACCCGGCTTGGTCGTCATAAATTCTTGAATCACCACTGACGAATCGTATTTGTCGGCGAGTAGTTCGCTGAGTAATTTAATGCGGCTATTTGCATAGCAAAGGCTGCCTTCGCCGCTGGCCTGCAATGCAGCGAGTGCTTTGTCCCATGCGGTAAATGCGGCGACATGATCACCGCTGCCAGATCGCGCCGCGCCGAGTTTACTCAGATGTTCGTAGCCGTCGATCTCCCAGATAGTGGTTATTTCTGGCCAGTGGCCGTTAAAGTGGCTACATTTCCAGTGCCCGAAAAGCCGAGCACCCAGCGCCTGCATTGCGGGTAAATAATGCTCACTGAATGCCGCGTTGTAACGCTCTAGATCGCCGATGCCTAATTTTGTGGTTTCGTGTAAATACAGCGCTCTATTTTGGAACTGTTTACGCATTGATATTTCCTTTTTATTGTTGTTAATCAACGAAGCTGCAGATTCTCGTGTTCATAGCAGGTGTTTCCGCTAATACCTGCTATTCCAGAATTGCTCACTTAAACGCTATTGTACTTATCCGGCTGCGCCGTCAACGGGTGTTGCCAGCATGAACTTCATGGATGCCATTGGCGTTGTTGCCTCTGGCAGCTGGGCAATCAGACTGGGCGCAATTTGAGCAAGGCGCTCTGCAGTCCAGCCGGTATCAATGGCTTGCATGCCCGCTGCTGGGCTGGGCATATTGACGGCCACGAAGGCGCCACCGCCCATTTCGAAAACTCGGCCAGTGACGTCAGCTGAATCAGCGCTGAGTAAATAAACGACCAAGGGTGACACTAAGGCCGGATTCAGTTTGGCCTTCATTACTTCGCCCATAACACTTTCAGTAAGACGCGTAGAAGCCACCGGGGCGATGCAATTTACGCGTACCCCATAACGTTCTAACTCGCGGGCCGCCACGAGGCTCATTGACGCCACACCGGCTTTTGCTGCGGCATAATTTGCTTGCCCAGTGCCAGAATACAGGCCGGACGCTGACGTCGTATTAACGACGGCGCCGCGCACTGGCGCGCCAGTCGCTTTGCTTAAATTGCGCCAGTAGGCCGCGGCGTGGTGCAGGGGGGCGGCGGTGCCTTTGAGGTTGACGGCGATGGACAGGTCCCAATCTTCTTCAGTCATATTGGCAATGGTGCGATCGCGCAAAATACCGGCATTGTTTACTAGGCCATCCAGTCGGCCAAAGGTGTCGATGGCTTTTTGTATAAGCTCGCCAGCGGCTTGCCAATTCGATACATCGGAACCGTCGACGACAGCTTCGCGGCCTAGGGCTTGAATTTCGGCGACGACGTGCTGTGCTGGCGTGGCGTCGGCGCCAATCCCATTGCCCGCACCACCAAGGTCGTTAACCACGACGTTATAGCCAGCGCGGGCCAGTGCTAGTGCATGTTCGCGGCCTAGGCCGCGTCCGGCGCCGGTGACAATGGCTACGGGTGATTCACTAATATTCGCGGACATACTATTCTCCAAATAGGTTGTTAGGCGCTGATTTCGCAGCGTCCGTTATTAAGGGCAATGATATTTCTGGCTTCGACGCGGCAGCGGAAAGTCACCACATTGGCGTCAATCCAAATGTCGGTATGGATCGTGTCGCCGGGAAAAACCGGTGAGGTGAAGCGCACGTCAAAGCTTTTCATTCGGCTTGTTTGATAGTCGCATACGCTGGCCAATACCGCTCGGCAGGCGATGCCGTAGGTGCACAGTCCGTGCAATATCGGCCGCGCATAGCCCACTTTAGACGCCAATATGGGGTCGACATGGAGTGGATTTCGATCGCCATTCAAGCGATAGAGTAGCGCCTGATCCAAGCGGGTTTCACTGATATGGATTAAATCCGGTTCGCGCTCCGGTATGGTGTGGGGCTGCTGCACGCCGCTTGAGGGGCCGCCGCAGCCGCCGTCGCCTCTGGCAAAGGTGATGTTCTCCATGGTGTAGAGCGGCTCGCCGCTGGCCAGGCGTACATCCATTTGCAGGGTGATCAGTGCGCCTTTATCACTTCCTTTGTCGACAATCTCGGAAACGCGGGTTTTGCCAATAAGCTCAGCAGCGGGTGGAATGGCGCGGTGGCAGGTGAGGCGCTGTTCGCCGTGCAGAATCTTCGCCCAGTCTAAATTTACTTTGCCAAGGAGATTGGCACGGCCGCCACCGATTACCGCCGACGCGCTAGGCATGACTTGCAATTCTGGGCGCTCGAACACATACGGCAATTCTTGTGCGTTGAGCGGATCCCGACCCATACCAATACTCAGGTTGTACAACAGCATTTGGTTGTCGGTATAGCTAAAGGCAATGTCATCGGAGCATTGATTGATCAGCTCTTCATACTTAAACGGCATGTGTATTCCTCTATTTCCCGACGGCAGTCGGCGCGGCTTTGTATCTGGCCTGCAATTCTTTCTTATTGAGCTTGCCGGTAGGCATCCGTGGGAGCACGTCGATATAGCTCAGCGAGCGAGGCACCAACTGTTTGCCGAGCTTGGCGCGAACAAATTCTTTTAATTCTTCGGTCAAGTCCTCAGACGGCGAGACGTTTGGTGCGAGTTGAACCACAGCCATGGCTTCTTCGCCGAGATCTTCATTGGGCACGCCGATGACAGCAACGTCGGTGAGTTTTGGGTGCAGTGCCAGTGCGTCTTCAATTTGTTGGGGGTAAATGTTGACGCCACCGGAAATAATCATGAAGGACTTGCGGTCGGTGATGTAGAGGTAGCCCTCATCGTCGAGATAGCCAATATCGCCGACGTTTATCCATGACGGGTTTTTAGGGTGAATAACGGATGCGGTTTTCTCTGGGTCTTTATGGTAGACAAATTGCGGGCCCGCGGGAACAACACCGTAAATTAAGCCGGGTTCATTGGCCGGGAGTTCATTGCCGTTTTCATCGCAGATGTGGAAGGCCTTGCCCTTTGCCTTGCCCACCGAGCCGGGGCGCGCCAGCCATTCCTCGCTATTGATAAACGCCATACCCGCGCTCTCGGTAGAGGAATAGTATTCGTCGATCACCGGCCCCCACCATTCAATCATTTGCCGCTTAACATCGACCGGACAGGGCGCTGCGGCGTGGGTAGCGCGCTTGAGGCTGGACACATCGTACTGTTTGCGTATCGCCTCGGGCAGTTTTAGCATTTTGATAAACATGGCGGGCACCCACTGGCTGTGGGTGACCTTGTATTCTTGAATTAATTTCAGGGCCATTTCCGGGTCGAATTTATTCATGACCACGACGGTGCCGCCGTTTTGAATTACTGCTGCAGCAGAGCCGATAGGCGCGCCGTGATAGAGCGGCGCAGGGCAGAGGTAAATGGTATTTTGGTCGTAGCCGAACAGATCGGCGAGGAACTGCACGCTGGGGCTGCCTTGTTCAGCGGGCGCGTCGGACAGGGGCCGCAAAATGCCCTTGGGCCTGCCGGTGGTCCCAGAGGAATACAGCATCATGGCGCCAAGGCGCTCCTCGGCGAGATTGCTGCTAGATTGGCCCTGCAATGCCGCTTCGTAATCTGTAAAGCCGTCGATTGCGCCGCCAACAGACAATTTCAAGGCGCAGCGCGGCGCAAGTTTACCTAGCGCTGCGGTCTGCTCTAGCGCTGCGGAGCCGATCAACACTTTTGCATCGCAGTCGTCGACGATGTAAGCGGCTTCTGTTGCCGAGAGGTGGCTATTGATTGGTGTGAAGTATAGACCGGAGCGCAGGCAGGCCCATATTGCCTCGAAATAGGCGAGGTGATTTTCCAAGAATATGGCTACATGGTCGCCAGGGCGTAAGCCTTGTTCGTAGAGTAAATGAGCAAGTTGATTTGAGCGGGTGTTTAGCTCGCTATAGCTGAGTACTTTCCCTGTGGCCGGTTGAATAACCGCCGGCTTACTACCCTGGGTTTTTGCGTAAATTCCCGGATTCATGTGCAGTCATCCTTAAATTTAAAACGTTGTGCGTCTGTACAAATAATTACTAGCGCTTTAACCACTGTGGCTCAGCTTATTTAGCCGCCGGGCCACAGGTGGGCTTTAGCGTGCTTAAGAGCGGCTGCGCGGCAGGCCAAGGCGACGCTCGGCTACCATGCTGCGCAGGACTTCGCTGGTGCCGCCGTACACCGAGGTAGCCGAAGAGTGGCGGTAGCCTTTTTCAACCACGCCAAGTCCCTTGTGGCTGCGTATCATCGACGCCGGTGCGGCGAGGTCGAGCAAGTCGGCCGAATTATCGATAAATGCCTGCGTCGAGAATACTTTTGATGCTGGGCCATAGGCAAAATCGGTTTCACCGGCAACTTGAGTCCATTGTGCGCGCGCGGTTAACGACTCGCTGATATTGGCCTGGGTGAATACTCGGGCAAGGCGGCTGAGTGTATCTGGGTGATTGATGACCGTCGCGCCTTCGCGCTCTTCAGTTTTGGCCCATTCGGCTACCGCATCGAGCATGTCGCGCATTTGGAAGTGGTAATAACTGCCGCCTTGCTCCATAGAGAGCGCCGCGCTCATGGTTTTCACCCCACTGTTTACTTCGCCTAAGCGATAGCGGTCAGGAATGCGAACATCGGCATAGAAGGTCGCATTGGTCAGCTCATCCATAAAAGTATGTATAGGCTGAATTTCGATGCCGGGGTGATCCAGAGGCACTAGGAAAAGGGTTAGGCCTTTGTGTTTTGGTACGTCCGGATCTGTGCGGGTTAGCAGCAATACGTAGCTGGCCAGTTCCGCGCCGGAGGTGAACATTTTCTGGCCGTTGATCACCCACTCATCGCCATCGCGAACTGCACGGGTCTTTGCGGCAAATACATCGGAGCCACCAGAGGGCTCGGTAAAGCCTAGACAAGAAGTTGCTTCGCCACTGGCAAAGGCAGGTAGCACTTCTTCCTGTAATTCTGGCTGGCCAAATAGTTGCACAAGTTTGCCGGCCATGCCGGTTACACCTTGGGCAAGGCCGGCATAGCCAGCCTCTTGCCAAGCGTCTCGGCAGGCGCGCCCAGCATTGGTATCGCCGTCACGGCCGCCCCATTTTGCTGGCCAGTCTGGATATAATAGACCAGCTTTGCCAAGCGCTTTGTGGACGTCCCAATTGTGGGCTTCGAAATTTTGTTCACCAAAATCTTCGCGGTCTGGGTCGAGGTGCGCCGCAAGAATAGCCCGAGTCTCGTCTGCCAGTGGGTGCTCATAGGTGGGCACTTCAAAATTGACTTCGACCAAACCGGCGTCGGGTAGCTCAGCTGATTCACCGAGTAATAAACGTCGACCGCCGCGAGTGAGTTCCGCTGTTGGGTCGCCGTAGACCTGTGCCCAAGATTTTGCCCGGCGATGATAGAGCTGAATATCGTACTCGTTGCTTAATCCATAGCCACCGAAGGTTTGAATGGCATGGGCAACCGCATTTCGCGCGGTGCGGCTGGCCCACCAAAATAATACCGAAATATTGGCAGCCGCGTTTTTATCACCCTTGGCAATAGCGTCGAGGGTCCACCACAGCAAAAGTGCGCCGCCGTCGGCGTCAATTACATCAATGGCCAATGGGTGAGAAATGCCCTGATAGCTACCAATAGGCTGACCGAAAGCCACTCGTTCACAGGCATACTCGGAAGCCAGCGTGAGTGCCTCACGAGACAGGCCAACGAGGGCGGCGGCGGTGAGAATTTTCCATTCTTCAATGCCAGCGGCCCAAATCTTTTGGGCTTGATCGCCACTGGCAATGATGAGGCGTTCGCCTTGGCCGGGCACAAACAACCCAATAGCAGAACCGCCCAAGGTAGCAGGTGCATCTAGGGCTTGTGAGGGCACTTCAATGGCGATTTCAGAACCGTTAAAACTCAGAATCCCTTTGGCGACCGCGCCGCCAGAAACCATCTGCGGTTTGCCGGCAACAGTGGGGTGCAGCGCGATGGTTAATACACTTTCGCCATCGCGAACGCGTTCCATCCACTGCGAGGCGACATCGCCGCCCAGCTCGCCGAGAATTCGCAGAGCCACCACGGCCTCGGCAAGGGGGGCAGAGGCCAGCCGGCGCCCGGCTTGTTCCATCATTAAACAGGCGTCGAACAGGCTCATGCCGCTGCCACCAGCATTTTCGGACACCCGCATAAAAGGCAGGTCGAGGGCGATGAGTTCGCGCCACAGTGCGGGGTCAAAACCGATAGGTTCAGCGGCTCGAACGCGCTCAGAGGTGGATTCGGTAGCGAAGAAGCGTTCGAACATTTCTTTTACCGGTACGCTGTCGTTTGGCAAGCTGAGCTGCATGGTGGACTCCTATCGGGCTCTTAGTATGAGCGTTAATATCGTTATCTTATGTTGTTCTCTTGTTAATATTCTTTTAAATCAGTTGCTTATATTTAATTGCTAGGCAAACTGGTGTTGCCAATTATTCGTTGTTAGCCAGTCTATAGGGCTAGCCGCTAGGTGGCGGTCCGCAAGTCTTGTCGGTTTCATTATAATGCAATGACCTATATGTATTGCAACTAATTATGTCGTTGACTTGAAGTGTCAGCCATTCTATGTGAGTTACCTCGGCGCGATAAACCTAGCGGTGTTGGCGATGCCGGGGGGGAGGGCGTTATTCAGCCTACACTGTCTAAGCAGGCTAATCCTCGTGCGTCTAAATATATAGCTAAGCTAGCGCGTTGTGACAATTGTGCCGTGAATTATATTAATGCTATGATGCATGTGCATTGTGTTAATTGGCACAGCTTCAATGGGCTGCGTAAGTGCTCAGACGGCGCATACATCCGCCTTAGAGCAGTAAGGCGTCTATAACAAATTCAGGCCCCTGACCTTTGGTGAAATCAAAGCTTATGCCGTAAATTCCGGGCTGCGATCTGGAATGCTTTACTAAATTGCACGCTAAAGGAGTTCTTTCGTGAGTAGCAGTGACGACATTCGGCTAGCCAAAACCTTTCCCCAATTTATCCGTGCCGCAGCTGCAGCCTACGGCGATGATTTAGCGATCAGCCTGAAAGGTGAGAGTATTGATGATCAGGAAATCTCTTTTGCCGAGCTCGATCGCCAGTCTGCAGAACTGGCACGGGGTTTACTGGCACGGGGTGTTGGCAAGGGCACACGGATAGGTTTTATTTTTGGCAATGGCCCTTCGTTTGCGTTGATGTTCGCGGCGATTGCCCGAGCGGGGGCAATTGCGGTTCCGATCAGTACGTTGATTAAGGCGAATGAGTTAGTTCGTGTATTGCGCCAAGCTGATGTTAGCGGCGTTATTGTCCAGCGCGAATTACTCGGTAAAGATTATGTGGCTAGGTTTTGTGAGGCCCTGCCAGCTTTGGCGACAGCCGATAGTGCAGATTTACGATTAGCCGAGGTGCCCTTTCTACGCTGGTTGGTTTCGAGCGGCGAGGACTTGCCAGCAGCGATACATGGCATGGACTGGATTACGTCGGCGGCGGCAAGTGTCAGTGATGAGTTACTCGCTGAAGTCGAGGCGGAAATTCACCCCACAGACCAGTTGCTGGAAATCTACACCTCAGGCTCGATGGCTCTGCCCAAGGGCGTTAAGCACAATCACGGCCCAGCCATGTTCCGCACTCATTACCTGTGCTCCATGAGTCCCCTTGGCCGCGGTATGGAAGTGCCAGCATCGCTGCCAATGTTCTGGGTAGGCGGTTTAATGTTGTTCCTGTTGTCCGCATGGGAAGTGGGGGCAGTTGTGCGCTGTACCGAGGGCACGTCTACCAATAGTCGCGCGGCGATGGGCTCGGTCCTGGCCAAAGAGGATCTACCGCAATTCCCCAAAGGCGTTACTTTGTGGGCGCTGGGTATGACTGAATCGCTCGGCCCCTATTCCTATGGCGACGTGCTCCGCGCACCGGGCTACCCGCTTTGTGCACCGCTGGACCATATTGCAGATGGCTACGAAGTCCGCGTTGTTGACGAAGAGGGTAATGCTGTTCCAGATGGCGTGCCGGGAGAAATTCAAGTGCGTGGTTATCCGCTAACACCGGGTCTGCATAAAGTCGAGCGAGACGTCTATTTTGAGGCCGATGGCTTTTATCGTACTGGCGATATGGGCGTGGTAGAAGGAACGCGGATTCATTTTGTTGGCCGCAATGGCGATATGATCAAGTCGGCCAGTTCCAATGTTTCCCCAGCGGAAGTCGAGCTGGAAATGCAAAATATTGAAGGGGTACATTCCGCCTATGTTGTCGGTATACCCGATAAGGAACGTGGGCAGTTAGTGGTTGCTGCGGTGGTTCCTCGTGACGGCTTTGAACTCGATTTTACCGCCATTGAGAAAGAGCTGCGCGCGAATCTATCTGGTTTTAAAGTGCCCAGAGAATATATCTCTATTAGTCGTGACGAGGTGCCGATGCTGCCAAGTAATAAAGTGGCGCGTCGCGAAATTGCAGCCATGATGATCGAGCGGCTTGGGCGTAGTGACGAAAGCTAAAACCTAAACGGTACTCGGAGCGAACATGGACTTACAGACAGTTATCGATAAACAGGCGATTAAAGACGTTCTTGACGAATATTGCCTGCGCCTTGAAATTAATCCGTTTGCAGAGTGGCTTGAGCTTTTTACCATAGACACGGTGTACGAAGTTTTTCGCCAAACGCTGCGCGGCCATGACGAAGTCGAAGCTATGTTGTCACAGGCACCACACGGTCTTCATGTTGGTGGTCCGGCGCGCATTACTATCAACGGCGATACCGCCGAAACAGTTCAAAGCTATATGTTTGTGGGTAACGACAGCCAGTATTCAAATAATGGTTGGTACTACCGAACTTTAGTTCGAACTGCACAGGGCTGGAAAATATCCCACACCAAGGTGAAATTACAAAAATAGACTGATCCTGAGTAAAGCGGGTTTCGCACCGTTGGCCGCATAGTGGAAAACTAGTTTATGAGTAGCATCACGAATAAAATAATAGCTAAGATTAGCGTAATAGCAGCAAAGGTGATGCGATTCTTCGCATATTCCATACCCGTTATTTTTGCTCTTGCAACACTCGGTTGCATATTGCCGACGCTTCCCATCCTTGGTTCGGTAGGTCCATTGCTGGTTTCGCCCTATGGTCCGTGGATTTCCATTTTATCCTTGCTTTGTGCAATCGTGGTTATTCGCCGTTGGCGTGAATCAGGTAAACGTCGCCTTCTTATATTGACAGCCCTCGCCAGTTTCGCTGCAGTTGGAACAGCGGCTATTCAAATACAGCAATTCTCAGTTGCACAGCAAAATGGCGTCAATATTGATGTGCTACGAACCTTGTGGCTGGGTGAGGAGATGCATGACAGTGCTGCGGCAATAATTCAAACCTATACCAGCTACGAAGGCCAAGATTTGCCGCTTGCGATTTACAGTCCGGCAAACCGCAGTGCCAATTCAGCGGCGCCCGTGCTTGTTTATGTTCACGGTGGCGGTTGGGGCGGTGGCACCCTGCATGATCGCGCGTCTGATATGCGCTGGTTTGCCGACCAAGGTTATCTCGTTATTTCAGTTGAATATAGTTTGTCGACGGCTGACCGCCACACCTGGGATATAGCCGAGCGACAGGTGGCCTGCGGCTTGGTGTGGATCGCTGATAATGCTGAGCGCTTCGGTGGCGATGGGGCTCGTCTCGCACTATTTGGCGAATCCGCAGGCGGCAACCTTGTTTTAAATATTTCTTATCGAGCAAATGCAGGGTTACTGAACCCAGTCTGTGAGGGCGCGCTACCGCAAATTGCGGCTGTCATTGCAGGCTATCCAATTATCGATGCATTGCAGATGTACCAAAATAACGATGTTATCGCCGGGCACTTTGCTCGCATGATGACGACCCGATATACCGGTGGTACGCCAGCGGAGTACCCCGGGCGTTATGCGGCGATATCTTCTGGTACGCATATCAATGCATTAGCACCGCCAACTTTGTTGTTGCCGGGCTTGGCCGACCACCTACTGCCACCTAAGCCAGTCTACGACTTTGCCAAAAAAGCGAGGGCTGCAGGTGTCGATGCCCGCGTGATTGCCTTCCCCTACGGAGAGCACTCCTATGATCAGCGCATTGGCAGCATTGGCAGTCAATTGGTACGTGGCGCGACCCTGCGGTTTCTTGGTGAGTTTGGTTTAGCGCCGAGCAAATAGAAGGCTATATAACGCAAGCGGTAGCTATCAACAGCGGATTCTTATCGGTTTTTGTTTTCGCACTGCGAGCATGTGTAAATTTGTGCAACTACTATTTTTAGTGAAGAGGTAATCTCCATGAGTCTCATTGGTCATTTTATTGGCGGCGAAGTGATTGCCGACTGCAGCCGTAGCTTAGACGTCTTTAACCCTGCGACTGGCGAGGTTTCTAAACAGCTTGCGGTGGCTGACCGCGTGACCGTGGAAAAAGCAATTACAGCAGCGAGTGCCGCTTTTCCTGGGTGGCGTAATACTCCCGCCATGAAGCGCGCGCGAGTGATGTTTCGGTTTAAGGAGCTGCTGGAAGCCAACGCCGATAAAATTGTGGCGATGATTACCGAAGAGCACGGCAAGGTCCATGATGATGCCCGCGGTGAATTAATGCGAGGTATCGAGATTGTTGAATATGCTTGCGGTGCGCCGGAGTTTCTCAAGGGCGAACACAGCAAGAACGCGGGACCGGGCATTGATACTTGGAGCGAGTTTCAGCCGTTGGGTGTAGTGGCCGGTATCACGCCCTTTAACTTCCCCGCGATGGTACCGCTGTGGATGTATCCAATGGCCTTGGTCTGCGGCAATGCTTTTATATTGAAACCCTCAGAGCGTGATCCCTCTGCGCCGTTGTTTATCGGTCAATTATTGAAAGAAGCGGGTTTGCCCGATGGTGTATTTAATGTTGTTAATGGCGACAAAGAAGCGGTGGATGTACTGCTAACCGATCCACGCATAGAGGCCGTTTCCTTTGTCGGCTCTACTCCGGTTGCGGAACAGGTTTATCGTATTGCCAGTGAAAACGGTAAGCGTTGCCAGGCGCTGGGCGGCGCCAAGAATCACGCGATCGTTATGCCCGACGCCGATGTAGATGATGCCGCTGATGCTCTAATGGGTGCCGCGTACGGCTCGGCTGGAGAACGCTGTATGGCAATCTCCGTAGTGGTCACTGTTGGCGACGACACGGCTGACGCACTGGTAGAAAAACTGACCGCGCGCATTGCAGGCTTAAAAGTTGGTGCAGGTACGGTCAGCGGCCAGGATATGGGGCCGCTCATTACGCAAGTTCATCAACAGCGTGTGGCAGGCTATATCGGCAAGGGCGCAGACGAAGGTGCTGAGCTGGTGTGTGATGGTCGCAACCTTAATGTCGCCGGACATGAAAATGGCTACTTTCTTGGCGCAAGTCTGTTTGATCGTGTTAAGCCGGACATGGTGATTTATAAAGATGAGATTTTTGGTCCGGTATTGTGTGTGGTTAGAGCTAGTAGCCTAGATGAGGCGATGGCCTTAATTGACGAACACGAATATGGCAATGGCACTTGTATCTTTACTCGCGACGGTGAAACCGCCCGTTACTTTACTGACAATATCAAAGTCGGCATGGTAGGTGTAAACGTACCGTTACCTGTACCGGTGGCATCTCATAGCTTTGGCGGCTGGAAGCGCTCACTGTTTGGTGACCTTTCTATTTACGGACCAGACGCCGTACGCTTCTATACTCGCCGAAAAACCATTACTCAACGCTGGCCCGCCAGTGGCCTGCGTGAAGGCACGCGCTTTGCGTTTCCGTCGAGTAAATAATATTCGCTAAAAATTACCCTATTTACAGTAGAGCACTGTTAATAGGGTAACGCGGATTAGCATTATTTTGTTTATAAACTGTAGTGCTTACGCAGCGATGAAATGATCTGCTGTTGGTACTCGCTCGCTTCTTCCGGTATTAAGGCTGAAAGCCATTGCGAGCCATGAAACTGTCCTTCCCAGCATCTGTATTCAACCTCAACGCCCGCCTGTTGTAGCCGCTGGGCGTATTTCTCGCCTTCAGGCTGCAGGGGGTCGTATTCCGCTGTCATGATTAGGGCTGGCGGTAAGTTGCTGAGATCGTCGGCAAGCAGGGGCGAGGCGTAGGGGTTTCTTGCGTCGTCGCTGCTTGCTAGGTAAAGGCCACCGTAGTGGGTTTTTCCAGAAGAGATGACTAAGTCCTCATCGGGAAATTCAAGCGCTTCGTCGCTGCTCAAGTCCGTCACCGGAATTTCTAATACTTGTAAGACAATTTTGGGGCCAGAGCGATCACGGGCCATCAATGATACCGCGGCGGCGAGGTTACCGCCCGCGCTGCCACCGCCCACTGAAATTTTACTGGGGTCTATGCCCAGTTCTGCGCTGTTCTCCGCAAGCCACAAAAGCGCCGCGTAAGCATCCTCGGCTGCGGTCGGGAATTTGTGCTCAGGCGCCAGTCGATAATCAACGGAAACCACAATGCAGTCAGCGCCAGTGGCGATTGCTCGACCGGCGGCGTCGCCTTGCGCGAGCGTGCCCATCCAGAATCCGCCACCATGAAAAAAGAGATGGCAGGCTTGGGGTTTGTCGCTTGGCCCGGCGCGATAAATCCGCACAGTGATCTCTCCGCCAGCGACGGGGATTTGCACGTCTTTTTCGTCGGCGAGCGCAGCTGGCGGCATTTGTAATTGCGTAAAACTCTGCTCAACCATGGCGTCCATCATGGCACGGGTTTCAGCGATAGGTTTGCTTGGGTCAACCATGTCGGCGGAGTTCATGGCGTCAAACATCGGTTTTAGTGGCGGTAGTAATGGCATTCTTGCTTTCCTTCTATAAGTTTAGTTAGGGTAAGTGCGTTGATGATTAAGTCGTTTTGTCGTGTTGTGCATACCAAGTAAGCGCATCGCTTAGCGTTTCTTGGATGGGGCGAGGCTGCCAGTGCAGCTCGCTGCGGGCTTTACTGCTATCCAGCTCTCGAAATACATTACTGAGAAATACCGCGTCGGTATTTAGCACGTAATCCTTGCGGCCGAGAGCTTTACACAGTGTTTCGCTGATCCATGCAAGCACATAGGCCGCAGCGCGGGGAATCATTCGTGGAGGCTCCATGCCGCAGTGCGCTGTGGCGAGGGCGAAGAAAGCGCGGTTACTGATGAATTCATTGGCAATGATGTAGCGCTCGCCAGTTTTTCCGTATTGCTCGGCCAGTAACGCCGCTTCGGCGGCGTCACGAATATCAACCGTGGGTGCGCTTGAGTCTAGGGCAAATTTAACTTTTCCTGAGGCCACATCCCACAGCGCTTTACCATGAGGTGTGGGTTGGTAATCCTCGGGGCCGTAGGTATTGGCGACGCAAAGCGCAACGCCCGGCAAACCCCGATCGCGGCAGTATTCTAGGAACAGCTTCTCGGCCGCTAGGCGCGCCAAAATATAGGGCGACGCTTTGTCGCCCCAGTTAAAGGGGGTATCTTCGGTGACTGGGGCGTCGGGATTCAGCCCGAGGGTGCCCATCGTGCTGGTAAATATAAAGCGCTCAATTTTGCATATTAGTGCTGCATCCATGGCGTTGACAAGGCCGTCGACGTTGTTGCGATACAGCGGCCTTGGATCGCTAAGCCAAAAGCGCGGGTCAACGACACTATAGAAAACGGTGCCACATCCCGTCATTGCAGCTTGTAGCGATACCGGATCAAGCACGTCGCCATAATGGATCTCGACCGGTAAATTTTCTATTGCTGCGGTGCTGCTGGTTTTACGAAGCAGCACTCTGACCGTTCGGCCCTGTTTAAGTAAAAGTTTAACGGTGTGACTGCCCACGAAGCCGCTGGCGCCGGCAACGAGTACAGCTTTTTCGACGGTGTTTTGGCTTGAATCAGGCATTGGCCGCTCGATCCTGGGAGTGATTTATCCTGCCGGCCGAGTCGTCAGCTTTAGCTGATCTTGCGACTGTAGATAGTGCGTGGCCAAGCCATAGCTGCGCGTCCGAGATGAAATTTTGCGCTTGCTCGGAATCGAAAGCCCAGGCTTCAAATGCGTGCGGTGCGCCGGCGACGGTGGTGAACACGGTATCTATACCCGCTAGGCGAAGGCGTTCAGCGTAGGCCTGATCCTCGCTACAGAATAGATCAATAGTGCCAACGCCTATCCAGACCGGCGGCAAACCGCGTAGATCTTCACGCCGCGCGGCCGCGGCATAGGCCGGAAGTTGCTTAGCCCCCGGGTCCTGAGCAAGATAGGCCCGCCAACCGGTGGCATTGTCGCGATTATTCCAGACAAAATTATCTGCGTTGTGAAATTCAGGGTTCGCCGCGGTGCGGTCATCCAGCATTGGACAAAGCAGCCACTGCGCCGCCGGCTTGATTTCATTGCTGTCATGGATGCGTTGGACCAGACAAGCCGCTAGCCCGCCACCCGCACTTTGCCCACCAACAGCGATACGCTGGGGATTCACGCCGAGGGCTTTTGCAGACTGCTGGAGCCACTGCCAGCCTTCATAACAATCGTCTAGCGGTGCTGGGAATGGGTGTTCTGGCGCGAGGCGATACTCGACCGATACCACAATAATACCGAGCTCGCGCGCCGTTACGCCGCAAAAGCGATCGTCAATTTTGGCGTTGCCAATCAGGTAGCCGCCGCCATGAATCCAGTAGAGCGCGCCGTCTGATTTGCGTACATCGGGTTGATAGACGCGCAGCTGTGGTTTGAGATCTTTGCGTTTAACGACCCTAACGCCATCCACTTTTGTGGCGGGCATCAGGCGTAATGCAGTGCGGATTACGGTCCGACCCCAAACGCTTGCAAAGGGCATTTTCGGGAGCTTTCGCAACGGTCCGCGCAAATCCTCGGCAACATTTGATATGTCCAAACTAATGCTCCAGTATCAGGCTGCAATAATATTATGGCCTTCTTATTCGGGCGCTCGCCCTGCATTATTTTTTAAGTAGAAGGATCAACATCGATATGAAGCCGGGTTAGTTTTGATGCGGAAATTAGCCATTCACCATTGCGGCGCACATATCGGTCGGTGTAATGGCCATATCCGGTAATTTTTGGACCGTCCGCAAATAAAACGCGGTCTTGCATTGCCCAAACGCCGGTCGCTCGGTCGTCGTTAATCTGAATTTCTGGTGAGTGAACCTGATGTACGGTGACGGCGTGTTCAATGTGGGAGAGCACCATTTGCAGTGCGTCATCGCGGCCGCGAATCACTTCGACACCACCGGCTTGGGCGACATCCAATTCGTAGTCTTCGGTGAATAGTTCTCGATAGCCGGCCCAGTCTTTTGAATCCATCAGTCGGCAGTAGCGAGCCTTGAGTTCACTAATCGCTAAATAGTCATTAATTTCATCGATGCTTTTCATGTGGCGCCTGCGTACAGTTGTTTTTGTTCTTCTTCTGAGAATTTACATGTTGCTGCCGTATTCGCTCCAAGCCTGTACAATTTTTGGCTCAACCGAAATACGACAGTGGCATTGCCTTAAGTAAGTGACCAGCCAGCGTCGACCGCGAGTACTTGATTGGTTACGTTACGCGCGGCTAAGGACGCGTAAAACAGTACTGCCGCGCCCATATCACGAGGTTCGCAGAGTGCGCCTAATGCGGGAGTGCGCAGTGCCGGGCCGGTGTCTTTCATTGGCCCGGTGGATGTCATGGTGCCAGGGGTCATCACACCGCCGGGCAGTAGTGTGTTAACCGTAATCTTGTGCTCGGCAAGTTCAAATGCACTGGCGCGGCTCAGCGCCAGCAGTGCGCCTTTTGACGATGTGTAGGCGGTCAAGCCGTGTATCACCGAGCCTATTAATGCCGCCGATGAAACATTGATAATACGGCCGCCGTTACCTCCTGCGACCATGGCGCGGGCAACTTCACGGGTCATTAGAAAGGGGCCGCGGGCATTTACATCTTGAATACGATCCCAGTGTGCGGAGGTGGAGTCGAGTATAAACTCCCGATCCTGCAGTCCAGCATTATTGACCAATGCCCAAGGGGTACCGAACTGCGCGGTGATCTCTGCACAGGCAGCGATAATGGATTGTTCGTCGGCCATGTCGATCCGTACTGATCCGGCGCTGTGGCCGGCAGCGCGCAATGCTTCTGCTTGAGTTTTGGCTTGGTCTGCATTGATATCCGCAATGACTACTGTTGCCCCAGATTCGGCGAGAACTTCGGCGATACCGGCACCAATGCCGCTAGCACCGCCGGTGACAATGGCAACTTTACCGTTGAGGCTGAACAAATTATTCGTGTTTTGCGACATGATTTCTCCACGCGGGGTAACCCCCGATTACGCTGTTGGTCTGTTGGTTGCCCCGGCAGGCGGCCCGCCTATGCAAGGCTAGTGCTCGGTGCTGTATACGATCTCTCGGTTAACAGCTTTCGCTATTCCCCGGCGACAGTGCCTAGTGGCGGCGCAACATAATGATTATTTTATTTTGCTAGACAACTATCTAACATTGTTAGACGGTCGTCAAGCATTTTGCTTTTATCTTGCTTGGGAGAGGTCTAACTCTCTGAAGGGGGGGGATCTAGTGGCGAAGTGATAGCGGGAGTGGAAGGTGGGAAAGGGTAGTTCAGCAGGGAGCTTAGCCAAGTCAGTGTTTCCTCATGCCCTCTAGTAACACCAACCGCGTCTTCAACGACTAAAACCCGGAAGGCGCTGGTGAGCATGACCGTTATAGGTAGGGCAGGTAGGGTCTTGTCTAGATTATGTTTCTTTAAATGGCACGAGACGACTTCAAGTTCGGCTTGTCTGAATAATTCGATATAGCGTTTTACCGTATCCCGGAGGGCGGGGCGGCGGCCAGCATATATCTCAAATTCGAGGCCCATTCCGACGCCGGCAGTGCCCTGATGGAGTTCTATTAACGTTGCCAGTGGATTGTCGGACACCACTGCTTTTTCGAGAGTATCTAGTACTCCGGTAATACTTTGTTCAATTACCGCAATTAGCAAATCGTCCATTGATTTAAAATAGTAATGCACTATCTGAAAACTAAGTTCCAATCGCTGCGCCAAATTTCTGGCTGAAAGCGCGCTAATACCTTCTTCTGACAATAATATTAAGGCCTCATCAATGAGGCGAGTTCGAGTTTTGGAGTCCTTCTTACCTCGGCGGCGCGCGGTGGTCATGTGTTGTGTTAATCCTTTGATCGGTCGAATTTAATGTATCAGCCTTCTGACGGTCCTTGCTGCGTATATAAATCTACGCTTGGTTCGGGCCGTCCCCGCAGTGATTCGCTGGGCTAGCAGCCACGGCGGGGTATCGGAGCCTAACAATACGCGATTTTACCCTAAGGCACAAAAAATTAGACACCAGTCAAAATTATCTTGACGGCCAAAATTAAATGCTAGATAGTTGTCTAAACTATATTGCATTGGCTGTGATGCAATACATAAATATTATAATGATGAATTGAATTAACTTGGCTAGAGGCACGTATATGTCTGGGGTCCTGCCATTTAGGAGAAGTAGATGAGCAAGTCTGAAGCGCACTCAATTGACGAGATTAAAGCCAAATATCAAGCTGAGCGCGAAAAGCGTCTGCGTGCTGACGGGCTTGCTCAGTACCGCGATTTTCCTGATGTATTCAAGGATGGTGACCGCGATCCCTACCGCGACATCGTTCAGCGGGATCCAGTGATTGAAGAAACCGATGTCGCCATTATTGGTGCCGGTCTTGGCGGGATCATGTCTGCCGTGGAGCTCGTGAAGCAAGGCCTTAGCAACTTCAGAGTGCTAGACATGGCTGGCGATTTTGGTGGTACTTGGTATTGGAATCGCTACCCAGGGCTTGCCTGCGACATCGAATCGTATATCTACATGCCTTACCTAGAAGAGACCGGCTATATCCCCACTGAGCGATATGCCAAGGGTTCAGAGATTTACGAGCATTGTCAGCGCATTGCTAATAAGTTTGACCTCTACCCCAAGGCCTTATTTCATACTTCGGTGACAAGCGTACGCTGGCTCGACGACTGCAATCGCTGGGAGATTAGCAGTGATCGTGGTGACAAGCTGCGGGCTCGTTTCATGACCATCGCCGGCGGAATTCTGAACAAGCCAAAATTACCTGGCATCAAGGGTATGGATACCTTCAAAGGCACAAGCTTTCACACCAGCCGTTGGAATTATGACTATACCGGCGGCAGCCAAACCGAAGCGCTGGTTAATCTTGCCGACAAGCGCGTTGCTGTTATTGGCACGGGTGCAACAGCGGTACAGGTGGTGCCCAAGCTGGCCGAGGCAGCGCAGCAGTTGTATGTGTTGCAGCGCACACCATCAGGGGTTGGTCCGCGACTGAACCGTCCAACGGACCCAGAGTGGGCGAGCTCGCTCAAGCCAGGTTGGCAAAAAGAACGCATTGAAAACTTTACGCGCATGGTGTCTGGTCAAGCTGTTGAACAGGATTTAGTGAAAGACGGTTGGACCGAAATTTTTAGCAGAAACCCCAACGCCTTTGGTGTCACTGGCGAGGAAGAGCAGGCCGTTGATATACAAGCGATGGAAGATGTACGCGCTCGCATTGACGAAATAGTGGAAGACCCGAAGACTGCTGAAGCGCTGAAGCCGTGGTATCACCAAATGTGCAAGCGCCCGTGTTTTCACGACTACTATTTGCCCGCTTTTAACCGCCCTAATGTGAAACTTATCGACACTGACGGCAAGGGTGTAGAGGGGATTACTGAGAATGCCGTGGTCGTCGACGGGGTGGAATACCCCGTGGACTGTATAGTCTATGCCTCGGGTTTCCACTCTGGCGCGACCCATACCACGAGACTTGGTTTTGAGATCTATGGTCGTGACGGTATTAGCTTAACTGACGCTTGGGCTAATGGACCTTCGACATTGCATGGCATGTTGGCGCGTGGCTTTCCCAATTATTTTTCTCTGTACATGCTGCAAGGCGGCATTGCCGTTAACTTTGCTCACCTACTGAGCGAGCTGACTATTCACTCTGCGTGGTTGATCAGCGAGACCCTCAAGCGCGGTGTTGAGGTAATTGAGCCCAGCGTTGCAGCGCAAGAGGCATGGTTCAATACCTTGTTAGCTAACTTGGGCGCACAAGCGCTGTTTTTTAGTGAATGTACACCTGGCTATAACAATGGCGAGGGCGCCACGCCAACAGAAGAGTCAGCGCTGCGCGGAATTCCCTATTTCGGTCCGACCTTAGATTACATTCAGATTTTGCGGGATTGGCGAGAAGAGGGGAGCTTGGCTGGTTTAGAAACAGATTAGTACTGAGCTGGTTGCCTAATGTTAAAAGTATGAGTAAGCAATAATTAATAATTAAAAGATAGGAAGTGCGCATGAAAAATAATAAGCAGCTATTCAATATGTCGAATCTCGCTCTGTGTATTAGCTTGGCCGCACCAGGCAGTGTATTTGCGCAAGAAAAAGCGCGCACCGGCCAGCTCGAAGAGGTGATCGTTACGGCCAATAAGCGTGTTCAAAATGTTCAAGATGTGCCGATGGCAATTACCGCTATGTCTCGAACGTTTCTTGAGGACAACGGCATTGGCACGGTTGAAGACCTTGCCAAAATGGTGCCTTCAGTTCAGTTCAGTACGGCGTCTGATCCGTCGACTACGGTTATTCGCGTACGCGGTGTTGGTACGGCAGTATTGGGTATCTCTGTGGAATCGAATGTGTCGGTTGTTGTCGATAATGTTCCGTTATCGCGCACCGAAATGACGAATTTTGAATTTGCAGATTTGGAACGAATTGAAGTATTGCGGGGGCCACAGGGCACCCTGTTTGGTAAAAACTCTACGGCTGGCTTAATTCATGTTATCAGTCGTGACCCTGCGCCTGAGTTTGAAGCCTTTGTTAAGGGAAATGCAGAAACTTACGAAACATTCCCCGGTGGTTCGGTTGCCTCCCACTTTGGTGTGAGCGGTCCTCTGACTGATACGCTTGGTGGCCGTGTAACTGGTTTTGTTAAAAGAACCGAGGGCTTTTATATCGATGCCCTAAATGACAATAGAACCGGGCCAAACAATGACTCCTGGGGCGCGCGTGGCAAACTGATGTGGACGCCATCAGAGGATCTAATCGTAAAGCTTAATTACGAAACCAATCGACTTCACGGCGCCACAACACCGATTGCATTTCGTTCGGCAAACCCTGATAAGGCGGCCGAAAGCCCTGAAATTCCCTATGGGCCGGAGAATCGCACCACCAAAACGTTTGGCAATGATCGTTCTGATACCCGCAGCGATGGCTATACGCTGAGTGCAGATTGGACGCTAGGGCCGGTGATTTTAACGTCAGTAACGGGGTGGCGCGATTATAGCTTACGCAATTTAATCAGCCTTCCCGATCTTGAGGGCGACAGTGTCGACGTTACAGACCTCAATGAATTTCGCACCACTACTACTTTTACCCAAGAGCTGCGTTTAGCACCGTCAGAGCCCGGCGATCTTGACTGGACCGTGGGGGCTTTGTGGTTCGATAACAAAACAGATCAGCACATTTATGGCCACCTCGATAATGTGCCTGCTGTCAGTTTGGCGCTCGTCGGAACGGCTGACCCCCTTGTGCCGGTATTGCTTGGTTTGCCGCCATTTGTGGGTTCTGTTGATATTCAAACTGATAAAAGAACCGCCGCCTACACCCAAAATCTGGGTACCTTCGCGCAGGCTACGTGGCATATAACTGATGCTTGGCATCTCACCGCGGGTATAAGGCATATATGGGAGCAGCAAGAAGCCTATGCTTACAACAAAGATGATATGACCGTTACTGGTGTTGGTGGGCCACCTGTTGAAACCGTATCGGGGCCCGTAACCGCAACGATTGAGGATCAAGATTTCGTCGGCACCGTGTCACTGCAATTTGATATCACCGAGGATTCAAACCTTTATAGCACTGTGTCGACGGGCTACCGCGGCGGCGCAATTGATGTGCAGGTACCACCGAGTGATTACGAAAAAAGTTTTGCCAATCCTGTAAATGCGGAAACAGCGCTGAATTTCGAAATAGGTAGTAAGTCACGATTTTTCGATGACAGCTTGCAAGTGAATATCGCTATTTTCAGAACCATATTTGAAGATTTCCAAGCTCAGATATTTGTACCACCGAGCGCAGCTGATCCGGGCGGCGTAATTCGATTTGTTGTTCAGAATGCCGGTGAACTACAAACTCAAGGGGTAGAGATCGAAGTCCAATCCCAGCCAACGGAATCGTTGTTTATTGCGGGTTCCTTACTCTACAACGAAGCCATATTTAATGATTTTCATCCGCAATGCTTTACCGGGCAGCAGCCAGGCGAAGCGGGTGGCGAGGATGTCGATGGCAATGGCAGCTGTGACACCCAGGATGCTTCGGGTAAAACCTTGGCTAATGCACCGAAAGTATCCCTATCGCTCTCTGCACGCTACGTAGTGCCGCTGGATAATGGCGATAGCACTTATGCTCAAATTTCTGGTCGCTGGCAAGATGATGTGCAGTTTTTGACTACTCAAGACCCGCTCACTATTCAGGAAGCTTACGGAATTTGGGATTTGCGTGTCGGTTGGACAGGGCTTGATGACCGCCTTGAATTTTCTGCATATGTTAAGAACTTATTCGATCAGTTCTCGGTTCAATCGCTGACCAATTTGAGTGTTGTTAATGATCGTCGCGATATAGCCCATTTTATATCCAGCGACGCTAATCGCCAGTTTGGTGTTTCCGCTGGCTATACTTGGTAATGTTTTGAGTCCACTGCACAGTGCGTGCTAAGGGGGCGGCTTAGAAAATGATGGCGCAATTTAGGCTGTTGTTCGAGAGCTTGTAAAGCAGTATTTGCGAAGAATTAGTAATGCATCGTAAATCAATTTTATTGTAAAAATTTCAGATCTATAACCAGGAGAAGAACAATGCCTAGTAGCAAACTTGACGATCTACCTAACGCTGGCGACCGCTGGCCAGCACTTGGCCGCGAAGGTTTTAAAACCGTCAAATGGGGTGATATGGAGGTAGGTTTAACCACCCTCGATCAGCCACTCGATTGCACCCATCAGTATGAGTTCGGCCGTCTACCAGGCGGCGTGTGCCCATGTCCTCATTATGGCTATTTATTTGAAGGGCGTATTCGCGCTAAGTTTCCGGGCTCTGATTGGCCAGACGAGGTTATTGAGGCTGGAGAAGCTTATTTTATTCCCTCGGGCCATGTACTCGTTTATGAAACTGACAAGACTCGGTGCCTAGAAATTAACCCTGCCGATGCGCTGCAAACATGCATGGATTCTATCGAACAGGCCATTATTAAAATGACAGCTTCAGGTGATCTGGCTGGGAGCTAACTGTAGCTGAGGCGGTGGAAACCCGCCTTTAATACCAGTCTTGACTCTTGTCTATTAAATGCAATAGAGTGTATGCAATGCATAATATCGCAGCAAGGAGCAGCGTATTTTGGCGCTTATCTTTGCAGCGCCACTCGAGTGGTAAGTATGCGTAGAACAACAATTCAATTTTTGCTGTTCTAATACTACATAAATGATTGGCAGCGCGAAGCATTGAAGATGTTTGCTATTTGCCAGACATTAACCTCCTACAGAATAATAAACATTAGCGGCTTAATATGAAGTACCGAGACACGCACATGCTTCGCGAGCGCCTCGCGACCTTCTTGCCGAATGGCGGTCAAATTCGGGAGTTGCGCCCACTCACGGCAGGTCATTCTAATGAGACCTATGTCATTGACGGATTGGATTTGATCCTGCGAGTTGCCTCGGAAACCCACTCGTTTGAATCACACGGGATCCTTAAGCAGGCTCGAATATACGATGAAATCAGCCAACTAGATGGTGGGCCGTCGGTGCCCCGAATTCATGTTATACACGAGGATTCGGAACTCCTCGGTGCGCCATTTTTCGTAATGGAAAAAATAGAGGGCATGGCTCTTGACGATTACACCCTTCCAGAGTGGTTCACGTCATTGACTGATACTGAGCGGAGTGAGCTGTGTCGGCACTGGATTTCTGCAGTAGGCAGTATCGCCAATGTACCCGCAATCAATTCACTTGGCGCCCCACGCTCGCCGGAAGCAGAAATGGGTCATTGGCGGAAAATATCAGCTGATGCCAATGCCACTGAGTTAGTGGCATTGTTTGACAGGTTGTTGCTGACGCCGGCGCCGCGCTCTGGTGATATCTCCGTGGTACACGGCGACTGTAAAATTACCAATATGATGTTTGTCGATTGTCGCATATCGGCGGTACTAGACTGGGAATTTGCCTATAACGGCGAGCCCCTTTCTGACCTAGGCTATTTATTGTATTTCTTTGCCAGCGATTTTCACGCCCCTACGCGGCCCACGCGCTTATCGGGTATGTGGACGCGAGATCAGGTGATATCGACATGGGAGAAGGCATCTGGGCGGTCAGCCGCTAATGTTGCCTGGCATGAGGTGGCGCAAATAGCGCGCCTCAGCGCGATGATTGTCACGGCCGCTAATCAGTTTGCCGCCGGTGAGTCTGACGACGAGCGCTTTGGTTTGTTCGCTGCAAAGGTGAGCGAAAATATTGCAATTGGAAATGCCATGCTTGATAAAACACCGCACGCGTGAATAGTCTGTTGCGTTAACGTAAAGACGCGCATTAATTAAAAAGGGTTATAAAAATGGTTCCAACAATTTCGCCTTTGATCGGCGCGGACGAGTTCCTTAATCACCAAACCGCAAATACCTTTGCGTCGGTTGGTGAGGTTGACCACGGCTGGACTGAAAAAGTGTGGTTTATGTTGGCGCGTAAAGATGGTCAGCTGCAAGCCAGTTTTGGCTTGGGTAAGTATACCAATCGCAATGTCATCGACGGCTTTGCTGGGGTACAGTGTGGCACTGAGCAGCGCACTATTCGCGCCAGTCGTGTGCTCAATCCACGTATTGACGAAACAGCTGTTGGCCCGCTGAAATACGAAGTGATTGAACCCTATAAAAAACTGCGCATTAGCCTTGCAGAAAATACTGCGCAGCCGATCAAATACGACTTGGTGTGGACCAGCACCATGCCCGCCTTTTTTGAAGGTCGTGATCTGGCCATTCATAGTGGCCGCAAAACCTCAGACGTAGTGCGTTACCACCAGAGTGGCACCGTGTCGGGTTGGATTGAAATTGATGGTGTGCGCCACGAGGTCAAGCCCGATGAGTGGTTTGGTTTCCGCGATCACAGCTGGGGTGTGCGGGAGCATGTTGGGGCCGACCCTGCCGATTTGCCGCCGAGTAAATCCGGAAAAATCGACAATGATTACCAATTCAACTGGTTTGTATCACAACTGACTCGCCCTGATGGCAGCAAGTATGAACTTGCCTATTATTTTCGCGAATTCAAAGAGCCCCGTGGGCTAGAGTGGTTTACTGGTTTTATCAATGAAGAAAATGGTAAGCAAACTCAAATCCTGCAGTTGTATCCCGAAATCACTTACCGTGAAAGTGATCACGCGGTTATGGGCGGCAAAATATATTGTCTATTGCGCGGCGAAGGTCGCAGAACAACAGAGCGGGTGTTTGAAATTGAAGCTATCGACAGCGATATGGGCTTCCGCTTAAATCCTGCGATGTATGGGCCTTGGAAAGGGCAGATTCACGGTGCTTATATGGGCGAAGAATTTCTCGACGGTGAGTGTGTTGATGACGTAAATGACCCAGAAAAGTTAGCAGGGAATCGCCGCTGGGAAATTCGCGATCGGCCGCTGCGTATTCGTGAGGGTGACAACCACGGTTTTGCAGATGTTGAGAGTATTGTTATCGGTAACTGGCCGTCTGCGACCTTTGTTTAATGGCGACTGGTTTTATGCTGAAGCTAGATAAATTGATATTCGCTTTAAAAATGCCTTATTGATACAGAGATTAGCTTTAGCGGAAACTCTGATACGGTCGCTTGTAATTTAAATTACGGTATTGAAGGCAGGCTTTTACTGTTTCGACCGGCTATCGCGGCAGAGCATTCGATTTGTATGCGACTGATTTGCAAGAATCGATAGACAACCCCATTGACCCGGAAACGTCTTTTAATACTGAGGCTGGTATTAAAACCCGGCTATTCGACAACAGCCTGCAGTTGAATGCGGCAATTTTTAAAACCGTGTTTAAAAATTTCCAAAGCCAGATATCAGAGCTTGTGGTAGAGGGCGGTGTGCCAACCTATAAGAATCGCGTAGAGAGCGCTGGAGAGCTGCAAACCGCGGGTATAGAGATTGACATGCAAGCGACACCCTTAGAATCAGTAACAGTATTCGCGTCGCTTTTATACAATCCGACGCAATTCAATGAGTACACGACGAGTTGCTTCCCTGGTCAACAACCGAGCGAACGCGGTGGCGAGGATTTGAATGATGACGGTAAATGCGATCAGCAAGATGTTGCGGGTGAACCACTTGGCGCGGCGCCGGAAAAAAGTGTGTCTTTGGTTGCACGCTATGATACTGAATTCTTCGGCGGCATGGGCTTCGTTCAGCTGGGTGGCAGATGGCAGGACGAGACCAGACCCAGCAATCGCAACCCATTTGGCACGGTTGACGGCTACACGGTGCTGGATTTGAACTTGGGTTGGCGCGGTTTGGATAATCGTCTTGAAGCCGTGTTTTACGTGAAAAACGTGTTAGACAAATTTTGGGTTATCAATAAATCGCAGTTGAGCCCTGCAGGGTATCGTGACGATATTGCGCATTTCTTCTCACGGGATGCCGACCGTACCGTTGGGGTAAGCCTAGGTTACGAGTGGTAATTTTAGTTCCCGTCGTGTGAGTGTTCGGATAGGGTCATTGTGATTCCACTTTGGCTCTCGTTTGCGATGATTTAATAATAATTTAGAGGAATATATCATGAAGCGTTTTGGCCTTTTCGTGGGGGCAATTGTCGTTACGCTGATCGCATTTGTGGCTGGCTATCTGGTAAGCCGAGTGTCAACCCCAGATCTTCCCTATCAAACACCGACATATGCCTTAAATGGGGTAGTCACTGTGCCGAGTTTCAAATTGCCTCCCTCAAGCTATATGAGCGATGAAGCGGTGAACTTATTGAAACTTCGCTCCCTTGCATCTGCCGCAGCACCCGACCCTACACAAAGCATTGAGGAATCACGGGCAGGTATCGACAAGGCTCTTGCACCCTTCGTTGCGAAAATGAAACAGCAATACCCGGTGGAGATAGAGGAAACATCGATCGCTGGTATCCCCGCACGTATATTTTCGCCAGTAGGCTTGCCTACCGATCCCGATAGAGTTCTCATTAATCTTCACGGTGGGGGGTTTTCCGTATGCTGGGATTCCTGCTCGATATTGGAGTCGGCACCTATTTCCGTCCTTGGCGGGTATAAAGTCATCTCGGTTAATTATCGTATGGGGCCGGAAGCGACGCACCCAGCCGCTGTTGATGATGTATTGGCGGTGTACAGCGAGTTAATGAAAAGTTACAAAGCCCAAAATATTGGTATTTACGGTTGTTCTGCTGGCGGTGCATTGACCGGACAGGCTGCGGCGATGATCACCAGTAATGGGCTGCCGTCACCAGGAGGCGTCGGCATTTTTGGTGCCGGTGCCTTGCGTTTTGCTACCGGCGATTCGTCCTATATTGCCGCGTATATTGATGGATCATTTCCGCCACCTGCCAAGGAAGGTGAGCAACGAGCAGATATGTATCGTGGTTATTTTGACGGCGCCGACGTGTCCGGCCCTATTATTTCGCCGGCTTTACACCTTGATGTATTGGCTAAGTTCCCACCAACTTTGGTGACAACTGGGACGCGCGCCGCTGACTTAAGTCCTGCGGTCTTTACTAATTCTCAGCTGATCAAAGCCGGCGTGGATTCGAGATTGATCGTGGCGGAAGGCATGGGGCACTGCTATCAGTATATTGCTGATTTCCCGGAAGCCCGAGATGCCTATGACGCCACCGTTGCTTTTTTTAAGAAAAATTTAAAGTAGGGCGAGGCGAAGTTTCGCGTAGATTATTTTAAAGTTTATTTGAGGTTTTACATGAGTGAGAAAGCGAGTCGCCGGGTGATGATAACCGGCGCAGCAAGTGGTATTGGCCTAGAGGCAGCGTTGCAATTGGCGGCACTAGGAGATCATGTCATTGTTGCCGATCGGAATGAGGCGGGAGGGAAGGGTGTTGTCGAACGCATCACTGCTGCTGGCGGCAGCGCTGAATTTCGCGCCCTAGACCTAGCAGATCAACAGCGCATTCGGGCTTTTGCCGACATTGAATTATCACAGGATAAGCCCCTTGATGTACTCCTTAATAATGCCGGTTTGTTGCCGCCGATGACAAGGGCGACCACCGCAGATGGTTTTGAGTTGATGTTTGGTATTTGCCATCTCGGTCATTTTGCCTTGACCGGCTTGCTTTTGCCGGCCTTGCTGCGCAGCGCAAATCCCCGGGTGGTGAACGTGTCAAGTATGTCCCACAGCGGCGGCGAAATAGATTTTGATGATCTGCAGTTCGATCGGAACTATGCCTCGTCACGCGCCTACGCGGGTACCAAGCTCGCTTGCCTTATGTTTGCCTTGGAATTGAATCGTCGCGCGCGCGCGGCGGGCAGTACCTTGATAAGTGTGAGCGCCCATCCAGGTGTGGCAACAACGCCTATTGCCAGTAGTTGGAAACAGGAAAATCGCCGCAAACTGATGGATCGCTTTGAGTTATTTGCTTACAACACCTTTAATCGCTGCTTCGGGCAGACCGCAGCGGAGGGTGCGCACCCTCTAGTCTATGCCGCCTGTGAAGCCGATGTTGAGGGCGGTGGCTACTACGGGCCGACTGGCTTTAAGCAAATGAGCGGCAAAGCAGGCCGGGTTGCGCCTGCACCTCGAGCGCTGGATGAGGCTATTGCAGCGCGATTGTGGGCAGAGTCCGAGCGCCTTACTGGTGTGAATTACGACTTACTCGCTAGCCGATGAAATACCACACTATGCTATTTGAAACGAGCGATGACGATGCGGGAAATTTTATCTGAGCTAAACTTTGATTTAGACGCGCTGCGAAAAAAGTATAAAGAGGAGCGCGAAAGGCGAATTCGTTCAGAGGGTTCAGGTCAATATCAAAAAGTTGAAGGGGAGTTCTCCTTCTATCTGGATGACCCCTGGGCAGAGCCAGGATTTAAGCGTGAACCGATCAACGAGGATATCGACGTGTTGGTGGTTGGCGGTGGGTTTGGCGGCTTGCTGACTGGCGCCCAGTTGCGTAACGCCGGTGTTAAAAGTCTTCGCTATATTGAGCGCGCCGGCGACTTTGGTGGGGTTTGGTACTATAACCGCTACCCCGGTGTGGCTTGCGATATCGAGGCTTACACGTATTTGCCTCTGTTAGAAGAAATGGGCTATATGCCGCCTCGTCGCTTTGCAAACGGCGCTGAAATTTTTGAATACGCCAAAAGTATCGCTCGTAAATATGATTTGTACGAGGGTGCGCTGTTTCAAACCGCAGTATCGGAATTGCGCTGGCATGAAAACACTGCGCATTGGCTGGTGAAAACGAATCGGGGTGACCTCATTCGCGCCCGCCATGTCATCTCGACCAGCGGCCATTTTATGCGGCCCAAACTACCGGGTTTACCCGGCATTCTGGATTATAAAGGTCATACTTTTCACAGTAGCCGCTGGGACTATAGCTATACTGGCGGTGGACCTGATGGCAATTTGATCGGGCTGAAGGATAAACGCGTCGGTATTATTGGTACCGGTGCTAGCGCTGTTCAGATCGTTCCCCATCTCGGCCGGGATGCCAAGCAGCTCTATGTATTTCAGCGAACGCCATCGTCGATTGCCGTCAGAGATGATAAGCCCACTGATACCCAGTGGTTTAAAAGTCTTAAGCCGGGTTGGCATAAGGAACGTGTCGAGAACTTTACTGCGGTAGTGCAAGGCGCGCCGGTGGAGAAGGATCTGGTCAATGATAGTTGGACGGAGATCTTTAAAAATCAACAAGGCTTAATCGTCAAGGAAAAGGTTGCGGGCGAGCTACCCGAAGCGGAAATGGAATTAAGGCAGGAGCTTGCTGACCATATCCGAATGGAAAATATCCGGGCGCGTGTTGAGGCCGAGGTTGATGATCCTAGCATCGCCGAAGCCTTAAAACCTTGGTATAGAACCTTCTGTAAACGCCCTTGTTTTCATGATGACTTTCTGCCGAGCTTTAATCGTAGCAATGTAAATCTGGTAGATACTGGTGGTCATGGTGTTGATTGCTTTACCGAGTCTGGTGTTGTGGTTGGCGGGCAATCCTACGCGCTTGATTGCGTGATCTTTGCAACCGGTTTTGACAATGCATCGTCATGGTTTGATCTGGTGGGCTACGATGTTTATGGTCGCAATGGCGTAGCGCTGCGTGATAAGTGGAAAAGTGGCTTTCGCTCTCTGCATGGCATGACGGTGAGTGATTTCCCCAACTTTTATATCGTGGGCAATGGCCTGCAGCAACAGGGCGGCGCCAACTTCACTCATGCGCTGGCGCAAAATGGCGAGCACGCGGCGTATATTGTCAGCGAAGCCTTAAAAAGGGATTTACGCTCCATTGCTGTTTCCGAGGAGGCTGAAGAGGCTTGGGTACAAGAGGTAATTGAGCTCTCCGGTAGCAATGCCAAATTTCAGCAGGAATGTACCCCGAGCTATATCAATGCTGAGGGTAAAGTTGCCGCGGGGCAAACACAGAATAGTAGTTATGGACGGCCCTCCTATGTATTTCATCAAATACTCGCCGATTGGCGAGCGTCGGGTGATTTTCCGGGAATGGAAATCGTAGGCAGGGAATAATGTTTACGCGGTAAGTTTGAATTACTCGAGTTACGACATCAAAATTCCTAGTAAACACAATGATATTTGGCGGTTTTAAAAATGAAGAAATTGTTTAAGTGGTTTATAGCTCTGATTCTGAGCCTGTTGCTGATCATTGCCGGACTGTATTTTTATTATATTTATCTTGATACGCCACAAAAGCCTGATACTCGCGGTGAGCTTAAATCTACACAGCTCGACGTTGACGGACTGGCGCGAGACTTTATATTTTATATACCAGAAAATGTAAAACCTGATGCGGCGCTGATTTTTGTTTTACACGGCTCCGGCAGCAAGGGCGAGCATATGCGCATAGGTACTTCCTATGGCTATGAGACGCTGGCAGATAGGGAAGGTTTTATTGTTGCGTATCCCACTGGTTTTGATAATCACTGGAATGACTGTCGCGGCTCGGCAAATTACGCCGCTAACACTGAAAACATCGATGATCCTGCTTTCTTTCGAGCGATGATTAATTATTTTTCTGAGAACTACACTATATCGCGGCAGCGAGTATACGCTACGGGCTTGTCCAATGGTGGCCATATGGCGTACCGATTGGCTTTCGAAATGCCTGATGAATTTGCTGCGGTAGCGCCAATGGCAGCGAATATACCCGTTGCCGAAAGCTTCGATTGTCAGCGCAGTAATCAGCCCGTTTCCGTGGCAATTTTCAATGGCACGGAAGACCCTATTAACCCCTTTAACGGTGGTGTAGTGGAATTGTTTGGGGATGTCAGTCGCGGCACGGTGATGTCAGCGCAGGAATCGGCAAATTACTGGGTGTCCTTAGCTGGCGTGACAACTGCCCCATTCAGTCAGCAGCTTCCTGAGCTTGATGGTGATCCCGATACCAGTATTTCGGTGCAAGCGTGGTCGTCAGATAGCGGTGTGCTGGTGCGCTTATATACTATGCAAGGCTCCGGCCATGTAATGCCCTCGCGAACACACAGTAAGGTTGCGCGGTTTTTTGGTGGTAATGCCGGTGACCTGGACGGCGTTGCCGAAGTTTGGGATTTCTTCAAGGCTGTCGAGGCCGCTCGGGAAGCAGACTCAATGACCAACACCGATTCGCTGCAACTCCCTGCGAGCACAAACACAGTCCTTGGTGATGAATAAACTCAGAATATTTAGGCAGTCTAAATCTCAGAAGCTAGCATTAAACATCTCGCTGAGAAGTAAAGCAGGAGTCTTACCTTGATTACTGAGGGCGTAGCAACAATTGTCACTGGTGGCGCTTCCGGCCTAGGCCGCGCAACGGCGAAATATTTAGCGGAACACGGCTGCAAGGTGGCTATTTTTGATGCTAACGTAGAGGCCGGTTTGACGGTCGCTGCGGCAATTGGTGGTGTGTTCCAAGAGGTCGATGTGTGCTGCGAACTCAGTATTGAAGGTGCGATGTCGGCGGCCGAAGCAGTGCACGGTGTGGCGCGAATATTGGTGAACTGTGCTGGTATCGCGCCTGTTGCAAAAATAGTAGATAGCGCGGGTGAGCCTCATTCTGCTGAGCTGCTGCGCAAGATTATAGGAATCAACCTTATTGGCACTGCGCTGGTTCAAGCCTGCTTTGCTGCGCGACTTTCGAAAGCCAGTCCAGTAGGTGAAGAGCGCGGTATTGTTATCAATACCGCATCAATTGCCGCCTATGAAGGACAGCTGGGGCAATCTGCTTATGCTGCGTCAAAGGCCGGTGTTGTAGGCCTAACCTTGCCCTCTGCCCGCGATTTAGCGCCACACCGGATACGGGTAATGGCTATTGCGCCGGGAATGTTTCGCACGCCAATGATCGACATGTTGTCGGAGGAGGGAAAAGACCAGCTAGGCCAGCAGGTGCCTTTCCCTAATCGACTTGGCAGTCCTAAGGAGTTTGCGCAGTTAGTGCTGAGTATAATTACCAATCCTATGTTAAATGGCGAAGTGATTCGCTTGGATGCGGCGCATCGGCTTGGCGCTTGATATTGGTATCCGAGTACCATCGTTAAATTAGTGGCTAGCCTGCATTAACTAGGATAATAATATTGGAATACGAAAATGCTCCAATATCAAAATAAAATTCAAACCGATCCTGTAATATTCGTAATAGATGGGTCCACGCTCGCTATGTAAGCAAATGCTTTAAACACAATCATATCCTTAACGCTGAAATTCAGGTTCTACATCCACTTTAACTGTTCTTCCTCAAGTTAGTTTCTTGACAGCGCCCATAGTTAGGCTAATAATACATAATGAAACGAATTCGTGTCATTGCTTTAATTGGCTATAATCGATAAAGGTATTCGTTGAGTGTCGTTTGGCTGCGATGCAGCTCTACTATTTTCTGGCATCGATCCTTGGTCACTAACTGCAACTGCACGTATCTTAGTGTTCTGACGTTTGCCACCGGTTAAAATTTATTTCGTGATTCCTGCACTGCGGGAACACAGTTACATGTAGGAATAGTGTTTATGAGCCCCCCAAAGTGCGAAAAATAATTCTATCGGTATTAGTGGTTTTAGCCGCTAGTAACACTTTTGGTGTTGATCAGCCTGAGCAAAGCACTAATAAGCGTCATACTATAGAAGAAGTGATCGTTACGGCCACCAAACGATCGGAGTCAGTGCAGGATATCGCTGGGTCAGTGTCAGCCATGGGCGGGGCCGCAATTCAAGAAAACAATATTCAGTCCTTCCAAGATTTGGCCGCGATGATTCCCAGTATGGTCGCCGTCGACGAGGAAAAGATTGCGATACGGGGTATTGGTAAAAATGCTGGTTCCTCACCAGTCGCCTTTCACGTTAACGGTGTTTTTCTCGATGTACGGGGCGCGCCATTCTATGACATAGGCGCGATAGAAATTGTTCGCGGCCCATCTGGTACTGCCTTCGGTCGAAATTCAACGTCGGGTGCGATCAATATTAAATGGCGTCAGCCCGAACCCGAATTGAGCGCTGGCGGCAATGTTCGCTTGTCGGGTTTGGAGGAACAGCATTTTCAGGCGTTCCTCAACGTTCCACTATTGGGTGAGGGTGACGAGCGGCTATTGGGTCGCTTCGCGGCGATAAAACGCAGTGGCGATGGCACACTCGACGACATTTTATTGCCGGCCGACGAAGATCCAGGTTTTCGCGACGACTATTTCTATCGTATGTATCTGACCAGCCAAATTACTGATTCTCTGCATGCATCGCTGCGGGCCATCAAATACAGTGCCACGCCTCCAGGTGGAACGAATACCTACAACATCGTCGGTAGCCCTTCACTTGCGACTCGGATGAGCGGTGAGCTGGAAATGGCCGGGGCGGAATCACTGCCCCTAGATATCACTAAGGTGCGCGCTAACCGCGATGCGCGTTTGGGCGAACCCCACGACGAATTTAGCCGCGTAGATGGTGATATCACGTGGTCACTTTTTGAGTTGCCGCTACTGGGAAATGTTGATGTAGTGCTCATTGGTGGTGAGCATCGCAGCGAGTCGTTTGGCAGTTTTGACCTCGATGGTACTGAGGAGCCAATTACCGAGGGGTTCAATAATATTACTGTTACCCGCCAAAATGCAGAACTACGTTTTGCGTCAGAAAATCGCGCGGGTTTCGACTGGCTGTTCGGCTTGTTCTGGTATCGGCAGACCGAGCTAGAGAACCTTCAGGCGTATGCGCGGGTGTTTTTTACGCCTGAGCAGTTCGGTGCGCCGTCATTACCTATTGCGTTGCCAGGAGGAACCGGGTTTTACGGTGATGTTGATGCCGGACGAACGGGGCTTTCTCGGCCGGTCAAAAGCGAAGCCGTGTTCTTGAAATTGGATTTTGATTTGGCGGAGCTGTTCGATGGCCCGAATATCGAACTTACCGCTGGTATTCGTCAGAATCACGACGAGACCGATGAGCGTGATCAGAATTACTATGCTAATTTAATTGGCGTGAATTTTGTGCCCATTGCGCCGGTACCACTGCAAGACAATCCACCTTCGTCGTCTCCAGCAGAGTTCGATGTCACAACTGGGGAATTTGCAGGGCGGTGGTTTTATAACGAAAGCGATATGGCGTATTTCAAGCTTGCCACTTCATACAAACCTGGTCGTGCTCAGGTGGTTACCAGCGTCGGTGCGCCCTCCGAAAATAGGCCAATTGACCCGGAATTTATCGATGCTTATGAAATTGGCTTAAAAAAGGACCTGTTCGATAGCACTATGATTTTGAATATGGCGGCCTTTTATTATGATTATACCGACTTGCAGGTTTCTCAGATCGTACCGGGAAGCGTACTCGTCGACAATGCGGGTGCGGCCACCATCAAGGGAGTTGATGTAGAGCTTCAGTGGTCCCCAATCGCAGAATTTAGTCTACAAGCCAGCCTCGGTTGGCTGGACGCTCGTTATGACGAGTTTTGTGGCCGAGATGAGGCGCGTGGTCAAGTTGAAACGGCCCAAGCATGTAACGATGAAAACCCTCAGGATTTTTCCGGTGACAGCTTGCCATCTGCGCCAGAATACACAGCTGCATTAACGGTTCGATATACATTTAATCTGGATGTGTTCGGATCAATCACGCCGCAATTTACCTCGAACTATAGTGCATCACAAAACCGACGGGGCCGCGGTAATCCGCTCGACGAAGTCGAGGCGTATACCAATAGCTCAGCGCGCCTAATTTGGGAAAGCCCGGCGCAAAGCTGGAAGGTCACTGCCTTCGTCGAGAATATTGAAAACAACAACGATATCTTTTTCGCAGCGCAGGCTCCAATGATAGTTAACCGCCCAGGGACTATTTCGTTACTGAGCAACTTGCCGCCGCGTATTTACGGAACGAGTGTTGAGGTGAGTTTCTAAATAGATGGAGTGAAAATCGCTTGGCGCTGTTTTAGTTCCCCGCCATTTTTTCCCGCAAATATGAAATGGCGCGTTTAAGTCCTGTCGCGCGGCCCTCGGCTTCGAGCCGAGGGCCAATGATTTCTATGTCGATAGGGCCGCAAAAGCCAGTTCCCAGGATGAGCTGCAATAGATGGTCAAGGGGTATGTCGCCGTCGCCTGGCACAGCGCGGCAGGGGAGTGCGCGATCACCAAGCACATAATCACTGATTTGTACGAACGCAGTCATCGGCCCCGCGTCGACGATTGCGGTCTCGATATCGGAATCGGCCCAACACGCAAATAGATCAATGCCAACGTTAATCCCTGCTGTGCGGGCGAGCGTAACGACATCACTCAGGCGGTGGGCAATCGAGACGTCTGCGTATAGGTGTGAGGTTGGTTCTAAGCCCAGCGCGACGCCGGCGCTCTGCGCGTATTCGGCGCAGGGATGTATTTCGGCCGCAAACCGTTTTAGCGCCTCCGGCCACAATAAGCTTTCTCGGGGGCCGCTGGTTAGGCAGATCGCACTGGCGCCAATGGTGTGGGCGACGTCAATAGAGCGCTTGAGTCGATCACGCTGCTGGGTTGCCTTGACGGGCGTGGCAAAGCCGAACGCGCGGTGGGTAAGTAGCGCTGCGGACAATCCGGCGTCCTGAATGACGGCGGCAGCCCGTTTAGCGCCAATTAACGAAACCTGCTCTATTTCAAGGCTGATCGCGCTGGCACCAAGCGCTGCGACCAAGCCCAACTGTGCTTCTAGGCGGTCAGGGGCGAGGCATAGGGTGTTGATGGATATCGTCGGACGCATATATTACCGGCTTGACGCATTTATTTGTGATGATTCTAGTTTGTTTTCACCGTCCCACCAGCAGACCGTGTAATTAGGGTTTCACCGCATTTGCGAAGGCCGCCATACGTCATTAAATCAGGCTAATTTGTCAGCCGACGATAATAAGACGTTTCACGATCGACTAATTGTTTTTTTCGTGCCTCAGGGGCTGTCCACTGGGTTTCTGCAGGCAAATTATTTTTTAGATTGCCGATTTTTAGCAGGCGCACATCCTTGATAGCATCTTCGTGGGAAATAACTTTTCCGCCCTTAATACCCTGCCAGCGAAGGGTGAAGCCGCCATCGTGCATTCCGACGGTATCTGCCCAATTCCAAACTCCCGGATCACTCTTTGCTACAACATAGGTGTAGCTGCCATCGTTGTTGGGCTTGGCCTGGCTTTTGTTAAGGTTTACGTTGTGCCGAATGTAATCACCGGTAACAGACCACACGTCTGAGGTCTGAATACTAAGATAGTCAGCGTTTAAGGAATTGACGGTAACGACCAGTGCTTCGTCGTCCTGCAAGTGAAACATACCGGTAGCAATATAGCCCCAGCCGCCTTGACGCGCGATAAACCAATCGATGGAATTGGATTCCCCCGTCTTATTTTGCGCCTGCTTGTCAAAAAAGTTCAGCCAATAGGGGACTTGAACCTTGAGGAGCCCTGCAGCGAATTCTGCTATTTCGTCATCCGTTCGGAGTGGTTTTGCATCCGGCCCAGAAATACGTCTGATTCTTAGCGGGTCAGGCGTTTGCGTGTTCCAGTCGCTAAAGGCATTACGGATATGAATGAATTTTGCGTTGGGGCCACTTTGCAAATGATTGCTGCCAGGTGTCGCTGGCTCGGGTCCTATGGTGATGGTATAGGAGCCATCTGCGTTGAAGCTCATATCGCTGTCTACCAGTGACGCGATGACCGGTGCGCCTTCAACTGAATGGGCATCGGTACCAATGAAGGCGCTATACAGCATGAGCGTCATTTGTGCGGGGCCGGAACCTGAGCGCTGGCCGGTAATTTCGTAGCGTGATTCGCCGTCGATGACGGTATCGCGAGAGAAATTATCGGGATTCTTGCCGCCCCATGCCGACGCCGGATATTGCACACCAAACCAATCGCGCGCCTCGTCAATCACCCACATGATCTTGGGGCGGGCTGGGTCATTGAGAATAGCGTTTTCCACTGCGGCGAGAGCGAAACGATTCGCCGCCAGTTCAATCCGAGACTCGCCGTCTGGAACGTTAGCGAGTGGGCTGGCGCGGAACTGCTTTTCTGCCTCGACCTTTTGCGCCTGTACTTGTGGCATGGCCAAAATGCGCAGTGCTTGTTTTTCAAGCTGTAATTGTTCAAACATATCAAGCGTTGATAGTTTAGCGATCATCTGGTTATTGGCACTCATGGATTCGATATCCTTTATATTGGAATTGTTGGCGGCGGTAGCGATTTCCGAGTTGCTGAGTACGGACAAGCAAACAGTTGTTACCGCTAACAGCGGCACTTTCCATTGGAACAACGTAAACAGAGATGACAATTTCATCGGCTTACCCTCGCTGCGGCTACATACGCTTTGGCTATTATCCGGCGTTGTTGTCATTGTGTTTCTGCGTCATGATTTTTCTGAAAGCGCTTTACTTAGTACGCCAGCCGGACTCGGTAGTGAAGCTAGTGAGGCAAAGCGCTATCAATGTGATGTGCGAAGCCGATTTAAAGTTTTTCGACCGGCACGGCATATTCCTGCATGTAGCCGGCGAACTTGGCGCGCATTTCATCGTGGCTTGCACCGAGATCTTCAAAGCGGTATGAGTGAACACCGTGGCGGTGTTTAGGTTTGGCGGCGACATAGGCTTTCATACGTTTTTCTGCTTCGGCGGTGAACTCAATACCAAGTTGCTCATAGAGCTTGCGGATGGCTGCTTGTTGATTCCCGATCAGCTCGGCATAGTGAATGTCGAACATTTGATCTTTGGGTACAACACCGCTCTGCCGTTGCTGAGAAACCATATCAAGCAGCATCGGAAAGCCTTGTACAATCGGGGTGGCTAATTCCTCGAAGTTCACGTGATCAGAGCGCTGCCAACGCAAAGTTGCGAGCATATTAGCCGATGAAGCCATGACTTTAATTGGGTCGCGATGGGTGACGATGACCTTGGCGTCTGGAAATTCTTTAAACAGACTGGGCAGATTACTTAGGTACGAAGGAAATTTCAGAATCCATTGGCCAGGCGTTTTCCACTGTAAATGCTTTAGCGCGCGGCGGTGAAATCGAAGTGCTTGGGCCAGGCGATCGTTTGCCATCCAAGCGTCGTAGCGAGGTGATTTTTGGGTGGCTGACCACATTGGTGAGGTGAACTCATGGCGCATACTGACCGAGTCTGCCTCAGGTTCGTCAACCACGACCTCGTGGATTGCATTGAACTCAGGTAACACCGCTGACCACAGATCGACGTCAGCGCGGGTCATTGCGATGCGGGAATCATTGTGTCTTTTGTCTGCTTCTGGCGGCGGTGACGGGTAACGGAACTCCCAGCCCATCGCTGCGCGTAAGTTAGGGTCTTGGCCTAATAGCTCTAATAAAATTGTTGTGCCGGTACGACCCAGGCCGGTGATGAAAATAGGTTCAATAATTTCTTGCTCGAGTATTTCAGGGTGCTGCTTTTCGGTTTCGGTCATCTTTAATCGAGCGACAAGTGATTGCAGTATGTCAATTCTCGACAGCAAGCGGCCGGTAGTATGCATATCGCCGTCGTTTAAGTCTTGCAGCAACAAGCGAAATGGTACCCGCCACTCGTCGTCGCCAAAATCGTTCAGCCCGGTTGCAGACTTGGAAGCGGCAATGAGTGAGTCCTCATCTAGAGGTACTACCATTTGGGGGCCATTTGGGCCAAAATTTGCGCCAGCCTGATTTAAGGTCTTGACCCATTCCGGACGGGGCGGCGGTGTCCAGCGAGAAGGCGTTTTTGCTGAAGTTTCCATGATTATTCCTCTTGTAGTCTTTATGTGTAGCGTGTCCGGGTAGGTATTCTTGGATCTATGCGTTCAATCCTGCGTAGGCGATGTCCAAATGGAAGAGCCTTAGCGGTGTTCATTCCCTTGAATTCTAGTTTTATGTGGTTCTTATGATCGCTGAATAGTCTATTTTTATCACAAAGAAACAATAACGAAAAGGCATTTTCGAAAGTTCGCTTTCTTTTTTAGTATGTGCGCATGGATAGCGTTATAATCTTTTGGTAAATCTGCAGGCTATTGAAGCGTATGCCTAAGGGAACCCTTACATGAGCGCCGCCGTGAGGTTAGTGCGGCTGGTCTCATAAACTGAGGTGAATATTGAATTTGAAAACCGTAAAAGAGGATACGAAACGGGTATCTACTGGCGCTGTGCCGCCAAAGTCCCGTGGTCGCCAGCGCAGCCAACAAACCGAACAAAAGATCCTGCAGGCAACGCGAGACGTACTTTTAGACTCGGGATATGTCGGCTTTAGCGTGAATGCCGTTGTGGCGCGGGCGGGTGTCTCTACAGCGACGATTTATCGCCGCTGGCCGAGTTCCAATGACTTGATTTTTGCGGCAATCAGCTCGCTGGTGCCCGAGCCTGTCGATATTGACGCTGGTTCTTTCGAGGCCGACCTGTCGTATTTTGTTGATCACGTTGGTGAGGTACTGCTCAGTCTTGAGCAGCAAGCCAAGGCCGATAAGAAGGACTCCCGGGTTGATCCCGTGCTACGAAAAGCGGTAGCGAATATGTTTATGACGTCGAGAATCCAGCTGCTGATAGGCATTTTGGCGCGCGCTCAGCAGCGCGGTGAGTTGGGTGCGTTGCCCGATGTTGACCATTGCTTTTCTTATGTGGCGGGGCCACTTCACCACCGCTTAATTATCAGGGATGAGGACTATACGCCGGAATTTGCTGAAGAAGCGAAAATGGTTATTACTGCTGGTTTGAGGGCTTTGTCGGCTCGGCTCGGTTAGGCCGCTGTCGACCACACGGCTGGTGCGTTGATGCAGAAATTTTAGCCCGGAAGGATCCGGGCTAAAATTAGGGTGCTACCAGTAGGTCTAAATATCGAGTATTTCGATTTATGCAGCCACTGACTTCGGCCCCCGAATTAATCGGCCAGGCATCGCCTCAGTCATTTCACCGTCTTGGGCGATGATTTCACCGCTGACAATGGTGTACTTAAAACCATCAGCCTTTTGCAGCATCCGCTTACCACCCGCCGGAAGGTCCTTCACGAGGTAGGGCGTGTGCAGGTATAGCGCGTCGAAGTCGATGATATTGAGGTCAGCTTTTTTGCCCACGGCAATGACGCCACGATCTTGTAAGTTATAAAGCTCGGCAGGTTCGCTGGTCTGCTTGCGCACGACTTCTTCCAGCTGCATGCGAGCGCCTTTGGTTCGTCCTTTCACCCAGTGTGTGAACATAAACGTGGTAAAGCTGGCGTCGCAGATGCTCGGGCAGTGTGCACCTGCGTCTGACAGTGACGCAGTGGTGCGCGAATGTGTGAGCATTTCGTGTAGCGCATTGAGATTGCCTTCGGAATAACCGCCGATTGGCAAGTACAGTAATTGCGTGCCGTTTTGCTCCAGCATGGTGTCGTAGATCAATTCCTGAGGCGAAATACCCATGGCTTTCGCTCTCGCTGCAATACTGTCGCTGGGTTCGGGTTCGTAGTTTGGTGGATCCGTCATGACGAACATTTGCTCGAATTTATTCATCAGTCCGGTTAATGACATAGACATGTCGGGGCCGTCGGCCAAAACAGCCGCGCGGAATTCTGCTTGTTGCATGCGTTCAACAATCTGCTCGAGCGAAAGCCCTTCGAGCTCCTTAAAGGTTTTATAGTAGCTAAAGGGATGCAGAGAGGTGTCGAGGCCCATCAAGAATCCCGGCGAGCGCCAGGGCACTGCAGCGCGAATATCAATGCCGTCTTGCTCGTAGGTTTGTTTGAGCGATTCCAGGGTTGGCCTGAAAGCATAAGGGTCGTTGCTGTTGTCTAGGTCTACCAGTGAGAAAATAACCGGGCGATTGGTTGTTTGGCCGATAACCTTCATCCAAGCCAAATCTGGTTCCTGTCCTAGGTTGTCTGAAATAAGCTGGAACACTGCAGAGCCGCCTTCGGCCATGCCTTTGGCGATGCCGACCAATTCCTCTGGGTTACAAGAGGTGCCGGGAATGCGCTCTCCGTCTGCGGTTAAGTGAATAAATGTCCGGGAGGTTGAGAAACCAACGGCGCCAGCTTCAACAGCTTCTTTACTTAGTCTCGCCATTTCGGCGATATCATCCGCTGTGGCTTCGCCTTCAAGTCCGCGATCACGGCCCATAACATAGGTGCGAATGGCGCAGTGAGGAACTTGGGTAGCGACGTCGATAGAGCGTTTCTGGCGATCAAGCGAGTCGAGGTATTCAGGGAAGGTTTCCCAGTCCCAGCTCATACCTTCCATTAGTGCAGAACCGGGAATATCTTCAACACCTTCCATTACATTGCAAAGGTATTCGCGTTCATCCGGGCGGCAAGGGGCAAAGCCAACGCCACAGTTGCCGATAACAACGGTGGTAACGCCATGCCAAGACGAAGGTGCCAGATAAGGATCCCATGTTACTTGGCCATCATAGTGGGTGTGGGTGTCGATAAAGCCTGGGCAAACGATCTGACCAGCTGCGTCTATCTCTTGTTTACCAGCGCCAATCGCGCCGCCGACGGCGACAATTTTGCCGTCTGTAACCGCTATGTCGCCAATGTAAGAGGGTGCTCCGGTACCGTCAACGATGCTTCCGCCGCGGATAACTAAATCATGCATGTTTTTTTCCCCTGAAACTTTGTTGTTCTACGTTTGCTTGGCGACGACGCCGAAGGCTTGCGTCATATCATCACCGCGATTGTATTGCTTCATCCATTCATAGAAGTATTTAGGCACGGTCTGGTGCTCAGGGTTATGGCCCGGCATCTGTGACATAAGTATTCCGTAGATTGAAGTTAGACGACTTTTAAGCGGTACTGGCGCGCCGCTATTTTTTAAATAATATTCTGCGGGAATATCTGGGCAATGAAGCTTGAACTCATCCTCCATCATGCTAAAAAGTTCGCCAACGTGCCGGAGATAGCCGGGGAAATGTTTAACGCGGAACCAATAGTTACCGAACATGGCATCGTAAATGGCGAGTCCAGAGCTGCGGTGCTCAACTTCTTCGCAGAAATGCCAGAGCATTAACGATGAAATTCTTGCATCGCCCTTGGCCAGCAGTGCTTCTCTGTTGTCCATAATTAAGCGCATAGACGGTGTAAAGGTGCTTTCTAGTCCTCCAATGTAAGCGAGATGGTATTTTAGATCGCGTGAGGCAAAGAGGTCGTCGTAGCTTTTTATTACTTTGTCTAGGGTTTGTTGTAGGCCCGGATACTGCTCTATTAATGCACGCGCATGCTTTCGGTGCGCCAGTGAGTGGGCACTTTCTTGGGCGCGGAAGTCTTTTGCTTCTTGCAGCACTGCGGGGTCTTTAATTAATGGTTCTGCCGCGCGCACCGCGTCGCAGATGTATTTTTCAAAACCGATTGCGAAGAAGGATAGCTTGTTCATGGCAATAGAGAAAAACGGGTTGTCTGGATTCCAAATAAAGTCGACGTCTTTGAAATTCCATGGCAAGCGTCTAATAGTGAGATCGCTCATAATTTTTCTCCTCGATGGTTCTGCTATAGAAATGCTTATTGTTTAATCGGACAATGTGTCCATTTGGTGGAATATACGCCTAATCGGACGATGTGTCCAGTTAATAATTTGGGGCTCATTAGTCCTGCCGTAAGTACATTAGTAATAGCTGCTGGGCTTGCTATTTGTGGTGGCGGAGTTTGGGTAAGAGCGGGGGAGCTAGACAGAGGGGCAGGAGCTGCGAGAATTAGCGGCCCTGCCAGTTGGGGTGGCGCTTTTCAGTGAATGCTCTTTGCCCTTCTTTGAAATCTTCGCTTAAGCGCAGCCGCTCTAAGGCTGCTTTAGCGGCGCGGCTGCTGTCCGCATCGTTGAGCACCATAGTTTCTTTTGCAACGTGTATGCCTTCGTAAACGGCCAGTGGCGCATTGGCCGCGATACTTTTTGCAAGGCTGAGGGCGCTATTTAAGACCTCGGTGTTGGCTACTACCCGGTTTATTAGGCCGATATGGTAGGCGCGCTGCGCAGTGATTGGCTCACCGCTAGCGATCATCTCTAATGCCACCGCGCGGGGTATGGCTTTCATCAGTCGAGTAATCCCGCCCTCGGTGGCGATGAGTGAGCGCTTGACCTCTGGTAAGCCGAAGCTGCTGTCTTCACTTGCTACTATCATTTCGCAGGCGAGACAGAACTCCAACCCGCCGGCAACAACCTTGCCCTGGGTTGCGGCGATCCACGGCTTGCGCCGCGTTGCGTTGACAAAACCACCAAAGCCGCCGTCGGGCGTGAATAATGTCGAGCCATTGCCCGCGCCGACTTCGGCTAAGTCCGCACCGGCGCAAAACGCAGCGGCACTGGATGAGGTGAGGATAACCACCCGAATGTCTGGATCAGCTTCAGCACGTTTTACACAGGCATCAAGCTGATTGGCGAGCAGGGCATTTATGGCGTTGCGTTTATCAGGACGGTCGAGGGTGACCAGTGCAATGTATTTAGCAATAATTTCGTAGCGCACCAGTTCGGCGCTGTTTGTACTGTTGAGTTCGTTCATCTTACTTACCGGAATTTTGGGCACAGTCATAATTACTCCGTTAATTGGGGTCAGCTATGCGATGCGGTATGTGAACACCGCCAGTAGAGTATGTCGCCTTCGCGTTTGGTGTAGCCACGGCTGCCCACTGGCTCGGCTTCACCACTTGTGAGGAAGTGAATACCATTTTCATCACTGGCATCAACTCGCGAAAATAATCTGGCGCCGAGGGCATTGCGGGCGAGCACTACTGCGAATTTGGCAGCACCATCGTGCTCGTAAAATACCGTGTAGGTTTCGATCACGGCCGACCCTTCGTAATATTCGTCGGTGGCTGGAATGGCTGTACGCTGAGCGTCGGCAAGATCTTGCACATGATAGTTTTGCGGAAACTCAATATCTTTAATTGGGTTTCGCGCTAGCACTATCGCGTGGTTATGAGTGCAATAGCCGCCATTGCCAAAGAGCAAGCCATAGCGGCCCGAATGACGAAGGCTGCGGACCATTGCGGCTGTGGCGTGCAGCATATAATTACCAATGGGTCCGCCGCCAAAGGTAAGACCGCCATGCACGCTGAGTGGCTTTTTAAGCCCCAAATTTAGCGCGCGCCGGGCAAGCTTGGGTACGCACGGGAAGCAGGAGTACAGCTCGACATGGTCGAGGTCTGCCGTTTGTAGCTGATTGGCTTTCATGACTTGCTTTAGTACGACTTCCATTGCGACTGTGCCCGTCCAGTCACTGCGGACTAATGGATCGTCGTCTTCATGCGCGGCAGCGCCGGCGCCGATATAAATTAGCTGGCGATCCGGAATACCTGCGGCACGCGTTTTAGCTAGGGTAGTAATTAATACTGCTGCACCTTGATTTACAGAGGTATTAGCGACCATTAGTTTGCTATAGGGAAAAGCGATTAGCCGATTGTCTGCACTTATCTTGATGATCTCGTCTGGGGTCTTCGCTTGTTTCAGCCATGCTCCTTCGGCGCCAGCGGCAACTTGGGATAAGCGCGACCAGATCTCAGCTGTTTCGGCTTGACCCTCAGCGAGGGTTTGCCCCCATGCAGCTCGACAGGCGTTTTCATAAAGAGGATAGATATCGCTGGGGGTGATGAGACCGTAGCGACGACGCAGGTCTGAGGCTGACGCCAGCGAACCAGCAAATAAATTTTTGCTACTGCCGGCAGCTGCTGCGCGGCGCGCCGATTCGCGAAGTGCTTCACCACCTACTAACAGGCAAACACTGGCGTCGCCAGAGGCAATGGCGTTGGCGGCGTCGTTGAGGTGGCGTACCGGGGTGTCGCCATTAGGTATATTCGCTTGAAAAACCGTTGCGGGCGCAATTCCCAGCGCCTTTGGGAGCATGGCGGGTACGTCGTAGTCCCGAAAAGAAATCTGCGGGGTAATCGCCAGCCAGTCGCAGTTTTCCAACCAGTTACCACCAGCATCTGCATTGGCGAGGCGAGCGGCGGCGGCCATCAACTCCACTGAGTCTAGACCGGCTTCACTTGCACTAGGTCGATCATTGATCTCGCCTACGCCGATAATTACCGCTACCCGATCAGCTTTTGTCATACTGTGGCCTCGCCGCTCATCCTTCTTTGTTGGCGTTGATATTTTCGGCGCTATCGGCAGCAGCGTCCGCGCGCGCCATGGATTGCAGTGTGCTCTCTAACACTGCGCTGAAGGGGTCCACGCCGCTCGCGCGTCCCTTCGCGATAGCCTGGATAAGTGCCTGATGTCCGTCACCATCATGATTGGGTAATACATATAATTTACCCGCTGCTGCCGCCTCAAATACCATGGCGGCAAGCTCCGCTGGTGGCATAGCCGCGTCGAGGCCTGCGGTCATCATCCGTTCTACGCCGCGAACCGTAGCATTTGCGAAACGGCTGCGGCGGGCTAGGTTTAAGTCCGCGGGGCTGGCGGTCTCGGGTTGCATAATGGCGGTGCGCACGAGACCGGGCATGGCGATGGTGACGCCAATATTGTTAATACCTTCGGCGGCAAGATCGAGATGTAGGGCCTCAGATAACCCGAGTACGGCGTGCTTGGTGGCGGAGTAAGTGGCATAACCGGGGTAGACGGTTACAGCCGCCGCTGATGCGATATTTATCACATGGCAGGGGTCGCCCTGGGCAATCATCCGCGGTACAAAGGTGCTAATGCCGTGGAAAACACTTTTAAGATTGAGATTGATTACCCAATCATATTGTTCTGGCGGGGTGTCCCAGGCAAGACCCGCGACAAACGCGCCAGCATTGTTAATTAATAGATTGACCTTGCCAAAGCGTGCGACGGCAGCGTTAGCGAGGGCGGCGACGTCAGTGATTTTGGTGACGTCCGTCCGTATGCCAATTACCTCACCGCCCGCGTCGCTTAACTCTTTTATCGCGGTGTCCAGCGCGTCTTGGCGGATATCGGCAATAACGACCTTCATGCCGCGGCGAACTGCCTCATGGGCCAAGGCCAAGCCGATTCCGCCTGCGCCACCCGTAATTACCGCAACACTTTCTGAATATTCCATGACTTACTTTTCCTTTTGGAGGGTTTAGGCAGACTTTTCACTTTCGCTATGGTCGGACGAAAGTTTGAAGCCAACATAGCCGCCGGTCACAATTTCCGCGACGCGGGTAATGTAGTTAGAGAATCCGCCTACATAAGCCAAGAATACTCTGGGCTTGCCCGGTACGTTGTCACCCATATACCAAGATTTCGCCAGTGGGAATAAAGTGTGGTTGGCAACGTCATGTACAGTTTGCGCCCATGAGGCCTGTGCTTTCATCGTCGGCTCTATGCGCGTCACTTTGTGCTCACGCATATAAGTGATGCAGTCGGCGATCCAATCGACATGGTGCTCAATGGTTGGCACCATATTCGCGAGTACTGAAGGGCTGCCGGGGCCATTTACAGTGAAGAGATTGGGGAAGCCAGCCATCATTAGGCCAAGGTAACTGGCTGGCCCGTCTTTCCACGCATCTTTCAGTAAGAGGCCGTCGACACCCTTTATATTAAGCGCGAGCAATGGTCCGGTCATGGCGTCGAAACCGGTGGCGAAGACAATCAGGTCAAAGGGGTATTCTTTTTCCGTGGTCTTGATGCCCGCTGCCGTGAGGGTTTCAATGGGCGTGGCGCGGAGATCAACCAGCTCAACGTTCGGGCGGTTATAAGTGTCGTAATAGTCCGTGTCGAGGCATAAACGTTTGGTGGCAAAAGGGTGATCTTTTGGGGCTAGGCGTTCGGCCGTTTCAGGGTCTTTAACAATGGAGCGAATTTTGTTTTGGACAAAATCGGCGACCGTTACGTTTGCTTCGGGATTGCTGAGTAGATCGGAATAGACGTTCTGAATTCCGGCACTACCAAACTGCCAAGCATGTTCAAAGGTAGCGAGGCGCTCTTCTTTATCGACGTCAAAAGTCATTAGACCAGTTGATAGTTTTGACTGTACACCGCCCTTGGTTTCTTTGTTGCGGCGGTGATGCTCCACATAGTCTTTGCGCACTTTGGCTTCCCACTCCTGATCGATTGGTGCATTGCGGGCGGGGATGGTGTAGTTAGGCGAGCGCTGGAATACAGTTAAGTGGGCGGCTTCTTTGGCGATTTCCGGAATTGACTGGATGCCTGAGGAGCCAGTGCCAATCACCGCGACGCGTTTGCCGGCGAATTCAACACCCTCGCGAGGCCAGGTTGAGGTTTGTACCCATTTGCCTTTGAAGTCGGCTAAACCGTCAAACTCAGGGTCTTTTGGCGTCGACAAACATCCGGTGGTAGTCATCAAATACGTGCAGCGAATTTTATCCCCGTGTTCACTTTCTACGGTCCACAGATTCTCGGCTTGGTCGTAGGTGCAGGCCGTGATTCTTGTGTTAAAGGTGATATCGCGGCGCAGGTCGAATTTGTCGGCGACGTAATTTATATAGCGCAGAATTTCTGGCTGGGCGGCGTAACGTTCGCTCCACTTCCATTCGTCTAAAAGTTCTGCTGAAAAAGAATAACTGTAATCTAAGCTTTCGATATCGCAGCGCGCGCCGGGGTAGCGATTCCAAAACCACGTGCCGCCAACGTCGGGACCGGCTTCAAAGCCTTGTATCGAAAGACCCATTTCACGAATTTTATAATGGGCATACAGGCCGGCGAAGCCTGCACCAATGACGACGACATCGACGATGTCACTGCCGCGTTTTTGGTTTTTATTGCTATCGTTCATCGTAAATCTCTCGTTATTAAGCGAATTTATCGTTTGGCTTTAGATGCCTGCGCATCTGAATTTTTACTGGTGATTAAGTCGGTTCGTACCGGAAAATTTGGATATTGGCCCAAGGACAAGAATAAAACCGAAGATACCGCGCAGATCGGGATATACGTCCACAGCGCCAAGGTGTAGGCGCCGGTGATGTCGTAACTGTAATTGACGACCATGGGGCCAAGCCCAGTGGCAAGGGACAGTAAGCCTGAGATCACCCCAAAGAGTAGGCCGAAGCTCAGCATGCCTAAGTGGCGCGTTGCTAAATAGGCGACGGCATCCAGCTCGGCGCCGAGGGACAGGCCAAGGAAGATCGCGGCTAACTTAGCTGCGTTAGGATCGCCGGGCATTTGTAGTAGCAATACGCAGGAAACTATTGGTAGCAGCACGGCGATGGCGGTCACCACATTGCCATTCATTCTATCGAGTAAGTAGCCACCACCGAGACGACCAGTGATGGACGCGAGGCCGACTAGGCCGGCTATTTCTGCCGCGTTGATTCGCGCTAAGCCGGTGGAGACGAGGATGGGTACTAAGTTCACAGTGAATGAGACGGCGACAAGGGCAATACCAAAGGCGGCAATAGCCAGTTTGTAAAAGCGCGCTGAGCGAAAGCCTTCTCGTCCGGTTAAGCCACTTAGCAATACTTCCGCCGTTTGAACGTCCGAGGGCGGTTCGGTGCGCAGGCGATCTTTGGCACTGGTGAAAAAGAAAAATAGTAGTGGTAGTACTAGTAGCGCCCAAAATGCGGCAAGACCGACGTAAGCCATGCGCCAGCCGTAGGCCTCGACCAAATAACTGCTTAGCATTGGTGTAAGGGTGGCGCCAATACCGGTGCCGCACAATGTAACCGCGAGGGCGAAGCCGCGACCACGGACAAATACACTTGAAACGGCGGCCGTCCAAATTAGCGGTATCAGGCCTTTAACGCCGATGGCGAGAGCCGTCCAGAGTGCAATCCAACTCCATATCGACACATTGGCAAAGGAGATCATAGCCAGAAAGATGCAGTAGGCGGTAGCACCACACAAAGCAATACGGCGCGGCCCGAGCTTGTCGACTAATAGGCCAATAAAAGGTGAAAGCAGCAAAGCAACAAGCGAGCCGATTAACATACCCGATGAAATCTGCGCGCGGCTCCAACCGAACTCAGCTTCAAGTGGCGCGATCATTACCCCTAGTGAATATATATGCACTGTAGATAGGGCGACGCCCGCGGCACTGGCCATAACCACCGGCCAGTTTTTCACCCATTCATTGGTGCTGCTGTGTATGTTATTGGTTTGCATTATGCGGTCTCGTCAGTGGGGCGGTAGCGCAGCAAAGTGATATCTGCATAGGTGTCGTGGTCGAATACTGGGCTCAGTGTCATGCCAATGCGAACGTCCTCGGGGCGTACATCACATAAGCTGGTTGGCACGCGAATACCAATGTCTAATTCGGCCACTGCGAGTATGGGTTCTTCGAGGTGGGCAAAGGCTTTGTCGACGGGAACGCGGGCAACCGACCAGCTGTAAAGCGTGGCTTTGCCGCTTACTTTTTTCCAAGTTAATTCCTGACCACCGCAGGCAGGGCAAAATGCCCGTGGGTAAAATACCCAGTGCTGGCAAGCGTCGCATTGCTGAACTGCGACTTCACTACGGGCCAAAGCTTCCCACCAAGGGCGAGACACGTCGGTGATAATGGGGGGCACGCCGTTCATGCTGTCGCTCCTTTCAGTATTAGTGCGACTTGCTCGCTCATAATGCCGCCATTACCGCTGACGAACATGCTTTCGCAATTGCTAATTTGACGATCGCCGGCGCGGCCGGCAATTTGTCGGTAGCCTTCGATAACATGGGTCATGCCACCAGCACCGCCGGCTTGACCGAAGCCCAGTTGACCGCCATTGGTATTAAGGGGAAAGTCGCCGGCAAAGCTCATATCGTGGCCGCGCAGGAATTCCATTCCCGCGCCTTTGTCGCAAAAGCCGGCGGCCTCTAGCGCCATTAACACGGCGATGGTGTAGCAATCGTAAATTTGCGCACCATCCATTTGTGCCGGTGTCATACCGGCCATGGCGAAGGCCGTTGCCGCTGCTTCTCGCAGCGGTGGGTCGAGTATATCTTGGGCGAATTGTGGTGATTTATGGGCAATGCCTTCGCCGTAGCCGCTGACGTGAACTGGGCGATGCCGAGTACGACGGGCGACATCCGGAGCGGCGACCACAACAGCGGTTCCGCCACGTACCGGCCGCACAATTTCTAACATGCGCAGCGGGTCGGCAATCATGCGGCTGTTTAAGACATCTTCTTCGCTTAGCTTGTCGCCGTAGAAAATTGCATCTGGATTGGCATTGGCGCTGCGGCGTTGATGAACCACTAAGCGTGCCAGCGCCTGAGGGTCGTAGCCATAGATATGCGCATAGCGCTGAGCGATAAACGCGTAGGGAATATTCTGACCAAGATGGCCATAGGGAATCTCGAACTCAGCTTGGGGTGAACCGGGTAAGTAGCTTGATGCACCAAATGCCCGGGGTAGCCCGCCGCTCGTCGGCGAGGGTGGCGGATAGTTGCCGGGGTAAATGCACAGTACCACCGAGGCTAAACCCTTTTCGATGGCAGCGGCAGCGCGCCATACCATGCCGGCCGCGGCAGCGCCGCCTAAATCAGGTGCTTCGCCATAGCCAATCCGCACGCCGAGATACTCGGCGAGGGTGGCGGGCAAAAACTGATCACTCACATAAATGCCGCGCACCGAAATACCGTCGACATCCGCGAGATTTAAACCGGCATCTGCCAAGGCCTGTAAGGCGAGGTCAGCAGCTTGTTCCAAGCTATTGGCGCTGGGCACTTCTGAGAAGCGGCGGGCAGGGTATTCCGCCGCGCCGACAATGGCGGCGCAGGATGAATGATCGCGACTCATTTTTCCGACCCTAGCGCTTTTGGAGCAAGCGTTTCTGTCCAGACCGCAAGCGCGTCTAAGGCTTCGATACGGTCACCGGTTACCAGAAGTGGATTCACCTCCAGTGCCGCAAGGTCGTCACCCAGTGCTTCTGCGGCTGTCGCAATACGAATCACGACATCGGCCACGGCATTGAGGTCGATGGGTTCTGAGCCGCGGTAGCCCCGCAGCATGACAATACCGCGTAGCGATTCAAATGCGGCAACGATATCTTCGCGGCGCGCAGGTAGTAGGCACAGCGCAGTATCGGCGAGGGCATCAACCCAAAAGCCGCCAAGGCCGACTGCGCAAACCAAGCCCCATTGCGGGTCACGGGCAATACCCACTAACAGCTCAACGCCGCCGCTGCGCATGGGCGCGACAATGACACCGTCAATCTTGGCCTTTGGCGCACGCTCGCCAACGGTCGCCATCATTTTGTCAAAGGCCGCGGCAACGGCGGCATCGCCAATCAGATTCAAGGCGACGCCGCCGACTTCACTTTTGTGGGCGATGTCAGCGGACAAAATTTTCAGTACCACCGGTTCGCCAATAGCTTGCGCCGCGGCAACCGCCGCCTCTGCGCTTTGCACAATTTGGGTGGGGATAACCGGCACATCGTGGCTCGCTAAAAAGTCGAGGGTTTGTCGCTCATCACTTGGTTTAGCGGTTACAGCCTTAGTCTGTGCAACAAGGGGCGCGGCTTCGCGCTGCACGCGCTTCGACCACCACGCCAGTTTGCCAACGGCTTCTAGGCCATGACGAATACCGGGCAGGGAAAAGGATTGACCGTAGCTTTCCAAGTAGGCGCGGCCGTGTTCGTTAATCACGTTCTCGGCATTGTTCATCAGCAATATCGGCGCCTTGGCTTGCTGCAAAGATTTCCCGATTAAGGCCACGGTGTTGGGCATGCTCGGCTCAGCAACGGCGGGAATATCCCAAGTGAGGATAGTGAGTCCAATGGCGGGGTCGCGGGAGAGGATTTCTGGCACCTTCACCCACAGCTCTTCGTCACGCACGGCCGCGCCGGTCATGTCGAGGGGGTTATGCATTTGGCCGAGATCGGAAATTACCGTGGCTAATTCTGCGCAGGTCGCTTCTGAAAATTGCGGTATTGAGACGCCGGCGGCTTCGCCAAAATCTGAGGCAATTTCGCACATACCCCCGGAGATAGAAATAAACGCGACGCCGGGGCGAGCCAACGGACCAGTTGCTGCCAGTGTCGCGGCAGTGACGACTAAGGCCTCCACCGTTGAGACCCGTACAATCGCCAGGCGATCGCAGACGGCGTCGAAAACCTTGTCGTCGCCGACGGCAGCGCCAGTATGCGCTGCGGCAACGGCGGCAGTGGTTTCGGCAGCGCCAATTTTTAGGGTGATGATAGGTTTGCCTGCTAAACGAGCACGTTCAGCTGCGGCCGCAAATTTTGCGGGGTCACGCACTTCTTCGAGGAATAAGGCAATGGCGCGTACTTCGGGAATGCCAATTAAATAATCGATAATATCGGCGGTGGTGACATTCATCTCATTGCCGGTGGCGATGATATGCGTAAAGCCAGCGCCTTGCCGAATGCCATAATTAATGACTGCTGCCGCGACTGAGCCACTCGCTGAAATAAGGGCAATACTGGGCTTGGTCGGCTGCTCAACAAAGGGAATGGAGCCTAGGCCGACCTTGCCGAGGTTATTGCGAAAACCCAGCGAATTTGGACCCAGCACACGAGTGCCAGACGCATTGCACAGTTCGAGTAGCTCTGCTTCACGCGCTGCGCCTTCTGCGCCTATTTCAGCGAAACCGGAGGTGACGATGACTAAATTCCGAATACCGATTGCAATTGCGTCACGGGCAGTATCGAGAATACCCGCGACCGGTACACAGAGAAATGCGGCGTCGACGTGACCAGTGAGTCCTTTGCAGCTGGTGACACTGTCGATGCCGTACGCTGGCGCACCACGCTGATTAACGAGCTGAATTGAACCGGTGTATTTCAATCCGCGCAGCGCACGCATAGCTAAATTTGAAAAGTGATTGCGCTCAGAGGCACCGACAATGGCGACGGAGCGCGGATTGAATAGAGCCTCGAGTCGGTGGGCATCCTTGAATTGCAAATCAGTCATTTCTTCTCCGATTATTCTGCTAAATTTTAAATACTATTTTTATTGCTATATGCAAAACGCAATTTACTTAGGCATCAAACATAATGACTGAACGCGCGATTTCGCCTTTGCGCATGTCATCAAAGCCTTTATTGATGTCGGATAGTTCTAGGCGCTGAGAAATTAATTCGTCGATCTTGAGGCCGCCTCGCATGTAGAGATCGACTAAATAAGGGATGTCGATACTGAGGCGAATGCCGCCCGCCATGGAACCCTGTATTTTCTTTTCACGTAAAAAAGCCAGTGGTGAAATTTCGATTTTGGTGTCGGGGTGGGCAACCCCAGCGACAGTGGCAGTGCCGCCTTTGGCTAGCATGGTGAAGGCCGCTTCAATGGTTTCTTTGCGGCCGATGGCCTCAATGGCGTGATCCACACCGCGGCCATTAGTCAGGGCGAGCACTTGCTCGACAATGTTTCCTTCCGCCGCATTGATCACGTCTGTTGCGCCGAAGACGCGGGCCATTTCCAGTTTGCTGGGCATGCGGTCAATGGCAATTATGCGGCTGGCACCGGCAACGACGGCGCCATTTATGGCGGGCAGGCCAACACCGCCACAGCCAATAATAACAACGGTTTCGCCGGGTCTGACTTTTGCAGTATTGGTGACTGCACCAAAACCGGTAGATAAACCGCAGGCGATTAGGCAGGCGCGATCCAATGGCATATCGCGGCGTATAGGCACGCAGCCGCTCTCGTGTACCAGCATCATTTCGGCAAAAGAGCCGGTGTTCATAAACTGACCGAAGTTTTCCTCGCCACGATACAGGCGAGCTGGCTCATCGGCGGCGCGCTGTGCTTCGGGCGTGACGCAGCGATACGTGTGGCCGCTGTGGCATTGTTCACAATGGCCGCAACTGAAGGCCAAGCTAACAATAATGTGGTCACCGACCTTGACGGTTTTAACATCGGAGCCGACTTGTTCGACAATACCCGCCGCTTCGTGGCCGAGGATGGCTGGCAGTGCCATGGGCAAGGCGCCGTCCATGATATGCAGATCGGAGTGACAGAGGCCGACCGATGATACGCGGATTAATACTTCGCGTGACTTGGGTTTAGAGATTTCTACTTCTTCGATCTCCATCGGGCGTCCGACTTCGCGAAATACTGCAGCTTTCATTATCCACTCCTGGCTCATTTTTTTATTGGTTCTGCAGAGTTAAATAACCCTGCGAGCTATTATTTTGTCGCTGTTGGTGTGCCTTCAAAGATCATGGTTTTGGTTTCCAAGTAGGGGTGTAAACCTTCTACACCACCTTCACGTCCAACGCCGGATTGCTTAAAACCGCCAAAAGCAATATTGAAATTCACTTTAAAACCATTGTGGCCAACGGTACCGGCGCGTAGGCGACGACCGACGGCGTAGGCCCGTTCAACATCATTAGTAAATACGCTGCTGTTTAAACCGTAGATTGAATCATTAGCAATCTCAATTGCATGTTCTTCGCTTCTAGCTGGAATCACGCTGATGACAGGGCCGAAAATTTCTTCGCGGGCAATCGTGGAATTGTTATCTACATTGGCAAAGACGGTGGGCTCTATATAAAAGCCGCGGTCGAGATGTTTTGGTCGGCCGCCACCGACAGCTAGGCGAGCGCCTTCCTGTTGCCCTTGACGAATCAGTGATTCAACGCGATCACGCTGGCGCGCAATGGCCAGTGGGCCCATTTGACTTGCCGGGTCGAAGGGATTGCCGACCTGAATTTTGCCAAAGGACGCGGCGAGGGCGTCGACAAGTTCGTCGTGGCGGTGTTCGCTAACAATAACGCGGGTGAGTGACGCGCAGACTTGGCCGGTCATCATCGGGGTAATTCTGGCAAACATATCAGCGGCTTTGCCGAGGTCGTAATCGTCGAGAATTACCGCGGGGGATTTGCCGCCGAGCTCCAGCGTGAAGCGAGCTACGCGCTCGCCGCAAATAGCGCCAATTTTGCGCCCAGCGGCGGTAGAGCCAGTGAAACTGACTTTGTCGACACCGGGAGAGCGTACTAACAGTTCGGATACTTCGCGATCTGCAGTTAGGACATTAATGACGCCTTTAGGCAGACCAATTTCTTCACAAATTTCGGCAAATAAATAAGGTGCGCCGGGCGCTTCCGGTGAGGCTTTGATGATAACTGTGCAGCCAGCGAGTAGGGCTGGGGCGACCTTGTAGGCCATCAGGGAATGGGGCGCGTTCCACGGAATAATGGCAGCGACCACGCCGACGGCTTCGCGCACTAATATCGCCGACTGACCTTCTGGCGCGGGGTGACTTTCTTGCCATTTGAATGTCGCTGCGAGGTCAGCGTAAAAGCGGAATACCTCGGCAAGGCCTTTCGCTGAATGCGCGGACATCGAGCGCAATACACCAGACTCCATGGTCCAGGTGTCCGCCACCGCGTCGCTGCGTGTTAGCCATGCGTCGGCAATCTTGTTGAGGTAATCAGCGCGCTCCTCCGGACTCATGCGCGGCCAAGGGCCGTGATCAAAGGCTTGGCGTGCCGCGCTAACGGCACGGTCAATATCGGGTGCCTGCGCTTCGGCAACCGTGACAAAACGCTCTTCGGAATTACTGTCGATAACATCGATAGTGGTCGACGAGGACGGTGCTTGCCACTGGCCGTCGATAAAGAAGCTCAATGGTTTCTTGATGTGACTCTTGGGAGTTGCCATAACGCTCATATTATTCTCTCCTGCGGAAACCCTTTGTAAGTGTCCCGCGTTAATTACTGTGGTCAACGCTTTAGCTGAAGCAGTGGTTTATGCTGCTGCACGCTTGGCGCCGCGAATTAATTTTCCCGCCAATACCCCGGTGGGTTTATCCTCTTTGGCGATAATTTGCCCTGAGACAATCGTCGTGTGATAACCCTTCGCTGTCTGATCAAGACGTCGACCACCGCCGGGTAAATCACGGGTAATAATCGGCGCGTGGAGCTCAAGATTGTCGTAGTCAATAATATTAATATCGGCTTTATAGCCCGCCGCAAGGACGCCGCGATCATGCAAACCAACGAGGTGAGCTGGTTTGGAAGTCATGTGCTTAACAGCGTCGGGGATCGATAGGCGTTTACCTTGGCGGTCGCGGGTCCAGTGGGCGAGCATAAAGGTTGGGTAGCTGGAATCGCAGATAAGTCCGTAGTGGGCGCCGCCATCACCTAAGCCGACAATGGCGCAGTCCGATTCGAACAGCTCGAGCATGAAGTCCAGTGATTGCCGTCCATAGTTGGCGATGGCCACGAGCAGCATAGCCCGGCCATCGTCTTCCAGCAGCAGATCATAGGCAATCTCCTTTGGTCGTTTGCCGAGACGTTCTGCTTGCGCGACGATACAGCTTGCTGGGTCAGGTTCGTAGTTGGGGGTTTTGCCCAAGGGATAGATCCAATCGAAGCGACGCGTCAAGGTCGTCAGCGGGAGTAGATTGTCGTCGGGCTCTTCGTTAATGATTTTTGCTCTGATCTCGGGTTTGCGCAATTCGACAATGCGTTGCTCCAAGGGCAGATGTGCGAGAGATTTATAGGTTGGGCAATCGACAAAGGGGTTGCTGGTCAAGTCGAAGCTCGCCAACATGCCAACCGGGCGCGGAAAGAACTGGGGGTGGATTGATCCCGCCGAGGTTTTATTGACTTCTTTACTGAGCTCGAACATACGAAGCCAGCGGTCGGGTTCTTTTTTGGCTTGGAGTAAGGTGAACGTAAGGGGTAAGCCGGTCTTGTCAGCGACATTGCGCAGTAACTCGAATTCGTCGTCGACCATAGAGTCATCCATACCGAGTTCAGAGATCATCTGAAATATACCGCCGCCCGCGTCTTGCACCGCGAGACCCGCCGCGACCAGTTCGCGCTCACCAGCGGCAAAGCTCGGAACCAGCTCGCCATCACTGCGGCGGTCGACGGGGGTGCGGGAGGTGCCAAAGCCCAGTGCGCCAGCGTTCATCCCTTCGCGGACGATGTCGGACATTTTTGCCAAGTCCTCATCGGTTGCGGGTTCACGATTGGCACCGCGTTCGCCCATAACATAAACGCGCAGCGGTGAATGGGGGATCAAGGTTGCTACGTCGATGTCGCGGGGGCGGCTATCGAGGGCATCTAGGTACTCGGGGAAGGTTTCCCATTCCCAAGTTAATCCTTCTTGCATAACAACGCCGGGAATATCCTCGACGCCTTCCATGGTCGCGCAGAGTAGGTCGCGGTCCTCTGGGCGGCAGGGTGCAAAGCCAACACCGCAATTGCCAAGCAACACCGTAGTAACACCGTGGGAGGAGGAGGGGTTTATACGTGAAGACCAAATCGCTTGGCCATCGTAGTGGGTGTGCAGATCGACAAAACCGGGTGTAACCAGCATGCCGCTCGCGTCAATTTCTTCTCGGCCGGGACCAATGTTGGCGCCAATAGCGACGATTTTATCGCCAGTAATGGCGAGGTCGCCGATATAGCTAGGGGCGCCAGTGCCGTCAACGATATTGCCATTGCGTATTACGGTATCGTACATAATTTTGCGTCCTTAATTGGCAATAGCCTGAGCCGTTTGTTTTATGGCAACACCGTAAATCTGTGTCATGTCGTCGCCGCGCTTGTAGTGGGTCAGCCATTCTTGAAAATACTTTGCTTCGGTTTGATGTTCGGCTTTGTGCCAGGGCATTTGTGACATGAGAACGCCGTAAATCATTTTGGCGCGCTGTAGGCGTGGCAGCGGACGATTGCGATCTGGGGTGTAAAGTTTTTGAGGCACGTCGTTAACATGGATGCGAAATTCAGCGTCCATGAGTTCGAAAACCGACATCACATGCTTTAGAAAGCCTTTGAAATTTTTGACTTTAAAAAAGTAGTTGCCAAAGAGTTCATCATAAATAGCAATGCCGGAGGCGCGGTGCTCAATTTCTTCGCAGAAATGCCATAGCAGCAGAGAGGCTACGCGGGCATCGCCTTTGGCCATTAAATCCTCACGGTTATCAATGAGTAATTTCATAGAGGGGGTGAAGGTGCTCTCTAGGGCGCCAATATAAGCAAGGTGATACTTGAGATCTCTCGATGCGTAGAGATCGTCATAGTGCTTGATCACCTTGTCCAAGGATTCTTGCAAACCGGGGTAGCGCTCTATTAAGGCTCGCACATGTTTGCGATGAGCAAGGGAGTGAACGCTTTCTTGGGTGCGAAAGACTTGCGCTTCGGCAAGGACAGCCGGGTCTTTAATAAGCTTTTCGGCGTCGCGCATAACGTCGCAAATATACTTCTCGAAGCCAATTGCCCAGAACGAAAATTTGTTCATCGTAATGGCAAAACTGGGGTGGTCAGGATTCCAGACGAAATCCACACCGCTGAAATTCCACGGGAATTTTCTGACTTCGAGTTTGCTCACATTATTCTCCATTTTTGTAATGGTTCATAGGCATTGCAATATAGCGCGGATTCCGCCGAGCTGCCATCGCTATGCGTGGGGATTTAAAGACATTGTGTCCATGTTCTCTGGAAATTTATCTTTTTGTGGACATAATGTCCATAAAATATTTAAAGTGGACGCCGTGTCCATATGCATGGTATTTTTCGCCGATGGATACTAATACGATTGCTATAGTCAGCGACGGCGCGTCACGCTCACAAAATGCGCGGGGGGCGGCAACCTGCGCCCGAATTTGCGGCGTGGCTAGCGAGTTGTTTTTCGAGCAGGGCTTTAATTCGGTTACGATGGAAGAGATTGCCAAGGCGGCGGGAATAAGGCGATCGACCCTCTATTTGCATTATCGTGATAAGGACGCCGTTCTTGGCGGCGTGGCGGAGTCCTACCTCGCTAAATTGCGCCTTGTATATGCACGCTTACCTAAGCCTGCGCCAACGCGAGAAGAGATAGAGGTGTGGGTTGCTGAATTTGCAGATTTCGCTACTCGAGAACGCGCTTCGACAGAGTTGCTTATTTCTTTAAGCCACATGCCCAATGCGCCAAAGGCCGCTTTTGAATTGGGTGAGGCGGTAAAACTATTGATGGCCGAGCGACTCTCTGCCTTTAGGCGAGCACTGGAGCCGGGCCAGCCACTTGCTTTGGCCTGGGGCTTGTCAACAGTTGATGGTCTTGGTTGGGCGCTCTGTCATTATGCTCGAGACGGCAAAACCGAGTTGTCGCAAAGCCGCTTAACGGTCGCAGCCGCGATGCTTAATCGCTTTGTGCGGGGTGAGCTTTGATAGAACTTAATGCGTCTAAAATTCCTTCATATAAGTGGAGTTATTGTCCACTTGCTACTGATCTGTCGCTATGAATGCAACCACTTTACTGTCAGAGGATTCGGTGCAGCCAATGAATTCTCGCAAAGCCGCGACCCGCGCTAGGATTTGCGACGTGGCTAACGAATTGTTTTTTACGCAGGACTTTAATTCGGTAACCATGGAGGAAATTGCCAAGGCGGCCGGCATTAGAAGATCTACCCTCTATTTACATTTTCGCGACAAAGAGGCCATTCTCGACGCTATCGCCAAGGCATTTATCGCCAAGCTGCGGCGGGTGATTGAGCGCCTTCCTGGGCCAGAGCCAACGGCCAAGGAAATCGAGAATTGGTTTGGCGAATATGCCGATTTTGTATCAACTGAGCGTGCCGCTACAGAGCTAATGGTTTCGCTGGGGCATATGTCAAAAACCTACCCCGCTGTGATGGCATTTGGCGATGCGCTTATGCATATGATGGGTGAACGCTTAAGTGCATTCAAACGCGCACTGGAGCCAGGCGAGAGCCTTGCCTTTGCCTGTGCTTTGTCGACCCTTGATATCGCTGGTTGGGCGCTGTGTCATCATGCGCGTGACCCAGATAGTGAGCTTTCTAAACACCGATTAACTGTCGCTTCGGCGGCTTTGAACCGCTTTGTGCGTGGAGAACTTTGACGTATGACTGACGCTATTCATCCTTTTCGTGTCGATATTCCACAAGCGGATCTAGACGATTTACAAGATCGTTTAAAGCGAGCGCGCTGGCCGCTGGGCATAGGCGACAACGAAAATTGGCAGGCAGGGACAAATCTTGCCTATATGCGCGAGCTCACTGATTATTGGTTAAACGAATACGATTGGCGCGCCCAAGAGCGCGCAATGAACGAATTCCCCCAATTTCGCACGGTAATCGATGACGTACCCGTGCACTTCATTCACGTGAAAGGCAAGGGGCCGAACCCCATGCCTTTAATTATCAACCACGGCTGGCCGTGGACCTTCTGGGATATGCGTAAGATCATTGGTCCCTTAACGGATCCGGCTGCCTATGGCGGTGATCCTGCGGATTCATTCGATATTATTGCTCCTTCGTTGCCGGGATTTGCATTTTCCAGTCCTTTAGAAAAGCCGGGTATGTACTTTGCCCCTACCGCAGATTTGTGGGTGAAGCTGATGTCTCGACTCGGCTACGAACGCTTTGCAACCCAAGGTGGTGATATCGGTGCTTTTGTGTCGTCTATGTTGGGGCATAAATATGCGGACCGTATTATTGGTACACATTTGACGCTGCTGATGTCGCTGAAGGCACCTTTCCCTGCTGCAGAGGATTATGCGCCTGAGGAACTCGAGTGGGGCGGCAAATTCGCCAATTTTATGGCGAAGAACTCGGCCTATATGCAGATTCAAAGCACGCGCCCGCAAACTATTTCCTTTGCGATGCATGACTCACCGATAGGCTTAGCGGCGTGGTTAATTGAGAAACGTCGGGCATGGAGTGACTGTGGCGGCGATGTCGAGTCGGTGTTCAGTAAAGACGATTTAATCAACACCGTCATGCTGTATTGGCTTACGGACACCTATGAAAGCTCCGCCCGCCACTATTATGAAACAACGCCTGAAAACTTCATGTCGGCGCATGTTCACGACCGAGCGCCCGTCGTCGCAGCGCCTACGGCTGCTTTGCAGTTTAAGGGCGATGTGTGGCTGCAGCCACGTAAATGGGCAGAGAAGTATTACAATCTCAAACGTTGGAATGTAGTGGAGAAGGGCGGTCACTTTGCGCCAATGGAGGCCCCCGAAATTTTAGTTGATGATATTCGTGGTTTTTTTCGGACCTTGCGGGCATAGTCTTTTGCCGCTTTAAATTCCATTTTTAATCGGCGTGCGCGCATTTGCGCGGCGCCGATATCTCGCTTGACCTCTAATCACTGTTATATCGCTAATTAAAAAAATGGCTTTTTTCGTCGCCGTGGTGTTCTCTTGCAATAAAATATACAAATGTATACCATGTGGATCAATTGTATATTTTGAGCTTGATAATGGAAGTCCTCTCCAATACCAATATTAGTACCGCAGCCGAGTTGCGTCGCGCCCAGCTCTTGCTGGTTGCAAAGGAGCTTATTCTCAGTGACGGTGTGGAGGCGTTACGCCATGCCGCCGTCGCCGAACGGGCTGGCGTCACGCGGGCGGTTATCTACCGCTATTTCCCCACTCAGTCTGACTTTATTGTTGCCATTGGCAATGAGTTTATTGAAGCCCTTAAACAGCGCTTGAGTCCTGAAAAGCAAATTGAGGCGGCGCGGGCGTCGGTAAGCAGCGATTTTGCGGCGGCGGAAATCTATTTTGATGTGGTGTTTTCGGTGCTGGAAGATAAGGGGCCCGCCTCACTTATGTTGCTATTGGAGCCTGATCTAACGCCCAAGTTAAAAAGTTTTTGGGCGAGTGTGGATGTTGAACAGTACGGCCACTGGTTGCAGGAAAGTGCGGATTTAGGCATTACCGCAATCGACAGCCAAGTGTTGATTCAAGTTGGAAAAATGACATTGCTAACCCTTTATAAAGTTTATCGCGCTGGCGAAATAAGTCGTAATCAAGCGGTTTCAAGGGTGAGTTATGTGATCTGTAGCTTGATCAATACACTTCGCGCAAAACCTTGTAATTAATCATCTAACTTTAGGCAAATAATCATGAGCAATCCTTCTGCTGTTAATTTTTTAGATCCAAATATTTATATTGGCGGCATGCCCGACGCTGAACTCAAGGCCTTGCGAGAAGCTGGGCCGCTACACTATCTGCAAGATGAGCTGACAGGTGTTCCCTATTGGTTGGTTACGCAGCAAAAAGAGTTGGATTACATTTCCCAGAATCCGGATATCTTTTCATCGCAAGTGAGAACCGGGGTGCCAATGGAGTATCCTCAGGAGCTGATTGACAATATTATGTCGCGGCTGTTTCTGCATATGGATGAGCCCCGCCATACCCAATATCGCCGTTTGGCCAATCCCATGTTTAGTCCGAAAAGCGTGGGTATGCTAGAGCAAGGTTCCCGGGTTCACGCGCGCGCAATTGTTGACGCCATAATTGAAAAAGGTGAGTGCGAGTTTGTGCGTGATATTGCCGCTGAATTACCTTTACTGACGATTCTTGAATTGTTTGGTATTCCGGGCGAGGACCGTAAAAACTTTTTCGATTGGACAAATACCATGTTATTTGCCGATGACCCAGATGAAAATACCTCGCCGGAAGACGGGCAAATGGCCTCTTTTCATGTGATTAGCTATGCCCAGAAGTTGTATAAAAAATACACTGAGAACCCGAATGATAGCCTGCTAAGCAAGATGGTGGGTGGTAAAATTGATGGCGAGTTATTGAGCGAGGACGATTTTTGCTGGATGGTGGTCATGATCATCGTTGCTGGTAATGAATCAACCCGCACGACGATTTCGCAAGGGATGCGCAATTTGATCGAAAACCCTGAGCAATTGCGTTACTTGCAGGAAAACCCCGATAAAATTGGTTTTGCCATTGAGGAAATCATTCGCTGCAACCCACCCTTTGTGGCAATGCGGCGGACTGCAGTGCAAGATATTAATTTGGCAGGCAAAGAGATTAAGAAAGGCGATAAAATCGTACTCCACTATCATGCCGCTAATCGCCAAAAAGACATCTTTGGCGATGACTCAGATCAGTTTAATGTGCGTCGCATGGAAGATAAGCCTGAGTTGGCCAGAGAAGTTCGCTCGTTTGGAATAGGCTCGCATTTTTGCATGGGTAAACACCTAGCGCGCATGGAAATGCAGGTGATGTTTGAAGAACTGATTCCCCGCATGAAAAACCCCGTTTTCGACGGTCCGGTTGTGTATATGCGCTCCTACTTTATACAGGGTGTGAAGCGCATGCCTATTCGCTTTGATAAAGGTGAAAAGCTCGGACCGCTGACCATTTAGTCTATATCTAATGCGAGCTTCTGATTACCCATTGCTACCAGCAGGAAGCTCGCTTTACCTCCCCTTCTAATTTCCTATAAAGCCCCAGACGCAATGGGGACATTGTGCCAGCGCATTTGCCGCTTGAGGTGAGATGCGTGGTTTATGTGTGCCAACTCGCGCCCTCTTTCGCGGGTGCGAGTCAGTTAAATTAAAGCTTTTATTTAGCTTGGTTGCCACGTCAGCGTTAATACACCGCTTTGTTGTTATTCCCCATTCACCGTCTACACTAAAGCAGAGATTGCATGTTTTGGTTGGTAGTTACTACACGTATGTGAAGTTTTGATATGTAGTGTTGAGGGGGATTGGGTATATTTTTCGAACAGGTGTAATTCCTTACCAATTAAAGCAATGATCTTGTGTCATTACGATTGACGGCCGGCAGTTCGGGGTCTAATCTTCAATTGCGAGATTAGAGTGCAAATGGTGCACCTATGAAACAACAATAATTGACGGAGTAGTCTATGAGACTGAAAGGTTCACAAAATAAGAAATACAGGCTGGCAGCGCTCGGATTAGCAACACTGTGCACTCCAGTAGTTTCTTTGGCGGAATCACAGCTTGAAGAAGTTTTGGTCACGGCTCGTCGGACAGCTGAAAATTTGCAAGACATTCCGGTAAGCGCGCTGGCAATTAGCGGCCAAAAAATTCAAGAGTTAGGCATGGTTAATCCAACCGAGATATCTAAACTCGCGGCGGGACTTACCTTGACCATGTCTGACTCAGCGACGCCAACCATTATTCTTCGTGGTGTGCGCTGGACGCCAGGCTCGGGTACACCTGCTGTTCCCGTTTACTTCAACGAAAACAGTTTTGATCCTGGTCAGACCTTTTTAAGTATGTACGATATTGGCCAGGTCGAAGTGCTGCGTGGCCCTCAGGGCACCGCCCGTGGTGCTCCGTCCATCTCTGGTGCAATCACTCTGACCACTCAGCGGCCTGATTTTGACGGTATTCATGGTTATGTGTCTGGCTTATTGGCCGGTGGTCGTGACCATAAGAGTATTCAGGGTGGGGTTAACGTGCCGCTGATTGACGACAAACTAGCTGTGCGTATTGCGGGTATATTTGACGACGGTGACGCAGATGGTGTGCGCAGTGTGAACTCAAATAGGGCTCCGTCGCGTGAAGTCCAGAGTGCTCGTTTATCGGTAACGTTTCAGCCTCTCGAAGAGCTGACTGTTGATGCCATGTATCAGCGTCTTGACTCACAGGCTTACGTTTACTCGCAAGTTGAAGGTTCAGGGAGTGCGGGGAGTCCGGCGCGTGCGTCCGGTGGCTATCCATTTGGCAGTCCAGCAGTTCAGGCCTATGCAGCCAACTACAATGGCCCAGCAATTGACAGCAAAGATCGCCGTGCTGTACAGGAATTACCGGATGATCGTCACAACCTAGTCGATTTCTTTACGCTTAACGTAAGCTGGGATGTGATCGGTCATACCTTGAGCTATAACTTTGGCTCACAGGACACAAACCCCAACCCTACTGGCATAGCATTTGATCCAGCTAACCTTGTCGTCGGCTATGATGAGAATATAAACACTAGCACTGGGGATAATACTCATTACCACAGTGAGTTGCGTTTTTCCTCTATACGGGGTGAAGGCCGGATGTTCGACTATGATGTTGGCGCTTATTACCATAAAACCGACAGTGATTTAAATTTCAAAGCTATTCAGCTTTTGCCGGGTGCCGTGGGTAATCCCTACGAGGGCTTAAGCCCTATTGCCAACCAAGCTGCTATTGAGCGCTATAGATTGTATGCACCGACCAGCATTCAGCTGGCGACTCAAAATTACTCGGCTTATGGCAATCTAGTGTGGCATGTGTCTGAAAAGACCGAGCTGACCACTGGCTTGCGCTGGATTACTGATACTCGGCCGACAAGACTTGCCCCGACTAATGAAAGCGGCTTTGCCTTGGCTGCGCCTGCCGCGGCGTTTGGCGGTAATTGTGCCTTTGGCGGCCCTGGATTCACTGACAGCACAGTCTATGCAGGCTATTGCGATCAGATTGTTCCCGCTGCGAATCATCGGGTAGACGATTTTGAGAAGAAGGAAACTGCGGTAATTTATAATATATCGCTGTCGCATTATTTCACCGACGATATGCTCGCTTATGCGACTACCGGTACGTCTTGGCGCGCTGGTTTACCTGCAATCAATAATCCAGGCATGCCTGCAAATTTGACCTTCCCCAGACCAGAGGAAGCAACCTCCTATGAGCTAGGATTGAAAACCACTATCAATGAGGGCTTGCGAGTTAATGCGGCGATATTCCAGATCGACTATGACGATCAGCTAACGCAATATCAATACCAGCCGTATTTTAATACGAATTCTGGAACGCCTGCTGAGACGAGTACCGCCTTCTTTTATAATGTTGATGCGCAAGTCCGGGGAGCGGAGATCGAGGTTGCCAGTAACCCGATTAACAACCTAGTACTGAATACCAACTTAAGTTACTCAAAGATAGAAGCTAAGGGTGGTCAAGCGCCTTGCAGAGACCCTAGTCGTCCATTGTCTGCAACGAACGTAATTAACTTGTGCGAAGTTGAAAGTGGCAAGACCTTAAACGCATCGCCAGAATTTCAGGCGAGTGTTAATGGTAACTACCTTGTGCCTTTGGCAACTGTTGATGCTTACCTGCGGTTTGTGGTGAGTTATCAGGGTGAGAATGAAAACTATGGTGCATCTATCGAAGAGGGCAAAGCTTACACTGTCACAGATTTGTACGCCGGCGTGAAATCTAAGGATAGTGATTGGGACGTAGGTCTTTATGCTAAGAACGCCTTTGATAGATCTGTAGTGTTAACGCGTAATGACATCATTACTGGGTCTGGCTTGGATTCTTATTTTGGTCCATCTGGCTACCAGCGTATTAGTACTATTGCCGAGCGGGAAGTGGGTTTGTCGTTCCGTTATAACTTCGCTGCGAACTAATACTATCGCATCCATAACACGAGGCCTAAGCTGGCCTCGTGTTTATTTTTAGCTCAAGTCACTTCTCTAAATCTGCGTTTAATTCCCCTCGATATAAGCTTCTGTCTCTATTGATTTTTTCATTCTCGATTTTAGAAAACTTCACAGTTTGAATTTCCTTGTTTTGCCGTGACGCATATCCATGCACCTGTGTCGATCATTGTGCAGCAATGGGACGCCAAATTTGAGGGTATTTGAATGTACTCACTGGAAACAATGTTCTGAACTAGTTCTGTTTTACAAGTTAACTTTTAGCAATAATGCCAAATTTGAGTTGCACTGCTATTCAATGCAATGAACCTGTGTCATTGTGATAATAATTACGATGGCTGTTATTTGCTCATGATTAAATTTAATTCGATCTTTAATTTCTTCATTCATCGTATTTAACAAGAATATTCCAAACTATTGGCGACTCGCTAGTCGCCAAGCTAATTATTCACTCTGCAGCAAAAGGAAAATGTTGTTATGCCAACCGAGCCCAAGCAAGAACGCAGCGGCCTTCTAATTACTCGAGAAATTGCGATAGAACTTAATGATGCCATGGTTGCCTGGATAGGCCGTTCCAGTGGTGGATTACCAGGGCCACGTATTGTGCAGGCCTACCTTGATTGGCTGATCAACCTAAGTGTTGCGCCGGGTCGGCAGCTCGAAATATTGGAGGCCTTGATCCGTAGCCGAATTGACCTGATCAAGTGCGCATTGCGTGGCGCTGAGCCGACAAATGATCGCCGCTTTAAGGCTGAAGGCTGGCAAAAGCGGCCCTATTCATGGCTTGTGCAAGCCGCACTGCACCGCGACGAGCTGTTGAGGATTGCCACTGAGCCACTTCCCGGGATGGACGCCCACAACGCACAGCTCGTGCAGTTTTACACCAAACAGCTCGTGGATATGTTGTCCCCAGCCAATTTTGCATTGACGAATCCCGAAGTTGTGCAGGTGACAATAGCCCAGCGCGGCAAAAATTTATTGCGGGGCGCTCGCTTTGCGGTAGGTGACCTTGTGCGTAAAGTCACCGATACCGATCTGTCGGCTTCCGATGCTTTTCAGGTCGGTGAAAACTTAGCAGTAACGCCGGGCAAAGTGATCTATCGCAATTCACTAATGGAGCTGATTCAGTATTCGCCTACCACCGAAAATGTGTATGCCGAGCCAATTTTGTACGTGCCGGCATGGATCATGAAATATTACATTCTTGATTTGCAGCCCAGTAACTCAATGATGCGTTGGTTGGTTGAGCAGGGCCACACAGTGTTTGCTATCTCCTGGAAAAACCCGGACAAGGACGATGCGCATCTTACCATGGAAGATTACCGCACCTTGGGCGTGGCCGAAGCCATGGATGTGATTAGCGCGATTATGCCAGACCAAAAAGTACACTCAGTTGGCTACTGTGTGGGCGGTACATTGCTAACGATTGCGGCGGCGGTGATGGCTCGCGAAGGTGACGAGCGGTTGAAAAGTATCACTTTGTTTGCCGCGCAAACTGACTTTACGGATGCCGGGGAGCTACGCCTGTTTATCGATGAGATGACCTTGTATTGGCTTGATCAGCAAATGAAGCGCAACGGCTTTTTGGCAACAAAACAAATGGGCGGGGCATTTGCGGCGCTGCGTGCCCCAGACTTGCTTTGGCAACCCATGCTGCGTCGCTACTGCTTGGGCGAAGAGGGTTCCGGTTTCGACATCATGTCCTGGAATGCAGATGGCACCCGTATGCCCTACAAAATGCACAGTGATTATCTGCGCCAGCTTTATTTAAATAATGAACTGGCGCAAGGCAAATACATCGCTGGTGGCCGTGCAGTCAGCATTGGAGACATCGCGGTGCCGATGTATATCGTCGGTACAACGGCAGATCATATCGCGCCGTGGCAGTCAGTGTATAAAACCCGCAACCTTAAAAAGTTAGGCGAAACCACTTTCTGCCTTACCGCTGGAGGCCACAACGCGGGCATCGTTTCCGAGCCGGGCCGTCCGCGCCGCAGCTACACGGTGGGTAGCTGGGATCAAAACACCGGGTATCAAGCACCGGAGGAATGGCAAGCAGCAGCTCAGCCCCAAGAGGGTTCGTGGTGGCTTAACTGGCAAGCTTGGCTTGCGGGTCATTCCGCAGGAGATAGAACGGCGCCACCAACCATTGGCGCGCCAGATAATGGGCATTACATTTTGTGTGACGCGCCAGGCACCTACGTTTTACAGCGTTAGTTTTGCCTAAAGTAAAGATGTTCTGCATTAACAATGAAGCTCAGCTGGCTTGCCGCTAGCTGCGCACCCGTATATACGATTAGTGAGAGAGATAGGCATGAAATTATCCTTAGAAGGAAAAGTTGCATTGGTAACCGGCGGCTCTGGGGCCATAGGCCAGCAGGTGTGCCTTTACTTAAATCGCGCAGGCGTGAAAGTCATAGGCGCCGCCGTGCCATTTGACCTTGAAAGCGCAGAAACCCTCAGAAGAGAGGCCGGTGATGCGGGAATTGAAATCGACGTCGTCGCCTTTGATGCTGCTGATTTCGACGAGACGGGTAAAGCCATTGCGGGTATTAAAGAAACGTATGGCCGTATTGATATTCTAGTGAATTGCGCGGGCGTTACCCGCGATGCACCGCTACGCAAGATGTCTAATCATCAGTGGCAGCAGGTCATGGGCGTTAACCTTAACAGTATGTTTAATAGTGCTCGCCATGTTGTAGAGGATATGGTCGAGAGCGGCTGGGGACGGATTATTAATGTGTCTTCGGTTAATGGCCAGCGCGGTCAATTCGGACAAACCAATTACTCTGCGTCAAAGGCTGGGGTTCACGGCTTTACCATGGCCTTGGCTCAAGAAGTTGCGCGTAAGGGTGTAACAGTCAATACGGTTGCGCCGGGCTATATCGACAGCCCAATGATTCAGGCTGTGCCGGAAAAAATTCGAGAATCGATTTTAGGCAATATACCGGTAGGACGTTTTGGTCAACCCAGAGACATCGCTGCAGCGATTACTTTTTTGTGCTCGCCTCAGGCTTCGTTTATTACCGGAGCGCAAATACCGGTAAATGGTGGTTATTACATGGGCCATTAATCACTATTTTTTATACGTATCGAGAGAGACAAGAAATTTTCAAAGTGCGCGTTCGGTCGAAATAAACTGACTGTGAAATGTTGCAGAATCTAAACAGGATATACGGGAATAATCTTATGACAGCAGCATTTAAAGTAGGTGATCAGGCTAATATTACAAAAACCTTCACGGTAGAGGACGTCAATCACTACGCGTCACTTTCGGAAGATTTCAACCCAATCCATATAAATAAGGAGGCGGCGGAAGCCAGTATTTTTGGTGCGCAAGTAGTACATGGCATGCTAGTCGCCAGTTTGATATCGGGTTTGCTGGGTAATCATTTGCCCGGTAGTGGTTCGATCTATTTGGGGCAGGACTTGGCTTTCAAAGCGCCGCTGTATATTGGCGATGAAGTTACCGCTATTGTGGAGGTAATCGATATTCGCGAAGACAAGCCAATAGCCAAGTTGCGTACTTATGTCGTTAATCGTAAAGGCGTGGTGGTAGTAGACGGTGTGGCTATTGTGAAATACGTATTGATGTAATTGAACCGAGGCTTAGCCAATACTGCAATGGTATTGGCTAAGGCGTCTTGCGGCTTATACTACTGTGCGCCTGCGGTCGACCAGCCAAATAATGCCAAATACCGGTAATAACAGTAATGGTACAAAGGCCACGGATTGGAAGGACTCTACCGAAGCGTAGCGAATGACTTCGGTCATGGCCTCGGGTGATAGCCCAGCGAGCTTTTCTGCGCCGCCAGCAGCACTAGCTTTGGCGGCATCAAAAATCCCGCCCATATGGGGCAAAACAAACTGAATCGACATACCGCCGGCGAAGCCCATCAAGCCCATCGCCATTGCACCACCACGGGGAAAACGCTCGGAGGAAATTGCCAACATAGTCGGCCACATATAGCACACACCGACACCCCAAACAGTGGCTGCTGCAAAGGCCAGTACGGGTGATGTTGCCAAGCTCAGCAAGTAAAGACCAAGCCCGGCAAGTAGGCAGGAGACGAACATTAAGCCGACCGAAGAAATACGTTTGGCGATAGGTCCGGCAAAATGACGCATCACAAACATCAGCGCACTAACGTACACCAATAGTAGAATACCCTGCATGCCAACAATATTAGAGAGTGCAATGTTTACCCACTGGCCCGGTGCGAGCTCGGCGGCAGCGGTGAGGAACATGCAGCCCCAGAATACCCAAAACATGGGACGGCGCAGTAGCTCGCCAAACATGTCGCGATAGCTCACGCCATTTGCCACCCGTTCGGTAACGGGAAACTCGGCGCGGGATACCATCCACGCCAGTACCACAGATGGCAGCATCAGCACCGCCATATTCAGCTCCCAAGGTAGGCCGGTCGCGCTAATCATTACGCCTAGCAAACCGCCGACGACAATACCGGCGGGCCACCACGCGTGCAGTATATTTAAACGGTGGGTTTTTTCTTCGGGATACAGCGCCGCAACCATGGGGTTAGATGCGGCCTCTACTGCGCCCCAACCCACGCCGGTGAGTAACAGGCTGATTAACACTATGGCGTGTACACTCGCACCCTGTGGATCTAAGGCAGCCGCAACTAGACCCAGCGCGCCGGCAATATAACCGAGCGCTGACAATAGCAGCATGCGCTTCATACCGATAAGATCGACCAGGGCACTGCCAAATAGCAAGGTCAGTGCAAAGCCGGTAAAGGTTGCGCCAAGTGCCTCGCCGACCATTGCAGCGGAATTTGCGAGATCGATAAAATTGAAAATTTCACTTTGCAGGTAGCCGGCAATATTGGCGCGAACCGCAAAGCCTAGGCCAATCATAAATATCGACAAATTGCCGATGAGGTATAAGCGGCGCCGATCGATGTGAGAATTATTCATACGCGTGCTTCCAGTGTTGTTAATTTATTGTGTCTGTTATGCGAGTAGGCTCTTTAGAAATTGGCCGCCATCGTTTGCCAGTGCATCTTGGCTAGGCGCGAGTGGTCGCCAAATTGCAGCGGCATCGGCGATTTCTATGCAGTCGGGGGTGAAGGATTCAATAATACAATCACCTCGGTAATTAATGTCGCGCAGGGCGCGTGCCACTTCTTGCCAGTGCACTTGGCCCTTGCCCGGCGTACCGCGATCGCTTTCGCTGGCATCGACGTAAACTAAATCATCGCCGGCGAGAATAATGGCATCGTAGACATTTTTTTCTTCGATATGCATATGGAAGGTATCGAGGTGGATTTTTACCGAGGGCAGATTAATCTCGCGGATGAATTTTTTAACCTGGGCTGAGGTATTGATTAAATCGGTCTCAAAGCGATTGAGTGGTTCTACGGCCAAGGTAACACCGTAATCGGCGGCCATTTTTCCCGCTTGGGTGACACCTTTTACCGCCAATTCCCATTCTAATTGGCGCTGAGTATCAGCAATTTTCCGGCGCTTGCCCACCGAGGAATAGCAGGGGCCGACTAAGGTGGTTATGCCCAGTTGTTCGCAAATTTTTAGGCAGCTTTCAATATAGGCGAGGCTCTCTTTGCGAAAACGTGGATCTTCGTGGGTTAAATCGCGATTCGGGCCGTAAGCGCCGGTGGCATAGAGCCGCAGTGGGTGCTCGTTAATACCTGCCTTTATGGCTTTGACGTCAATCAATGCGGGGTCTTCAAGGGGGATGGTAAATGCATCAAAACCCATTGCCGCTGCTTTTTCAAATAATCGTATTGAGTTTAGGGTAAATGGGGAGTCCCACACCCATGCGTTAACGCCGACGCCGATATTGCCTTTTGTAGTCACGTTCAATTCCTTAACTGATCTGTATTTAAAAATTTGATGACAGGTTTATTCGAAACTGAAATTGATGCCCACGCACAATAGGCGTGGCTCACCGGGAAAACCAACCGCATTTTCGAAACCTTCATTGAGCGCATTTTCTAGCGCTGCAGTCAGCGTAAGCTGTGGTATTACCTGCCACGCGGCGGCGAGGTCTAAGGTCGTATAGCTTTTGAGTGATTCAGTGGTGCCGCTGCCGGTATGTTGAGAGCCAGCGAATTGCTTGCCGGTATAGCGGTAGTCGGCATTCATGCTAAATGATCCACTGACTTGCCAGCGCGAGCTTAGCCCCCCTTTAACTTGTGGTCGGCCAGTGAGCTTTAACTCTGGGTCGTCGGCGTCAATATCCGTGTAGGTGGCATCTAGTTGAATGTTGAGGAGCTGGTGCGGCTGCCATGTCCATAGCCATTCTGCGCCACTGGTATCGACGGCATCACTATTGATATTGGTAAAGTTCGCGTCGTCGAAGGTGATCAGGTTTTCGAAATGATTATTGAAATAGCTTAAGCTAATAAAGTGCTGCTTGCTGCGCCATTCGGCACCGATATCCCAGTTTTCCGCGGTTTCCGGTTTGAGGTCGGGATTGCCGGTGAGGGAGTCGCCCAGGGCAAAAAAGCTGGGCAATTTAAAGCCTTGTCCCCAGTTTGCGCTTACGCTAAAGCCATAGTCGAAATCTTGTTTAATACCAAACTTGTAGATCTCTTCCGTGTCGAGCTGTTCGGGTTTGTCGTGGCGGGCGCCGAACTGGAGAAGTGTATCGCTGGCAAGACGAGTATTTAATTCAATAAACGCTGCCTTGCTGGCGCGGTCTAGTTCGAAGGACAGTGGAATTAACACAATATTTGCGGTCAGCGGTGGCAAGGGGCTGGGGGCGGGGATGATAGCGCCAAAATCGGCGGCGCCGTCGCTGCGGCCGTATTCTTCGCGGCGCTCAAGTCCCGCGTGTAGCCATAGTTGCTCACCGCCAATGCGGTTTACCCAGCGCAAGTTCTTGCGCTCAAACTCCGCGTCAGCAAAGTAGGGCGGTACGTTCATATAGGGTGCGATGCCCGGAGAGTCGAAGGACTCCTCACGTTCATACAAGCTGTAGTGCAGATTGCTTTGCCACAGCGACGTTAGCTGTAAAGTCCACGCGGCGCCTAGTGATGTTCCCTGATATTCACTGCGGTATAAGTCGTCGTTCTCGGCTTTGTTGGGGCCGCCGCTCTGCTCTGGATAGCTATTAAGTTCACCATCGCTGGTACGGTAATTTAGCGCGATTTTTTGGTGCTTGCTCGGTGTCCAGCTAAGGCCAGAGTTGATGTCGTCACTTTGTTGGCGGCTGCCGTTGACGGGTTCGCCGCTATCGCGGCGGCCTAGCTGTAAACTGTAGCCAAAACCATTTTCTACGCCGCGCAGGGCGATGCTATTCCGTCGGTAGCCGTACTCGCCAATATCCGCTGACAGGGTTTGTTGGTGGCCGGCTTTAGGCTGGGTGGTAATAATATTAATAACACCGCTGAGGGCGTCGGAACCGTAGATGGTGGACTGAGCGCCGCGAACAATTTCAATACGCTCGACACTGTCGATGCCTAGATTGCCAAAATCAAAGGAGCCACCGCGGGTATTGGTGGGGTCGTTGAGTTGTACACCGTCGATCATCACAACAGTAAAATTAGATTCGCCGCCGCGCAGTGAAATACTAACAAGGCCGCCAGCACCGCCTTGCTCCTCAATTAATAGGCCCGGCACAGTGCGTAAAACGTCGACTAAATGACTTTTATTGAGTGCGCTAATGTCGGTGCGATTCAGCACGGTAATCGACGAGCTAATATTGTCACGCTGAGTTTCGCTGTAAGTGCCCGTCACCAATAACTCTTCAACATTACCAGCGGCGATAGCCCACGAGGGGAAAAGAATTGGCAGTAATAAAACCGCACAGCGTTTGCGTTTTTTATTCATTCAGTATGTCACTTAGTTAAAGCGGTTATTCTATGGGGCCGCCGAAGGCAGCCCCACAGTGTTGATTTAAATACTCATGCCAAGCCTAAAATACGGCGATTGGCGGCTTCGCCGGCTTCACCGCCGGCAAAGTCGTCAAAGGCTTTGTCGGTGGTGCGAATAATATGATGATTTATAAAATCCACGCCTTCGCTGGCGCCATCTTCAGGGTGTTTAAGGCAGCATTCCCACTCCAGCACCGCCCACCCATTAAAATCGTATTTGGCAAACTGGCTGAAAATGGCACTGAAATCGATTTGGCCATCGCCAAGAGAGCGGAAGCGGCCAGGGCGATCTTTCCAGCCTTGATAGCCACCGTAAATCCCGCTGCGGCCATTGGGGTTGAACTCGGCATCTTTGACGTGAAACATTTTGATGCGGTCATGGTAGTAATCGATGAATTGAACATAGTCCAGTTGCTGCAAGATGAAATGGCTGGGGTCGTAGAGAATATGGCAGCGCGGGTGATTACCTGTAGCTTCTAGGAACCGCTCAAAGGTCACGCCGTCGTGTAAATCTTCGCCGGGGTGAATTTCGTAGCACAGGTCTACACCGGCGGCGTCGAAGGCATTAAGAATCGGCAGCCAACGCTTGGCGAGCTCTTTAAAGCCAGTTTCAACCAGGCCTTCTGGGCGCTGTGGCCATGGGTACATGGTGTGCCACAGCAGCGCGCCTGAAAAAGTAGCATGGGCGGTTAAACCTAAGTTTTTACTGGCCTTGGCGGCGAGCATTAATTGCTCGACTGCCCACGCTTGGCGGGCCTTAGGCTTACCGTGCAAGTGGGCTGGGGCAAAACCGTCAAACTGTTCATCGTAGGCGGGGTGAACGGCGACCAATTGGCCTTGCAGGTGGGTTGATAGCTCGGTGATCTCGACGCCATTGGCGGCGCAGGTAGCGCGCAGCTCATCACAATACGCCACACTCTCTGCTGCCTTGGCGAGATCGATTAAGCCACTTTCCCATGTAGGAATTTGTACGCCTTTATAACCGAGATCGCCCGCCCACTTCGTAATGTTTGCAAGGGTGTTAAAAGGGGCTTCTGGACCGGCAAATTGCGCGAGAAAAATCGCGGGACCTTTCATTTTTGACATGCTGATATCCTCAATGCTTAAGGCGAATTAGTAGTTTGGCAAAGTGTGCCATTTCACGTCACTGGCGCTGGCCGCGACGGCGTTTTCAATAAAGCTCATGCCGCGCACCGCTTCTGTGATACCGGGGCAATCTGCGCTTCGTTCATCGAGCGCTACACCGTTTTCGAAAGCGCGAATCTGGCCGATGAATGCCATGTAGATATTGGCAAAGGCTTCCAAATAGCCCTCGGGGTGGCCGGTCGGCGTGCGGGTGTTAGCCGCGGCAATGGGGCTTAAATAGCCGTTGGCGGTGCGCAGTATCTCAATGGGGCGATCGGCCCATTTCAATAGCAAAGTATTCGGTTCCTGCTGGCTCCACTCAAGGCCACCTTTTTCGCCATAGACGCGAATTTTTAAGGCATTCTCTTCGCCAACACTGACTTGGCTGGCCATGAGTACACCCTTGGCGCCATTGTCAAAACGCAACAAGATCGAGCCGTCGTCGTCGAGGGTGCGGCCTTCAACAAAGGCAGTTAGGTCTGCGCAGATGGCACTGATATTCACGCCGCTAATGTATTCGGCTAAATTCGCGGCGTGTACGCCGATATCGCCGATGCAGCTGCTGATGCCAGCCTGGGCGGGGTCTAAACGCCATGCGGCTTGCTTGTTGTCTGCATCTTCTTGGCGGTCAGCCAACCAGCCCTGAGGGTATTCCACCACGACTTTACGAATAGCGCCGAGATCACCGGCGGCAACTCGCAGCCGCGCTTCTTTTACTAGCGGATAGCCGGTGTAAGCGTGACTGAGTCCATAGAGCAGTCCCGTCTCGCCGAGGATGTCTCGGAGTTGCAGAGCTTCTTGCAGATTGAAGGTTGCCGGCTTGTCTGACATAACGTGAAAGCCCGCGCGCAGTGCCGCTTCCGCAACGGGATAGTGCAGGTGATTTGGTGTAACAATCGCGACAAATTGCATGCGTTTTTCTGCGGGCAGTGCTGCTTCGGCGCTCATCATTGTCATGTAGTCGGTATAGACACGCTCGCTTGGTAAATGCAGGGCTTCACCCGAGCGGCGGGCGCGCTCAGCACTGCTGCTAAAGGCCCCGCAGACCAGCTCGATTTCGCCGTCTAATGCGGCAGCCATGCGGTGTACTGCGCCGATAAAGGCGCCTTCGCCGCCGCCGACCATGCCCATTCTGATTTTTGCCATTGCAGTGCTCCTTCCTATTGGTGGTGCTTATTTGTGCACATAGCGATTAATTAGGTTTTCCAAAAATTCTTGGCGACCCGATACTGGCTGCGGGTCGATATTATTGTTCACCGCCCATTGGCTCGTTTCCGCTAGGCTGAGTTGACCGCTTAGAATTTTCTGGCCTAATTCTCCGTCCCAGCCGGCGTAGCGCTGGTTAATAAATGTTTGTAGTTCCCCAGATTCAAACAGCTCGGCGGCCACTGTGTACGCTAGGGCTAGGGTGTCCATGCCGCCGATATGGCCGTGGAATAAATCTTCTGCGCTTATCGATTCGCGGCGGACTTTGGTGTCGAAATTAAAGCCGCCAGTAGTGAGACCGCCGGCGCGAATAATTTCGTGTAAAGCGGGTACCAAGTCTGCAACATTATTGGGGAATTGATCAGTATCCCAGCCATTTTGCTGATCGCCGCGATTGGCGTCTATCGAGCCTAAAATACCCAGTGATGCGGCCGTGGCAACCTCATGTTCAAAGCTATGGCCAGCTAAGGTGGCGTGGTTCACTTCAATATTCACTTTAATTTCTTTTTCTAAACCAAAGCGCTGTAAAAAGCCAAATACCGTAGCCGTGTCGTAGTCATACTGATGTTTTGTTGGTTCTTGAGGTTTTGGCTCAATGAGAATAGTGCCCTTAAAACCAATTTTGTATTTGTGTTCCACCACCATTTGTAAAAAGCGGCCCATCTGTGCAGATTCGCGCTTAAGGTCGGTGTTTAATAGGGTTTGATAGCCTTCGCGGCCACCCCATAGTACATAGTTAGCGCCACCGAGGCGGTGAGTGGCCTCCATGGCATTTTGCACTTGCGAGGCCGCGTAGGCGAATACTTCTGGATTAGGATTGGTTGATGCACCGCACATATAGCGCGGATTGGAAAAGGCGTTGGCGGTGCCCCATAGCAGCTGAATTCCGGTGTCAGATAGTTTCTGTTCGGCGTAGTCGACCATGGTCGCAAAGTTTTTACGGGATTCTTTAATCGTTGATGCTTCAGGCGCAATGTCGTAGTCGTGCCAGCACCAGTAGGGCACGCCCAGTTTATTCATAAAGGCAAATGCCGCGTCCATTTTTTCTTTGGCAAGTACCATTGGTTCTGCGTTTGTCCGGTGCCATGGACGGTTGAAGCTACCTTGCCCAAGCCCGAATATATCTTTGCCATCCCAACAGAAATTGTGCCAGTGGCACACGGCAAAGCGCAGATGCTCTTCTAGGCGCTTGCCGAGCAGTATTTTATCTTTGTCGTAAAATCGAAAGGACAAAGGGTCCGTCGACGCTTTGCCTTTATATTGAATTGGTGCGATGTCGTTGCAAAATTCAGCGCTCATTGTGTGCTCCTCGCGAATACATTTAATTCATCAATTGTTTGGTTTGCTGGTATAGCTGGCGATAGGTGGCTAACTTATCAGCGTAATACGTTTGTAAAGATTCATCAGGCTGGTGGGCTTCGAGCACCGGCGGCGGTGGACAAATCTCATGGACTTTGTGATTAAACTCGATGCGGGGGAGGTGATAATGTTCGCTCAGTTGGGCGAGGCGAGCCGCACCCAGTGCCGGGCCAACTTCGCCACCATCGCGAAATATCATGGGGCGTTGTAATACGTCGCTGAGCATTTGTCGCCAGCGCGGTGAGCGGGCGCCGCCCCCAATGAGACTGATGTCATGGATCGGGGTTTGCGCGGCAGAGAATGCTTGGTAGCCGTCAGCACAAGAAAAGGCGACGCCTTCAAGTACCGCGAGGGTCATCTGCGGACGTCCGGTTGAATTTTTTAAACCAAAGAATAAGCCGCTGGCATTAGGATTGTTATGGGGCGTGCGCTCTCCCGAGAGGTAGGGAAGGAAACTCACATCCGTTTCGCTGATGCCACTGTCGTCTAGTTCGCGCAATAGCGCGTCAATGGTTTGTCCGACAATGCCAGCAAACCACGCCAGCGAATTTGCGGCGGAAAGGCTAACACTCATTTGATGCCAGCGCTCCGGTAAGCAATGACAAAAAGCATGCAGGGTATTTTCTGGGCTGGCGCGGTGACCCTCGCTAACGGCAAATAGCACGCCCGAGGTGCCTAAGGAAATAAAGGCTTGACCGGGTTCGGTGACCCCGACACCAATGGCACCGCAAGCATTGTCGCCGCCACCGATTACAACAGGTATTTGCGGCAGGCCGAGCGCTAGGGCGGCATTGTTGCTTAAGATACCGGCGATCTCACAGCCTTCAAGTAGTTCTGGCATATAACTGCGGTCAAGGCCCGAGGCCGCGAGCAGCTCGTCGTCCCAGTCGCGCTGGGCAGGGTTCAACCACAAGGTTCCGGCTGCATCGGACATGTCGGAGCGGTATAAGCCGGTCAGGCGAAAGGCGAGGTAATCCTTCGGTAATAGGATCTTTGCCGTCTTGGCAAAAACCTCAGGCTCGTGTTTGGCGACCCACATTACTTTGGGCGCGGTAAAGCCAGGCATCGCGACGTTGCCGGAGCGCAGCTGAAAGTCCTTAAGTCTCGCGCTTAATTCTTCGCACTCTAGGCCAGAGCGGCCATCATTCCAAAGAATACACGGGCGCAAGACTTGGCCGTGGGCGTCTAAGAAGGTCGCTCCATGCATTTGGCCCGATAGCCCAATGGCTCTAATGTTGTTTGTTTGCTCGCCAAGCTTAAGCTGGATACCCGCCATCGCGGTGACTAGTGCTCGCCACCAGTCTTCCGGCGTCTGCTCTGACCAAAGAGGCTTTGGGTTAGATACCGTCAATGGTGAACTATGGTCGGCTAGGATCTCACCGGCGTCATTAATGGCGATCACTTTAATGCCGGATGTACCGAGATCTATACCTAAAAACATGATGTTTTCACTATATTATTAGTTTGCTTGCCTCGTTCGATGCTCGGGCGCAGGACGAGGTCGCTAAGCTTGATGACTTTATTTTATGTCTAAAACTAAATATACTCAATAGCACGCGAGAAAGTGGGTTTCTACGTGCTGGTGTTGGTCTTTTATTACTTGTGATGTGCTATCGGTGATTTATTCTAGTTGCCTGATATTTATAAATAATATTGTTAGGTGCGGCGATTTGGCGTGGCTGATTTAGTTCTCTAGCGTGATTTGTTCAGGTGATTTTGAGTCGTTGCCGTTATTTCTAGTTGATCTATGGTTTGAATAAATTTTATATATAAAAATATATAAGGTTTTTGCGGGCATTCACTGCCTCAAAAGTTGGGCGTTTAGTTTGAGTGCAATCGGGACCGCGGCGACAGGCAGGCTTTATGAAGAAAAATGATACTGAGCAAATACGAATCGCCAATCGAAAACTCATTATTAATTATGTGCGAATCAACGGCCCTGTGGCACGGGTGGATATTGGTCGGGCGCTGAAATTAAGTCCGGCCACGATTACCCAGATTACCTCCGAGCTTCAAAAAAGCGGCCGCGTTTTAGAGCTATCGAGCGAGCCAGACGGCGGCATTGTCCGTGGCCGACCTCGGGTCTTGATCGATTTAGCCTCGGATGCCAGCTATGTATTGGTGGTAAAACTCTCGATCAATGAGCTGCGCATTTTATTGGGTGATCACAAAGGCAATGTCGTTACCGAGGCAATATACGAGCTGCAAACACGAGAGATCAACTGTGAGCAATTGACCGGAAAGCTACTGGACTCTATTGAATCCTTTATAAAAAAATTGCCTAAAAGGCAGAAGCCGAAGGCGATCTGTGTTGCCGTGCAGGGCGTGGTGAATGGCGTCACTGGCGAGATTTTATGGAGTCCGGTTATAAAGGAGCGCAATATCCAGTTGCGTGGCTTGATAGAAGAGCGAACTAAGCTGCCAACGACTGTTATTAATGATGCCAATTGCCTTGCGATTGGGATTCGTCAGTTACCTTTGTATCAAGATTTGAAAGATGTCGTTGTCGTTATGCTCGGACACGGCTTGGGTATGGGTTGTTTTATAAATGGCGCTTTATACCAAGGGCCAAGCGGCGGTGCCGGTGAGCTAGGGCATTTAAATTACATGCCCAACGGTGCGCAGTGCCTGTGTGGCAAACGCGGTTGCGTTGAAGCCTATTTGGGCGATTATGCTTTGTTTCGCGATGCGCGGATGCTGCTTCCTTTTGCGGCCGATGATGACCTGCATCCCACCGAGGAAAGTATGCAAGCCCTAGTAGATTTGGCAGACGCTGGCAACGCAGACCTCGTTGATCTATTCCATCGCGCTGGCGTTGCGCTGGGTTATGCGCTGGCCGGCGTTATCGGCATTCTTAGCCCAGAAAAAATCATTATTAGCGGCCCAGGTGTGCGCTCGTACAAATACCTTGATCCAGGTATTAAGGCTGGACTGGCTGCGGCCTTGGTGCCGGTGCTGAGCATGGACACTTCAGTAGAAGTTGCAAATTTGAATATCGATCAGTTAATTGTTGGCGCGATCAATCTCGCTCTGCAAGCCTTGGATTGAAGGGGCTTTGATGTCAGATTGGTGGCGTGGTTTATGTAGGTAAATATCAGGCTGATTGTATTTGGTCATTGTTAAAATGTGAGGTCAGCGCGTGTTGCACTGTAAGTTGCAAGAAGTAACTGCAAGAATTATCGCCCGCAGCGAGCAGAGTCGTGGGAATTATCTTGCCAAGCTCGATAAAGCGCGAAGCACTGGCGTGTCCCGCAGTCGCCTATCCTGCGGCAATTTGGCCCACGCCTTTGCGGCCTCAGATCAGCACGATAAATCTATGTTGGCGGTGGATCGCGGCGTTAATTTCGCCATTGTTTCGTCTTACAACGAGATGCTGTCTGCCCATCAGCCCTATGTTGATTACCCCGACATTATTAAGCAGGCTGCCCGTGAATTAGGTGCAGTCGCTCAGTTCGCGGGCGGCGTGCCCGCGATGTGCGACGGTGTTACTCAGGGGCGTGATGGCATGGAGCTGTCTTTGTTTAGCCGCGACACCATCGCCATGGCGGCCAGTATTGCGCTGTCCCACGATATGTTTGACGGCGTGTTGTGTCTAGGCATTTGCGACAAAATTGTACCGGGACTTTTGATTGGCGCATTGGCCTTCGGCCATTTGCCCTGCGTGTTTGTTCCCGCTGGGCCAATGATGTCCGGCATGGCCAATGCTGAAAAGGGCCGCATTCGGCAGTTGTATGCCGAAGGCAAGATTGGGCGCCAAGCGCTGCTGGACGCAGAAAGCCAGTCTTACCACAGTGCCGGAACCTGTACTTTTTACGGCACCGCAAACAGCAATCAAATGCTCATGGAAATTATGGGTCTGCAACTGCCGGGCAGTTCCTTTGTTAATCCGGGCACACCATTGCGGGAGCAATTAACCAAGGCGGCGGTTAAGCAGCTCGACACTATTTCACCGCTTGCGGCTAAGTACACGCCAGTTGGTGAAATTATCGATGCCTACAGTATCGTGAACGGCATTGTCGGATTGTTAGCGAGCGGCGGGTCCACTAATCACACCATCCATTTAATTGCGATTGCTCGGGCGGCGGGAGTGATTATTGATTGGCAAGATATGGCCGATTTATCGGCGATCGTGCCATTGCTGTGCCGTATCTACCCCAATGGTGAGTCCGATGTAAATCACTTCCACGCAGCGGGGGGGATGGCAGTATTAATCAAAGAACTGCTGGGCGCTGGCCTGCTCCATGATAATGTCAAAACTATTTTGGGTGACGGCGGGCTAAGTCAGTATTGCCAAGAACCCTTTCTTGACGACGGGCAATTGCAGTGGCGCGATTACTCTGAGGCGAGCTTAGATTCTTCCGTGCTCAGTTCTTGCCAAGCTCCGTTCAGCGCAGAGGGCGGTTTAAAATTACTGCAGGGCAATCTTGGGCGTTCGGTTATCAAAGTCTCGGCGGTAAAAACGCAGTGCCGCAAAGTTACGGCACCGGCGATTATTTTTAATCATCAAGATGAGATTAAAGTCCGTTTTGATGCCGGCGAGCTTAATAAAGACTTTATCGCCGTGGTGCGTTTTCAAGGGCCAAAAGCCAATGGTATGCCAGAGCTGCACAAATTAACGCCAGTATTGGGTGTATTGCAGGATCGCGGCTTTAAAGTGGCCCTGGTCACCGATGGCCGCATGTCGGGAGCCTCGGGCAAAGTACCCGCCGCCATTCACCTTAGTCCAGAGGCCTTAGACGGCGGCCCCATTGCGACATTACGTGACGGCGATATATTGGAGCTAGATGCAGACCGAGGCGTATTGCGGGTGATTGACGAGCAGTGCTTAACACGCGACGTCGCAACGCCCTCGAACACCGATGTATCTGGAATGGGGCGCGAGCTGTTTTCTGGATTCCGCCGCTTGGTGACAAGTGCTGAGCTAGGTGCATCGATATTTGATTTATCCTAAGCCTCAGTCATATTTTTACGTAGTAATGGCGTTTAATATCGCAATGAGAAAAATATGCTGCAAGCCTTTGATATAGTGATTTTTGGCGGTACCGGTGACTTGGCCTATCGGAAATTGGTACCGGCGATGTACCGCGCCTTTCGCGAAGACAAGCTGCCGCCCGGCTCGCGCATTATTGCCAGCTGCATTGATGAGGGCACTGCAGCGGGTTATCGGAACAGTGCTCGTGCCGCCCTGCAAGAGTATTTGCTAGAAGGCGAGTTTTGTCCTGATGCTTGCCAGCAATTCCAAGACTTGCTGTATCCCCAGCGTCTTGATATCAACGTTTGTGACGAGGCTTGGCAAGACTTATCAAGCTTGCTAGATGAGCACCAAGACCGGGTACTGGTTTATTACTTAGCGATTCCGCCATCGATCTTTAGCGTTTGCTGTCGGCAATTGGCAAAGATGAATTTAATTACTGAACAAAGTCGCCTCGTTGTTGAAAAACCCCTCGGTTACAACGAATACACGGCGGGGCGCATCAACGACGAAATCGCGAAATACTTTGATGAGAGCAGCATCTACCGTATAGACCATTATCTTGGCAAAGAAACAGTGCAAAATTTAATGGCACTGCGTTTCACTAATGTGATTTTTGAGCAGCTGTGGGACGCAAAATCCATTGATCACGTGCAGATTAGTATCTCAGAAACCGTTGGCTTAGAAGGACGTGCGGCGTTTTACAATGAAGCCGGTGCGCTGCGGGATATGGTGCAAAATCATCTTTTGCAGTTATTGTGTTTGGTGGCCATGGAGTCGCCCCACAAAATGAATGCCAATAGTATTCGCGCTGAAAAAGTAAAAGTACTGGAAGCGCTGCGCCCGATTCGTGACGACGATGTGTGTAAGCACACCGTGCGCGGTCAGTATGTCGCGGGTAGCCATAAGGGCGAATTAGTACCAGGCTACTTAGAAGAATTAGAAAAAGCAGATAGCCGCACTGAAACCTTCGTTGCAATTCGTGCTTACCTTGACAATTGGCGTTGGGCGAGGGTGCCATTTTATCTGCGCACAGGAAAGCGTATGAAGCAGCGCTGCGCTGAAATTGTTATTCAGTTTAAAGATGTATCCCACCGGGTGTACGAAAAATCAGCGGGGAATTTAGAACCTAATCGCTTGGTGATACGCCTGCAGCCCGATGAGAATATCCAACTGATTATGATGTCGAAGGATCTAGAAACCCTCGACATGCAATTGCAACCTGCAACCTTAAACTTAAATTTCTCGGACACCTATAAACATTTTAAAAGTGATGCTTATAAGCGTCTGATTCTAGATGTGGTTGCCGCCAACCCTAGCCTGTTTATTCATCGCGATGAAGTCAGCCACGCCTGGGCGTGGATCGATCCGATTATAGAAGGCTCGCAGAAAAACCAGTCTGTACCGCATTTGTACCGCGCAGGGAGCTGGGGGCCGGAAGAGTCAGATGAACTATTGGCGGAAGATCATTTCAGCTGGCTTAACGGCGGCGAAAAGAAAACTGGTAAGCGCTAATGTTACGCGAAAAATTTTTCAGCGATAAAGCCGAGCTTCTTAAGGCACTGCAAGCGCACTGCCTGTCGGTACTTGGCGATGCAGGTAAGCGCGCTGTTAAAACAAGATAAAACGCCAGTCACCGTGTACTGGGCGCCCTAATGCGAATTACGCAGGAAGTATTTAAGCCATGTTGAATATCGAAACCATAATGCGAACCAGTCCAGTTATCCCGGTGATCGTCATCGATGATATGGCTGACGCTGTGCCCTTGGCAAAAGCCTTGGTTGCCGGTGGCCTGCGGGTGCTAGAAGTAACTTTACGCACCGAGCATGGTTTGGCGGCGATTGCGGCCATTAAGGCAGCGGTGCCAGACGCTATCGTTGGTGCTGGCACGGTGCTGAGTGCTGACGATGTTCGCAATTCCAAAGCGGCCGGGGCTGAGTTTTTAGTCAGCCCCGGCAATACCCCGAGTTTGATTAGCGCCGCCGCTGCAGAAAACATGCTGCTACTGCCGGGGGTCTCCAGCCCCAGTGAGGTGATGCTATTGCTGGAGCACGGTATAAAGCATATGAAATTTTTCCCGGCGGTGGCCGCTGGTGGCGTCGGCATGTTGAAGTCGATTGCCGGCCCGCTGCCGCAGGTTCAGTTCTGCCCCACTGGCGGTATTAATTTGAACAATGCGGGTGATTTTCTCGCGCTGCCAAATGTGCTGTGTATTGGCGGTAGCTGGATGTTGGCAGCGGCAGATATTCGTAATAAGAATTGGGCGGAAATTGAAGCGCAGGCGCGCATTGCATCGCAACTAAGTTGTGGTGGGTAGGGTGTGGATAAAACTGTGCAGATAAATAATGCAATGCCGGGCGTCCAGTTAGTCGGGGATATTGGTGGTACCAATGCGCGCTTTGCCTATGTTGAACAGGGCAGTAAAGACTTAAACGAGATTGAGAAGTTTCCTTGTGCAAATTTCCCGCACTTCATCGATGCTATTCGCCACTATATAAAGTCGAGCGATATTACAAATATCACCGCAGTCTGCTTTGCAGTTGCCGGGCCGGTTGAGCAAGATTGGATTGACTTGCCCAATAATCACTGGGCATTCAGTCGTCGTGAAATTGAGGCTCAGCTTGGAATTCCCATTAGTATTATTAATGACTTTAGTGCCCAGGTGCTCTGCATCGATAGCTTAAATGAGTCAGATGTGAAGTGGCTGGGCAGTGCGCGGCCAAGCCAGCTACCGGCAGTGAAAGCTGTCTTAGGGCCGGGAACAGGATTAGGCGTATCGGCGATGATGCCTTCGGGAGAAATTATCCCCTCTGAAGGAGGTCACGTTGGTTTTGCTCCGCAATCACATCATGAAATTGAACTGTTACAGCAGCTTTGGACTCGCTATGAACGTGTCTCGGTTGAGCGACTATTGTCGGGAATGGGGCTAGCCAATCTTTACTGGGCCAATTGCCGTTTGGCCGGCTTCGATCGAGAGCTTGATGCGCCGGGTGTGACAGCAGGCGCGCGGGCCGGTAATGAGTACTGCCTGCGGGCAGTGAGTGATTTTTGTGCCATTTTAGGTTCGGTGGCGGGTGACCTTGCGTTGTCGATGGGGGCGGCTGGCGGTGTATATATATCCGGTGGCATCGTGCCTGGGATGCTGGATTTATTTGACCCGATAATGTTTAGGCTGCGGTTTAATGACAAGGGTAGGTTTAAAGGTATTTGCGAAAATACGCCGGTAGCAATTATTCTGGCGGCTGATCCCGGTTTGCGTGGCTGTGTGCAGGGGCTAGATGCTACCTAGGATAATTTTGGGTATTCGCCATACGTTAGTACTTGTTAGTCTGACTTCGAGCCTCGTCGCTATCTGGTATACTTAAATATTGTTAGCATTTATACCTGCTCATTACACTTAACGAGTTACAGTCTCATGTCAGATACCAAGCTTATACCCGCTGTACAAATCCACAGCGGTGAGAAATTCACTACTGAGCGCGGCGTACGAGCAATCAAAGATGGCATCAAGGCCGCAAATCAATCCAATGAGCGCTTAGTGAAGCCGGATTGGTTGCGCATTAAAATTAAGGCTGGCGACGGCTATAAAAAAGTAGCGTCTATTGTTTCTGATAATAAGTTAGCCACAGTGTGCGAAGAAGCCAAGTGCCCCAATTTGAGTGAATGCTGGAGTGCAGGCACTGCTACGATTATGTTGATGGGGGATGTGTGCACGCGTGCCTGTCGCTTTTGCTCTGTGAATACCGGTAACCCTAAAGGTCTTCTAGACGCTGATGAGCCAGAGCGCACTGCCCGTTCGGTCCAATTAATGAATTTAAAGTACTTAGTGCTGACGTCAGTTAATCGCGATGATTTAGCGGACGGTGGCGCAAGTCACTATGCGGCCTGTGTCAAACGGGTGAAGGAAGTAAATCCAAACACCGCTGTTGAGGCGCTAACCCCAGATTTTGAAGGTGTGCTAACAGATGTTGAGGCTGTGATTGATTCAGGAATAGAGGTATTCGCGCAAAATATTGAAACCGTTAAGCGCCTGACTCACCCTGTACGTGACCCAAGAGCCAGCTACCAGCAAACAATTGATGTCCTCGCGCACGCCAAGCAATACAAACCTGAAGTCATAACGAAAACAAGCCTGATGCTTGGCTTGGGGGAAACAGATCAGGAAATTCTCGACACCATGGACGACTTACGTGCTGCCAATGTCGATGTTTTGACCTTGGGCCAGTATCTACAACCTACGGTCAATCATTTGCCTATAGCGCGCTACGTGACGCCTGCTGAGTTCGAAAGCTATCGACAGCTTGGGCTAGCCAAGGGCTTTTTGGAGGTGGTGTCAGGTGTGTTTGTGCGCTCAAGTTATCGCGCTGAACAGGTATTGCAGAAAAATAATGTAGGGCTATAGTGTAAGGCAACTCTAATTAATTTAAAGAATCTGCGATAATAGCCTCAAACAGTACGAAGGGTGAACTCGGTGCGCCAAGACACATTCAACAACAGCGGATTCGAAAAATATCACAAGAAAACGCGTCGGCAACAGTTTCTTGAGGATATGGAGAAGATCATTCCTTGGGACGAACTCTGCTCAATCATTGCCCCCTTTTGCCCCGCACCCAAGGGCGCAGGACGACGTCCGGTTGGGATTGATAGGATGCTGCGGATCTACTTCATGCAGCACTGGTTCAACCTTTCTGATCCAGGTGCAGTACAAGATTCGAACTATCCTTTCGGGAATTGATCGTGCGCTGCAGGATAAGAAAAGTGAGTACCTTGAACTCCCCGAAAATCTAACTATCGAACATATATTGCCCGATAAATGGATGAAAAATTGGTCGATCCCGTACGAAATTTCTGCTGATCCGGAGGAAAAACTTGGGTTCATAAATAACAGAGATCAACTTAAGCATACGCTTGGCACATCCCTTTTAAATTGAAACTTGTATGCCAAATACATCAAGGTAAAAATAGCCCTTAAGGTTTGTCTACGGCGCTATTTACTCAGTTTATATCCCATTTTATAGTCTTGCGCTAGCTAGGCGGGCGCTTAATGATTTTTTATGTGGATTATGTCTATTTAGACAGTGGTCGTGAGCAGGCAAGCCCTGACACTGACAAAAGGACAGGCATAGGTTGCATTAAAAGAGGATGAGAGCCGCAAGCCATTGGGGAGGGGGAACTGAAATTACATGGCGTGCTTAGCTAAAATCGCTATAACCATTCATAAAACGCATTCATTCCGCGCCGCGAAAAGGCGTATGCCATTACCGAAATCTACACTATGATGATTAAAACACCCACGCACTGCGCCGTTTAAACCCAGTGCCACCAAAACCGAGCACTAGCAACACAAGGCCAATACCAATGAAAACAACCATCGCAGCCTTGCGACGAAGGCGAGGTGCCCATATCTGTTGTGGTATTACGTGAAGAACGCAATCGTTGTAGCATAAATAGTGGACGCTAAATTCGGGGCTGTGTATACCATAAATTAAAACGTGATAACTGGTGTATGTAGGTATAGTACGTTATTAGAAATACTGATGTGGATTAGTTGGGGAGGTCGTAATGTTGAATATGTTGCTATCAATTGGATTAGTCGTAGCGGCATTATCTATACCGCTTGTTTTTTACTGGAAAGCTGACGAGATAGCGAGACTTTTACGTCGATTTGGTGTCTAGGGCTATTTTCATATCTTATGCTGTTTTATAGCATGGGTCCGCGAGCTGGTACTAAAGTTGATGGTCATTTTATTCAATAGGCTTGCTGCAGCGTTTTACCAATTCTTGGCGCAGGTCGTCAGCATTGACTTCTCCATTAATTATTTTGGCCATTTTGGAGCGGGTTTCTGCGGATACGCGAATTCCGTAATGGCCATGGAACCAACGGCTTGAGTAGCTCGGAATTCTGTTGTCAAAGTCAATTTTTTCATAGAACAAGTATAAGTCAATACGCGGATTATCTCCAGTTGCGTGAAATATGTTGATTGTCTGATAATTGTTCAGATGATGCACTTTGGATTTGAATCCGCGTTCTATAACATGTTGATTTTTTAGGATATAGCATGAATAAAAGTGAGGGTTTTGATTCTAATGAGCGCCTAGCAAAGTTGCGTGACGCGGCTATCGATATGATGGGTGGGAGTGAGCCCGCTGCTCTGAACTGGCTCAGAGAGCCGAAAGAAATATTTGGTGGTGAATCTCCCCTTGCTCATGCGGCGACGGAATGCGGCGCTAGAGACGTAGAAGATTTGATAGGTAGAATCCAGTGTGGTGTTTTTAGTTAATATTTCAAATTTATCGACCTTAAACTGTCAGATATTTTTTGACAGATAGAGGTGTTACTGGATCAGAAAAAGGAGTTTAGTTTGCAAAGCTCAAATCTGAACTTTGCAAATAAGGAGGCAGAGGTGAAAATTAGTTCACTATCGTAAGTGAGTTTTTCTAAAGAAAGTCATCCTTGCTAATTAATCCACATTTCAATAATGTTTTTATGATTTGTGTGATGTAGTTTTTTAGAAAATTTTCATCTTCAAATGTGTAGCAGGTTTTCCCCTTTGGTGGCTCAGATACTATTAATCCTGTACTGAATGAAGGGCGCCTAATATTGTGAATTTTCATTATTTCGTTTTCACTTAGTTGTATCGTTACTCGGTCTGAAAATTCATTAGAGCTTATTTTGGCCGAAACTCGCGAAGCATCAAAGTTGGGTATTATATTAGATACGTAAAAAACACCTGTTTCAGATTTTAATTTGTCAATTCCATATGATTGAATAACGGATTTTAGGTCGCATGCGACACCATTGTCATCGATAATATTAGTATGCGTGTCGTCTAGTCTTTTTATTATATCTAGGACATTTTTGTTCGAAGGTGTCGCTTCTTTAATTATGTTGAACATTGATGACAAAGGAGACTCGTTGGGTTCTTCTAATAGTGAGCCCTGGTTAGTATTTGACTCAATTTGAGCCCGCCAATTTGATTGGTCTTTATGGGATGTAATGGTAAGCCCATCTAGGTTCAGCAATTTTTGAATCTCAGCTGTGGTGGTTAGTATATTTTTAAACGACCCGCCTACAAGGCTGAATGGTTTCTTTGTGTGGTCCATGCTTGTCACCTCTATAAAATTGATGACACCTATTCTATATCACGGTAAACCGTCGTAACGGGGCTTGAAGCATAGGTTTTTCACTGCCTCAAGCACTAAATGACGAATTTAATGTGATTACATAATAGCTAAGACGCTAATGATAATTATTATCGATTTGATGGAGGCAGATTTAGATTGTTTGCTTAGGGGCATACTTACTTCGAGAGTGGCTGTCGATCTGTCGTTGTCAGTGGGTCGTAATATGGCTGGTGCGTTCAAGCTAGTGAGGCTTTCTTGTGCGATTGTAAGTTCTGACTCATTCGCGAAGACCCAGCGTGTGCTATCACCGCCGATTTTTACACCGCTTATCAAGCTACGCAAAGTTTTAGCTGCATTGAATATTAGCTCTGTCGCTATTGGCTTTAGATTAGCACTCCATTGCTGCAGCATTTTCTTGCTGACATGACTGCGTTGATGTTTGAAATTATCCCAAGGGATGTGTTCTTGCAGCGCTGATTGAATTGACTCTACTTTCGCTGTTGAGATAATTCTAAGGTCAGTAATTACTTGAGACTTTTCGATACTAGATAACACGAGTGATATTTGATGATACGGAACTTTACCGAGCGTTACGTTTTGCTGCCGGTCGTGGTGCAGTGCGAATAGGAAGACATCAATAATCATGTTAGGTCGGAAGTGATGGGTACTTAGAAAGCTAGGTGGTTGTGGAATGCCTTTGTCGAATTTGATTGTGCTTGCGCTATATCCGACAGCGCTTAAAAAAATGGCGTCTATTGGTTTATTGGTTTTTTCTGAATACTGGATTTGGCTGGTTGGGTTACGGATTTTATCGTTAGTTAATGCGACTATAAATTTTCGTGGCGCTAATTTTATTGGGTATGAGTATTCGGTTGCTGCAAAGTAGTCTAAATTTGCAAGGTAGTGACTTGCGGTGCTTTTAAGGGTGGCGTGCCCAATTTGAGATACAACGAATGATACGCGTTTTATTCGTTCTAACGTATGAACTGCTCGCATAGCATCTGGCCAAACCTGGCAGACCTTTGTTCTGCGAATCCAGTGCCCTCGAGCGTTGTCATGTCCCGATGCGTACTTCAGTGCCTGAGTCATTGCTTGGAGAGCTATGTAACCCTGACCACTCGTCAATGAGCTGAAAATGTACGTGCCATTACTTTCTTCTTTAAAGATCGGCGGAAGCTGGTGGTTTGGTACATAAATTGTTCGTGTCGACGCGAGGGTCTTGACTCCTCGAGCGCGGTTTGGGTGAACGCGAAGAAACGCTTCGTCTCTATATTGTAAGTAGTCTTTTTTTGCCAGTCCTAATGCTTCTTGGCGTCGGGTTCCCGCTGCGTGCATAGTTTCTAGGAAAAAGGCGGCGTCCCGCAAGGGACGCGCTATTTTGCCCATCGTACTTCCTGATTCGCTCCACGATAACAATGCATTCTTTGCGTGTAGAATTTCTGGTCGAGTAAAAACTCCATTTTCTGGGATACTTTCATTTGAGTTGCGAGGTGAATAGGTTGAGAAGTTTGCGGTCGGTATATCACATATCGGTGATACGTCGGAAAAAAATCGGGATATGCGTTCTGAGGCATATTGGTAAACTTCATGCTTTACAAATGTCTTTCGCATAGATGATTCAATGATTGCTGTTAGTTCATCTTCGTTAATTGAGTAGATATCTATACCATTTAAGGCTGGGAGCAGTACGCTTGATGCTACTTTGATGTATCTTTGTACAGTTTCTGTTTGCAAGTACCCGTTTCGATTAAAGCATGCGTGCGGGCCGAGCAAAATGCTTGCCCATACTGCAAGTAAGGTGACTACCTGTGTACCCGGTTCTGAATCAAGTAGTACCTTTACCGCTTGGGCTGCCCGATCATTGTGCGGAGTGCCTACCCAAGGGGGGAGTGAGCTGTTAATGCCGAATTGGTATGGGTCCTTTATTGCTAGTTGAAGTCTCTCAATCGACTCCTTATTGGCTTTTTTACACGCGCGAATCGATGCGGCTTGGGTCATTTCTGTAAACAGTGTCTTGTCCGTGATTTCCACGGCTTCGTAATGGTGGTTGGATCCTGTATCACTAAGGAACTCAATAAGGCGTTGAGCGTCCATGCTTCTGTTTACTAATGTACCCGTTTTTACGCTCGCAAGGATTGGTGGTAACTGCACGTATGCTGATAGCTTGACCAGTGTTTCTATGGCAGCTAGTGTTTTTTCAGGTGTTGATTGTTGCCACGCGATTGGAATGTACTCCATCACGCTATTAAATGATGGTGAGGCGAGGTTTTTCCTTCCTGAATTACTGTTGTAGCTCGCAAGTGCGAGCATTGGTAGCCCAGAGATTGTTCGCGATTCTGAGGTTGATGTGCCAATAGGGATAATTAATGCATTATTGTTTGGTGTGCTCAATGCGTCATGACTGCGATGTGTGATTTCGGTGGACTCGTCCCAAGTATATGCCGCTCCGAAAATGAGCAGGAGCAGTGATGTGTAGTCTTGGCTTAGTGGTGTTGGTGGTGAGATTTTAAGGAAATCATTACGTAAACACCTCAAGCTGGACCATGCGTTGAAGTGATATTCTGTCAGTGGTATGGGCTCCCTCGTCGACCAAAACAGGGAGGGTGGAATTGTAACGTCCCATGCGAATGCGGTTCGTAGCTGCCGTAGTTTGACTGCGAGTTTGATTGTAGCTGTTTTTATGCTCGCGGGGCTGTCGGCAACCCGCGATAGTACAGCCCTGTAAATTTCCTTTGCATTCTCCTCTTTGAGAGTGTGCTGCCTCGGAAATTCATCTTTTTCATTGAGATGCAAATTGCTGCGTATCTCTTCTTTGATTATCTCGTTTAGATCGGTACCGCTTCCAGTCTGATTAATGGCGCGTTTTATTGATTTCATGCGCCTAGCATCGTCCTGACGAATTTGTGCAATGTTTTTTGCCAAGTTTGGCCATCT
>TARA_R110002167_G_scaffold57840_8_pt1 | contig 245229 bp, 237 predicted proteins | sample TARA_R110002167 | Tara Oceans TARA_R110002167 (sample SAMEA4398238) | marine metagenome | biome: Polar Biome; feature: [MES] marine water layer (ENVO:01000295) within the mesopelagic zone...; material: water (ENVO:00002006), including particulate matter (ENVO:01000060) such... | reverse complement strand
TACTCCCTTAGCAGGGGAGCGCCTTCGGCCACTCGGCCACCTCTCCGTTTCTTGGCGCACATATTACTGTTTGATGAAAATAAGTCAAACCCTTTTTAGGAAACCTAACTTCATTTGGAGTGTTTTTAAGCACATTGGAGATAATAGACTCAAATCTTGATGAAAACAGTCGTTTTTTGATGAATATTCTTTTTAATTTACAGACATAATCTCATTAAACCTCGGTTCATCCGACAAGCGTTTTAAGGTTTTTCTCCAAAGAGATCTTTAAAGGCATCGTTGATTTAAACAACTTAACCTCCTCAATTGGACAATTTATACTCCCAATGACAATTCCACATCATATTAAGTAATAGAAAATGGCAACATAAAGCCATTTTGAAGATGTTTATCTGCTTTGACTTGCATGAGCTTACGATGAATTTGTAGTGTTCAACAATTACAACGCTAGAATCAGGCTGAATGATCCAAACTTAAATGAATATACGTTTAAAGAAAATGGCTTAGTACTGATTGTTAACTACAAGTAGCATCCTGTGATCATTCAACACTAACTTAATTAAATGCATCAGACGGATAACAAATATAATGACAAATCCCTTATAGATGCATTCAACAAACTTAATAAGTGTGCTGAAATCGTCTTGTGAGAGCCTCATTCATTTCACTTCAACCTTGCATCAACTTAAAGGGAAATAGTCCTACTTACACTAACAAGCTTAAATTGAAGCGGTGAGTTGCTCTAAGCTACAGCTAATGTAACCTCAACGCAGAATAACAGATGGGTCAAGCGATAAACGTTAGAATAATAACGGGTCACTCATATTCAAATTGACCCGTTATTATTTGATTTTGGGTCTAAATTTGAGGCTACCCCGTGAAATCACACTTAACTAGCTGGTCTTTCGATTGAATTCACCGCACAAATAGCTTTTTGATAACAGTAAAAATGCCGAATAGAATTTAACGAATAAGGACTGATTAAGCATTACGGTAATATACCGTAATGTAAAAAACAAAAAAGCCAGCAAATGCTGGCTTAATGATATCGACATAATCTGCCGAAATTAGTAATTACCACCTTCAGAAGGGGTTCCTGACTTCTCAGATTGAATACGTTGGTAGATCTCTTCACGGTGAACAGATACTTCTTTAGGTGCATTTACACCAATACGTACCTGATTACCTTTAACACCTAGCACAGTAACGGTGACTTCATCACCGATCATTAATGTTTCGCCTACTCGACGAGTCAAAATTAGCATTCGATTGCTCCTTTAAGTTCAATCTGCATAACACGCTTTATCCGTAATATGCGCTCATTATAAGGTCTGCTTTACATAAAATCATAGTATCAATTTCTGAATACATCAGTTTATAAAGCAAATTCTCTTAGGAAATCATAAAACTTGACGATTAGTCGTCTTTTAAAACGAGAATAACCGTAAATTAATCACATTCACGATATAAGATTCAGTAGCTAAACAATCCAATACGGCAAACCAATAACAAAAACGACAGGAATTGAAAACCAATACAATATTAAAGTACTACACAAGTACAATAGTAAGCATTGCCCAACGCTTGCAACCCTTTAAACGCTTTTACTGTTAGCAAGTTAGTTCACTATGCCAAATCTACTCATAGCACTCAAGTCATAAAGTCGCATATCTTAGACTTTATGACTCAATTGCCAAAAAAAACGCTAATCTACAGATTTCATTAACTTAAACGTTCGTTTACCCAGGGCTCTACAAGGGCTAATGCTGCGGCTAAATTCTCAGGCTGAGTTCCACCAGCTTGTGCCATATCAGGACGTCCACCGCCCTTACCGCCAACATGTTGTGCAACCATTGCAACTAACTCACCCGCTTTGACCTTTTTGGTTAAATCGTTGCTGACACCAGCAATTAAATTAACTTTACCGTCTTTAGCAGTACCTAGCACAATAATCGCAGATTTTAACTTTTGCTTCAGCTCATCTTGTAATCCACGAAGTGAACCAGGGTCAATACCATCAAGCTGTTTAACTAAAAGTTTAACACCATTAATTTCTACCGCATCACCTGCCATATCGGCACTGGCCGCAGCAGCTAACTTATCTTTTAATTGAGATAAATCTTTTTCTAATTGCTTCACTTTATCTAGCTGAGCTTTTAACTTGACCACAACTGAAGCACTATCGGACTTAAGTAGTTGTGCAGCTTCATCTAACATGGCTTGCTGCTCGGCAATATAAGCCATTGCAGCAATACCCGTAACAGCTTCAATACGACGTACTCCTGCGGCAATGCCATTCTCAGAAGTAATTTTAAATAAACCAATATCACCAGTGCGGCCAACATGAGTACCACCACACAGTTCGATAGAGAAATCACCCATAGTGACAACACGTACTTGGTCATCATATTTCTCACCAAATAATGCCATTGCACCTTTTTCTTTGGCTTCATCAATGGCCATTTCGGCGGTACAAAGTTCATGGTTGCGACGAATTTGGGTGTTAACCAAATCTTCAACAGCTTTCAATTCTGATGGCTTAACCGCTTCAAAATGAGCAAAGTCAAAGCGTAAGCGTTCAGGATTAACAAGTGAACCCTTTTGAGACACATGTGAGCCTAACACTTGACGTAATGCAGCATGCAATAAGTGAGTAACAGAATGATTCAATTGCGTACGATGGCGTAACTTTTTATCCACCTGCGCGGTTAACTGTTGCCCGATCACTAACTGACCTTGAGCTAGTTGACCTTGGTGACCTGTAGCTGGACCAAATTTTTGAGTGTCTGCAACGGTAAATGCTACACCATCTGCTGTCAGCAGGCCTTTATCACCAACCTGCCCACCAGATTCTGCATAAAATGGAGTATTGTCTAATACTACGACGGCATCCTGACCCGCTGTCACGGTATCAACCGCTTTACCGTCAACATATAAAGCAATCACATTAGGCTGACCAGTTAACTCTGTATAACCACTGAATGCGGTTTCTGCGTCGATAATTAATTGGCTATTATAATCAGCACCAAAGTTACCTGCAGCTTGTGCACGGCTTCTTTGTTCAGCCATTGCTAACTCAAAGCCAGCTTCATCAACGTTAATATCACGTTCACGACAAACATCTGCAGTTAAATCAACAGGGAAGCCATAGGTGTCATACAGTTTAAATAAGGTGTCGCCGTCTAAGGTATCACCTTGCAAGCTATTCAATGCGCCATCTAAAATAACTAAACCGCGCTCAAGAGTGCGAGCAAACTGCTCCTCTTCCGCTTTTAAGGCTTTTTCAACAATAGCTTGAGTTTGTTTTAAGCCAATGGCGGCATCGCCCATTACGCTAATAAGTGTTGGCACAAGTTTGTAGAAAAATGCGTCATTAGCGCCAAGTTTGTTACCATGACGGACTGCACGACGAATAATACGACGCAACACATAACCACGACCTTCATTTGATGGCATAACACCATCAGCAATTAAAAATGCACATGAACGAATGTGGTCAGCAATAACACGCAGAGATTTATTTTCTAAATCAGTTACACCGATAATTTCAGCAGTTTTGGCAATAAGTTGTTTAAAAATATCGATTTCGTAGTTTGAATGCACGCCTTGCATAATCGCAGCAATTCGCTCAATACCCATACCTGTATCAACAGAAGGTTTTGGCAATGGCAACATTTCACCGTCGGCTTGACGGTTGTACTGCATAAATACAATGTTCCAAATTTCAATAAAGCGATCACCGTCTTCTTCAGGCGTACCTGGGCGGCCACCCCATATATGATCGCCATGGTCGTAGAAAATCTCACTACAAGGACCACAAGGACCGGTATCACCCATCTGCCAGAAGTTATCTGACGCAAAAGCTCCGCCTTTATTATCACCAATGCGGATCATGTTTTCTGCTGGCACACCTATTTTTTGAGTCCAAAGATCATATGCTTCATCATCGGTTTCATAAATAGTCACGCAGAGGCGTTCTTTTGGCAGCTTGAGCGTTTCAGTTAAAAAGGTCCATGCAAAACGAATTGCATCTTCTTTGAAATAATCACCGAAACTGAAGTTACCTAACATTTCAAAAAACGTATGGTGACGAGCGGTATAACCCACGTTGTCTAAATCGTTATGTTTGCCACCTGCACGAACACAACGTTGAGAGGTTGTCGCACGAGTATAATTGCGCTTATCCATGCCGAGGAACACATCTTTAAACTGGTTCATACCTGCATTAGTGAATAACAGTGTTGGGTCATTTGTGGGAACAAGCGAGCTGCTATCAACAACCTGATGTCCGTTATCTTCAAAGTACTTTAAAAAAGCGCTTCTTAACTCTGCTGTAGTCTGAAACATGAAATGGCCCTGAATATAGAAAATACGAAAGTAACGAGCTTGGCATGCAAGCCTGTAAATGTAAGCATTATATACTGAATTTACGTCAACATGCGAGATGAGTACCTCGATTATCCTCTTAACAAAAACCGATAATAATTGTTATTAACCAGCGATCTCACCAACTAAGGTTAACTAAGGTTAACTAAGCTCACCCTGGAGTAATAAACGCTTCTCGAACAGTCTTTTACCCAATCAACGGCATTGAATTCACAAACAATAGGTTCGTTGTTGGCAGTCAAGTCGCCTTATTTAACAAACAAATGTTGAGGACAACATAGTAGATTAGCAGTAAACCGTTATATCGAGTGTTCGGTATGATCCATAGTTGAGCTAAGCTAAATTCCAGTTGATTTAATGGTATAGACATCAACTGTAACGATAAAAAAGTGTAACTGATAAGAATAATATATTTAAAAACAGGTAATAAGCTAACGACTCGCTTGGCTAGCAGCTTGATTAAAATGCTAAATCATTCAGAACTAAATCATTCAGAACTAAATCATTCAGAACTAAATCATTAAATGTTAAAAGTTAAAAGTTAAATCATTAAACATATGGGCATTAAGACTATGTGGGATGATTTAAAGTAACACAGAGTAACGGATATGGCTTAACAAGCCTGAGATAGACAATCATCGAGTACTAGAGGTTTTCACATATAAACGTTCTTGGCGGTATAGTTTTTAGCAGTGTAAAAAGGAGGTTGTTTTAGGAGTGGAATATTCGCGGCGCGCAAGATGCGCTACCGCGGTAGAGGTAACTTACTGGCTAGCTTAGAATACTTCACCCGTTTCAAGGTCAATATTCTCATCACTTTCTGTTTTTGAATCTGATGAATTAGCACCACCATTCAATAACATAGCACGTAAAGTGGTATTAATTTCGCTAGCAATGACTGGATTCTCAGTCAAGAACTTACCTGCGTTAGCACGGCCTTGACCAATTTTTTCGCCTTTGTAGCTATACCAAGCGCCCGCTTTATCAACTAATTTATGAGCAACGCCTAAATCGACTAACTCTCCGGTACGGTTAATACCTTGTCCATAAAGGATTTGGAATTCCGCTTGCTTAAACGGAGCCGCAATTTTGTTTTTAACCACTTTGACGCGAGTTTCATTACCGACAACTTCGTCACCGTCTTTAATGGCACCGGTACGACGAATATCTAAACGTACTGAAGCGTAGAACTTAAGTGCATTACCACCGGTGGTAGTTTCTGGACTACCAAACATCACACCAATTTTCATACGAATTTGGTTAATAAAAATAAGCAAAGTATTTGATTGCTTAAGATTACCAGCAAGCTTACGCATTGCTTGGCTCATCATACGAGCGGCAAGGCCCATATGTGAATCACCAATTTCACCTTCAATTTCAGCTTTTGGCGTTAATGCCGCAACAGAATCGACCACAATAACGTCTACAGCACCAGAACGAGTTAACGCATCACAAATTTCTAATGCTTGCTCACCAGTGTCTGGTTGTGAACAAAGTAGGTTATCAATATCTACGCCTAGCTTTTTGGCATAAATAGGGTCCAGAGCATGCTCTGCATCAATAAACGCACAGGTTTTACCTTCGCGTTGCGCTGCGGCGATCACTTCAAGAGTTAACGTCGTTTTACCTGATGATTCTGGACCGTAGATTTCAACGATACGTCCCATTGGCAAACCGCCCGCACCGAGTGCGATATCCAACGAAAGCGAACCGGTAGAGATAGTTTCAACATCCATTGTGCGATCTTCGCCCAACTTCATAATTGAGCCTTTACCAAATTGCTTTTCAATTTGGCTTAAAACGGCGGCTAGTGCTTTCTCTTTATTTGGATCAACCTTCATTATAAAACCCTCTTAAGGCATTCAATACGTTTAGTAAAATGCTATTTCGACTTAGGTGAAGTGATGTGAATCATTTCAATATGTTCATCAGTATACTGTATAGTCATACAGTATCAAGTGCTGAGCTGATTTTTTTTTTAACCTTTGAGAATTGCCTATTTACATCAATATTTTATCCCCATAAAATTTTTTGTTTGAATCTATTTATACGCTGGGGACAAATATTGTTAAGATTAGCCCCATAAGATTTACGTCCTACGATTGATTAATAGTGAAGTGTTCATAATGACAGTGATTGATACCAGCGATTTAGAAAAACACACCCCGATGATGCGCCAGTATTTGGGCTTAAAAGCGGCCCATCCTGATATGTTATTGTTTTATCGAATGGGTGATTTTTATGAGCTGTTTTACGATGACGCTAAACGCGCTTCTGAAATGCTAGGTATTTCACTGACGGCTCGTGGAAAAAGCGGCGGTGACCCGATTCCCATGGCAGGCATTCCATATCACGCCGTCGAAGGCTATTTAGCAAAATTAGTTAACATTGGTCAGTCTGTGGCTATTTGTGAGCAAATTGGTGATCCAGCGACATCGAAAGGGCCCGTTGAACGCCAAGTGGTGCGTATTGTGACCCCTGGCACCTTAACCGACGAAGCTTTACTGCAAGAAAAACAAGACAATTTACTGGCGGCACTGTATCAGGGTAAAACGGGTTTTGGTTACGCGACGTTGGATATTTCATCAGGTCGTTTTGTGGTTGCTGAATTACCCACTCGTGAAGCTTTAGAAGCCGAATTACAACGCACTAATCCTGCAGAGCTATTGTACAGTGAAGATTTTACTGACATGTTATTGATCAATAATATGAAAGGCATCCGTCGTCGACCTGAGTGGGAGTTTGACTACGACACCTGTATTAATTTACTGCTCAATCAATTTGGCACCAAAGATTTACACGGTTTTGGAATTACTGATGCACGATTAGCATTACAAGCTGCAGGTTGTTTAATGCAGTATGTCAAAGATACCCAAAAGATGGCGTTGCCACATATCAACTCGATTGTGCGCTTTAATCAATCAGAATCAATTATTTTAGATGCCGCAACCAGACGTAATTTAGAGTTAACTCAAAATTTATCTGGTGGGCGGGAGAATACTCTCGCATGGGTATTGGATAATACAGCCACCCCTATGGGTAGCCGTATGTTACAACGTTGGATCCATGAGCCATTACGCAATCGTCAAACAATCCAATATCGACATAGTGCGGTCAGTGAACTCATTGAACAAGATTTGTATCAAACGTTACATGAGCAACTAAAAAGCTTAGGTGATATCGAACGTATTATGGCTCGTTTAGCACTACGTAGTGCCAGACCACGTGATTTTTCACGCTTAAAGCAAGCACTAACGCTTCTGCCTGAAATCCAGCAAACATTAGCAATATGCCAACAACCTCGATTAAACACGTTAGTACAATTACTGGGTGAATTTCCTGAACAACACGATTTATTAGAACGCGCTATTGTAGACAACCCTCCCATGTTAATTCGTGATGGTGGCGTTATCCGTACTGGCTATAATAATGAGTTAGATGAATGGCGCAAGTTGAGTGAAGGCGCCAGTGATTATTTAGTCGAACTTGAAGCTCGTGAGAAACAACAAACAGGGATTAATACCTTAAAAGTCGGCTATAACCGAGTTCATGGTTACTATATTGAAGTGAGCCGTTTACAGTCAGATAGAGTGCCACTGAGCTATCAGCGCCGCCAAACACTCAAAGGCACCGAACGTTATATCACCCCAGAATTGAAAGAATACGAAGAGAAAGTACTGTCTAGCCAGGGCAAAGCACTCGCGCTTGAAAAACAACTGTGGGAACAACTGTTTGACTTGTTGTTACCTAAACTACAAGAATTACAGCAGTTTGCAACGGCTGCTGCCGAGTTAGATATATTAAGTAACTTTGCCGAACGAGCAGAGTTATTTAATTATCAATGCCCACAAATGAGCCACGACATTGGCATTAATATTGAAGCGGGCCGCCATCCTGTCGTTGAGCGAGTTAGCCAAGCAGCGTTTATTGCTAACCCAGTTGCATTAACACCACAGCGCCAAATGCTTATTGTTACAGGCCCAAATATGGGGGGTAAATCAACCTATATGCGCCAAGTAGCATTGATTACATTAATGGCACATATCGGCTGTTTCGTTCCAGCAGACCATGCTCAAATTGGTGAAATCGACCGGATTTTTACCCGTATTGGTGCATCAGATGATTTGGCATCAGGCCGGTCAACTTTCATGGTTGAAATGACCGAAACAGCTAATATTTTACATAATGCTACTGCAAACAGTTTAGTGTTAATGGACGAAATAGGTCGCGGCACCTCAACCTATGATGGTTTAGCACTCGCTTGGTCTGCTGCTGAATATCTTGCGAAAAACGTCAGTGCCCTGACATTATTTGCTACTCATTATTTTGAATTAACTCAATTGCCCGAGCTGTTACCGTCAGTGATTAATGTGCATTTAGATGCAATAGAACACGACGACACAATTGCCTTTATGCATTCGGTACAAGAAGGTGCTGCAAGTAAAAGTTATGGTCTACAAGTTGCAGCCCTAGCGGGTGTTCCGGCCTCCGTCATTAAAGCGGCAAAACATAAGCTTCATCAACTAGAAAACCGAGATATGACATTATCTCAACAGAATCCAACTCAAGTGAGTATGAACTTATTACCTCAAATTCCAGAGCCATCACTAGCACTGGAAAAGTTAGCCCAAATTAACCCAGACGAGTTGACGCCGAAGCAGGCTTTAGATTATTTGTATGAATTGAAGCGATTAAGTCACACGAACACCTAGCGCCGAAAATAACTGCTTAAGTGGTTTTTTGAACTGTGGAAGCATGCAAAGGCTTCCATTTCAATGACATATCAGGTGTTACATCTAACAAGTAACAGTCTCAGTAACAACTTTAAAAATACGTTGAAATGAACTAATAGCATTAAAATACCATCAATAATAGCTAGGTTATATCGTCAAATTGCAATTACACAACGCTTAAATTAAGTTGGCGATTAGTGGGATAAACCTAATCACATGAGTCAAAATACAAATACTCATATAGGTTTTAACCCGAACATCGCAACACCTTAATTGACCTTATTGAGACATTAACGATGACATATCATTTGTGTGTTGATGATAGTCTACCGCTTAATATTCACAATATACTTCCACTATCCATTAGTCTCTGAATAATGCTTCAACTGACAGTCCTTGCGACCCTAGTAAGTCTTTTAAACGTTTAAGTGCTTCGACTTGAATTTGACGAACACGCTCACGAGTTAGACCAATTTCGGCACCGACATTTTCTAATGTTGAAGGCTCATATCCGAGCAAACCAAAACGTCGCGCTAATACTTCACGCTGTTTGGTATTCAATTCATTTAACCAGCCTACTATCGAATTAGATAAATCTTCATTTTGCACCCGATAATCAGGGCCAACGGAATCATCATCAGCAATAACATCTAATAATGCCTTCTCATTATCGCCGCTGAGAGGCGAGTCTACCGAAGTGATTCTTTCATTTAATTTCAACATACGACTGACATCACCGGTAGACACATCTAATTTTTCGGCGATCTCTTCTGCAGTAGGTTCGTGATCAAGCTTTTGGGCAAGCTGTCTTGCTGTCCGCAAGTACACATTTAATTCTTTTACAATATGAATCGGTAAACGAATAGTACGAGTCTGGTTCATGATCGCCCGCTCAATGGTTTGTCTAATCCACCAAGTCGCATAAGTGGAAAAACGGAAACCACGCTCAGGATCAAACTTTTCAACCGCTCGAATCAAGCCTAAATTGCCTTCTTCGATAAGATCGAGCAGCGCTAAGCCACGATTGTTATATCTTCTGGAAATTTTAACAACAAGACGGAGATTGCTTTCTATCATGCGGTTGCGAGACTTTTCGCATCCTTTGAGGGATTTACGTGAAAAAAACACTTCTTCCTCTGCTGTCAGTAGCGGAGAAAAACCTATTTCACCTAAATATAATTGAGTAGCGTCTAAATTTTTCTGTAAGTCATCTTGGACTTTTTCTTCAATATCAAGTTGTTGCACCAAATCGCGTTTATCGGTTGCAACTTCTGGTGGTTGTTTAGCTAGATCGACAAGACATTCTGCTGAAGCAGTATTATTTTTGCGGCTCATAATTGCTCTCCCAAACCTAATTTGTGGTATTTAATCTACTTCACTTGCTTATCCTCCGTTAATTATGTTGCTAAACAATTACTGTTTAGGTAGATATCGTAATGGGTTGACAGACTTACCATGAAATCGTACTTCAAAGTGAAGCATAACTTGGTGTGTCCCGGTACTGCCCATTTTTGCAACTGTTTGTCCTGCACTCACATATTGCTTTTCTTTAACCAATATCGTGTCAGCATGCGCATAAGCACTTAAAAAATCATCATTGTGCTTGATAATAACTAAGTTGCCATACCCGCGCAGTGCATTGCCGGCATACACGACTCTCCCATCTGCTGCGGCTTTAATAATATCGCCGCGATTACCAGCAATCTTTATACCTTGATTGCCTTGTTCTGATGCCGAAAAATATCCAACTATTCGACCTCTAACTGGCCAGAGCCATTGCTGAACTTGCTGTGGCAAATTAACAACAGAACTACTCGCACTTTGGTTAATTGTTTGTTGGGTAGTTGTTACAGAATACGCAGGCTTCACTTTGTGATCAAGATCTTTTTTCGTTCTGGCCGAAACGACTACTGGGCTTGGGTTTGGTGTAGCAGCTGGTTTGATTGTTTTTAATTTAGAACTATCTGAGCTCGATATATAGGGCTTAGTGACGGCTTGGGTTTGCACTGAATTAACATAAGGTTGGGATGTTCGAGCTGGTGCCGATTGACTATTATTTGTAGCCGCTAAATTAAGCGTTTGCCCAGGATAAATAGTATAAGGAGCCGATAAACGATTCAAACGAGCAACTTCGACAAAATTACGCCCAGCTCCCCAAGCTATTGAATAAAGTGTATCGCCTTTCTTTACTTTATATTTATCGTTTTTTAACGAGCCTTTATGATATCGAGGACCATGATTTTTTGACGATAAGCTATCTACCGGTGCGGGACGATCAGCTTGAAAGCTGCATCCAGTGAGCATGATTGCTAAGACCACAAAGTTTGGCCAACCGGTATTCATCAAACAAAATCCTTAACGGGGAAAATACGTGATTGTTAAGCTAAAGAAGCTTACTCCAAACGAAAACATCAATAATTGATAAAATTCATTTCTATCGTGTTAACTAAGCCAAATCTCCATTAATAAGAGGTACAAATTTAACAGCCTCTATAATCTCAGATTGGAATGTCTGTCCGATACGGGTAATTTTGAGTAATTGCTGGGTGTCTTCTCCTACCGGAATAATCAATACGCCATGCTCGGACAATTGTTCAAGCAATGCTTGAGGTACTGTTGCAGCTGCAGCTGTCACCATTATTCCATCAAATGGTCCACGGTTTGACCACCCTTGCCAACCATCACCATATTTGAATGCGACATTGTGTAAATCTAGACGTTTTAATCTTTGACGAGCTTGTATTTGTAATGCTTTTATACGCTCAATTGTGAAAAGCTCAGGAATTAGCGATGCTAAAACAGCTGCTTGGTAACCTGAGCCAGTGCCAATCTCTAACACTTTTTGAGGATTGTGCTGCAGCAGCAGTTCAGTCATTCGAGCCACAATATAAGGCTGCGAAATTGTCTGTCCCTGTCCGATAGGTAATGCAGTATTTTCATACGCTTTATGAGCTAATGCACCATCAAGGAACAATTCACGTGGTGTTGTTGCTACAGCATGCAATACCGCAGGATGTCGGATCCCTGCTTCGGCCAATTTTTTGGCTAAATTCATTGCTGATGTAGAAGCTACGCGTGTCATATTTTTATTATCCAATCGGCTAATCCATCAAGTTGATTGTATGCCGTTAAGTCTACAGAGAGTGGCGTTATGGATACATATCCCGCGGCAACCGCACCAAAGTCAGTCCCTTCTCCGGCATCTTGCTCACTGCCAACAGGACCAAGCCAGTATATATCTTTACCCGCTGGATCTTGGGTTTTTATCATACCCTCAGCTTTATGTCGGGCACCTAAACGGGTGACTTTAATCCCTTTAATTTGTGCTAAAGGTAAATCAGGAACATTAACATTCAAAATTTGGTCACGGCTAATGGGATGTTCCAGCAACCCTTTTACAATTTTGGCAGCAAAGATGGCTGCTGTATCGTAATGAATTAATGATTTTCCAACCAGTGACACTGCTATGGCAGGTAAACCTAAAAATCGTCCTTCCATTGCCGCTGCAACAGTGCCTGAATATAAGGTGTCATCCCCCATATTCGCCCCAGCATTGATACCAGAAACAACGATATCGGGTTCGGTTTGACACAATTGCCTAATAGCGAGATGGACACAATCTGTCGGAGTACCGTTAACAGAAATATAACCATTTTCTAAGTTATTAATTCTTAATGGATTAGTCAAGGTTAATGAATTGCTCGCACCAGAGCAATTACGATCCGGTGCGACGGTTAATACTTGCGCAAACTCACTCAATGCGTGGGTTAATGCAATAATACCGGGGGCTCTCACGCCATCATCATTACTGACTAAAATATTAATCATTAATTAACACTCTTCATTTTTTTGTGCTTGTTGCTCGGCAACCATGACTTTTCGTTGTGACTCTTGGACATCTTGATAATCAGCAAGTTCGCGTAACACCGAGGTGGCATAACTCCCTGCAGGTAATACAAATTCAAGAGTGAGCGTATCAGCATCAAACTGCCATTTCATTCCTTGAGGTTCAAGTAATAATGGCCGTCTCTCTTGTGATAAACCTGCTTCTTCGAGTCCCTGTAAATCAGCCGATAATTCAGCTAATGGCGTTAATTCTAAAGCTAATGCCTCACCTTGTGCTAATGGCGTTCCCCTTCCCCAAAGTGGAGCGGAAAGTTGGATATCTTTTTCAGCTAAGCGGTTGTTAAGTACCTCATCCCATACTTCGGCGGTAAAATAGCTTTTACTACCAGCTAACATCACGCAATCACCCGCGACGGTATCTGCCTGATGATTAGCTAATCGAAATGACACCACCTGATTGAACACATTAGAACGCACAGCTGATAAATACATGCTGCGTTTATGGCGATCTTTTATGTTACGACCACCACTCAGCATTTGTCTGCCTAAGATCAGGTTTTTACCATCGTGGCCAAAGCGCTGCTCACCAAAGTAATTAGGGACTCCGAGTTTTGCTATCTGCTGTAAACGAGACTCGACATCGGCCGTATCATTGATATTGCGTAATGTCAGAACAAATCGATTTCCTAGCAAGGCGCCAATACGCAATTTTTTACTGTGACGACTGCTCGACAGAATGGTTAATTTATCATCATTCAGCTGCGTCCACTCTGGCGTTTCTTTACCAGGAATGCGTATCCCGAACCATTGTTCAGTGATGGCATTTTTGTCTTTCTGACCTGCAAAAGTCACTTCTTTTGGATGCACTTTCGCAAATTTAGCTAATATCTCGGCAACATAAACGGTATTCATGCCATTTTTACGTACATGAAGCATATGATGCTCGCCTTCCCCTGTTGGAGTAAAAGGCAAAATTTCTTTAACTATAAAGTCGCTGTTATAGGTACGTAAATCAGCTTGGCTTATTGGTTTACCAAATAGGTAATGTAATTCTTTCATGTGACAGAACTCTCTTTATTTTGTAGGTTATTGGCTCTTCATCAACACAACAGCTTCAACAGCAATGCCTTCTTTACGTCCAGTAAAACCGAGATTTTCGGTTGTTGTCGCTTTAACATTAATATTATCGATATCTGTTTGTAAGTCAGCACTTAAGCACTGACGTATTGCTTCAATGTGTGGCGCCATCTTAGGTGCTTGAGCAATAATAGTGACATCAAGATTGCCTAAAACAAACTGCTTTTGCAGTGCAAGTTGATAACAGTGTTTTAATAGCACTCGACTATCGGCACCGGCAAAATTAGCATCAGTATCAGGAAAGTGTTTACCTATATCACCTAACGCCATCGCTCCTAATATCGCATCACTAATGGCATGCAGTACCACATCGCCGTCAGAATGGGCAATCAGTCCACTGTCATAAGGAACAGTAACACCACCTAAAACCAGTGGGCTATCACCGCCAAATTTATGTACATCAAAACCATGACCGATACGAATATTCATTTAAAAACCTTATCTTAACTTGCTTAGAGCTGATATTAATGAGTGCGGCTATTTCAGTTAACTATTGTTGTGACATAAACAGAGCAGCCAATTGTAAATCATCTGGATGAGTCACTTTGATATTATCCATTCGGCCATTAACCAACCCCGGCATAACCCCAGCCCATTCCATGGCACTGGCTTCATCGGTAATAGGTACCTGCGCTGCTAATGCAGCCGATAAATGAGTACGTAAAATCGAGACTGGGAAAAATTGCGGCGTTAATGCATGCCATAGCAACGAGCGGTCAACGGTATGAACAATAAGCCCACTGGCGTCACTGCGCTTCATGGTGTCACGAACGGGCGCAGCAAGAATGGCACCTTGTGGATGAATGGCGACAGACTTAATCAATTGGGTGATATCTTGGTGAGTTACACAAGGTCTTGCGGCATCATGAACGAGAGCCCACGCCCCTGGATTATAGTTGTGCGCATAATCTAATGCTGCTAAAACAGAATCAGCACGCTCTCCACCACCAACAACTTGGGTTAATTTAGGATGTTGTGATTGTGGTAACTGGTTGAAATAGTTGTCTTGTGGATGCAATGCAACAATGACCTGATCTATATCAGGATGAGCTAATAACGTATCTAATGTATGGCCAAGAATGCTTTGTTGGCCAAGCATTAAATATTGCTTAGGTTTATCTGCTCCCATGCGGCTGCCAACACCTGCAGCAGGCACAATTGCAATAATGGAGCGAGGATTGTTTGACATATATGCAGCACCAATATTTAAAGTAATATGATTAAGGGTTAAACCTGCTGTGCAACTCAATGTTAACGATTAAATTGGTTCCGTTCACGTAGTTCACTGCCAACGACCCGATAAAAAGTTTCACCTTCTTTAACCATACCTAACTCGTTACGGGCACGCTCTTCAATGGCTTCAGTGCCACGTTTTAAATCGATAATCTCTTCTTTAAGAATTTGATTTCGAGCGACAAGCTTGCCGTTACTTTGTTCTTGGCCTGCTATTTGGGTTTGCAATAAGACATATTCTGACAAATTGTTATCGCCCAACCAAAGCCGGTACTGTAAAAGTGACAATAAACAAATCAGTAAAAATATTAGTTGCTTCATAATATTAACTTATGTCGAAGTAATCCTTAGAAAATATGTCCGTTATAGTACAACAAAAAAGGCCACCGAGTGGTGGCCTTTTTAAGCTAAAGCAAAAATATTATCCTTGGCCTTTAACTTCTTTAAGACCGTTATATGGTGCTTTTGAACCTAGTGCTTCTTCTATACGTAGCAATTGGTTGTACTTAGCAACACGGTCACTACGGCTTAGTGAACCGGTTTTGATTTGACCTGCCGCTGTACCAACAGCTAAATCAGCAATCGTTGAATCTTCTGTCTCGCCACTACGGTGAGAAATAACAACAGTAAAACCTGCATCTTTGGCCATTTTAATTGCAGCCAAAGTTTCGGTTAAGGTACCGATTTGGTTGAATTTAATCAAAATAGAGTTAGCGATGCCGTTGTCGATACCACGCTTAAGAATTTTAGTGTTTGTTACGAATAGATCGTCACCCACTAATTGGATTTTATCGCCCATTAGTTTAGTTTGGTGAGCAAAACCATCCCAGTCAGACTCGTCCAAACCATCTTCGATAGAAACGATTGGGTAGCGTTCAGTAAGACCTTGTAAGAAGAAGTTAAATTCTTCAGAAGTAAACTTCTTGCCTTCACCTTTAAGATCGTAGATGTTGGCTTCTTTGTCGTAAAATTCAGAAGCAGCACAATCCATCGCTAACGTGATGTCTTTACCTAGCTCGTAACCGGCGTTGGCAACAGCAACTTTGATTGCAGCAAGTGCAGCTTCGTTAGATGCTAGGTTTGGAGCAAAACCACCTTCATCACCAACTGCAGTTGAGTGACCGTCAGCTTTAAGTACTTTAGCAAGGCTGTGGAATACTTCCGCGCCCATACGTAGGCCTTCACGGAAAGTTTTAGCGCCAACAGGTTGGATCATAAACTCTTGAATATCAACGCTGTTATCGGCGTGCTCGCCACCATTGATGATGTTCATCATTGGAAGAGGCATAGAGTAAACACCTGGTGTACCGTTTAGATCAGCAATGTGAGCATATAAAGGGACGTGTTTAGCAGCAGCGGCAGCTTTTGCAACTGCTAGAGAAACAGCAAGAATGGCGTTAGCGCCAAATTTTGCTTTGTTTTCGGTACCGTCTAAGTCAATCATGATTTGGTCAAGTTCAGCTTGAGCCAATGCATCTTTACCTTTAAGTGCTTCAGCAATTGGGCCATTAACAGCAGCAACCGCTTTAAGAACACCTTTACCTAAGTAACGTGCTTTGTCGCCGTCACGCAGTTCTAATGCTTCGCGACTACCGGTTGATGCGCCAGATGGTGCAGCAGCCATACCAATAAAACCGCCTTCTAAATGCACTTCTGCTTCTACTGTTGGGTTACCGCGCGAATCCATAATCTCGCGACCAATCACTTTAATGATGTTAGCCATAATTCCCTCGTACTTTGTGTAAGTAAATTAAAAAATTAAAAGAAATAAAAAGTTAATACCAATAAAAATACATAACAGACTTAAAAAAGCAGATTTATTGGTATATAACTTTCAGTTTAGTAATTTTAAATCGATTAGTGCTTAGGATAAATCGAATTAGACTTTGCATCAACTTAGTTTTCACTGCTGTTACACGTCATCAGTGCGATTATATGATCTAACGCAAGTATCTTGAATAAAAAAGCCGCTAATGGATACATTAGCGGCTTTTTCATTAATCGATATCGCGTTTTTGATACGCATAAGAAGCGGCTATAAACCCTTCAAACAATGCATGACCGTCGCGTGGGGTTGAGGTGAATTCCGGGTGGAATTGACTCGCAACGAACCATGGGTGATTTGGCAATTCAATCATCTCGATCAGTTTACGATCAGATGACAAACCACTAAACACTAAGCCGGCCTTCTCTAGGCGTTCAATGTAGTTGTTATTCACTTCGTAACGGTGACGATGACGTTCAACACAAGTAGCAGAATCATAGGCTATTGCCGCTTTTGTGCCTTCTTTTAAATGACATAGCTGAGCGCCTAAACGCATAGTGCCACCTAAATCTGAAGACTCATGACGCGTCTCAACATCCCCTTCTTCATTAATCCACTCAGTAATTAAACCCACTACTGGATAAGGTGTCTGTGGATTAAACTCAGTTGAGTGCGCACCTTCTAAACCAGCTACATGACGAGCGAATTCAATTAATGCTACCTGCATACCTAAACAGATACCAAAGTACGGAAGATTGTTTTCACGAGCAAATTTAGCAGCAAAAATCTTACCTTCTACGCCACGTTCGCCAAAGCCGCCAGGTACTAAAATACCATCTAGACCTTGCAACACTTCTTCGCCTTTAGCCTCAACTGTTTGTGAATCAATGTACTTAATATTCACTGTCACACGGTTTTTTAAGCCTGCATGCTTTAATGCTTCATTCACCGACTTGTATGCATCAGGAAGTTCAATGTACTTACCGACCATACCAATAGTGACTTCACCATTTGGATTGGCTTCTTGGTAAATAACGTTTTCCCACTCAGACAAATCAGCTTCGTTACACGTTAAATTAAAACGTTTAATGACTAAATCATCTAATCCTTGTGAGCGTAATAACGCAGGGATTTTGTAGATGCTATCAACGTCTTTCAATGAAATAACCGCACGTTCTTCTACGTTACAGAATAGTGAAATTTTAGCTTTTTCATTGGCAGGAATTGCACGGTCGCCACGACAAACCAATACATCCGGCGCAATACCAATTGAACGCAACTCTTTAACAGAGTGTTGAGTCGGTTTGGTTTTAATTTCACCAGCAGCGCCTAAGAATGGCACTAAGGTTAAATGCATAAATAGTGTACGTTCGCGTCCTAGCTCAGAACCTAATTGACGAATAGATTCAAGAAACGGCAATGATTCAATATCACCCACCGTGCCACCGATTTCGACAATTGCCACATCATGGCCTTCGCCACCTGCTAACACTTTTTCTTTAATCGCGTTAGTAATGTGTGGAATAACTTGAATGGTTGCGCCTAAATAATCACCACGACGTTCTTTACTAATCACTTCTTCGTAAATACGACCAGTAGTAAAGTTATTGCGACGATTCATTTTGGTACGAATGAAACGTTCGTAATGACCTAAATCGAGATCGGTTTCAGCACCATCTTCAGTCACGAAAACTTCACCGTGCTGAGTTGGGCTCATGGTACCCGGATCGACGTTAATATAGGGGTCAAGTTTCATAATGGTTACATTGAGGCCACGCGCCTCTAAAATTGCCGCGAGCGAAGCTGCTGCAATGCCTTTACCTAGTGATGAAACAACGCCACCAGTAACGAAGATATACCTTGTAGTCATGCTGAACCTGAGAAAATGTGTTGGAAAAAACGTGCTTGTAAGAAAGCACTAGGACGGGGCGATATTATAGCAAAGCCACCTCGTTTCGACAAACTTAAACGCGCTAATTTTAGCTTAATTTATGTTTTCGTGTTGTTTTACTACATTCCAGTAGTGGTCTAATTCTTCCAGGCTATGCTGTTGTATCGGTTTTCCACTATTGTTTACACATTGCTCAACCCCTCTAAATCTACGTTCAAATTTATGATTGGCTTGACGTAGTGCTTGTTCAGGATCAACGTTTAAATGACGGGCAAGGTTCACTACAGCAAACAATAAATCGCCCATTTCATCAACAATTCTCGGCTGATAAAAATCAGGGTCTTGATGTCGTAGATTAACTTCTACCAGTACTTCATCTATTTCTTCATGTATTTTGGCAACAACAGGCTCAAGCTCGGCCCAATCAAAGCCAACTTTAGCCACTCGATGTTGAATTTTTCGTGCTCTAGATAACGCTGGTAATGCTTGAGGGATATCATCTAACGCTGAGTGCAGTTGTTTTTGCTGACGTTCATTGGCTTTTAACGAATCCCACGCTTGGCTTAAATCGTGAGTATTGGTAATGGCACCAACCACGTTGTTTTCTGACTGAGCAAATACATGCGGATGACGGCGAATAAGCTTATCGCTAATTCGCGCTACTACCGTAGAAAAATCGAACTTACCTTGCTCTTGTCCTAATTGGCAATAAAACACTATCTGAAACAATAAGTCGCCCAGTTCATCAGGTAACTCTTCCCATGCTTGTCGCTCAATAGTATCAACAACCTCATAAGCTTCTTCTAAGGTAAAGGGCACAATACTAGCGAAATCTTGCGCTTGATCCCAAGGACAACCAGACTCGGGGTTGCGCAATTGCTGCATGATGGTCAGTAACGATTGAATATCTGCCACAGAAACGGTCCTCTCTTGTAAAGATAAAATCTAATGAAAAAGGCACCTAACAAGTAGATGCCTTCAAGGTAAGTCCATGATGTTAATTACGTTATAATCGACGCGACTCAATCACACCATCAACGAGCGACAGTTTACCGAGAATCCGTGATAAACCATCTAAATTATACAATTCAAGTTCAAGCTCTACGGTGGCAGTTTGGCTTTTAACATCAGAAGATGAACTCATGGCCATCACATTGGATTTCTCTGCCGCTAGCACTGTGGTTAAATCTCGTAATAAGCCACTGCGATCATGGGCAAGTACTCTAACGCGAATACGATAACCACCAGAATAGTTCTCACCCCAAATCACATCGACACTGCGTTCTGGGTGAGCACGCATTAATTCTTTCACTTGTTCGCAATCACTACGGTGCACAGAAATCCCCCGCCCCATAGTAATATAACCAAATATTTCATCGCCGGGAACAGGTTGGCAACAACGTGCAATGTGGCTCATTAAATTACCAACGCCATTAACTTCGACTTGGCCTTTACTCGACTTTTTAGGTTTATGTGACGCTTTCTTTATAATGTCTTCAAGTAAGTTTTCGTCAGTGTCTTCTACTTTGCGAATTTTGGTATCGGTAAAGTTAACCACTTGATTTAAACGTAAATCACCCCCACCGATGGCCGCTAGCATGTCATCCATAGTGTTTAAATTAAAGCGCTCTACCGCCACTGCTGCATCTTTAATTTTAAGACCTACTCGGGCTAATTCAGACTCAAGCATCTCTTTACCCGCGGCAATATTTTTATCGCGGTCTTGTTGCTTAAACCAGTGTTGAATTTTTGAACGCGAACGAGACGACTTGATATAGCCTAAATTAAGATTGAGCCAGTCACGTTTTGGGTTAGGCGTTTTTGAAGTGATAATCTCAATGCGCTCACCCGTTTCAACTTGGTACGTGAATGGCACAATGCGGCCGTCGACTTTTGCACCAATACATTTATGACCCACTTGAGAGTGAATATAATAAGCAAAGTCGAGTACAGTTGAGCCTAAAGGTAAGTCAACAACTTCACCACTTGGGGTAAATACATAGACTCGGTCTTCAAATACTTGGCTACGGACTTCGTCAACCAAATTACCACTTTCAGCGACATCTTCTTGCCACTGTAAAATTTTACGCAACCAGTTAATTTTTTCTTCGTAACCCGTTTGTTTGGTATTACTGGCACCTTCTTTGTATTTCCAGTGCGCGGCAACCCCAAGTTCAGAATCTTGATGCATCGCCTCAGTACGAATTTGAATTTCTACTGTTTTGCCTTCAGGCCCAACGACTACTGTATGAATAGATTGATAGCCGTTCGGTTTTGGATTTGCTACGTAATCGTCAAACTCACGCGGAATATGGTGCCAAAGGTCATGTACAACCCCTAACGCGCCATAGCAATCTTGTAATCTTTCGGTGACAATACGCACTGCACGAACGTCAAAAAGCTCATCAAACTTGAGATCTTTGCCCTTCATTTTTCGCCAAATACTGTAAATGTGTTTTGGGCGACCGTACACTTTGGCGCGAATATCATCGCTATCTAAACGTTGCTGTAACTGGGTGACAAACTTGTCGATAAACACTTCTCGGTCGACACGCTTACCATCAAGCTGTTTAGCAATGTCTTTATAAACGGTTGGATGCAAGTAGCGAAAAGAAATATCTTCAAGTTCCCACTTTAATTGACCAATGCCCAAACGGTTAGCGAGTGGCGCATAAATATCAGCAATTTCACGTGCTAATAACACCCGAGTTTCTTCATCGGCGTTTTTGACCGCACGCAGTAGGCATACACGTTCGGCTAATTTGATCACTACGGCGCGAACATCTTCAACCATGGCTAATAACATTTTTCGAATGTTATCTATTTGCGGTTCGGCATCGCGCGAGTTTTGACTGACTTTTAATGCGCCAATGGCATTCATGGTCACAACACTGGCAACTAACCTTGCAAGGTTTTCACCGTATTGCTCTAGAATTTGCTCTTCGTTGAGAACACCCGCATCGAATAGCAAAAATAATACTGCGGCTTGTAGCGTTTCGATGTCCATATTCAGCGGCGCTAAGATTTCGATCATTTCGCGAGCGCGCGCAAGCAGTTCAGTATGAGCCAGTTTGTTTTTAACCGGTAGGGCCTCAACTTGCTGGATCAATACCAATAACTTCTGAGCATCATCTTTGTCGTCGAGATAACGAGCGACCCACTCATCTAATTGGAATGCTTGCGTATTAAAATGTGCTTCGCGAACAGATACCATGAACCCTTCCTTAGCCGCATGACCGACTGACATCCAACCATTTGCACATGGCATAGTGTGCATAAATGGTGTTAACACCAACTGAACAACCTATCTTGAAGCGCAATATTCTTTTGTCAATTCAATAGCGTTCAGTTGGCCAATTTTTTAGCATACCTATCGTAAGCGGCTAAAAAATCGTTGTTTAAATATTTAATTCAAATAACACCATGGCTTCAATATGATGTGTCTGTGGAAACATATCGACTAATCCCACTTGGGCAATTCGATATCCACTGGCTAATAATACACTACTGTCACGCGCTAAACTTGCCGGATTACATGAAACATACACCACTTTTTTAGGTTGCATTTTCTGTAACCATTGTAAACTTTCAAAAGCACCGGCTCGAGCAGGGTCCAGCAACAGTTTATCAATTTTGCCTAACCATGTTTGTGCCGATAGATCAGCACTTAAATCCGCATGATAGAAAGTCACATTATCCAATTGGTTGTCGACAGCGTTTTGCTTGGCTTGTTGCACCATCTCAGGCACACCTTCAACACCAATGACTTCTGCAGCCTTTAATGCCAACGGTAAACTGAAATTACCCACTCCACAGAATAGATCTAAAATACGTTCACCAGGTTGAGGGTCTAACCATTCGATGGCTTGATCGACCATGGCCTGATTAATAGCACCATTAACTTGGACAAAATTACCAGGAGTGAATGAACAACGAACAGCCTCCTGCGCAAGATGATAATAAGGTAACGCGATAGCTTCATCACCAGCTGGCAGCAAGGGAAACAATTGGGTTAATTGACCAGCATCATCTTGCAATAACAAGTTAAGTTGGTGCTTTTCGGCAAACCCCGTTAACCAACGAATATCAGATGCTGGCAACACTTTAGTCACTCTTAATACCGCAAAATTACCGTTATCAGCTTGGGTGAGTTCAACATGCCCTAAACTGGCCTTAGCTTTAAGTTGATTTAAATTAGCCGCTAATGGGGTAATTAAAGCGGACAATGACTCAGATAACACAGGGCACTGTTGAATAGAAACAATTTTATTGCTATTTCCTGCGCGAAACCCAAGTTGTAACCGTTGAGTATTTTTATCAAATAATGTGGCCAATCTTGCGCGTCGTCTATAATGCCACGCCTCACCCACTATAGGGTCAGCGACAATATTAGCATCAATAGCTTTAGCACTCGACAGCTTGCTAATGAGATCAACCAAAGCAGTTTGTTTATGCTCGCGTTGCGCATTAGTGTCCATGTGCTGCAAATCACAACCGCCACATTGTTGATAATGTGGACAATGAGGTTTGATTCGACTAACCGATGCAGACTCAATAGAGATGAGCTTGGCTTTAGCGTAGCTTTTCTTTTGTTCGACAAATTGCACCGTAGCGGTCTCTCCCGGTAACACTCCCGGAATAAACACTATTTTGCCTTGATGTTGCGCTATACCTGCACCTAAATGGTCAAGTTGAGTGACACTGAGGCTTAACTTTGCTGATAATTGCTTAGATTTGTTCGGTTTTGCTTGGAAAAATTGTGCCATTTCGGCCTCAGGTATTGAATAAAAAACTAGTCAAGAGTGCGCCATATCTGGCAGTCTAGACGGAATAACAGCGATTTAGTAACAGGGATATACCTAACAGCCATGAAAAGTGCCAACAATATGACCAAATACAGCCTACGCTCTTGGGTTCTGGTACTTGCGTTAGCGCCCACGATTGTAGTGGGTATTCTACTTGGAAGTTATTTCACGATAAACCGCTTTTATGAATTGGAACAAACCTTAATTGAAAAAGGCAGCAACATTGTTGAGCCATTAGCCATTGCCAGCGAATTTGGCATTATCACTCAAGATCGTGAATCAACTAAACTTTTACTCGCCGCCTCGCAAATAAACAATGCATCCCTGATCCTATCTATTGCTGTTTTTGATGCCGAAAACCAACTCTTTGTCACTTCGCACTACCACAAAGATTTTGAAACTATGCGTTACAAACAAACGTTGGCAAACTTAATCGGCACAGAACATGAAACAATTGGCGATACCTTGGTCATTCGTGTGCCAATAATATCCCATACAGGGTTAGAACCAAAACATGTTGCCAGTATAAATCGCCAAAGTAACGGTGATATCAATAATAATACTTCTGCCAATGGCGTCGTGACGCCTATTTACAATAATCAACAAGAGCGAATTTTAGGCTATATATCAGTATTACTAAATAAAGAGAACGCCCTACTCGAACAACATCGAGCAGCTATAGCCGCGTTTATTATCGTATTAATCGGGGTGCAATTTAACCTATTTTTTACCTTCCGCTTAGTCAAGCACGTGAACTACCCCATTACTGAAATGGTGCGAGTGGTAGCCAAAATTCGTGAAGGTAAACTCGATACTCGCCTAGAAGGCAACTTGATTGGTGAACTGGATCTGCTTAAACGAGGGATCAACGCAATGGCTGGCTCATTGTCTGAATACCACGATGAAATGCAGCAAAATATTGATCAAGCGACCTCTGATTTACGTGAAACTCTCGAGCAGATTGAAATTCAAAACGTTGAGCTCGATATTGCCAAAAAACGCGCGCTTGAAGCGAGTCGGATTAAATCAGAGTTCTTAGCCAACATGTCGCACGAGTTACGAACGCCACTCAATGGTGTCATCGGATTTGCACGACAGTTATTAAAAACACCACTGCATACTAGCCAGCTCGACTACATAAAAACCATTGAACGCAGTGCCAGTAACCTACTGGGTATTATTAACGATATTCTCGACTTCTCTAAACTGGAAGCCGGTAAAATGATATTAGAAAAAATGCCTTTTGCACTGCGAGAAACGCTAACTGAAACCCTGACTATAATTGCCGGTAGTGCACAAGAGAAAGGACTAGAACTGGTTATCGACATTGATGCTAATGTGCCAGAAAGTGTCAGTGGCGACGCGATGAGAGTCAGCCAGATTATTACTAACTTAGTCGGTAACGCTATCAAATTTACCGACAAAGGCAGTGTCATACTCAAAATACACTTAGTGGGTCAGGACGAAGATAACATTACCCTGCGCTGCGAAGTTATTGACACCGGTATTGGTATTGATGAGAGTCAGCAAGAATATTTATTCCAAGCATTTGGTCAAGCCGACTCATCCATTTCACGCCGCTTTGGTGGCACAGGATTGGGCTTAGTGATTACTAAACGCTTAATCAACCAAATGGGTGGCCAGATAGGCTTCACCTCTGCCCCTAATAAAGGCTCAAATTTCTGGTTTATTCTGCCGCTTGGGATCAGTCAATTTGAAATTGGCGAAGTGTTGCCGGTTGATGCTTTGCAGCACAAATCAGTCTTATTGTATGAACCACGGGAATTAACCCGCGATACATTAAATCGCCGCTTGGTGTCATGGCAATTAATTATCACTAATGTTGCTAATCCAGAAAATCTTACCTCAGTGTTACAAACTAAAAACAGCAAATTTGATTACATCATCATGAGCTGTCATGGTTTTGCCGATAATGCATCTTTTATCTATTTATTACAACAAGCCAAACAACATACCGACTGCCTGATTTTGTTGCATGACTGCTTAGACCAAGACATGATAATCAATGTGCTAAAAGTCAACGCAGATGTGTTGCTCAGCACCCCGGTGAGCGATTTTACCCTAGCGCATCATTTAATATATCCGCCAGTACCTTCTACTTTTGTGAGTTTACCTGAGCAGATAAATCTCGATGTAACCCAACGCCTCAATGCATCAGTATTGGCCGTTGACGACAACATGGCCAATCTAAAGTTAATTGATACTTTGCTCAAAGAATTAGTCGACAATGTGGTGACCGTTAACAATGGCGCGGATGCGATTCAACAAGCTAAAAAACAACCATTTGATTTAATCTTCATGGATATTCAAATGCCAGGAACCGACGGCATAACCGCAACCCAGCAAATACGTTCAGAATCACTAAACCGTAATACGCCGATTATTGCAGTAACGGCACATGCTATAGCCGAAGAGCGTGAGAATATTTTGGCTAGCGGTATGGATGGTTTCTTGCCTAAACCGATTGATGAATTATCACTAAAAAGCGTCATCAGCCGCTGGATAATTAAACCCCAATTTACCCATTTTGATACTCATGTTCTCAATTGGGATTTATGCTTAACCCAAGCAAACCAGAAAACCGATTTAGCCTTAGACATGTTAAAGATGTTGGTTAATTCATTACCTGAAACAACCGCTACTATTGATGAGGCATTAATAGCCAGAGATGCAGATACACTATTGCAGGCAGTGCATAAACTGCATGGCGCAACATGTTATTGCGGCGTACCGACCACACAAAAGCTCTGCCGGGATATTGAGTCAGCATTAAAGCATAAAATTGACATCGATGACCTAGAACCTGAAATACTAGAGTTACTTGATGAGTTAACTAAGGTAGAATCAGCTGCAAATCAAGTGATAAACCAGCTATCAGTGGATGTTCCCCATGACCAGTAAAACCGGTTTTTTTAAACGCCTAAAGGCATTGTCGTTACCTCAGAAGCAGCTTTTTGCACTCGCACTGTGTCAAAGAATGCTCCCAAATTATCAATTATTTTCTGAAGTATGTGAATTTGGCCAACCGCAGGTATTAGGTACTGCACTAGAGTTATTATGGCAAAGCCAATATGACAAAAAGCTTAAGTTCAATATTGATGTGCATTTACAGCGCCTCGATGAAAACACCCCTGATCCTAGCGACTTTGAAGCCTATGGTGCTTATCCTGCCATGGATGCGGCTGTTGCCATCGCCACCTTAATGGGTGCGATAGATGGAAAAATAGAAGAAGATATTACTAACATCAGTAAGTTATCATCAAGCACTGTCGCCAATTATATTGAAGCTATTAGTGATGAATCATTAATGGATGAAGAACTCGATGAGTTTGTTTTTTCGCATCCAGTAATGGAACAAGAAAAAGAATTACAAGGCATGTTACTCGACATTATCGAAGCCAATCCAGACATAACCAGCGAACTGGTTAAAGGTTTGCGTAAAGATATTATCGAAGCTGGTGTGTCTAATATTGGTATTAGCCTGTAGTACGAACTTGTAGAACAAATCGATTAATGCCAATCAACGTCATTTAGCCTGAAATTATTCAGGCTTTTTTATTGAGTCTCGTGCAATGAGAAGAATTTTTTATCAAGGTTTCACTTTCAGTAACGCCAATGGTAAAACTGATGACTGGACACTAGTAATTGGTAATCAAGTACGAGTAGGTTCGTTATTTGAATTAAGAAGGCAAGTGCATTTTTTTTCTGAACTGGGAATATTACCCCCTCCGAAAATATCAAAGGCGAATTTAGCCTTAAAATCTGACAAATAATCACTCGTTTAACTTTAGCCTAATTGCATCTGCCTATCGAAAAGCAGTAAAGTGATCTTATTATCATTTTGCAAAGGAATTGCGAGGGATGTCCAGTATTCTTACCCCGCTAATCGCTGTATTTATTATTATGCTGCTCGGCAGTATTGTTCAAAAAATGCGACTGTTGCCAGCAGACACCGATTTGATCCTCAATCAGTTTGTCTATTACATTGCTTTCCCCGCAATATTACTGATTGTGCTAGCTGAAACGCGCATTGAAGACATTATTCAATGGGGCTTTATCGGTGGGTTTAGCCTAGCAATGGTCATTACTTACGCCTTAGTGATTGTTGTATCACTACTTAGCACACCTAAGAAGCAAGCCGTTGCGGCAATGCGCGCATTAAACGCTACCTTTGGTAATACCGCATTTATTGGTATTCCATTGCTGAGTTTATTATTCCCAGGTCATAAAATGGCATTAGTCGCTGCAGCGATTGCCAGCTTGTTGTCAGTGATCATGTTTGCTTTTGCTTTAGTATCAATTGAGCTAGCCAGCCGTGATAAACAATCAACCGACCATGCCATCGTCATCATGGCTAATGCCCTGTATAAAAACCCAATCGTTGTTGGCAGTGTTATTGGCATTGGTTTATCAGCACTGCATATTACCTTACCGGATAGTCTGGGGTTAATGTTACACCAGGTGGGAAATACCTCTAGCCCATGTGCACTGTTTGCCATAGGAATGGTACTTGCCAAAGCCTTACGACATCAATCTGACACAAAGATGTTCAGTATTGGTTTGATTGCGGAACTGAATTTAATCAATTTACTCAAGTTAATTATTCAACCATTAATCGCCTTTGGATTACTCAAACTGTTCGGCGTAGAAAAGGAATTACTGACCATGGGAGTTATTTTAGCAGCGCTACCAACGGCAGCAAGTGTGTATCTTTTGGCCGACCGCTACCAAATTAACGCCAACGTCAGCGCCCAAGGCATTTTATATGGCACATTAATCACTTTTATCAGTTTGCCAATAATAGAAACACTTTTAAAATCCATTGCTTAATGATCAATCAAACCTAGATGATAAAATAGTCAACGATAATTATTGTTCAACCACTTTACTGTATATAAAATCAGTATATACTGTTTATCAATACAGTGGTTTGGTAGTTTCATTGACAGGAGTTCATTATGCTTTGCCAACTCAGCATCAACAACTTTGCTATAGTACGCTTTTTAGAACTCGACTTTAAAGCCGGTATGACAAGCATCACCGGCGAAACAGGTGCAGGTAAATCGATTGCTATCGATGCGCTTGGATTATGTCTTGGTAATCGAAGTGATGCCAACACTGTCAGGCCTGGAGCCACCAAAACTGAAGTAAGTGCACGATTTACCCTTCATGATGTTCCTTTAGCCAAACGCTGGCTTGAAGATAGCGATCTTGATGCTGAAGATGAGTGTATATTGCGTCGAACCATTAACAGTGATGGACGTTCAAGAGCCTACATAAATGGTAATCCTGTGCCTGTGACGCAATTAAAAGCCATCGGGCAACTATTGATTGGTGTTCACGGCCAACATGCACATCACGCAATGCTTAAAAGCGAGCATCAATTAAACCTACTCGACCACTATGCTAACCACAAAATACTGCTTGATAGCGTTAGCGCTAGCTATCAACGCTGCAAACAAGTGGAAAACGAGCTAAAGCATCTTGAGCAAGCTCAGCACGAACGCATTTCACGCCAACAGCTACTGCAATATCAAGTAGAAGAGCTTAATGAGTTTAACTTAGGCTTGGAAGAATTTGATGAAATAGAACAAGAACACAAACGCTTAGCCAATGGCACAGATTTAATTGAACGTTGCCAAGCAGGGTTACACTTATTGACCGAAAGTGATGAAGGCAATATAGAATCTCTGCTTAATAAAGTAGCCAGCATTGCTGATACGCTTCAAGGTTATGATGAATCCCTTGCACCTATTGGTACTATGATTAGCGATGCGTTAATTCAAGTACAAGAAAGCGCTAGCGAAATTGAAAGTTATTTAAGCAGCTTAGAGCTTGATCCAGAACATTTTGCTTATTTAGAAAAACGCCTTTCAACGGCAATGCAATTGGCGCGTAAGCATCATGTGAGTGCAGATAAGTTGGCGCAACATCATCAAGCATTGATGAATGAATTAACCGAACTTGCTGACGATGAAACTAAATTAGATGGTATAAGACAACAACTTGAAGCCACCAGAAATGCCTATTTAACCAATGCACAAAAACTGAGTCAAAGTCGTAGTCGTTATGCCAAAGAATTAGACAAGCTAGTCACTCAGTCTATCCATGAGCTCAATATGCCAAAGGGTAAATTTACCATTCAGATTAGTCATAATCCGGACAACATTTCAGTTAATGGCTGCGATAGCATTGAATTTATGGTGACCACTAACCCTGGACAACCTTTGCAACCTATCTCTAAAGTCGCCTCTGGCGGTGAGTTATCGCGGATTGGATTAGGAATTCAAGTGATCACAGCTAAAAAAGTCGCCACTCCAACACTCATATTCGATGAAGTTGATGTGGGTATTTCTGGACCAACAGCATCTGTCGTCGGTCGTATGTTACGTAGCCTTGGTAAGTCGACTCAAGTGTTATGTGTCACCCATTTGCCGCAAGTTGCGGGTAATGGCCATCAACATATGTTTGTGAATAAATTTAATAAAGGTGGCAACACCGAAACGACCATGCAGACCCTAGATAAAGATCAACGGGTGAATGAACTTGCACGCTTATTAGGTGGTGATGTCATTACAGAAAATACCTTGGCTAATGCCCGTGAGCTGTTGCAATAATCGTTATGCGCTTATAAAAAGCAAATCAATATGTTAACGTAAAGTTAAAATAGATTTACGGATAAATCATAATGATGAAAGTAATAAAGGGCTTGGGTATTTTTGTCGGGCTAATATGTAGCTTACTGGTATTTACCGTTGTCTGTTTAGTGGCCATTAATGCAACAGACAGAACAAAGTCACCTAACACTCTTTTAGTTGAAAACTGGCTAAAACAGCAACCTATCGACCCTAGCGAAAATGGCTATGAGTATGCAATTACTATCGTAGGCACAATAGGAGATGATAAAACAAATGATAAAAAACCATTAATCAGCTTCAGCGAGCAAGAAGTTGAGTTAACTGACAATTTTAAAACCGCTTGTTATCAAACGGATTTGATAATATGCAGTGAATTTATTAGCGATAATAGCGATAGTATTAGAAATGTCATTGGCGCTCATAAAGCCAATATACAACAATATAATACATTATTAGATATGCCTTATTGGCAAGAAGAACCACAGTCTTTAACCCCAAATAATCAAGCTCACTGGGGTCTGCTTTTTAAGTTAAGAGATGTTCGTCAGCTTGCTGCGATAATAAGTGTAGATACATCTGACAACAAACTTGACCAACAAGCTGCGGTAGCATTTTTAAACAAAGATGCACATTTTTGGAATATGGTTTATCACTCATCTCGCTCAACACTCAATCATATGATTGCCGTTAACATGATAAAATATCAGCTTAATTTAGCTAGCACTTTAGCTAAGACCACAGATACAGCTGTTGTAACCAAAGTCACAGCTTGGCAAACATCATTCGAGTTAACTGATAGTGATTTTGAACGGATATTTTCTGGAGAATGGCTTTTTGCCCATAACGTTACAGAACAAATGTTAATTGAAGTGCAGTCTGATAGTGTGGCTTTTTATGAGAAATGGTTAGCATATGCGTTGCTTAAGCCAACAGACAGTGACAATCTCATGGCCGAGTATATTGTCAGCCTAGTAAAGGAACCGGTTTCAACGACCTCGATGCACACACTCAAAGAACCAAATTATTGTTCTAACGACAATTATTTTCAGCAATTATGGATGTTACGCTACAATCCGATTGGTAAACTATTTAACTGCACTGTTTATGGAACAGATTACAAACAACGTTTAACTAATATGAATACAGAGTTAGAGCAATTGCGGACTAATCTACTTACCGCAAAATCATCCTAATAAGTAGCTGCAACTGATTAAGTATAAGTATTATCGACAAAAAAGAGCACAAATATGCTCTTTTTATGTATTAGGTGCGTTTATAATCATTGTTATAATCAGCTACTTATAATCTGGTATTGATAAAATATTTATAGATAATAGACCGCTAGTTGTACACCGATTAACGAAAATATTCCCGCCAATACATCATCAATCATTATCCCAAAACCGCCATGCACTTTGGCATCGAGCCAGCGAATAGGCCATGGTTTTACGATATCAAAAAAGCGAAATAGTACAAAACCAAGTGCTAACCACATAAAACCTAAAGGCGCTGCAATCATGGTGATCATCAAGCCAACTACTTCGTCCCATACAATTGCACCATGGTCATGTACGCCCATATCTTTAGCTGCTTTGCCACAAATATAGAATCCAGCGAGCATGCTAATACAGGTAATGATAAGGTAATTAGTTAAGCTTAACTGTTGCATGAGTAGCACGATGGGAACAGCGGCTAAAGTACCAAAAGTACCTGGTGCTTTTGCCGCTTTACCGCTGCCAAAGCCTAATGCCAAAAAGTGAATTGGATTGGCTAAAGACAGTTTTTTTACGAATTTATCTTGGGTTAATAGTCTCATAGTACTTCAATTAAAAATGCACAAAGCCACGTGAAATTGGGTTAAATTCTAGCCCATTTTCTACTAGTTTTAATTTATCACCTGCACTGATTTGGCCAATTTTAACAAATTTTACACCAGCATGAATTAACGCTGTATCAATTGCGCCACGTTGAGACTCAGGAACCGTAAACAATAACTCGTAGTCTTCGCCACCAGTAAGTGCATAACTTAATGCATCTTCATGGCTGAGGTTGGCTTTAATTGAGTTTGATAACGGAATTTGATTCACATCGATGACGGCGCCCACTTTTGATGCCGTTAATATATGCCCAATGTCAGACATTAAGCCATCTGATAAATCGATAGCACTGGTGGCGAGTGTACGAAGCGCTTGGCCTGCTAAAACACGAGGCGTTGGGTAATAATGACGATTAATTAGGTATTCTTTATCTTCAGTGTTAACTGTTTTGACTCCTCTGAGGATATCAAGACCTAAAGCAGAGTCACCTAATGTGCCTGTCACATAAATCCAATCACCTATTTTTGCACCATCACGGGTTAATGCAGTGCCTTTAGGAACTTGGCCATTAATCGTAATACTGATACTGCGAGGTCCACGGGTAGTATCACCACCAATTAAGGCAATACCATAATATTCTGCAATCTCGAACAGGCCTTCACTGAAATGTGCTAACCAAGGCTGGTCAACATCAGGTAAGGTCAACGCTAAGGTAAACCAGGCAGGTTCAGCTCCCATTGCGGCGAGGTCAGAAAGGTTAACCGCTAACGATTTATAACCTAAAGCATGAGCAGGAATGTTTGCTAAAAAGTGGACGTTTTCAACAAGGGTATCACAAGAAATCGCTAACGATTTATTGTCTGCAGGATTCACTAACGCACAGTCATCGCCGATGCTTAACTCAACATCGCGCCTTTTTAGGCCTTTATTGCGGAAGTAATGTTCGATGAGTTGGAATTCTTTCACATTCAGTCTGGTACGGTAAACCGTCCACCTTAATTTTGAAACAATTGATAACAAATGAAAACGGTATCCGAAGATACCGTTCTGGTGTTACTTATGCTTCACTAACTTATCAAGCAAGCCGTTGACAAATTTGTGACTATCTTCAGCACCAAACGCTTTCGCTAACTCGATACCTTCGTTAATCGCCACTTTAAACGGCACATCTTTACGGAAGGTCAACTCATAAGTTGCCAGACGCACAATGGCTTTTTCTACTGGTGATACTTCTTCAAACTTACGATCAAGATGCGGCTTTAACAGCTCATCAATTTGCGATGTTTTTGATGCTACACCAGTTAACAACTCACGAAAATAAGCGACATCAACACCGTCAGTGTTCTGTTCAGTTAAAAACTCATGTTCTACGTCAGCAACTTTGTTTTGACTTAACTGCCATGAATAAATGGCTTGAACGGCTAAACGGCGGGCCTTACGGCGCTCTGAAGGTTTCATACTTTTCCTACTATTACAGCTGTTGTTCTAGTTGTTGCAGTACATTAACCATTTCAAGCAAACTAAGGGCTGCTTCGCCACCTTTATTACCTGCTTTAGTACCTGAACGCTCAATAGCTTGTTCAATGGTATCTGTAGTTAATACACCGAATGAAACAGGAAGATCATACTCTAATGCAACTTGTGCAAGACCTTTGTTACATTCACCAGCAACAAATTCAAAATGAGGTGTACCGCCACGAATGACAGCACCTAATGCAATGATACCGTCAAACTTTCCACTTGCAGCCACACGTTTTGCAGCAAGTGGTAATTCAACTGCACCAGGTACGCGAACAACAGTAATGTTGTCGTCACTGACCTGGCCGAAACGCTTTAATGTGTCTATTGCACCATCAAGCAGACTTTCAACTAAAAAGCTATTGAATCGCGATATTACGATCGCCACTTTGGCATTTTTCGCTTCGATATTACCTTGAACTACGTTCATTCTATCTTACCTAAATTAGCTAAAGCACCCGGCTCGGGGCAAAAAGAGGCGTTATGATATCACAGCCAAAAGCCCTGAGCGCTATGCAATTAATGAATTTGTTAAATTTACCATCAGCCAAAATTATTCAGCTATATAATCAGTCACTTCTAAACCGAAACCAGACAGTGAATGATAACGTTTTGGCGAACTGAGTAAACGCATAGTGCTGACACCTAAACTCGACAGAATTTGCGAGCCTACGCCAACACGACGAGATGTTCCTTGCCACATAGCTGGCGCTGGAGATTGACCATTGTCTTCAGCTTCAAACGCTTTTACTTTGGCCAATAAATTACTCGTATGTTCATCATTACCCAATAACACTAAAACACCACCTTCTGAAGCTATCCGCTCCATGGCTTTTTCTAATGGCCAACTGCGCTTTTGATCACGTTCCGAATGCAGTAAATCATTGAAGGTATTTTGTAAATGCACTCGTACTAAGCAATTCGGTTTTACGTCATCTTTAATCAAGGCGTAGTGTAGTTGATTATCGATAGTGTCTCTGAAGGTCACCATAGTAAACTCACCAAAACGAGTCGGTAATTTACACTGAGCTTCGCGTACAACCGTGGTTTCATTCGTATTACGGTATTCAATTAAGTCGGCAATAGTACCGATTTTAATCCCATGCTTTTCACTGAATATTTCTAAATCGGGACGGCGCGCCATGGTGCCATCTTCGTTTAAAATTTCAACAATCACACCAGAAGGCTCACAGCCAGCTAAGCGTGCTAAATCACAACCGGCTTCAGTGTGACCAGCGCGTATTAATACTCCGCCCTCTTGTGCCATCAACGGAAAAATATGCCCAGGTTGCACTAAATCAGAGGCTTTGGCGTCTTTGGCAACAGCAGCTTGTACAGTCACTGCACGGTCATGAGCAGAAATACCTGTTGTGACTCCAGTAGCCGCTTCAATTGACACGGTAAAATTCGTCGAGAACTGGGCATTATTATTAGTAACCATTAAAGGCAAATTAAGCTGCTGACAACGCTCTTTGGTCATTGTTTGGCAAATTAATCCACGGCCATAGGTTGCCATGAAGTTGATTGCTGCTGGCGTCACTTTATCAGCGGCCATGATCAAATCACCTTCATTCTCTCTGTCTTCATCATCCATCAAGATAACCATCTTACCTTGACGAATATCTTCAATGATTTCTTCTATGCTATGTAGCGCCATTGTCAGACCTTTATTTAGTAAGTGTTTGATTTAAAATTTAGGTATTAAATCTACTGGTATTGCGAATTATCTATAGAGTAAAAATGCTGTTTTACTGTCGCAATTAACGTAAAAATTGTCGCGTTTAACGTAAAAAACCTGATTTAGCGAGTAATTCCATGGTCACGCCCGATGAAGGCTGCACATGGTTAGCTTCCGGTTGCATTAAACGCTCTAAATAGCGCGCGATTAAATCGACTTCGATATTGACACTATCACCTACTTTTAGATCCACCAGCGTGGTTTCACCAGCAGTGTGAGGCACAATCGTTAATCTAAAACGAGCGCCATCAACTTCATTAACGGTCAGGCTAACACCATCGATGGTGATCGAGCCTTTGTGAGCAATATAGCGACTTAATTGAGCGGGTACCGATAACCAAAACTCGAGTGCTTTGCCTCTGTAAGCGCATTGCTCAACTTTTGCAATGCCATCGACGTGTCCACTCACCATGTGTCCACCCAATCGAGTGGTTGCCGTAACCGCCTTCTCTAGATTAACCTTTTGGCCTACTTGATAATGACTAAAGCCCGTTAAGTCAACGGTTTCTGCCGATATATCAGCAACGTAACCATCACCTAAACGCTCAACAACGGTCAAACACACGCCATTGGTTGCAATACTATCACCTAGCTTTACGTCGGTTAAATCCAACTTACCACTGGCAACCGTTAAGCGGATATCGTTACCTTTACGATCAATTTTACGTAATGTGCCAAGGGCTTCGATTATTCCAGTAAACATAATGACTCACTTTTTGCTGTTAAACTTTGCTGTTGCTCAGGTTTTAGCCATAGCAACTCACACATTAATAGGGTTGATTATATCTGAGGATATAACGCTTATCCTGTCCTACGTTACGTTCATCAATTAGTTGCAGTACAGGCGTTTGTTCCATTGTACTGTAATCAGGTAACTGCAACATATTACGTCCATGGCTACCGAGAATTTTAGGCGCTTGATAAAGCACTACCTCGTCAACGAGTCCTTGGGCGACAAATGCCCCAGCTAAAGTGGCCCCCGCTTCAACTAAAACAGAATTAGCATGCTGCCCTAAATACGTTAGCAAGGCTAACAATGGAATTCTGCCCGATGAGTCACACGTTAACTGAAGAAATGATACATATTCTGGAAATTCTGCCTTGACGCTTTCGGAATAATGGCAGCCAGAAACCAGTAAAATAGGACTTTGAATTGAAAATAATTGCTGTGTTGCTGTTAATCTTGCGCGACTGTCTAGCACAACCCTTAAGGGCTGAAAGATTTCATCTTTTGTATGACGAGTGGTTAACTCACCTAACGTCTCATAGCGCACATTAAGGCTAGGATCATCGACAAGAATGGTTTCAACACCAGTGATTAATGCACAGTGGCTAGCACGGTATTTTTGCACATCAGCTCTTGCTGCACTGCCGGTAATCCACTTTGACACTCCATTAGACAAGGCCGTTTTACCGTCTAAGCTGGCGGCTATTTTGACGGTTATCCAAGGAAGCCCTGTTTTCATCCGTTTCATAAAACCCAGGTTAAGGTCATAGGCCTGTTCGCAGAGCAATCCAACATCAACCTCAACACCAGCCTCACGTAATAGGGTAATCCCGCGGCCAGATACTTCAGGATTTGCATCGGTCACTGCGACCACAACTCTGGCAACTTTGGCGTTAATTAAGCCTAAAGCACAAGGTGGTGTGCGACCATAATGGCTACAAGGTTCAAGAGTGACATACGCGGTGGCACCTTCAGCAGACAAGCCATTATCATGCACCATTTTCAGCGCATTAACTTCGGCATGCCCTTGGCCCGCACGTTGATGATAACCTTCACCAATAATCTTATTCTGATAAACAATGACACAACCGACACAAGGATTTGGCCGTGTTGTATAACGGCCTTTCTCGGCAAGGGCGATGGCACGACTCATCATTTGGGTGTCAAAGGTGGACCAGTTAGACATGGGAGATAATCTCTTATTGCTTAAATGCCATTAAAACCATTAAAACAGATATTATTACGCGACATTACTTTTGCAATTTAGCAATGGCTTCACCAAATTGGGATACATCTTCAAATGCGCGATAAACCGATGCAAAGCGGATATATGCCACCTTATCAAGGCTCATCAACTGTTCCATCATCAGATTACCAATCATTTCAGAATTCACTTCACGCTCACCTGTCGCGCGCAGCGTTGATTTGATTTTAGTTAATGCTTGCTCAATTTCATCAATTGAGACTGGGCGTTTTTCGACCGCACGTAGCATGCCTCCACGCAATTTTTCTTCATCGAATGGTTGTCGAGTGCCGTCGCGTTTGATGACGCGAGGCATGACTAATTCTGCGCCTTCAAACGTGGTGAAACGTTCATGGCATTCAGTACATTCCCGGCGGCGACGTACTTGGTGACCATCAGCCACTAATCGAGAATCTATAACTTTGGTATCGGTCGCGCTACAAAAAGGGCAATGCATTGAACCTCCTGCAGAAAAAAACAAAATGGCCGCTAACAATTAGCGGCCATTAAAGTTTATCCTATTTGTTGAACAAGGTTAACCTAAACCTGTATCAACAAACATCCAATACGATTAACCGTATACAGGGAATCGAGCACATAAGGCTAAAACTTGGCCTTTGACGCGGTCGGTTACAACAGTATTAGTTGCATCATCAAGAATGTCACAAATCCAACCGGTCAATTCTTTCGCTTCTGCTTCTTTAAAGCCACGACGAGTGATTGCTGGCGAACCAATACGGATACCAGAGGTAACAAACGGTGAACGAGGATCGTTAGGCACTGAGTTTTTATTAACAGTAATGTTTGCGCTGCCTAATGCGGCATCAGCTTCTTTACCGGTTAAATCACGACCAATTAAGTCAACCAACATTAGATGGTTTTCAGTACCGCCAGAAACGATTTTATAACCGCGAGCTAAAAACACTTCAACCATGGCTTTCGCGTTTTTAACCACTTGCTGCTGGTATACTTTGAATTCTGGCTCTAATGCTTCTTTAAATGCAACCGCTTTACCCGCGATAACATGCATTAAAGGACCACCTTGACCACCCGGGAATACCGCTGAGTTCAACTTCTTATACAACACTTCATCATCGGCTGCAGAAATAATAATCCCGCCACGAGGACCCGCTAATGTTTTATGAGTTGTAGACGTAACCACGTGTGCATGAGGAACTGGCGTTGGATAAACACCAGCAGCAATTAAGCCTGCTACGTGTGCCATATCAACAAATAAGTATGCACCAATTTTGTCTGCAATTTCGCGCATTCTTGCCCAATCAACAATACCTGAGAATGCAGAGAATCCGCCGATAATCATTTTAGGCTTATGCTCAATGGCTAAGCGTTCCATTTCGTCATAATCAATTTTGCCAGCTTCATCGATACCGTAAGGAATGATGTTGTAAAGCTTGCCAGAAAAATTCACTGGTGAACCATGGGTCAAATGACCACCATGAGCAAGGTTCATCCCTAAAACGGTATCACCCGGTTGTAACAACGCCATAAATACTGCGCTGTTTGCTTGCGAGCCTGAGTGAGGCTGTACGTTGGCATAAGTTGCACCAAATAATTCTTTTGCGCGTTCAATAGCCAATGTTTCAACAACATCAACGTATTCGCACCCACCATAATAACGCTTGCCTGGATAACCTTCAGCATACTTGTTAGTTAACTGTGAACCTTGCGCTTCCATTACACGTGGACTGGTATAGTTTTCAGACGCAATCAATTCAATGTGTTCTTCTTGACGACAAGTTTCATCTTCAATGGCTTTAAATAATTCTGGATCATAATCCGCAATATTCATCGCTTTCTTCAACATGGTAGCTCCAACATCATTATATAAATAGTAGGGTTGCGCGGTATTCTACTCTGCAACGATAATGATTTACAGTACAAACAACATGAAATTCACTGTGTTCTGAATACAAAACGATTCATGTTATTAATGCTAAGCTAGCCGATTCTTTAGCGAATTGAGTCTAAAAAGCACGTTAGATAAAATCACACAATTGCCTGTTGAGTTCAGCACATAATACAGTAGAATTATCACCATCTTTGTTGACAATTAGACAATATAATTATGGCTCAATTTGTATACAGCATGCTTCGTGTGGGTAAAATTGTCCCACCTAAAAAGCAAATATTAAAAGACATTTCATTAAGCTTCTTTCCTGGCGCCAAAATTGGTGTACTCGGGTTAAACGGTTCAGGTAAATCAACATTGCTGCGCATCATGGCGGGAATAGATACCGAAATTGAAGGTGAAGCACGCCCAATGCCTGGGTTAAAAATTGGCTACCTACCGCAGGAACCGCGCTTAAACGAACAACAAACTGTGCGCGAAGCCGTTGAAGAAGCCCTAAGCGAAGCTAAAAATGCACTAATACGCTTAGACGAGGTCTATTCTGCTTATGCTGAGCCCGATGCAGACTTCGACGCACTTGCAAAAGAGCAAGGCGAATTAGAAGCCATCATCCAATCTCAAGATGCACATAATCTTGATCATATTCTTGAACGTGCTGCTAACGCATTACGTCTCCCCGATTGGGATGAGAAAATTGCCGTACTCTCTGGTGGTGAACGTCGCCGAGTAGCCATTTGTCGTTTATTGCTTGAAAAACCAGAAATGCTATTACTCGACGAACCAACCAACCATTTGGATGCCGAGTCAGTGGCATGGTTAGAGCACTTTTTACAAGAATATAACGGCACTGTGGTCGCTATTACCCACGACCGTTATTTCTTAGATAATGCTGCAGGTTGGATTTTAGAACTCGACCGCGGCGAAGGTATTCCATGGGAAGGTAACTACTCATCTTGGCTTGAACAAAAAGATGCGCGCTTGTCCCAAGAATCGTCCACAGAAAGCGCACGCCAGAAAACCATTGCTAAAGAATTAGAGTGGGTACGCCAAGGTGCTAAAGGTCGTCAATCAAAAGGTAAAGCCCGTATGGCTCGCTTTGAAGAATTGAACACCAACGATTACCAAAAGCGTAACGAAACCAATGAATTGTTTATTCCACCAGGACCTCGCCTAGGCGACAAAGTCATTGAAGTGACTAATTTGACCAAGTCATATGGTGACCGCGTACTGATTGATGATTTGACATTCACGGTTCCTAAGGGTGCTATCGTCGGCATTATTGGTGCTAACGGTGCGGGTAAATCAACCTTATTCAAAATGATCTCTGGCGAAGAACAACCAGACAGTGGCTCTATTTCTGTCGGTGATTCGGTTCAAATTGCCTCGGTTGATCAGTTCCGTGATTCGATGAATGACAAAAATACCGTGTGGCAAGAGATTTCTGGCGGCCAAGATATTATGCGCATCAACAACACTGAAATTTCTAGCCGTGCTTACGTAGGCCGCTTTAACTTCCGTGGTGGCGATCAGCAGAAAATAATTGGTTCATTATCGGGTGGTGAGCGCAACCGAGTTCACTTAGCAAAATTATTACAAGCCGGTGGCAACGTATTGTTACTCGACGAACCCACCAACGACTTGGATGTTGAAACATTACGAGCACTAGAAGAAGCGTTATTAGAGTTTCCAGGTTGTGCAATGGTTATTTCCCATGACCGTTGGTTCCTTGACCGTATTGCGACCCATATATTGGATTACCGTGATGAAGGTAAAGTGAGTTTCTATGAAGGTAACTACACTGAGTATTCAACTTGGTTAAAGGCCACCTTAGGCACCGATGTAGTGGAACCGCATCGATTAAAATACAAGCGCTTAAATAAGTAACCCGTCTGTAGTAAAAGTGTTGAATAATAAAGCAGAGCCTTAGCGCTCTGCTTTATTATATTAGCCACTATTTGAAAGATTATAGTCTCTATTGAACAATCGAGATGCCGACAAGTGTCAAAATTTTGTCAATTTATTGTGAGCAATGCACCACAATCTGTTTGTAAAGCCAAAATAACTTCAGTATTATAAATTATTAATGGATTATTTTACTCTTTGCTGATTACACTCAGCGCAATACAGAGTGTCGATGGTTCCAGCTTGTAGAGAAATTTAATGGAGATATCAGTGAGATACGGTTCAATTAGCCTTGCTTTATTGTGCTTATACGCAAGCAACTCATTTGCGGCACTCGAAGTCATTACCACGTCAGAAAAGCAGACTCTCAATAAAATTGAAAATCAATATGATATCGATACCCTGCTAATCACTGTTAACGACAAATTCTCACAGCTTAATAAAAAAGCCTATGACGTTGAAGGACTGAAAAAAACAATCGTTTCAGAACAACAACGTTATGATGAGCTAATTACAGAATTACCTAAGGTTATTCGTGCTAAAACGGGGCTTCCTGAAACCTATAAACAAATTGAAGAATCCGTCAATTTAGTCGATGAATTAACCCTAAAAGCAGAAGAAGACAGCAAACGTCTTGAAACTGAAAAAGTTGAAATATTAACTGAATATGAGGCGATAAATAAAAAACGTGCCGCTAAAAGTCAGCAACTATTTAAACTCAAAACTGATATTACTAATCGTTTAATTGCAGATTTATCCAAATCAAGCAGCACACTGCCAGTCAATATTAATGGTTCGACTGAGTGTTCAAAATATCAAACTATCGCAGATTGTTTGAAAGAATCTAAAAGCAGCATTTTATCCAATACCCGTAATGAATCACCGTTTTTAAATGACAAAAGTGTTTTATTGTCATATGAAGTTATCGACGCCAACATGAATATGAGAGGCGATTTACATTATAAAGTGGCGATGAACTTTAAGCCTTCTTATAACGATAAAATCGACTCAATGTTAAATGAAGAATTAGGCCTTAAGTCAGCGATGGTGACGTTAATCAGTAACGTACCAGCAGATTGGTATATCAATGGCACCAAAGTGGGCACGGGCAAAAAACTTTTTCACGAGATCCCTTTAGGTAAACACGGCATTTTAGCGTCTTACCAAAATCAAGATAAATCTAGCGTAGAAAATGTTGAAGGTAATGGCGTATTTAATTATAAATTTGCCAATGTTACTTCGTCTAACAAAGCCAGCAACCAAGCTAAAGTGGTGGCAGCAGAAGTCCCTAAAGGCATTCTTAAGCCAACAGTTAAACAACCACAACCTATCGCCCAAAAAGCGAAAGCTAAATACACCTTGTTTTCTGACCAAACCAGTATTAAGTTGAGTGATGATGACGCCAAAAAGAAATCATCAGATAAAGGTTATGAATATTTTATGGGTGTTACACCTGTCAATAAAAAGCAAAACATTGAATTTACTAACGAGCCTATCGAGAAGTAATGTTCTAACCAGTGTTTTAACATAACTGTTTATTCAGCTTGGCTGACATAAATCAAAGCCATATCTTCGGATATGGCTTTTTTGTTGCTATAACATCATTAAAACGACTATCGATATGCGCCTTGTTACAAAGAAAATTAAAAGATTTACATTACTTTACGCTGAATTAAGCAAATATAATTACAATAAGCTGGCATCAATCACCGGCTAGCCGTTAGCCTATGTCGTTGTGCAACGACACCATCAATTATTGCTTATAGAGATGTGTATTTACATGATCAAAAAACTTGGCCAATGTCTTTTTTCAACTACCGTATTGATGATGGGATATATTGGGTTTATTTCCAATGGTATTGCCGCGCCCACACCTCCTCGCGCTGAAAAAGTGGTTCCGGTCATCACCGCCACCGTTGAACAACATGAGCTTTCGCAATCAATTACCTTAATCGGAAAACTGGCGGCAACTCACTCGGTAATGATAGCGCCACAAGTCGCAGGCAAAATAAATAGCATAGCCGTCACATCCAACCAATATGTCAATAAAGGCCAAGCTCTGCTGACGCTTGATAACCGCAAAGCTAAAGCCAGCGTGACCGAAGCTCAAGCTTATTATCAAGATGAAGTGCGTAAGCTTAATGAGTTTAACAAGTTGATTCACGTTAACGCCATCACTCAAACAGAAATAGAAGCTCAAAAGTCCAGTGTTGATATCGCTTTCGCTCGACTTGAATCAGCCAAAACAGACCTTGATTACCATACTCTAGCCGCGCCATTTTCCGGAAATACTGGTTTGGTTAACTTCAGCCGAGGCAAGATGGTCAGTATCAATGAATCACTATTAACACTTGATGATTTATCGGTGTTACAGCTCGATTTACAAGTTCCAGAACATTATCTCTCTTTGTTAAGTACAGGAATGTCGGTAAACGCTTCCAGCAGAGCATGGAATAAAACCATTTTTACAGGCAAGATTATCGCAATTGATCCACGCGTCAATTCACAAACACTCAACCTCAATATTCGCAGTCAGTTTGATAATCAAAAGGGTAAATTAAAGCCCGGTATGATGATGTCGGCAACACTGGTATTTCCAAGCGTGTCTTCCCCTATTGTTCCGGTACAAGCACTTGAATATTCTGGTACTAAACGTTATGTCTACGTAATCAACCAGGACAACATCGCCACACGCACCGAAGTGATGTTAGGGGCCAGAATTGACGATCAAGTGTTACTCGAGTCTGGCATTAACATCGGCGACCACATCGTCGTCCAGGGGCTGGTAAATATGCGTGACGGTGTCAAAGTAAAAGACTTAGCTAAGCAAAATAAAACAAGCCCTGTTAAACAGGAGCAACAATAATGTGGCTAAGTGATACGGCGGTAAAGCGCCCTGTAGTTGCGATTGTTTTAAGTTTATTACTGTGTGTTTTTGGCTTGGTATCGTTTTCTAAATTGTCAGTTAGAGAAATGCCCGACGTACAAAATCCGGTAGTGACAGTGATGACCACTTATAGCGGTGCATCAGCCACTATTATGGAAAGTAAAATCACTAAGAGCCTTGAAGATGAATTAACTGGCATCAGCGGGATTGATGAAATCACCTCAACCACTCGAAATGGCATGTCACGTATTTCCATCGAGTTTGAACTAGGATGGGATTTAACCGAAGGCGTGAGTGACGTACGAGATGCCGTAGCTAAAGCACAACGTCGCTTACCTGATGAAGCTGATGATCCAATTGTATCTAAAGATAATGGCACTGGTGAACCGTCGATTTACGTCAACTTAAGCTCTGAAAATATGGATCGTACTCAACTCACTGATTACGCCCAGCGGGTATTGGAAGACAGATTTAGCTTAATTACTGGGGTGAGTTCAGTTAATATTTCTGGTGGCTTATATAAAGTCATGTATGTACAACTAAAACCGCAATTAATGGCCGGTAGAAATGTAACTACCAACGACATTATTAGTGCCTTAAATACCGAAAATCTTGAAACACCCGGTGGCGAAGTCCGTAACGACACCACCGTCATGTCTGTTAGAACAAAACGTCTATATTACAGCCCAGAAGACTTCAACTATTTAGTTGTCCACACCGCTGACGATGGTACGCCTATTTACCTTAAAGATGTCGCTAGCGTATTCATCGGTGCAGAAAACGAAAACTCGACCTTTAAAAGCAACGGCATCGTTAACTTAAGCTTAGGTATAGTGCCGCAATCTGATGCCAATCCATTAGACATATCACTGCAAGTACAACAAGAAGTCGATAAGGTGCAGAGTTTTCTGCCAAAAGGAACGCAGCTGGTTGTCGATTATGATGCCAATGTGTTTATTGCGCGCTCGATTAATGAGGTTTACAACACCCTATTTATTACTGGGGTACTGGTTATTCTTGTGCTGTACATTTTTATCGGTCAAGTACGGGCAACCCTTATTCCAGCAGTAACAGTACCAGTATCGTTAATTGCCGCATTCATGGCGGCATATAGCTTAGGTTACTCCATTAACTTATTAACCTTAATGGCGCTTATTTTAGCCATTGGCCTAGTGGTTGATGACGCCATCGTTGTGGTTGAGAATATCTTCCACCATATTGAACAAGGTGAACAACCGATACTTGCTGCGTATAAAGGGACCCGCGAAGTGGGTTTTGCAGTGATGTCAACGACCTTAGTACTGGTAATGGTATTTTTACCTATTTCATTTATGGATGGCATGGTTGGGTTGTTGTTTACTGAGTTCTCTGTGATGCTGGCAATGTCAGTTCTGTTTTCATCACTTATCGCTCTAACCCTTACCCCTGTCATGAGCAGTAAATTATTAAAAGCCAACGTGAAGAAAAATCGTTTTAATATCGCTATCGATAATGGCTTTAATCGTTTAGAGCAACGTTATCGTAGTATGGTCAAATGGGCATTGCACTGGCGCATAGCAGCACCATTCATTATTATCGCCTGCATCGGTGGTAGCTATTTACTCTTGCAACAAGTCCCTTCGCAACTCTCACCACAAGAAGACCGCGGGGTATTATTTGCTTTTATTAAAGGCGCCGAAGGCACCAGTTATAATCGGATGGTTGCCAATATGGACATTGTTGAAAACCGATTAATGCCACTATTGGGCCAAGGAGTGGTGAAATCATTTAGTGTTGAAGCGCCAGCATTTGGCGGGAGAGCGGGAGATCAAACCGGATTTGCGATTATCCAGTTAGAAGACTGGCAAGTTCGTGATACCGATATTAAACAAGCATTAGCATTAATCAGCCAAACGTTAAAAGACATTCCCGATGTCATGGTACGCCCAATGCTGCCAGGATTTAGAGGTCAATCAAGTGAACCAGTTCAATTTGTACTTGGTGGCTCTGACTATGCTGAGTTATTTAAATGGGCCCAAGTACTGCAACAAGAAGCCGATGCAAGCCCTATGCTGGACGGGGCAGATTTAGATTACGCAGAGACCACACCAGAACTTGTTGTGACGGTAGACAAGCAACGAGCTGCAGAGTTAGGGATTAGCGTTGCAGAAATAGCGACAACCTTGGAAATAATGTTGGGCGGTCGCAGTGAAACAACCTTTGTTGAACGTGGCGAAGAATATGATGTATACCTTCGCGGTGATGAAAACAGCTTTAACAGCGTCACAGACCTCAGTAAGATTTACTTTAGAAGCAGCAAAGGCGAATTAATCACCCTTGATACCGTCACCAAAGTTGAAGAAGTAGCTTCACCACAGCGATTAAGCCATACCAACAAGCAGAAATCGATCACCATCAAAGCAAATTTAGGCGAAGGTTATACCCTAGGCGAAGCCCTCGACTTTTTAGAACAACGCGCAATAACTTTACTGCCAAACGATATTTCAATTGCCTACACGGGTGAGTCAAAAGACTTTAAAGAAAACCAAGCGGGAGTGCTGATTGTATTTGCTTTAGCACTGCTGATTGCTTATCTGGTATTAGCGGCTCAATTTGAAAGCTTTATCAATCCGGCAGTGGTGATGTTTACTGTTCCAATGGGTATTTTTGGTGGTTTTATTGGTTTAGTTCTAATGCATCAAGGGATGAATATCTATAGCCAAATTGGCATGATCATGTTAATTGGTATGGTAACTAAAAATGGTATTTTAATCGTTGAGTTTGCTAACCAACTCCGTGACAGAGGCTTATCGCTCGACAACGCTATTATTGACGCATCAGCTCGCCGCTTAAGGCCTATTTTAATGACAGCCTTTACCACGCTTATTGGTGCTATACCATTAATCGTATCTACCGGCGCGGGGAGTGAAAGCCGCATTGCAGTTGGAACTGTGATATTCTTCGGCATGGCATTTGCGACGGTTGTCACCCTATTGGTTATCCCTGCAATGTACCGACTTATTTCTTCGTCAACCCACTCTCCAGGGTTTGTTGAAGCACAACTTAATGACGCCATTGCTGCTCAAAAAGCGCAACAGCCTTAATCTTCACAGGTGTAATAATGACAACGCTTGCCGTATTTGTAGATGTGCAAAATATTTATTACACCTGTAAGCAAGGTTTTGGGCGTTCATTCAATTACCGAGCCTTGTACAAGCATTTGTCGGCACAGGGCTGTATTAGCCACGCTATCGCTTACGCTATAGCCCCGGCAGATGACGGTCAGGTTAAATTTCAAGATGCACTAAAACATATTGGCTTTACGGTTAAAACTAAACCTTATATCCAGCGTAGTGATGGTTCTGCCAAGGGAGATTGGGATGTTGGGATTACCATCGACATGCTTGAGATAGCCCCCACGGTGGATGAGGTTATTTTACTGTCTGGTGATGGTGATTTCGATTTATTACTCAAAAAAATCAATCAAACGACCACATGCTACACCCATGTATTAAGTGTTGAGCGCCTCACAGCAAAATCATTAACAGATCAAGCGCAGCACTTCACCGCAATCGATGCCTCGCTTCTTATTTAAATAACCTAAACTCGGCATAACAAACGCCCCTCAAACAGCACTTTGCCTTGCTAACGGCGTTATTTTTCTACACGAGAAGACTTGTAATAGGTCAGCTATTGACGCATCTATTCGCCTTGTTAGCAAAAAAATAACAGACTTAATAGTGGTTAATGACTAAGGTATGAATATTAATATTCATATTTCAAACGCTTACCACGAGATCCGGTTATATACAAACACTTAGAGTATCGACCCACTTATTAGCGCATACAACAAAACTGCACATGCGACAAAAACATCGCTAACAATGATACCGACAATAAAAAAGTTTCATTTATTCCACATCTATTCGGCATTAATTACCAAAGATGTACTCTTATCAGTATTGTTTAAATTGGATGAGAGAAAGTATGGGTAGACCCCAAACTCATAAATAATGTTATTATTTTGTTGTGTAAAATAGCGACTGTATTTACAATATACCATCCTGTTATTATAGGTGCCAAAATCAGCTTCCAATAAAATAATCATAATAATAAGGTATCTAATGGTGTTCTTTTTCCAAAGATGGTTATGCTCACTGTTATGCTTACTTCTCTCCGTTGCCTTCACTTCAGCCACAAGTGCGAAACAGTTTCAGATAGATAGACTCAATATCGCAGACGGCTTGCCGTCAACCATGATCACCTCTATCTATCAGCAAAAAAATGGTTTCTTATGGTTTGCCACCGATGCTGGGGTGAGCCGTTATGATGGCCAAGAGTTTATCCATTTTCAATTTTCACCGGGATCTAACAGGCATATATCGAATAACTTTGTTACGGATATTATCGAAGATACCCTAGGCAATATTTGGTTTGCCACTGAAGATGGTCTCAATCAACTCACCGTCGATGATGAACTTAACATCTACCCCACCTCGCAACAGCCTTTTGCTCAAAATACCAATTGGATAATGCGCTTATACTTGGATTCAAAACAGCAGTTATGGATAGGTACAGGCAGTGGATTGCAATATAAACCTGAAAATGGGTCTAATTTCATCTCGGTTCCATTATATTTAAACCAGCAAGAGACTCCTGTAGAAACATCTATTTACAGCATAGTAGAAGACACTCAGCACCGTCTTTGGGTAGGAACAGACCATGGTCTCGCATTATTAGAACCCAACAGTACAACAATGCGGTTATATCAATCAGATAAAGCACAAGCAATATCCACAGTAGGCTCATCCGTTGCTACGACAGATTTATTTAGTGATTACATTCTGACGAGTCAAATAGACCATCACGGTCAACTTTGGTTTGGTAGCCAACATTTTGGCTTAATTAAATTTATGCCCAACGACAACACATTCCACCATTTTTTTAGTACAACACAACCCAAACCAGGTCAAATCCCCAGTAACTACATCACCAGCATCGCTATTGAAGACGAGCAACACATCTGGATCGGTACCGACAAAGGCGCGGCAAATTTAACTGTAGCATCCGAACATTTTGACTGGTTAACCTCGCAGACGTTTAATCAACAATCATTACCTACCAATGATGTTGATGATGTATTTATCGACCATTCAGGAGTCGTTTGGTTTGCAACTAACCAAGGTGCGGCATATTACACGCCATTGAAAAAATCAAGTCGACTGTATAAACCGCTTGCCAGCGAATCAGAGCTATCAGGAGGCAATGTTTACGCAATAGCGTTAACACAATCTGGTGATGCCTGGGTAGCAACAAATAAGGGTATTGATAAGATAAACATCGATAACAAAACCGTTCAATTAGGTCCTTTAAAAGATAAAACCATTCCATCATTAATAAACAATATTTGGAACGTAAAAACAGACAAAGACAATAATCTGTGGTTTTCTGACGCTGAAGGCCTGAGTTTTTACGATCAACGTTCTGGCACTGTGCAACGCTTTAGTAATAAAGTGAATAATCCCTATGGGTTTCCTAATACTGATTTCTATACTGTTGACCCCGACCAAGAAGGCAATGTGTGGATCACAGGCTATTTAGACGCTGGCGTAATGCTATTTAACCCACAAAAAGGCTTAATAAAACATTATTTTAACGATGCGGATAATCTCTATACTTCGGGTGGAAATTTCACCTTCGACAGTTTAATCGCTACCCAGGGTGAGTTATGGTTAGCCACCACTAACGGTATTTTTATTATTGATCCTAAAACAGATATCACATCACATTTAAGTTTAGGTAATGAAAGAGAGAACATCCGGATAGGCGGTATTTACCAAGACGAACAAGGCATTATGTGGGCGGCAACCCAAGGGCTCGGGTTAGCAAAAATAATTCCAACGCCAGATGCCCCTCAGGGGTTTGTCATTGAATACATTACCCGCAAACAAGGCTTACCAGATAACCGTTTAAAAGCCGTCATCGGTGATAACCAGGGTAATTTATGGCTAACGAGCCAGCACACCTTAACTAAATATAACCTAAAAACCGGTCAAATAAGTGTTTACCCTAGCGTGATAAACACCGACAACTTAACTTTTAATGAAGCAGCGATTGCCATTTATCAACACCAGTTACTATTGGGCACAAATAAGGGTGTGATACAGATAGATATCGACACTATTAGCCAAAATGATTTTGCGCCTCCTGTGCATATCACTTCGGCAAAAATAGCCAATAAATCGTATATTAATATTAACAGCCATAACCCTCCACCGAAGCCCATACTTGATTACGACAACAACATGATCCAGTTTTCATTTGCGTCGTTAGACTATACCGCCCCTAAACGAAATCGATATCGATATATGTTAGCGGGGTTCGATCAAGATTGGCTGACTACAGTGCTACCTCGGGCGATGTACACTAATCTAGCGGCGGGTGATTATGTGTTTAAAGTGCAAAGCACTAATAGCGACGGAGTGTGGAGCAACCAACAGGCAGAATTTGCTTTTAACATAAAAAAAGCCTGGTGGTATTACGCATTAATAGCTTCGGGCACCATCATTATATTGATCATGATTTTATTTGGGTTATCTCGAATTAAACAAATGAAAGAGCTCAGTCGCCGAGCTAATTTTGACAGCTTAACTGGATTGGCAAACCGCTTTCATTTTAATCAACAACTGTCATTACTTATGTCTAATCCATATAACACCGCTGCGGTCGTGTTTATCGATTTAGATCACTTTAAAGAAGTTAACGATTCTATGGGCCATGATGTAGGCGATGAGCTCATTATCCAAGTTGGTAAGCGGCTTCAGCATTGTTTAAGCCAACAAGATGTATTAGCTCGACTAGGCGGAGATGAATTTGCCTTAATCATTCCATACGAGCAAGTTGCGGCTGACGTGAACCGAGATTTAGTCAATATCATTGAACGAGTTCGTCAAACGCTCAATAAAGGCTATCAAATCAATCAATATTGGCTAAACAGTTCTGCCAGTATTGGTGTGGCATGTTTCCCTGACGATGGTAAAGATGCCAAAACATTATTAAAACATGCTGATACCGCCATGTACGCCGCTAAACAGAATGGTCGTAACGGAAGTTACTTTTTTAACGAAACCTTATCCACGGCATTATTAGAAAGATTATTAATTAAAGACCAACTTAATAATGCCATGTCAGATGCGCAACTCGAAGTACATTACCAACCAAAATGTTGTGTTGATACTCATGAAATTGTCGGTTTAGAGGCGTTACTTCGTTGGAATCATCCCCAACACGGCATGATTTCCCCTAGCCGCTTTATTGATCAAGCTGAAGACAGCGGCTTAATTATCGATATCGGATTATGGGTACTTGAACAAGCCTGTCAGCAAGGATATCGCTGGCATCAACAAGGGATACTGAGAGGCAATATATCGGTCAACATTTCACCGGTACAGTTATCGCAACCGACCATTGTCGATGACATCGCAGCCATTTTAGAACGAACCGCCTTTCCTGCTCATCATCTTGAACTTGAAATTACCGAGTCGTTACTTATTAAAGATTTAAAAACCGCACAAGACGTTCTGTTAGCACTCAAACAATTACGCGTACGTATTGCTCTAGATGATTTTGGCAAAGGTTATTCGTCATTAAACTATTTGACTCAGTTCCCTATTGATACTTTAAAAATTGATAAGGGATTTTTAAGCAGTATCTTGCCTGAAGAAACCAGTAATATTGTATTACGAAACATCATTACCTTAGGTAATGAGCTGAAATTAGATGTCATTGCTGAAGGCGTGGAAACCCATGCTCAGCTGCTTAAATTGAAACAGTATAATTGTAAAATAGTTCAGGGTTTTTTATTCAGTCATGCTCTTGATGTCACTCAATTAGAAATATGCCTTCTACATAACCAGTTAACCTTATGTGAATATGTTGAAGTGGAAAACGAATAATGAGAACGGCAACTTATTTAGCGATACACGCATAAGCACCACCCAAACTGTTAACGGCTTACTGCGACGTCTGCAAACACACATAACCTTCACTAACGATGCTGTTACCTATCAATCGTATTCTAAACTAACCCTAATAAGGTGCCTTAAACTCTCGTTATTGATGCGAAAGACACATTCATTTCAAGGCAGATAATTGCCTGTGAAATGCTTATTCATATCGCATTACATTGTTATTATTTAAATCAATAATGAGAGGGCTCACATGATTGGGAATATCACTTTATTTGCAAAAGTGTTATTCTTGCTGGGCCGTAGCAGGACACTTCTATAAAGGATTATATGTCGTTAATACGTTACAAAAAAACAACTTTTGATTACACTTTTATGCCCAAACGAGTTCGTTTATTTATCTACTTGCTATTCATATCAGTGAGCGTTATATACACATTTAACTCGACCATCACCGTGGCAGAACCATTAAAAATCACTTTAGCTGCAGAAGACAGTTGGCCTCCTTTTGCTGATGAAGTGGGCAATGGCATTTCTCATAACCTTATCAAACAGGCATTTAAACAAGTTGATGTTGACGTTTCTACTATTGTTGTACCCTATGCTCGAGGTTTGATTATGACCGAGCGAGGTTCAGTTGATGGCGTTTTTAATGTGACAAAAGAACAAAGCACTATTGATCGATTTATATTCGGTAATGAACCTTTGTTTACGGTAACCGCTTCTTTTTTCTTTGCTAAAGAGCACCCTACCATTGCGGATAATAAATGGCAGATCCCAACAAAAAGTACTATTGGTATTGTGAATGGTTATGAGTACGGCGACGAATTTACGACGCTTATTGAACAACAACAACTGCAAGTCATCACGGTGAATAACCAGCGCCAACTAATCAATTTGTTATTGGTCGGCAGAATTGATACCGCCATTATGTATGATCTTGTTGCTGATGTTTATATCAAACAAATGGGTGTTAGCCATGACATAAAAGCTAAGTTTAATAATCATACCAGTAAAATTTTTGTCGCATTTTCTAAACTTAACCCTCAAGCTGAGCACATTAGCCAATTACTCGACAAAGGGCTGCTAACGTTACAAAAACAAGGTAAGTACCAGCAACTGCTTCTGCCCTCAAATGATTAACCACAATACAATGAAAACATAAGGTCATAGTGTAATGAGTCACACCTCTGTGGAGCACCAATACAGCCCAGTTCACTCTTTTTCAGTGCAAATTTATTATGAAGACACTGACTTTTCTGGTGTGGTATATCATCCTAATTTCTTAAAGTATTTCGAACGTGCGCGTGAACATGTCATCGGCGCAGATGTACTCAGCCAACTTTGGCAGCAACAACAATTGGGTTTTGCCGTTTATCGCAGCGATATGTTATGTCACGATGGGGTTGAGTTTGCAGATATTATTGATGTACGCACTCAATTCTATTTTGAAAGTAAATATCGTACCGTATGGAAACAACAAATATGGCGTCCTAATGCTAAAAAACCTGCAGTAACAGCTACAATTGAAATGGTCTGCATGAACCAGAAGCGTCAACTTGCACCTATGCCTGTAGAGTTAATCGCCCATTTATCCGCAGGATCTTAGCGCTTTATCACGAAATGTCACGAAACTTACCTTGCGAAGAGTTAATTTTTGGAACGCTAGCATTATCAATGATTATGCTGCAGATGATTATGTTGCTGATAATTAAGTTGCGGATAAAGATGTTCAAACTCACTGGCAGTAGATGGTTTAGCAAAGTAATCACCTTGAATGGTATCGACTCCAAAAAGATGTAATGCATCTAATACCGACTTAGATTCAACGCCTTCAACCGTCACTTCAAAACCTAAATTTTTAGCCAGTTCGATACTCGTCTTCACAATTTGTTTCGCCGCGTAAGAAGATTCAAACTCATCTAAAAAGGCTTTATCAATTTTCACTTCATCAACAGGTAAATGACGCAAATAAGCTAAAGAAGAATGGCCAGTGCCAAAATCATCAATGGCAAGTTTAACCCCAATATCACGTAATTGATTTAAGGTAACAATCGTTTGCTCGAGCGATTTCATCAACACACTTTCAGTGATTTCAATGGTAATGGTTTCAGCAGGAACCAGATACTGGGATAGTTTGGTGGCGACATCGACTGCAAGGTTTGGATTGTCTAAGTCTGTAGATGACAAATTAATGGCTACATTAACGTAAACCCCCATATTTCGCCATTTGGCTTGTTGAGCTAATACGTTATCTAACACCCAACTACTCAGAATATCGATCATTCCGGTCTGTTCCGCTAATGGAATAAATTCATTTGGAGAAATTAATCCTAAGCCTTCATGTTGCCAACGAATTAACGCTTCGACCTGCTTACATCGGCCGCTTTTTATATCTAGTTTTGGTTGAAATACCATAAATAATTGACCTTGCTTTAACCCTTTAGGTAAGCCATTAATAATCAACAATTCTCGGTATTGTGCTTTATCATCATCTTGATCGTAAAAAGCAATCGGCTGTTTTAATGCTTTGGCTTTCTTCAGTGCTAAATCTAAACGGCGCAACATCAAACTGACATCTGCATGATGCTCATTTAACGACAACACTCCGAGCTGCATTTTAATACTGATTGGCTGTTGTTCAATTTCAAATGGGCTTTGTAAGTCATTTTTGATTGTTTGCAATTGCTCGAGAGTCAACGGTTGCTGGAAAAACAACAAGAACTCATTACCGTTCATACGTGAGATGAACTGTGCTTTACAGTTCAGGTTATCTATCCGCTTGGCAAAAGCTTTCAGCAGTTTGTCACCAAATAAAAAACCAAATAAATCATTCACAAAACGAAATTGACGAATATCCACCAGCACTAACATACCTTCTGAAATAGGCATTTTTGACAACATTTTTCGTTTAAAGCCGACACGGTTAGCTAAGCCAGTGAGCTTATCTCGTTCGGTGCTAAATAGGCTTGATTGATGCAAATGATGAAGGACATTAATGAGCGGTTTTAAGGATTTTGAAGGGGAATCTATGTTAAATGAATCTTGATTGAGTAATTGTAATTCTAACGAGTGAGTTAATTGTTTAATAAAACGATGCTGACGCCAATGGAGACATGCAATGGTACACAGCATGATCACAATCATAAACAACACTGTTATTAGTAAATAATTCATTAAGTATTCATCATGTTACAATTTTAATCATCGGTTGTTTAAACGTCAAAAACATCTCACTTAGATATTAATCATTTAATGTTAACTCATTGACTAATATCCGTGAGACGCACTCAAAGTAGCATTACTCGTAACTTTGCATAATTGAATGATACATATTAATAAACTCATCACTAGCTAGATCTTCTGGTGTAACAGGCAAGCCACGTTGAGCGAAGACACCTAACCTTTCTTCTAACTCTTCACCAGCTCTAAGTTCGCCAGTATAAAATGCCGCAGAACGGATAAAGTCGAGATAAGTCACTTTTTCAGGTAAATAATGAAGATCAGCCCAACGCTCAACCACTTCCATCACCTCTGGGGCAAAGTCCCACGTTTTTAATACCGCACGGCCAATCGGCCCCTGCATTTTACGGACTAAACTGCGTAGGTCATCAATTCGGCCAAACAACTCTGGGTGAACTTCTGCCTCGGTTAATACTGGTAAAGCACCAATATTGTGCACCAAGCCAGCAAGAGTAAGCGTATCACGATCTAATTTTTTAGTAGGATGACGTTTGTTATACATTTCAAGCATTGCACAAGATGAAGCAGTCACTTCAATAGAGGTTTTCCATACCTCATCCATCACTTCCCACACCATTTCGTTGGTTGAGATAAAGAGCTGCTCCATCGCAACTGACGTGGTAATAGATTTTATTTGCACTAAACCAATGCGACTCACCGCGGCATTAATGCTTTCTGCTTTATTGCCACGAGAATACAAAGCACTGTTAGCAACTTTAATAATACGGGCTGAAATAGCGGCATCTTGCCCAATGATGTCGGCTACTTGTTTAAGGCTTGAATCTTGACGAGACACCACTTCTTGAACACGCATGGCCACTTCAGGTAATGTTGGTAAAACTAAAGCATCATCTTTGAGCTTTTTTAATAGTCCAACCAAGAGTTGATGTTCCGTAGACATGGGTTCTCCATAAATAAATAGTCTCTAATGCTGGATTATATACCCAAACCGATAACGTTTGCGATTACTCAACTGACGACAACTCAATTATTTATATCTTCCTGTTCTGATTTATCAGTCATAAATCCCTTTGATGTAATAAAAATACAACCAACCTCACAAATACCAAGGCTATATTTGTCCTCGCTAATATCCTTAAGTAAGCTTCGGCCCTTTCATCACACAATGTTCTATTAGGTCGAAAAACATGTTTAAACCTGAATTATTATCTCCCGCTGGTACGCTTAAAAATATGCGTTACGCCTTTGCTTATGGTGCTGATGCCGTTTACGCAGGCCAACCTCGTTATAGTTTACGAGTTAGAAATAATGATTTTAAAATGGAGACTCTTGCCAGCGGTATTGAAGAGGCTCACGCCCTAGGTAAGAAATTGTATGTTGTCAGTAATATTGCCCCACATAATGCCAAACTAAAAACCTATATTAAAGACATGGAGCCGGTGATTGCGATGAAACCCGATGCGGTGATCATGTCAGATCCTGGGCTTATTATGATGGTACGCGAAACATTTCCAGATCAAGTCGTTCACTTATCGGTTCAAGCGAATGCGATTAACTGGGCATCGGTTAAATTCTGGCAACAACAAGGCATCAAGCGAGTCATTTTATCCCGTGAATTATCATTGGATGAAATTGAAGAAATTCGCCAACGTTGCCCCGATATTGAATTAGAAGTGTTTGTTCATGGCGCACTTTGCATGGCTTATTCTGGCCGTTGTTTACTCTCTGGTTACATGAATAAACGCGATCCCAACCAAGGAACTTGTACCAATGCATGTCGGTGGAAATACGACGTACATCAAGCAGAGCAAACCGATACAGGCGATATCATCCCTGTTGCCCCAACCGTTCAATTTGAAAACCCAACGCTGGGTTCTGGCCAACCTACTAGCGACATAGTGCTACTGCAAGAAGCTGGTCGTCCTGGCGAATATATGCCTGCTTTTGAAGATGAACATGGCACTTATATTATGAATTCAAAAGATTTGCGCGCTATTCAACATGTGGATCGCTTGACCAAAATGGGCGTTGATTCATTAAAAATTGAAGGTCGCACCAAGTCTTTTTACTATGTTGCGCGCACGGCACAATTATATCGCCAAGCCATTGAAGATGCCGCTGCTGGCAAAGACTTTGATCGCACGTTGATGAGTAATCTTCAAGGACTTGCGCACCGAGGTTATACCGAAGGATTTTTGCGTCGTCACGTGCATGACGAATATCAAAACTATCAATATGGCCACTCGGTAAGTGATAGTCAGCAATTTGTTGGTGAGTTTACCGGTAAACGCAATACTGAGGGTTTGGCTGAAATTGATGTTAAAAATAAATTTTCCGTCGGCGACAGTGTTGAAATAATGACAACTGAAGGTAATTTTGTTATCACTATTGAATCGTTAATTAATCGCAAAGGCGAATCGATTGATTCTGCTTTAGGCTCAGGCCATTTTGTGTTTCTAGCGCTTCCGGCAGATATTAATATCGACAAAGCCATGTTAATGCGTAATTTACCAGAGGGAATGGATACACGAAACCCTCATCAACCAGCTTAAATTAAGGTTTTTATGGCACTAATCATTGACGATAGCTGTATCAATTGTGATATGTGCGAACCCGAATGTCCTAACGAAGCCATTACTATGGGTGAAGAGGTGTATGAAATCGATCCTTCGTTGTGCACCGAATGTGTTGGCCATTATGACAAGCCAACCTGTATTTCAGTTTGTCCTATCGATTGTATTGCCATAGACCCAGCACATAAGGAATCTCAGGACGATCTCCTCGTCAAATACGCTCAGCTCACGGGCAAGTTTGTGGGCTAGTTAAACAGATAAACAACTATTAATACCATACAAAAAACGCTCAACACCAGGCTCTGTTTAGTCTAGCCTTAAATGTCATAGACTGAGCCGAGGCTGGCTGATATGCAAAATCCTCGACGACACAAAGAGTTTTTGTGAATAACCCTATACAGGACGGAATCACAATTCATTGTATTACCACTTAGCCTTGAACTACTGCCGAGTGATACCCTGTTTGCGCATTCTCGCTCGTAAAGTACTGGGATTGAGACCGAGGATAAGTGCAGCGCCTTTATTACCTTCTATCCGCCAACCAGTCTGCTGCAAGACTTTGACAATATGCTCATATTCTAACTCAACCAGAGCTTTCATCGAAGGTTCCTCGATAGTAGCGAGTTTATCAAAGCTTTCGAATCGATCGAGTATTTGCAGTGATTTCCCTTCACTGAGGATGACGGCTCGTTCAATGGCACTCTCCAGCTCTCGCACATTGCCAGGCCATTGATGTTGCTGCAATGTATTCAGAGCATCCTGAGTGATTATGTCAATCTGCTTACCTATTTTTTTGTTGAATTTAATCAAAAAATGGTTAACCAATAATGAAATATCTTCCTTACGTTGCCTTAAAGGAGGCAAAGTGATCGGGAATACGTTTAGTCGGTAATAAAGATCTTCGCGGAACTTACCATTACGCACTTCTTCTATCAGGTTACGGTTAGTCGCAGCAATAATTCTCACATCGACCTTTATAGTGCGGGGACTTCCTAGACGTTCAAATTCACCATCTTGAATAACCCTCAGCAGTTTAGCTTGCATTTCTAGCGGCATCTCACCAATTTCATCTAGGAATAAGGTGCCGCCATCAGCAAGCTCAAAACGACCGATTTGTTTGCTATCTGAACCAGTGAAAGCGCCACGCTCTCGGCCAAACAATTCGCTTTCTATCAACGCCACTGGCAAGGTGGTGCAATCCACCGTAATTAAGGGACGTTTTTTTCGTGAACTCCGGCTGTGGATGGCGCGGGCCACAACACCTTTTCCGGTGCCTGTTTCACCAAGCAGTAACACGGTTGCATGCATTGGTGCAACTTGCTCAACTTTTTGAAAAACCTGCGACAACAGCTTACTACTGCCGATTATTTCGTCGAAATTAAACTGCCGTGCAACTTCCTTTTGAAGATAAGTGTTTTCGGCCTGAAGCTTGTCCTTTAATTGCTTTATTTGTGTATAAGTATCTCTCAGTGACGCTTCAGCCTTTTTACGTTCCTCAATTTCCAATCCAAGTTGCAGGTTAGTTTTAGTCAACTCTACCGTACGCTTTTGCACAATGTCTTCTAGAGTGATGTTATTTTTTTCCAATTTTTTATATAACAAACGCACTTCCAACATATTATGAATACGCGTTTTAACTTCGACCAAGTCAAAGGGTTTACTAATAAAATCCTTGGCGCCCGCTTGTAATGCCTGCAGTTTATGATTGGGTTGGGCTGTGAGCACCAGCACTGGTAAATAGTCCATGCTATGGTCGGCCTTAAGCGCAGCCATGACTTCAAATCCATCCATTTTTGGCATCTGTAGATCAAGCAAGATCAGATCATAGTTATTGATTCGGTTCAGGTCGCAAACAACCTGGGGATCCATGGTTGTAGTTACCATGGTATAACCGCTTTCAAGTAGCAATTGCTCCAACAGAAGCACATTAGGCTCTTGATCATCGACAATCAAAATCTTAGCGTTAAGAATATCGTTTGCAGTGATTTCCATTATTTTTCCTCATCATCAGCGATTACAGCAGACTTATTGGCATACTCAAGCGCTATATCCAGAGTCTTCAGAAACTCATTGATCCGCAGTGGTTTAGTAAGATAATGAAAGAAGCCAGCATCCAAACCTTTTTCAATGTCCCGGGGAATGGCATTTGCACTGAGAGCTACCACAGGTATCGATGCTGTTATCGGACTTTCCCTGAGAATTTTCAATGCGATCAAGCCGCTAATTCCCGGTAGATTAATGTCCATCAAAATAACATCCGGCTGATGCGTATGTGCCATTTCAATACCTTGAATAGCATCCGCAGCACTGAGAAAACGCAAATTAGGCCGACGAGAAATAATATTCTCAACAAGCATCAAATTAGCCGGATTATCTTCGACATATAGTAAGGTTTGCAAACGCTCAGAATCTTCATATTGTAGCGTTTCCGTGACCATTATTGCGCTGTCAGCAAGGTTAGATACGGGTTCGTCAGTTCGCTTTAGTTCAAACCAGAAGACACTACCCACGCCAACGGTACTTTGCACGCCAATGACTCCCCCCATAGATTCAACCAAACGCTTACTAACCACTAGACCGATTCCTGTACCTTCTTGATTATTGGCTTCTTGACCGAGGCGATTAAAGGGCTGGAAAAGTTGCCCAAGTTGCTCAGCTGATAATCCTTCACCTGTATCTCGAACACTGAACCGCATCATATCGTCACTGCTTTGGCTGTGTTCCAGTATCACGCTTCCGCCCTTCCGGTTATATTTAATTGCATTGGAAAGCAGATTAATAATTACCTGTTTTAGTCGGGTTCTATCGACATTAAGAAAATCTTTAGTCGTAGATCGGGTAAAGACGACTTTGATGTCATGGAGTTGAGCTTGCGGCTCACTCATCAACACACATTCTTGCATGACTTCGGACAGCGAAACAGCTTCCAGTGACATGGGTAGCTTGCCGGATTCGATTAGTGCTAGGTCAAGTATTTCATTGATAAGCTCCAACAAGTACCATCCTGCTTTGAGGATCTGAGCAATGCTGCGTTTTTGAGCAGGAGGCGGCGCAGGTGTACTCGATTCCATGAGCTGTGCAAAACCTAGAATCGCACCCAGTGGTGTGCGTAGCTCATGGCTCATACTGGAAAGAAAATCCGATTTGGCGAGATTGGCTTTCTCAGCCACCGCTTTAGCATTTTCCAGTTCGATGTTCTTTTCCAGCAGTTTTTGATTTAGGCGATTACGTTCAGTTACATCGCGAGCGCCATAAAAAATACCTTGCAGTTTATTGTCTCGGTGATAAAAGGTGGTCGCATTAATGGAAACCACGGTTTCTTTACCGTTCTTGGTGCGGGCGGTCAATTCATAATCAGAGATTATCTTCTCACTTAACACCCTTTTTATGCCAGCCGCAGCAAACTCAGGATCGGTGAAGTAGTCTTTGAATGGAGTGCCTATAAGGGAGTCACGGTTGTTACCTGTAAGTTCTTCCATTTGTTTATTCACATCGGTAATGATACCGGAAGGATCTGTGGTCGTCAGAGCATCAATGTTGGATTCAATCAGATTACGGGTGTAGAAATGTTGATCTTGCAAACGCCGACCGAGTTCTTTTTGCTCCTCCTCGATACGTTTACGCGCGGTGTTATCGGTACCTATTAACAAATAACCAATGATAGCCTTGTGCTCATCACGCAAAGCAGTGACTGACACTACTGCCGGGAAGCGGCTGCCATCTTTGCGTATGTAAGTTAGCTCGTAGATATCCTCAATACCGCGCCGGGCCTTGAATACTAACGCATCAAAACCAGGTGTGATTGCAGTATCCAGTTCAATACTGAGCTCTTTAGCTCGCTCGATGACTTCTTTGGGGTCGGAGATATCTGCGGGTGTGATCTTGTTCATCACCTCGTCAGCTGTATAACCCAGCATTCGCTCGGCACCCACATTAAATATCTGGATAACGCCATGAGCGTCGGTAGCAATACTGGAAAAGTTAGCACTGTTGAAAATGGCTTTCTGCAGTGCACCTGCTTTGAGCAAAGCTTCTTCCGCCTGCTTGCCAACACTGTTATCTGTGCCGATCAAAAGATAACCTATGATAATACCTTGATCGTCGCGTAGTGCGGTAACCGACACAACAGCAGGAAAGCGACTACCGTCTTTACGGATATAAGTTAATTCGTAAATGTCTTCAATACCGCGTGTGGCTTTAAACACCAGCGCGTCGAAACCAGGTTCTATTGGCGTACTGAGTTCTACAGAAAGCGCCTTGGCACGGGCGATGATCTCCTGAGGGTCTGATATCTCTGCAGGGGTGATGTTGTCCACCACTTCGATGGCCGAATAACCTAGCATCCGCTCGGCACCAACGTTAAAAATTTGGATGACCCCTTTAGCATCAGTGGCAATACAAGAGAAGTTAGCGCTATTAAAAATTGCTCGCTGCAACGCACCTGCATTTAACAATGCCTCTTCTGCATGTCTGCGTTCAGTGACTTCTTCAATTGCTGCTTCGAACAGATCGACATCATCCTCACTGTTGAGGCCAAGCAAAGTTTCAATAACATCAGACTTGACTAAACTTGATGGACTTCTTTTGTTCTCACCTTTCATGATTAACCTCTATGACCATACGTTGGTTTTTGACTGGAACCGAAATGGCGACCCAGAGAAAAAACCTGCCATATCGGTGTATTTATCTGACGATAAAGATGGCAATTTCGACGTGAATTTTGTTATTTTTCAGTTAGCCAATATAACATTGCTTGGCTGAAAACCACTAAGTATATCCTCTTGAAAACCACAACATAACACTGCTTATGATAATTCAACCCTCAATATATAACAGATCTTTCATATATAGACGCATCATAAAAACAAAAACATAAACAATTAAAACAACAAAAAACAATAAACCATTGTTACTAAATGGTTAAATAATACAATCAATCAAAAAAATACATCTTGGTGCAATAATTGCTTTAATCAGGTTAGCTTTCTCGACATCTTATCCAGAACTGTACTCTGATTTTTTTCAAAATGTGGATGCAACACAACAAAAAAATCGAACAGAATTATCAACACTCATCGCTATAAAACATGAGCCGTTTGTACAGGAGTAGGAAAGAGAAATAAATGTAATTTCACAGAGTTATGAGGAAGAATAGAATGAATCATTCCATAAAAAAGACTTATCTCGTATTCACTATGCTATTAGGATTTATCCTTTTAGCTGGGTGTAATGGAGACAATAATAACGACAATAGTAATAACGACAATAACGGTGTGCTACTCACATCAATTGCGGTTACTCCTGCCACCCCTAGTATGCCACTAGGCTTAAAGCAACAGTTCACAGCTATGGGCACCTATTCGGACGGCACATCATCTGATATCACCAACTCAGCAACTTGGTCATCTGATGACTCTACAGTTGCCACTATCAATGCCAGCGGTCTAGCCATGGGAGTTATCCCTGGTTCAGTTGCTATCACAGCATCCCTTATAGACTCATCATCAAACGAGCAATCCGCAACGACCACGCTAACTATCACTGATGCAACCTTAACGGCTTTGGCTATCACACCAGTCAACCCTAGCCTAGCTAAGGGTCTGACCAAACAATTTATGGCCACAGGCACTTATTCGGATGGCACTTCCCCAGATGTTACCACTTCAGTAACGTGGTCATCGGCTAATACGCTAGTTGCCACAGTGAATGCAAGTGGTCTTGCTAGTGGAGTTGCCATTGGATCTTCGGTTATTACCGCATCGTTAGGTTCTGATGAAACAACGACTGAACTCAATATCACAGATGCTATTTTGAGTTCAATAGCGTTAACGCCGGTTGAACCAAGCATTGCCAAAGGCATAACCCAGCAGTTTACTGCTATCGGTACTTATTCCGATGGTATCTCTGTTGATATTACCGCTTCGTCAAACTGGTCATCTGCGGATACACTGGTTGCCACAATGAATACCAGTGGGGCAGCTAAAGGAGTTAGCATAGGTTCATCTATTATTACGGCGGATTTTCAAGCTCAATCAGCAACTTCATTGCTGACAGTGACTGATGCCAGCTTAACGTCAATCATGTTAACACCTGCCAACCCACATATTCCTAAAGGTAATACCCTTCAGTTGACTGCTACTGGTATTTACTCGGATGGGATCTCTGTTGACATAACTAGCTCTGCAGTCTGGTCATCAGCTGATACCCTTATTGCGACAGTAAATGCCGATGGTGTAGTCAGTGGTATTACTTCAGGTTCAGCTATTATTACCGCAACATCAGCTGCGCTGTCGGCCACAACTACTGTAACAGTTACTGATACAACGTTGACTTCAATTGCGGTAACACCAGGAAATCAAACCATAGTTAAAGGTTCGAATAAACAGTTAACCGCTACAGGAACTTATTCAGATGGTTCGCTAGCTAATATTACTGCCTCTGTAACTTGGTCATCAGCAGATACCTTAGTTGCCACAGTAAATAATTCTGGACTAGCTAGTGGTATCGAAACCGGCTCATCGCTAATTAGTGCAAGCTCAGGTGCTTTATCCGGTAGTACCAATTTAACAATTACCGGCGCAGCTTTGAACTCAATTGTGGTATCGCCAACCAATTTAAGCCTTGTTAAAGGTATGAACAAGCAGTTTGCTGCAACCGCTACTTATTCTGATGGATCTGTAGCAGATATTTCGACCTCGGTTACCTGGTCATCTGCTGATACCTTGGTTGCTACAATTGATGTCAATGGTCTTGCGAATGGCAAGGCGGCTGGATCATCACTTATTACCGCAACTTCAGGTGCACAATCAAACAGTACTAACTTAACCGTTACCGATGCCACCTTGAATTCGATTGATGTAACACCAATTAATCCAAGCATTATTAAAAACTCAAGCCAAAACTTTGTGGCTACTGGGCATTATTCAGACGGTAGTACAACAAATATTACCTCGACAGTGATGTGGTCTTCAGCTGATACTCTAGTTGCCACATTGAATCCCAATGAACAGCTAAATAGCGGGCGTGCCACAGCTATTGAGGTAGGCTCATCGGTGATTCAAGCATCACTCAGTGGCGTATCTACAGATACAACACTTAATGTTACCGCTGCTCTGCCCAATAACCCACTAGCACCAGAATTGGGTGAAGTGGCACGTTTTGCCATGCTTGCCTCACAAGCCATTACAACGACAAGTGGTTCTGCCATTGTCGATGGTGATTTAGGTATTCTTGACCAGGCACGTTCTTATTACGCAGGATTTACTCCTGGCGTTAATGCTGGCGAATTTGACGAATTAACCAATGGCTTATCTTATGCTGGCGACGATAGCACGCCACCTTATGTTGTGCCGGTGCCTTATGCCTCTATGGTTGCGTTTATTAACCAGTCCAGAACGGATCTTGGTATTGCATATAACTTCCTAGCTGCTAATCCTAATCCAAACGCAGCGACTCAGGTTTGTCCAATTGAACTTGGTAATCTGACTCTGACTCGTGGTGTGTATAAAACCGCAGCCGATGTGACTCTCCAAACAGGCACTCTCACTCTTGATGGCGAAGGAGATCCAGACTCAGTGTTCATCTTCACCATAGGCGGAAACCTAACTTCTGGTGCTCCTGGTGGCGATATTGTGCTCATTAATGGCGCACAAGCAAAGAACGTCTATTGGAGAACTGCTGGAAAGACCGTTATCGGCACTAACACTCACTTTTCTGGCAATGTTTTCGCTTGGTCAGAAGTGAATGTGCTGACTGGTGCTAACGTCACAGGCCGATTATTTGCCGTTACCGATCAGGTCACTCTGGATGCTAACGCAGTAACCAAAGCTAACTAGTTTTAAGCTCGGCTTACCCAAGTTGACAAAAATAGATAGAAAGAATGAGGGAACAGATAGTCTGTCTCCTCATTCACCACCACTATGAAATGAGGCCCATTTAGGTGCTGATATAAGCAGTAACCGTTCTGTTTATGGTCAAGGTTATCAATCTAACATTTGTCTATATACGTGACTTCAGCTATCAAAAACTATCCACAGTGCAAAGAAACATCTATTCATCGGTTAATTTCTGATGGGGGGCGTGAGCATTCTTTGAATTGCGATGTTAATTTTTTAAAGGATAAAAATAATGCACACAACACATAAATATTATAACCAAACTATATTGGCTAGCTCGATATTGATGGCGAGCTTAATCTCAGGTTGTAACAATGACGATAACGATAACGCGGCAACTGTGCCAGTCATTAACGCCAGTAACCCTATTAATCTTGCTATTGATGTAGCGATAAACCAACAAATCACTGCAACCTTCAGTGACGCGATGAATGAGCAAACGATTAACGATGCCAGCTTTACCTTAATGGCTCCGAGCCAAACAGCCGTGTTAGGCACCGTTTCTTATGATGAAACAAGTCATACCGCCGTATTTGCTCCAAGCAGTGATTTTACTCATAACACCCTATACCAGGCATCAATCACCACTGAAGTAACGAATACTGCAGGCATAGCGCTTGCTAGTGGTTTTAGTTGGTCATTTACTACCTCAGCATTACCAGATGTTATTGCCCCACAGGTAGTATCAAATTACCCCGTAGACCTCGCACAGGATTTTGCCTTAAATAGAAATATGACTGCTGAGTTTAGTGAAGCACTTTCTCCTAATACGGTAAACGGCTCTAGCTTTACGCTAAGTGATGGAACAAATCTTGTCACTGGTGTGGTTAGTGTTCAAGGAACAGTTGCAACTTTTAATCCAGACGATAATTTAGCAGCCAATACGCTTTATACCGCAACCTTGACAACTGCTATCAGCGATTTAGCGATCCCAGCGAATCTATTAGCAGCGAGTTTCAGTTGGAGTTTTACCACCAGTGATGTTGCCGCTATTGGACCTGAACCTGTGAAGTTAAGAACTTCGGGTGATTTTGCTATTTTAACTAAGACCGGTATTACCAATATCCCTGCTTCTGCTATAACAGGTAATATAGGTTCAAGTCCTATTACGGCCGCAGCGATGGATAACGTGTTTTGTAATGAAATCAGCGGAACTATTTATGGTGCTGATGCGGCTTATACAGGCAGCGGTGCGATTACTTGTTTTGCAGGCGCCGCAGAAGATAACACCCTCGTCGCCAACGCGGTACTTGATATGGGCACTGCCTATAACGATGCAGCAGGCAGAACCTTACCTGACTATACCGAGCTAGGCGCTGGTGATATCAGTGGCATGACACTGGAGCCAGGTTTATATAAGTGGAGCTCAGGTGTGTTGATCTCTACTGACGTAACTCTTTCAGGCAGTGCCAACGACGTGTGGATTTTCCAGATAGCCGGTGACCTTACTCAAGCAGCTGCCAGTCGTATTAATTTACAAAGCGGCGCTCAGGCAAAAAATATCTTCTGGCAGGTTGGCGGAAGTGCGGGAGTAGCACTTGATACCACAGCGCATTTTGAAGGTGTGATCTTAGCTGAAAAAGGCATAAGCATAAACACAGATGCGACGGTTAACGGCAGATTAATGTCACAAACCGCTGTCACATTAGATCACAATATAGTAACTCAGCCTACAGAGTAGTTCTGATAATAGCCGAGCATTAGCAATCGTCTAATGCTCGCAATCCTTGATGCTACTCATCAGAAAATCAACATCCACTAAACCCTGTTTGGCGGATGTTTTTATGTCATGGATCATTAGCTATATCGCAATTGATTGTGATATTTTCAACCCTAACGCCATGGATTAAGTGGTATATAAAGTCGACCCTGCATTGTGCACCGAATGTGTTGGTCATTACGACAAGCCGACTTGCGCGTCTGTTTGCCCTATCGATTGTATCGACCCTGCCCCTAAACATGTCGAGTCACATGATGCGCTATTACTAAAATACGCTGCACTCACTGGCAATGTGTAACCTCAGGATTGAGTAACTAAGAGATTATATTTAGTACCTAGCATCTAACATCTAACATCTAGCATCTGCAAAAACGGCGCTTAATGCGCCGATTTTTAGAGTCAAATAACACCATAACTATTCACTGGCTGTTAATGTTTGTAATACTTTTGCCAGTTGCTCAATGCCGATCCGAGCGGGTTTGGGTAAGCTATCTAACTCTATAGACAACAATAAATTTTTAACCTCTAACCCCAACTCTGTATCCCCTTCTATACGTAATTTACGCTGAAAAAACAGCGTGTCGGGATCTTCTTTACCTGCTGCAACCAAAATTAGCTCAGGCACATTGGCACTTAATGTCACATCAGGCTGAGTAAAAGCACGCACTCGTAGTTGTTGTTCGACACCCACCTCAAAACGCAAACCAATATCATCAACACAAATGCCTACCCACTTTTGTTTGAGAAAATGGAGTTCATCTGCCTTCAATTGTTCCGCTAACACTAAATTAAGCAGTTTATTGATGACGATTATTTTTAACGCTTCCGGCATCAAGTTTAGCGAGCGACGGCTTACTTGAGGCGCAAAATGTAACAAGTGCGCCGATAATTGTTGTGTAAATGCTTGTGCCATCGAGAGTACCTACTTGCAAATAGAACCAATAATCAAGTGAGTTTACTGGCAATTTATCTAACGAAACCTGTTTTAAATCAAATCATGTTAACTCAATCACATTTACACTCCTGTTCTTTGAAAAAAATGAGAACACCAACATGGAACTCTTATGCCCTGCAGGTAACTTAGCGTCACTCAAAGCCGCTCTTAACGCTGGCGCTGATGCGGTTTACCTCGGACTAAAAGATGACACTAATGCGCGCTCGTTTGCAGGACTAAACTTTTCTGCAGTACAACTAGCACAAGCGACAAAACTGGCCCAAAGCCAAGGGCGAAAGGTATTTTTAACCTTAAACACTTTTCCCAAACCCGGTGAAGAACACCGCTGGTATCAGGCCGTTGATTTAGCCGCACAATTAGAAATGGATGCCCTCATCGTAGCTGATTTATCATTACTCGATTATGCCCACCAGCATTATCCCCACCTTCCGTTGCATTTATCAGTACAAGCCAGCGCCACAAACTTAGGGGCTCTATCATTTTATCAACAAGCTTTTAATATCGAACGAGCAGTATTGCCACGAGTATTGTCCATTAAACAGGTTCGAGACTTAGCTAAAGTGAGCCCTGTTGAGCTTGAAGTATTTGCTTTTGGTAGTTTATGTATCATGGCTGAAGGACGTTGCCATTTATCATCATATGTAACAGGACAATCCCCTAATACAGGCGGTTCGTGCTCACCTGCTAACCATGTGCGTTGGCAAGATTCTGGCAGCGATAAATTGACCCGACTCAATAATGTATTAATTGATAAAGCTGAAGCTAACCAACAACTGGGTTATCCGGTGGTCTGTAAAGGCCGTTATGTTGCCGAATACGATCATGATGCAAAGTATTTATTGGAGTCACCTACCAGTTTAAACACCTTAAGCTTGTTACCCGAGCTCGCCCAAGCGGGAATTAAATCACTTAAAATAGAAGGACGTCAGCGAAGCCCTGCTTACGTCAGCCAAGTCACCCACGTTTGGCGTAGCGCTATCGACACTTATTTAGCCAGCCCCGAGTCTTTTTGCGAGCAACCGCAATGGTCGCAAGCGTTAGCAAAAGTATCCGAAGGACAAATAACTACATTGGGCGCTTATGAGCGTCAATGGCAATAAGGTTTTACTATGAAAATATCTCTCGCTCCAATTAGTTACTGCTGGTCAAAATCTGACGTTGAACACTTTTATCAGCAAGTAGCATTGAGTAACATCGATACCGTTTATTTAGGTGAAACCGTATGCAGCCGTCGCCGCGAACTGAAGTTTAACGACTATCTAGATCTCGCCAATATGCTTAAGTCTCATGGCAAACACGTGGTGTTATCAACCATGGCTTTGATAGAGGCGCAATCTGAACTTAATGAACTGAAACGAGCTATTGATAATGGTGATTTCAGTATTGAAGCTAATGACATGGCTGCGGTACATTATGCGCACCAAGCGAAAGTCCCCTTTGTGTGTGGGCCAACAATCAATAATTATAATCGGACCAGCCTTGATTTATTGCACCAAAAAGGGATGTATCGTTTTGTCATGCCTTGTGAATTATCACAGAAGTGGTTAAACACCGTCATCAACCAGGGTGATAAACCCGCTTTTGAAATAGAGGTGCTCGGTCACGGCTATTTGCCGTTAGCACATTCTGCACGCTGTTTTACCGCAAAACATTACCAATTGCCAAAAGATAAGTGTCAAACTATTTGCCAACGCCATAGCAAAGGCTTACTGGCTCAAACTCAAGAGTCACAACCCTTACTCCGCTTAAATGGCATTCAAACTCAATCTGCGGCGCAGGTAAACCTGATTAACCAAATTCCACAAATGATAGACATGGGAATTGATTATTGGCGTATATCACCCAATAAATTAACCGATGTAGCCATGGGTTCAGAACTTGCTCATGTATTAGCGCAAATAACAGAGGATCCATTTAATAGTAAGGCGCTAATCACAAAACAGTTTAACGACAATAAACAGGCATCGATTATCAATCATCATTGCAATGGCTATTGGTTAGGGTTACCGGGCATGGACTATTCCCTTGAGCCAAATACTCCAGCGGGATAACGTTACAAACGCTATTTGATAGCCATTAATAAAAGTGGTCATGAACCGTAATCATATCCATGTTTATTAATGGCATACAAACCATAAAAAAGTGCCAAAGCCAAAGAGAGCACACTTCCGCAACAAAATATTAACCAACTGATTAAATTAGATTTTAACGATATACTTCGACACTTTCTTAAAGTAAATATCTACTCACATTTAACTAATATCTATTCGGTTAAGTTATCATTTTACATACTGCAAATAAGGGGGTAACCTTGCCTACCCAAAAAAACAACTGAATGGACATTCAATTTCGGTCCATAATAAACAGTTGGGTAGCACAGCTGGCCAACTTAGAACACATAAGTAAGGTGTATTTAACGTGACACATAAAAAACATAGCATTAAAACAATTCTCACCTTTATTATTCCGTCACTGATTGGCTTGCTACTGTTTATGACGCCTATCAATGTCGAAGGTTCGATTACCATTCCGATTGCAATCATCTCAAAAGCATTGCAAAGCCAAATGGGCAGTTCGATTCAGCTTATTATGACCTGCATAGTGCTACTAATGGCATTGGCCTCATTACTCACTCAACTCATTAATCCTAAATTCGTTCGTAAAAGTATTTTTTTACGCACACTGCTGAAAGTAAATTTATTTTGGTTAGCGGTGCGAATTCTAGGCGCAATCTTTATCGTCATGGTTTATTGGCAAGTGGGACCCGAAGCGATTATTTCATCTGCAACCGGTGGCTTGGTTCTGAATGATTTAGTACCAGTACTATTTTCAGTATTTATTTTTGCTGGCATGTTATTACCGTTATTGCTCAATTTTGGTTTATTAGAATTTTTTGGCACGTTATTAACCAAAGTTATGCGTCCAATATTCAATTTACCTGGTCGCAGTGCTATTGACTGTATGGCATCTTGGTTAGGTGATGGTAGTGTGGGCATTTTAATGACCACCAAACAATACGAAACTCGTTTCTATACTGCACGTGAAGCTGCTGTTATTGGCACAACCTTTTCTGCCGTGTCAATAACCTTTAGCTTAGTGGTGATATCACAAGTCAAACTTGAGCACTTATTTGTGCCATTTTATCTGACTGTGTGTTTAGCAGGGTTTATTGCCGCAATCATAGTCCCTAAACTACCGCCATTATCATGGAAGAAAGATCTGTATATCGATGATACTCCTCGCCATGAAGATGACGAAACAATCCCAGCCAGTCATGGCGTATTTTCGTGGGGATTTGAACAAGCAATGCAACGGGCATCTTCTGCTGGTGGCATTAAGCATGTGCTAACTGAAGGAATTAAAAACGTTGTCGATATGATATTCGGGGTGATCCCTGTTGTTATGGCTATTGGTACCGTCGCATTAGTGTTGGCTGAACATACACCTATTTTTAATTACTTAGGTATGCCATTTATTCCGCTATTAAAACTGCTGCATATTCCAGAAGCTACCGAAGCCTCGAAAACGATTGTGGTGGGATTTGCCGATATGTTTATTCCATCGATTTTGGCCAGCTCTATAGAATCTGATTTGACCCGCTTTGTTATTGCGGCATTATCAGTTACTCAGCTTATTTATATGAGTGAAGTAGGTGCTCTTTTAATTGGTAGTAAAATCCCGGTTAACTTTTTTGAGCTATTCGTTATCTTCATTCTACGAACCTTAGTGACACTGCCTGTAATTGCATTAATGGGTCATTTACTCATTTAGTTGAAGTCAGGAGATAAACAACTCAATATCACTAAGGAGCGCAATGCGCTCCTTTTTTTAGACTAAATATTCTCAGCGTAATCGAGATAAATCGAGTATGCTTAAACAATAAACACTGACTTTGTGTCATTGCGATATTGATTACTAAGGGCAAACTATGGATGACAGACGTAAATTTTCTCGTATTTTTTTTGCAGCCAGTGCTCATCTTGCGCAAACAGAACAAACTTGGCGCACTAAAATTTTAGATTTAAGTCTTAATGGTGCATTAGTAGAATTGCCATCTGGGTATACAGGTCAGCTCAATAGCATTTTAACCTTAGAGTTTGTGTTACCCGACTCTGACATTGAACTGAAAATGGAAGCGGCAATTGTCCATAAAACCCCAGAACACCTTGGCTTAAAGTGTACTCACATTGATGTTGACAGCATTACCCATCTTCGCCGAATTATTGAATTGAATATGGGTGATCCAGAGCTATTAAATCGTGAGTTGACCTCTTTAATCACTTCAGCGCCTTAAACAGCCGACCTAACAAGTTAAGATGCAAAAAAGGTAAGTCAATGACTTACCTTTTTTATGTTCAAATTTTGCTTTTTATCATCCGAGGCTTAATTAATTAGTTCAAGCAGCTCATGGATAGTTTTCACAGGGATAATTTTTGCCCCTAGCCCTTCCATGGTTTTGTGATAATTACGGAATGGGATAAAAATCTCTGTAAAACCATGCTGCGCAGCTTCTTTGACTCTCGGTACACCACTATCAATTGGGCGCACATCGCCATTCAAACTCAACTCCCCCATAATACAAGTGGTTCTAGGCACGACAAAGTCATTTAAACTGCTCAGTAATGCCGTAACAAGCGCTAGATCGATGCAGGTTTCCGACTCATCAATTTTTAAACCGCCCACTATATTAAAAAACGTATCATGAAAAATTTTGGTTTTAGTATGCTTACGTAAAATACCGGTTAGCATTTTAATCCGATTCATGTTTAATCCCACACACACACGTTGTGGAAACTCAGATTCAGTCTCGGTGGTTAAACATTGTATTTCCAACAGTAAATTACGGTTACCTTTACGAATACAAGTGATGGTCGAGCCTGGCGATTCAGTGGTTGAGCCCGACAAAAATATTTCACTAGGGTTATCAACACTGATCATACCGCGTTCACTCATGCGGAATATCCCCACGGTATCAACATCACCAAAACGGTTTTTATTAGCGCGTAAGGTACGAATTTGTCCATCGTTGGTGTCGATATGTAGCAATGAATCTACGATATGAACCAAGGTTTGCGGCCCGGCTATTTCGTTATTTTTATTCACATGAGCAATAATGAACATGGTGACATTATTTTTCTTACAATATTGAGTAAACGCTTGAGCCGCTGTTTTAACTTGTGAAGGCGACCCTGGACTGCCATTGGCTGCATCGGTGACAACCGCTTGAATAGAGTCGATGACAGCAAACTTGATTTGCTTAGCTTCTAATTCCTCAATAATGGCTTCTACACTGGTTTCAGACAGCAAAAATAAATTATCTTCGTTGTAATTAAGCTTTAAACGATTAACACGGTTTTTGAACTGAGATAATGACTCTTCTGCAGTACAGTACAGTGAAGCCATAGATTGTGACATCCGAGCGACCAAATCGGATAGTAATGTTGTTTTACCAGCACCTGGGTCGCCAGAAATAATATTCACCGATCCTGTCGTCAAACCGCCACTTAGTACCCTATCTAACTCACCGATTTCAGTGAGTCTTTTCTCGGCATCTTCTGACTCAACTTCACTGAGTTTTTTAGAGCCTCCACCCACTGCACCAGCGTATCCCAATACAGATGATCGTGAAGTTGAACTCTTTGAGGCTGACAATTTCATTTCTACCAAAGAATTCCACGCACCACAACGACACTGTCCCTGCCAACGCGGATAATCAAGGCCACAATCGTCACAAACAAATGCCATTTTTGGAGCTTTTGCCATGTTAGTTCCTATGTTGTAAATCAATTAGTACTTTATGCTTGATGTTATTCGGCTTAAGAATCAATAAACCATCATTATTAACACATTTTCTTTATCACCTAAACCTAACATCGGTCGAATCAAAATGACGATTTAGGCAACACATAAGTATAATAATAACAACGATCTTTAGTCAGAGTCTTGCCAACGATTAAAATATTGTCCACACTCATGTAAACAAACTGTAAAAAAGCAATAAACTAACGTTACATCAATATAGCATTGCTATTAATACGCTATGTTAATCTTCGTTTCGAGGGTATTAACAACGATATCATTTGCGCTTTCCTATCGAACAACATTGAAATGTATATTACTATAAAGATCAGCGCTTTCTTGCCGATAAAATTATCAGCCAGACTCACAATAAGCATTTAAAACGATAAAATAATGAGTTTAGATAACCACAGGGCATTAATAGAACAACTGAAACCGTTGATCATGGAACCTGATTTTCAGGACATATTTGAACAGTTAACAGTTGATGAATCGAATTCAACCCGTTTTCTATTGAAAATGGAGCTAAATCGCATCTCATCTTTGTGCACGCGAATTATCGATTTACGAGATAAAACAGAACTGCCATGTGAAGAAGTTGTCGTCGCCAATCAAAGATATTTCCTAGACGAGCCTGCTAAAGAAGCCTTGCTACAAGCACTACCATTATACCGTAACAAATATACCTTAGGTGTGTACGAGCACGTTATAAAAGCGCATAAACTTCGACGCCTTAAACTCAGAGAGAATGTTTCAGTTGAGGTCATTGACGAGGAAAATCCCTTTTTGGTGCCTGGTGTTGTGCTTGGCAGTTATTTTAATCGCTGTGAAGAACGAATGAATTATAGCATTCGAATTATGGTTTCTCAGCAAGGAATAACCGAAGTCAGTGGTGCAACGCTAGATTTATCTGTCGGTGGAGCTCGCATTAAGCTGCCGTTAAAGCATCATTTAGACCAAGACAAACCTTTACTGGTAAAACTACTCGAACTCAGTGATGAATTTTATCTCGATGATCTAAAACATGGTGTTGAATATCAAATAGTGGATATTCAAAACAAAGATGATAGTGCTGTTTTTAGATTGAAAAGACTGGGTGGCGGAGAAGCATTAGACAGCTTGTTATCACAGCTTATCCGCGGCTATAAGTTTCGTTATAAAGTAGATGTCAACGACGTCATTGTTACCGCTACCGGGTTAGGTTATGAGCGACATTACTTACCTCTGTTAACACATTTACCTCTGTTCGTTTCCATCATTGAAGGTAAACCACTCATAAACTACGAATTATTGGGTAGAGGTAACAAACCAATCCAACATTATTTTCAAGATGAAAATGAAATTAGTCAGTTACCGAGTTTTATTAATACCAGACGTTTAACCCAAATGCTCAAAAACATTGATAATAGTGAGCATTGTTATTTATTCAGTTTTATTCATAACTCTAACGGTAAATTACATTTTTATTCTGCAACCTTAGCGGAGCTAAAAGCGACCAAAAATATTCATCTGTTTTTGGGTTTTGCGTCTACCAAAACAAGTTGGCGCGTATTTAAAATTGTAATGCAACCTATTGATCATAGCAAAAACTACAAAACGTCCACTTTACCGGGGGATGATGCACGTTATGCTGCCCTCACTGAGCAACAATTAGCTCAATTTAGTCATACTTTACAACTTATTGATTTAACTAACGAGGAAGCTCGTAAAGACTATCAATGCTGGTTTGATCAATCTGATGTGAATGGCTTAAAGATATTCTCCCAAGCAAAAATAAAACAACACAGCATCAAAAAAGTATCAATGCCATTTAGTGAGCGGCGCCATGAGGCTCGATTCATTTTTAAAACCTTAATCACAATTCAACAAGGTGACAAACAGGCCACTGGTATTACCCATGATATTTCGAGTCGAGGTTTACAACTGACGTTAGAGAAATCGGCTAACTTCAACGAACCTGGAGCAGTCACATTATCATTTCCACGCCTGCAAGCCGCTGCGGGTAAAACTAATTTATCAAATTTACCTTACCAGTTAATTCGCAGCAGGATGAATGGTGTGACTTTACATTTGAGCGCCATCATAGGTCACTCTCCGCATGAAGGTGTAGAATTTTTAAGTAAATTGATTGCTCACAATAAACAAAAACTCGAGCAGTTATCAGATAATGAAGGCCAGAAAAAAGAACTGGCTGATGGCATGAAAAACCTTGTAATGCGCCAATTACCAGGAGTGCCATATTTTATTGAAAAAACAGTAAAAGCGGCTCAAATGGCTTACATAGGTATTGGCACAACCACAGATGAAATAAGCCATTTATTTGCTCAAGACAGCGATAAAGTACTGCAATACAATTTAAAACCACTATTGGACAACAATGTATTAAAACAACACATCATAGATCCTATCAAGTTAATGAAACCGACTCATGGTATGGCCTTTTTTGAAGTGTTTATGCAACTCACCCGTCACCCTAGAGGTGCAGTACAGATCCAATGTAAACTTAAATCTGAACTGGGTAATAGAGAACAACAAATTCAATTTATTACTCAAAGTAAAAAAGTGGGTCGCTTCATGGCGTTAAGGGTGTATATAGGAGCAACTGACAAGCCCGATATGAGCTATATTCGACGCGAGCTAGAATATATCCACATACATGCTAATCACCGTGCAAAGCAATTAGAAGAGCAATTGTGGAGAGTTATCGGTTCAGGTGAGCTATTAGATATTACTACTGAAGTTGAAATCCGTTTTCCAAGCTTAATGACACTAGCCTAAGTAATCTTTCAGTAACCGCTAATCATAATTAAAAATAGCATAAATCGATGATCTGAATTTATTTCAAAACTGCATTTTTACTAACCAAAGATTGACTAGCCAAAGAATAGGTTAATAACCACGTACTATTTCTCTACAGCTAACTTGGCTCACATTGATAAATACCATTGTTTAATTTGTACAAAGTGATCTTGCTCGGCTTGTCGAGCTGTCAACATACCGGCATGATTGTAATCCAATAAATTGCCCTTTTCTTTGGCGAGCAAAGTATACTTAACTTGGCTAAAACCACATTCATCAATCATATCGCGTACATCTGACGGATTGCCTAATACATGATCATTTTTACCTGCGATAAACCATGCTGGTGGCCATACCGCTTTGGTTGCGGCTTCTGCATAATGAAAATTATCATCATGATCTACCCAATCACCTCGCACCCAATCAATCGTTTGTAATAATGATGCACTGCTTTCATTATCCATACCAACGCGCAGTCGACTGGCATCAAAGTAGCCTTGTCTGCCAATATAAAAAGGCGCAAAACGATTCCAGAAAAAATCGACCATAAGCCATTTTTTAAATGACTTCACTTTGATAGTACGTTTGGAACCAAAGGTTAATAACGATGCCACACTAGACTGTAGATGGCTATAACGAGCCAAACTGCTGGCCATTAACACCCCGCCCCATGAATGGGCACACCAATGTACTTTATTAACCAATGGATGACGCTGTAGAATAAACTGCTGCACTAATGGCAATTGCTCACGAATGACTTCTCCTTGGCCCAAAGTGAAGTCACGATGTATTTTAGGCTCACTTAAGCCTCGTCCTGCAGTATCCATCACATAAACATCAAAACCAGCGTTAGCTAAAAAACAGCCTAAACCACGACCAGAGCTGCTATAAAACACTCTTCCATTGGACATAGCACCATGCAACATCAAAATAGGAATACCGAGTGCAATAGGCGAAGTAGGACGAATATGCCGCAGATGCAATTGGCCATCTCTGTATGGTATAAACAGTGAGTTTTGGAGGATATCTATAGTCAAAATAGGCAGTTATGTTAGTGATTATAAATATAAAACTAACATTACTACCGTGAAATACAACTAGAATAGAGTAATAATTCTATATTTATTCTTGTTCATAAATGTAAACACTAACTAATTACAGTTGTAGGCAAAAGACTAATGCACGTAAATCAACATTTTGGATTGATGCATCTGCAGCAGCAACTAATTTAGGCTTAGCATGAAAGGCTAATCCTAAATCGGCGGCTTGGATCATCGGAATATCATTCGCGCCGTCACCAATGGCAACTCGCTGACCAGATGGAATAGCCCACTGTTCCGCACACAGACTAATCACGTTAGCCTTATATTGAGCATCGACCACTTCACCTGTTACTTCACCACTCAGCTTGCCATCAACAATAACTAACTCATTGGCAAATGCCGCATCAAGATTAAGCAATGTTTTTAAATGACCGACAAATGGCGTAAACCCACCAGAAGCGACAACCAGTTTCCATTGATGTGTTTTTAACTCGGCTAACATTACTTCAAGACCAGACATTAACGGCAAGTTGTCGCACAACTGCTGAATAATAGAGGCATCAGCACCGGTAAGCTTACTGACTCGTTGTCTTAAAGACTGTTCAAAATCTAATTCGCCACGCATAGCACTTGCCGTAACTGCGGCAACTTCCTCACCCACACCAGCCATAGCAGCGAGTTCGTCAATACATTCAATTTGAATAGCAGTAGAATCCATATCCATCACCAATAACCCCGGTTGATTGAGGCGAGCTAATGGTTGTTGAATAAGCACTATTTCAGCAGCTATATTTGTTGGGAATGACGCCATTAAAACATCATTAGCGGTTTGAGCCGACAGTTCAAAACCTAATAAATCGTTTTGCCTGTCAAGCTTTGCGATATGAGTATCGATAGATATGGAAGATAACCAGGCTTCTATCTCTGCAGAGCATTGCGCACTAAAAATAACTCGACAACGATACGGTAGATGAGATTGTAAGTTAAGTAAGTAATCTGACTCTTGATAACGATATAACACACAGCCTAAATGTTGATATGTCTCACAAGTATCTGAAAATAAAAAATTTAGTAAAACATTACCACGTTGTTCAAGCATCAATACGGCCTCTTAGTATGTTACGACTATCTACTGACAAATTTTTCGATTAGTATAGCTTTTTGATAATTCTCTGTAATTGGGTTAGCACAGAATGGTTGCTCGATAAAAGAACTCCCCAAAACAGCTTCCAATTAAATAGAAAAAACACTGAGGATTAAAGTGATTTTTGTTAAAGGTCTTAAGAAAAGGCAAAAAATCAGCCGGATTGTGCAAATCATTGTCGCAATAACCCTGATCATCGGTCTAATGTACTTGTGGCAATCAAGTTTACGTAATGGTCAAAAATTACTAAATTCACAAACAAAAGTGATGGCAAGACTATTAGCACAACAAGCCGCTAATGGTGCAGCTCCGGCAATGTTTTTACAAAATGATGAGCAACTGCAATGGTTAGCATCAGCACTTGCTGCTGATCCTAAAGTGATGTCGGTGAATATCTATAATTCGCAGGGTGTAAGGTTAGCATTTGCTCAAAGTGTTTCTTATGAAAACTTAGAAGCCGACTCTGAAATATTAAAAGGTTTATTAAAACCGTATCCACCTTTGATTGAAAATGTTATTCAAGACGACAATAATTTAGGTTACGTTGAAGTACGTTTAAATCTTGATATTTTTTTCGATGAAATAAAAATCTTGCACGAACAGAACATGCAATTACAGCAGATGATGTTAATTGTAGCTGGCTTTATTGGTTTACTATTATCACGGGCACTTTCATTTAAACGTGCAGATTTTGACCGCCGAAAAGCCCAAGCTAAATTACGTAAAAAACCTAAAAAATCGGCCTTGCTCGCTTCAAACGAAACGCAAGCAGACGAGTCAGAAGAGATACAACAAGACCCTCCAGCCTAGACAGATTGCTGACATAAATCACAAACATAAAAAATGGGCACTCAATGAGTGCCCATTTTATGACTAACGTTTAAATTACAGTGTTAACGCTGCATCTAAAGTCATGATAATCATGTCGCTGAATGTTGTTTGACGCTCATCAGAGGTAGTCTTCTCACCGGTACGAATGTGGTCTGATACAGTTACAACACATAACGCTTTAGCGCCTAATTCATGTGCAACACCGTATAAACCAGCAGCTTCCATCTCGACGCCTAAAATACCCATTTTTTCCATAACATCAAACATTTGAGGATCTGGAGTATAAAATAAGTCGGCAGAGAAAACGTTACCAACACGGATTTTAGTGCCGTGTGCTTTAGCCGAATCAACAACAGCACTTAGTAAGCTGTAGTCTGCGATTGCAGCAAAATCGTTATCTTTAAAACGTAAACGGTTAACTCTAGAGTCAGTACATGCACCCATACCGATAATCACATCACGTACTTTTACGTCAGTGCTGATTGCGCCACAAGTACCAACACGGATTAAATTCTTAACACCGTAGTCTTTGATAAGTTCGTGTGCATAGATTGAACAAGATGGGATACCCATACCTGAACCCATAACAGAAATACGCTTACCTTTATATGTACCGGTAAAACCTAGCATGTTACGTACATCAGTCACTTGCTCAACATTTTCTAAAAATGTCTCAGCAATGTATTTTGCACGTAATGGATCGCCTGGGAAAAGTACCGTTTCAGCAAAAGCACCTTCAACTGCATTAATATGTGGTGTAGCCATGTTATAACCCCTATGTTTCTATTTTATTTGTATTGCTTAGTCATGTTTACAGTTTAGCAAAGCCATTAAACTTTATATAGAACCGTCGTTTGAAAATGTGACTAATTAATAAAAGATTCACCATAACTCATCGGTTCTAACTTAAAATAACTCGCAATAGACTGACCAATATCAGCAAAAGACTTACGACGGCCTAGTGAGCCTGCAGATAAACCTGCACCATAGGCGAGTACCGGCACACGTTCACGAGTATGTTCAGTGCCAACCCAAGTAGGATCACAACCATGATCAGCAGTGAAAATGACTAAATCTTCAGGTTGTAAAATCGCTAATAATTCCGGTAAACGAGAATCAAAGTACTCAAGTGCTTTAGCATAGCCGGCGGTGTCACGACGATGGCCATAATGAGAGTCAAAATCAACGAAATTAGTAAACACAATCGTGTTATCACAAGCACGTTTAATTTGCGCTAAGGTTTCGTCAAATAACTCTTCAAGACCTGTCGCTTTAAATTGTTGAGTAATACCACTGTGAGCATATATATCAGAAATTTTACCGATACTAACCACTTCACCGCCAGCATCTTTAAGCTTATCTAATACTGTAGGTGCTGGTGGTAATACCGCATAGTCATGACGATTACCAGTACGAGCGAAATCAGCAGGGCCAGTACCAACAAATGGTCGAGCAATTACACGACCAATGTTATAAGGCTCTAACTCTTCACGCGCAATTTTGCACAAGTTATATAAATTTTCTACACCAAAACTTTCTTCATGACATGCTATTTGGAATACAGAATCAGCAGAGGTATAGAAAATAGGCTTGCCTGTTTTCATGTGCTCTTCGCCTAACTCTTCAAGAATTTGAGTACCTGAAGCATGGCAGTTACCTAAAAACCCATCTAAACCAGCGCGTTCAAGGATTTTATCTGTGAGTTCTTTAGGAAATGAATTGGTTAAGTCACTAAAATAACCCCACTCATAAAGGACAGGAACACCCGCCATTTCCCAGTGACCACTAGGAGTGTCTTTGCCTGAGCTTAATTCGTCAGCATGACCATAAGCACCGATGACTTCGACATTATCTGCAAATCCAGCAGCAAATTTACCCGTACTTTCAAAACCAGCATGGCCTAAACCAAAGCGAGCAAGATTAGGTAATTTCAATGGACCTTGACGGCCGATATCCGCTTTGCCGTCAGCACAGGCTTGCGCGATGTGACCAAAAGTATCTGAGCCAATGTCACCAAACTTATCGGCGTCGGTAGCAGCACCAACACCAAAAGAGTCGAGCATTAAGATAAAAGTACGTTTCATTATTTGTTTCCTTTATAAATCTGAAGCGCGAATATAACGATATATTTCAGGCGTTTTCTCAGGCGCGCTATCACCAATAATAATGGCTTGCTGAATAGCAGCGGCAGCTTCGGCGAAAGCATCTTCAGATTGAGCATGGATCATCGCTAACGGAACATCTTTGTTAACTTCCTGACCCAATGCGCATACTTGAGTTAATCCAACACTGTAATCCAGTGCATCACCTGGTTTGCGACGTCCACCACCTAAGGTCACTACGGCTAAACCAAGTTCTCGTGTATCCATTTTGTAAGCAAAGCCAGATGTGTTGGCATATACAGGTCGTACAATTTTCGCATGAGGTAAGTACTTATCATATGCCTCAACAAAGTCTGTTGGGCCACCTAAGCCAGATACCATTTTAGCAAATGCCTCTGCTGCTTTACCATTATCTAATACAGTATTTAGTTTATGACGAGCTTCTGCTTCATTCTGTGCAATACCACCCAAAATTAGCATTTCTGCACATAATCCCATGGTGACAGCATATAAACGAGGATTACGATATTGGCCAGTCAAAAAGTTTATCGCCTCACGAACCTCAACCGCATTACCTGCACACGAAGCCAATACTTGGTTCATGTCAGTTAACAATGCCGTTGTTTTAGTACCTGCGCCATTAGCAACAGCAGTAATACTGCGAGCTAATTCTTCAGATGCTTCATAAGTTGGCATAAATGCACCGCTGCCGACTTTGACATCCATTGCTAGAGCATCAAGCCCCGCGGCTAACTTTTTAGATAAAATAGATGCGGTGATTAACGAAATAGATTCAACGGTGGCGGTATTATCACGAATCGAATAGAAACGCTTATCAGCAGGGACTAAGTCACCGGTTTGACCAATAATGGCAACACCTGCGTCTTTAACCACTTTGCGGAATAATTCACTTGAAGGCTCAGTTTGATAACCAGGAATGGCATCAAATTTATCTAACGTACCACCGGTGTGACCTAAGCCACGACCTGAAATCATTGGCACATAACCGCCACAAGCTGCAGCCATAGGGCCAAGCATTAGGCTGATTACATCGCCAACACCACCAGTGCTATGCTTATCGATAATCGGGCCATTGAGGCCCAGAGAATCCCAATTTAATACGGTTCCGGAATCACGCATCGCAATCGTTAATGCAATCCGTTCATCCATATTCATATCTTTGAAATACACTGCCATGCCGAACGCAGCAATTTGGCCTTCTGAAACCGTGTTATGAGTAATGCCATCAACAAAGAATTGAATTTCTGCAGTGCTTAATACATCGCCATTACGCTTTTTACGAATAATTTCTTGAGCTAAAAACATGTTACGTCTCCCTTTAGGCAACCCATCACCTTTAGGGTCGCCTTTAATAATAGGATGCTATCAAGTGATAGCGCCTCAGTACGGCAATGATCCAAGACCATACTGAGATTTTGGACTATCTATGCGATTAGTAACCTGAAGTAGGCTTAGGAGCATCTACTAATTCTAATGTATGTAACAAGCTGTTTAGCAAGCTAGAAGCACCAAAACGGAAAGTTTGTGGGGTAACCCAATCATCACCTAAAATGCGCGCAGCCAAGTCTAAAAATTCAGCTGTTTGAGCTGCATCACGAACACCGCCGGCAGGCTTAAAGCCTACATTGCGATTTTTCTCGCTGATTACAGTTAACATAATTTCAGCCGCTTCAAGCGTAGCGTTTACCGGTACTTTACCCGTTGATGTTTTAATAAAATCAGCACCTGCATCAATAGCTAACTCTGATGCTTTGCGGATCAAAGCAGGATCTTTTAACACACCAGATTCGATGATAACTTTTAAAATCGCATCATCGCCGCACTCTTCCTTACACGCTTTAACCATTTCAAAACCGACAGTTTCGTTACCATCCATTAATGCACGGTATGGAAACACAACATCGACTTCATCTGCACCATAAGCAACTGCTGCACGAGTTTCTAATACTGCGATGGCAATATCATCATTACCGTGTGGAAAATTCGTCACTGTTGCAATTTTAATGTCTTCACAATCAAGTTCATTTAATGTTTTACGTGCAATAGGAATAAAACGAGGGTAAATACAAATTGCGGCAGTATTACCTGCTGGGGACTTGGCTTTATGGCACAAATCGATGACCTTTTGATCAGTATCATCGTCATTTAAAGTGGTTAAATCCATTAACTCAATACCACGTTGTGCCGCTTTTTTTAAATCAGTCATAATTGCTCTCCGAAACGATAAATCAAAGTTGATAAATTTTTTTCAGGCAACACTATGTAGCTGGCATATGATTATAATTATGGCCGGGCCTTCAGTATTGCCAGTAAATCTTGCTGCTATTTACTAACCTAAGTATTCAATCTGATAACGAGTACCACGACTTGAATCCTTGAAGACCGGAAAAGATAAAACAAAGATATTTGTTTCAACTGTTCCGCGAAAAATCCTTTTTAGCGCGTAAAAATAAAACTTTGTAGAGTACAAACTTTTATATAAAAACACTCTTGTTAGACAATGATTTTAAATGAAAGTTCGATGTTACTTTTATTATAAAATATGGAGCCGCAAATGCGGCTCCAACTGATTCACTATACCAATCTTAGAACTTGTAAGTTGCAGATAGGTAATGTGACCAACCAGTAGATTCTAGGCCAACCAATCCGCCTTCGTCTTCAAGTAGGTATACGTCTTTGAAGCCTTTTAAGCCATAACCAAGCGCGTAACGATCTGAGTGCCAGTATAGACCAAAGAAGATGTTACCACCGCTTGAAGTCTTAGGAACGAACATGTTGTCGTCTTCGTCAGCACCAAATTGGTAATCGATATAACCTTGGAATGATAAGAAGCTCTTGTTGTCGAAGAAGTAGAAAGGCTTGAACCAGTTAGCTGAGAACTGATAACCGTTCCACTCTTTAGCGTTCATGTCGTAGTAACCATAAAGGTTCATACCAGTCTTGCCTAACCAAGGTACGTTTACGTCTGCACCAACACCCCAGAATGTAGAGTTAACGCCTTCGCCGTTAAGACCATCCCAGTTGAACAAAGTTGAGAAATATACTTCTTGGATTGGGCCAAAAGATAAATCTTTACCAGTAATCGCATCGATAGAGAAACGAGGATTGAACTTCATGAATATTTTACTAGTGCCTGAACCTGGGTTTTTGTCACCATTGTCAGTAGATTCATTTGCTAAGTTGAACACATCAACATAACCATAAAGATCAACAACACCAGAACGACCACCAAACTCCATTTCTAAGTAGTTATGTTGATCGCCAGATGCTGGGTTATCTGGCTTTTCGCCAATAGAGTACATAGCATTAAACTGCAACCATTTATAATCAGTAGCGTGAAGATCTGTACGATCTGCCGCGAAAGTATTACCAGAAATAGCAGCAACTGTTGCACCCGCTAAAGCTAACATTTTTACATTTTTCATCATCAACCCCATGTATATTATTTAACTATCTTCTTGGATAGCACTTCTTTTTAATCATTCGTATTTTACCGTTACTGATATAAATCTCAATATTTAATCGATAAAAAACGAATACAAAATTCTTTTTTGTGAACAATGTCGCGACTATCTGTCTACACATCATTAACAATTTGACATTTCAATCTTGACTAGAGAATTTAATGCATCCTCTTTTGCAATCAATAAAACAGCATAACTTCGTATTGGGAAACGGTGGATTAACACAAAAATCAATAACAACTTTATTACAAAACTGGGTCTCTAATTATTATTAACGTAAAGACCCAGCTGTAGGAGGTATTCCCCCTGGAGTTACTCTTAACTTAGATAGCTAAGAATAAACCGGCTAATGTCGCGCTCATTAAGTTAGCTAATGAACCAGCGATAACAGCACGGATACCTAATTTTGCAAGGTCATGGCGACGTGCAGGAGCCATAGCACCTAAACCACCAAGTAAGATTGCAATAGAAGATAAGTTAGCGAATCCACACAAAGCAAAAGAGATAATTGCTTTAGTACGGTCAGACATCATTGCGCCTGTTTCAGCTACTACTTTGAAGCCTTCAGCAGATGCATCAAGTAGATACGGAGCGAAGTTTAAGTAAGCAACAAATTCGTTAACAACAATCTTTTGACCGATGAAAGAACCAGCAACAAGTGCTTCGTTCCAAGGTACACCGATTAAGAAAGCAAGAGGCATAAAGATATAACCAAGGATAAGTTCTAGAGTAATACCTTCTAAACCAAACCAACCTGTTACGCCACCGATGATACCGTTGATCATTGCAATTAAACCAACGAATGCGATCAACATAGCACCAACGTTCAATGCAAGATGCATACCTGATGCAGCACCTGAAGCAGCAGCATCTAACACGTTTGCTGGCTTATCTGGGTCATCTGGTAAATCTTCCATTTCGTTGATAGAAGCTTCTGTTTCAGGGTGCATCAGTTTAGCCATTAATAGACCACCTGGTGCTGCCATGAATGACGCTGCTACTAAGTATTGAATTGGAACACCCATTTGAGCGTAACCAGCTAATACAGAACCAGCGATTGATGCTAAGCCACCAACCATGATTGCGAATAACTCAGACTGAGTCATTGTCGCAATAAACGGACGCACAACTAATGGTGCTTCTGTTTGTCCAACGAAAATATTCGCTGTAGCTGACATAGATTCTGTACGACTAGTGCCTAATGCTTTTTGTAGTCCACCACCGATAATACGGATGATCCACTGCATAATGCCTAAATAGTAAAGCACTGCAATTAGAGAAGAGAAGAAAATAATGACAGGTAATACGTTAATGGCAAAAATAAAACCAACTTTAAAGTTAGCTAAATCACCAAATAAGAAGCTGGTACCTGCTTGTGCATAACTAATAACACTTGATACCGCATCAGAAACACCTTTCAGTATATCTTTACCGACTGGAACATATAAAACAAAACCAGCGAAGAATGCTTGAATTAATAAAGCACCACCGACAGTACGTACGTTAATTGCTTTTCTATTGTTTGATAGTGCAAAACCTATCAATAGTAAGGTGACCACCCCTACTAAACTCATTACTATATCCATTAATCATCACCCTTTTGTTAACAGTTTTTTTGAATGTTGTTAACTCACCTAATTTCCGTTGATGATTATAACTGAGCGTGAAACGAAAAGCGTCGTTTTGATCAAGTTTTTAAAGTTTAATTTCAAACCCTTACGACATTAAAAACAATTTAAGTCTCTATGTTCATTAAAAAACAATTAAAGCTCAAACAGTTGCAACGCATTTTTATTCAACTGTTCTAATATACAAACAGTTGGCTTTTTCTTCAAAAATGCGATTTCGGACACAATTCGAGGCAGAATAAGAGGAGTGTTTCGTGATTTAGGATGGTCAAAAGGTGGCATGCTTGGCGAGTCCGTTTCCAATAAAAAGTGCTCTAAAGGTAAATTAACCACTGTTTCTCGAAGCTTTTTTGCACTTGGATTGAGTATTAAAGCACCAATGCCTAATTTAAAACCCAGCGAAATATAACGTTTCGCAATATCACTGTTGCCATAAAATCCATGTACAACACCGCCTTTAGATAGCTTAATACGATCCAACAATGACAATAATTCTTGATGAGCTTTAACGGCATGTAAAATGACGGGCAATTGATAAATTTGAGCAAGTGATAACTGTTTCTCAAGTAACAACAATTGTTTATCTGACCAATGATGTAATTTATCCAGCCCACACTCCCCAACAGCAACCAAACGCCTATTCTTGCTATATTGTTGTATCGTTGCTTCAAGTGTAATAATAGCCGCATCAATATCATCCGGCACATACCAAGGATGAATACCGAGTGAGAAATAACAATTAAACTGCTGCGCTATTAGGATTTGCTTTTGCCATTGATCGACTGACACTCCTGGTAAAATAGCAGAGCTAATACCATGGCGATGCATGGCATCGAATAATTGTGTTCTATCATTATCGAACTCTGACATGTCGAGATGGGCATGAGTATCAATCATAATGTCGCTCTTTTTTATTACCAATAACATTCTGTTTTATGACGGGCTCAGATATCGATGCTTCATTTGTAGGTTCACTCAATCGTGGTACACAGCTACGTTTATTTTCTAGGGTTAATCCCATCTCATCGCACCATAAAATGTACCTTTGCCAGGGTTTCACAATAAATAGTCTAAAAATAGCCTTAATCATCTTAATTCCCTCTTAAAAATAATAATAAAAAAGGCGGCAAAGCCACCTTTTTTAACATATCTGTAAAACACTTCTTAACATTTAATGTTCGCGTGTTTTAGCAAACTCAACATCTGGGTAGCGTTCCATAGATAAATTTAGATTAACCATTGTTGGAGCAATATAGGTCAAGTTATTTCCGCCATCGAGGGCTAAATTTTGACTACATTTACGACGAAACTCTTCTAATTTGCGCTCATCTTTGCAATACACCCAACGTGCGGTACTCACACTAATACCTTCGTAAATAGCTTCTACGTTATATTCACTTTTTAATCGTCCAACAACCACTTCAAACTGTAGCACACCAACCGCGCCTACGATTAAATCGTTAGAATCAATTGGTCTGAAGACCTGTACAGCTCCCTCTTCAGATAATTGTACTAAGCCTTTAAGCAACTGCTTTTGTTTTAGTGGATCTTTTAAACGAATACGACGGAACATTTCAGGTGCAAAGTTTGGCACCCCAGTAAAGCGTAGTTTTTCGCCTTGAGTAAATGTATCACCAATTCGCATGGTGCCATGATTATGTAATCCAATGATATCGCCTGGATAGGCCGCTTCAGCACGGCTTCGATCTCCAGCCATAAAGGTCAAAGCATCGCTGACATTAACATCTTTACCGATACGCACATGGTGCATTTTCATACCTTGCTCATATCGACCTGAGCAAACACGCATAAAGGCAACACGGTCTCGATGTTTTGGATCCATATTGGCTTGAATTTTAAAAATAAAGCCAGAGAACTTTTCTTCATCCGGCGTGACATTTCGTACATCACTTTCACGAGGAAGCGGCTTTGGAGCCCACTCAACGATGCCATCCAAAATATGATCCACACCGAAGTTACCCAAGGCTGTACCAAAATATACTGGCGTAAGATCGCCTTTTAGAAAAGCTTCTTGATTGAATTCATTTGAAGCGCCGGCAACAAGTTCCATTTCATCGCGTATTTCATTGGCGTACGATCCAAGCACTTTATCTAATTCAGGATTATGTAATCCTTTAATAATGCGTTCTTCTTGGATGGTATGGCCCATACCGCTCTGGTATAAAATGATTTCATCACGCAAGATGTGATACACACCTTTAAATTCCTTACCTGAACCTATTGGCCAAGTAATAGGTGCACAAGCTATTTTTAAGATGTCTTCTACTTCATCCATCAATTCAATGGGGTCGCGAATATCACGATCACATTTGTTCATGAATGTCACAATAGGTGTGTCACGCAAACGCGTCACTTCCATAAGCTTAATGGTACGATCTTCAACACCTTTCGCGGAGTCAATAACCATTAAACAAGAATCTACTGCGGTTAGTGTACGGTAAGTGTCTTCCGAAAAGTCTTCGTGACCAGGCGTATCAAGTAAATTGATGAGCGCGCCACCGTAAGGAAATTGCATCACAGAAGTGGTAATCGAAATACCACGATCTTTTTCCATTTCCATCCAATCAGATTTAGCATGTTGACCAGACTTTTTGCCTTTTACCGTGCCAGCCTTTTGTAAGGCGTTTCCGAATAAAAGTACTTTTTCGGTGATGGTGGTTTTACCCGCATCGGGGTGCGAAATGATGGCAAAAGTTCGCCTTCTATTGATTTCATTAGACATTTTACTTGGTACTACTTCTTAATCTGATTATTTGTACGCATACTTGTACACAATAATAAAAGTGACTTAGTTTTCTTCTTTTTGGTTTTGATTAAAAGAAGCGCTATAAATGATAATTTTGCGAACATTATACGCTGAACCTTTAACAACAGCAAAATAGCGATACAACTGAATTTATTATTTTTCAATTTATTGCTTTCATACCCAAAACCTTTCAATATTTTTGTAGGCAATGTGGCAAGCATAATTTTTCCTTAGATATAAAAAGGCCTGAGATATTCAGGCCGGTTAATTGATTAAGTTATTGCTCTGTCGATATTATTGAAAATACTTGGCTGATAACATTTTGAGGTACGTGGTACCTTGAAGCAGAAGTAATTTCGACTCGGTAACTAAAATCACTGCTTGATGAATACCCATCTGCAAACGTTGATGAACCTGAACAAATCTCATTAACATCATATCTGCCAGTTTCTGAATTTAAACGACTAGTTGTGGTCCCATTAAAAGTACCATTAGTTATAGTTACCCAAGACCCAGAACCTACCTTTCTTTGTAACCTCCACCCAACGCTAGGCTGTACCATTGTGCCAGGTGATGATTTTGAGCTAGTAGCTTCCAGTGAATACGAAATAACAATGTTTTTACTTTTATTATTTGTGCCAAATGGGCCAATTTCTACGGGGTAAAGTCCAACGGTATAAATATTTTTATCTGAGGTAGACACTCCATTTTTCAGAACTCCAGCACTGAGCGAACCACCAAAATATGCATCACCAAATTTCGTACGATAAGTTATAGCATTTGATTTAGTGCAGTTTGCTATATTGCCAACATCTGGACCAAACCAATCAATAAACTCATTATTGGCGCCAAAGCCTGGTCCATAAACTGATAAGTACCCTCCCTCACGTTGGATCAGTGTTTTATTTTGTAATTCTCCAATAAAAGCTGAATTCATAAAAACCTGACCATTTTCTACAACAAATGGAGTTGTAACAGTCGACGCCCCAGAAATTTTATTAATTATGGCAAATCTATCTGCAGTAAATAAAACCTGTGATTGCATACCTACTGGCGAATTCTCTACGCCGATCGCCATGCCTGCACCATAGTATTTACCGTCGGCAGTTACCCCTACTTTAACTGAGTACATGGCTTGCAATTTGCCATCTAACTGAGCTAACGCGGTCGAGGTTTGCTGAACAGCAGATGCATTATTACCTGCTGACGCTTGGACGGTATCTACTCGTTGACCTAAGGCACTATCCGCATTCGCTCGAGCGGTTTGCTCTGTCTGAATTGCGGCAGTATTTTGAGTCGCTTTAGTATTGGCTGCAGTGGCACTGGCTTGAACTGTTGTGATGTTTTGCGCTAAGGCACTGTCAGCATCAGTTCGAGCTATTTGCTCATTTTTTATTAACGCAGCATTTTGGTTAGTTATGGCAAAAACTGTCGATATTTGACTTGCCAGTGATTCATCAGCCGTTACTCGTGCGCTTTTTTCGATCGTAATTGCCGCTTGATTATTAACTAACGTCGCCGAAACAAAATCAATACTAGTAGCTAACGCTTCATCTGCAGAAGCGCGAGCATATTGCTCTGACCAAACCCCGGCAAGTACTTCAGTGGTTCCAGCATCCCAACTCATGTCACCAGAAAGAGGCGGATTAACTTGAGCAAAAATACCATCCACTCTAGCAGCTTGCGAAACGAGTTGATCGTCTATGGTATCAATTGACGTTTCCACAGTATCAAGACGCACAGTTAAAGCAGATACAGCTTCACCGAGCGAAGAATACTCACCAATTTTCGTCCAGTATGTTGTGTTGGTTGGTAGCGTCCCTGCTGGTACGGTTTGTTTTGCTGAATATAACTTACCCTGATATTTAACTAACTGCCCAGATAAATATGAGGCTGTATTATCCCATTCTCCCGCGCCACTTATATCGGCGATTTCTGCCTGCATTTGCGATATTTGTGACTGTGTTTGAACTAGCGACGTTTCAATATCTGGTATTTTGTCAGATTCAATCTTTATGATGGGGATGAGCTCTATTTCACTTAGTAGTTCTTGACCCAGTGCTGATGACGTTATCCGTTTGCTAAAGTAATCATCATATTCTGTTTGATCTGTTGATGATTTACCGCTGACAAAATTTGACCATGGACCTACATTACCAGAGCGATCAACCAAGCGAGCCCTGAACCAAAAGCTAGAACCAGCACTTAAGCCTGTCATTGTATGAGTAGCAATTGGGTATGCAAAATCACCGAGCTTGATCATACCGAGGTCACTTTTATTGGGCCCGTATTCAAGCTCGGTTCTAAGCGTATCTTCTGCACCTGCAGGAAATAACCAGTTAAGACTAATACCAAAAACCAAAGGCATAGCTGTAAAAGATGCAACTGCAGGGGGCAACCCCACTTTACCTGTAATGTTAGTTAGCGCGGATGACTTTGGTACCGACGAGACATCAACTGAATTGATCGCGCGGACTCGAGCAATATACTGTCCAGTGTAAACCCCGCGAATATCAATTGATGTACTGCTCGTTTTTGGTAATTTTATCCATTCACCACTGTCTTTTCGCCATTCAACATCATAAGCCACAGCATTTTTGGCAGACTCCCATTGAATTGTCATAGTAGTGACAGCAAGCGTTTGTTCAGTAAAAACTGACTGAGAAATGGTAACGCTTGCAGGTGCTTCTTGTGCTCCAACGGGTAGCTTACTGATTGGCCTTTCTTCTAATCTTGCCCCTGTATCGATGTAAGGATATTTACTGGGATTATGCTCTACAGCCGTGATCTCATATTCAATGCTATCGCTGTCGGCTTTGCCCACGCGCAGCACTCTAAATTGTTGCAAATTTAGCTCGTCAGACTCAACAGACCACAAAAGTTGAGGCAATGGCATTTCACTGTATTCAGTAGAGACTGTTACGATGCGCCCATTAACCGATTCAATCGTTCTTGCTTGAGCTTTTCCCGCTGGCAGGTTAATAATAAGTCTATCGTTAACAGCAATATTTGCTGCACGGTCTAACGTAATCTCTTTTCCACTTACAGCCGAAATTCGGCCACCAATACGACTTCCTGCAATAAGCTGATCGGCAACTCCAATAACAAAGCCAGGCAACGGAATATTGCCGTCCATTCCTACTTTAAAGTTGACTGCACGGTCGTTGTTATTAGTATAAATGGCCCACTTGCCACGACGCTGCGCCTCAGATTCTCTGGTGCAACCTAATGCTGACAATTCAACAACGTTATCACCATAACGGCGTTGCAATGCTTGGTCTGATACAGAGGTGACATCAGATTCGAATGCATTATCAGGATTATCCCAGCTGATCAGTGCGCGGGTATATTTTACTTTTTCACTACTTGATGAATAGCTAAACTTACCATTAATAACATTGGCATTATTGTAGGTAAAATCCATATCACGTGGCATATCAGCAACTGAATACATTTGTCCATTTGACCAATAGGTCATCCCGCGGTAAATCGATGCCAAATCACGTAATACCTGCCATGCTTCTGTCGCTTGTTGAATATAGATATTACAGATATAACGAGGCTCTGTGCCGCCTTTGCCATCGGGTACCAACTGATCGCAATATTGAGCTATATTGTAAAGCTCCCACTTATCTACCAATGCTGCAGTTATTCTTCTGCCAGTACCAAAGCGATCATCCAGTATAATGTCGTAACTCACCCATGCAGGGTTATCAGTCCACTCAACTTTAAATGCCCCATCCCACACGCCAGAGTAAGTCCGAGTCGATGAGTTATAATTTGTCGGTACTTTTACCTTGCGCATATTAGGTTCGCACGACACCACAGGAATATTCTGGAATTGGCTGGCGTCAAACTCAACATAAAGCAAAGCTGTATTAGGGTACTTAAGCTTACGATCAATAACATCCGTGATCGCAGAAATCTGCATAGTATCGGCTACGCGATTATTATTTTGATTGGCAGTTAACCGGCGTAGACGGATCTGCCAACTATTACCCATAGGCAAGTCAATACGATGGCTTCTTTCATAAGCTTGTGTCGTTTTTCCATCAACAGCAGTATTTAGCACTGTTTGATAACTGCCGCCATCAGTCGAAATGTCAATTGCATAAGTAATGCGATACCCAGTCACATCACCATTATCAAGTTGCTTTTGTAATGCTGGCCAACGAAAGCGCACTCGCACAGCAGAAAGTAATGAGTTAGTAATGGCGCGGGTATAAGGCTGATCTGATTTTAACTCAATACCTAAGGCAACTTCATTTTCAACGGATGGAAGCCCAGGGATATAAGTTTGATGGACCGAGCCTGGGCGGAAGTCCCAAATAACACCCGGGAAGTTTTCTACATCATTAGCATCTAGCAAGGGGGTGCCATCAAGAAACACATTTTGACCCGATAACTGTCCGTCAAATTCGCCTTCACCAATTGCGAGTAATATTTTAGCTTTAGCGATAGAACGTAAATCATCAGGGGATTCTACTGGAGTACGTTGATCGGACTCTCCACCTTTAGCGCCATTAATAGTCAATTGACGTTCTGTTATTGCTGGTATGCCCATATTATTTACGGCTCCTGTTGTCCGTTACTTCCGCCACTGCCACCACTGGTTTGCACTGGGCGCTTTGAAACTGCGATGTCTTCAGCATAAATACCAGCGCTAATAATGGCGCCACCAATCCGGCGCTTGCCATAACCAATACCAACAGGGTTACCCGCTGCGGTAGTATTAACGGCACCACCAAAGGCATAACTAGGGGCGTTGTCACTAGCCTCTCGCCCTTTCAACCCTTTAGCCTGAGGACTGAGCATTTGCACAACGCCACCAGCGACCATTGCAATTCCGGGGGCCATTAGCGCCTGAAACCCAGGGATAAATGATGCAACAATAAGTACTGCACCTAATATCGTTTGTAGAATACCGCCACGTTTGCTGCCTCCAACAACAGGCACAATACGGATTTCATTTGTGCCACTTAAATCGAATTCATCTTGGCCGGTGTTTTTACCATTTCTAAAAATGGCATAACGCAAACCTAACTTTGCCTGTTCTCTAATAAACTGCTCAAAGCCTTGAAGCGTATTTTTTATAGCACTAAAGGCTTCTGATGTAGTGCCCGTTTCGAGCAACCGCTTATGTTCGCGGCCAAACCTCTTGGCCAATGAGCCAGATAATTTAATCGTAGTGAATTTAGTGCTCATAATTACTCTCGGACTTTTGATAAAAAAAACCACCTTTCGGTGGTTTTATTAGTTATTGATATTTTTTTAATTTTCCAGCTGTGAGGCTTAAGAAATCATGATTGGCTTCCCATCATGCTGATGAGCTAACGACCTAAAAAACGATAAATATTTTAATCTTTATCGCCTACATACCTCACAATCATTCGAGTATTACGCTGCCAGTAACCACCGTAAACATCATTGCGACTTAAGCGTCCGTATAAATGGTGTAAAACCTTTCCATCACCAACATATACAGCGGCATGATTCACACGCTTACTTTGTATTTGCATTAAAATGCCATCACCGATTTGTAACTGGTCATGCACCTGAATAAAGCCAGCTTTAGCAAAATTATCTAAATAGAGTTCTTCCTCACCCTCCCACCATCCGTCTTTACGCTCAAAGTTTGGCAATGTGATATGTTTGGTTTCTTTATACCAGTCTCGAACGCAGCTGTAGCAATCCCATACTCCATGCACAAAAGGCCGACCTATTAACGGAGGGGCTTCACCGGTTGGTACTATTGAACGCAAATCACCTTCCGGCCAACTCATAATATGCCAAGGTAGCAAACTTGCCTCACACATAGCGATATCACGCTGACTAGGTTTACTCGTTGTATCTGGATGACTGTGACAAATACCGATGATATCGCCTTGGTCTTCTGCGGCGGCATACTCTTTGGCTGATATTTCAAATTCATCAGTCTTATGCGTAGACACATTAATGCATGGCATGTAGTGAGCTTTATTGCCTATGTTGATGATTAATCCACATGCCTCATTTGGATAGCATTCTGACGCATGTTGGCTAAAACTTATTACGATAGATTTATGCATTTTACTAAACCATTTTTGTTGTAAATAAAAGAACTACAAAACCATTAAATGTTTAACTAAACATTTAACTAAACATTTAACTAAACATTTAACCTGTTGACAACTGTCAACAGCATGTTATGCTTTCTCTTGCTAACTTAATGGAGGGAATACATATAGCAGAACACTCAAACAAAGAGATCGAGGCAGCTATTCGTTATGCGATAGCTAATGGTTGGATATTTACAAAGAGTAAAGGCCATCCATACGGAAGATTAAGATGCGGATCTTCCGATAAATACCATAAAGATCATCAAATGAGCATCTGGTCTACACCTAGAAACACTGGTAATCATGCGAAGCAAATAATCAGGAAAGTCGATAGCTGTAAACCAAAGTAACATTATAAAGCGAGGGAGAAACTCCCTCCTTTTAAAAAGTTGTCCATCTGACAACTTTATCTGATGGTTTAGCCATCACGGAGTAACATTATGAAAACATTTTCTTTTTCGCTTGTGTTAGGCGGCGTAAATACTAACACTCCAAATTTGGAAGATGCGCTATTTGAAGCTGGTTGTGACGATGCACTGGTATGCTTCTACGGTAATACCGTTTATTTAGAATTTGATCGTGATGCAGATAATTTTAATAGTGCAATACTATCAGCAATCAAAGCTATTGAGGCTGCCGGTATAGGAGCAAAAGTAATATCTGTTGATGCCGGCGATTATGTTGGAATTAGTGATATATCAGCATTGAGTAACATTACCAAACAATCAATCGCACTACTTAAAGATGGTAAAAGAGGCGCTGGAAACTTTCCAAGTCCAGTACAACGACTCACATCACAACAGCCATTATGGCGTTGGGGAGATGTAGCTAATTGGTTAGCTGCTAATAACAAAATCGATACTGAGTTAGCAAAAAATGCAGAAACAGTTGAAGCATTTAACTTAGCTCTAGAGTTAAGAGAACCTAAGAAATGCGATGAGATATTAACCCTAGCGCATGCCCTACAACACCAAGACACAGCAATGTGTATATAACACTCCATTAGTTAGCAATATAAAAGGCCTGTCATCTTGACAGGCTTTTTTATGGTATTTAGCGGATCAAGCGAACGCTTGGGAAACCGCCGTGGGGTAATTCTTCATTTTCACCAAAGCGTTTAGTGCAACCAGCTATGGTGCCAGAACACTGATCTAGAGCAGGATTATCAGTTGGTAAATCTTCATCGGTAAACATAGCTGCACCGGTATAACTGCAATCAGCACCACGGTATTCACCTCTTTGGCACCAGAAACAATAAGCAGTCATTTGCCGCCCAATTTTGTATCCTGAAAGATCTGCTGGGTTTGATAATTCAAACGATATGGTTTCGTTATCTTCGTTTACTTTTTTATCAATGTACCAAATTTCTATTGCTTCTTGAGTTGGATCCGCGTCCACGTTACCAATTTGAAAATTGGCCTCATCAAGATACTTTGACAGAGTTCTGTGAATAGTCACCTTGGCTTGCTCCATATTTTGAAAATACAAGCACATAGAACTAATACTTCCGTCTACGTTAGCGACCGTCAGCATTGGAGTACTTGGTGAACCATCTGAATTAACTTCTAGCCCTTCTAGCTGTGTAGGCCAGGCACTATATTCTTCACCTTGCCACCAAATTATCCGTGCGGGTAAGTCTAGTTGTGACATATCAGTCTGGCTATATGGAATAGTGTGTGAGTGAAATCGTAGGATATCAGCACCAAAAGCGGTACCGTCTATTTCATAAAGAATAACTTCATTACCAGGTTCTAACGTTTGAATGTCCGCGCTAAGCATTAACTGCCCCTTAAATTTTATCTGGGAACTAAAACAAAAACGGCCAGAGCTTTTGGCTCTGGCCGTTATCTAATAGTTGTTTATTTATTAAGTTTGGCTGGTTGCAGTAAAAAAACTCATTCTAAATGGAACCCATACAGCTTGAAACTCATCGATGTTTGCAGGAGTAAGCAATAATGTTTCTCCGCTGTCAAAGTTAAAGTTAATCGGTGTTCCACTTCGTACCAATGCCTCTACACTTGATAGCCCCCACATATCTTCTTTCGTTGCTGAACACTTAACACCATTAAACTCAATTCCCTCTAGCTTTTTGATTGTATCAATCTCAGCTTTAGGCTTTGGCTCAGTATCATGCACTCTGTTAATGATAAACAAATCATCATCAATAGTATCAACAAAAGTAGCTATCGGGTTTTCTGTATTGCTAATAGGGGCAATGATTACCTGATAATACTTGCGATAGCTTTCGATATCGATAACAGGACGAGTAGGCTTAGTTGATGGCTGGTATTCTTCATCGCCTTCATTATCGAGCTGCTCTTGCTCCCACAATGCAAGATCAGTAACCCAAGATAAATAGCCATCATGATTAACTACAAAATAGTCCCACTCGATAGCCTTGCGTAAAGCCGCATCGATTACAGCCCGTGAATGGCGCAAGCTTATCGACTGCATTACATCATTAAACAAAACCTTGTCACGCTCGATTAAGGAAACCGTATTTTCTACCACTTCATAAAATTCAAGAATTTCAACGGGTACAACTTCTAGTGATTTATACATAAAGTTAAAAGGGGATCGCTCCCCTAATCTCCATTAGACAGTATTTTTAATCCAGCCGATTGGTTCTTTTAGTTTAGCTGTGCCTACAATTACCGCCTTCCCATTTAAGTCATTTTTATATGTTTGACTGTTAACGATAGCAATTAAACTATCATCACCCCAATCTGTGCCATCACTTACAATCTCTGCGTAAGCGTACTGCTTAAATGCTTGTTGAGATATATTAACGTTGTAATCAAGAGCTTTATAGCCGACTAATCCGCTTGCTGGCACACCAAATGTTAACTGGCTATGTTTAGGGTAAGCGTATGATGAAGGGTCAAACAGGCTTCGGCTTGATGCCGTTGTATAATCTAATAGAGCTAAGCTAGAGTTAACACCTGTTGAAGATAATGAGCTAGTAGATATTTTACCAATTAGACTTTCACCAAGTAGCACGCCATAATACCTAGAATTAAAAATATTAGAAAAAACGCTTCCCACCCCAGATAAACCACCATGGATATCAAAATTAGGCGCATCCTCTGTTTGCTTTGCAAATGCCGTGTACTGCATGATAATTATTCCACCAGCACTTTCTGAGTAAGTGCTACCGTTTAAAGAATCACTCCAGCTAGGCATAGTACCGTTAGACCAGGTAACACCATTGCTTGACGATCCCTTAAATAATGGCGCACCACTCAAAGATTTCCTTGTTGCAGGGTATAACCTTAAAGTCCCATTTGGAATAATTGGAATCCAACTTCCTTCCCACCCATTCTTTAATGTATCAGTTAGCAGTATTTTAGCAGGGTCACCAATAACATCAGTTTGCAGGAATGAACCACCTACTGAAGAAAAAGGAGTATGGATTTCTCTTATAATCAAGCCATTTAAAAGCCTTGGCAAAAAGCGATCTATTTGAATACTTGTAGTGCTGTAGGTTAGTCCAACAACCTTTACTTTTTCATACACCCCCACAGCTGTTTCTATAAAAAAACTACTACCTAGGGCGTATCCCTCTAATGAGGCTACCTGTATATACTGCTGTGATGTATTTGAGTCTGCAATTTGTCTGTCAAAGGAAGTAAACACTCGCTTCTCAAACCCACGATAAGTACCATTTTTAACTTTTGAATCAGCTTCAGCAAACTTTTCTAGTGTTGTGTGATTAGCTGAATAACGCATATCACGACAAACACCGCCTTGTCCTGAATCGTAGATAGCATCGTAGAAACGACCATCAGGTCTTCCTGATACATTGGCTGAAATATCCCCTCGATAAGCAAAACCTGCTAACCCTGCATTTGGATAACTTCCAACAATAAATAGCTGGCTAGTGCTGGTAACTTCTTTGCGTCCTGAGTCATACCAGTAACCAAAGTTAGTCTCTTGTGTAGCAGAGAATAACCTAGCTGTACCGCTAGGATTAAAGCTAGGATGATAAGCCCCTTGATTAAGCCGGTTAACTGTTCCGCACACTAGGAAATAGCATTCTCCATTAATTGCCACGCTGCTAGCGCTATTGATGGTGCCGAATATGCCACTTCCGAAATAGTCAGCATCCCTACGCATTAACCCAGAAGATGTAGCGTTGCCATAAAGCGATACAGATTCGTTTTTCCCTTGCAGTATCAATGAATTATTTGGCCATGAAAAATGTATATTCGAAGCTGCACCGCCAGCCTCAATACCAGACCAATCACCATTTCCAGCACCAGCAAACGAACGACCACGAACACGCCATTGAACTAATCGACCATCATCTAAGAAATAAAGATTATTCTTATGGTTAGCTAATACCTTTCTTTTTTGCGCGTCAGTAAGCGTAAAGTAATTAACGCCTTTACCCTTGCTTCCGGTGTCACCAGCAAACCAAGCGTAGTAAGTAATAGGGCGATTACTTGCGCTAGTAGTTATACCATCCATGGTTGTTGCTAAAGATTGGATTAGGCCGTTAGGATAAACGTAGGGGTTAGTTGCACTTACTTCTTCAAGAAATGATTCAAAACCCCACATATCAACACGGTCAGTAACCACTTCCGCATTTACATCAACAGCTGCAGCATTAAAAGCGGCGGTAGTTGTGGCATAGACAACATTGGCACCGGTAGATTTATTGTAAGTGGTTTTGCCATCTGGTGCAGAATGGAGCTTAATATCAAGATAACTAAAAGCACTGCTATTAGCTTTAATATCAAAAATAACCCCTGCAATATTTATTTCAGGATAATCAGTTTTAGATAACCCTCCTGCATTTTGTATATCCGGCCTTCCCAACCTCATATGATTAACCAAAACAGGGTTTATATATAAACCTTGGTTTACAGCTACATCACCAGAACCTTGACCATGCTTACCAAAATGAACAAAACCACTAGCCGCATACCTTTCATTGTTTTGAGCTCGAATAGCTTCAAACTGAGCTTGCGACATAGATGAAGCTAACACCTCTGCAGTAATGAAGTTTTTATTTACCTTTTCAAATGCTGAACGTGCAGTGTCGCCACCAGTACCAGTTGGCTGATTGCCAAGATTAATTGTTTCGAATGCCATGATTAATTCCAATAGCAGAATGATTAAGGATGAAATGCTTGTTCAAAGGTGGCGGTAATACGGTACATACCGCCACCAAGAGGTGTATTGGTTATCTGTATTGCTTTAAATAAAGATGCTGTACCTAAAGGGGGTAGCCATTGAAATGATTTTGAACCGTGATGATTATCTAAAAATTCCACAATGGCCTCAGATTCAGATTTGTTTTTTGTAAATGACAATGGCCAACTTTGAGTTTTATTATTAATACCATCCCCTACAGTCTGAATATAACCATCACCAAACTGCACCATTCTGGTTCGATATTGGACTTCGCCAGTGGCACCGTTGTCTGGTGTCCATGTAAACACTTGTGCTGCCATTAGCGGTATCCTCCAGCCATACTTCGACCAATTTGTCCGTTGGGGCGTAAGTCTTTTGCTAGCAACTCTCGATATTTTTGCTCAACAAATTTACCGATTTCTGAGCCAAACTGATTTAACGCTGGCGTATCTGTAGTTGTCGTCGTATTACCGCTTTTTTCAATATTAATTTGAACAATTACACCACTGGAACCAGCAATTGCAGCAGGAATACCATTAAAAGTTGAACCGCCAACAACGCCACCGTCAACATAACCAGTGTGGCCTTTTCGCATTGCTTCTACTGTCGCAACACCACCAGCGAGGGCAACATCACGCTGAGACCAAACAACTTCACCTTTATGTACTATCCCCGCAGGTTGATACTTGCCACCCGCGCCAGTGTAACCACCAGAAGAGAAACCTGTGGCTTTTCCGTCTACAACCCCGCCGTCAGCATAACCACCGAACAGGCTACCGACTAAACCCGCAACTGCTTTTTGCATCGCTATTTTTGCGATATCCGCCAATATTGATTTAGCCAGCCCGGCAAAATCTGCTTTACCAGTAGTCACAAAATCGGTAAGTGCGTCTGTCATTCCGCCAAATGCACCATCCATTAGTGTTTTAGTTTGTCCAGCCATGTCGGCTGCTGCATCAATGTAGTTTTGCATTGATGAACGGGCGCCATTAGTCCAGTCGGCCTGTTTGGCATCGAGTGCTGAATAGTATTCATCTTGAACAGCCAATCGCGCCGAAAGGTTATCTTTCAACATGGCGAGCTGTTGCTGATATTCTTCGTCGGTGGTTCTGCCAGCGATGTTATCTGATAACGCCTTACCTTGAGCTCGCTCTACATCACGCTCAACCCCTTGGCGATCACCTAGACGCTGCTGTGCTTTGTCGCCAAGGCCAAAGGTGGCGAGTTTATCAGCGTTGCGCTGTTGTTCTGCGGCGAGGTTAGCCGTGAGATTGGCGCTATAGCTTTGCAGGCGGATTGATTCATTACGCTTTTGAATTTCGTCATCGAGTGCAACATTTTTTTCGAGTTGGGCGCGGATCACTGATTGCTCTGCCAACAAACTTTTTTGTTGGGCGGTTAGCACATCTTTATTTTTAATATCGGCGATTTGCTGCTCAAACTGCACTAACTCTTTTTGTGACTGAGTGAGCTTGATATTTGACTCTAGCTGACCTTGCAAGCCTGCTTGAGTTTCGCGTAAACGCATGAGGTACGTGGCAGCCGCATCGTCCGCAAAGGCTTTGGTCGTTTTAGCAGTGTCTTTAAACTTTTCTTCTATCGATGCCAGGTCACGTTTGATTTTTTCAGGATCAAGCAAGGCGCTATTAGCATCACCCTTTCGCACCTTTTCGATATTGTCGTTATATTCTTTTATTGCTTTAGTGCGCTTTTGCTCATTAGTGAGGGTTTCATTGGTGACTTTAGCAATAGCACGTTGAGCCTCAATGGACTCCTTAGTTAACTTGGCTCGTTCAGCTTGGCTTGCGGCTATTTTTTCAGCTGATTGTATTTGCTTAACTAGCTCATTACCTTCTGCTTGCAATTTTGCAAGTAGGTTTTCGCGGCGAGTGGCTTCACCGCGGGATCCTTTACCAAGTGATATAAGCTCATTTATTTCTTTAGAATTTGCAGCTAGCTTTTCCTTAAGCGTATCCATTCTGCCAACATTAAGAATCTGATCCCAAGATATAGACGCTCCAGTTTTAAGGGCTTTCCACGCTTTTTCAATGCTTCCTAAGTTACTGGTGATTTCTGTTGTTCTGTCATTGATTGCATCACTGTATGCCTTAAATGCCAGGTCCGCTGCTTCTGTAGATTTACCTGATTCTTTAAGCGATACGATCTGTTCATAAACCGCGGCAGTTAGGAAGTTATATTTTTTATTAAGTTCTTCGACAGCCTTTACTGGGTCATCGGCTAATTTGGCAAACTCAGCGACAGTATCAGCAACGGCCTTTCCCGTTACATTCTCCATTTGCACGGCAGCTAAACCGACCAACTCTATTTGATTGGCTGTAAATTTACCGGAGCTAGCCACTTCCGCTAATGCAGCTGCAGCTTGTCGCTGACTACCGCTAATACCATCGATACGTTTGGCGGCATCCATTAGTTGATCGGAGGTTGTGCCAGCTGAATTACCAGTAAGAATAAGCGCATTACGAAGTCGATCAGCTTCGATACTTCCTTGATAATAAGCAAGGGTTAATACCGCTACTGCAGCTGCACCAATAGTGAATGGGTTTACCATGCCGGCAACGTAACTTCCCATGGCTTTGGCGGCTGGACCTATCCCGCCAAACATATCTTTTAACTGGCCACCTTGTTGCAAAAATACTGTTAATGGATTTTGTCCACCTTGAAGCGATACGGCAATGTCGGTAAATTGTGCTGGTAAGCCACGCGTTGCAAATGCCATTTGCTTGGCAGATAGGCCTGCTTTATTGAACTGGATATCTGTTTTATTAAGCTGAGCACCTGTTCTACCTAGCTCACTCCGCATTTGTGAAAGTCGTTTTGAATATTGATCATATTCACTTCCGGCTAATGTTCCTGCTTCTCGATGTTTTTGAAGCTGTCGCTCCATTTTATCTAGCTTGGCGTATTCTGCGACAAGTGGATCTATCTGCCCCATTAATCGGACTAAATCATTTTTCTGCTTTGCCGCTGCTCTAGAAACTTTATCTAGTGACCGCTCAGCTTTATCCATTCCAGCATTGAAGCTGCCTGTTTCAGCGATCATATTTAGCGTTAGCGTACTTAACGACCGATTAGACATTAACTTGCTCCGAGATTGATATTAAGCCATCCGTGGCGTTATTTTTTGATTGCACTGGCTTGAAGCATGACGAGTACATCATCAATGCTGGCTTCTTGAGGTTGTTGGTCTTCTACTTGGCTGAATAGCATGAACATAGATAGCTCGGCTTTACCGCCATATATGGTGTTCATGTGATGCATTTGAGCTGCCGAGATGCGTTCTTGGCGTAATTGAACACTTAAAGGACCATACTTTTCGCGATACGCCATCCAGTAGACAACTTCTTTGTGGGTTAGGTTTTGCTTGGCATGTTCAACGGTTCTTCCACCAACGCCGGCGAGGACGAGCTCGTGCCAGAATTCGTCGTCGGTGGTAAGGATTTTGGGTCAGGTTTGAGCCCTATCCCATTCACTTCATTTATGGCGCAAATCAATGCCATACCGAGCGAGTCACAAATTGGTCCGTGAGCAGCATTACCCATAATGTCGTCAACACTAAATAATGGCGTGCCCTCTTCATCAACAATGCTTGAAACAATGCGTGAAGTAAGCGAATCAACACCAGTGTTGTAGTGATTAGCTTCTATATTTGCAGTAGAAAATGATTTTTTACGTACAAAAATAACGGCGCTGACAGTTTCGCCTTTATCGTTAAACCACGATATTTCTCGTTGTTCAGGATTAACGGGAGAAAATGAGCCAGATTGGATTAGGCTAGCAACACTTAATTTCATAGTATTTCCTTGGTGTATAAAAATGCCCAAAGGGTAACCAATGGGCTATCTAGCATAAGCTTATGTTTTAGGTACCAAGATTGGGTCACCTGAAACTTGAATGCCTACCGTTGATTTAACAACGTCGTTTTGTGTAAAGCCAAATGGGTAAGCAGTCATAAAGCCTTCGAACGTTATCCATGTTCTGGTTGGTGGTAATACAAAATCATCGGTTAAGAATGTTGGCGGCGTACCGACTGCATCAGACCAACCAAGTGCCCATTTAAGTGTGGTACCCGCTGTTTTTAATTGGTGCAAACGTAAGTGGCTAGGGTTTTTTGGATCAACGTTAATACCAAACGTTGCCGCACCTGGCGATTTGAGGCCTGATACAAACTCACGCGCCAACGCTTCTAATGGGGTGGTTTCGATTGAATCAACGGCACTATCAATACCGTCGATACTCGTGACGGCAGTGATGACTAAAACGGAATCATCTTCCGGATCGATTGCATAGAGCTGGGTGCCCTGTGTTTTCATACTCATGTGTTTTGCTCCTAACAATAAACCTTGCGGCAGATACAAAAAAGCCTCTGCGGTTGCAGAGGCTTGGGGTAAATAAAGAGTTAATTTTATTAACGGCTAACTATCCAGTCCACATCAAAACTATGGCGATAATGTCCAGTTTGTTCGTCTCGACTATCACCGTTAAAGTTTGTAGTGTAAGCATCTAATTCAATGGCTGTTCGTATTGCGTCACCCACATTTGATGCTGATGAACCTGATTCGGCATATACATCGACTTGCAAACTGAACGTGTCCATATCTGGTCTTCCTGATACGTAGTTTTCAGGACTACCGCCAATGACTTGCCAAACCGCATAAGGTTTGACCACATTTTGTGGCGCTTGTCCAAATGGATACAGCCGAGTAGGATTTGTACCTAACAATTGCGTGACAGCTACACTTGCGGCGCAAACTGAAAATATGGGCACTAGACTCATGACAATGCCTTATCAAGTTCTTTGTTGAACTCGTTGATAAACTTATCTGTTACTTGGTTAACATTGTTAGCTAGAGCGGGGCGCATAAATGGTTGAGCAGCAGCTCGTTCGGTACCGAGTTCAACTAAGTGCCAGTGCGGAGTATTACCTTTAGCACCTTGGTCAGTATTTGGCGTAGGAATACGGCCGCGATTAGTGGCGACACCAACACGATACATAATCACCCCTTTTTGACGATAAAGTTTGCTGGCAAACTGCAAGGTGACGTTATCACGGATACGTCGACCCGTTTTAGGGTCATCAACTGCGAGGGCGTTTTGTTGAGCAGCTTTTTTTACAATACCAGCCGCTTTGCGCAATGCGGTGCGGGTGCCAGTATCATTAACGGTTTGGCTGACCTTATTCATTTTTGCTTTGACGTCTTTTACGCCAAGCAAACTAAACTCAAACGATGCTGACATATTAATTACCTTGGTTAACACCATCTTTACAGCGCAAACGCCACTCTTGACGCCCTGTTAAATCGGTTTCAATTGAATGTATGTCGTACACCCTGCCATCCCATAAAATGCGGCATTGGTAAAATAGGCGGATATCGACTGGAAACCAGCGGATATTAATTCTTGCTGTGGTTTCGGATTGCTTGGCATCGGCAGCTATAAATTCACGACCAGCACCGGCTAACACTTCAGCTGGCACGCTATTGAGTGGCTTTAAGCCAAGATAAAGCGTTTGCCATCCTGCAATTTCTTCGCCTGTTTGCGGATCTTGTGTTTTTTCAGGCTGCTGTATATGAATGCGATGGCGTAGTCGATGAGATAACATTAAATACCCCAACCTATTCGATATGGCGTTAATTTTATTTCAGCAGCAAGACGTAGTTTTGGCACATCATCTGGAGCAGCTTGATAGTTTGCTTGTAGCAATATCATCACTCCCATTGTCACGCTTGGTGGCAGCTTGCCCGTTGATTCCACAACCAAAATAGACAGGGATTCCCTTCCCAAGAATTGGCAGGCTTCATCTTCAGCGGCATCGAGCAAAAGTTGTAGCTTGTCATCATCTTCATCATGAATGACATCAAGGTACGGCTTTGCTTGGATTAATGTTATAAGGCCCACTGATGACTCCTACTCACTATTTTTTTATGCTTTAGTCTTTTTGCTGGTATCAGCTTTAGCGTTTAATGCAGCTTCTTCGTCAGCCTTAGCCTTTAATGCAGCTTCTTCGTCAGCTTTAGCATTTAACGCAGCTTCTTCGTCAGCCTTAGCCTTTAATGCAGCTTGTTCGTCTGGGGCATGATCTACCATTCCAAGCGCTTTTAGTTCATTGAAGTTGTGCTGTTCAACCTCAAATGGTTTTGATTGTTTTGTTTTTACTTCTTTTACGAAATAAAACGATTTAAGTGCAATAGCCATAACAATAGCCATGGGAGTTCTCCTATAAAAAACAATAAAGGCTGAACATTGTCAGCCTTTAATTGATTTACTTATCAGTTAAGTGATTTGATTACTTTGGACATAGTCGCTTATACGAAGGTAAAGTCACCCGTTACAAACGCTTCAGGGCGATATACCGCTAACGCTAAACGCTCTTCAGCACGAATACTGACCATGTTGTTTTCAAAGTCTTTGTCGTTCTCGGTTGAGATTAAGACTTCAATATCCATACGGTCATAAATTTGTGCACCCATTTGGAATGCACCCACTAAGAACTCGTTTTGAACAATAGACTGAGTTTCAACCACTGGACGGTTCCAAAGCGTTGGTGAGGTTTGGCCTTGTGGCTTGCCGATTAAGTAATTTTTATTACTATCTTTAAGCATTTCAATAACAGCCCAATCAATTGGGTTGAGCACAATACCGTCTGCCGCATATTCAGCTAATGCTGCTTGCAGTAATGCCAGACGAATACGGTCAATATGCTGCTCGGTATCGACATTTGCACCTGTTGGCTTAACATAAGCGCTAGCCTGCGGGATGATGCCGTGTAAGTTTGCTCCGGTGTTATTACCATAAAGTAGCTGTAACTCTTCTTTAAGCATTAACCCGTATTTTGCACGAGCGTTGATAAAGCTCTGTAATTGTTTTGCATCGTCTAATATTTGACGACTGCCTTTAAACATATGAGCAATAGTGCGAACGGCATTGTTAACTAAACCAAAAGTGATGTCTGAATAGGGTTTACCGGTGTTTTCTGCTACAGGAGCAGCATTGTTGGTAAAGCCTGTTTCTTTGACGTATTCAACGCTGTTACTTTCTGTTTCACCTGGTGCAATTAAGTCACGAATAGTTAAGCGGCGCTCTGGGCCAGCCACAATACCAGCCATACGATCTGGTCGAACTAATGCGCCACCTGAACCAGCTGCAGAGGTAATAGCAGAACGAGGCATACCAACACGACGACTTCCACGGAATGAGCTATTAACACCTTCCATCTCTTTGTCGTTAGCTACCCGCTCGCCAATTGACATTTCGTGCTCTTCTTCGCGACTTTCAGGACCTTTTAACAGTTTTTGTTCTGCTTCTTGTAAGCGAGATTGTAAGGCCCCCTGCTCTAACAGCAGCTTATCGACTTTATCACGCGTTTCAGCATGCATTTCACCAGAAGCCTTGATCTGCTTGTTGGTTTCTTCTGCTGCTGATTTAATTTGATCACCAATCTTGGTCAGATTAGTGCCTAGTTCTTCAACTTGTTTTTCAAAATTTGGGGTTGGCATTGTCGCCTCCAGTTATTTAATTAAGATAGTTTTTGACGCGCTAATTAACGCGCTTAGATCAGGGGCGACAGCGTTTTGCGTATCGGACACATCAGCACCTGGCTTGATGCCGCCAACAGCGCTCGGCGTGCTGGACTTTAAATCTTGTAATAGTTGACGGCGTTCACTGCGCGGAACGCCAGCTTTTGCCATGGCCGCATCCACTTTACGGAGCGAGTTGGCATTGGCGTTGTCGGTAGACTCGCCAATTTCATCGGCAGATAACGTGCCAGAGGCAAAACCTAACTCGACGGCTTTTTTGCCGCGAATAAAGGTTTCTTCATCCATCATTTTGGTAATGGCGTTTTCGCTCTGGTCACTACCGTCTACATATAAATCGACCATGGCAGCGTCAAACTCTTCCATATCATCTGCCACGCTTCTTAGTGCATGGCGATTACCTACGGTGTACACCCAACAGTTGTGGATCATCAGGAAAGCTGAGCTTGCAATAAAACGTGCATCATCGGCTCCAGCCATATAAATAACGGATGCAGCAGAAGCCGCCAGGCCGAGCACTTTGGTAGTGACTTTGCCTTTGTGCTCAAGAAAGCGGTTGTAAATAGCAATACCTTCGAACATATCGCCGCCAGGTGAATTGATATAAACAGTGACATCGTTATCGTTGCCAATACTGCGCAATGCGGCATCGATACGCTTTAACGTGACACCATCGCCGTACCAGTCTTCGCCAATAATGCCGTAAACAGTAATAGTCGATTCAGTGTTTTCAACAGCGGCTTGAATAGCTGGATTCCACAGTTCTTGCGCACGCGGAGATATATCGCAGCGCACTCCGCTCTGTGTAAAACTTTTTGGAAATGGCATGGTTTACTCCTGCTTGTCTTTGTCTTGGTTAAGCCAGTTCATTAACGCAGATTGCGCTTTGTCTGATTCTGATTGAATACCAAGCTGATCGATTGGTGATAAGTTGGTTTGAACGGTTAGCACATCGGCATTACCGCCACGACGCGGTAAGTTTTCTTTAACACGACAATCATCACGGGTGTAAATGCCGTTTTGGGTCATTTTGCTGTAGAACTCAGCACGCGATCCGCTATCACCACGAAGCAATGCTTCAAGATTGTATTGGGCATATTGGTTTTGGCGCTGCGCTGGGGTGAGCAAGTTGATGTAAATTGATTGCTCTATGCGACGTATCCACGACGATAGTGTCAGGGTGACAAAGCCGATCATCTTTTGTTCTAACCCTGTGCCCCAGTTACTGTCTTTTCCCCCGTACCCAATCAGTGACGGGTCTACCAAAAACCAGCGACAGATTTCTTCTACGCTGTGATTTCGCGATTCAAGTAATTGAGCATCCTTTGGGTTTATGCCGATGAGCTCTGGCGTGATGCCTTGCTCTAATACTGGGGATTTACCCGCGTTCATGGCGCCAGTAATAGTTTTGACATACTCGCGGAATTCAGCTCGTTGCTCTGGTTTTAATACTCGATCCACTTTAAACGCGACCGTTTTTGTCATGCCGTTTTTAAAGGTATTAGCACTAACATCTTCGGCAGACATTGCGCCACCAAATACATTGGCGCCGTATGAAATAGTGGATAACCCCATTAAGCCATCTAGCGAGAATGCAGGAATGTGCATCATATTTTGCTTAAGAATTTGACGCTTTCTACCTTTGCGGGGCGTATACCAGTAAATCAAACTGCCGTTATCAGCTAAATCAACATCTATTCTGTTCGGCATTAAGAAATCGAGTGCAATAATGTCACTACCTGAACGATGAATTTCGATAAAAGCATTACCTTTCAATAGCAGTGACGCTAAAACCGCTTCCCAAAACTGCATTGATGTCATGTCGGCATTTGGGCGATGGCTTAGCACATTAGATAAGCTGCTTTGGACTTGGATCCGTCCCCCGTCTTTTTGGCGCTCGTACAAACCGAGAGGCAACATGGCAACGGTTTCTGATATACGTCTAACGCATGCCCACACAGCAGCAAGCTGCATTGCGGTATTAACATTAACTGTTTTACCGCTTTTAGATGTGGCCATTAACTGCGACCAAAAATCACCATCGGTTAGGCGCAATGTTGTTCCCATAAAGCCATCTATTGATGCAAATGGCTGGTTCGCGGCTTTGGCTATAACGCTTGTTAGTGAATTTGATGGTTTCACGCTGTCATTCCTTTACGTAAAAATGAAGCGCCAGCAAATGAAAATACCGAGGCTGCCACTAACGACCAACCAAGGCCGAATAATATGTAAGCGCCAGCAACGGCCAGTAATGAACCTGAAAGCGCTAATAAAATGAATAGTGCGAGTGGTAAGGTCATTAGTAAATTGGGTCCCGTATTGCGTCTAACCAATCTTCATCGTCATCAATGCCTTCAGACTCTAAGGCGGTTCCCACTGCCATTGCAGCAGCAACCACACCATCGATGCGACCGGTTGATTTTTTCTTGGTAAATATTCGATTGTCTTTGGCATCCGCTTCAAGCACTGCGCTTGCAGCATTCCACCTAAGACAAGGATTGATTTTTATTTTGATTTCTTTATCGGTGATCAGCTTTTCAAAAAGTTCGATTGACCGCGGCATCCACAGGTTTGATTCAGATGCTTTGTAGTAACCTTGCCCGTGTTTAACCAGTGGGATATAGACGTTTGCTTCAACTAGTACAGGCTCGAGGTAATTTATGCGGTATTGGTCGAAACCAATGCATTTAATGTCGAACTGTGCGGATAAATCGGCTATTCGCTCAGCAACAAAGCTGTAATCTACTGCATGACCCGGGGGCGCATGGATAAAACCTTGTTTTTCCCATAATGAATACGGCACGTTGTCGGTGCGTTCGCGGTCTAAAAGCGTATCTTTTGGTGTCCAAAACTCTACTAGCAGGGTTTTAACCCGTGGAAAGTAAAGCCCTAGTGCGGTTAAATCCCTGGTACCCGATAAATCTAAGCCGCCGTAACACTCTTCACCGATGAGCTCGTTAATATCGATGTCATCTTCGCAGTCTGTCCACGTATCTGACGATAACCAAGGTGATGCAGAATCAACCCACTGACAAAAGTTAAGCCGGCGAACAATACTTTCTTTGGCTGGCATACCTTTAGCTTGGGTAACTTGCTCTCTCAAGTATTTATGATTGAATGTATGCCCAAGTGATGGGTTAGCCTTTGGCCAACAGCTCTCATCATTTATGGGGTCGTCGCCTTCATCTAACGAGCAGATAAAAGCGAAGAAGGAATCATCTTCTTTGGTGCCGGCACAAATTGATTTACCGTATTCATGATATGAGTAACAAACGCTGGTACGGTCATGGCCTGAGTTGGTGATCATGAAGATCAACGCTTGTTTGCGGCCTTTGGTGCCGGCTCGCATCATTTCTACAACGTTGTTGTTTTTGTGTTCGTGCACTTCATCAATCAGGGCCATATGTGGCCGTGGACCTGATTGACCGTTATCTGAACTAATCGGTCTAAAAAAAGAGTTTTTAGCGATATACGCTAGGTTCCAAACGCTTTGGCCAGTGCCTGATTTTTTGAGCCTTGAGCTTAATTGAGGCGATTGATTGACCATTGAAACCGCGTCGCGGAACAAAATCATCGCCTGGTCTTTTTTTGTAGCGGCAGCATACACTTCTGCAGATGCTTCGTTATCAGCTACTAACCCATATAGCCCAATACCCGCTGCAAGTGGAGATTTACCGGAGCCTTTGCCACTTTCGACATAACACATTCGAAATCGGCGGGTGTGATCTTCTGCTTTCCAACCAAACAATGAACCGACAATAAAAGCTTGCCAGTCTAGCAGTTGAAACGGCTTGCCTTCATGGTCACCGCCACTTAGTCGCAATACTTTGGGGAAAAATGATATAGCCCGATTTGCTGCTTCTAAGTCAAAATAAAGGCCACGTTCGTGGCCTGTTTCTAAATCTTTTAGGTGCCGTTTACAGGCATTACGAATATCAGGACCCGCTAAAAACTCACCCGATACCACTTCCTTTGCCCAGCGTGTAACATGGTCTTGATGGTTATCCGAAGAACTCGTCGATTTCTTCTTTTTTCTTACTACCATCGGTTACCTGTACTTTGCTTCTTGCAGAAGGGGTGAGGCCAAACTCCACGAGATAGCCCTTAAAGCGCCGATCGGCATCAGCTAGCATTTGTACTGCAGGATTGGCTTTCATTAACATTTGTTCGACTTGAGTAAACTCTTTAGTTTCTTCATCGACGTTTTCGCCAATGATTTTTACGCTTTGATATGTTCTGCCGTTTTTCTTAATCTCATCTCTTAATTCAAGAATTTCTGCGTAGACATCACATAAACGCTCAAGTGCCATACCATCGGCTAAGGTAAGAACGCCCATATCTTTAAGTAGTTTGGTCAGCTTTTTCCAAGCAGCTTTTGCGCGGGGGCTTAAATGAGATGGCATTCTAGGAACACCAGGCGCTAATTTGGGCTCTTTTTTATTAAGTGCACGTTTGCCCGGGTTACCAGTGACTAGCTTGAGCGCGGTGGGTGTCGCTTTTCTACCAGCCGCCACTTTAACCTCGCTTATTTATTCCAATGATGATTAGGATCTGTTGGTTTGCCGTTTTCATCAGCGCCAAGCCTAACGCCTCGATTCTCCATTATTTTCTTAGTGCTATCATGACAAGGTTTACAAAGGGGTTGCCAGTTATCGGTATCCCAGAACAGAGCTTGATTGCCTTTATGCGGTTTAATATGGTCAACAACGGATGCCGCTACAATTTTTTTTTCCTGTTCACAGAAACAACAAAGTGGATTGCGCTTTAAAAATGTTTCTCTGGCCTTCTGCCATTTGCCACCATATCCACGCTCTGCCGTTTTACGTTTGTCATCACGCCAGCTAATGTCTTTACTCATAGTTCATCAGGTTGATCTAAATAGTTTGGTGTTGCTGCTTGTTCAGAATCAGCAGCCATAAGTTGATCCATAATATCTAGATTACTATTAACCAATTGGCTAATAGCCGTTGTTTGCTGATGAAGTGCTTCCGTTTGGGCTTTCAACGCATCGATCAAGGCATCTATTTTACTCATCACTACACCCTGATTTAGATGTGACTTTTAACGCAGCCATTCTAGCTTTATGATATTCAAGATCGCGTATCTCTGATGACTGAGTTCGGCGGTATTGAACAATAAAGAGGGCTATTGTTGATGCAATACCGAGCAATAGCGCAATATTACTTAACGATAAGAAACCGCCTATCGCAGTCGAAATAGAAGCAATATAGCTCCCAGTTTGAACAGTTTTATCCATAATTGGCGTCGTCATAGTTTTGTTAATCATATTTTCGCCTCCGATCACTCGGTAGACAGCTTTGATTTCTGATCACGGATCCAGTTATCTAACGTGACCCAATCAAGGTCACAGAGTGATATAACTTCAATTAGTGAGTTGGTGTAATTAGAAAGTTCTTGGTTTGTCTGGCTGGAGTACTCCGGAACTAAACATTTGCTTATCAGTTCCGCTGGAGGGAACACATAGACTGTCTTTGTTACGGTAACGGTTCGCACATTTGGCGGAATGCTCGAGCACCCGACTAATATCATTTGGGATATTAGCAGCACCCCAAGAAATCGTTTTTTCATCAGTTGTCCCGTCAAAAATCTGTAGCAGCTTTTTATTGCTGACGGCAAAATCCGTTTTTATTTCAGCTCTATTTAACTCGCGTTCGCTAAATGTCTTAGCCAGCAATGTCAAACTTTCTCGCAACTTAATCTTATCTAATTCAGCGACTTCCAACTCATTTGTGATAGAAGTCAAATCCCTTTCTAAGTATTCCCGGTTTTGCTCTGAAGTAGCCAGATCGCTCTTTAGTAGTGCTATTTGCCCCTGATTTACTTTAAAAAGCGCCATTAAACCGATGGTTAAGATAATCAGTAAACTGATAACTAACGTAATGATTTTATTCTTTAATGTGCTGAACATTTAGGTGATTCCCTCGCTCCAGAAAAAAAGGTCTCATTTCGCGGTTCTGTATAAACATGGGAGCGAACGGTCAGGAAGCCAAAAGCCCCAAGGTTTCGACCCGCCCTCCCCCTTGCCGTAATGCCGCAACGGAGTCGTAGGGTTTGATTTCATGGGTTTTATTTAATGATTTGACTGCTGACATCAAGATTTAAAAATCTTCTGTAATCGATTGCTATTGCGTTGAGTTGGATGTTGATCGGGTGATAGCTATCTTTGTGAATCAATGCATCGTTGATGTCGGTCTTGTGCTCGAGTCCAAACGCCATAACATCTTTTGTTCCCAGGCGTTGAGCAGTCATACCCAGCGACGGTTCGATACTGAGGCAGCAATAAAGCATCACATGCCTGGACATATTCACCATTGTATAAATGAGTTCGCATGGGTGATGCTATCCATCGACCAATGCCGTATTGATACACCCAATCGATATACAGATCATATTCACCCTGGGTTAACTCAACACCAGATAAGCTATTGCGAAATTGTTGTTCATCAACTGATATGTGAGACTGAGCTGTCTGCAATCCTTTGATTGGTGTAATGGTTTCACCCAGTTTCACTTGGCTACCATCAGGATGGTAGGTCGAACCGAAGCCGACAGTAGGCCGATCGCCTTTAACCGGGACAGTCGCTGTCGGTGAGAAACCTTCTGACACAATAAGAGTAATAAATGCAGCTGCTGAAAGGCTAAGCCCAGCGACTGCGATTCTGTTACGCATGCTCACATCTCCCCACATTTGCTAATGTTGAAAACAAAAAGCCCCAGCAGATGCTGAGGCTTGAAAGTATTTAGTAGTCAATCGCTGATTGATTCATTAACGAGGCGCAAAATCGAACTGCGTCATGCCGTTATCTTATTAAGAAAGAGCGACTTCTATTCACCGACTGCGTTGATTAGTGAACTGTAGAAAGCAAAAAACCACCCATAAGGTGGTTTGATATAAGCATAGTTTTCACAGCTTGGGAAAATCATAGACGAAACATTAAGGCGACGCAATGGTAAGTGATATATTTAATCGATAAAATTAGTGACAGCCAAATAAAGCATAATTACTTATCACTTAAGTGATTTATAGATAGGTGATCATTGAAACAGTTAGGCTTAAAGATGTAAGATAAAAATACTATGAAAAGGAATTTCAATGAAAAACTTACCCAACACTCGATACCAATTGACTCTAGAGTGCTCTACAGCCAAGAGCCAGCATCAAAAAATGTATATTCATCTACTACAAAGCGTACCAATTAACTTGGACGAGGCAATGGATCAGTCCAACAAACGATTTATGCTTCGCAAACAGCATAGCGTATAAATACTAAAACGTTATACGTAAATGGAGATAATATGAATTCTAAAGTTGAACTATGGGACCATAAAAATAATCATATACACGGTGAATTAAAAAATAATAAATTTGATTTATGGGACCATAAAAATAATCACATATACGGTGATTTAAAAGGAACTAAAGTTGATCTTTGGGATCATCAAAATAACCATATACACGGTGATTTGAAAGGGACTAAATTTGAACTTTGGGATCATGAAAACAACCATATTTATGGGGGGGTGAAATGATAATTTCAAATCGAGTATGGTAGATATAACAAGGTTTTAAGCGTATCAATGTGGTTAGAACAAGGATTCTAAATTATGCAACGTGGTATCGTTATGTCTCCAAAATTCACAAAACTACCAACTGGTGATGTGTATTTTGAATCTGCAGTTGATAGTGCTGAGTTATTAAAATATTTATTATATTGGGATCAAATTGAAGTTCCAAAAAGCTCGATAATTCAATTTGATTGCAGCGAGTTTAAGTTTCTAGAGCAAGCAGGCGTGTTAAGTCGTACTCCTTATGGAAATAACCATCAGTTAATGTGTCACTTCGATAGATCTCACCAAATTTCTTTGAAAGGAAGCACTGCTTTAATTAACGATTGCACAAAAATCACTTTAGATCGAAATGCTGGTGATGAAATAGTTAGAGCACATGATGATGTGCATATGCTATTAAGTACCAGAGATGCTGGTGTCTGGTCGAAAGCGCAAATGTCATCAACAATTGTCACATCAAATCCAGTGAATAAAACAGGAGTAGAACTTGAGTTATATAATCTGCTTCCTGTACCTTCAGTTGGCACAGATTTGAATGATGTTTTAGAATTTAAAAGTAAAAGACATGATGAACTTTTAGCCTTTCGTATTTATTTGGATGATTTATACCAATCTATAATTAATTCAGCTGATATTCCACGTGCATATAATACAGAAATGAATCGATTAGAACTGGCATTACGTAATCTAAATAGAACAATGAATGAATCAAAGATACGGGTCGTAATCGATTCTTTGAGATCATTAATGTCTGGAATGGATGGAATCATCGGTTTAGGTGCAGGACTTGCTGGAATTGCAACTTTGTTAGGTGTTAGTCCATTAATCGCAGGTATGTCAGGTGCTGGAATCGGAGTAGCTTCGAAATTAATACCTCAATCAAGTAATGCTATCCCCACAGAGCTTACATATGTAAAAAGCATTCGTAAGAGTTTAAAATAAATGCATTTAAGCGGGCGTTATGCCCTATAGGTAAGTAATGAGCAAGACACCAATAGATGATTCAATTGCATATGCCCTCGCATCTCTAGTAGATGATCGCGGCAAGGGGCGACAGCCGAGTCACTATGACCTGCATTCTTTAATTGATCGGTATGGTTTGAATCAGTTCGATCCCGCGAACAAAGGTGCAACTGTAGGGAAAGCAAAAAGAGTAAAGAGCGTCTTAATAGGCTCAATTACATATCAGCGAGAAAAAGCTGAGGGGTTCGGAAGTGGTCTAATTGAGCTTGTTCGAGGAATGGGCGGATTTCGCTCAGAGTCGCCCAACTATGTTGGCGCGGAGCCGATAACTAATCTCGCAGCAGCCCTGAAAGTAAAAGGAGTAACCCTGGGGAAGGATGGCGTTATTTCAACTATTTCGCTAACCTCGCTTTCTGGCAAGGCGCTTACTTCAGCTCTACTAAACTATGTTGAGCGGGCGCAGCACGGCGTTGAAGATGCAGCACTTTTGGTTGGTACAAGCAAAGATTTGTTAGAAGCGGTTTCTGGCCACGTGCTTCAAGAGCTTAGGGGCTCATACAACAACAATACAAACTTTCCAACTCTACTTGGTCAAGCTTTCACTACACTTGAAATGTCAACACCTGAGTCTTCGAAAGTTGCAGGAGAACATCCAAGGAAGGATATGGAGCGAGGATTTTTTGAGGTTGCATGTTCAATCAATCGCCTCAGAAATAAGCATGGCACGGGACACGGGAGGCCGTGGCTGCCAGATGTAACTGCTACTGAAGCTAGGGCTTCTGTTGAGGTAATGGGAATCATTGCTGGTCTGATGCTTGATCGCCTTGATGAAAAGAAGAAATAATCGGGTAGCCGGAGATATTTAGCCTCCAGTCCAACACAACCCTGTATGCGGTTCCGCACTGGGCGGTTCATTTAGAACGCCTAACTAAACTTTCAAATTAAAATAATGAACTGTGATCCATCCATCTCTTAGTGAATATACATCCTGCTTTCTTAAGATACTCATTACTCAGCTCTTGCTGTATTCCTGGTGTTTTCGAGCGACGCCAAGCTGGATATGGATTAAAATATCTTCCTGTTTGGAAGATTCACTAAACAAGGTCAAAGTCAGCTATTACGGCCTTTGGTGCTAACTGTCAAAAAAACTTGTCTTGGACATATCTTGGTGAGATTGAATGGTGGTACGAATGCAATGATTAACTTAAAAGCTGGTAAAAACACAAAATATAACTAATATCTTTATTCATCTATTTCATAAAAAAGGATACTTATATGAATAAAGAAATTTTAAATTCTGACCCTGACGTTCAAATGGACGACAATTTACTCCCTGCTTCAGAGTACGAATTGACTGTTGTTTATGATGGTGGGGCAGTGACAAAATTTATTCTTAATGCTGTAAACTCTACAATCAACATTAGCCTTGCAAACTTAACAAGTAATTTTATAAAATTTCTTGATGGAACTAGTCCAAAAAGTTACTATTTTTTTTCAACGAGTCCATTATCAATAGGCTTTGATTTTACCAAAACTGTTTCCATAAGCGTTCAGACCATATATAAAAAATAAAACAAGCCACCTCGATGGTGGCTTTAATTATCTTCTTTTGAACTACATAAATTTTTAGAATATACACAACTAACTATATAATTGTTAATCTATTTTTTCAAACCTTCAATTAATCTTGACTTCACGTACTTATCCATAGCAGCTTGTTGCATGTTTTCCCACGATTCGAATGTCGTATTATTTGTAATAAACGCCTCCCATTCATCATCAGGAATCGCCTTAAAGTCTTCTGGACTTTGAACGTCAAATCCACTCGCAATAAACAATTGATTTAGATCTGAGAAACTAGAGCATTCTCCTAGAAACTCAGGTGTTAAAATCTCGCTGAATTCAACTTTGTGCGTACCATGTAAATCTTCTAAATTCTTTTTTAACTTATTTAATCCATTCATTTCTATCTTGACAGGCATTGGTTCACTCCTTTGAATATGATGTTTAATGACATAACTTTAGCACTTTATTTTTGGCAAGCTATCCCACTTGGTTGTGTACTGGGGAGTCAATAATTGTCGTCGCATTGACCACTTCTGCTCGATGCCTTGAGCCGCTAAGAACAAAGTATCTCGTCCATAGCGTAAGTTAATACCATCAATGGTTTGCATCAATGCTTTATCGGCTTTTGGGGTATTAAATAAGTCAAATTGTTGATACCTATCACTGCTTAAGTTGATTAACCCAACACCAATCTTGTAATACTTAACTCCTGCCATGAATAGCTTAGGTGCAGCAACTGTCATGGCGTGAGTCATTTCAATAGTGCAATTAGTGGCACAGGGGAAATGGATGATTAATTTAAAACTCACGGGTTGTTCATCGTAGGGCGAGTTACTGGCAAACAGCAGCATTGACTTGCAGCTTGAGCCTTGCACTCTAGCCTTTGCGGCGGCAATAGCGATATGCTTACTCAGTGCTTGCAGCAGCGAATCGAAGTCCATAATGCGCTCACCAACTGAACGAGTAGAAAATATTTGCTGCTTATCGGCTTTGGCATCATCCCACTGTTTACACTCTTGCCCATTGAGCTCACGCACCGTACGCTCAATTTCGATACTAAATTGTTTTCTGGCGAGTCCTACAGGAACTTGAGCTAGTTCAAAGGCTGTTCTCACATTCATCAACTGAAGCTTTTTACTAATACGTCTGCCTATGCCCCACACTTCACCGGCAGGCATTTGCTTTAATACAGCCACCCGCTCTGCCTCACTACCAATCAGGCAGACTCCGTTATAACCTGGTAACTTTTTAGCAGCATGATTAGCAGCTTTGGCAAGGGTTAACGTGGCACCTATACCTACACAAACAGGCAAACGAGCTTCCTTCCATACCGCGCGGCGGATTAGCTGCCCTTGTGTTTTAAGGCACTCAATTGCTGGGAAACAATGCTTAAATGACAGGAAACTTTCATCTATTGAGTACACATGTTGCTCAGGTCCAAATCTTCCGATGATGTCCATCATCTTGCCGGATAGGTCTGCATAGAGTTCATAATTAGATGAACAAACTATCACCCCATGTTTACGACACTGTTCCTTAACCTGAAAGTAAGGGGCAAACTTAGGGATCCCTGCCTCTTTGGCTTGGCGGTTCGCCGCCACAATACAGCCATCGTTGTTGCTTAGCACTATCATGGGTTTCCCACGCCAGTCTGGCCGGAACACTTGCTCGGCGCTGCAGTAGAATGAATTGGCATCGACTAGGGCAAACATTTATTGCCTGCCTATAAAAGCTATACTGGGATACAAAACCTGCAACTCATCAAGGCTTAAGCCTAGCTGTGAGTATTCTGCTGCTGGGCTTTCAAAACCGTTGATCCCCGCGCTAGCAGGTATAGGGATAAAGGGAAACACACGCATAAGCACCTACCACTGTATATAGTTACAGTAACTATAGCGTTTATGGTGTTTTTATCAAATTGAATAGAACTTACTTATCACTTAACTGATTTCAGTGTTCATTGCTATCCAATGAACACTTTTTGCCTGTCCTACCTTGCTCTACATCATTCTTAAAGAACAATAATTGTTGTCATCTTTAATGTTGATAAATAAATTTCTTTGACTACCTACAATAGTTGCTGTAAGTTTCGGATAAATATTATAAATAAAGAAATTATAGCTATCAATGTCTTTTGCGATTACAGGTTATCATGGTACTAGCTCAGATTCTGTGGCTAATATCTTACTAGAGAATTTTCGTAAAAGTGAGAACGATGACGAATGGCTAGGATTTGGAGTGTACTTTTTTATTGAAGGGATTACTGATCCGATAGCAAATGCTATTGAATGGGCCAGAAACCAAGCATATGATAAAGGAGTTTACTTATATGACGATTTATCTGTTCTTGAATCAAATATAGTTTGTAATCGTGATGCTGTATTGAATGTCACGGAGACAGAAGGCCTTAAGGTTTTTAATGCATTAAGAGAGACGTTGATCCAAAAGAATAGGAAGATATTTAATTCTCACAATAGAAACAATAGACATGATAACAAAGTACTTTGGAATGCCATATCGGAATACTTGGATCTTGATGCTATAATACATAATTTATACATAAAAGACTGTTATCAAAGACGCAAAAGAGTAGACTCAAATGTACCTAACACAACAGTTATATGTGTTAAGGCTCCTCACCTTATTAGACTTGAGTCTATATGTGAGATTGTAAAAGAGGGAGTGAAAAAATGAATATGAACGAAAGATTAGAAAGAGCTCTTGCTAAATTAGATACCATGAGCGAAGAAGATTTTCTCAATGACCTCATAAGATTTGGTTATGAACCAAAGTTAGAGACTACAAATTTTTTAACTGTTAATCCAAGCCTTGAGCATCACCTGGCTTATACAACTAAGTTTTCCATTATGACTAGTACTTTTGATAGTTTCAGTCAGTGCCCTGCTAACGATTGCAATTTCAGCTTGGCGGCATAATGAATATTAAGCTATTGAGTACCAAAGCTAAATATTTAGAGTTTTCTGAATATGATGGTAATGAGGATTTTACCATCTCCTTTGGAAATGGTTATTCTGAAGATGACCTAAAATCTTTTATTGTAAAATTTGATATTTCCGTTAAATCAGGGCACGGTTACAAATTTGACCTCGAATACATTGCAGAGTTTGGGACAGATGATGAAATTTCTGATGATTTCATAAACTCTCACTTCCCAGTTGTCAATGCTCCAGCAATTGCTTATCCATTCATGAGAAGCTTTGTTAGCACTGTTACTCTAAATGCTGGGTATGAACCTGTTATTTTGCCAACAATTAACTTTCAGGCAATGTTAAATCAAAGAACATCAGAAGAAACTTTGCATGCCCCTGAATAAATACAATATTTTCATGTAAAACCGTATTCGGTAACGAGTACGTTTTTTATAATTGTAATTCACATATAACTCGTAATTTAGTAGCACAACAACTTCTAAAGATTATCATTCCAATATGTTTAAATCCCCAGTTATCGGCATCAAAACAACATATCTCTATAGAACTTAAGCTCTGCAATCGATTCTCGAATATCAGCCAGTGCTTCATGCTTGTACTGCTTCATGCCTACTGCTTTCTTCTCCAGTTCAGGCGCCCATGCTCTTGCCGCTAATGCGATAGCAGAAATGTCCAACTGACGATAATGCAAGAATTCATGTAGGCGTGGCATTTGGCATAAGAGGTACGAACGGTCGAACATGATTGAGTTGCCGGCGAAGATAATGCCCTCTTTTGATTCTCGGTTATAGGGCTCGATACCTAAACCTTTTATGTGATCTAATATCTGCAGTTCACATTCTGCCAATGAGTATGCACCTAATCTAACCTCATCAAGCAAGCCGCTTTTGGCATGTGTATCTATGGCCCATTGATGCGAACGATTGATCATGTCTTCACTTTGATGAACCACTACTCTTAGAGCGCTACCTACCTGGTTGAGATCCCTATCGGTAACAACAAGTGCTAATTCAAAAATAGGATAATATTCCATCCCTAACAGGCCATTGGCTAAACGGTCATTAAAGCCGCCAGTCTCTATGTCACCAAACAAAAAATATGGTTTATTACTCATTAAATATCTTCCCTTTGTGAAGATGCATAAACTAACCTGTAAATACCGCCCAGATTGAGTTTAGACTGTTTATAAATTGTTTCCTGTCTCGGTACTGTCTTGATTAAATCGACAAACGAAAGGATTAAATACGTCCATTAAATTACTATGCCATAGCTCAATAGCTGCCCTCTTCTGATCGGCTAAGTAAGTGTGAATATAGGCTTGGTCTAACTTGGTCATAGAGTGGTTTAACATCTGCTCTGCTACCATATAATCAATGCCTAAGTCAGCCCAACACGACCTGGCAAGCTTACGCAAATCATGCGCAGTCCATTCACCATTGCTAACTTGTTTTACCATGCTATTAGCCGAACGTTCATCCAACCCGCCGGCACGATATTTATGGGGAAACAAATACACACCGCGATACCCATCAGCTAATTGATTACGCTTATGCCAATTCAATACAGTAGACATCAAAGGAGTAATAGGGATAGTTAATTGGGCTTGAGTCTTAGTAATATCTGCTGGAATAACCAGTTTGGTATTTGCCTCATCGTAATACGCCCACTTTAATAACCTAGTTTCACCAATACGAGTACCATAGGCCAACATGATAAATATCAGCACTGCAGCGTCGTCTTTAGCATTGCCAATGTTCGTCAGCAGCGGCAATAAATCAGTGGCCTGTAACTTAGGTGGTTTAGTTGCTATTGGGGTTGAGATAAAATCAGTAAAACTCAATGATGATAATGGATCATCACTTATCAGCTTAAGTACCGTCGCCTGCTTAAATGCCTTACGTAAAATTGCGTAGTACTGACGAACGCTGCCGATGGCGTATCGCGACTGCAGTGGCCAGATTAATAGCTCATCAACTTTATGGTGGTTTAACTCACTTAACAGTACATCGCCAAGCACAGGTAATAAATGCTTACTAATAGCACATTTGATATTACGCTTTCGTTTAATAGACAAGCTGGTATCAGATTGCGATCGAGTTAAATACCACTGCAACAAACCGCTACAACTGAGCCAGTTATTTACTTTTACATTATTGTCCTGTCTATGCTGAATACTCATTGATGGCAATCCATCCAGTATCACTTTAGCACCAACAAGCGGCCAACTCGCAACCTTCTCCCATCTGTCCTTACCATCCTTATACGTCACTAAGTGCCAGCTGCCTCGATTATGCAAACGAGATAAACGAAGCCTAAGCGGAAAGCGTGGGTCCCTTAATTCAGTGACAGACTTATCAGCCAGCGCCCGTTTTATTGCTGAGTCGGTAAATTGGATTGTGGCAACTGTCATCAATCTAACCTTAGGTTATTGGCACTATTGTCGTAAAAGTTTGCAACGGATAGAGCAGATCTATCTGCATCGGCTAATCCACATTTAAACAGCGCAGCAACTAGCTTTTCAATCAAATCGAACTCCCCACTAATAATGGCTTGCTGTAAGTGTACTAGCTCTGTGGTATTGGCTAAATTAATACCGGTACCGCCGCAAGAGTCACATTCATAAACATAAAATAGGGGCTTAGTATTACCCGCCCCATTACATACCGGGCAACGCGGTAAAAGCCTTATTTTTGTTTTAATGGCTTTGTTACTTTGCACCAGTTGGTGAAATTGTGATGTAGATAAAACGCCCTCTTTGCAGTAATTATCAAACCGTTGCATGGCTGTTGACTGACGAGCCAGAGCGTTTATTAATCTAGTATTTAATCGCTCTAGCGGTTCAATTCTATGGCTATCGGCATTGCCAATAGTACTATGATCATCAAGCTCATCCTGAATAACTCTAATCGATGAATGCACCCCACAAGCAGCCTCATGACAGCCAATAGACTCAAGCTGCTCAGCCTCTACGTTAAGTCGAACAACAAGGTCCTTAACAGTATTAATCATTACTAGCGACTCCAAAATGCTCATTTTTAATAATGTTCAGTATTTGGTACCCATAGCGCTCAGCGGCATTCACTTGGTTATACAAATCATCAACAGCATCCATATATAGATCATAAAACACTTTGCTAAATTGCTCCTGGGTAACCAAAACATTCACCATTGACGAAAACGTACCGGCTAGATTATTTGTCGTGTTTAATCTCACACCGGTGCCAGCACAATTAGGGCAGCCACTGTATGCATCATAACGACGAGGTAATCGGTACCCAGTGCCATTACACGCTTTGCAGGTTCTTGAATTACATACTTCGGCAATAACCATCAACGCCAAGGCATTAGCCGCTTTTGGCTTTAAGTTTTCAGTAACAAACCTTGCTGACAATGCTGAAATCAGAGTGTTTTTCATATCGATATCATCATTAACTCTGGTTTCTAATACTCTGGCTCCAATCGGAAATTTACCTTGGATCATAGCAATAACCCCTATTGCGTCATCTTTACTAAACACACCAAAACCACCCATAACGGCCGCGATATCGAGCGACTTAGGTGAAATCAAACAAAATAATCGCTCAATTGATACCATCTAAAAATCCTTATTAAGCAAAAGCTTTAGCGTTGAAATAACAGATAACTAGCCGAACAATGCAATCAATGCTGCATCACGGGTATCTTCATTACTGCGCCCAGTCCAACCTGTTATCTTATTAAAATAGGCACTATTCTTTTTGGCTGCTTTTATAGGCCCACGCAGTGGTTTAACTAGCTTTACCGTTACACCATTATCTTCTAGCAGTTCTTTTATTAATCTGGCAGTGGCTTTCACTTTGCCCAGGTCTTCTGCAATGCTCATATTCACTCTAGCCGCGGACCCGCTTTGGCTGGGTGCGTGGCCAACAAACTGCAACAATGGGCTTTGTCCCTTATTAGCCTGCTTTAGCCGCTTAGGGAAAACAGGCTTTTTGTTATCCACATCCTCAAGTAGTACCGTCACCAAGCCTTGTTGATTATCTAAACCCACCACATAAGCAATCAATTCACCAAACCCAAGACTCTTAAGAAATACAATTTTTCCATTAACCACTAAGGCCACACCACTTTTCGTCAAATCAGGGTCTATACCTATTTTCATAAACTAAACACCCCTGAACTTATTGGCTATATCATGTAAATACGTGTTGGCTAATTTTCTACCATTCACTTTGTCGCTTAAAAATAATGACTCATACTTTTCTGAAACTTGATGCTTCATCGATGCGGGGATAACCCGCATTTTCTTTAATATCCAAACAATATCTGTTTTGCCTTCGGCATTTTTCTCACCACTCCAAAACAACGGGTAATCCTTACGCTCTAACCTATGCGGTTCTTTTTTTGGTGTAGACGATTTAACTTCTTTAATCCCACTGTAAAAATCAGGGGAATCTTCGCTGAGTTGTTTAAGCGCCATTTTTCTTACGCCCCCTGTAACTAGGCCAGTTAAATGGCACTGCAACACTCACCGCATCTTGAACACGTTGGTAACCACGTTCACCTAGCAGCTCGTGCAACGCCTTTTGGTTTAGGTTGGTAATAAACCCTGTTGGTCTACGACCGTATAAGCGTTTATCGATAATCCGCGTTAACCAAAGCACTTCATCGGCGCTACCACGTTGTAAGCCAAGCTCATCAATTACCAGTAGCTGGGGTTTCATAAATTCAGCAATCAGCTTTTCCTCGGTTAACGATTTATCGCTGTAAGACATACGCAACCGGGCAAACAAATCCATAACGCTGATCAACACCACAGAGTAACGTTTGCGCATTAGCGCATTGGCCATCGCGCTGGCTAAATGATTTTTTCCCGTGCCTGGCGTACCCAAAAACAAAAAGCCTTTTCCGGTTGCCAATAACTCATCAAACTTATCAACATAACGCTTGGCGATATCAACGACTCGGCGCTGTTCATCATTTTCAATCACATAATTATCAAACGAGCATTCTAAAAAATGAGTATTCAACCCACTCGAACCCATCAACTTTTCAATGACACGTTGCTGGTGAGCAGCAGCAGAAGCAATCTCAGACTGTCGTTTCTCAGCAGCAATAAGCTCGCGATCAAACGGTTTAACATTTTCTGGGCAGCCCATTTTTTTTAATAAACGGTGTAGCTCAGTTGACACTGAAGGCATCGAATTCATGTTCATAGCTCCGTATTAAAATCATTAGCAAAGTCAGCGTATGGATTGTGATCAACACTATGTGCAGGAGTGTGCAAAGGGTTAGCTTGTCGATTAACAACTTGAGGAAGTGGCGTCAGCCATGTTTTAGCTCTAATAAACTTAGTGACACCGAGTACGAATTGACCTGAAGCATTAACGCCCCAGCTTGGGTCCCGCTGTGCTGCTTGGGCTAACCACTCAATGGCGGTTTTACAATCTTGATCAGTTAGTTTTTCAGATTTCCATGCAGTCCAGGCGGCTGAATCAGATCCACCCTTGCGGTGAATGGGGTATGCTTTAAAAAAGTCATTAAACGACGATTTAGCACAAATATCTTTTTGTCTTTCTTTTGTAGTATTGTCTTTCTTTTGTGGGGGTCTAGATTGACAGGTTTTACTGTCTAAACTGACAGTGCCATTGTTCAAATTGACAGGTTTTACTGTCTGTTTAGACAGGTCGGATATGTTAGCAAGTTTAGGCTTTTTAGTGAGTTCAGGTTTACCTTCCCACTCTGACACAATGTTATTAATGCCTAACTTTTTGCCCTCTTTAATTAAAATATTACGCTTTAAAAGGCCACCAGCAATACGAGAAATATTGTTTGCATCAATGCCTGTCATCTCTTCAATTTGGCTATACGAAATCCAATCAAGCGCTTTACCAAAGCCATAGGTTCTGCGTATCACTGATAGCAATACACGGCTTTCTCTATCGCTCAATTTTGTCATGCAGAGCTTGTCCACCAGCGTGTTAGACAGTCGTAAATAACCATCATCCAAGTCTGCTTTCACAACGACACCCCGCTCACACTCATTATTACTGCCAGCAACAGTCCTAAACGGCACTACATTGCTATTCACATCGCTATTGACGCAATCAGCTGTTTTTTGTAACATCATTAAACCTCTCCGGTATTAAGCCCACGGCCTCCACAGCTCTAGTGGGCTTTCTTATTTTGTATACTTAATAAATCGATTGAACATCCCGCCTCAACTAACAGAACTGCAATACCAGTTGAACTGGTTGTGGGGCACGTCCTCACCACCGCGGCTATGGCATCTATTTGCTGCTCACGCGATATACGGTCAAATGCTTCTTTTTCTTCTGGCGATTCAGTGTGGATTTCAGATTGTTCAAACTGCCAATCAACTCCAGTTACCTTACTCATCATCACTCTCCTTGCTAAAACTGAATGCCTTGCTCAAATAAAATGCTAAACCAATTGAAGTCACCAATCCGACTATCAACAGCCCAGCACACCCGCCAATAAGATCGAATAGCCAACTTGCGGTTGAATACTTATCAGTTAAGTGATTTGAGTTGGTCATCGCAGTTTGCCGTTTATCACTAATCGTTCATGGTCATGACGGCAATCGGCATCACAAAAATGACTATTAGGCCCAACAGGCTCAATGCAGTAATGACAAAACCCATTGAATGGCAATACAGGCTTACGCACTTGTAATGCAGCGGCAAAATGAAGCTCGGCTTCTTTAGCGGCATCATCGACAGTATCACTCATGCGCTCACCTTGACCGGACCATCTGAATCAATGGCGTTGTTGAATTTCGCGGTATTGAGCTTTGCGGTAGTCGCTGGTTTAGATATTGGCAATTCACGCACTTGACTGCTTACTACAGCCTTTAGTGACAACACCTCACGAACGGTATTGCTTAACTCACGCCCAATAGATTCAAATTCATCATGGGTGATCACCCCGTCAGCACGGGAATCGCGGATTTCAGCCAGTGCAATCCCCATTTGCTCACTGATTTTAAGCAGCTGATCACTTAACTCTTCATCGCAATTAACGGCCTCTGGTAGCTTTACAAATACCCCGCCACGCTGGCTACACCACGCACTTAATATCCGGTCATCATTAGCAATCTCGGTGAGGTGAACAGCATCACGCAAGTACAAATGATTGCTGTCGTTCTCTGGGTTTAATTTGTTGTACATAACACCAGGTTGTTGAAACAGCGTATTAGCTAACTTATCAACACCAAACTCATGACCCAGCGCATGGGCCGCATAGAGAGGATCAGTACATGAAAGGGTTTTGCGCTTTAATGTGCGAGTTGTCATCAGTGTGTATATCCTTCTTAACAACGACTAGAAACGTCAATTTTGTGAGAGGGAGCTGATTCAATTGCTTTGGTTGGATGAACTGTCAGCTCACTATTTGTTAGTCGCTCAATTTGAAACGCTCGCAACTCAGGCACTTCTTCGCCCCACTGGCAAACAGACGAATGTGTAATCCCGAGTTTTTTTGCCAAGTTAGTCTTAGTCTTGAAAAAAGAAACCGCATCAGACGTTTTCATAATAGCTCCATAAAGTTAGTTTTCTAACATTACCAACAAAAGGTTTCTAATGCAAAATAAATGTAAGATTACTAACTATAAATATTTAACTAATATGGAGGCGCTCATGAGTTACCAAACTGAATTGCTTGGCGATAGAATTAAGCGTCGAAGAAAGGAACTTAAGCTAACCCAAAAGAGTATTGCTACAGCGTTGAAAATAACACCTAGCTCTATTACTCAGTGGGAGTTAGGGATGAATACCCCAAAAGGTATAAACCTTATAAATTTAAGCAAAACACTCGATTGCACTCCTGAGTGGTTGCTTAATGGTGAAGAAATAAAAAGCGCATCGGTTGAAACGAATGCCGAGTGGCATGCGGGTTTTGAGCTATGGGATAGCGATACACCATTAAGGGATGATGAAGTGGCACTGCCTTTTTTTAGGGAAGTTGAATTAGCTGCAGGTGATGGCTCTACATTTGTACAAGAAAACCATGGCTACAAATTACGCTTTGCTAAATCTACGCTGAAAAAGAGTCACGTTGATCCGCAAAATGCGGCGTGCGTCACAGTTGCTGGAAATAGCATGCTTCCAGTACTTCGCCATGGAACTACTGTTGGCATTGATACGAGTAAAAAGACTATTATTGATGGTGAGATGTACGCTGTCGATCATGATGGAATGCTGCGAGTTAAAATGCTCTATCGCCTACCTGGTGGTGGTATTCGCATTAAAAGCTATAACAATGATGAGTTCCCAGACGAGTTTATCCAACCAGAAAAGATGCAAGACATCAATATAATAGGGTGGGTGTTCTGGTGGTCAGTACTAAACGTTTGGAACAATTAGTAACTAGATATAAAGGATTAAGCAATGAGATTTCTCGTATTATCACTAATGCTGCTTATGATCGGCGGTTGTGCAACATCACAAGTTAGCTTCAATAAAGCCAAAAGCGTTCCAGAAGATAGAATTTTATTAAAAACAGAAGGTAAATATCAATTTACCGTTATCCGAGATGAGGGTTGGACTGGCAGCGGCTGTTATGCAGACCTTTATATCGATGAACAACCTGCTGCTAAATTTGAGTCAGGTGAAAAAGCAACGTTTATGACAGATGATAATAGAGTCATGCTAAAAGTGGCTAACTCAGGTGCGGCACTTTGCTCATTCGATGGAGGCACAAACTACTACGAAGCCTTTCTTGAAGTAGATAAGCATAAAATATACAGAATTCATATCAACTATGACGGTGCAGGGCTACAAATATTAGCTGGCGGTATTTATAAAAACTAAAGGAATAACCATAACATGGACGATATAAAAATCTATCTTGAGATCACTGATTCTCAGTATCAAGCATTAGCCAAAAAGAAACTTGCTGACGTTATTACACTATACGATGCTGTTAATAGCTTAAAAGATACATATCCAGACAAAGCGGCTTTTTTGGATAAATTCCTCTCAAATGAAACAGTAGACATTATCTATCATGGCGGTTCAACCCCTGGTGCCAAACGTAGAGTTGTGTTGCAAAAAATTAATGCCAATGGCACCTTCAGTGCTTTTTGCATCGAATCAGATGCTTCAAAGTCTTTCAAAATAGAAAAAGCTGAGCTTAAAGAAAAATAAAATTCCTTGCAGACATGAAATAAAAATCTATTATATTGATATTTAATAATAATTTTTTAAATTCTTTAATTACAATTAAGTCATGTTTTACTGAGCGACCTGATATACTGTTATTATATACAGTAAGACTGTATGTTAAGTTTAAATATTCATAACATTTAACTTAATGATATAGTTTTAGAGTCAAAAAGCTTGATAAGGGAGAGAAGCATGAGAAAGAATAAACTACAGTTTGGTGCGCGTTTCTCTCTATTTATAGTGTCCTATTTACCACTCTTTTTTATTATGTGTTTTGTTCAAGTTTATAACTATTACAGCTACTTAAATTGGGGGGGGCTGTCGTATGAATCATTCATCACATTTATAAGATATTTCGGTGCAGTTACTGTTTTAATGGTTTTATCTATCTTTGGTATTATTGGATTTTTTATTTTTTTAAATAATGTAAAGCGTAGATGTAACACTAGCGGTAGAACGATTAAGGTTGTAGATATAGAAAATAAAAACAGTGAATCAATAAGCTATCTATTTACTTATGTTATTCCATTTGTTTTTCAAGATTTATCATCACTAACCAATGTTGTCTCTATAACGATTCTTTTGTTGGTGACCTGTTTAATATATGTAAACTCAAGCATGATACTGATCAACCCAACTATCAGCATTAAATACACATTATACCAAGTTACTTATCGCGACATTGAAAATGAAAAAAACAGAAGTGGGATGCTACTAACATCATCACGCCACTTGGAAGAAGATGACATGTTAGACATTGAAGATGTAGGACCAAAACTATTTTATGCCAAAACTATAAAGGAAAGTGGATGCTAAATGTAGAAGAGTTAATGGAGTACGCTGAGCAACTAAAAGACGACGCTGGCACTAAAGTGTCGCTTTATTTTGTTACTCGCCACCTAAAAACAGGGATGAGCCCAAAGGCAAAGGTTACCGATAAATATGATTTTAAATTGGTAAAAGTACCCATCAGCACTGAAATCTCAGTATTCTTTAAAGATACACTTGCTAATCAAATTATATCACATGGTTCTAAAGACGACATCACAGTAAAACAATACACCGTTATTGATGATGATATAGACAATAAAATCTATAGCTACGCCATGAACAACGCAATATCATTTTCTAACGTGATTAATCAGGATATTAAATCAGCTACAATCCCTGAACTGAATGACTTGTCACAAGTGAAAAATGATCTTTGGGCGTACTGTATAAAAGTACAGCAAGGGGTTGAGTTCACTTACTCATTTAGAAAACTTGGTAAAGCTAAAGTTACCACAAATGAACCTCAAGACATCTTACAAAAAATTTCTGCTAGGTTTGATAAAACAGGCGGAGAATTGAAACCGTTTGATGGCAAGATAATAAGCTTTGACGACAAAATAGATTGTATTTATATCCAAAACCAATTCTATGTATTTCATAAAAAAAGCTTCGAAGCTATTGTTGGTTTAGAATCTGAATTCACAGAGGCCGCACAAAAAACACTTAATATTATCAAAGGTTTTGATTTAGTAGAAGGGCTGGATGTAATCGAGCAAGCTATATTGCACAAGCCATCTCTTAGAAAAACACTAGCGCACATAGCAGAAAAAGGTAATCATACAACACTTGATGATGATGAAGTATTGTCAATGAATCAAGTACTAAAACAGTTTCAAGGGGTTGAGTTTACATTTAATGAAGCTGGTAAAATTGTGATTGAATCAGAGGCTGACGGTCGAAACTTTTTGAAATTGTTGAACGATTACTATAAGCAAGGCATGACAACAAAGAAATTCTATGCAACGGAAAGTGGTAGCATTGTTAAACCAGCTAGTAGTTAAAAAATTGATTTACAGTAAGAATAGTCAAAAACCGCTTCGGCGGTTTTTTTATGCCTGAAAACTTGCTGTCACAGCCTGTAATTCCTCCCATACATATACGCCCCCCAAAGAATACACTTCCCACCCTATTCATTTATAACCCACATCCTGTATCCAATCACTTAAGAATTAAGACAACAAACCAAAATGTTAGTTATCTAACTTAATGGTTGACACGCAATAGTTAGTAAACTAACATTTGATCATCGATTAGCAACTGCCCAGCAGAAAACCTAATCCGCTCTTTAACAATCTACACCATGAACGACTAAACACTGGTAGGTACCGTAATCAATTCGTTACCAAGACAGTACTAGGTCACTCCAAGTGCCAGCGATGGAGGACAGAAATTCGCTGAAATAGACTTGTACGCCTCTTGCGGCGACCAGGTATCAGATTGCTCAGATAGGCAACCAACGAGGGATAAACCCTGCGGCTGATAAGGGACACGATCCCGCCCCGAGCGCATGACCCGCAACGCGAACAACCCCGCCACGTTCTGGCGGCAGTGGTAAGAACAGGTTTTACAGTTGCCATTTGTGTTCAACACGAGTGGTAGCGATAAAACCGAAGCAATAAACAGGGTGAAATTAATGCGAATTAAATATCAATGGATATCGGGGTGGGTGTTGTATTCAATCCATCTTTTTTTGTATACCACGTATTTTACTACTGTGCTGTTCGATAATTTTTTGGTTTTCGGCCTTAAGCCTTCTAATTTGGTTGATTTGTTTTCGATAATTATCTACTGCAGCTATTTGTTGCTTGTACTTTTTTACGTCCTTAATAATAGAAAAGCACAGGATACAAATAAACAACAACATTAAAGCAGTAAGTAGGTAAATCATTACAAGGTTACCGTCATTTATTAGTAGTTCTCTTAGGCCTAGTGCTGTTGATGATAAAACCCCCACCGCAATAAATGAGTATCTGTAGCGCCTAGATAGATGCCGAACCCTACCCTTAATTCTATTAAACATGATGCCGTTTCTCGATTGGTTGTGTAGGAGCACCAATCGTAACACGAAGCCCAACGTGGCAAAAAATGGGCACATATTCAATATTTCCAACTGTTCGGAATAACCGAATAGCTCAATTTATCCCAACTGCATGGAGTTTCGCTATGCAATCACAGCAACCCGATTTTATCGACTTAATTATTCAACTTATTGCCAAATTAATCCCATTCGATTTGTTCTAACTAACCATTTAATGCGAGGAATGTATGGAAACTAACTATCAAGAAAGTAAATCAGTAACAGAAGCAAAACTGATAATGAATCTTGGCATGGCGTGTCGCCTCGCATTAATGCCGAATCTAATGAAGTGCCCTACCGTTCGCCAACGTGCAACAGAGCTTGAGCAGTACTTAAAAAGCAACACATGCACTGAGGTGTTCAAAATAAACTTTATTGAGTTCACCGGTCAGTTAAATGAAATAAGCAGTATGAGAGTGAATTGCGTGAATAAAGTGCTTTTATTCAGATTAAAACAGCAAGAAAAGCCAGTGATACACATCAGTAACAGAATAAGCCACTGGAAAAATAGACAACTCATTGCTGCAGAGGTGGGTCATGAGTAAACAACCCGCAACGTTGGAATGGTGCGACAAGAAGCTAGCTGAAATGGAGCAGATGATCAGCGACTTTCCTGAACATCGAAACCGACTAATAAGATTAAAGTCAGGTTTTATGGTGACCAAAACGCGATTAACTGCAATCCACCAGCAACATCAATCGTCGCGGTTAATGAGGGCTTAGCTATGTTTTTTGTATTCGGAGTAAGCGAAACATTAGTTAAAAAAGCAGCAGATAAAAAATGCAGCAGATTCACAGGTACTTATCCAAATAGACGAGAGCTAACTATTGATGAATACCAAAAAAAGCTAGCGAAAACCCGTGATGAACTGTTTGCCAAAATGAAAGCACAAAAGCTAAGTCACAGCTTATCGACCCCACGTTTAGCTAAGCAATACGCAGAGCTAACCAAGGCACAAGAACAGTGCCGCGATATTGAAATTAGATACAGAAAGCCAACAGGCGCCATTAACCCAAAAACGAAGAAAGAAGTTTTGGAATGGTCAACTTACATAGGCTAACAATCGAAGAGAGCAGCGATTATGAGTTACTTTAAAATTACCAACGATAAAGCAGTACAAGCATTCAAATCATTTGAAGCAAGCAAAGTAGAGTTGATTGAACAAGCAACTAAATTGGCGGCTCACTTTGGCGGGGCACCTATTTTTAGCAGTAGAACTGATTGTGTTTCATTTGCAGGTATCAAATTCCACAACTTTAACCAACTTGAAAATAATCATCTATGGATGAAGCCTAAAGCGGCAAATTGTTTTGCTTCATCACCTAAATACGGTAAACCGAAAACAGCAGACCGCGAAGCGCTAGAGGCTATCAAAGCTAAATATAACGAAATGATGCCAGAAGAAGTTTCACGCGAACCGCTTCTAAAAGCTATCGGCACCGACTGGGGCAACTGTTTGTTCTCACCTCTTTCGCTGTTTCTTCACAATGAAGTTATTTATCTTAATACCCGCCTTAGCCTTATAGATGCAACTGAGATTTTTGGCAGTGAGTACGACGCAGCTAAACGCGCTCATGAAGCAGCTAAAGTTCAGGTGGCAGCATGAGCTATCCAAAACTAATCAATGACCCTCGTTTAGATGGGTACACCCAAAGAATGCGCAATGGAAGCACTCAGACATTTTATCACGGTAGCGACCATCGCGACTTTGAACGTTACCGTGCTGAGGGTGGTCCATCAAACCATGCGATAAAAATGCACGACAAACCCGACACTATCTATATAGAACCGCCTGAAAAGCACATTTACGCAGATCTTATAGATGGCCAATGGTACTGGGTGAACGGTTGCGTCCAATGTGACGGTAAACCTCGTGATTGGATGACATATATTGAATGCGAAAAACACAATGTATGCGCCAGCTGCGGCTGTAGTAGAGCGCAACTAGCAGAGGCACCTTGGGGGCGTAAAAATGGTTGGGTTTGCAAACCATGCGCAGATAAAGAGGATGCTGCTAGAAAAGCAGAAGCTCTCGAGAGAGTGGCAGATTATGAATATGACGAGTGGGATTTTGATAGTAATGATGAAATCACCTGCCCTCACTGTAAAGCAATTATAGAATCAGACAGTGATGATTATGAGTGTAAAGATGATGAACGCGAGTGCCATGACTGCGGCAATACCTTTGAACTAACAGCAGTTCACACTGTTACATGGACTACTAAGCGCAAGGAGGAAGCATGAGCCAACTCACCCAAAAGCAAATAGCAGCGCGAGCCTACTACCAGGCGAACCGTGAGCGGATCCTCGAGCAAAAGCGCGGAACATATCAGCCTAAATGCAAAAAGCCTGCCGTGTTGAAAGTCACTAATTCAAAACCTGCTGTGCAACAACCAACAGTGACCAAAGCAGATATCGAATGGGATGGCCAACTAAAAAGTCGCAATGGCTTCAATGGCATCATCAACGACGACACTGAATACCGCGACCGCAAAGCAATCAATAAAGCCATTAGTGATCAAGCTAAAGCAAAAGCCGCAGCAAGACGCCGTTCTGAAGACATCAAACTAGCCCTAGAGTTAGGTATTAGCATCGAGGATTTAGCATGAGCCAATTATTTTACTTACGCGATACCCGAAGCGATGTTGGTGATAGCTGCATGTTTTGGGCTAAAGATGGTTGCGGATATACCAGCGACTTAAACAAAGCGCACGTTTACACCAAAGAAGAAGCTCAGCGTTACTTTGATTGCCGTGACACCGATATTCCATACAGTAAAGAACAAGTGGATCAATTAGCCACGGTAAGAGTTGATCATCAATATTTACCTGATGCATTAGCCACAGCAGATGACGACTTATGCGTGATCCATATAGTCGGTGAATACAACGGTAATGATATTTACTGGCTAACTGATGCTTATCACTCAATTGAATTAACTGATGCGCTTGAACTATCACATGCTGATGCAGTTAACAAAGTCGAGCATTTAGCTAAATACAACGTCAAGGCTGATATTTATTCAAAGCTATTAATTTGGCACATTGCACGCCGCACGTTTCAGGTTAGCAATGTTAACAAGCGAAAAATGGTCACTGGCGCAGGGATTAAGAATAATCATCCTCGTAATCGCAATAGAGCAACTACTGGCAGAACTCGCGGCAATTGTCCTGATTGCGGCAAGGTTACTTGGGGTTTAAATCCTTACGAGGCTTACACCTGTGCTCATGCCAAGAATGAAAGTCTAGGCATTGATTACCGCTTATATGAAATCTGTGAAGATGTGAAGCAAGCAAGGAGTGCAGCGTAATGGAGATGCCAACACCCTGCCCGCATTGCGGGAGTGTCGTTGAACTAAACGACATGGTTAGTCACCCTAATGAGTTTAAATCTATGGTTTGCGAAGAGTGCCACGATTTAATCGAAACTGAAAACAACCAAGGCTCTTTCACTGATGATTATGGCAACAAGTTAACTTGGGTTGCTACACCTGATGATGGGTTACTTGAGATTTACGTCAATGGCGAAAATATAGCTACATGGGTTTATGAAGATGATCCTGAATTGCTGTTTTCTGATTTTGTTAAAATTTGGAATAAAGCCCAGGCATTAACTAAAAGCGACAAAGGCGGTGCAGCATGAACTACCTCCTCCCAGGCTTTGAATCAATAAACAGAATTGAATCCATTCTGTCTCTTACCCGCATTAGATCACCAGAAGTTATCGCCGCATTAAAGCTGTATTACACAACGTCATTACCAGCAGAACGTTGTACAGCGCGTCATAAAGTTGAGCTTTCAAACTTTGTACGCAACCAAAAGAAACTCGAAAAAATTGCCGCTGTCATTGAAAGCGTCAAAGCTATGGATTGGCAAAAGCAAATGGCTAAGTTATCCGCTGCAGAATCGAGAATTTCTGAGTTAGAAGACTTAGTTATTCGAGCGGCCGATTATCTTAATGCTAGCGGTATAAATGCAAGTTTAGAAGCCGAAATGTATAAAATTATCCATAGAGAGTCAGCATTATGAAGGCCACCAGCCAATACGCACAATCATTAGCCGAACTAAAAGCTCGGCCAGCTCATTACTTAAAAGAAGTGGGTGATCAGTGGCAAACCCCTCCAGCGTTGTTTTGGGGAGTATTCGCAAAGTTTGGTCCCTTTGTACTCGATATATTCAGCGATGGTGAAAATAACAAATGTGCTAACTACTACACAGTAGAGGATAACGCTCTGATTCAAGACTGGGCAGAAGACCTGAATGGTTGCAAAGGTTTTGCTAACCCACCTTATTCGCGCTCAAGCTACGATGACAAACAAGCTATTACAGGTATGCGTAACATCATTGATAAAACACGACTTGAGCGCGACAAAGGTGCCAAAGTAATTTATCTCATAAAGTCAGCAACCAGCGAAGTTTGGTGGCCAGAAGATGCCAATCACGTTTGCTTCATTCGCGGCCGCATCAGTTTTGATCTTCCAGCTTGGTTTAAACCAGCTAACAAAACCCAATCAGCATCAAGTGCAGGATTTGCTTGCGCAATTGCTATATTCGATAAGGATTGGCGTGGTGAACGTATGAGTTACATCAACAGAGATGACTTATTACGTGATGGTCAAGTCATGTTAGACATTATCAATGTAGCGGCTTTTCACACACCGACCGCTACAACAATCAAAAATACTGTCGAAATCATTCAAGACGATACCGAAATAGGTGAACCCATCGAAGTCGAACAGCTCATTACCAAAGATGCTGAAACCGAACCGGATACAACTAAATGGCCAAGTGAAGTGTGTTACATCGTAGAGGAATGCTTTAAAGCAAACCCGAACAAACACAATGATCATCGTGCTCAAGTCTTATTAGAGCTCGCAAATAAAAGACTGCTCGAAAAGATGCGCCCAAGTCAAATCATAGCAGAGCTAAACACAATGTTAGTTCAGTGCGAACCAATGGGAGATGCAGCATGAATAAGGTAACCAAAACATTCAGCACCAAACAAGGTGTAGTCACAATATCAGATCCATTCTTCACGCTTATGGCTGATCAACCGCAAGTTGAAGTGACATACAAGCCAAACAACTATTGCGGTTGGGGCATGTGTAAAACCTACAACGCCATTGAAGTTAGCGACTTTACCCAAGCTGATGCAGAGCTCTTTGCCAGCACCGCTGATTCAAAACTACGCATACAAGGGAAAGCAGCATGAATGGATTAATTGTTGATAACTTTTGCGGCGGTGGAGGTGCTAGTACCGGTATTGCATGGGCGATTGGACGTAGTGTTGATATTGCTGATAATCATGATCAAGATGCAATTGCGATGCATACAGCGAATCACCCCGACACATTACATTATTGTGAATCAGTATTTGATATTGACCCAGTGCAAGCCACTGCGGGTAAGCCAGTTGATTTAGCATGGTTCTCACCTGACTGCACGCATTTCAGTAAAGCTAGAGGAAGCAAACCAGTTAAAAAAGAAATTCGCGGATTAGCTTGGGTTGCTGTTCGCTGGGCGTTGAAAGTTCGCCCCCGTGTGATGATGCTAGAAAACGTTGAAGAATTTAAAACATGGGGTCCATTAATTGAATGTCCAGTAACAGGTGAAATGCAGCCAGATCCTGAGCGAAAAGGCGAAACCTTTAATGCATTTGTAAGCATGTTAAGCACAGGCATAGAAGCAGATCACCCATCTATAGCTGAATGTGTGGATACATTAGGATTGATTGATACTACTAAGCTGATAAAAGGTAGAGGATACAAAGTTGAGTTTAAAGAACTAAGGGCCTGTGACTATGGTGCCCCAACAATACGTAAGCGCCTATTCATGATCGCACGTTGTGATAAACAGCCAATAATTTGGCCAAAAAAGACTCACGCAGCACCACATGACCCAAGAGTGCTATCCGGTGAATTAAAACCGTGGGTAACAGCTGCCGATAAAATCGACTTTTCATTACCTTGCCACAGTATATTTTTAACTAAAGAAATGGCAAAAGAACAAGGTTTGAAGGTTAAACGTCCACTGGCTGACGCAACCTTAGAACGTATTGCTATTGGTACAATTAAGCATGTACTAGAAAACCCTAATCCATTTATTGTCGAGATAGCAAATTGGTCAAGTAAGCGCAGCTATAGCATTAATAAACCGCTTAAAACTATTACTGCATCACCTAAAGGAGGTGCATTTTCTTTAGTCGCCCCATTTATGGTGCACTTGCGTAAAAATGTCAAACCAACCTCATTAAATGATCTAATGCCAACTATTACCGCAGGTGGTACACATCATGCTGAGGTAAGGCTAACTATGGTTGCGCCAGGTGAAAGCGGGTTAACTGCCGAACAAGAGGCTGGAGCAGTACAAGTTAGTGCATTCCTAATGCGTTACTACTCAAGTGGTGGGCAGTGGAGTTCGTTAGATGACCCGCTAGCAACCATAACAACCAAAGACCGAATCGCGCTAGTGACAGTCACATGGAACAACAAAACCATGGTGATCATCGATATAGGCATAAGAATGCTAACCGCGCGCGAACTTTTCAGCTTACAAGGTTTTCCATCTGACTACATTATCGATGGATATAGCGGGAAAACTAACAAGACCCAACAGGTTGCAAGATGTGGTAACAGCGTACCGCCGCAGTTTGCCGAAGCCCTTGTCCGTGCAAATCTTCCAGATCTTTGCATTAACACCGCCAAAGCGGCATAGGAATAAGCATGAAAGAATCAGAAGTCATTAGAAAAGCACTAAGCCAGTGGTATAGCCAGCCCCGAGATCAAGTCTATTCATGTCAACAATTTATGAAAGCGTTAGCCGAAAAATTGGCCAAGGAAGGTAAATAATGTCAATGAATAAAATGCTCAACCAAGCACGACATGAAGTGGCGTTGTTAACCAAGCAAAATAATGAACTCAAGAATCAAATTGAGCAATTAAGCCGAAGACCTGAGTTTGACTTGTCAACAGTACATGGTCGTGAACAAGCAGTAATAAAACTATTAGAGAATCAAGTAAAAGCAGATCTGATTGGAGGTAACCATGAATAAATCAACATCGGTAGCAGCAAAAGGCTATTGGAACACTAAACATTTAGCTGAACGCTACAACTGCTCAACAAGAACAATATTCCGCTGGATGAAAAGAGAGGAATATCCATTCCCACAACCAAGACTACTTGCAGCTGGTAGCCCGAATCTCTGGGCTATAGATGATGTAGAATCGTGGGAACTTAGTCGAATGAATAGTGCTGCTTAATCATTTTCAATGGTAGTTAAGCGATCAAACCATGCAGAATACGCCACACCCTGCTCACTCAAATACGCATGATGGTCATAAACCTGCCACTGGCCTGGTAACTTATGTCCAAGTATTATCTCGGCAATGTGTGGCTCTGTTAATGTTGAAAGGTTTGTTCTTGCTGTTTTTCGTAAATCATGGACTGACCAATGTGGCATATCAAAATCCATGTTTTTGCGTAACCATTGATTGATATTGTAAGGCAAAGATAATGGAGCAGATCGACCCATAGGCTCATTTGTGCCAGCGTTATTAAATAAATAGTCGCTATCGCTTAACAACATAGCTTCTTCAATGAAATGTACAATCTGAGGAATAATAGGTCTTACTAAAGGTTTGTTTGTTGTTTTACCTGTTTTATGATTTTCAGGTGGAACTGTCCATACCATTTTCACCATATCAAAATCAGACTTTTTAGCCAGCCTAAGCTCTCCATTTCGACAACCAAGTACTAAGCATAGCTTGAGAAATAATTTGTTTTTATGCGCGATACGCGAGTGATTTAATGCTAATAAAAAAAGCTTTATTTCATTATCGTTAAATGAGCGTGAACCAACATTCTTATTGATATTTAAATCTGCTCGAGGACTTATGTCATTTAACACATTTTCTCTTATCATGCGGCGTTTAGCGCCCCACTTGAGCATTTGTTTGGCGTTAGTCAGCAATCTGTGAGCAATAGCAGGTGTTTTCTTTGACTTATTTTCAATAATTTCTAGCCAAGTCTTTAACAGTATTTGATCTACAGGTATTTTGCCAATCTTAGGGAGTATGTGTAATTCAAAAGAACGCTTCACTTCAAAATGGCCGACTTTATTCTCAACACAGTAACTCTCATACCAATCATAAAAAAGTTTGCTTACTGTGATCGCAGTAATAATTGCATTCTTCTCCGTTACTTTTACAACTTTAGGGTTGTAACCTTTCTCTAGCTCTGCACGCAATCTCGCGCATTCTATCCTGGCATCTTTAAGCCCTAATGATGGATAAGAGCCTAAATCTACCCTACTTGCTTTACCTACATAACGATATCTAATTTGAAACGTGATCTTGCCTTTTGGTGACACTCTCACACTTAAACCATCGCGATCTGCTTTTTCAAAAGCCTTATCGTGATCTTTAGATAAAATTGACTTTAACCATGTGTCTGAAAGCGCCATGCCATAACCTTTTAACCAGCTTTGTGTACAAACTTTTTATCATTAAGCTTGTATAGTACAATTTTGTACGCAAATTTGTACACATTTTTGCTGGCTTAGATGGGCTTTCTTTGTCTCAGGTTGTCTTTGCGAATTAACTATAAACACTGATAAATAATGGGCTTACGTAGGATTTTGTCTTAAACTGGCGTTGGCTGACTTAGTGGCTATCGTTTGGGTGCGAAATGATGGCGAAGGTACGACGCTTGTCGACCTCAACTTTATTGCCTGACATGTTAACCTTGCACTAGCCGCTAAAAAAGGCGCAAATTATAGCGCCTATCGATAGAATTGGCTAGGCAAAGTGTTTTTTAGCTCTTCGATGACAAATCGCTAGACTGTTGAATCATATTTTTCATTCTAGCCAATTCAATTCTCGCATAACGATGCTCAACAAAATCATAGATATTGGTGGCTAATGTTAAACGATAAAAATTAGCGGCTTGCTGATATTGACCATTTTCAGCAGCATGTTTCGCTAAGTAAAAATACGCTTCACATAAACGTTCTGCATATTCTTTGGGCTGAGATAAACCTTCTTTCGCAGCTGCAAATACTTGTTCTTGATTGATCTTACCTAAATAAAAATCGACTAACACACTGGCCCAATCTTGATCCTTTAACTGCTGACGCTGTATCCCAAGATCAGCCAAGGCCAGCTTGCTATCAATAGATGAAGACATCAAATACAGCCACAAAGCTCGATAACCGTCACTAGGATCACGATCATAGAAAGCTTTCATATCATTAACGGCTAATTCGTAACGTTCGCCATAATATAATGCAATACCACGATTTAAAAAGGCATAGTCATAGTTTGGTGACAATTCAAGGACACCATCAAATGCTTCATAAGCACTGTCGAACTCACCTTCTTGAGTGTAATAAATACCAAGAAAGTTATACGCATCGGCAAGATCGGGTTGTAATTTTAATGCTTGATGAAAATCGATTCGGCCAAGTAAACGCAATCCGACACTGTCATAAATGACCCCACGATCGTAATGAAAACGTGCACGTTGTTCGTCAGTTAACTCCATAGTCGCCAAAATTTCATTTAGCTTTGCGAGTGTCACTTCCAATTTATAATCAGGCATGACAGGCGCGACAATCATCTGCCCTGCAATATTATCCTTTGAACCTAACGTTGCAGCACACCCTGACAACAACATACTTGCACCGACAACAACGGCAACGATTGTGGTGCGTAGTTTACATTCCATCCGCTTTACCTTATCAGGTTCTATTAATATTCAATATCATAGCAATCTGGCAATCTAAGAGCCATGCACATTACAGATTATTTTTTGTAGATAAAAAAAAGGAGATCAAATGATCTCCTTTTTTGTCGTTAAGCCTTTAAATTACATTACTCAGCAGTTTCTTTCGCTTGAGCTTCTTTAATTGATAGTCTTACACGACCTTGACGATCCACTTCCATAACTTTAACAGCTACTTCTTGGTTCATTTCTAAATGATCTGACACGTTAGCAACACGTTCATCACTGATTTGTGAAATGTGTACTAAACCGTCTTTACCAGGAAGAATGTTAACGAATGCGCCGAAATCAACGATACGAATAACTTTACCGTTGTAGATACGACCCACTTCAACTTCAGCAGTAATTTCTTCAATACGACGGATAGCTTCTTTAGTTGCTTCACCGTTTGAAGAGGCAATCTTCACAGTACCATTGTCATCAAGCTCAATCGTAGTACCCGTTTCTTCGGTTAGCGCACGAATTACCGCACCGCCTTTACCAATAACATCACGGATCTTCTCAGGGTTAATCTTGATGGTAGTGATACGTGGAGCATGAGCAGAGATATCGCCACGATGTGTGCCAATAGCTTGGTCCATCACGTTTAGGATATGAACACGTGCACCATAAGCCTGTTGCAGTGCAATATCCATGATCTCTTTAGTGATACCTTCAATCTTGATATCCATCTGCAGAGCAGTAATACCATCACGAGTACCAGCTACTTTAAAGTCCATATCACCTAAGTGATCTTCATCACCTAAGATGTCAGAAAGTACAACGAAATCGTCGCCTTCTTTAACTAGACCCATTGCAATACCAGCAACTGAAGTTTTAATCGGTACACCAGCATCCATTAATGCTAATGAAGTACCACATACTGAAGCCATAGAGCTTGAACCGTTAGATTCAGTAATCTCAGATACAACACGAATGCTGTATGGGAATTCTTCAGCAGAAGGCATAACGGCATTCATACCGCGCCATGCTAACTTACCATGACCAATTTCACGACGCTTAGGTGAACCAACCATACCTGTTTCACCAACAGAATACGGAGGGAAGTTATAATGAAGCATAAAGCGATTAGTACGTTCGCCCATGATGCTATCAATTTTCTGAGCATCACGTTCAGTACCTAATGTACAGGTAACTAATGCTTGAGTTTCACCACGAGTAAATAATGAACTACCGTGAGTACGTGGAAGTACACCCGCTAAAACACTTAACGCGCGGATCATATCTGGTTCACGACCATCGATACGTGGCTTACCACTGATAATACGGCCACGTACAACGCTTTTCTCTAAACTACCAAGTAAGTTGTCTACTTCACGAGTATCAACATCTGGATTCTCTGCAACTAATGCAGCTTTCGCGGCAGCTTTAACAATACCGACTTGTACATAACGGTCTTGCTTAACTTCAATTTGGTAAGCTTCTGTCATGCCAGCTTCTGCAAGCTCTTTGATTTTAGCTACTAATGCCTGATCTTGAACTGGTGCAGTCCAATCCCATGTTGGTTTGCCAGCTTCTGCTTTGAACTCAGCAATAGCATCAACAACAACTTGTTGTTGATCATGGCCGTAAGTTACAGCACCTAACATGATTTCTTCTGCAAGCGCTTTAGCTTCAGATTCAACCATAAGTACAGCAGCCTTAGTACCAGCAACAACTAAGTTTAGTGAACTTGTTGCAAGCTGATCAACCGTTGGGTTAAGTACATATTCATCGTTGATATAACCAACACGCGCCGCACCTAGTGGGCCACTGAAAGGAATACCAGAAATAGCTAACGCTGCTGAGGTACCAATCATCGAAACAATATCTGGCTCGATTTGTGGATCAACAGAAACCACAGTGATGATAACTTGAACTTCGTTTTTAAAACCGTTAGGGAATAAAGGACGAATAGGACGGTCAATAAGACGCGCAATCAGAGTTTCATCTTCTGAAGGACGACCTTCACGCTTGAAGAAACCACCAGGTATTTTACCTGCAGCATAGGTTTTTTCTTGATAGTTAACAGTTAGCGGGAAGAAGTCACGGCTTAAATCCGCTACTTTTTTACCAACTACAGTAACTAATACTGTGGTATCGCCCATGCTTGCTAAAACTGCAGCATCTGCTTGACGTGCAATAACACCTGTTTCTAAGGTGACTGTATGTTGACCATACTCAAAACTCTTTACAATTGGATTCACGTGACCCATTCCTTAATTTAATGACCTTTAATTACGCGCACAAGTATACTTCAATTCAGCTGAATAGTTAAATAGACGCGAGTTACAGAATGTGAAAATCTTTAAAATAATCATTTTCCTACGTGAGATCATCGTATTAACAAATGATTTAGACGTTTTTGAACATAGATTTTTTCGATTAAGTGACCTGAGGTTTACTATTTGATTTGATTATTGATGACAAGACAGATGAATTTGACTAAAGTTGTAGCTAATAGTGTCAATTTTTGTAGGGTTAACTAATTACCTAACCACGTTAAGATTGATTTTATATCGCCTATAAATCATGAGTAATTTTAGCAATCAAATTGCGAAAGTTAACGTAAAATTAGTCACTTATATGACATGGAATAATACATGACTGCCCGTTTTAAGTCTCTTACATGGAAACAAACAAACTTAGTGGTATTTACTGCTTTGTTTTTTGCAATTGCCATCTTTATAGTAGAAATTGCGTTTATGGTCATTACGACTAATCAACAGCTCACTGCAGCACAGCAAGAACTGCTAAATTCCGTAGAACAAACCACCACCAATGCAGTATGGTCGTTAGATGACAAACTTGCTAGTCAAACACTCGAAGGTATTATCAAAGTCGATAATGTCGGTTCAGCGGTCATTGAGCTTGATGATGGTTCATTATTTGTGTCTGAGGCCAATGAATCAGATGAATTCTCTAATAATTACATATCCTTAAGTAATCGCCTTTTTGGTGAAAGAAAAGAAATTTCCCGTTCGCTGTATCGTCCGTTCTATTTTGAAGGCAATAAACAACAGCAACTCATTGGCACACTAACCATTTTTTACGACACTCAAAAACTCACCACAAAACTTTTTAGCCAGCTACAACTTGGGCTAATAGCCACATTAGCTCGTGCATTATTACTCACACTTGTTCTAACAGTGGTGTTTCATCGTTTTCTAACACAACCTATCGCACGTATTAGTGAAGCTATCGATAAAATTGACCCAGATTATCCAGATGAAAACTTGTTGCCTATGTCTCAAGCCCATAAAGATGATGAATTAGGGCTCGTTACCAGTAAATTTAATCAAATTTTATTACAATTTAGTCAGACTCAAAATAAACTGCGCAAGATGGCGACGCGAGACCCATTAACTGGTTTACCAAACCGAACCTTATTATTAGAAACACTCAATGTGACGATTCAACGATCACGAGTTCATAAAAGAAATTTTGCTCTACTCTTTATCGATTTAGATCGGTTTAAAAACGTCAATGACTCTTTAGGCCATGCATTAGGGGATCAATTCCTCGCACGAATCGCACGTATTTTAGAAAGAGTGGTCGGTGATCGAGGCAGCGTGGCGCGTTTAGGTGGCGATGAATTTGTGATTTTAGCCGATGAAATACAAACCCCGGCACAAGCAGCTGATTTTGTGGATAAGTTACTGATCCAATTAAATACTCCGATTCAACTAAATGAGCATGCTATCCATCCAGCGGCTTCTATCGGGATATCAATATATCCAGAAGATGGTAACACCGCAGAGGATTTAATTCGTCATGCAGATATTGCTATGTACAGCGCTAAAGCCGCTGGTTCTAATCAATGGTCGTTCTTTAAACAACAAATGACAGAACGTGCAGCTGTGAGATTACGTACAGAAGCCTCATTACACGATGCGTTGAAAAACAACGAATTTTTATTATATTTCCAACCTAAGTTTGACTTAAACACCAATCAAGTCGTCGGATGTGAAGCACTTATTCGCTGGCAAAAAGACGGTCGATTAATCAGCCCAATGTCATTTATCCCTGTTGCTGAAGAAACAGGTATTATCATTCCTATCGGACGTTGGGTTATCGAACAAAGCTGTAAAGTCATTAGGGAATGGCAACGAAAATACAATTATGCTATTCCTATTGCTGTTAATGTGGCCTCGCAACAATTTGCCGATGCCAGTTTAGTACCTGATATAAAGCAACTGGCAATTCGTTATCAAATACGTCCAGAATTGCTTGAAATAGAAATAACAGAAACGTCACTGATGAATGATGTTGAACAAGCAATTACCAAATTGGAACAACTCAAGTCAGCTGGTTTTGGTATTGCGGTCGATGACTTTGGTACTGGGTATTCTTCATTATCATATTTACGACACTTGCCGATTACCACGATGAAAATTGATCGTGCATTTGTTAGCGATCTTCCAGAAGATAGCGCAATTGCGTCAACTATTTTAATGCTCGGACGCCAGCTTGATTTGACCATTGTTGCTGAAGGTATTGAAAATATTCAACAGCTGGAATGGCTCAAAGAAAATCAATGTGAAATCGGCCAAGGTTTTTACTTCAGCCAGCCATTACCAATAGAAGAGTTTGAAGAGAAATATATTGCCTGTAATACTGCGAAAATAATGCACGTTTAACCACTACAAGCTCAATTTCTGGTATCAGATGCCGAAACACATTCATTAGCGACCAGCTTGAACGTAAGAGTTAGTCAGTGGTTCATCAATATAAAACGACATTATTTTGAGGTGGCAGTGGCCGTCTTAACCTTCCGCAGGTAACATATTACCTCATCTAAAGGGCTTAATTCATTTGGCAAAATGGTAAGCTGCCCCTTATTCTCTATTCTCTATTCTCTATTCTCTATTCTCTATTCTCTATTCTCTATTCTCTAAAAAATCCTAGCAGAACGCTTTTGCAATATGGTCATCAAAATTAATGTTTCAGCCGTAATTGTTTAAGGCAAATGTAAGGTTCAAATTGTTATTTTATTCACTCACTCACTCACTCACTAACTAGAAGTTAGTGATGGCAGGATATTAAGTTGTCACCGCCCATCTATAGCTACAAGGAAGTACTGGTTAGGCATAGAAATACCAAATACTACCATATCAAATTCATTGCCCATTAGGTCTCTCAGCAAGAGTTAAACATTTTCTAAGGAAATGCGTAACAGTTAGCGTAATTGCAGTAGGTAACTGCTCCTGTGTTCCCTAGCGCCTTTAATCCTGCAATTACACGTATCAACTCAATGTTGAAGCATACAAAATTGTTCAAACATACCTGTATAGAACGACTTAAGTATTCAATTTACTGTGTTGGCTATGATGTTAAAAGATATTGCAAATGAAAAATAACCTGAAGATTACGCCGAAACGTAAATGCTTAGACAAATAAATAGGTTATATTTTTAATGAAATGACCATATAGTTTCTGATCAATATCTTCCAAAATAATGAAATAAAACTTAGCGTAACGTTGATGACGATGAAAGAACGATCTAAAAATTAGCCATAACCAATTAAAAAGTTAATATCGATGGAATTAACTAGCAGAAAAAGTTTTTAGCGAGTGTCGACAATGCAAGGGGAAAACAGCGATTTTCGTCCAGAAGACGACTCTAAAACAACTTACATAGAATATTTGGCCATTAAAATAGCCCGTAGATATAATAACAAGATGCTATTGCTGTAGATTGGGTAGATAACGCCAAGACAAATAGTGGGTACTTGTTTGGCACAATTCTGAGGCGATTTGATTAATTTAGGCAATAAAAAAAGGAGGCTTATGGCCTCCCTCTTTACGGTTAAACTACTTACAAAAGTAAGCAGAATGTCGAATTAACGACGTAAACCTAACTTCTGGATCATAGCAGTATAACGAGCTACGTCTGTACGCTTTAAGTAAGCAGAAAGCTTACGGCGTGCACTAACCATACGTAATAAACCACGACGAGAGTGGTGATCATGGATGTGCTCTTTAAAGTGACCTTGAAGGTGGTTGATTTGAGCAGTTAACAAAGCTACTTGAACTTCAGTTGAACCTGTATCGTTTTCGCAGCGACCAAAATCAGCCAAAATTTTTGCTTTTGTTTCAGCACTTAGTGACATGTGTATCTCCAAAAAAAGTAAATGTATCTCAAGCCGATCACTAACTCAGCCAGAGTGAGCGCGATATTCTAACCAGATTGCTGGCTAACCGCAATAAAATTCGATTATTTATCTGAAAAAGTGAATGACCAAGTAAACAGACTACTCAGCGGCATCATTATCGTGGATCACAATTAAACGTTTGGGTGCTAATAAACCATCATCATTCATGATACCCATACCAACAAATCGGCGTTCATCGCCAATAGTGATCCGCACTAATTCATCAGGCTTAAGTCCCGCGGCTTGAATTGCTTGCCCTTGCATGACGTAATATAGCATCGCCTCAGGCAAGTTAATTTCAGCAAATTTAGCCACTGCAGTATCCATTGGTAACAATAACGGATCCATTAGGGTCTGAGGAGCAACATCTTGTCTATGAGCTTGTTCAAGTAGCGCTTCTAATTGGGCAAGCGTTACCATTTTTTCATAAGGATATTCGGCGACTTGAGTACGACGCAACATAACCACATGTGCTCCACAACCAAGCATTTCACCTAAATCATCAATAATGGTGCGAATGTAAGTCCCTTTAGAACAATGAATGTCTAAGGTTAATTCATCACCTTCAAGCTTAATAAAATTTAGCTCAAACACGGTAATAGGTCGCGACTCACGTGGAACTTCAATCCCCTCACGAGCATATTTATACAAAGGCTGACCTTGGTATTTTAATGCCGAATACATTGACGGTATTTGCTGAGTGGTTCCTCGAAAAAATGCGAGCTTTTCATCAAGTAATGCTTGAGTAACGTTAACAGGGCGCGTTTGCACGACTTCCCCATCTGAATCACTTGTGTCAGTACGTTGACCCAATTTAGCTGTCACCAGGTAGCGCTTATCCGAATCTAATAAATGCTGAGAGAACTTAGTCGCTTCTCCCAGGCAAATAGGCAACATACCTGTTGCTAACGGGTCTAAAGCACCTGTATGGCCAGCTTTATTGGCATTAAAAAAACGCTTTACTCTTTGCAGGGCAAAATTAGAGCTCATGCCAGTATCTTTATCGAGTAATACGATTCCGTCGATGAAGCGACCTTTAGGGCGACGAGCCATTAATCTTGCTCCTTTTCACCGTCAACAGACTCGCTGTTATCAGGTGTGTCAGGCGTAAATTGCTGCTGTTTGGCTTTATCTTTATTAATGACTTGTGTCACTAGGTTAGACATACGCATGCCTTCTACTAGCGAACTATCATAAATAAAACGTAATTCAGGCATGACGCGTAATTTCATGCGGCCAGCGACTAAAGTACGGACATAAGGTGCAGCTACAGTAAGCGCATCAATTTTTTGTTGAACAAGTTCAGTATCTTCTTCAAAAAAGGTCACATAAACTTTTGCATAACTTAAATCACGAGAGACGTCGACGTCATTTACTGTGACAAAACCAATGCGAGGATCTTTCATATCGCGTTGCAACACCATTGCAAGTTCTTGCTGGAGTTGTTGTGCAATACGGCGTGTACGACTAAATTCTTTTGCCATGATGATATGCCATATCGTTAGGTCTACAATCAAAAAGGGCGGCTAAAGCCGCCCTTCCATTGGTACTTATAAGGTGCGAGCTATTTCGACTGTTTCGAAGACCTCAATTTGGTCTCCTACACGAACGTCATTATAGTTCTTCACACCGATACCACATTCCATCCCATTACGGACTTCTGGTGCATCGTCTTTAAAGCGGCGTAATGATTCAAGTTCACCTTCGAAGATAACCACGTTATCACGTAGAACACGAATTGGTGCGCTACGTTTAACGATACCTTCGGTAACCATACAACCAGCGATAGCGCCAATTTTAGGAGACTTAAATACGTCACGAACTTCTGCAAGACCGATAATTTCTTGTCTAAATTCAGGCGCTAGCATGCCTGTCATTGCGGCACGAACTTCATCAATTAAGTTGTAGATGATGCTGTAATAACGTAAATCAACACTTTCTGAATCAATGGTCTTACGAGCCTGTGCATCAGCACGGACATTGAAACCAACAAGAATCGCATTTGAAGCAGCGGCTAATGTCGCGTCGGTTTCGGTTAATGCACCTACACCGCGAGCAATAATATTCACTTTAACTTCATCTGTAGACAGTTTAGCTAAAGATTCACAAATCGCTTCAAGAGAACCTTGAACATCCGCTTTAAGTACGATGTTCAACTCTTGTACTTCGCCTTCTTCCATGTTCGCAAACATGTTTTCTAGCTTAGACTTTTGCTGACGCGCTAACTTAACATCACGGAACTTGCCTTGACGATACAATGCAACTTCACGAGCTTTACGTTCATCACGTACCACTGTCGCTTCATCACCTGCAGACGGCACACCAGAAAGACCTAAAATCTCTACTGGAATAGATGGACCCGCTTCAGTAATAGCATGACCGTTTTCGTCTTTCATCGCACGAATCTTACCGTACTCAAGACCACATAAAACGATATCACCTTGGCGTAACGTACCTTCTTGAACCAGGATAGTTGCAACAGGACCACGACCTTTATCAAGTTGCGATTCGATAACAACACCAGCAGCCATACCATCACGTACTGCTTTAAGTTCTAAAACTTCAGATTGAAGCAAGATGCCTTCTAACAATTCGTCAACGCCCATACCAGTTTTGGCTGATACGTGAACGAACATGTTATCTCCGCCCCAATCATCTGACATGATGCCATGTTGAGACAGTTCGCTCTTAACACGCTCTGGATCAGCATCTGGCTTATCCATTTTGTTAACAGCTACGATTAACGGTACGTTACCCGCTTTAGCATGTTGAATCGCTTCAATCGTTTGTGGCATTACGCCATCATCGGCAGCAACAACCAAAATAACAATATCAGTCGCCTTAGCACCACGAGCACGCATTGACGTAAACGCCGCGTGACCAGGAGTATCAAGGAAGGTGATCATGCCGTTTTCAGTTTCAACATGATATGCACCAATATGCTGAGTAATACCACCGGCTTCGCCAGCAGCAACTTTCGCACGACGGATATAATCAAGTAATGACGTCTTACCATGGTCAACGTGACCCATGATAGTCACAACCGGAGCACGAGACTCTAGTTGGATATTATCATCACGATCTTTTAGTACTTGATGCTCAAGTTCGTTTTCACGAATAAGTACAACTTTATGACCTAATTCTTCAGCAACCATTTGGGCTGTTTCTTGGTCAAGTACTTGGTTAATCGTTACCATGGTGCCCATTTTCATCATTTGCTTGATGATAACAGTGGCTTTGATTGCCATTAAATGCGCTAGTTCAGATACGGTTACAGTTTCACCGATACGCACATCACGACTAACAGCTGCAGCTGGTTTATTAAAACCGTGCGCCATAGATTCAGGTGCTGTACTGCGGTTACGCATGTGTTTTTCACGACCGTCACGAGCATCTTTTCCGCCACGTTTTTTGTTAGCGTTTTTGTTGCGCGCACGACGGCCACGTTTTTCATCATCAGCATCTGAACTGTCTTCTGCTGCACGAGCAACTTTAGACGTTGTGATGTGGTGATCGCCATTCTTTTCAGCATCTAAACGTTGGCGCTCTTCTTCAGCCCAACGCTTTGAGTTTACTTCAGCAAGTTGACGCGCAGTTTCTGCGGCTTTAGCAGCTTCATCTTTTTGCTTTTGAGTAAGCACGGCTTCTTGAGTCGCTTTTAAACGATCTGCTTCAACTTTTGCTGCTGCAGTTTCTGGGTCAGCAACTTTAGTTACTTTAGGTTCAGACTTTACTTTTTCTGATTTCAATTTGGCTTCTGCTTCCGCTTTTTTCTTCGCATCTGCAGTAGCTTTCGCTTCTGCAGCTGCTTTTGCTTCAGCTTCCACTTTTGCTTGGGCTTCAGCTTCTGCTTTGGCTTTAGCTTGAGTTTCTAATTCAGCTTGTTTTGCTAATTCTGCATCATCGCGCTTAACAAAAGTACGTTTTTTACGAACTTCTACCTTCACGTCTTTCGACTGACCGCCAGTGCTTGCAACACTTAACGTAGACACCGTTTTACGCTGCAATGTCATTTTAGTCGGAACTGAATCTGCACCATGCTGTTTTTTTAGATAATCAAGAAGCTGTTGCTTCTCTTTTTCTGAAACAGTATCGAGTTGTTTTTTGTTCATACCAGCTTGTGAGAATTGCTCGATTAATCGATCAACCGATTTTCCCACTTCCGCTGCTAATTTTTCTACGCTTGTATCTGCCATCAATTAGATCCCCCTGTTGATCGACTTATGCTTCTTCGCCAAACCAACAGATATTGCGGGCAGCCATGATGAGCTCGCCTGCTTTTTCTTCTGTTAATTCTTCAATATCAATTAAATCGTCAATACCTTGCTCGGCCAAGTCTTCTAAAGTCACTACGCCTTTGCTCGCAAGAACATAAGCTAAATGTCTTTCTAATCCTTCCAATGCTAGTAAATCATCACTTGGCTCTGCACCATCTAACGCTTCTTCCGACGCTAATGCTCTTGTAGAGATTGCCGCCTTTGCACGTTCACGTAATGCTTCAACGATTCCTTCGTCGAAACCTTCTACTGCTAATAGTTCAGATTCTGGGACATAAGCAATCTCTTCTAGCGAAGTGAATCCCTCATCAGCCAATACGGCTGCAAAATCTTTATCTACATCTAGATAAGCCACAAACAAATCAATCACTTTTGCACTTTCGGCTTGGTGTTTTTTGTTCATGTCTTCAACTGTCATTACGTTTAGTTCCCAACCAGTAAGTTGAGTCGCTAAACGTACGTTTTGGCCATTACGACCAATAGCCTGTGCCAAACTGTCAGCTTCTACAGCAATATCCATCGAGTGGTTGTCTTCATCCACAATGATAGATGCAACATCAGCTGGCGCCATGGCATTAATCACATATTGTGCAGGATTATCATCCCACAACACGATATCTACGCGCTCGCCACCTAATTCGTTTGATACGGCTTGTACACGTGCGCCACGCATACCAACACATGCACCAATAGGGTCAATGCGACGATCATTTGATTTCACGGCAATTTTAGCGCGAGCACCTGGATCACGAGCGGCACCCATTACTTCAATCAATTCGTCGTAAATTTCTGGCACTTCAACCCGAAACAGTTCAATCAACATTTCAGCTTTACTGCGAGTTAAAAATAACTGCGCGCCACGCGCCTCTGGACGTACTGAGTACAATAATGCACGCACACGGTCACCAGGACGGAAAGATTCACGGCTGATTAAGTCTTCTTTAAATAACACGCCATCAGCATTGTTACCTAAATCAACAACTACGCTTTCACGGGTGCTTTTCTTAACAACACCAGTAACAATCTCACCTTCACGTTCAATAAATTGTTCAACAATTTGTGCACGTTCAGCTTCACGTACTTTCTGTACGATAACTTGTTTCGCGGTTTGCGTGGTGATACGGTCAAATGCAACGGAGTCGATTTGATCTTCAATAAACTCACCCACTTGAATCTCTGGTTCTTCATAACGAGCGGCTTCAAACGTAATTTCGCTGTATGGGTTTTCCAGAGCTTCACCTTGATCGTCAACCACCATCCAACGACGGAAAGTGTCGTAATGGCCTGTTTTACGATCAATAGCTACGCGAACTTCAATATCGCCTTCATATTTTTTCTTTGTTGCGGTAGCCAGTGCAATTTCTAGCGCTTCGAAAATTTTCTCGCGCGGAAGGCCTTTCTCATTGGAAACCGCTTCTGCGACTAGCAGGATCTCTTTATTCATTTGGTCTTGCCTCGTTCTTCACCTGAAACTATCAAAACTTAGCTATAACGTTGCCTTTACGGATATTATCCAAAGCAACAATCAAGTCTTTACCATCAACGGTGATAGTGAGCATTTGCCCATCAACACTACTGATGACGCCTTTTAAATTACGACTACCGGCAACAGGCATAGTCAATTGTACTTTTGTTTCTTCACCTATATAAGCTCTATATTGCTCGGCAGTAAATAACGGTCTATCTACGCCAGGTGAAGATACTTCTAATGTGTATTCTGTAGAAATAGGGTCTTCAACATCCATAACTGCGCTAACTTGACGACTGGCTTCTGCACAATCTTCAATATTGATGCCATTCTCGTGATCAATAAACACACGAAGAATTGAGTGACGACCAGCTTGAATATACTCAATGCCCCATAGTTTAAAGCCTAGAGCTTCAACAGGTACTGTTAACATTTCAACTAGCTTGGATTCTATTGTTGCCAAAAATGACCCCCAAAAAAACAAAAAAAGGGCTAATAGCCCCATTGCAACCCGCATCTAACACGGATATTTAAAAGTTCATATAACAAAAAACCCCGTAATCACGAGGTTATTTTATTATAAAACCTGTAAATTGTGATTTATTTTCTTACGAAACTAAATCACAAGGAGCTGGTTGCGGGGGCCGGATTTGAACCGACGACCTTCGGGTTATGAGCCCGACGAGCTACCAACTGCTCCACCCCGCGTCAACTGATGCAAGTATATTGATTTACACTATATCTTGCAATAACTAATCAAACTCAATCCATGATTTGTTAGTTTAAATCTGGTGCCGAGAGCGGGACTTGAACCCGCACGTCCGTTAAGACACAGCCACCTCAAGGCTGCGCGTCTACCAATTCCACCACCTCGGCGACACCTGGTATACTAGTCAGGAATTTTCGTTTCTGACTGTTCGGTCTGAACAGGCGCATCATCAATGATTTGCTCTGCTGCTGGACCTAAATCTTTCCACTGATCATTTTGCTCAGTGTGATTAGCGCTTAAATTACCAATCACTAAACTTAATGCAAAAAAGCCAATGGCTAATACTGCAGTACTGCGAGTCAGGAAGTTACCTGAACCACTTGAGCCAAATAGAGTGCCTGAGGCACCGGCTCCGAAAGATGCGCCCATATCGGCACCCTTTCCTTGTTGAATTAAAATTAAGCCTATAAGGCCTAAAGCTACCACCAAGTATACAACTATCAGAACTTCGTACATATAATTACGCGCTCATTGCTATGGTACATAAACTTAAAAACTCACTTGAGTTCAAACTTGCACCGCCAATCAGACCACCATCAACATCAGGCTGGGCAAAGATATCTGCCGCATTGCTTGGGGTGACGCTACCACCGTATAGAATTCTGATATTCTCACCAATAAAGGGAGACACTTCAGAGAGGCGACTGCGAATAAACGCATGTACTTCTTGTGCCTGCTCTGGTGTTGCGCTTTTACCTGTCCCTACAGCCCATAAAGGTTCGTAGGCGATAATTGCGTTATCAAAAGCCATGGTACCGTTTTTTTCAATTACTATATCAAGCTCTTCCGCAATCACCTCAAAGGTACGTCTTGCTTCACGAGCTGGTCCTGATTCACCTACGCATAAAATCGGTGTCAGACCATATTTTTGTGCTGCGGCAAACTTCTCTGCCACGATATTACTCGTCTCTCCGTACATACGGCGACGTTCGGAATGGCCGATAATAACATATCGACATCCAGAATCTTTTAGCATCTGCCCGGATATTTCGCCGGTATATGCACCAAAATCATGTTGACTAAGATTTTGAGCACCCATTCTAACAAGCGCACCGTCTAAGGTTAGCTTATTGGCTTCAAGCAGCTGCCTAACACTTTCAAGATAAATTGAAGGCGGGCATAAAACCACTTCAGCGGAATCATTTTGGAGCTTTGTAGCAAACTTCTTAAATAGTTCTTCTGCTAGCGCCGAATTACCATTCATTTTCCAGTTGCCAGCGACCATAGGACGTCTGAGTGCCATTCACTGTCTCCTCTGAAAGCGGCGTGAATAATAGCGAACCACTTATCAAGTTACAAGAGCTAAAAGGGGAATATTTCACATAAAGTGTCGAAGCGTCTACTTTTTAAGCGAGCAACAACATATCTGAATATTCAAATGATTAACATGCTGCCTTTACCGCGTCAGCAATACGATTTGCATGTGCAAGCACTTGCGGATGATCATCACCTTCAACCATCACTCTGATTAACGGTTCGGTACCCGATTTTCTTAATAAAACGCGTCCGCGAGCACCTAATTGCAACTCAACATCAGCTTGCGCAGATTTCACCGCATCGGTATCTAACGGATTAGAGTCCCCTTCAAAGCGGACATTAACCAATACTTGAGGCAACATCTTCATCGGCTCGGTTAATTGTTCAAGAGATGCATTTTGGCGACGCATCGCTGCTAACACTAAAATACCTGCAACAATACCATCACCGGTAGTACCATGATCTAGGTTGAGAATATGACCAGAGTTTTCACCACCTATACGCCATTCATTCTCCCTCAGCATCTCCATGACATACCTGTCACCAACTTTAGAGCGAACAAAAGGAATATCAAGTGCTTGCAGCGCTAAGTCTAAGCCTAAATTAGACATTAACGTGCCGACTACTCCGCCTTTTAAAATACCACGCTTTTGAGCATCTACCGCTAAAATATACAGGATTTGATCACCATCGACTACTTCACCATGGCGATTAACCATCATAATACGATCGCCGTCACCATCGAGTGCAATTCCTAAATCAGCTTTTTCAGCCAATACAGTCTCACAAATCTTAGCCATTGATGTTGCGCCGACTTTATCATTGATATTGAGTCCATCGGGTTTATCTCCAATCGCAATCACGTCAGCACCCAATTCACGGAACACATTAGGAGCTATATGATAAGTTGCGCCATGAGCACAATCGACAACAATTTTTAAACCTTCGAGAGTTTGGTCGGCAGGAAAATTCCCTTTGCAATATTCGATGTAACGTCCTGCAGCATCTTCAATTCGACGAGCCTTGCCTAATAAGTGCGACTCAACACACACTAACGGCTTTTCAAGTTCAGCCTCAATTTCTAATTCAATAGCATCATCAAGCTTACTGCCATCGGTAGAGAAGAATTTGATACCGTTGTCATAGTAAGGATTATGCGAAGCACTAATTACGACACCAGCTTCTGCACGAAATGTACGAGTTAAATAAGCAACAGCAGGGGTCGGCATTGGGCCAAGTAATAAAACGTTTAATCCAGCAGCTGATAATCCCGCTTCTAATGCCGATTCAAATAGGTAACCTGAAATACGGGTATCCTTACCAATAATCACTTTTTGAGTGCCATTTCGAGACAATACTCGTCCTGCCGCCCAACCGAGCTTCAATGCTAGTTCAGGGGTCATTTTACCCGCCCCTACTCTGCCGCGAATACCATCGGTTCCAAAAAATTTTCTTTGTTTCACAGGTCCCTTCTTAAGTGATTTCACTGTACTTATAACGTTATGGTGCCGCTGTCACTACAAGTAGGCCATTGTTTCTGACATAACTTTGAGTACATCGACAGTTTCGGGTACATCATGGACTCGAATAATATGTGCACCTTGCTGAGCAGCAATCAATGCCCCAGCGAGACTACCCGCAAGACGCTGATCTGTTTCGCGTGCTAACAGGTCACCAATCATGCTTTTACGTGATAAACCGACCAATAAAGGTAAGTGAAATTCATGTAATTTGGGTAACGCCGCTAATAGGCGGTAATTATGCGCTAAAGTTTTGCCAAAGCCAAAACCTGGATCAAGAATTAAGCGTTCGCGCTCAATTCCGGCGGCTTCGCAGTATGCAATACGCAATTCAAAGAAAGCAACCACCTCATCAATCACATCTTGATACTCAGGTTCATCTTGCATAGTTTTGGGCTCGCCTTGCATGTGCATCAAGCAAATCGGCACATCTAACGTCGCAGCCATCGCTAAGGCTCCTGGCATTTGTAAGGCACGCACATCATTAATCAAATTAGCTCCAGCATTGACAGCTTGTTCCATCACTTCAGGTTTGCTGGTATCGATTGAAATCCATACGTCGTGTGTTTTAGCGGTATATTCGATAATAGGAATAACCCGAGCAAGCTCCTGCTCAACAGAGACTTCTGCAGCCCCTGGGCGAGTTGACTCACCACCGACATCAATAATTAATGCACCTTGTTCGACCATATAATCAACATGTCGGCAAGCTTGTTCGAAATCGATGTATTCGCCACCATCAGAAAAAGAATCAGGTGTCACGTTTACAATTCCCATAACAACAGGGGCTGATAAGTCGAGCGTTTTATTGGCATGAGTTAATTGAAACAATGGTATTTTCCTACAGTAGATTAAAAACAAGAAAACCCCTTTCGGGGTCTTCTTTATTCACTAAAATATTTATTTAGCTGGTGATTCATCCGCATCATTAGTATCGGCTTTATTATCGACTTTAGTGTCGGTTTTAGCTTCATCTACTGGCGTTTCAACTTCAGATTTAGGCGTGCTATTGCCATTATCTTTATCGTCAGATGATTCATCTTTTTGCCATTCAGCAGGCATACGCACTTCACGGCGGTGCATTAAATCATCAATTTGTAACGAATCAATCGTTTCGTACTTCATCAGTGCGTCTTTCATCGCATGTAAAATATCCATATTTTCTGTCAACATGGTTTGTGCACGTTGATAGTTTTTATCGATAAACATTTTGATTTCTGAATCAATTAATGACGCAGTATCACCTGACATAGCCTTTGATTTACCCATACTGCGACCTAAGAAAACTTCGTTTTCTTCTTCGGCATAGAGTAAAGGACCCAATTTGTCAGAGAAGCCCCATTGCGTAACCATGTTACGTGCAATCGATGTCGCGTATTTAATGTCTTGTGAAGCCCCTGTAGAGACTCGTTCACTTCCGTAAATAAGCTCTTCGGCTAAACGTCCACCGTAAGCAACTGAAATCTGTGATTCCAATTTGCGACGGCTTTGACTCACGGCATCAGCTTCTGGTAAGAAGAACGTCACACCTAAAGCACGACCGCGCGGAATAATTGTCACTTTATGTACAGGGTCATGCTCTGGCACTAAGCAACCAACAATAGCATGTCCGGCTTCATGATAAGCCGTCATCTCTTTGTCTTCTTCAGACATCACCATAGAACGGCGCTCAGCACCCATCATGATCTTGTCTTTAGCACGTTCAAACTCTTCCATACCGACTACACGACGATTACCACGAGCAGCAAACAACGCAGCTTCGTTAACAAGGTTTGCTAAGTCTGCACCAGAAAACCCTGGGGTACCACGAGCAATAACACTTGCTTTAACATCGTCTGATAAAGGCACTTTACGCATGTGTACTTTAAGGATTTGTTCACGACCACGCACATCTGGTAAACCGACAACGACTTGGCGGTCAAATCGACCTGGGCGAAGTAGTGCAGAATCGAGTACGTCTGGACGGTTAGTTGCCGCAATGACAATAACGCCTTCATTACCTTCGAAACCATCCATCTCAACCAATAACTGGTTTAATGTTTGCTCACGTTCATCGTGACCACCACCGACACCTGCGCCACGTTGGCGACCTACAGCATCAATTTCATCGATAAAGATGATACAAGGTGAAGATTTTTTAGCTTGTTCAAACATGTCACGCACACGAGATGCACCAACACCGACAAACATTTCCACAAAATCAGAACCTGAAATGGTAAAGAATGGCACCTTAGATTCACCAGCAATAGCCTTCGCTAGTAAGGTTTTACCTGTACCTGGCTGTCCAACCATTAATACGCCAGTAGGAATACGGCCGCCTAATTTTTGGAATTTAGTAGGGTCACGCAAATAATCAACCAGTTCTTTTACTTCTTCTTTTGCTTCATCACAACCAGCGACATCTGCAAAAGTGGTCTTAATTTGATCTTCGCTCATCAATTTGGCTTTACTCTTACCAAATGACATTGCGCCCTTACCGCCACCACCTTGCATTTGACGCATGAAGAATATCCATACTCCAATCAGCAGTAACATTGGGAACCATGAAATAAAGATTTGAGTTAAGAAACCAGATTCTTCAGCTTCTTGGCCTTTATAGTCAATACCTTTAGTTTGAAGATCATTGATTAAGTCTTGATCATACATAGGCATGATGGTGGTGAACTTCTCGCCGGTACGTTTAGTTCCTTCAATAGTTCGTTGGTCGCTTTTTATTTCGACCTTGTTAACTTGACCATTTCGAACATTGTCCAAAAAGGCGGAATAATCCATCTTCTGCGAATTCGAAGAAGAGGGGGAATAACCCTGGAACACTGACATCAGCACAACAGCGATGACAACCCAGAGTATTAAATTTTTAGCCATGTCACTCAAATTACTCGACCTCTTAAACAGTCCTGCGATTATTAACTTTAGACTACTACAACTTGTAACCAGTCGCCACTAGATAGACTTCTCGAGAGCGCGCTCTAGAGGAGTCTGGTTTACGGGTTTTTACTACTTTGAATGCCTGTTTGACTGTTTTTATGTAGTCGTCAAAGCCCTCCCCCTGAAAGACTTTAACAGCAAAACAGCCGTTAGGCGTCAACACTTGGTGACACATATCTAGCGCTAATTCAACTAAATACATAGCCCTTGGCTGATCAACAGCACCCGAACCACTCATGTTCGGAGCCATATCTGATAGTACCACATCCACTTTATCTTGACCTACTCGCTCAAGCAATGCCTGCAGCACTTTATCCTCTCTAAAATCACCTTGAAGAAAATCAACGCCAACAATTGGATCCATCGGTAAAATGTCACAAGCAATCACTTTACCTTTGTCGCCAGTAAGTTTAGCAGCCACTTGTGACCAACCACCCGGTGCTGCCCCCAAGTCAACTACTGTCATACCCTGTTTTATTAAGTGATCTTTTTCTTGGATCTCTTCTAACTTGAATGCTGCTCGTGAACGTAAGCCACGTTTCTGGGCTAATTTCACATAGTGATCATCAAAGTGTTCTTGCATCCAGCGAGTTGAGCTCGCCGTACGTTTTTTTGTTGTCATTTAAATTCCGCAACGATTCAGAGTTACATAAGCTCTATATAAGGGTAGAATACCCGTTTTTCAACAGTAACTCAGCAAAAGTTGGTACAAATGAACTTAACAACCAAACAAAAACAGCATTTAAAAGGTCTGGCGCACAGTCTAAAACCAGTGGTGCTGCTTGGTGGCAATGGACTAACTGAAGGTGTTCTGGCTGAAATTGATAGCGCTCTTACACATCATGAATTGATTAAAGTGAAAGTAGCCTCTGCAGACAGAGAGCTTAAAAATGCCATCGTTGACGCCATTGTACGTGAAACCCAGTCTACGAAAGTGCAACTTATCGGTCATGTGTTAGTTATTTTCCGTCATTCGGCTGAAATGAAAATTGCTTTGCCTAAAGCCAAATAATTTCGCACCCTTTTATAAAAAGCCGCTGATTTCAGCGGCTTTTTTATTAGAGATGAATTATCGTTAATTAGGGATGATCAGGTATTGGGATAACCTGATAATGCTCAGCCTTTAAGCCTAGAAACTCTGGCAAGGTAGCTCCAATTGAAACCGATGACCAAGTACCGGTTAAAATACCAATAAACATCGCAATAGAAAAACCTTCAAGCGGTGCCCCACCCAAAATCCATAAAGCCACAACTGTTATTAACGTAGTGCCTGATGTGACCATGGTTCTGGAAAAGGTTGATTTAATAGCTAAGTTGTTAATGTCAGTGATATTCCACTGTGGTTTAGCCACTAACTGCTCCCGGATCCTGTCAGCAATAATAATTGAGTCATTGAGCGAATACCCTAAAATTGCCATTATCGCGGCTAATACAGTTAAATTAAATTCCATTTGGCTTAACGCGAAAAAAGCTAACACAAATACTACATCATGTACCAAAGCAAACAGAGCGCCTGAAGCTAAACGCCATTCAAAGCGAAAGCTTAGATACCCCATAATGCATAGCATAGCGACGAGTAAGGCTAAACCACCTTGCTCAACCAACTCTTGCCCCACTTGTGGCCCAACGATACTGCTGTTTAACACGTTGATATCCGTATTTAATGGCGCTAATACTTCAGCCAGTTCTGGGCGTTGATTCTCATCTGGTATATTGGCATATCGTAATACCCAACGGCCTGGTTCACTGGCTGAAATAACACTAACATCTTGTTTGTAAGCGGCGGTCATCAATGGCTGTACCTCACTGGCAGTGATGCTATGGTCCACTTGAATTTCAGTAACCACACCGCCTGTAAAATCTAAGCCCCAATTAAACCCTTTTACTCCTATAACGGTTAATGATAACAGCATTAATGCAATCGAGATTAGACTCGATGCGTAACGCCACTTAGTTAAGTATTGCAGCTTGTCTGTTGAATAATTTGTTTGAGTTGAGTTCATAGAGTTACACCTTAATGGCGCGACGAGTGTCACGGCCATAAACTAAGTTGATTAATGCACGCGAAGCAAAAATACCAGTAAACATACTGGTTAATAATCCTAAACCTAAGGTCAAGGCGAAGCCTTGAATAGGACCATTACCAATTGAAAATAACACCACGGCAGTAATCATAGTGGTGAAGTTAGCATCAAAAATAGTTGAAAATGCACTATCAAATCCCACATCAATCGCACTGGCAAAGCTACGACCTTCTGCAAGCTTTTCTTTTATCCGTTCAAATATAAGTACGTTAGTATCGACTGCCATACCGACAGTAAGCACTAACCCCGCAATACCAGGCAAGGTCAATACAGCACCAGGAATGAGTGCTAACAATCCAAATAACATGACCAAATTGGCGATTAATGCCACATTAGCGACCCAGCCTAAACGGCGATACCAACAAGCCATAAACAGTAATGTTGCCGACAAACCTAAAGCGAGCGCAGCAAAACCATGAACAATATTCTCGGCCCCTAAACTAGGTCCAATAGTGCGTTCTTCAACAATAGTCACTGGTGCAGTCATAGAGCCAGCTCTTAATAACAAAGCTAATTGCTGCGCTTCTTGATGGCTGCCAGCTCCAGTGATTTCAAAGCGGTTACCGAGTTGACTCTGAATGGTTGCAACGCTAATAATTTTAGTGGTTTGCTTGGCTTTACTTTGCTGATCTTTGCTGTATTCGCTATAAGCAGTCGCCATAGGTTTACCGATATTATCGCGTGAAAAATCTGACATTAACTTGCCACCTGCCGCATCAAGACTGATATTGACTTTCGCCATACCAAAATCGCCAGTAGTGGCTCGAGCATCAATAATGTGATCGCCACCAAGTACTGGTTTTTTTGACACATAGACAGGCTTATTCTGCTCATCATTCATCACAACAGCATAAAGAGAGTCAGCTTGCACCACTGGATAAAATGCCAAACTAGCGGTTGCACCGATAACATTTTTAGCGGTGGCAGGATCTTGCACTCCTGGTAACTCAATCCTAATCCGGTTCTCTCCTTGACGCTGAACTAGCGCTTCGGTAATACCAAGTTCTTCAATACGGCTGCGCATAATTTGCAAGTTTTGCTGTACAGTTAAGTTGGTTAATTTGAGCTGTTCACTTTGGGAAAGATTGATACTCAAGGTTTGTTGATGGCCTGTGACTTGCCATTGAGGGTACTGCTGACCAATAAATTGTCTTATTTGACCACGAGCATCATCACTGGCGCTGTTAACCGTCAGTTCCGCTTCAGTGCCAAAACGCACCATTACACCGCTGATATGCTGCTCTCTGACAAATTGCTTTACAGCATCACTCACTAATACTGCTTGGTTTTGAAACACTAAATCAAGATCCACATCCAGTAGAAACTGCACTCCACCGCGTAAATCTAAACCAAGTTTAATCGGTTTAACGCCTAAATTTAATAACCAATCCGGGGCCGCTGGAGCTAACGCTAAGGTCACTTGAGCCTGATGTTCAAACTGTTGTGCTAAGGTCTTTTTAGCTTGGGTTTGCATATCGGGATCATCTAACACCACAAGTAAATTATCTTGTTGCTGCTCGATACGCTTACTGTTTATGCCCGCTTGTTGTAGCACATAGTGAATTTGTTCCACTGTTAGTGATTGAGTCGGTTTAACGGCAAGTTGTACGGCAGGGTCTTCACCATACCAAGATGGCAAAGCACTCATAAATAAGATGATGAGTGTGCTAATTAATAGCCAGTATTTCCACTGAGCATATTGATTTAACGGTTTGGTATTCGATTTTGATTTCATAACACTTGATCTCACTACATCGGGGTAAAACCTCGATAAAAATGTATGTGAGTGATGATAGGTATTACCCAATTCATCTACCCACAGCAAAACTCATTAGCAAGGCTAATGACATTTTTAATCAATATAATGTAGTTAACAGGTGTGAGCGTGAACGAAAAGTAAATTAGACTCTTTCCAAGCGGAAAGTCTTGAAGGGGCTGAAGCTGTTGATAATACCCAGTCCAATTGCGGACTAAAGTTAATTTGATAACCTATGGTTAAACTCGGTACTGGCGGAGAAACAAATTCATAAGCTAATAGATAATTTGGTTTTAATTCATCCGATTGATATTGAACAATACTGAGGTAACGCGCTGAATAAGTAGGAACAAAATGGATATCGTTTGAACTAGAGTGTTCAGAAACAGAACGTTGAGAGACAGGGTTTGTTGATGAAGGTTCGCCAACGTAGCCCAACAATTTGCTATTAACATCAATAAGCGTATCGGTTAACGCAGTTAGTTGATTTGAATCTACTCGACTGTTAATTAGTGTGTCTATTGAGCTGTCTACTGATTTTACTGACGCCAAGGTGATATCAAGAGGGGCTGAACTTATTGATTGTTCACAAATCCGATCATCTGTCAGCGTATCCACATTATATGAACAAGAAGTAGACGTAGCAAAAGGCATCGATGCTAAAACTAACATACGGCTATTGAGGAGGAAGATTGAACACAACCCCACAATTACCAGCATTAGTAGTATACGAGCCCATGGAAACGTCATAATGACCTTAATTAATCAAGCAACACAATGTTTTAAATTCAACTTAACATGTCAAAAAACAGTCTACTAAAATAATCAAAAATACTATTTAATAATAGTCATCTAACAAACTAGTTTTAAAGCGATTTCTTAACGAATGCATTTAATAATATTGTCATTCACACGGTAAAATGTAACAACAATGTAAACTACGCCGATAATATCTATTGTAACTTTAATCTGCAAATGAATTTTTTTACATCTTTTATCATAGATAGCACATGCACTAGCGTCTGTAATGGATATAAAAAAGCACTAAACAGTATTCTATTTAGTGCTATGTCAGGCTAGTGGTCATTTATATCGGTATCATGTTGAGGATAAAAGTATGATTAATGCCTAAGCAGTTAGTTTATTATAACAACTAAAACAGACTGTTAAAAAATTATCACTCTTCTTTCTCAACAAACCTAAAGATATTGGACCTTTACGATTTCATAATCAGTTAATCCACCAGGAGTGGTGATCGATACTTCATCGCCTTCACTTTTGCCAATTAATCCACGTGCAATCGGTGAATTAACAGAAATTAAATTTTGCTTAATGTCAGCTTCATCATCACCGACTATGCGATACGTCACTTCAGCATCAGTATCTATGTTCAAAATAGTCACTGTTGTGCCGAAAATGACTCGGCCGGTATTTTCTAACTTTGTGACGTCAATAATTTGAGCGTTAGACAACTTGCCTTCGATGTCACGAATACGCGCTTCACAAATGCCTTGATCTTCACGGGCTGCATGATATTCAGCGTTTTCTTTTAAATCGCCTAATTCGCGTGCTGAAGCAATTGCTTCAGTAATTTTTGGACGACGATCGAACTTTAACAATTCAAGTTCTTTACGTAATTGATCAGCGCCAACTACAGTCATTGGGACCTTACTCATAATGTCTTTGTCTCCTTTAAAAACAAAAGCATCCCGTGCTGACGATAAGTCAACACAGTAAAAATTCAGTTGGAAGTACGCAATCGACTTAGCGTGCGTATCTAGGATGCATCTTTTCGATGATGGCTGACAGCTTACCTAAGCTTTTACAGACTTGCTAGTCATCCATCATCAAAATGTCATAAAAAAGGTCGCCAAAAGGCGACCTTAATCATTAATGCACCATAAAAATTAGCTTTCGATGCGTTTGTGTAACTCTTGTAAAGACGTCACCTTAATACGATCATCTGCTGAATGCGCTAAACACGTCGCAAAAGCAGCATTTAATGTCGTAGTGTAATTCACTTTATAGCGCAAAGCTCCACGACGGATCTGACGTGAGTCTTCAATTGCTTGACGACCTTCAGTGGTGTTAACAATGTAGGTATATTCACCATTTTTAATACGATCAAGAATGTGTGGACGACCTTCATGCACTTTGTTAACTAAGCGAGGGTTAATCCCTGCTTCACCTAAAATAATCGCGGTACCATGAGTGGCATCAATTTCATAACCTAGCTCAATCAATTTAGAAGCTAAATCGGCAACGCGTTTTTTATCACTGTTACGCACAGATAATAACGCACGGCCCGACTTAGGCACTTCAGATGTTGCACCAAGCTGTGCTTTTGCATAAGCTTCAGCAAAAGTATCACCCACGCCCATGACTTCACCAGTTGAGCGCATTTCTGGGCCTAATAACGGGTCAACACCTGGGAACTTATTAAACGGTAAGACTACTTCTTTTACTGAAAAATAAGGTGGAATCACTTCTTTAGTAAAGTTTTGCGAAATTAAGCTTTGGCCAGCCATCACTCGTGCTGCAATTTTAGCTAGCGGAACGCCAGTCGCTTTAGACACAAATGGTACTGTACGTGCGGCACGTGGGTTAACTTCAATCATATAGATTTCGTTATCTTTTACCGCAAACTGCACGTTCATTAAGCCAATTACGCCTAATTCAAAAGCCAGTTTAGACACTTGGTCACGCATTCTAGCCTGAATATCAGCACTTAAGGTGTAAGGTGGCAATGAACAGCCAGAGTCACCAGAGTGAACACCTGCTTGTTCGATGTGTTCCATAATGGCGCCAACCACCACAGTTTCACCGTCGCACACAGCATCGATATCCACTTCAATCGCATCATCTAAGAAGTGATCAAGTAATACTGGTGATGCATTAGAGACTTTAACCGCTTCATTGAAGTAGCGTAGTAAATCTTGTTTGTCGTATACGATTTCCATCGCACGACCGCCTAATACATAAGATGGGCGTACAACCAACGGATAACCTATTTTTTCAGCTTCAATCACAGCACTTTCAACAGTTGTCACTGTCGCATTTTCTGGCTGCTTCATGTTCAAACGTTGAATTGCTTGTTGGAAACGTTCGCGGTCTTCTGCACGGTCAATCGCATCCGGGCTGGTACCAATAATCGGTACGCCTGCGGCTTCTAATTCGCGCGCGAGTTTAAGCGGAGTTTGACCACCGTATTGAACGATTACGCCTTTTGGTTTTTCGATACGCACGATTTCGAGTACGTCTTCTAGCGTTACAGGTTCGAAGTATAAGCGGTCAGATGTATCGTAGTCGGTTGATACCGTTTCAGGGTTACAGTTAACCATGATGGTTTCATAACCGTCTTCACGTAATGCTAATGCAGCATGGACACAGCAATAATCGAACTCAATACCTTGGCCAATTCGGTTAGGGCCGCCACCCAAAATCATGATTTTGTCACGGTTCGATGGGTTAGATTCACATTCTTCTTCGTACGTTGAGTACATGTAAGCCGTGTCAGTTGAGAATTCAGCAGCACACGTATCTACACGCTTATAAACCGGGTGAATTTCATGGCGATGACGTAGTTTACGAATTTCGCCTTCACTCACACCTAACACATCAGCCAAACGTAAATCAGAGAAACCTTTACGCTTTAATTGGCGTAAGTAGTTTTGCTCTAAACCTGACATACCAAGCTCAGCGACTTTCGCTTCTTGGGTAACCAAATCTTCGATTTGAACGAGGAACCAGTGATCAACGTTAGTCAGAGTGAAGATATCATCACGACTTAAACCAGCACGGAATGCATCGGCTATATACCAAATACGGTCACAACCTGGCTCTTTTAATTCATGACGGATACGTTGCATCGCTTCTGGTGATTGTAAATCAACCAGAGAATCAAAACCGTTACGACCCACTTCAAGGCCACGTAACGCTTTTTGTAATGACTCTTGGAAAGTACGGCCAATGGCCATTACTTCACCCACAGATTTCATTTGGGTTGTTAAACGGTCATTTGCACCGGCAAACTTTTCAAAGTTAAAACGAGGAATTTTAGTCACAACGTAATCGATTGCAGGCTCGAACGACGCTGGTGTTTTACCGCCAGTAATGTCGTTGCTAAGCTCATCAAGCGTAAAACCAACCGCTAACTTAGCAGCAATTTTAGCTATCGGGAAACCGGTTGCTTTAGAGGCTAAAGCAGATGAACGTGATACACGTGGGTTCATCTCAATAATAACCATACGGCCAGTATTAGGACAAATACCAAATTGTACGTTTGAGCCACCGGTTTCAACACCAATTTCACGCAGTACCGCTAAAGAAGCGTTACGCATTAATTGATATTCTTTATCGGTTAGCGTTTGTGCCGGTGCAACGGTAATTGAGTCACCGGTGTGAACACCCATCGCATCGAAGTTTTCGATAGTACACACGATAATACAGTTATCGTTGCGATCACGAACCACTTCCATTTCATATTCTTTCCAACCAATTAATGATTCATCGATCAATAATTCGTTAGTTGGCGACAAGTCCAAGCCTTGAGAACAAATCTCTTCAAACTCTTCTTTGTTGTAGGCAATACCACCGCCGCTGCCACCCATGGTGAAAGACGGACGAATGATACAGGGGAAGCCCACCATATCTAATACGCCATACGCTTCATCCATATTATGAGCAATACCCGCACGCGGGCAGTCTAAACCAATGGATTTCATCGCTTTGTCGAAACGACTACGGTCTTCAGCTTTATCAATCGCATCCGCTGTCGCACCAATCATTTCAACATTAAACTCTTTTAGTACGCCTTGTGCTTCAAGCTGAAGCGCGCAGTTCAGTGCAGTTTGCCCACCCATCGTCGGTAGAATTGCATCTGGACGCTCTTTGGCAATGATGTTGCGTACCACTTCCCAATGAATAGGCTCGATATAAGTTGCATCGGCCATTTCAGGGTCGGTCATAATTGTTGCTGGATTAGAGTTAACCAGAATAACGCGATAGCCTTCTTCACGAAGTGCTTTACAAGCTTGCGCACCTGAATAATCAAACTCACACGCCTGACCAATAACAATTGGACCGGCACCTAGGATAAGAATACTTTTTATATCTGTACGTTTTGGCATTGCTTCTGTCTTCTCCCAGATAACTACTTGGCGTGCTGACGGTATTGTTCAATTAGCTCGATGAAATGATCGAACAGCGGTGCGGCATCGGTTGGCCCAGGGCTCGCTTCAGGGTGACCTTGGAAGCTAAATGCTGGCTTATCAGTTAGGTGAATACCTTGTAATGAACCATCAAATAACGACTTATGCGTGACCTTAATATTAGCTGGCAATGTGGTTTCATCTGCAGCAAAACCGTGGTTTTGACTGGTGATCATCACGTTGCCTTTTTCAATATTGCTCACTGGATGGTTTGCACCATGATGACCAAACTTCATTTTTAAGGTTTTCGCACCAGAGGCTAATGCAAGTAACTGGTGACCTAAACAGATACCAAATACTGGAATATCAGTCTTTAATATTTGTTGGATTGCAGTAATAGCATAATCACATGGTTCAGGGTCGCCAGGACCATTTGACAGGAAGACCCCATCAGGCTTCATGGCAAGTACGTCTGCTGCAGATGTTTGTGCTGGTACTACCGTCACATCACAACCACGGTCAACCAACATACGTAAAATATTACGTTTTACACCGTAATCGTACGCGACAACTTTATATTTAAGTTCCGCTGCTGGTGTTTCAGACGGTAAACCACCGACTAATTTCCAGCTACCGTTACGCCATGTATAAGCTTTATCGGTGGTCACTTCTTTGGCTAAATCCATGCCTTTTAGACCTGGAAACGCTTTCGCCGCTGCCAGAGCCTTCGCTTCATCTAGGTCACCAACCATAATACAACCGGCTTGGGCGCCTTTTTCACGCAAAATTCGAGTTAGTTTGCGGGTATCAATATCAGCAATGCCAACCACATTATTCGCTTTTAAATAATCGCTTAATGATTGTTGGTTGCGGAAATTACTCGCCATAAGCGGTAAGTCACGAATAATTAGGCCACATGCATGAACCGAATCCGATTCTGTGTCTTCATCATTAGTACCTGTGTTACCGATGTGAGGATAGGTTAATGTTACTATTTGGCGTGAATATGAAGGATCTGTAAGGATCTCTTGATAACCTGTCATTGAAGTATTAAATACCACTTCACCAACAGAGATACCGGCAGCACCAATTGCGGTGCCAGAGAATACTGATCCATCTTCGAGTACGAGTAAGGCAGACTGTGTCAACGCGACCTCCAGAAAAGAGCCAAGCCACTTAAAATTATGTGTTTTTATTTTGCACTAAAATACCAATTTTCGATAAATTACGAAATTTTGACAAATTCTAGCGATTGTATAAGAAATTCGTTTTTACGTCTATATTTTGTAGGATTGTTTTCAAAAAAAAACACCAACGAATGGTGTTTTTATTATCTAGTTCAATCCTAATACTTGCTGCATATCATACAGACCAGCATTTTGATCTGAGAGCCAAAAAGCCGCCCTCATCGCCCCATTAGCAAAGGTCATTCTACTCGATGCTTTATGAGTTATTTCCAAGCGTTCGCCTATGTCAGCGAACATAGCGGTGTGTTCACCGACAATGTCACCGGCACGAACCGTTGCAAAACCTATGGTATTAGGATCACGTTCACCGGTAATACCTTCACGCCCAAAGACCGCACATTGCTCTAAATCCCGACCTAATGTTTGGGCTATAATCTCACCCATTTTAAGCGCGGTACCTGAAGGAGCATCTTTTTTATGACGATGATGTGCTTCGATTATTTCGATATCGGTATAATCACCCATCACTTCTGTAGCCAGTGCGAGCAACTTCCACATCACATTCACGCCAACAGACATATTCGGGGCTAACACCACTGGTACTTGTTCTGAATAGGCATTAATCTGCTCTTTTTGAGCATGGTTAAAACCTGTGGTACCGATGACGATGGCTTTATGATTTTTTGCGCACCAATCGAGATGAATAATAGAAGACTCAGGTGACGTAAAATCAATTAATACGTCAAAGTCATTAACCACTTTATCCAGTGAGTCGGTAATGGCAACATTCATCGCGCCAACACCTGCGAGCACACCAGCATCAATACCGATTAGACTTGAACCTGTACGTTCAATAGCTGCGCCAAGTATTATGACTTGTTGCTGTTTAGCAGATTCAATCAGTGTACGGCCCATACGGCCACTGGCACCAACTACAGCAATTCTCACTTTTGCAGTCATTTCATTCTCCCAGTGTTAACTAAAGGTAAACACACAAACAGCATATACAAAAACGCCTAAGTTAACTTAGGCGTTTTTAACAACTAGATAATTTCTAACAATTCAACTTCGAAGACCAAAGCCGAATAAGGCGGGATTGAAGCACCCGCGCCACGCTCACCGTAAGCCAAGTGATGTGGGACATATAATTTAAGCTTAGTGCCAACTGGCATTAACTGTAATGCTTCAGTCCAACCGGCGATAACGCCAGATACTGGGAACTCAGCAGGCTGGCCACGAGCAACAGAGCTATCGAACACATCACCACTGATGAAAGTACCATGGTAATGAGTACGTACAGTTGAATCATACGTTGGTGTTTCACCGTCGCCTTGAACAAGTACTTCGTATTGAAGACCAGACTCTGTGATCGTAATACCGTCACGCTTAGCGTTTTCAGCTAGGAATGTATCACCTTCAGCGGCAGCAGCTTCTGCAGCAGCTTCTTGTGCTTCTTGTAAACGACGACTAATTTCAGTAAATGCAACTTGAAGCTCTTCCATTGATACTGCGCTTTCTTTACCGGCAAATGCATCAGCAAGACCAGCTTGAACAGCAGGGATATCAATACCTTCAAAAGAGTTTGCTGCTAGTTGCTCGCCCATTTGACGACCTACACCGTAGCTAGCATGCTGTTCCATAGTGCTGAACAAATCTGACATAATAATTTTCTCTCAATAAACATAAAAAATTCGCACGAGAGTTTATCACAATAAACCCCGTAAATGTTGGCAAAAAACGCTATTTAACTTGAGCAATTTTACACTCAGTCAAAGACTGTTTTCTTGCCTGTGTATAAAGCGGCATCACTTGATTCTGTGCCGCTTGTAAGTCTTCAATTCGGTGACTGTGTGACGGGTGAGTCGATAACAGTTCAGGGCCTTGGGAGTCGCCCGCTTTAGCCATGTTTTGCCACAAATTAACACTTTGAGCCGGATTAAAACCTGCTTTGGCCATTAGCTCAAGACCAACAATATCAGCTTCAGACTCCTGGCTGCGTCCAAAAGGTAAAATAATACCCACTTTAGCCCCTAGCCCCAACCCAGCCATGTACAAATCTTTATTGGCAATACCCGATGCTCCTAATGCGGCATCCGCAGCTTGCATGCCAAGCCCCGTTAACTGAGCTCGAGAGACTTGCTCGTTACCATGCTGGGCTAATACGTGCGCCACTTCATGTCCCATAACCGTAGCCAACTGATCTTGATTCGTCGCCACATTAAGTAAACCGGTATAGACACCAATATGGCCGCCAGGTAGCGCAAACGCATTGACTTGGTCTGATTCAAACAATACGACATCCCATTGCTGTGATTGGTCGGGCAACACCGCAGTGATACGTTTGGCAACACAGTTCACATATTGAGTTTGCGCTTGGTTTTGACTTATTTTTTCGCTTTGCTTCATGGTCTCAAACGACTGAGCTCCCATTTGCTGCATCTGCGTATCAGAAAACAACAGGGTTTGCCCTCGACCTGTTGGCGATTGACTATTAACACAACCAACTAATAAAGCGGAAACAAGTAGGGTTAGCGCGAGAGGTTTCATGTTGTCATCCCTTAAAATTCATTTAGCCAAAAAGCTAATCCATCATTGATTTATTCTATACCAATCAACTGGACCAATGCATCACTTACGATGTTAAACATCAGTCAGCATTCATGTGTTTATTAACGTGTTGATTTACGTTTAGCGAAATCACTAATACTGCGTTTATTGGCGGTTCGACGATTGGCTTGTTTATCACGCGGCGCTCGCTTACTGTTTTCGCTAGTGGGTTTATCCGTTACCACAAAACCGGCTAATTCAACTAATGGTAATGCCTGTCCGGTTAGCTCTCGAATAGCTTCTAAACTGAGTAATTCAGAGTGACCGACTAATGATAATGCCACGCCGCTTAACCCCGCCCGTGCGGTACGCCCAATACGATGAACATATACTGCTGCTTGGGCAGGCAAATCAACATTGATGACCACAGGCAATGCGTCAACATGAATACCGCGCGCAAGTACATCGGTTGCGACTAATACGGTCAGTTGTGCCGTTTTGAATTGCTCTAAGGTCTTACTTCGCAGCGCTTGTTCTTTATCGCCATGAAGCGCCGCAGCGTTAATACCCGCTTTAATTAACTTTTTACATAATGCATCAGCATCGTCTTTAGCATTCACAAACACCAATACTTGCGACCATTGATGTAAAGTAATTAAATGAGTCAGCGCTTTGGCCTTGCTGCCTTTATTGACGTGATAGATAGTTTGGTCAATATCAGCCACGGTACTATTCAAAGCATGCGCTTCAATTCGCACGCAAGATGCAGACTGTACTTTTTGAGCTAATGCGACCAAAGATTCGGGTAACGTCGCCGAAAATAATAACCGCTGGCCACTTGGCATTAATGCTATCAGCGCATTAATATCGGCGATAAATCCCATGTCCAGTAATCGGTCTGCTTCATCAAGAACCAAACTCTGCAGGTGTTCAAACTGAATAACCCCTTGTTGAGCTAATGCGAGTAAGCGGCCTGGTGTAGCAACGACAATATTAACCGGTTGAGCTAAGCGCTCAATTTGAAGCTCTATTGCTTCCCCCCCAAAAAGTACCTCTACGCGTAAATGAAGCGATTGTGCTAGCGGCACTAAGTTTTGCGATACTTGTGATGCTAACTCTCTGGTCGGCACGATGATCACGGCAGACAAATGAGACGTTGAGAGCTGACTAATGCGTTGCAATACTGGCAAACCGTAAGCATAGGTTTTACCGCTGCCGGTTTGAGCTAATGCCAATATATCTTGCCCCAGCAATATAGTAGGAATAGCCAGTTGTTGGATACGACTCGGCTTATTCACTGTCGGTGGCAATGCGGCTAATAAACTTGAATTGAGTGATAACGCTGAAAATGACATGTTAACGCCTAATGTTAATAGGATAAATTGACGATATTCGCCAATAAAAAAGGCTGCTTACCCAAAGTAAACAGCCTTTAACGAGGTCGCTAGATCATCGCGATTAACTGTTTAAATCCTGAAAGAACTTTTTAACGCCATCAAAGAAACCTTCAGCTTTAGGGCTGTGTTTTTTTGATTCGCCAGTTAATGTTGCTTCAAACTCACGCAATAACTCTTTTTGTTTTTCATTCAAGTTAACCGGTGTTTCCATCACCACTTTACACAGTAAGTCACCTACTGCATGGCTACGGACCGACTTAACCCCTTTGCCTCGTAGGCGGAACATGCGCCCAGTTTGGGTTTCTGTTGGGATTTTAAGGCTAACTTTACCGTCTAATGTCGGTACTTCAATCTCGCCGCCTAATGCTGCTTTACTGAATGAAATAGGTACTTCACAGTAAAGGTTATTGGCATCACGAGTAAAGATAGCGTGTTCACGCACACTAACTTGAACGTATAAATCACCTGGTGGAGCACCAAACTCGCCCGCTTCACCTTCGCCAGTAAGACGGATACGATCGCCTGTATCTACACCAGCAGGAATTTTAACTGATAAGGTTTTGCTTTTCTCAACACGACCTTCGCCATGACACTTGCCGCAAGGATCTTTAATGATTTTACCGCGACCATGACAAGTAGGACACGCTTGCTGAACAGCAAAGAAACCTTGACGCATTTGCACTTGGCCTTGGCCATGACACGTACCACATGTGGTTGCAGATGTGCCTTTTTTAGCGCCACTACCGTCACACAAATCACACGCTGCTAAAGTAGGAATTCGCAGTTCTTTGGTTAACCCGCGTACGGCTTCTTCTAAAGACAATTCAAGGTTGTATCGTAAATCACTACCGCGCGCAGCTTGGCGTTGACCACCACCACGGCGACCACCACCAAAAATATCACCGAATACATCACCAAAGATATCGCCAAAATCTCCTTGGCCACCACCGTGTCCACCACGATTAGGGTCAACGCCAGCATGACCAAATTGATCATAAGCCGCTTTTTTGTCGCTGTCGGTTAAAATTTCGTACGCTTCTTTAATTTCTTTAAAGCTAGCTTCTGCGGCTTTGTCACCCGGATTACGGTCTGGGTGAAACTTCATCGCTAAGCGTTTGTACGCTTTTTTAATTTCGCGTTCACTGGTGTCACGTCCAACACCGAGAACTTCGTAATAATCACGCTTTGACATAGTGTTCTGTTTCTCGAAGGTGTGAGTAAATTGTTAAACATAAATTATACAAACGGGCGTTTGAGGATAACCCCAACGCCCGCTTTAACGGTAACTAGCTGAAATTACTAATTACTTTTTGTCGTCTTTAACTTCTTCGAACTCAGCATCAACAACATCATCAGCAGGCTTTTCTTGGCCAGCATCGTGTGCTTGACCTTCTGCTTCACCTTGAGCTTTAGCTTGAGCAATTTCCATTAACTTAGCAGACGCTTCGATTAACGCTTGAGTAGCTGTATCAATAGCTTCTTTATCTTTGCCTTTTATGGCAGTTTCTAAAGTTGCAATTGCCGCTTCAATCTTTTCTTTTTCGTCGCTAGCTAGTGCATCGCCAGCTTCTTCAACTTGTTTTTTAGTTGAATGAGCTAAACCATCTGCTTGATTACGCGCTTGAACTAACTCTTCAAATTTCGCATCTTCATCAGCATGAGCTTCTGCATCACGAACCATTTGTTCAACTTCTTCATCAGACAAACCTGAAGAAGCTTTGATAGTAATGTTTTGTTTCTTACCTGTTTTCTTGTCTGTTGCAGACACATGTAAGATACCATCAGCATCAATGTCGAACATCACTTCAACCTGTGGTTGGCCACGTGGTGCTGGCTCAATACCTTCAAGGTTAAATTGACCTAATGACTTGTTGGCACTAGCTTGCTTACGCTCACCTTGAAGTACGTGAATTGTCACTGCACTTTGGTTGTCGTCAGCTGTTGAGAACACTTGCTGAGCTTTAGTCGGGATAGTGGTGTTCTTCTCGATAAGCTTGGTCATCACACTGCCCATGGTTTCAATACCAAGAGATAGTGGTGTAACGTCAAGTAGAAGTACGTCTTTCACTTCACCAGAAAGTACGCCAGCCTGAATCGCCGCGCCAACTGCAACCGCTTCATCAGGGTTAACATCTTTACGAGGCTCTTTGCCGAAGAAGTTAGTTACTGCTTCTTGTACTTTAGGCATACGAGTCTGGCCACCAACAAGAATCACTTCATTGATATCAGATATTGATAAATCAGCATCAGCTAGTGCAACTTTAAGCGGCTCTAGAGTACGTTGAATTAAATCTTCAACTAATGACTCTAGCTTAGCACGAGTAATTTTAACCACTAAATGCTTAGGACCTGATGCATCAGCAGTGATGTAAGGCAAGTTAACTTCAGTGTGGTTAGTGCTTGAAAGCTCGATTTTTGCTTTTTCAGCCGCTTCTTTCAAACGTTGCATTGCTAAAGGATCTCTACGAAGATCTAAGCCCTGGTCTTTTTTGAATTCATCAGCTAAATAGTTAATCATACGGTTATCAAAGTCTTCACCACCTAAGTGAGTATCACCATTGGTTGCTAGTACTTCAAATGTTTGGTCGCCATCGTTGCTGTCGATTTCGATGATAGAAATATCGAATGTACCACCACCTAAATCGTAAACTGCAACAATGTTGTCGCCTTGCTTCTTATCGATACCGTATGCAAGTGCAGCAGCAGTAGGTTCGTTGATAATACGCTTAACATCAAGACCTGCGATACGACCAGCATCTTTCGTTGCTTGACGTTGTGAATCGTTAAAGTAAGCAGGAACGGTAATAACCGCTTCAGTCACTTCTTCACCTAAAAAGTCTTCAGCAGTCTTTTTCATCTTTTTCAAGATTTCAGCTGAAACTTGTGGTGGTGCCATTTTATTACCACGAGATTCAACCCATGCATCACCATTATCAGCTCCGATAATTTTGAATGGCATGATGTTCACGTCACGTTGTACTTCGTCATCTTTAAAACGACGGCCGATTAAACGCTTAATGGCAAAGAATGTGTTTGTTGGGTTAGTTACAGCTTGACGCTTTGCTGGCTGGCCTACAATAATTTCATCATCGGTATAAGCGATAATTGATGGGGTTGTACGATCACCCTCTGCGTTTTCAATTACGCGTGCTTTGCCGCCATCAAGGACTGCTACACACGAGTTTGTTGTGCCTAAATCGATACCAATAATTTTGCCCATGGGGTCCTCCGAAATTGACGTTAGTCGTCACAAATATGTTATTTGATGTTGATATGGGGATGAACAACAAGTATTTCAAGCATTTTATTGCTTAACTTGAGATTCAAAATTGACCACTCATATCAGCCTTGATACCTATATTGGGACAACAAAGTGAATTACAAGGGTATAAGTAAATATTTATCATGTTTTATGGATTTTTTATACGAGGCATATTAGTAAGCTAAGGAGCTTCAGTTACACATAACAGCGATGGCTTAAGTAAGCGTAATGATGGGAGTCATTACCGTAAAACCAGCCGGAATCACGCAACAACAAGGCATAGACCTGTGTTTTTTTTACTAAATGTCACCCATATTGCCGATGAATTAGATGGTATTAGCGCAATATAATCGTCGCTAATACCAATATTCAGCGTATTGTTCATTATTGTGCGAGTTTCGGCTATTAGATAGTGAACTACATCAGCAGCCATTATGGCAATTTAACAACGGTACTATCGATTGAATTTGCACGATTGATTGCCGCTGAGTTTTGCGCTTGGCATTATCATTTGGGGAGTGGATTAAATCATCACAATTTAAATCGACATTGGTTTGTGAGCCACACTAACCAACTTGGCATTTCAACAGTATTGCTCGTTTTTTGAATGTAACACTGCAACAGAAAAGTATTAAATAACGCTAATCATTTGATAAAAAATCGAACTAGAGCTATAAAAGTACAAAGGATATTCAAAAAAGTACTAAAAATTCAAATGATTGTGGAGGTACCAAGGCAATGGGACTGCCAAGATGGAATTTCAGTGATAACACCGAACGTAAGATACGCATTGTCACCTTAACGATTGTTATGGTGATTCTAGTTTATGAAAAGCTTTATGGCGTAAGCACCACACAATATCCAGCAATGTATTTGTGCGTATTTTCACTTATCGCTACTTTTATGACCAATGCCGTACAACGTCGATATTTCACTTATGTAATGGAATACGCGCAAGTATTTAGAATTGTAGCGATATTAATGACCTGTGCCTTTTTTGCGATTTGGTTATTAACCACCTTTGAGCGTTTTACTGAGCCAGTAACGCCAAGTCACCTTATTTATAATTTATAACGCTCTGTTATTACCGAGCCGCCATACAAAAAGCAAAGGGCGCTAATGTGCGCCCTTCTTGTCATAAATAGAACAAAATGCATTATTGTCTGCAGGTGTAATCACCCCAAGCTAACCACTTGTAAGTGGTCAGGGCATCTAACGCCATTGGACCACGAGCATGCAATTTCTGAGTACTCACCGCCACTTCCGCGCCAAGACCAAACTGCGAACCATCAGTAAAACGAGTACTGGCATTCACATACACTGCAGCGGAATCAACTTGATTCATAAAGTCACTCGCGGTGTGAATGTTATCCGTTAAAATGGCTTCAGAATGCCCTGTAGAATAATGACGGATATGTTCCACGGCTTCGTCAATATCGTTAACCACTTTGATCCCTAACGTGAGCGATAACCACTCTGTTGAAAACGATTCATCATGTGCCGCTGTTACATCAAAACCTAAACCATCAAGATAAGGCAAAGTGGTTGCACAAGCATGGAAACGAACCCCAAGCGAGTGTAAATGTGATGCTATATTGGGAATAAACTCAGCGGCTACCTGTTGATGTATTAATAAGGTATCTAAAGCATTACACACAGTCGGACGTTGAACTTTAGCGTTAGCAATGACATCAATTGCCCGCACTAAATCAGCTTGTTTATCGACAAATAAATGACAGATGCCAATACCGCCTAAAATGACAGGAATGCTTGATTGCTCAGCACACAATCGCTGTAGGTTTTGTCCACCACGAGGAATAATCATATCGACATATTTGTCGAGTCTTAGTAAACCGCTGACAAGGCTACGCTCTGGTGAATCAATGAGCTGCACGGCATCTTTAGGTAAATCTAGACTCACCAGTGCATCACGGATAATGTCGCTTAGCATTTTATTGGAGGTTAGGGTTTCTTTACCGCCACGCAAAATCACTGCATTACCGGTCTTTAACGCTAACACGGCAATATCAACAGTGACATTTGGCCGAGCTTCATAAATAACCCCCACCACACCTAATGGGACACTGCGACGAGTTAAGCGTAAGCCGTTATCTAATACTCGACTATCAGCTTCCTTGCCGACAGGGTCTGCTAGTGCGATGACATTATCAATGTCAGCTATAATCCCGCCTAGCCTCCCTTCGTCCAGCATCAACCTATCTATCATGGCTTCGGTTAAACCGCTTTGCTTCGCTGCAATAATATCTTGCGCATTCGCTTGTAAAATATCATTTTTCCGCTGCGCTAAGTGATCGGCAATCGTAGCTAACAACACGTTTTTTTGTTTCGCAGTTAAACTCGCTAAAATAAAACTTGCAGCCTTAGCACGTTGCCCTAATTGAGTTAAATATTCTGTTTCTGTGGCTGACATATGCTTATCCTTAATTATCAAGTACGACCATATCATTGCGATGAACCACGGCATCGCCGTAGTTATAGCCCAGTAGACTTTCTATATCATCAGAATGTTTACCGCTAATTTTGGTTAAATCATTGGCGCAATATCGGCTAATGCCTTTAGCCAAAATCTTACCCGTTTGATTCACAATCAGTAAGGTCGCACCGCGTTCAAAATTGCCTTCAACATCGACAATGCCTTTAGATAATAGGCTACGACCATTAGCAACAACGGCAACAGATGCTCCAGCATCTACAACTAATTTACCTTGTGTAGCTGGACCCGCAAGGATCCACTGCTTGCGACTTTCTAATGGATTTTCGATTGCGCTAAAATGAGTACCGACAGACTCCCTCGCCGCCACTTTGGCAATAACATCGGGGTGATGACCGGAAGCTATAACAACTTCTATGCCCGCACGTCTAGCCACATCCGCGGCTTCGAGTTTGGTGGCCATTCCGCCCGTTCCAAGTCCAGACACTGAACCGCCGGCCAATAAACGCAAACTGTCGTCAATATTGACAACTTGTTTAATCAACTGTGCGTCGGGATGGGTACGTGGATCGGCATCAAATAAGCCTTTTTGGTCGGTCAGTAAGATAAGTAAATCAGCATCGCAAAGTAAGGCTGCGCGGGCAGATAAATTATCATTATCGCCCACTTTAATTTCATTGGTTGCCACTGCATCATTTTCGTTAATGATAGGGATAATATTGTGAGCTAATAATGCATTTAAGGTGTCGCGCGCATTAAGATAACGTTCACGATCTTGTAAATCAGCACGAGTTAACAATAACTGGCCAACATGCAATCCGTAAATACTGAACAATTGTGACCATGCCAAAATTAACTGACTTTGGCCTACCGCTGCAAGTAACTGTTTATTCGCCATAGTGTCGGGCAACACCGGATAATGTAAATGCTCCCGCCCAGCAGCTATCGCACCTGATGTACACAACACAACTTCTACACCAGAACGCATAAGCGAGGCCATTTGCCTGGCTAATTCAACCATATGTGCTTTATCAAGCTTTTTACTGCCCGATGTCAGCACGCTGGTGCCTAACTTAACTACTACGCGGCGATAACCCATTTGTCTTACTCAGCTTACAAAAAAATATTCAGTTCATTTTTATACCCAATTCACTCGATAATTCATAGTGAAAGCCGCTAATACTGGAATATTTGTCTAGATTAACTATTTTCAGGTTAATAAATGGTTATCAAACAGTCTCTAATCCTGCTAACTCAGTTTCATTAAGCTGAAATAGCTTGGCTATTGGCGCCTTATTTAGAAAAACAAAAAAAGGGCTAATAGCCCTTTTTTGTATTGGCCTTAGCCAATTTATTAATTCACTGTACTCATGGACAGCTAATTAACCGTAAATAAACTTGGCAATAAACAATGCCGCCACCACTAAAATACCTGGATTTAAATCTTTAAAACGTCCTGTCATCAATTTGATCGCAGCATAAGAAATAAACCCAAGACCAATTGCATTGGCTATAGAGAAGGTTAACGGCATTAATAAACACGTCACAACAACGGGAGCTGCTTCAGTAATATCTTCCCAATCAACATTGACTAGACCAGACATCATTAGGATTGCGACATAAAACAAGGTACCTGTTGTGGCATATGCTGGCACCATACCGGCTAATGGCGACACAAATAACGCCGCTAAAAACAGTAATCCAACTACAACGGCAGTTAAACCTGTGCGACCACCGGCACTCACCCCTGCAATACTTTCAATATAGCTCGTGGTAGTTGATGTACCTAATGCAGCACCAGTAATAGTGGCGACACTGTCTGCGGTTAAGGCACGTTTTACTCGAGGTAAACGGCCTTTTTCATCAAGCAGTCCGCCACGTTGAGCAACAGCAACTAAGGTACCTGATGTGTCAAATAAATCGACAAATAAGAAAGCAAAAACCACCGATAACATGCTCACCTCTAATACACTAGACAAGTCCATCTTCATAAATGTCGGCGCGATAGACGGCGGCATAGAAATTAAACCTTGGTATTGCACATCACCAAAAATCATTCCTAAAACTGTCACTATTAGAATGCTAAAAATAACGGCAGCCTTTAGACCACGATGAACCATGGCAATAATTAAGAAAAAACCTAATGCGGCCATCAAGGCTGGAAATGAGGTGATATCGCCCATAGTCACCAATGTAGCAGGGCTTGCCACTACAATACCGGCATTTTTTAAGCCTATTAAGGCTAAAAATAATCCAATACCAGCAGCAATACCAAAACGTAACGACATTGGAATACTATTAACTATCCACTCACGTATTTTGACTAAGGATAAAATTAAGAAGCACACACCTGACATAAAGACCGCGCCAAGTGCCGTTTCCCAGCTATACCCCATTTCGCCAACTACGGTGTAAGTAAAAAAGGCATTCAGCCCCATACCCGGAGCCAATGCTATCGGGTAATTAGCTAATAATCCCATAACTAAACAACCGATAGCAGCCGCTAAACATGTGGCAACAAATACCGCACCATGATCCATCCCAGCATCAGCAAGCATCATAGGGTTAACAAAAATGATGTAAGCCATCGTTAAAAAAGTAGTCAGACCGGCCATAGCCTCTTGCTTAAGACTCGTGTTGTTCTGTTTAAGTTTAAATAGTTTTTCTAACATGGAACGGGGTTCCTTGGGCAAAGGTTAACGTTGGATTAATAGTCAAATTACGACAAATGAGGATACGGTAAGCCTTGTGCTATTGACCATACTCACAGAGTCGACATCTTTACAGAGGGCTTACTTTAATTGCGGGGAATTATAAATACTTACGACCTTGATAGCTATCAATAGCCTTTTTGTTGAAAGATTTCAGTTTTTTATATAGCGCACTAACCAATTAGCTTGAGTCTAACTAAAGCGAGCTAAATTCAAGACAAAAAAAAGCCTACTCAATAGAGTAGGCAGACATGTTACAAGCATCCCATATGGGGAAAGGAAAGCTAGCATCACTTAACGTGATGTGGCGATAAATTAATTAATTTACCACCTTGTCTAAAACCGTCAAACGAGACGAACAAAAGGTTGATGGATAATAAAACTACGTAAAGAGGGTCAATTCTTAACGTTTCATGGCGAATATACCGCCACGTAAAACTGTTACGTCGGCAAACCAAGTGTTCTGCCAATAAAATTTGCTGTTACCTGTATAAGACATAGTCATGCTCCTGATTAAAGTAAAGTTGTATAAACCTAGTAAAGCTTGGCTCGGTTCCCTGGAACGTACATTTCTCAAATCCATTGAGACAACTTGTCACTCAGATCCTTGGAGGTTATATCCATCCTGGATTAACTAGAGTCGACAAACACATTGCTTGCCGACGAAATGAATTATACAAAACTGTAATTTAATTACAAGTATTATTTGCTTTAATTCACAAAAACTTCATTGAAAGTGATTTAATTACAACGCTTTCGTATTAAAACTATGTATAACTATTGTTATCAACATGTAACCTAAAAATCAAACCCTGCAAAAACAACTACTTAACAACGAAAAAACCTCTAATTTGAAAACTGTAATAAAGCAACCAAAGGGCTTGCGGTTGGCTTTCCATACAGAGGATCGCCCTCAACAGAACTGCCTGCAATATCGATATGAGTAAATGCCAGTTCTGTTTCTGTTAATCCAGAGGCTTTTATCAAGAAAGCGGCAGGATATTGATGCCCACGAGCCGTAATGGAAGACGGACCATTATTCGATGACACCACATCTGCAGCGCCGTTTTTATCGGCAATTTTATCAAAGTCTTCCGGACGTAATCGTGAAACCTCGAATGGCTCCCCCCATAACTGACCCACTTCAGCAAGTGTTGCTGCAACCCCTTGCTTTTTAGCAGCGCTATTCTCAACTAATGCAGGATAACCACCATAGGCTCGTACAACATGGCCGGTTAACGTCGCCACCGAAAATAATTGTGGATTCACCGCTGTTTGAGCCTGTAAACGCAAATGTGATAATAAGTCAGCCAACACTAAGCGACCTTCTGCATCAGTATTACCAATGCGAACTCGCACACCTGCGTGGCTAGTAATGATTTCATCAGTGACAAATGCATCACTGCCAATACTGTTTCTTACTAATCCGAGTTCAGCAATGACTTTAATACCTTTAGGTTTCAGTATTGATAGTGCTTTCATTAGACCGGCAACTGCTGCCGCGCCACCTTTATCACGGCTCATTCCAGCCATAGATCCTGCAACTTTAATATCAGCGCCACCTGTGTCGTAAACCACACCTTTGCCAGCAAAGAATAAGGTTTTTGTAATAGGGCCTTCACCAACATATTCAAGCTTTACCACTCGTGGATGATGACGTGCAACATCAAAAGAGCTTCTACCCACTGCGCTGAGTAATGGGTATTGCGCTTTTAACTGCTCGACTTGATCAACCACAGAGACAGCCAAACCGCTATCAGCAAAAGCATCAACACAATATTGTGCAAAACCAATAGCGGACATACGCTCAGGTTCTGTACCACAAAGATCGCGCGCCAATACTCGTCCAGATTCTGCCGCATTAAGTAATAAACTATGGGTGGCAGTATTCAATAATCCAATCGCGGTTAAACTCGGTTGTAAAGACTTTGATTCTCGCGCCTCTAACGGTTGCCAAAGCTCTTGTCCACACGCCAGTGCGGCAACTTGTTCTGCATTAGCAAAGCGATTGTCAGTTACACTTGGAACAACTAGTAAAGGTTTAGTGGCACCTGCGGCTTTAGCAATGGCAATACCTTCTCGAGCGGCTTTGGCAAAAATCCTGACATCGCTATACTCATTGTCGCTATCTGTCACTGGGGAGATAATCAAACGACCACCGGCTAACCCTGGCGCAAAAAGCAACGTGGCACTTTTACCGACACGGAAATCTATTTGACTAGCGTGTGCAGCAAGCAAACTCACTTCATCTTGTTTGATCTCAGCTAAACTCGTCGCTATCACGACAACAGCGTCCCAACCTTCGCCTTCAAAAATAGCCTCATCAGTTGTGACATCAATAATTGGCACTTGGAACGCAGTAAGCGCTTTATTCACTTGGGTCATATAAGATCCTTACTCTTTAGGGATATAGATAAATTAGTGGGTTCATAATTATTTACAGATTTGTGGACTAAACCTTGGCAAATCGGTATCGCAATATCAAGTAACTGCGCAGAATATGTTAAAATAGTCGCAGTTATATTTTGTGTCGTATATCGACTTGATTTCATCTTAGAGGGCGTTTCGTGACTGCATTAACTCAATTATATCCTCAGCCTCTATGGCAATGGTTTGAACAAATTTGCGCTATTCCACATCCATCAAAGCATGAACATGCGTTATCACAACATATTCAACAATGGGCAAAAGCTCAAGGCCTTGCGGTTGTTGAAGACAAAGTGGGTAATTTAATCATCCGTAAGCCTGCTACTGCAGGAATGGAAAACTGCAAAATAGTGGTGTTACAAGCGCACATTGATATGGTGCCGCAAAAAAATGCCGACAAAGTACATAATTTTGAAACCGATCCGATTGAAGCCTATGTTGACGGTGATTGGGTTAAAGCTAGAGGAACAACCTTAGGTTCTGATAACGGTATTGGTATGTCTTCGGCGTTGGCCGTTTTAGGCAGTAAAGACATTAAGCACGGGCCACTCGAAGTGCTGCTCACCATTGATGAAGAAGCCGGCATGACTGGCGCTTTTGGTTTAGAAGCCGGTTACCTTGATGCTGAAATTTTAATTAATACTGATTCAGAGCAAGAAGGTGAAATCTACATGGGTTGCGCCGGCGGTGTTGATGCACAAATAAGTGTACCAATGTCTTGGCAAGCACCAGAACAAAGCAACGCCAGCTTTTCACTGACTATGTCGGGTTTAAAAGGCGGCCATTCTGGTGTCAATATTCATCTTGGTCGTGGTAACGCTAACAAGTTATTAGCGCGATTTTTATTTAAATACAGTGACGAATTAGCCTTAGAGCTAGTCAGCTTTAGTGGTGGTTCGCTGCGTAATGCGATTCCGCGTGAAGCTAACGTTCAATTGATGTTGCCAGCTGAAAATGTTGAAGCATTAAAACAAGCTATTGAGTCATTTCAAGCGTTAGTGCGTGAAGAGTTAGCCATAGCTGATCCTGCCATGTTACTCACGTTAGCCGCAATTGATGCACCAACAAAAGTGATGGACGAAGAAGCGCAAAATACCTTAATCGACTTATTACATGCTAGCCCTAACGGTGTTATCCGCATGAGCGATGAAGTAGAAGGCGTCACTGAAACATCATTAAATATCGGCGTGATCAGCACTGAAGATGAAAGCGTAGAAATATTATGCCTTATTCGTTCATTAATCGATTCGGGGCGTGAAGAAGTCACTGGTATGCTAACCGCACTATCAAATCTATCGGGTGCTAGCATTGATTTAAGCGGTGCTTATCCAGGTTGGAAACCAGACACTAGCTCACCTGTTATGGAAATTGTGCGTGACACCTATAACGATATTTATAAAAAAGATCCTACCGTGATGGTTATTCATGCGGGTCTTGAATGTGGTTTATTTAAAGAACCTTATCCGCACATGGACATGGTATCGATTGGTCCGACGATTCGTTATCCGCACAGCCCAGATGAAATGGTCAACATCACCACGGTTGGTCAATATTGGGAATTACTGCTTGCTGTATTAGAGCGTATCCCAGCTAAAGAGGCGTAATCAGTCAAGTGATTGTGGCTATGGTTATAATTGGCTGATAAGCCATATAAGAAAGGCGACAGCAATGTCGCCTTTTTGCTCTCTATGGTTTCCGTTATAAAATGGGCGCCTAAAATTGTAAATCGAGTTGAGTAATTTGATCGACACTACTCTCGGAAGAAGCCAACGTCACATCCGCTAGGCCAACGCTCACACCGACTAATCGAATCCCTCGCCCTTGGCTTCGTTGTAATGCTTGCAGCAATAACTCATGAAACAGGTTAATCGAAATCTCATCACTGCGATGCTCAATGGTGGTCTGCTTAAAATCATTAAATTTCAGTTTCACAACCTGCTTATGGATCTGTCGGTCTTTTGCACTGCGACGAACCCGAGTACTCAGCTCTTGAATCAGTTGCGGTAATACCTGATGACATTGCTCTAACGTAAAAATGTCTTTGGCTAATGTCGTTTCAACCCCGACAGACTTACGCACTCGATGCGGGCTGATTTGTCTTAAATCGATCCCTTGAGCACGCTCAGCCAACACATGGCCAAACTTACCAAAGGCCTCAATTAATTGCACTTTAGGGTATTGCTGCACATCATAACAAGTGGTTAAGCCAATATCGGCTAACTTTTTTGAAGTGACTTTACCAACTCCAGGAATTTTACTCAGCGGTAGGTCTTTTACAAAATCAGCAATTTGATTTGGAGTGATAACATATTGTCCATTCGGCTTATTTAAATCGGATGCAATTTTGGCTAAAAACTTAATGGGTGCTATACCAGCTGAAGCAGTTAATCCGGTAACCTCAAAAATCTCATCTCGTATCGCCTTGGCAATTAATGTCGCACTGCCTTGGTGAGCATCGCAATCAGTCACATCAAGATACGCTTCGTCCAAAGACAAAGGCTCAACAAGATCAGTGTATCGATGAAAAATCTCACGTATTTGCAGTGACACCGATTTATACACTTCCATCCGCCCTGGTACTAAAATCAATTGCGGACACAACTGCAACGCATGATAACTGGACATAGCGCTACGCACCCCAAATTTGCGGGCCTCATAGCTGCAGGTACTTATCACACCTCGGCGGTCACTTCTGCCGCCAACAGCAATGGGTTTTCCTCTCAACTCAGGAAAATCGCGCATTTCTACCGCGGCAAAATAACAATCCATATCGATGTGAATGATTTTACGCATTCTATAACCATCATCATTATCTTAATTGAAACAATGATACTGTATATAAAAACAGTATTCAATCATTCTCTTACAGACACAAAAAAGCCCAAACTCAGTTGGGCTTATTTAACATGTAACGTATCAATTAAGACATTACATTTTGGTCTGTAAATAGTTTTGTAAACCAATACGTTCAATAAGACCGAGTTGCTTCTCTAACCAGTACATGTGGTCAGATTCAGTGTCATCTAATAACACTTCTAAAATTTCACGGCTTTGGTAATCCGCTTTTTCTTCACATAGCGCGATAACTTTACGCAAATGATCTGCTACATGATATTCGTAAGCAAGGTCATTTCTCAGCATTTCTTGCACATCTTTACCAATATTCAACGCTTCACGGCTGCCAACATCTGGAGTGCCTTCTAAAAACAAAATGCGTTGAACTAGTTTAGCTGCATGCAACTTCTCGTCGTCTGACTCATGCAGAATACGGGTATACAGTTCATTGAATCCCCAATCTTCATACATATGAGCATGGACAAAATATTGATCCATGGCTGACAATTCGCCAGTTAATAAACTATTTAAAGCGTCGATGACTTCTGGATGGCCTTTCATGATAATTTCCTATTAGTCGTTAATTTGTGATTGAAGATAATTTTGAATACCCGTTTGATTGATAAGCTCTTGCTGCGACTCAATCCAATCTAGATGCTCTTCTTCGTCTTCGAGTAAATCTTCAAATAAATCGCGGCTAACATAATCTTGCTGAGTTTCACATACCTTAATGGCTTCACGCAAAATGGCAATTTGTTCAGTAATCGCAGCTAGATCACAGCTAAGCATTTCTTCAGCATGCTCACCAATGCGCAATTTATCTAACTGTTGTAGGTTAGGTAAACCTTCAAGAAACAATACACGTTCAATCAGCTTGTCAGCATGCTTCATGTCTTCAATCGATTTTTTATACTCTTTCTCATTAAGCTTTTCCAATCCCCAATGCTTAAACATACGAGCATGTAAAAAATATTGGTTAATGGCGGTCAGCTCACAGGTGAGTACTCGATTAAGTTGGCTGATGACTTTAGGATGACCTTTCATAGTAATGCCCCTCGATAAATAATGTGATCTCGATCAATTACAAATAGGATAAAACACTATAGGAGAAAAAGCAAATTTTCCTTTATTTTCACACACTTACAATTGATAACCATTATCATTATAACTAAGCTTTGTAACTCGTTAGCAATACACGAACATAAAAAAAGCCTTCTAAATGAAGGCTCTTTACAAAGCATTGGTCTATTAACCTTCGCTTTAGGCAATTAACGATGCTAAATAATTCGATTTTGATTGAGCAACTCATTGCGAGCTTGCTCTTTTTCCATACGGCGTTTACGTTTATCACATGGATCGTCACAGTCACATGCTTTCTCAATACCTAAAACACCTAAACCACCACAACTTCCTTCTACCGCTTTCTTTTTCACGATATAGCCGATAGACATTAACAAAAAGAACAATAATAACACTACAAACGCTGCTATAAATGTGCTCATTACAAACTCCAATTACTCATTCAGATTAGGGTACTACTAGTTGAATTAATCAGTCGTTTCATCAACTAGTTAAAAAATAAAGAAGCTACTTAACATACGATTTAAACGCATCGCTGTAATAGACCTGATAACCCTGTTCTTGCTTCTCAATTAACATTATTGCTAAATTTTTCTCTTTAGCAAGTGCCAATGAAGCCTCAGTTCCTAACACCATCATCGCGGTGGCATATCCATCTGCGGTCATACAACTAGAGTGTAACACGGTTGCAGAGGCAAGTTTATGCTTAATAGGATAACCGTTACGAGGATCAATTAAATGTGAAAAACGTTCGCCATTCTCTTGATAAAAGTTACGGTAATCACCTGATGTTGCTAATGACATTGTCCCAGGCTCAATCACTTGCTGAACGGCTTGGCCTTCTGTAGTTGGTTGCTCTACAGCCACTCGCCATGGGGTATTGTCATCCTTAGTACCTTTAACATTAAGCTCACCACCTATTTCAACTAAGTATCCAGATACATGATATTTGTCTAATATGGCGGCAATCTTATCAACGCCAAAACCTTTTGCTATAGAAGATAAGTCAACATACAGGTCTGCATTATGCTTAGTTAATGTTAAGCCTTTTATCGACAATTCTTTGATGCCCATCTTAGCTTTAGCGTTATCGATTTGAGCTTGAGTCGGGATGGTTGTCGGTCGTTTATCGGGACCAAAGCCCCACAAATTAACCACTGGTCCTAATGTGATATCTAATGCCCCATCAGTCTCCTGATAAAGACGCATACCCTCTTCGATAACCTTAATGGTATCAGCGGATACTTTAACGCTTTGTTGAACTTGTAATTGATTGAACTTAGACAGTTCTGAGTCTGAACGGTAAGTCGACATTTGATCGTTTACGACTTCTAATGCCATGTCAATTTCAGCTTGTAGTAGCTGCGCTTCAGGTAAGCGGTCACTGTTAACCACTTTAATATGATAAGTGGTACCCATGGTACTACCAGATAATGAAATAATAGGCTCTGGTGAACTGCAGGCGCTCACCAATAACAACAACGCTGGCAATAGCAATAACTTGATTGAATTTACAGTCATGTCAAATTTACACTTGTATTAAATAAACAAAAAAAAATTGCAGCGTGCAAGACTAGTGTTTAACCACCCTGTCTGCACTGCTGCAATTTCATGACTTACATGTCAATGTGATGAGTTAACTCATTAACCACCGAAATCATCTAATAAGATATTTTCGTCTTCAACACCTAAATCTTTTAGCATACCAATAACGGCGGCGTTCATCATTGGAGGTCCACACATGTAGAACTCACAATCTTCTGGCGCATCATGGTCACGTAAGTAATTTTCATACAATACGTTATGAATGAAACCAGTATAACCAGTCCAGTTATCTTCAGCTTGTGGGTCCGATAACGCGACATGCCATTTGAAGTTTTCATTTTCAGCCGCTAAGCCGTCAAAATCTTCAACATAGAACATTTCACGTTGTGAACGCGCACCGTACCAGAAGCTCATCTTACGCTTAGATTTAAGACGCTTTAATTGGTCAAAAATGTGTGAGCGCATTGGGGCCATACCAGCACCACCACCAATGAATACCATTTCTGCATCGGTGTCTTTAGCAAAAAACTCACCAAATGGACCAGAAATAGTCACTTTATCACCGGCTTTTAAGCTCCAAATGTACGAAGACATTTTACCGCAAGGTAGGGTTAAATTACGTGGCGGTGGCGTAGCAATACGCACGTTCAACATAATAATCCCGAACTCTTCTGGGTAGTTAGCCATTGAGTAGGCACGAATGGTTTCTTCGTCTACTTTTGACTCTAACTTGAAGAAGCCGAAGTGTTCCCAGTCGCCACGGTATTTATCAGGCACTTCAAACTCAGCATATTTAACATGATGAGCAGGAGCTTCAATCTGAATATAACCACCGGCACGGAAAGGCACAGATTCGCCATCAGGAATTTGTAGCTTAAGTTCTTTAATGAACGTCGCTTTGTTATCGTTAGAGATAACTTCACATTCCCATTTCTTGATGCCGAAAATCTCTTCATCAAGTTCGATTTCCATGTCAGTTTTCACGTTTACCTGACAAGATAAACGACAACCCTGACGTGCTTCACCTTTGCTAATGTGGTCAAGTTCAGTAGGTAGAATATCACCACCACCAGACTTAATCTGTACACGACACTGACCACATGAGCCACCGCCACCACACGCACTTGATACGAAGATGCCGTTGTCTGCTAAAACGCCAAGTAACTTGCCGCCAGCACCTGTTTTAATTGCTTTATCTGCGTCGCCGTTAATACCAATAATGATATCACCGCTTGCCACCAATTTTGATTTAGCGAATAAAATCACTAATACCAAAACCAAGACAATCACAGTAAACATACTCACACCTAGATAGACATCTATTGGAGTAGATTCAAGAATACCCATTCACTTATCCTTAAAGGTTCAAATTAATGCGTCTTCTCAATGTCTCTTAAAGAGAAACACCTGAGAATGACATGAAACCTAGAGCCATAAGACCTGCTGAAACGAAGGTAATACCTAAGCCACGTAAGCCATTTGGCACGTCAGAATATTTCATCTTTTCGCGGATACCGGCTAGCAATACAATTGCTAACGCCCAACCAATGCCAGAGCCAATACCAAATACTACGCTCTCGCCTAAGTTGTAATCACGCTCAACCATGAAAGATACTGCACCGAAAATTGCACAGTTCACGGTAATCAAAGGTAAGAAAATACCTAACGCGTTGTACAAAGGCGGAAAATACTTGTCTAAAGCCATTTCCAAAATTTGTACAAGTGCTGCAATCACACCGATAAAGGTGATGAACTTCAAGAAGCTCAAATCAGCATCAGGGAAACCAGCCCAAGCTAATGCGCCTGGAGCCAATAAACCTTGATAAATAATTTGGTTAGCAGGAACCGAAATAGCCAGTACCACGATAACTGCAACACCAAGGCCCATCGCAGTAGTCACTTTCTTTGAAACCGCTAAGAAAGTACACATACCTAAGAAGAACGCGAGTGCCATGTTTTCAATGAAAACTGAACGAATTAATAAACTAATATAATGTTCCATTGCGTCTACCCTTTTGCTTCAACTTGCTCTGGCTTGTAAGTACGGATCAACCAGATCAAACCACCGATCAAGAAGAATGCACTCGGTGGCAGTAGTAATAAACCGTTAGGCTGATACCAACCACCGTCAGAGATTTTGCTGAGGATTTCTACGCCGAATAATGAACCATTACCAAATAGTTCACGCACCACGCCAACAGACAATAGAATAGCACCGTAACCTAAACCGTTACCGATACCGTCCATAAAGCTCATCATTGGAGGGGTTTTCATTGCGTAAGCTTCAGCACGACCCATTACAATACAGTTAGTAATAATCAAACCTACGAATACCGATAATTGCTTAGAAATGGCATAGGCATAAGCTTGTAATACTTGGTCAACCACAATTACTAAAGACGCAATAATGGTCATCTGTACAATAATACGCACACTGCTTGGAATGTGATTACGAATAAGAGAGATAAACAGGTTAGAAAACGCTGTTACCGCTGTTAATGCAATCGTCATTACTAATGCTGTTTCTAATTTACTGGTAACAGCAAGTGCACTACACACACCCAAAATTTGCAATGCTATTGGGTTGTTATTGATAATCGGTCCGGTCAGAACCTGTTTAAGTTCTTTAGCGTCAGCCATTAGCTTAACCCTCCGTTGCGTGCTTTAGCGATAAAGCTTGCAAAGCCTTCTTTACCTAACCAAAACTCCAATGAGTGTTGTACACCGTTACTGGTCAATGTTGCACCTGAAAGTGCATCAACACCATGAACAGAGCTAGCCACTGTAGGGTTTTTAGTTACACTAATAGCCAAGTCGCCTTGTGCATCAAATAACTGCTTACCTTTCCACAATGCTTTCCATTTTGGATTTTCAACTTCGCCACCTAAACCAGGAGTTTCACCTTGGTCGTAGTAAACAAGTCCTTGCACAGTGTTTAGATCAGCTTCTAGAGCCAAAAATGCGTACATCGTTGACCACAAACCATAACCGTGAACAGGCAAAATCACGCTAGTCAGTTTACCTTCGTCATTACGAACAAGGTAGACAACAGCTTTATCTGCAACACGTTTAATTGAGGCAACATCATTTTCAGGGATAGATGACGTTTCTGTATCACGAGATGCTTTACGTTGATCATAAAGGTTAGCATCACCCTCAACAAATTCACCGGTTTCAAGGTCAACTAAGCGAGCGTCTACATATTGCTCATACTTGCTTAGAATATCTTTCTTGGTGATTTTGCCTTCTTTAGGGTTGATAAGGCTCGCTGCTTCAAGAATATACTTTTGCTTATCCAACAACTTATTTTCTTGCTGAATAGGTTTTAACACCACGGCAGCGGTTGAAACAAGCACGGAGCAAATAAGACATAAGCCGACAACAACAAATAGCGTTCTACCGAACGAATCTTTATTACTAGCCACGAGCAATCCTCCGCTTAATATTTGCCTGTACTACAAAGTGGTCAAATAATGGAGCAAATAAGTTAGCAAACAAGATAGCTAACATCATACCTTCTGGGAATGCAGGGTTAACCACACGGATAAACACCACCATTGCACCAATGAGGAAACCGTATGCCCATTTAGCACTATTTGTGAACGACGCAGAAACAGGATCTGTCGCCATAAACATCATACCAAATGCAAAACCACCTAATACTAAGTGCCAATGCCACGGCATTGCAAACATCGGGTTGCTGTCGCTACCAATAAGATTAAGTAGAGTAGAAATTGCCACCATACCTAACATTACACCACCCACAATACGCCACGAGGCAATACGGGTGTAGATAATGACTAAACCACCGAGCAAAATAGCAAAGGTCGATACTTCACCAACAGAACCCGGAATAAAGCCCATGAAAGCATCAATCCAGTTAGCGTTTGAAGTGTAGTCAAAAGTACCTTGCGCAGCTTGACTCAATGCTGTTGCACCAGAGAAGCCGTCCGCAACAACCCATGAGGTATCACCAGACATGCTTAATGGGTAAGCAAAGAACAAGAAAGCACGGCCAGCTAATGCAGGGTTTAAGAAGTTACGCCCTGTGCCACCGAAGATTTCTTTTGCTACAACCACACCAAAGGTAATACCTAAAGCGACCATCCATAAAGGAATTGTTGGCGGTAGAGTTAATGCAAATAGCACTGAAGTAACGAAGAAACCTTCGTTAATTTCATGGCCACGCACTGACGCAAAGAGTACTTCCCAAAAACCACCGACAATAAATGTTACTGCATAGATAGGTAGGAAGAAGCACGCACCATAGAACATCAAGGACATAATGCCAGAGTCTGCGGTGAGTTGAGCGCCAAATAATTCAAATAAGCCTACTTGCCAAATATCAGGTGTACCGAAATCGGCCACCATCGCTATTTGAGCTTGTAAACCTACGTTGTACATCCCGACAAACATTGCCGGAAATGTACATGCCCAAACCGTAATCATCATACGTTTTAGGTCAAGGTTATCGCGAACGTGGGTTGCCCCTTTGTTCACTTTACCTGGAGTGTAAAATACTGTCGCAGCCGCTTCGTAAAGGGCATACCACTTTTCGTACTTACCGCCTTTTTCAAATTGCGGCTCAATACGTTCGATAAAATCTTTCAAGCTCATTAGCCTTCCCTCTCGATCGTATCTAAACAGTCACGCAAATATGAACCGTAGTCATACTTACCTGGACATACGAACGTACACAATGCCAAATCTTCTTCATCTAACTCTAGTGCGCCTAAACGAACTGCGCCATCAAAGTCGCCAGAGAGTAAATCACGAAGTAGCATAGTAGGTAGAATGTCTAAAGGCATCACGCGTTCATAGTTACCAATAGGTACCATTGCACGGTCGGAACCGCCGGTGCTAGTGGTCATATTAAATAGACGTGACGGGCTTAAGTGACCTAAGAACGAACGAGTGATAGAGAACTTATCTACGCCAGGCATAGCCCAACCAAACAATTCTTTCTCGTCACCTTCTTCTAGTACACTCACCTGCTGATGATAACGCCCCAAATAAGCTTGAGGGCCTACCGCAGTACGGCCGCTTAACACTGAACCTGAAATCACACGAACACCATCACCGACCGTTTCATCAGCAGTCAGTTCAGCCATGCTAGCACCTAAAACGGTACGAACAAGGCGAGGTTTTTTCGCTTTAGGACCGCCAATCGCAACCACACGCTCAGTGTTTAATACACCTTGGGTGAACAGTTGACCAAAAGCAATCACATCCTGATAGCCAATATGCCAAACAGTACGTGTTGCTGAAGCTGGAAGAACGTGATGAATATGCGTACCCGCAAGACCTGCTGGGTGTTTACCCGCAAACTCTTGAACTTGGGCATTAGCTGCAGGGATATCGGCACCTTGAGCTTTACATAGGTAAACTTTACCTTCAGTTAATCGTGCTAGGACTTTTAGGCCATTAGCAAAATCTTCTTTATGTTGAGCGATGACTACCACAGGATCGGCAGCAAGAGGTTGAGTATCAATTGCAGTAACGAAAATACCCGCAGCAGTAGCATCTACAGCTGGCACTTTACTGAATGGGCGTGTACGCAAAGCAGTCCACAAACCTGAATTAATCAGATTATCACGAACAACTTGTGCGTCTAACGTGTCTAACTTATCAGCATCGTATTGAGCAAAAGCAACGCTATCGTCACCTTCCACAGCAATAACAACTGACTGAAGTACACGTCTTGCACCTCGGTTGATTTCTAAAATAGTACCACTGGCTAAAGCCGTATATTTAACGCCTAAATTCTTTTTATCTTCAAAAAGAACTTGGCCTTTTTGTACTTTGTCGCCCACTTTGATTTTCATCGTTGGACGTAAGCCAATATACTCTTCACCCAAAGTCGCTACGTGTCTAATGGCTGGGCCATTATGGATAACTTGCTCTGGTCCGCCTGCTATAGGCAGTTCCAATCCTTTCTTAATTGTAATCATATCCACAAGCACTACGTTTGAAGGAAAGACAATGCGCCACGTTCCGCTACAAAAACAAAGTGTTAACAAACACTTGCCATTTGAGCTAGCGCAGATTTAACTCGAAAATGCGATCATAATCACGCTGGTCGCGCGCATTTTACCGCAAATATGAGACTATCGCCACGAAAATTATAGGTGTTTTCAAACCAATACCTAACACAATCGGTGGCTTTTAGATCAGACTAATTAAATTAGAACCTAAGAGTGAATGTTATCTACTCCATTCTGATTTAAAAAACTATAGCATTAATTTTTAAAGAAATAATTTTAGTTGTTTGTTTACAAGAACAGTTACGCCTCAAATAACACTGCCCAAGTGAGTCATCACTTGAGCAGTATTGGTATTTGGAAATAAAAGGCACAGCAAGCAGCGTTTAAATATTATTCAACATTGCTTATGCCCAGAAAAGACCACCTAGAAATGGCCTTGATAACCAAAGTATGTGGTCATTTCAGACTGTCCTTGGAATCCCATTGCAGTGCGATTTGCCACTAACTCTTCGTCTAACAAATTCTCAACACGAACATACAACTCGTGCTGCTCGGTCAAACGGTAAGTTGCGGCGATATCAACCTTCCATTGACTATCGATAGCGCGCTCATTGGTAAACCCACCTTGATAACCTAACTCCGATTGATACAAAGCTTGCGCCATAATGGACATATTGCCGTAAACAACCCCAGAACTTAACGTCAATTGTTGTTCTGGTACCCAAGGTAATTGGCTATCAGCGGCAAAACATGCCATCAATTCATTGCAATTAGCATTGTCTGTTTCAGCTTGGGTATATTGGTATTTGGCTTTGAAGGGAATTGAAAATTGATCAAATGTTAGTCCATACGCTATGCTCAAATCTGCGCCGACAACAGAAACATCCTTAATATTCTCTTGTAATGATATTTGTTCATAATCACATATCATGCCCTGCATACAGCTCACATGTTGGCTATCGTAATCATGCATATAAGCCGTCATGGCAATCGATAAAGCATCTTGTTGGTAGCTTAATGCTAATTGATATTGCAACGCTTCTTGCGCTGTTTGTTCAATATTACCGGCTGAAGCGGCTGTCCAAGCTTGTTTAGCTTGTAACGCGGCTAACCACGGCCCACTCTGGTAAGCCACTTCAATAGAAGGCGACCAGCCATCATCAGAAAAGTCTGCAGCATTAAGGCTCGTATTTACATCACCAAGCTCACGAGAAACACTGACATGCTCATAACCTAAACCGAGGTTGATAGACCACTGACCATAATTTAATTTAGTATCTACCGCTGATAAAAATGCCGAGGCATCGTCAGTATACGTCAGTGCATATTCATCATCAGTTGTCGGCGTCAATGATAAATCATTGTTCCACGACCACTCACGTTGACCTAAACGCATTTCAGCTTTATCTGTATGGTAGCGCGCACTATAAGTCACCTGATGCTGACCATACATGCTGACACCTTTTGTTTGCATACCAAACCCAGAGAAATCGTTATTTTGTGTTAACGCTCCTAAGTTCATCCCATCGGTGGTGGGTGTTGTTTCAAACATAGCAATACGAGACAGCAACGCATTATTAATTTGCTCACCATCAACAAACTGCATCTCTTGAGATTGTTGTGAATAGGTTTGATAATAAAAGTCGGTAGCCATCGTTGAAGTAGATGACATGATTAGCTGATGTGCTAACACGTAACGTTGACGTTCGCCTTCAGTATTGTCGGTGCTAGCTGCTGAATATAATTGAGTCGGATTTACTGAAAAATCAACACTGGTTAACCCCAACGCTCCGCGATCAGCTTCTTGTGATGAGTACTGATAACTAAATTCTGTCGTTTGTTGGTTACGTGCTCCGGGTAAACTATCGGCAGCAATTTTGAACAAAATATCTTTCTGTGTACTATCTGCATCTCGGGCGACGCGATAACCCACATCGTCAGATGCAGATTGATAATCTACTGCCAGTAACATGCCATTTTGCTTCGAAGTACCACTCAGCACAGCCCCACCATTGATGGCATTATTGTCACTGCCTTCAACGTTGACATCGGTTGCATATTTTTGCGGACTAATTTGTACCGACTGATAGTCAAGCTTACCAAAAGCCGCTTGTGAACTTTCAGTCACACTGGTCATGCTCGAAAAAGACACTTTTTGCTGGTGCATTAAATTGGGTTGCAACACTAAATGTTGTCCAGAATAAGGCGCAGGAGAAAAGAAAATACCATCCTGTAAAATGGCTACACCGTCAGTGGCGCCAGCATGTGTGATAGTAATATCTTGATTTGGTCCGGTAGGTAACACTGTCGCGCCGGTCAATCCTAAAGCTATATCACTTTGGCGATAATGAAATTGGCTTATCGATGACTGTTGCAAATCGAGTTGATTATTAAGGTTATCAATAGACTCGGTCACCGTTTCTGCAACGGCATTGGTAGAATGGCAAACATAAAGCACTGCGGCTGCTATCACTGACAGGCTAAATGGGTGGTTAGACATATTAATCTCCGTATATGTGTCTGTTCACGCAAAAAATCGCTTAAAATGACGAATCAGTTAGTAAAATTCGTCCATTACAATAACGGTTTCAGTTACATAAAAATAGCGTACCGTTAACGTTTACTCGACATATTAATATTTGCTTCGCAAAAAAAAGCGGCTAAAGCCGCTTTTTCATTGAGATATCAATTAATCGATTCGATTAGAGGTTACCTAAAATTTCGTCACTCAGTTTCAAGTCATCATTTTGGTTGACGCTCACGCCTGCAGCAATGATCATCCGAGCTATATCTTGCGCTTGTTCTAATGAATGCATTTCATAAGTACCACATTGATATTCATTTAACTCAGGAATATCTTTTTGATCAATTACATTGGTTACGTCAACCATTGCCGCTAACCAGGAATCTGCAACTTTACTTTCTGTCGGTTGACCAATCAAACTCATGTAAAAACCGGTACGGCATCCCATCGGCGAAATATCAATAATCTCTATACCATCACCGTTTAAATGTTCACGCATAAAACCTGCAAACAAATGTTCAAGTGTATGGATGCCACGTTCGCTGAGGATATCTTTATTGGGTGCACAAAAGCGTAAATCGAATACAGTAATGGCATCGCCACTAGGTGTGCTCATGTGCTTGGCAACGCGAACCGCTGGAGCATTCATACGTGTATGATCTACGGTAAAACTGTCTAATAAAGGCATTGCTTTCTCCAAAGTAAATAATAATTTGACAATATAAAGCCTAATAACACGATAATATCACTATTTAAGCATGGTCACAGTGAGAGTTTACGGTTGATTTTTGTCATCTAACTCAAAGCGACTCAAGGCATCTTCTGTGTAACTAAAATAGCGCTTTACAGACTTCTCGTTAGCCATGTAAGACTCAAGTACTTTATTAAATAACGGGTCTTTAGCCGCTTCGCTGTTAAGCACATCATCTCTTGCATATTTTAATGCGCGGATCACTGTGTTGGGAAAAAGTTTAACTTGCACATTATGCTCGTTAAGCAATACATCCATCGCAGCAATATGACCTTGAGTATAATCATCTAACATATCCTGATTGATGGCTCTGGCAGCGACTTTAACAATCATTTTCAAATCATTGGGCAGAGTAGAAAAGGCCTGTTGGTTAATCAAAAACTCCATCGTTGAACCCGGTTCGTGCCAGCCAGGATAATAATAGTATTTAGCCACCTGATGCAGCCCTAGCGATAAATCATTATAAGGCCCAACCCATTCAGCAGCGTCAATTGCGCCAGTTTGCAGTGCGCCGTATAATTCTCTGCCAGCAAGTGCATCAACGGGAACGCCACCGAGCTTCTTGAGCACTTCACCGCCTAAGCCCGGTAAGCGCATTTTGAGCCCTTTAAAGTCTTCTGGGGATGCTATGATTTTATTAAACCAGCCACCCATTTGCATGCCGGTATTTCCCCCAGCAAGCGGTAATACACCAAAAGGTTGATAAACTTCCTCCCATAATTCCATGCCACCGCCGTAGTGAAGCCATGCATTCATCTGTTGTGCATTTAAACCAAATGGTATTGATGAGAAAAACTGGGCGGCAGGCGCTTTACCTTTCCAATAATATGATGCGCTATGGGCCATTTCTATCGTGCCATTACTTACGCCGTCAAACACCGACAATGCAGGCATTAATTCGCCAGCGCCATAAACAGTAATCACTAAACGACCGTTAGACATTTGCTCGACTAATTGGGCAAATCGTTCCGGAGCCATACCCAAACCGGGCAAGTTTTTTGGCCATGACGTGGCTAAACGCCATTCAATAACTTGGTGAGAAATAAAATCTTTTTGCGGAACAGAACTTAGCTTTGAAGGCGTTTCTTGTTGACAGCCTAACAATAACGTTAAGCCTAGTATCCAGCAGGTTTGTATCACCTTGCTCATGTAAATATCCTATGTCAATCGCACGCTTCTTTTCATAACTGTAACATAATCATAACTAGTGACAAACATCACCTCACTACGAATACAAAATAAAAAGCCTCGCATGTTCTGCGAGGCTTTTTGTATAATTCAGTCAGCACGTTAATAACAATTAACGATTACCATTACCCCTTACAATTAGGGGTCCGAGGTACTTCATCCAAAGCTTGCCATTCTGGTTGGCTATAAGCATTTATGGATAGCGCATGTACACCATTGGCTAATTCATCTGCTAGTGCTTGGTTTACCAAACGGTGACGGGCAAGTAAGCGCTGCTCGCTAAATTGATCACTAACTACAACCACTTTAAAATGGGTTTCTGAGTTAGGCGGCACATGATGACGATTACTCTCATTAATCACTTCAAGATGCAAAGGCGCAAAGGCGTGATTCAATTTATCGGTAATGATTTGTTCGACAGACATAGTGATACTCTTATTAATCCATATCGATGAAATCAAAGGGTACTGGTTTGCCCAATAAAGGTCAAACAAGCGGGCTAAAACTTAAAGTTTGTGCACACATTTTCTCAAGTTGATATCTAAGCATATTAACATCATTGGCCTATTTAAGATCCCCCTAGGTCCAGATGTTGTCGCTCCTCACGTGCTGGCCACACTCGAATAATCAGCCTATGTGTTCGTCAGTTTGTTGCTGTTAAGCCTGAATATTTTGTACAATAAAAATTCACCATTAATTAACGGTAGTAATTAGCAATAATGTGCCGAAAAGTGAAGTTAATACGCGGTTCAGTCACTTTAAGGCGCTTAGGTAAAGCATGTTGCCAGTGTTGCTGCATACCAGGATGCATAATGAGTAAGTCGCCTGATGCCAAAGGGAAAGTAACTTTGGTTTGCGTCGGTTTATGGCGCACAACAAAATCTCTACAGGCGCCTAACGTGACAGAAGCAATTGCCGAACCGGTGATAATTTCAGGTTCATCATCACTGTGCCAGCCCATACAGTCACGGCCATCGGCATAGCGATTAACTAACACTGAGTTACTGTCTATTTGATGCTCACTAAGCAGTTTTGCCCGTAATCGGCTTAACACTTTTAGCCAAGCCAGCGCGGTGATGTGTAATTTTGAATAGTGATAATCACAACCCTGGTCGCCAAACCAAGCTTGGGTGCGAGGAATAAAATGCTGCTTGCCATAGACTTCAATCGCCACGCGATCTAATGGGTATTGCTCTACTTCCATCATTAATAACTGTTGCTGCTTGGGGGACAAAAAACCTTTAATCCAAGTAACCGGCGGACTGATTTGGTTAGTCGTCGTTGGCACAACGACGGTATCTTGAGTTAAGCCATTTTGTAGCTCACCAAAATCTAATCCATGTTGAAATCCTGCCACTCAATCACCCTCTTATCTCGCTTGCCTTAATTAATACCAACGCTTGATTCTCGCAATCCATAAACCTGAAACCACAATGACTGCCATTAGGATTAATACCGAAAAATAACCAAAATGCCATTTTAATTCAGGCATATTGTCAAAGTTCATTCCGTAAATGCCGGCGACTAATGTTAACGGTAAAAAAATCGCAGTGACCATTGTTAACGTCATCATCACCCGGTTAGTTTTATGGGCACTCACCGAAATATAACCATTGATTAAACTGTCCACTAAACCTTGATAAAGACTGGCACGACTGGATAGGCGTTCAAACTGATTATATAAATAGCTCAATTGTTCATAGTCCATCTTAATATGCAGATGGGTGTCATCGCCAAGTAATTGTTGCAAGATTTCTTCGTGGTAACTAAACGAACGTTTGGCTTTTTGTAACTTACTGCTATAAGCGATTAGCTCTGCTAATAAATCATCAGTAGACACATCAAAAATTTCATCTTCTATTTCCCCTAAACGCTCTTCTAATGCCAACATCACCGCCAGATAATCAATCACAATTTGGCGCATCAATTCAAAACTGACTCGGCTCATTTCTGTACTTTCGAGGCAACCTTGTGCACTAATTCGTTGGATCACTTTGTTAACACTGATAGAAGGTTTCAGGTGTTGGGTAACCAAGAAGCGGTCATTGACATGCAGCAATAACTGGCTGCGTTCGAGCAAAAGATACTCATCTCTAGCCATAAGCTCGTGGGTTAACAAATATGAATGTGAATCATATTCTTCAAACTGGGGTGGGTGACGTTCTCGCTGTGCTTCTTCAAAATCGAGATGATCAATGCCAAACAAAGGGTATTGCTTGAAAAACGCTTGGCTATGCTGGCCTGAAATATCGACCCATATTAGCTGCAGTTGTGGATCATACTGGCTCATGAGAGTCTCATCACCTTGTGATAACAGCTGACCTTGCGCATTAAATAATAGTATTTGTATCGTCATGAATAACCCTTTCAGCAACCCATTATTACAATATAGACGACCTAAAGGATCATTTCTGACTCGCCAGCCGTTTCAATGTGTTGTTTAATCTGCTCAAAATGACTATTCACCCAGGCGCTACTGATTGGGCCCCAAGTTGAAATGCGATAATAACCTTCATTATGTCGCTGGCCTTGTTGCACAAAATCCACTTCAATACCAATATCAGCAAATGCCGCTATCGCATCTTGCAATGTCCTTCTTGGCATAAGAGTCAATTTATGTAAGCTTAATAAGTTGTGTTGCTCTTCATCCAGCAGGTGCGCTAAATACAATTTTCGTAGAAATGCTTTTTGCGATTTATTGATCACGTAATTATTCGAAAACATCCTTCACACACCCTATTACCTCTACATCACTCAGTAGAAATTACTGCATCTGTAGTCAATCACGCAAGCACTATTGCCAGAGCCAGCCCAATGCGGCTGAATTAATCGCGGCATTGTGACTGAATTAATCATGGATATATGGATAATTGATTGATTTATCAATAACCCACTATGATTAACACTACCTATGTAGAGACAATCTGGTTATAGTTTTTAACAATAGCTAGCAATCAAATATGGAAAATCAATATACATGGATACACCGCCGCAACCAAAGAGTCCAATAGCACAACCGCCATTAAATGATCTGTCAGCGGTAAGTGATACCTCAGCAATGTCCTCAGCAGGAAGCACAATAGCGCACGATTATGACCACGGTCCGCTTTTATCCCAAGATGAGTACATTCAACTTACCGAGTTGCCACTGAGCAATATTGATCCTAATTACCCTAAACTATTATTGATCATTAGCAGTGTCGTGGCGGTGATAATCATAACGGTTTTAAGCGCATTTCTATTAATAACTAAACCACTGCCATTGACAATCGCATCAGTAGGCTTGGTTTCAGCCATGATATTGGCCGTTGTGGTGATAAAGCTTATCCACCTTAAAGCACACAAAATTACTTACGGATTGTTTAAACATGAAATGGTGTTTCGTGAAGGTTTATTTTGGGTATCAACAACGGCACTACCTTATACTCGGCTGCAACATGTTAATTTGTCTCAAGGGCCGCTCGAGCGAAAATACAATTTAGTCACCTTAAAATGTTTCAGTGCTGGTAGCGGTTTAGCTGAAATTGACCTGCCAGGTCTAAATGCCGATTTAGCTGAACATTTACGCCAACATTTATTGAGTCAAGCCGCTGCAAACCATCAATTACTCATCACCGAAGCTGAAATTATTGATCCAATGTCATCTGACGCTGAAACGGATCCGTTATCCATTCAACCTCCTCAACAGGATAATCACAATGGATAAGTCATCAACATCATCAGATGATGCCCAGCCTGTTGATATTGATGAAATGGAAACTAATCGGTCATTCGCCGTAAATGTTGCCGACGCGGTCAAAACCGTTGATGGGGAGACAGAAAACAATAGCGTTGATACAAAGCTCAACGACAATCCGACAAATGATTTTCAACAATGGCAAGCATTGTCAGCTTGGTCCATTGTCAGTAATATTTTCAGTACGTTGAAAAATATCCTCAGTAACGGTTTCGCTATCGTGCCAATCGTTTATACAGGGTGGCAACAAGGTTTTGATATGCAGTGGGGCATATTGGCCTCGAGTGTATTATTAATACTGGTGACAATTTTTGCGATAATAGAATGGCGTAAATTTCGTTTTCGTCTTCATAACCATCAACTTGAAGTCAAACGCGGTTTAATATTTACCAAAAAGGATGAAATACCGCTAAGCCGAATACAAAACATTCGTTATGAACAGCCGTTTTACTTTAAGCCGTTGTCTCTCGGCACTTTGGTGATTGAAACCGCTGGTTCTAAAAAAGATGAAGCTCATTTAGCCGCCTTAGATACATTACAGGCGCAAACGTTAAAACGTTTACTGTTAAATTTAAGCCATACAAAAGTAACCTCGACAGATGAACTTCCAAACGTAAACAGCCAACAAAACATCGATAACACCCAACCTATTGTGCGTAAAAGTTTAGCTGATTTAGTCTTATTTGGTTTTTATCAAAACAATTTTATTTGGTTTGCTGTTATCGCAGGCCCCATAGCAGGCCAAATAGATTGGGATAAAATATTCGACTCACCGCTTGCGCAACAGTTTTGGCTGTGGGTCCAGCAGCAAACCCATCAAAACATTGGTTTGCAAACTATTATGCTAATCGTGGCCTTGTTTGCGATTTACAGTTTGTTTTCGTTAATTTCAATTGTGGCGGCCATTTTAAAATATCATCCATATCAGCTCGACAAACATGATGACACCATACAGCGAAGTGGCGGTGTCATTTCACATCAACAAGATGCATTGGCCATAAAACGAATTCAATTAGTCCAGGTTCAACAACCCGCTATTGCACGTTTATTTAACCGCTGGACCTTATATTTTAAACAAGTCAAAGGCCATGAGGTTGAACAAAAAACCAAACAGCACATGCTCGTTCCTAGTGTAAAGTCCACTGAAATTGAATCACTCCTAGCTAGTATTCCCCAACTCAGTGGCGGCGCAAGTGCATTACCCAATAGTTATAAGCCTATCCATATAAATTGGCTGACAAAGCGAATCGTTTTACCGCTGTTTCCAGCTATCGTACTCACTATTGTGGGTTACTATGGTCATCATAGCCTTGAGTTTTTTGAGTTCACTTGGTTTGCTGCAACCATGATCATGTTAGCGATTTACATTCGTTATAAACAATGGGGATATGTAGTGGCAGATAAGGTTATTTGGCAGCATAGCGGCTTTTTCGGTCAACAATGGAAACGGGTCGCATTTGAAAAAGTTCAACACGTTAAAATTACCCAAACTAAAAGCCAAAAGCATGCTCAGCTAGCCTATGTTGAAATCGGTTTGGCCAGTGGCAACGTGGTATTTCCGTATATTCCCACATCGGTTGCACAACAGATTGTGGCTCAGTCGCTCAATGCCACAGTCAATAATAACCAAAATTGGATTTAATATAATGAATGAAATACAAACAACAAATGTCAGCGTAGACGATATTATCGATTTTTGGTTTGTTCAAATATCCCCAAAACAATGGTGGGTAAAAAATACCGAGTTAGATTTGCAGATAAAAAAAACATATGGCGCCACATTACAGGCGGCTATCAAGGGTGAATTACAACATTGGCGTAAAGATGCCCAAGGTCGATTGGCCGAAATAATCGTATTAGATCAATTTTCGCGAAACATTTATCGCGATACTCCAGCCGCATTTTCCGCTGACAATATCGCGTTGGAGCTTGCACAACAGGCTGTTACACTCGGTTGTTTAGCAGAGTTACCCGTGCACCAGGCTGCATTTTTAATCATGCCATACATGCATAGCGAATCGATGGAGATCCACCAGCAAGCTTTGCCATTGTTTGAACAATATGCACCCAACAATTTACCAAGCCAGCATCAGCATCAAGCGATTATTGCGCAATTTAATCGCTATCCACATCGTAATGCCATTTTAGGTCGTGAATCTACGGCTGCCGAACTCGCATTTTTAACACAACCGGGTTCTCGCTTTTAACCTAGTGAAAATCACCATAAGTAAACGATAGCGTCGATTTTATTTGACCACTAACACCGGACACTCAGCTTTATTGGCAATCGCTTCAGCCACGTTATCATGTAAAAAATGAGACAGGCCAGTTCTACCATGACTGGCAATAACCACCATACCAATATCACCACTGTTAGCTTCGGCCAAAATTTCATCAATGGCATCACCACGTCGAATAACCGTTTCAATCTTTAATTTAGTATTCAACTGACCTAATAACTCATGCATTTTGCTCGCCGCTGCATCTTCCATACTTTTAGCCAACTCTTCGGGCGTTATCGCAAGAACCATGTAATTCTCATCACCAAAAGGTTGATCTACAACGTGTAGAATACGAATACCCACTTGATATAAATTTGCCATTTCAATGGCATAGCGTAAAGCATGTGACGCGGTATCAGAAAAATCGGTAGGCCATAAAATATTACGTGTTCGCATATTATTCTCCTCCACAATGCAAAGTGTGCTTTTGCAATGACATTACAAGCCTCATGAGAACACACTCGGCTCCATCCTAATAAATTAAGTATAGTCAGTATTAAAAGCTTACTTAGTGATCAAAATCAAATCAAAGGCGAAAACTTGCTTTAGATCATAAACAGGCATAACATCAGACCGACTAATCAGTCGGTTTATTAGCTCGAGTAATGTCGGGCTTATAAAATCAATATCGTTATTTTTGCAGGAGATCGAAAATGAATATGGCCGTTGATAATAATCAAACTCAATTACGACAGTTACTTACTGATCAACGAGCACGTTTTCAGTCCAATCCAGCACCTAGTTACCAATCTCGGGTAGATAAATTAACCCAGCTAAAGCAAGCTTTACTTGATTACCAACAGCCTATCATCGATGCATTAATTAATGATTACGGTCACCGCTCGCCAAACGACACCATCATTTCGGATATTATGCCTTGTGTGAATAACATCAATTACACTATCAAGCATCTTAAGTCATGGATGAAACCCAGTCGCCGTCATGCTGGTTTATTACTGTCCCCTTCTAAAGTGTCGGTGCAATATCAGCCCTTAGGCGTAATCGGTATTATTGTGCCGTGGAACTTCCCGGTAATGTTATCTATGGGTCCGCTAACCACCGCTATTGCTGCTGGTAATGGAGCAATGCTGAAAATGTCGGAATTCACTCCGGCAACTAATGCGGTATTGCGCAAGATGCTAGCAACAATTTTTGACTCAAATGAAGTCGAGTTAGTGGAAGGTGAAGCTGATGTAGCCGCAGCATTCTCAGCATTACCATTTGATCATATTCTGTTTACCGGCTCAACCGTTGTTGGCCGCCATGTTATGCGTGCAGCAGCTGATAACCTGACCCCCGTAACATTAGAATTAGGCGGTAAATCTCCAGCCATCATCGCTCCAGACATGCCAATCGACACCGCTGTAGAAAGACTTATTTTTGGCAAATGTTTAAATGCAGGCCAAATTTGTGTCGCACCTGACTATGTATTGTGCCCTGCGGAAAAAGTTGACGCCTTTATTGCTGCTTATCAACGTCGCTTTAATAAAATGTACCCTAATTTCGACACAAACCAAGATTACGGCAATATCATTAATGACCGTCAATACCAGCGTTTGCTGGCGGTGCTAGAAGATGCCAAGGCTAAAGGTGCAACAATCACCTCAGCAATTGATGGTCCAATATCAACAACTCAGCGAAAAATAGCCACCCAGCTAGTCACACATACTACAGACGACATGCTCATTATGCAGGATGAAATATTTGGGCCAATATTGCCCATTATTAGCTATCAGTCGGTGGATGAAGCAATAGGTTATATCAACCGAAATGACCGACCATTAGCCTTGTATCTCATGAGTTTTGAGCAACAAACGCAGCAACAAGTATTGCAGCAAACCCATTCTGGTGGCGTTTGCATTAATGACACTGTATTCCATGTGGCCGCCGATGATGCGCCCTTTGGCGGTATTGGTCCGTCTGGTATGGGACACTATCATGGTAAGGAAGGTTTCTTAACCTTTAGTCACGCTAAAACCATATTGAACAGTGGTAAAATTAATACAGGCATTTTTGTTCATCCTCCTTATGGCGGGGTGATCCAAAAATTATTGATGAAGTTTTTCTTACGTTAACTCTCCTCATAATCGCGACTGCAAGTATTGCTGTTATTAGCGATACTTGCTTAGCAAAGTTTGTCATAAAAAAGACAAGAGAAATGATCCATAGCTAGATGGATGCATAGCTAAAATACCAAAGATTAATGGACCATAGATTAAAAAGGCATGTTGACTCAATGAGCAGTAAATCGATTGTGACCACCGATAAAAAACAAGCCATTTTACATTCGGCTTTACAGTTGTTTGTTAACAAAGGCTTCAATGCGACATCGACTGCATCGATAGCCAAAGCGGCTGGCGTGGCAACGGGCACGTTGTTTCATCATTTTCCGACAAAAAAAGACATCATGAATCAGCTTTTTTTATCCATTAAACAAGAGTTTGCTACCAACATGGTGAGCAGCACAGATTTTAGTGGCGATATCGAACGAGATGCCAATACGTTATGGCAAAAAGCCATCGACTGGGCCATTGCACAACCCTTAAAGCAACTTTTTTTTCTACAATACTCGATGTCAGCAGACATTGATGCTGACGTCAGAAAGCAAGCTATGAATAGCATTCTTGGATTTGTTGTCGAATTGATTACTCAAGGTAAACAGCAACAAATTATCGCAGATATCCCCAATGCTTTATTGCTCGAAAATTGCCATGGTCAGTATTTAGCTGCGATTCGTTTTTTTACCGACAACCCGCATTTAGGTGATGACGAGATACACAGAAAAGCCAGTTTCAGACTATTTTGGCAGGCAATGAAAGCGTAATAAAAAGTATTAATCTAAACTAAAGTCGGTTAAATCAACATCATCAGCAGGCGTTGACGCACTATCAAAATCTAATTGAGGCGTGTGTGACGTTTGCTGGGTTTGCAACTCCAGCTGCTTAGCTTTATGTAAAGCATATTTACGGCGACGTTTGCGCTGTGTGCACAAACGGATTACATCTTGTTTTTGCAATTCGCTGTAACTCATCCAGTTAAAACGTTCATCACGGCTTCGAAGGCAGCCCATGCAATATCCACGACGGTCAGACTGACAAACGCCGATACATGGACTGGGCACCGCAAAAAAACTTAACTGTTCCATCATTAGAATGCTTAACCTCAGCTAATATTGAATTGGTACTTAACATCTAAATATGCGATATAGTCACTTGTAGCTGGGATTGAAAGCCATCGCTTGCCATATCAACCAAAGCCAGCATTAAACATTGTTATATTAAGGTTATACTAATTGAGCTAATTTTGTACATTATTGCAAGTTAATAAGGGGGGTCTCATGATAAATTTAAGACGTTCAGGCCAAGATTCAACACGTAAATCAGTGTGGACCACGCCTATTTTATTGCTGAGTGGCTTAGTACTACTTGCATCTTGTGCAACAAAACCAAAGCAAGATTATGATGTTAATTATGATTTTTCAGCACTCAAAACATTCAACCAACTCACTGTAAAGCAAACGGATGATCCGTTAACGGCAGATCGCATTAATGATGATATTAAACAAACGTTACTTAACCAAGGTTATGTATTTAAAGCCGATAATGCCGACTTTGTAGTGAACTATGCTTTCGTCACTGAAAACAAAGAAAAAGATTCTGGGCTTTCTATTGGTTTAGGCTCGGGTACATGGGGGTCTGGTGGCGGTATTAGTCTTGGCACCAGTATTGGTATTCCGCTAGGCAGTGACACAGCAAAAACTCAAACCATTCAAATTGATATTATCGATCCCACAGATAAACGCCTCATTTGGCGTGGCAATGGTCAGTACCACTTTGATCAAGGTGGTGAAGATAAAGCCAAAGGTATTAATCAAACAGTTGTAGCAATTTTGGCGCAATTTCCACCTAAAAAATAATCGACCATCGTTTAGCCGCAGCTTACTGTTAAGTGAATTGCGGCTTATTCAAATAGAGACTACAGCTCGGTTAAGCGACTAAACACAAATATCTATTTAGCAATTTGCTACTACACGGTAAACTAGCCATCACACTACTTTATTGACCCAGTTGACATGACGACAGAAACATATAACCAAGCTTTATTAACACTTGCGCTAGCTGGAATAGAAGCCATAAACACCTCGGCTTCACAACACAAAGCGGTAAGAACGCCAGCACAAGAAAGCCATTTTTTATGTAACTGGATGGTTGAGTCATTAAAAACAAAACGTTTTTCAAAACTAATGGCCGACGACTTAACGGCTTGGATCCGTCAAGCGCGTAGTCAAGGAGCTGGGGCTCAACTAAAACGACTATTAATCTGTATTGCCGATCAATACCAACAAGCTAACAACAGTGAAATAGCCACAGGTACAGGGCTAAAGAACATGTTGGCAGGGCTCACAGCACAAGAATGGGTAGTGATCACCGATACCGATATTGATGCAAAACTAAAACTCGACAGTGATGGTAAATCCAGTTTAATTATTTCAGCAAAAAATTTTAATCAACACATCGTTGATGAGAAAATTGTAAAACCCATCTCAATGTATATTCGTGGTGATGAAAAGCTGGTGGCTCGTTTAGCGCTAGAACAAGGAATATTACTCAGTCCAGGCAATAAAAAAACCTCATTGATCAAACATCATAAAACTTACGTATTAATGCCAAGCAATTTACACCAGAGTTTATGCTTACTGTGCCTTGATCAATATTAAGTCTTAAAGGTTGATGTAGTATTGAAACAATAGTAAGAATAGGCAAATACCATGAACAAATGCTTTATTGCAATTACCTGCTTTGCGATGTTTTTTTGTGGTCCTACCGTTCAGGCTAATACCGTACTCAAGTACAACGTCAACGCTTCAAGCAGTTGGGTACCCTATTACATTACAGAATCTCCAAAAGAGCCTGGAATATTAGGAGAGTTGGTTCCGTTGCAGCTTGCCAAAGCTGATATTGAAATTGAAAAGCATAACTTCCCGCCGAAAAGAACAAACTATGCACTCGATAATGGCTTATTAGACTTTGACTTTGTAAGCCCTAGTTGGTTTCCTAATGAGGAATTAGGCACACTTTTTGTCCAATCAAACCCAATTATCGCTATCCAAGAAAACATTATTACCTTAGAAAAAAAAGCCAACGATTGGCAAAATATTGATAACATTAAAGGTAAAGAAATAGGCACAGTACGTGGTTATTTGTACCATGATGACGCTGATTTTATTCGAATCGACTTTACTTCCGAACGCGACTTAATAAGAGCACTTTATAAAAATCGCGTTGATGCCGCTATCTGTGGTGATTTACCGGCGTTGTATTGGGCCAAAAAACTTAACACCCCAATTGCCTTTGCTGCTATCCATTCAAAGGGCCACTTAGTTATGCGTCTTCGTAAAGAGCATTTAGCTTTGCTGCCACGCATTAATGCCGCTATAGCAGAACTTGAACTAAATGGTACAACTCAAAGCATTATCGACAAATACACCATGCAAGATATATTTAATCGATAATTCATCAGGACGATTACGTTAAAACGGGTTTACGCTGTAGCCTTCATACGCTAATACTGCATGTGCAGTTAACGCCGATAACGCCATGGTTACGCCTGGTAATAAGTCTTGCGGATTGATGCCATAATATGCGGCTGTTTGACCACACACATAGAACTTAACTTGGTTATTTATTAGTTGTGCAATTAAGTCTTTGTTTGCATTTTTTTGCCCTGCATTGAGCTGTTGATAAAAACGGTCTTTAGTCATATCACTAGCCGCTTTACCGTGCACCACCATAGCAACAGAAATGTCCTCAAGCTTAACGCCTGCTGCAACGTGCATATTAATAAAGCGCGCCAAGGTATCGATACTACGGTTTAATTCTCCAGGTTTAGATGCGTTCCCCAAATCAAAAGCAACTTTAAACTTCATATCAGCGGGTATCACTAAGCTGCTATTTACTTCAGCGATTTTGCCATAACCTTTAATCACAGGGCCGAGTTTAAATGCTTCAACACCAGCCATTGCAGCAAATGATGAGCCCGCAATTAACATCACCACTGTCGATGTAACCAATGTTGATGTAACAACGCCTTTACTCATTGAATGTAAACTGACTTTCATTAAATTGATATTCCTTATATCTATTTTTTATGCTTACTCTAGCACAGATAAACGCTTAGGTTTTAGGCTGTTTCTGAGTATAATTATGACTTCAATAAGTATGAAGACTAAATGATATGTCAATCCGCCCAATTACCACTACAGACTGGCCCGCTATAATGGCAATACAAGCGCAATGCTATATCGAACTCACGCCTGAATCACTAGGTGTCATGCAAAGTAAATGGCAGGCATCACCGACTAGCTGTGTGGTGTTTGAACAACAAGATAATGTGTTGGCCTACGCGCTTGTTCATCCTTGGTTGCAAGGCGATGCCCCGTCGCTGGATACCGAGATAAGTGGCCAGATTAATGCCGATAGCTGGTATTTACATGATATGGCCATCTCACCCAGTGCTCAAGGTATGGGCATTGGTAAAAAGTTGTTTAATCATATCGTCAATCAGGCAAAAAATTTGGCGATTAATGGCATTGGGCTGGTGGCAGTGCAAGGTGCGCATACTTACTGGCTGCAACAAGGCTTCAAGCCAAACACCACCTCAGCAAAACTAACAAAGTCACTAGACAGTTATCCTGCTGGTGCATGTTACCTGTATTTATCCTTATCATAAGGTCTTCATCATGCACCCATCAGTCATCACCATCGGTTTATTGTGTCTTAGTAATATCTTCATGACTTTTGCTTGGTATGGTCATTTAAAAACCTTAAATAGCAAACCCTGGATTATCGCGGCTTTAGTGAGCTGGGGGATCGCCTTATTCGAATATTTATTGCAAGTTCCTGCGAATCGTCTTGGTTATACCGTGATGAACGTGGGACAATTAAAGATTCTGCAAGAGGTCATCACCTTATGTGCATTTGTCCCTTTTGCCGTTTGGTATCTCAAAGAGCCCTTAAAACTTGATTATTTGTGGGCAGGCTTATGCCTTTTAGGTGCCGTTTTCTTTATTTTTAAAAGTGAATTACATTAATTTCAGGAGTTCTCAATGGCACGCCAAGTGATTTATACCTTTAAAGGCCAAACCAAAACTATCGCCTTTAGCTATGACGTACATCATGATCTTTATGAAGCAGCTGCTGAAGCAGAAGGGATTGATTTGAAAAAGTTTCTAATCTTAGAAAAACAAATTGCGTTAACGTCCAAAAAAGGCGCTAAAGCAGAGAAAGAATTTCGTAAAACCGAGTTTGCACGTTTTGGTTTTACGAGCATCAAATTTGTTCGTGAAGATGATGAGATTTAATCATTTAGTTTTACGTAAGGGCTCTCTATGTTGAATTCAGATCATGCTAATTTCCCACGAGCGAGTTTTGTTCGACGTTTAGGTGCAATGGCGTATGACTCAATGCTTGCTATTGCCGTTTATATGTTTGCTGGTGCACTAGGTTTTGGTTTTTTCTTTGGTCTGCAGAGCACCGGGCTTATCGCCATGGGTGAGTACGAGCATGTGTCAGACTTACTCAATAACACTCCGCTTTATCATGGTTTGTATCAATTCTGGATAGCCATTTGTGTTGGTGGCTTTTACGCCATTTTTTGGAGCAGAGGTGGACAAACTTTAGGTATGCGAGCTTGGCGACTTAAGGTTCAACACCCTAATGGTCAAAATTTAAGTTTTATTACTGCCTGCGCTCGAGTCATTTGGTCTTTACTGGGTATTGGTAACCTGTGGATTATCATCAATGCCGACAAGTTAGCATTACAAGACATGATGACTCGTTCAGAGGTTGTCGTATTGTCAGTAGAAGCTAATCAAATGCGTAACTGGCATGGTGCATAACGAATCTAGATACCAAACGAATCTGCATACCAAACTAACCTGCCTGCAAAACGAATAAAAAAGCATCAAATAAGTAATAAAAATGGCAACCCTTGGGTTGCCATTTTTATATACACTTTCAATATCGACTAAACAAACAATTGGTTATTTCCGAATGTAATACAAAGCTAAGCCAGTAAATAACATACTGGGAGCAATTGCCCCCACCACCGCTGGCAATTCATATACAATGCTCATTGGGCCAAATATCTCATTACTGATATAAAAGCTAAATCCTGCCACTACGCCAAGCAGAACGCGAGCTCCCATGGTCACAGTACGTAACGGTCCAAATACAAATGATAATGCCACTAGCATCATCACAGCTACCGTTACTGGCTGCATAACCTTGCGCCATAAAGCCAGTTCATAACGACTAGGATCTTGTTGGTTAACCTTTAAGTAATCTAGGTAGTCAATTAAGCCACTAATGGATAATGCCTCTGGCTTAACCGATACCACACTCAACTTATCTGGTGTTAACGAAGATTTCCACACATCAGTATCAAGGTGATCACGAATAACGCGGTCATCTTTAACCGTGGTATTCTCAACCACAGATAACTGCCAAACATCATCAACAAATACCGCTGTATTCGCATGTGTCACTCGGGTTAATTCTTGTTGATCGTTAAACTCATATAAACTGATATTACTGAGCGTATTAACGTCTTGAACCTCACCAATATTAACGAATAAGTCACCATCTTTTGCCCAAATACCACGATGAGACTTAATCAAACTGCCACCCGATATTTTAGTCGCTTGGAGCTCTTTTGCACTTTTCTCCGCAATGGGTGCGCCCCACTCTCCCAGCGCCATAACCATAATCATTAACGGAATAGCGGTTTTCATCGCAGATTGAGTGATTTGTAAACGCGACATACCAGAAACTTGCATCACAACTAATTCAGAGTTTGATGCCAGCATGCCCATCCCAATTAACGCACCTAGCAGTACTGCCATTGGGAAAAACATTTCAATATCACGTGGTACTAAAAATAGCACGTAAATGCCGGCGTCCAGCATGGTATAAGCACCACGCCCGACCAAACGTAATTGATCAACCCACTTAATGATGCCTGATAACCCAGTCAAAATAAGTAAACACAAGCTTGATGTACTGACGATCATACGAGCAATATAAAGGTCTAAGATTCTCATGCCATCACCTGCTTACGTTTAAATAAGCCTAAGAACTTCATCCCTGTAGGGCGCTCTTTAATAAGTAATAACAACCCTAATAACAACGCAAAGCCATGGATCCACCACATGCCTAAATACTGCGGCACCACCTCATCTTGCAGAGCTTTTCGGCCTGCAATCATTAATCCAAAGTAACCTAAATAAAGCAAAATAGCGGGGCCCATTTTAGCAAATTTACCCTGGCGTACATTAACCCGCGCTAACGGCACCGCAATTAAGGTCAATAATGGGATCGCGATAGGGATAGCTAGTCGCCATTGAAATTCAGCTGCAGCTTCTGGTCCTGGAGTATCCAACAATTCGTCAACTGGCATTGCAGATAATTTACGTCGCCTTTCGTCAACCTCCTGTTCTTTAATCTCCATTTTATAACCACCAAACTCAATCACTTGCAGTTCGAGTGATTTAGGACTGCCCTGATAACGGAAGCCTTTTTCAAGTTGTAACTGCTGACTGCCAATATTATCTTCAATCACACGACCTTTATTGGCGACTACAATATTTGTCAGGCCATTTTCGTCTTCAGGATCAGGGAGCTGCGCTACAAAGACTTTATCTAAGGTATTATCTTTATTTATTTTCTCAACAAACAAAACGGCTCGACCATTTGGGCTAGCTTGAAAACGACCTTGCGTTAAGGCTGCTAACCCTGCTTCAGATTGTGCTTTTTCTAATACCTGATTCTGACGTTCTTCTGCCCACGGTCCGACATAAACCGACAAATAAGCCGTGAATAATAAATTGGCAAAAGCAAGCAATAACGTTACGCGAGTGACATACCATTCACTCACACCGACGCCATGCAATACCACCATTTCATTTTCAGCATACATTCGCCCATGAGCCAACAATATTGCTAAAAAGAAACTCAGCGGTAACACTAATACCGTCAATTGAGGCAGGTTTAACCCTAATAATGTCATCACTAACGAAGCGGGGAATTCGCCATCAGATGCATCGGCTAACACGCGCACGAATTGTTGACTAATAAAAATAGTTAGCAGCACCAAAAGTACCGCAAATTGTGCTTTTAAAACTTCACTAATAAGATATCTAAATACAATCACAAGTAGGATCCGGTGGCTAAACTTATCTTTTTACTGGTATCAGAGCAACTTTCATGTAAACTGTCTACTTTCAGCAGTTTTGCTAGTTTTCTGACCAGCGCGGAAGGTGCTTTGGGGTCATGGTTAACATCTATTTTGGCTGTCAATTTACGCCTCTTTTTCGTTAATAATCCCAAACAGTTATCACCTTTTCGTTGATTATATGCCAGATGGCCTAATGCAAACATTATCTAATAAATATAAAAATTTGTCTTTAAGAATCTAGGAGTGCTCATGGAGTTTAGCGTAAAGAGCGGCAGCCCCGAAAAGCAACGTTCAGCCTGTATCGTTGTCGGCGTGTACGAACCTCGCCGTCTGTCTGGTATCGCAGAGCAATTGGATAAAATCAGTGAAGGTTACATTAGTAACCTACTTCGTCGTGGTGACCTAGAAGGTAAACCAGGACAAATGTTGCTATTGCATCATGTACCAAACGTACTAAGCGAACGTGTTTTACTGGTTGGTTGTGGCAAAGAGCGTGAGTTAGACGAGCGCCAATACAAACAAATTATCACAAAAACCATCAGTACCCTAAATGAAACCGGTTCAATGGAAGCAGTGTGCTTCTTAACTGAACTGCATGTCAAAGGCCGCGACACCTATTGGAAAGTTCGCCAAGCCATTGAGAGCACTCAAAATAGCCTGTATTCATTTGATGCATTAAAAACCCGTAAAGGCGAAACTCGTCGTCCATTACGTAAAATGGTATTCAACGTGCCTACGCGCCGTGAACTCACCATTGGTGAACGTGCCATTGAACACGGAACAGCCGTATCTGCAGGTATGCATTTATGTCGTGACGTGGCCAACATGCCGCCTAACATTTGTAACCCTGCGTATTTGGCATCTCAAGCGCGTCAAATGGCTGAAGTGTACGAAAACCTTAACGTTACAACTATTGGCGAAGAGCAAATGGCCAAATTGGGCATGAACTCTTATCTTGCTGTAGGTCGTGCTAGTGCCAATGAATCTATCATGACTGTGATGGAATATCAGGGCGCCGTTGACAGTACTGAAAAGCCAATTGTCCTTGTCGGTAAAGGGTTAACCTTTGACTCTGGCGGGATTTCATTAAAACCTGGCGAAGCCATGGATGAAATGAAATATGACATGGGTGGCGCTGCTGGTGTTATTGGTACCATGAAAGCATTGTGTGAAATGAAATTACCTATCAACGTTATTGGTATATTAGCTGGCTGTGAAAACATGCCTGCTGGTAACGCATATCGTCCAGGCGACATTTTAACCACTATGTCAGGCCAAACGGTTGAAGTGCTAAATACCGATGCCGAAGGTCGTTTAGTGTTATGTGATGTATTAACCTACGTTGAACGCTTTGACCCTGAATTAGTGATTGATACCGCTACCTTAACTGGTGCTTGTGTTATTGCATTAGGTAAGCATGCTTCTGGTTTATTCAGTTCGCATAACCCGCTTGCACACGAAATGCTAAATGCTGGTGAGCAAAGTGGTGACCGCGCATGGCGCATGCCGTTATGGGATGAATACCAAGACATGCTAGACAGCCCATTTGCCGACATGACTAACTTAGGTGGTCGTCCGGCTGGTTCGATTACTGCTGCGTGTTTCTTGTCTCGCTTTACTAAGAAGTATAACTGGGCACATTTAGATGTCGCAGGTACGGCTTGGAATAGTGGTGCAAACAAAGGATCTACCGGTCGTCCGGTACCGATTTTAAGCCAGTTCTTAATTAATCGTGCTGGTGTTGAAATTAGCGAATAAGTATTATCTTTAACGCATATTAAAGGGTAAAGCCTAAGGCTTTACCCTTTTTTTCTTGTCGAAGACGTCAATACGTTAGCCTGTAAAGTACCCTCTCAAAACCATCAGAACTAGGCTAACCATTGACGATGTAATTGCTCTTCATCACCTAAATAGTCCAATACCCAAGCCAATGCGGGTGACATTTGATCATCATTCCACGCCAAACAACATGGGCTAGGTTGTTTCACTCTGTGGAGCGTTTTACAGACTAACTTTCCAGATTCAATCAACGGTCGAGCCAGGTGTTCAGGCATATAGCCAACCCCCAAGCCTTCGACAAAACAGTTAATAGCACTGTGCCAATCGGGCACAACTAATCGTCGTTGACTGTTTAGCATCCACGTAATCCGCTTTGGAATATCACGAGAGGTATCTTCAAGACAAATAGACGGAAAAACACGTAACTCATCATCGCTCAGTGGACGCATAATATTTGCCAATGGATGATCAGAGCTGACCACAAACAGCCAATCAATATTGCCCATATGAGTGAATTTAAATGCCCCACCGACTGGATTTGCGGTTGTCGCACCAATGGCAATATCACTTCTTCCGGTAGCAAGAGCCTCCCATACACCATTAAACACTTCAATCCTGATAATCAGCTCAACATCTTGAAACTGTCGATAAAAATCAGCAATCAACGCATGAACGCTATCCGTTCTCGAAATATTATCCAATGCAATAGAGAGGATAGGCTTCCAACCATTGGCCACTCGTTGAGTGTCGCGTTTCATTAACTCCATATCGTTAAGAAACTGGCGCGCTTTTACGGCGAAATGCTTTCCTGCTGGGGTTAGGCTGACACTGCGATGATGGCGAATAAATAACTCGACTCCCAGTTCAGTTTCAATTTGTTTGACTGAATAACTTATAGCAGACGGTACCTTATGCAATTTTTTCGCGGCGGCAGTAAAGCTACCGGTTTGGGCGACAACGTCTATTAGCTCAAAAACTTGCTGTGAAAGCATATCAATTTAACTCGCTAGAAAATGTACATTAACAGCACAAGATGAATAAGACATCCAAGGTTTGATATTGAACTGAAACCTTCCATTCCTGTAATTACATCATGGTATCAATATTTTTGATAGCAGCCGTCAAAAATAAACGTTTCCAGCTAATTTAGTAAACCATTAAGCTAGCGGCCTTTATTGAACTGACGAAAATAAATATGCCTAATTTGAACAATAACAATATATTAATCAACACAAAACAAACAAATATAACATTCTATTTGTTTCTGTTTTATTTAGCCTTACTGAGTATGTTAGGTTTTGTAGCTACCGACATGTACCTCCCATCATTCAAATCTATTGAAGGGACTTTTAATGCAAGCACTTCAGAAGTGGCCATATCGTTAACCAGCTTTTTAGCTGGCCTCGCTATCGGACAGTTATTGTATGGGCCATTAGTACATAAAATAGGTAAGCGAAACTCACTGTTTGTTGGTTTAAGCCTGTTTATGCTGGCAAGTGCATTGATTGCGAACAGTGACAGTATTCTGATGATGAATATTGCTCGTTTCTTCCAAGCGATTGGTGCTTGCAGTGCAGCCGTTATTTGGCAAGCGATTGTGATAGAACAATACCCAGCCGATAAAGCTCAAAATATTTTCTCTAATATTATGCCTTTAGTGGCATTGTCTCCGGCATTAGCGCCCATTGCTGGCGCAATGATACTGAATAGTTTTGGCTGGCGCGCGGTGTTTATTAGCTTATGTATCATTGCAGTATTACTCATTGCCATGACGTATTTTTTTGTGCCTAAAGAACAAGTGAGCGTTCACAAAAGCAAAACTCATATCCGCTATAAACAACTGCTTTCCAATACGCGATATTTAGGCAATGTGGTTATTTTTGGTGCGTGTTCAGGCGCTTTTTTTGCTTACTTAACGTTGTGGCCTGCTGTCATGGAACAGTATGGTTACGCCGCGACAGAAATTGGCTTAAGTTTTATTCCCCAAACCATCATGTTTATTGTTGGTGGCTACTCAAGTAAATTACTGATCCGCAAATTTGGCACCAAAATCAGCCTAAACTGTTTACTGATATTGTTTGGTTTATGTGTTGCTGCCATTTTTACCTCCAGTGTGATCCTCAATACTGAAACAATATTACCACTGCTCATTGCATTCTCTTTGCTAGCAGGAAGCAATGGCGCGATTTATCCTATTGTGGTCAATAATGCTCTGCAAGAGTTCAGCAATAACGCGGCCAAAGCTGCAGGACTACAAAATTTTTTGCAGATTACTATCTCTTTTGGGGCATCAAGTCTGGTGGCAGTTTGGGCAAGTGCGGGTGATAACGCCATTGGTTGGGGAATACTGGCCTGTTCAGTATTGGTTGCCGTTGGCCACGTGATAAAAAGTCATGATTCTTGGGCACAAATAAATCAGTATTTTACTTTTCCTGATCCAGCAAGGTTATCTAAAGCCTTCACTAAACATGATCAATAATGGTGATGTGGCGATAAAATAATCATCATATGATGGAGTTATAATTTGTCTATAACTTCATCATATGCTAGGTTATTTATTGAACAGCTTAACGTTAACTCTCACATTCAAATTAACAATCACAAGGAATTGATTGAATGACGCAACACAACCGCTTGATAATGTCATTAGCAGTGGCACACCCATAAATGAAACGCTTGCCTTTAACGCTTTATATCATCTTCCTCAGCGTTTGCTTTGCACTCACGCCAACGGGCGATCTATTTGCAAAAGACCAATCGCAAGTTCGATTTATCACCCATCCATTACCCCCATTTAGTTACATTGATAATGATCTTTTAAGCGGTTTTTCTATCGATATTGTTCAAGCGATGATGCTACATACCCAGCAAACAGCCAACATTGAAATGTACCCCTTTAATAGAGCTTTTCAGTTATTAAAGTCGCAACCCAATACTGCGTTATTTGTCATTGCTAAAAGGCCGGAAAGAGAAGTAAACATGAAATGGGTAGGCCCCATTATTAGTAGCGGAGTGTATTTTTACCAAAAGCGTAATTCCGGACTATCACTAGCAGATTTAGAAGACTTAAAACGAGTCCGAAATGTCGGCGTAGTGCTTGGTAATGCTGACCATACCTATTTGGACTCCCAAGGATTCACTAACCTCAGTACTGACAAATCCCAATTACAATCGCTCAAAATGCTCAGTTACGGCAGAGTTGATGTTGCGCCGATGAGCGAGCTAGTAATGCCTTTTTTGGCAAAAGCAGCCGATATCGATATCAACTCAATAGAACGTACTCCTATTAAGTTGTACGACTCTACCTTATATATTGCGTTTTCAAACGACACCACTGATGAGGCGGTTGCACTATGGCAACAAGCATTTGATGAGTTAAAATCATCAGGGATGTACCAGACCATTTATCAAGATTATTTTCCAACTGATACCAATATTGCCAAGCGATAATGGGCTTACTGCTGATTATCATCACTTCGCCATCAATTACAAATGAATTCCTCCAGACACTTCAATTCTCTGACCATTTAACCACTGCGCTTCGTCGCTTAATAACATCAACATCGCCTTACCAATATCATCCGGCAAACCAACACGCCCAAGTGCCGTTTTTGATGCGATAGACTCATTTAGCGCAGTATTATCACGCACAACGCCACCACCAAAATCGGTTTCTATTGCCCCTGGCGCTAAGGTATTGACGCTTATCTGACGAGGCCCAAGCTCTAAAGCTAAATAACGGGTCATCACTTCAACACCCGCTTTCATCATGGCATAAGCACAGAATCCCGTTTCACTAAAACGTGTTAACCCAGAACTCACATTAATCACTTTTCCACCATTATTGACCAAAGGAAGTAACGATTGAGTTAGAAAAAAAGCTCCCTTTAAATGCACATTCATTAACCCATCAAACTGAGCTTCAGTTGTGTCTGCAAATGCAGCGAACTCACCCATTCCCGCGTTGTTAATCAATGCATCAATATTCTCGCGTTCAAAATATTGGCTTAGTAACTCAGAGAGCTCATCTGTAAATGACCCAAACATGGAAACATCGCCAACATTCAGCGGTAATGCTGCGGCTTTTTGCCCTAACCAACGTATGCTGGCGACAACCTCATCTGCAGCCTCCTTGTTATGTAAATATGTAATCACCACATCCATGCCTTTAGCCGCCAACATTAATGCGGCATTCTTGCCTAAACCACGACTACCGCCAGTAACTAACACCAATTTATTCATATATGCCTCTTATTCATTTCACAGAAGTGCAATGATAATAAAACACTCACCTACTATGATAAACAGCATAAAAGTGACATTATTGTTTGTTTTACACGAACAATAATAAGGTAATAATGAATAAATTTGAAGCCATGAGACGGTTTGTTCATGTCGCGCAAACCGGTAGCTTTACTCAGGCTGCAGCGGCATTGCACTTACCTAAATCGAGTATTTCAACTGCCGTCGAGTCATTAGAGCAACTATTAGGCACTCGGCTTTTTCAGCGCAGTACCCGGCGGGTGACGCTAACCCATGACGGGGCTATCTATTTGGCTCAATGTCGACAAATATTACATGATATAGATGCTTTAGAAAGCCAGTTTCAGCATGAAAATGACAGCGTTAGAGGCGTCATAAAAGTCGATATGCCGAGTCGTTTTGCCAATAAAACCGTACTGCCTCGACTAAGCGAATGGTGTGAGCGTTATCCCCACGTCAATGTTGTCATCAGCAGTACGGATTATCATATCGATCCAATAAAGTCTGGGGTTGATTGCCTGATCAGAGTAGGAAATCAAGGTAACAGCTTACTGATTGCCAGACCCTTAACTCAATATCGTATTATCAACTGCATTAGCCCAACCTATATCCAACGCTATGGTACGCCAAGCACCTTAGCAGACTTACAACACCACCGAATGATCGGTTACCTCCCGACAGTGAATCATAGTGCCTCCATTGATTATAATTCGGCCGAGTTTGACTATGTAGAACAAGGGCAGAATTGCCAGCACACGGTTCCAAGTGTGATATCGGTGACTAATTCCGACGCTTATACTTCGGCATGTTTAGCTGGGCTGGGTATTGCTCAAATTCCACAGATGGGGGTAACAGACTACTTAAATACTGGTCGTTTAATCCGGATTTTGCCTCAATATGAAGCAGCTCCCATGCCGGTGAGTATCTTGTACCCTTCACGTAGCCAACTACCTAAGCGCCTAAGTTTGTTTATGGATTGGCTCGAGAGTATTGTTAAAACCGCAGTAATGAATCAATAAACGGGCAAATTAATGGCCATGACTCGTCAGCAACACAAAGCACATTTAATTGATAATCAAAAAATAGATGTCTATTACCACCGTTTCACCACCCGTTTCAGCTTAGCTGTAAATGAGCAACGGGTTTATAGTCGGCTACTGCTGTTAAGCCCATGGCGTAAACAGCAAATAATGATTAATAACATCTCCTACAATTTAACCATTAGGTGGTTTGTACTATGGCGTTCAAGCTTAACGCCAGCTCAACCATCGCCTCAACGTCTATCCATCACAGAGCTATTACCGCAGCGGCGTAGAAAATCCATTATGATAGCGATATATGCCGGATTAATAAGCGCTATTAAACTGACCTTAGTGGTATTGAGCTATTCCAGCGTCATATGAATATCGCATCACGAGGTCATTAACCCGCAGACGATTTTAGTGTAAACTCAAGCCCAACTTTTTAACCTGTTATAAGCATCAACACATGACTCAAGCCTTGTTTTACCTTATGCCTGATAATCATAATCAAATGAGTGCATTAGATGCGCTCTATTTAGCCGCTTGCAGGTTAGCTGAACAACAATATCGCCAACAAAAAACCGTCTACATTCACTGTAAAGACAAACAGCAAGCTTATGCAATTGACGAATTACTGTGGCAATTTGAGCCAAACGCCTTTGTACCACACAACTTAAAAGGTGAAGGCCCAGTGACAGGTGCACCGGTCGAAATTGGTTTTGATACTTTAGGACCAAATAAAAGTCGTCAAGTTCTGATTAATCTTGCAGACCAAATGCCCAGTTTTGCGGTAAACTTGCCCCATATTATCGATTTTGTCGCTAATGATGACGAACTCAAGCGAATTGCTCGCAATCGCTACCGTCAATATCAGAATGTAGGCATTACGCCCAGCACTCAAGCATTAGCTGAATAAACACTTAATTTAGATAGAGAACATAACGCTCCTATGGAAAAAACATACAACCCAAAGTCTATCGAACAAGCCCTTTACCAAAACTGGGAAGAGCAAGGTTACTTCAAGCCGCATGGTGATGAATCAAAAGGCAATTACTGCATCATGATCCCGCCACCGAATGTAACCGGTAGCTTGCACATGGGTCATGCCTTCCAAGACACCATCATGGATACCCTTACCCGCTTTGAGCGCATGAAAGGTAAAAATACCTTATGGCAAGTCGGCACCGACCACGCGGGTATTGCGACTCAAATGTTGGTTGAGCGTAAGCTTGAAGCCGAAGAAGGTAAAACTCGCCATGATTTAGGCCGTGACGCCTTTATTGATAAAGTGTGGGACTGGAAAGAACAGTCTGGTGGCACGATTACCAAACAGCTTCGCCGTATGGGCGCATCGGTTGATTGGGATCGCGAACGTTTCACTATGGATGAAGGCTTATCAAAAGCGGTTCAAGAAGTGTTTGTTCGTCTATACGATGATGAACTTATTTATCGTGGTAAGCGCCTAGTTAACTGGGATCCAAAGCTGCACACCGCCATTTCAGATTTAGAAGTTGAAAACAAAGAGAAGCAAGGCCACATGTGGCACTTCCGCTATCCTTTGGCCCAAGGCGCATTAACAGCCGACGGTAAAGACTATCTAGAAGTGGCCACTACGCGCCCAGAAACCATGTTAGGTGACAGCGCAGTAGCCGTGCATCCAGATGATGAACGTTACCAGTCATTAATTGGTAAATTCATTCTATTGCCTATCGTTAACCGTTTAGTGCCGATTGTTGCCGACGATTATGTCGACATGGAATTTGGTACCGGTTGTGTAAAAATCACTCCAGCACATGACTTTAACGACTATGAAGTCGGTAAACGTCATCAACTGCCTATGTACAACATCTTCACCTTAGATGCCGCCGTACGCAGTTTTGTTGAAGTGATTAACACTGATGGCACCCCAAACAAAGGCGTCGAAATCGCCCTGCCAGAGCGTTATGTTGGCCTAGACAGATTTAAAGCCCGTGATGCTATCGTGGCTGAATTTGACAGCTTAGGTCTACTTGAAAAAGTCGCTCCGCACGGCTTAAAAGTACCTTATGGCGATCGCTCTGGTGTGGTGATTGAACCATTACTAACCGACCAGTGGTATGTGGCTGTTCAGTCAATGGCTAAAACAGCCATTGAAGCGGTAGAAACCGGTGAAATTAAGTTTGTACCGCAGCAATACGAAAACATGTACTTCTCATGGATGCGCGATATTAAAGACTGGTGTATTTCACGCCAGTTATGGTGGGGACACCGTATTCCAGCTTGGTACGACGAAAACGGCAAAGTCTACGTTGGTCGTAACGAAGCAGAAGTCCGCGCTAAACATAAATTTGCTGACTCTGTGGTATTACGTCAAGACGACGACGTATTAGACACCTGGTTCAGCTCAGCATTATGGACATTCTCAACCTTAGGTTGGCCAGACAATTTAGAAGATTTAAAAACCTTCCACCCAACCGACGTGTTGGTTACCGGTTTTGACATCATCTTCTTCTGGGTTGCCCGCATGATCATGATGACCATGCACTTTATTAAAGATGAAGATGGCAAGCCACAAGTGCCTTTTAAAACCGTTTACGTTACTGGTCTTATCCGTGACGAAGTCGGCAATAAAATGTCAAAGTCTAAAGGTAACGTACTTGATCCATTAGACATGATTGACGGTATCGAGCTTGAAACCTTAGTTGAAAAGCGTACTGGCAACATGATGCAGCCACAACTGGCTGCAAAAATTGAGAAAAGTACCCGTAAAGAATTTGCCGATGGCATTGAAGCTCATGGTACTGATGCACTGCGCTTTACCTTAGCAGCAATGGCTTCAACCGGTCGCGACATCAACTGGGACATGAAACGTCTTGATGGTTACCGCAGTTTCTGTAACAAATTATGGAATGCGTCACGTTACGTGTTAATGAACACTGAAGTGCAGACGGATCCTGATAGCGATGAAGCTGGCGAACCTTTAGATTGCGGTCAATTGCTAGTTGATGGCAAACCGGGTGCGATGGAATTGTCGTTAGCCGATCGTTGGATCATTGGTTTGTTTAACCAAACCGTGAAAACCGTTGAAGACCACATGGCCGCTTTCCGTTTCGACTTAGCCGCTAACACTTTATACGAGTTCACTTGGAATCAATTCTGTGACTGGTATTTGGAATTAACCAAGCCTGTTATGCAAAATGGCACTGAAGCGCAAATGCGCGGCACTCGCCACACTTTGGTCAATGTGCTTGAAAAAATGCAACGTCTAATGCATCCATTTATGCCATACATTACCGAAACGATTTGGCAACGCGTCAAACCGTTAGCGGGCGTAACTGGCGATACTATCATGCTAGCATCGTTCCCAACTTATCAAGCAGATCAAGTTGATGCGACCGCGATGGCCGATCTTGAATGGGTTAAACAAGTGATTGTAGCAGTACGTAATATTCGTGCAGAGCTTAACATTGCCCCATCAAAGCCGCTTAATGCGTTACTGCGTGGTGTGAGCTACGAAGATCGTATTCGTCTGGAAGCAAACCAAACATTCTTTGCAAGTTTGGCTAAACTCGAAACGATGACCATTTTAGCAGAGGGTGAAACAGCGCCAATGTCGAGCACTCAGTTAGTCGGCAATATGGAGCTATTAATCCCAATGGCAGGTTTGATTGATGTAGGCGCAGAAGTGGCCCGTATCGATAAACAGTTAGAAAAGCTTGCTCAAGAGATTGCCCGTATTGAAGGTAAATTATCTAATCAAGGTTTTGTGGCTAAAGCCCCTGCTGCGGTAATTGATAAAGAACGCGCTAAGATGACCGATTTAACTCGTGACATTGAAAAATTAAACGAACAAAAAGTCGAATTAGCTAAGATTTAACTGCACTAAGTTGTTGTCTTAAGGTTTACTTTGTTTAACAAAGCACTATAAAAAAAACCAGCGAATAACTCGCTGGTTTTTTATCTTTGTTGATGTGACCCATGGCGATAATATTAGGTTTATTTGGTTCAAAATTGAAACTTTGATATCTCAACTTACATTTTTGGTGTATAAGCTTCGGCCAATATCATCATTCTATCTAATGGGTCAAAACCATGTCTGATAAATACTTTTTTAAAGGTCGTAGAACCCCTAAGCCAGCTTATGGTGAAAGTGGTTATAACACCAAACGTGCAGCCAAACTGGGCACGGAAGCGTTACCGTTAATATTGTCAGTTCAAACCGAAGCTCGCCAACATGAAGTGGCTGCTATGGTCGCTGAACAGCAACTCTTTGCTAATATCACTATTGATGCAGATAAGCCTGAAAACATTGTTGATTTAACCGGTTTATTGAATAAACCTAAAGCGGTTACTTCTGAAGCTAAGCCTAACCGCAATGATGCTTGCCCTTGTGGCAGTGGTAAAAAGTACAAAAAGTGTTGCGGTGCTTAAACCGTAACACCAACGTTAGGCCCGTTGAGAACTAACGGGCCAATGATTAAATATTGAAGCGGATCTTACGATCCGCTTTTTTATTGCCTTTAGATTGTTAACGTTAACGTTGTATACACTTAACAGTCGAGGCTTGCCTATGTAACCACATCACAAATTCACAAATGAGCGCCACTCTGGGCGGATCACTTATGGATAGAGTTTGGTATTAATCACGAACTTAGGTAAAGTGTCAGCCTTTGTTATAAAAATGAAACAGACCATAAAATAAAAGGGTGACTTATGAGCACTAATTCACACTCAGGCAATGACTTGAGTGAAGTAAAACAGTTAGGCATGTGGGCCGCTATCAGCAGTTTAGGCTATATATTTTGGCTTGTCGGTGGCATGGAGCTAATAGAACGTATTGCCTATTATGGTGTAAAAGCCAGTGCCGGCTTGTACGCTAAAGCGCCTGTTTCAGAAGGCGGACTGGGCATTAATTTAAGTGATTACGGTATTATTATATCCGTGTGGGCGCTACTACAAACCTTTGTACCTGTGTTAACTGGCGGAATTTCTGACCGTGTCGGTTACAAAGAAACCATTTTCGTTTCTACCATCATCAAAATATGTGGTTATTTAACCATGGCATTCTTTCCCAGTTTCTGGGGCTTTCTTGCCGGTGCCATGTTGTTAGCCATGGGTACAGGGGTATTCAAACCAGGTATTCAAGGCACCTTAGTACTGTCAACTAACCGAAATAATACTTCAATGGCTTGGGGCATTTTTTACCAAGTGGTTAACATTGGTGGGTTTTTAGGTCCATTGGTTGCGGTACACATGCGTCAATTATCTTGGGATAATGTATTTTACGCCTGTGCAGCGATTATCTCGTTTAACTTTTTATTCTTATTAGCTTATAAAGAGCCTGGCAAAGCTGAGCGCTTAGAGCGCGCACGCCAAGTAAAAACAGGAGAGATAACACAACAAGCATTGTGGAAGGATGCCTTAGGAGAACTAAAAAAGCCTGTGGTGATTTACTACATGCTGGTGTTTGCTGGTTTTTGGTTTTTATATAACTCATTATTTGATGTATTGCCTATTCACATTGCGGAATGGGTTGATACCAGCGTCATTGTCACCTCTTTATTTGGCCCAGAAGGCACCAGCAGCGGCATATTACAGTTCTGGTTAGGCTTGAATAATGACGGCACCAAAGTGATGCCAGAGGGTATGCTCAACCTCAATGCAGGGATGATCATGACCACTTGCTTCATTGTTGCTGCGCTTACGGCTAAATATCGTATTACCACAGCCATGTTTGTTGGCTGTTTATTGAGTATTTTAGCCATTGCCTTGGTCGGTGCATTTAATGCGGCTTGGATGATTGTACTGGCTATTGCCATGTTCTCTGTCGGCGAAATGATGATTAGCCCCAAGAAAAACGAATTTATGGGGAACATCGCACCTGAAGGTAAAAAAGCCATGTATTTAGGCTTTGTCATGCTTCCTCAAGGCATAGGCTGGACGTTGGAAGGTTATTTCGGCCCTAAACTGTATGACATGTACGCGTCAAAAGAACGCATCGCCCGTGAAGCTCTGTCTGAACATGGTATGAACTTAACCGATATTGCTAACATCCCTCAAGGTGAAGCATTTAGTCGCTTAGTCAGCGTAACAGGTCAAGACCCACAGGCATTAACCCAAGCTTTATATCAAGCCAACAATATCGGCATGGCTTGGTATATTATCGCCGCGATTGGGATTATTTCAGCGGTAGGTATTTTCATCTATGGGAAATGGCTATTAAGGATGCAGCGCCAACAAGTGGCTTAGTTGAGCGAATTGTAGAGTACTTACCATAAAGTACCAGTTTGATAAAAGGGAAGCAGCAATGCTTCCTTTTTGTTTGTCCCCAAAAATAGATCGATAGATTTTAATGAAGCCACAATAAGATTACCCATCATTCACTTTTTGTTCATTAACTCAGTACTCCTCACCTACCCTGTTTATTACTTACCAGGTTCATTATCGATTGATAGATCATATTCCTCAAATCGCACGCGCCAAACTACAGCCAAGAGTGCCTCAGCATCAACGATTTACACGTCGATGTGTCGGACTCATTAAGCCATCGTCTGTTGTAGATAAAATGCCACCACATTAGATGATTCAGTTGACGTTGAGATGTTATTAGCCTCAATTCAGTCGTCAATTAAATAGCGATAACTCAAGTAACTGGCATTGGCTGTATTGAGCAGATTTGATTAGGTTGGTTTGGTTGGTTTAAATCGGATTAGATTGAGATGTTAATGATGCTGAACGTTATCATTTTCGAGGGCCAATACTTATAACAGATGACCATTAAGTGTTTATACATTGATGGATAAAATGAATAAAAAAAAGGGAGGCATTGCTGCCTCCCTCTTACTTACTTTCTTAAGTGATGATTAAGAAGTTATTTGGATATTAGTGCGCTGCACCAGAGTGAACTTTATCAACACCGTAAGCTTTACCTTCAGCGTGACATGTTGCACATGATTCAACAGGTAGATTAGCAATTGATGCTGGACTACCTTCGACATAAGCACCATTGTTCTCAAAGTGAGTCAGAGCAGAAGCTTTTGTATGACAAGAGCGGCAAGACTCAGCAACTGGAGACACAAATTTAGTTCCTGCTGCATCCACTGCAATTGAACGTTTACCTGACGTTAAACCACCATCAGCAGCAAAGATACCGACATCTTCTTTGTGACATGCTGAACATTGAGTTGCAACTGCAGGGTAACCTTCAGTTTCCATATCTGAATTCAAATGAATTGCAGGGAAACCACGGTTGTCATCCCATAAGCCGCTGTGGAAGCGATGTGAAACAGTCATTAAGTCACGGTTGCTGTAAGTTAGACCTTCAACAATAGCAAAGACTGGTACGCCATCAGCATCAACTGCATCAGTTTTGTACTCAACAGTGCCATGGTATGAACCACCCCATGTATTGTTGTGACAACCCATACATTGGTCAAAACGCTCGTTACCGTAGTGCTTTGCAATACCTAACGATGTATGACAAGTACTACATTTTGCTTCGTCTGCGCTAACCATAGATGGTACGCTTTGACGAGCAATATTGGCACCTGAACCGTCTGCATTAACTAGGTTCCAATATGCAGTGTCCATAGTTACTGCAATATACTCAACCGCGTATTGATCTTCGCCAACTGTATTAACACATTTAATTAACTTCGCTTTCTCATCAGCACAAACTGAGAAGCGAGGAGTAATGGCAATACTCTGACCAACGACGTTAAAGTTAGCTACTTTAGTAACAACAAGCTTACCACCAGCAGAAACAACACCTGTTAGATTTAAAGATGTACCCACAAAGTAAGTGCCATCTGCATCAACAGTACCAGTTTTGATTTCGTCATAATTAGCATAAGGACCAAAATCGAAGCCATCAGCAATAGGTTGACCATCAATGCTTACATCAAAAGTAATGCTCATTTGATCTTGCATAACACCGCTGACATCTACAGCATCTTCTGCATAAGTGACATTGCTAACTGCAAACACAATAGAGTCAGTCGCCATTGCACGCACGCCAACATTATGTGCTTCACTTGGGCTTAAGCTACCTGAACCGTGACAACCAGAACATACAGCGTCACTAGCAGGCACAATACCTCTATGGTTTACACCAGTTGCTAAATCAACATCAACGTGACAAGACACACACGCTTCAGCATAAATGTTTTCATTCCACTGCTGGCCATTATCATGACAAGCGGTACATTCATTTAGCTCAGATGGGAAACCAATTTCACCAAACATCTCTTTGGCTTCACCAGTTAGAGAGTCAGCAATATGATGACCCGCGTGGATAGTGTGGATCATGGCATTGAAGTTTGCATTGAAGCCTTTTTCAGGATCGTCCTGTCCACCGGCATAAGCTGGATTATGACAAGCTACGCAATTTTCAACTTTTTGGTAATTATGATGAGCACCAATATTGGCAATACGCATATCAGTATCAGCGTAACCTTCCATTGGGCTATGACATTTAATACATGCAGCATTAGACACTGAGTCTTTTGCAGAAACAGCAAGCTCGCCAGTAGCAGGAATAAAATCAACCGGAGTTGATAAAATCTTATCGCTCACTGAAGTGCCATCAGCCATCACAACGTCATAAGCACGAATAAACACACGAGCTAAATCGTTTGCATCACCACTAGCCAATACTACAGGCGCGTTACCGTCGTGTGCCCAAGTACCAGTATAAGTACCAGGATTAGCTTCATCTTCAACTAATGTACAAGCATCGACTACAGCGCCTCCTCGAGCAGCGGCTGTACCCGTTAAAGTACAATACATGCTGCTACCAAAATCATTGGCAAGTGCATGGTTTGTCCATAACATTGGCGCGCCAGTGTCAGTTGCATTAGCTGATTGACTCATTACATATAACGCGACTTTATCAAGTCCCGAGTATGGAACATCCACTCCACCAGTACCTTTACCTGTTACGGTAAATTTAAGGCTAAATGGATCTGCACCTACTACAACAATATCTGTAGGAGCCAGTGTTAAGTTAAAGTCATAGGCATTGTCAACTGTTGTAACGACCGAACCAGCTGGAGTACCAGGTGTACCAGGCGTTCCAGGTGTGCCCGGAGTACCCGGTTCTCCTGCGGCACCATCACTGCCGTCAGAGCCACAACCTGTTACACCCAACGCTGCAATAAACGCTGCAGCAAGTAATGTTCTATTATAATTTTTCATCTTAAATCCCCCGATTTAGATTTGTAGGTTTTACGCATCTAAAATATAAGGAAATAGGACAAAACACCCGCTTGCAGTGATAAACCTGTGAAGTTTGGTTACAAATTCGTTAACAGAAATTGATGATTTTAGTTTTAGGTATACGCAAAAATGAAACCGTCAGTTTCAAATAAGGTAACCCTAAAGAGGTATTTGATGAGTTGTAATTATGTAAAACCATAGAGAGTGATAAATAAAAATGCATAAAAATCAGTACAATACAAAATCAATGGCTATAAAAAAGATTCAACCCACAAAATTAAGCGAGTTGAACCTCATATAAGAATGTTAATATTTTTCACACCAGCAATGATTTAATGATATCGATTATCATTTCCTTCACATTTAGCGAATAACGGCGGTAGTGTTCTGCTCGCTCAATTAAACAATAACTTGGCATCGCCATGACGCTATTAAGCTTAGTAAATTCACTCTGTGGAAGTCGTTCTACTCTTAATTGCGGAATTTGTTGTGCGAACGAACCTTCATTACAAATAGTAATGGCTAAACTGTCCATGGTCAGTATGTGCCAATACCAATCTTCGAGCTTTCTTGCACATTCAATATCTTCTAGTAGTAAACCGTGAGTTTGACAATATAACTCTAATGGATCAATACGATTGTTAAAGCCTTTACAGCGTAAATACACGATAGGGTGTTGAATAATATCTTCTAACTTTATCTGTTCGGCACCGGCCCAAAATAGATGATTGGTATTACCCACCACACATAATGATGTCACATTAGCAATAGGATAAGCCTCTAGACCATGAGTGTCCTGAGTTTCAAAACCAATGCCAAAATCGAGCTCGCCATTATAAATCAGCTCTTCAGTGTCGGCTTGCCAACTGTGAAGTTTAACTTTACCGATAACATCACGCGGAAGCTTACTTAACGCAATGGCCACACTGGTAATAATGCTTGGCGATACCGCAATATGTAAAATAGGTGTTTGATGATGATTTAAACGATCATCTGCCACTCGTTCAATTTGGCTCACCATGTCACATAACTGGCAAACAGGCTGATACAAACGTTCAGCTAATGGAGTTGGTTTTAGCCCTTGTTGGCGACGGAAAAACAACTCATCGTTAAAAATAGCCCTTAATGATGTTAAACATCGACTAATTTTAGGCGCGGATACAGCAAGCTCTTTGGCTGCAAAATTAGCAAAACCGGTCTCGTATATGAGCTTAAACACCAACAAACTAAATACATCTAATTCGCTGACTTTTTTCAATGCTTGAATATCCACATATCACCTAATCTGCTGTAATGAGGCGATTAAATTAACATGTATTCAAATAAAAAAAATTGATCTAGTGCTGAAAAATGCTATCAACTTCAGCTTTTGTTAATGAACGAAATTCACCCAATTCTAATTGCTTATCAAGCACTATTTTACCAATAGATTCACGATGTAACGCTACTACCGGATTTCTAAAACGACCAAACATCCGTTTAATTTGATGATACTTGCCCTCACGCAACACTACCCGAGCTCGATGACTCGATAATAACGTAAGTTGTGCCGGTAACGTGGTGATATCCTCAAATCCAAAATACATCCCTTTGGAGAATGCCTCTACATACTCTTGCTCTAGTGGATTAGCTAACGTTACCAGATACTGTTTGTCGACTTTATGCTGCGGATCCATTAACGCTTCGGACCACTTAGCGTCGTTGGTTAGCAATAATAATCCGGTAGAATGTAAATCTAACCGACCGGCAATATGTAACATATCAGTGTTGACGCCAGTTATTAATCCTAATGCCGTAGCGTGTTTATCATCAATGGTCGCACTCACCACCCCATCAGGTTTATTGAGCATATAGTACTGTTTTTGGTATTGACGCAGCACCACACCATTACATTCAATATGAGTAAATTCATCAACCTGTAAATCTGGTGACTTAGCAAACTGGCCATCGACAAGCACTTTATTGGTAACTAACAATAATCGAACCGCTTTTTTCGGGATCTGTAACGTACCTGCAATAAATTGGTCAAGTCGACCTCGTTTAGACACCATAAAACTTCACCAATATAGAATGATACCAATTTGTTTAAGAATACCTTATTCTGTTAAAAGGCAAAAACATTAAGGAGTAACATGCTTTCGCAACCTGCTAGTACAGATTTGCGCCCAGATATGACCAGCGCTGAATTAAAACAAGCGATTAAGTCACTGGATCAATATTTACAAGATAACATTTTTCAAAGTGCAATTAATGACACCTTGAATAAGCGGTCACATTTTTTCGATGCGCTATTATGCCAACTTTGGCAACCCTTCGAATTAGATCCCGCACGTATATCGCTCAATGCAGTTGGGGGTTACGGCCGGCAAACTTTACATCCTTTCTCTGATATCGACATTTGCATTATTCACGATGGTCCATTAACCCCTACGGAAGCTGCTTCTGTAAGCCAATTCCTGACTCAACTTTGGGATCTTAATCTCGATTTAGGCCACGCTGTACGCAGTTTAACTGACACATTCCAAGCTTGTAAGGATGATGTAACCATTGCAACCAGCTTACTGGAGATCCGTCATTTATTCGGTAATAGTCAGCATCAACAGCAAGTGTTGAATGCACTGTACGGCCAAGATTTATGGAAAAGCCAAGCGTTTTTTAATGCCAAACTCAGCGAACAGCAAGAGCGTCACGCCAAAGCACAAGGCACCTCATACAGCATTGAACCCAATCTTAAAACTAGCCCTGGTGGAATGCGCGATATTCAAACCCTTACCTGGGTTGCTCGCAAACATTTCAGCGTTGCCAATATGCAATCACTTCGGAGCTTTGGTTTTTTAACCAACGACGAATACGCTGAGTTAATGGAGTGCCAACACTTTTTATTTAGAGTGCGCTTTGCGTTGCATCAAGCAGCCCAACGTTCTGAAAATCGTTTATTACTACAATACCAAGCTGAAGTAGCTAAATTAATGGGTTTTGGTGATGGTATGGCCATCGGCGAAAGCGGCAATATTGCAATTGAAAAAATGATGCGCCAATTATTTCGTGCAATGAAGCGCATAGGCGAATTAAACAAAATCTTAATGGCGTATTTTCAACGAGAAATTATTCCAGAGCTTAATCCGCAAATAATCGCGATTAACGATAACTTTGAAATTGTTGATAAGTACATTCACGTTCGAGACGAAACCGTATTTATCGATCGCACTCAAATTATGGCGTTATTTGAGTTTATCGCGATTCATCACGACAAAATAATTGGTATTACTGCAGAAACCTTACGTTCTTTGCGCCAAGTAAGACGTCGTTTAATGGGTGACTTACAAGATTTTCAGCGTTGTAGAGAGCAATTTAAAGCGATATTTGTTCATCCTCAAGGCATGGGACTTGCCATTACCTTGATGCATCAACACGGTATTTTAGCTTCTTATTTACCACAATGGCGTGAAGTTGTTGGTCAGATGCAGTTTGATTTATTCCATGCCTATACGGTCGATGAGCACACCCACAAGGTGCTTAAAAATATATACATCTACGGAAACGACATCAAAACGTTGGATAAAGATCTGGCATTAGCCGCTGATATTTACCAAAAAATGTCTAACAAATCGACACTGTTATTTGCAGCATTGTTCCATGACTTAGCTAAAGGCCGTGGTGGTGACCATAGTAAACTTGGTGCTGTTGATGCCAATTTATTTGCTAAGTTTCATGGCTTAAAAGTCTCACAAGAAAAACTGATTTGCTGGTTAGTAGAAAATCATTTGTTGATGTCTATTACCTCACAACGCATGGATATTTACGATCCTGAAGTCGTGAATGCTTTTGCCAAAAAAGTAGGCACCTTAACCCGTTTAGACGCCCTGTACTGCCTGACCATTGCCGATATTCAGGCAACCAATGATGATCTGTGGAATGACTGGAAAGCATCATTATTAAAAGATTTGTATTTTGTTACTCGTAAAGCACTGCGCAATGGCTTTGAAAATATTTTGCAACTGCGTACTTTGGTGCGAGAACACAAACAAGAAGCACTGAATTTATTGGCCGCCGATGACGATAGCAGTGACGAGATCAAAAAATTATGGCGTCGCTTACCTATCGCCTTTTTCAGTAACGCCGAAGCGGATGATATCGCCAGATATACCCAAGCAATGATTAACCACGATCTTACACCAGTAGCCGAAAATCAATACAACACCTTGATTTTACTCGACGATGTAGTGGTGAAAGGTTGCAGTGACGTGTTTGTTTACACCAAAGACAGACACGGATTGTTTGTTAAATTATTCAATACGTTAGCGACGTTACGTATTTCGGTAAAACAGGCACAAATAGCCCGAACTAAAGATGGTTATGTGGTTGAGTCATTTAAAGTACTCGATTTTGATGAAAAGCCCATTACCAGCGCTCAGCGCCGTGAACAGGTTATCGACAAATTACATCAAGTGTTAGATAAAGGCGTTAATTTACCGAAAAAACGCCAGTCTAGACGGCATCAGAGTTTCGATAATCAGCCCAATATCGAATTTCTACATTCACGAAAATCGACCCGTAGCTTAGTCAATGTTTCAGCATTAGACACCAGTGAATTTATGGAACAAATTGCCAGTGCATTTAGAGAATTGGATTTGAATATTCATTCGGCCACCATCAGTACAGTCGGCGAACGCGCAGACAATGTGTTTTTATTATCCAATAAAGACGATCAACAATTAACCCCAGAACAACAGCAGCAATTGTCAGCAACACTAATGCAAGCCATTACCACCGACGAATAACAACCTTAATCAGTCAGTGTTATTGATATAAATGGGCCATGTGTGAATTAATCACGTGGCGCTTTTATTTCACCACTAAGCAGACTTTGAGCAAACTGATGACTATGCGATAATCACCCCCATCAACTGCCGTTAATTAGGTCATCATGTCACAAGCCTTTAGTTATACTGCTGAATATGTACTAGACAAATCGTACTTTGAAGAATGTTATCAGCAATCAATTAACCCCAACACCTCACCAAAACGTTTCATTAAAACCACAATCTTTGCGCTTGTAGGTTTGGCTATTCTAATGCTCGACACAGTAAGCCCAACATCGATGAGCACTAAAGAAACCTACTATTTAGGCTACTTTTTTATTGGTTTGGCCGTGGTAGAGTTTTTGAGTATTCGTTTTAATAAAACCTGGTGGTTATGGCGTCAAATGATGAGTAAAGCGGCTGGTGAGCATGTCAATCTCACAATAGATGATAATGGTATCAATAGTCAGTCACTCCATGTTAATCAACAGATTTTGTGGACTGATATTTATCGAATTACTGAAACCGATGCAGGCTTGTTAATTAAACTGCAAAAAACCACGACTTATTTATCTAAACGCTGCTTAGATAAAAGCGCTATCGACTTTATTAATCAGAAACAATAGCTTGAAATATAACTTAACCTAATAGCGCACAAACAATAATGCCTAGGCTAATGCATTCGCAACACGAAGACGAATGTCGCTAAGTAACTCATCTTCAAACCATGGGTTACGACTAAGCCAAATATTATTGCGCGGACTGGGATGCGGCAGAGGAATATAACGTGGCCCAAACCTGCGCCATTGCTGCACAGTTTCGGTTAATGTTTTCGGCTTATCGGCTAAATAATACTGTTGTGCATATTGTCCTACCAATAATATCAACTTGACGTTAACTAACTGTTGCAGCAATAAACTATGCCATTTAGGCGCACATTCTGGCCGTGGAGGTAAGTCGCCAGACTTTCCTTTACCAGAACCGGCATAACTGCCCGGATAACAAAAACCCATCGGCATAATAGCAATCTGTTTAGCATCGTAAAAAACGTCTTTAGTTACCCCTAGCCACAACCGCAATCGGTCGCCACTGGCATCATCGAATGGAATACCCGACAAATGTACTTTACGTCCAGGGGCCTGACCGATGATCAACACTTTTGCTTGCGGATCAATTTGTACTACTGGGCGTACACCATCAACTAGACATGATGCACAAAGCTGACAATTTTTTACTTGAGTGAGTAACGAAACCATATCCAATGCCTTACTTTTTGTATATAAAATCATAAAAAGCGTGTAAATCACTATATCCAACGGAACTAAGCTGCAGTAGTATTTGTCAAAATAACAAAGTTCTCCCAAGAAGGAACAACCATGCAACATTCACGTTTAGCCCGTACAACTTTAGCTGCTATGTTAATTAGCGGTACAGCGATAAGTTTTAGCGCTGCAGCACTTCCCCAAGCACCCGTTAACGATGTGGTTTCATTAAAAGAAGCCTGCCAACAAATTGCACTAGAAGACCAACTGCCAGAAAGTGAAGTAGACGCATTTTTGCTTGATTGCGTTAACGACCAATTAACCGAAATGGGCTACGAACGTGTTGCTAGCCTAGATTAAGCCAGTACTAAGCCTAGACTACCCTCATAATGACTAGTATCAACTGACTCCCATAAAAAAACGCCATTAAGGCGTTTTTTTATAGGAGAAAATGTTGTTTGAGTAAAATAAGCTTAAAACGCTTGGCAAAATATCCCTATCGATGCACCTATGGCCACAAACCAAGATAATGAACGTAATGTTCCAAAATTCAATAAATACAGCGCATGGTAAACCAGCCGTGCGACCACATGTACTATGGCTAAAAGCGCAACGACATCGGTAACATTATTGGTGATCAATGCGGTTAATACTGCAATCCCAAATACGATTAGCGATTCAAATGCATTTTGATGTCCTGCTAATGCCCGCGCGCCAAAACCGGTTAATTGAGCTTGCTGCGCTCTTGGATGGTCATTGTCATATCGGCCCAATTTAGCCATTGCCATCGCTAATGGAACTTTTGCCGCATACGGCAACAGCATGGCAATCAATAAACATATCAGTATCGTCTGCATAATCTATCCTTAGTTATTAATATTCTTATTATGTGTTAGCTGTGCATTAGTTGTATTAGTCGCGATTGAACCAGTTGTGTTAACCATTAGTGTAATGAGAACAAAATAACATAATCAACAGACTTTAATAACAACCTAATTCATATAATGCTTAAGCACTCATCTGAAAAATTATAATTTATTGTTTCACCATATAAATCAATCACAAGTTAACACATCAACAACATTTTAGTGAATAGTCTACATGTTAACTTGAAAGATATTGAGTCACTTCACGGTCAATACTAATAACTCCTAACAAGTGTGATAGCTGCAGCAAATCAATCTTGTGACGAGTAACAAGAATAAGCAGTAAAAATAATAATCAACATTGTAAGGAATACATCATGAATACCAAAGCACAAACTAGCTTAACCGGCGCAGCATTAGCACTCGCAATGGCAAGCTTATCAGGTCAGGCTATGGCCGCTGAAACAAGCACAGCACCTTTAGCTGCTGGCGAAACAGATTTAGTCCATTGTTACGACGTAAACGTTTGTAAAGGTCACAATGACTGCAAAACAGCTGACAATGCTTGTAACGGTCAAGCAAGCTGTAAAGGCACTGGTTTTGTTGGCATGCCTTCAAAAGCTTGTGCTGATGTCGGCGGCACGCAAAAAGATGATTGGGTTGGTAAAATCACTAAAGCAGACCTAGTGCATTGTTACGGCGTTAACGTTTGTAAAGGCCATAACGACTGTAAAGGTGCCGATAATGCTTGTGGCGGTATGGCAAGCTGTAAAGGTACTGGTTTTGTTAGCACTACAGCAAAATCATGTGGCGATATTGGCGGTAAAGCGAGCTAAATCGGTTTAGTCTGATGGCTCTGTCCCGTATTATCCTTTCAGGGCCATCAACTTTCTTCATACTAGACAACCCAATATTAGCCCCACTCAAGTTAGAAATATTTGCATTAAAATAGGATTCACCATGCCAGATACGCGCATTACAGAAGACTTTCTTGGATTTGGCTTAGGTTTACGTACCGACCATTTCGAATACATTTTGCAACACCAGCCTGACATTGACTGGTTTGAAGTGCTATCTGAAAACTACTTAGTCGCTGGCGGTAAACCCCGATATTATCTTGAAGCGATTGCCGAACAATATCCTGTAGTAATGCATGGCGTATCGATGTCGATAGGCAGTAGCGATCCTTTAGATATGGATTACTTAAAAGCCCTTAAAAAACTCAGTAACGACATTCAACCGAAATGGATATCTGATCATATTTGCTGGACCTCAATTCACGGCGTTAATAGCCATGACCTACTGCCACTGCCTTATACCGAAGAAACCGTTAATCATGTGGCGCAGCGAGTTAGACAAGTGCAAGACGTACTCGGTCGTCGAATATTACTGGAAAACGTATCAAGTTATTTGTCATACCAAGACTCGACCATGGATGAATGGGATTTTTTAAGCCAGGTGGCAGAAGCGGCAGATTGCCTAGTGTTACTCGACATCAATAACATTTATGTCAGCGCCCGTAATCATCATTTTAATCCGTTGGATTACCTTAAAAAAATCGACCCGCGCCGAGTACAACAATTTCATTTAGCGGGTCATAGCGACTTTGGTGATTATGTCATTGATACCCACGACCATGATGTACCGCCGTCCGTATGGACACTTTACCAAGCGGCACTAGAACGCTTTGGCGCTGTTAGCACCATGATTGAACGTGACGCGAATATTCCTGAGTTCCCCGCATTATATAATGAATTACTTGAAGCTAAACATATTGCTCAGTTAACCTTGCCCGATGACCCTGCTCTAGCACGCTCACAATTTGGCTCTCGTTCACTTGATGACTTAAGCTAGTTCATAAATATTAATAATGCTTCATCGCAAAAAGTCAGGGCATAAACATGAGTCGTTTAGCTGAAATTCAACAGCAATTTATGCAGTATTTACTGTCTGATGGTTCGGATACACAGCACGGACAAATTCAGTCGGTGATGAAAGCGAATGTGTCTGAACAAGCAGGGATCAGCGCCAATGATCGCCTACAAATTTATGCCAACGCTTATCGGATCAGATTAAAAGAAACTATTGAAACCGACCACCAGCTACTTGGGGTGTATTTGGGTGACGATTTATTCGATAAAATGGCAGCCGACTATACTCGTCAATATCCATCAAGTAATAAATCACTGCGCCAGTTTTGTGATGGTTTACCGGAGTTTTTACAACAAGACGCGTTTTTTAAACAGCATTCCATTATTGCCGATTTAGCGCGATTCGAGCGCCGATTACTCAATGCTTTTGATGCTGCAGACTGTACCCGTGCAAGCTTTAGTGACTTACAGGCCATTTCACCAGAATTATGGCCCAATTGCTGTTTACGTTTTCATCCCAGCGTACAAATATTCACTTGTAACAGTAATGCCGTCGAAGCTTGGCAAGCGTTAAAAGTGGATACCGCGCCGCCAGAACCTGACTATCAGTCACCTAGAGCATGGTTATTATGGCGGGGAGAGTCGCGGTTAACAGAATTTGTATCATTAACGACAGAGCAACATGCGTTGTTACTCGGATTTATTCAGGGCAACAACTTTGCCGACCAGTGCGAACAAATGTTGCAATGGCACGACGAGCAATCAGCACCAATGATGGTACTGCAAACCATGCAAACCTGGTTTCAACGCGGCTTAATTCGAGCGGTAGTGAGTAAGTAGCTAATTTACGTTAACTCATTTCTGGACATGCTTGATAACTACCTTCTCGTCGTCCCGGCAGTGCTTTTGAGCCGGGATCCAGGTG